>Ga0100402_1000006_pt1 | contig 410697 bp, 375 predicted proteins | sample CryGeyme20150102_FD_80419 | JGI IMG/M metagenome (GOLD analysis project Ga0100402, IMG submission 80419) | Groundwater microbial communities from Crystal Geyser aquifers in Utah, USA - Crystal Geyser metaG 2015-0102 | ecosystem: Environmental > Aquatic > Deep subsurface > Groundwater | place... | reverse complement strand
TGACTCCGGCGGCGGATTTACCGACGACGTATACCGACATGCCGCCGCCGTCGATCCGGCTTGGTGGATACCGGTTAAAGGGGATGGTGGACCGAACCGGCCGATTGTCAGCTTCAGCAGCAAAAAAGTAACCGACCACGGCAGCTATCTCGCCATCGTTGGAACCAACAACACCAGCGATTTAATGGCCAACCGGTTCGAGATCAGCGAGCCCGACACACCCGGCTTCTGTCACTGGCCATATTCGGAATACCACACCGCCGAATACTTCAACATGCTCACCGCCGAAGAGAGGAAATTGCATTACGTTGGTGGCCGTGAAACCTGGCGCTGGGAATGCCCGAAGGGTAAGCGTAACGAAGCGCACGACTGCCGCCGCTACGCCACTGCTGCGGTTAAATTCGCGCAGCAGTATTTAGGCCTCGACTTAACAAATGGCATCACGCCGACGAATAGCAACAGCGCCCCGCAACAAGAGCGGCGCAAATCGGACTACTGGAACCGCTAATGAGTAACTTCACAACCACGCAACTGCAGGCGCTGGAAAAAGCCATCGCCGCTGGCGTTACCGAATTTACATACGATGGCCAAACAACGAAATACCGCTCGCTTAACGAAATGATCTCGCTGCGCAATTTAATCCGTGCCGAACTGGGCTTGCCCAGCAGCACAACCCAAAACAATACCCCTGCATTCATGAGTCACAGCAAAGGCTATCGCTGATTTTATGGCCAATATTCTCGACAGCATGATCAACCTGCTATCACCTTCAGCCGGCGTAGAGCGTGAAGCCAGCCGCCAGGCGCTGGCACAGCTGAAGAAAATGGGGGCGCAAAACAGCTACTACGAAGGCACCAGCGCTGGCCGCCGTGGTGCGCAGAATGTACGCGATAACTCCGCGCGCAATATCACCCGCTCAGAACTGGTAAAAGCCCGCCGTATTGCCCGCGACTTTTACCGCAACAACAGTATTCACAAAGCCGCCTGCGACGCCATTGCCTACAACACAGTGTCGTCTGGTATTCGCCCGCGTCTTGAAACCATTGGACGCAGCGCACCAAAACGCCAGCAGGCTGCGCAGCGTGTGTTTAATACCTGGGCTGAATCCATTCACCTCGATGTGGACGGCCAGCACAACCTGTACGGCATTCAGTTTCAGACCATGTTGGAACTGGTAAAAAGCGGAGAATGTTTAATCGTACGCAAGCGCACGCTCGAACCGATCAGCGGCGTGCAGCTGCAGCTGAAAGTACTGAGTGGCGATTATCTCGACCACATGAAAGACGGTGTTTTCGACGGCCGCCGTGTAATACAGGGCGTTGAATACGACGACAACGACGCCGTGGTGGCCTACTGGTTATTCCCGAATCACCCATCTGAAGTGGGCGGGTTTTTCAGTCGCCATAAAAACACATCGGTTCGCCATGATGCCGAAGGCGTTATTCACCTGTTCGACTGCCGCGAGCCCGGCCAGAACCGTGGTTTGCCGTGGGGCATGGCCAGCTTTAACCGCCTTCGCAACCTCGATAGCTTTCAAGATGCACGCCTTGAGCTGATGAAAATCGCCAGCTGCATGGTCGGCGCAGTTAAAACCATGGGTGGCGTTGGCAATGCAACCGGAGATCCGCTCCCAGATCGCGCTGAACCGGGCCTGATTTTACGCCTCGGCAGCAATCAGGAAATGAACTTCAACACCCCGCCGAATGTGAACGGGCAGAGCGACTTTGTGCGCGAAGAGCTGCGCACCATTGCGTCCGATTTCGGAATCACCTACGAAGAGCTAACCGGCGATTTAACCGGCGTTAACTTCAGCAGTGGCCGCCTCGGCTTTAACGGCATGCACCGCAAAATCGGCAACCACCGTCAGCGCATTTTAATTCCGCATCTGTGCCAGCGCGTGTGGCAATGGTACTCCGAAGTGCAGGCGCTGGCCGGCAACCCGCTGGATGCCATGCGCTGCAAATGGATTGAACCGCCGCGTGAAATGTTCGACCCGACGCGCGAAGTGCCGCCGATGATTGCGCTGATCCGTGCCGGCCTGAAGTCCATGCAGGATGCGCTGGCCGAGCTCGGCGAAAACCCAGAACAGCAACTGCTGCAAATCAGCGAGTGGAACACATGGCTCGATCAATTCGGCATTACCCTCGATACCGATCCGCGCAAAGTTTCCGGCGCGGGCAACATTAATCCAGAGGCAACCACCCAAGGCGAAGCCGCAAACAAAACAGGAATGACCGATGAATAAAACCTACCTTTCGCGGGCTGTCGCCATGGCCTTTACCGATACCAGTAACGCCCGTATGGAAGCACCCGTGCGCGGCACTACCGCGAAAAACTACATCGCTGCCGACGGCACCCTGATGATTTACGGAATCATTGGCGACTGGTGGGACGAACTCGACGCCGCCAGCGTTATCCAGCAATTAACACTGGTAAGCGGCCCCGCGGTAAAGGTGCGTATTCATAGCAATGGCGGTTCTGTTGTAGAGGGTCTGGCCATTTACAACGCACTGCGCAACTGCGGCAAGCCGGTTGAAGTAACAATCGATGGCATTGCCGCCAGCATCGCCACCGTAGTCGCACTGGCGGGTGACGTGCGCCGTATGCCAAAAAATTCCTATCAATTTGTACATCAGGCATGGGATTACGTCGAAGGCAACGCCGACGACCTGCGAAAAGCAGCTGACGATCTGGAAATGTGGACCAGTGAAGTGGCCGACATTTACGCAAGCCGCACAAACCTCAGTGCCGACGAATGGAAAGCGCTGATGAAAGCAGAAGCCTGGCTCACCGCCGCCGACTGTCTGGCAAACGGCATGGCTACAGAAATCATCGGCGAAGTAACCGCCGTGGCTCACCACGACTTCGACGCAACCACAATGCCGGCCGGAGCCGCTGCTCTGATGCAGCTGCCAGAGGTTACGGAACCGGTGCCAGAGCCAAACACAGAATCTGATTTACCACCCGATGCTGCACCTGCAGCAGACAACTCCGACGAGGAAGACCCCATGAAAATGCAAGCCCCGGCAGGTGCACCGAATCCAGCACCACAAGACCCAGCCGCCCCGGCAGCGCCAGCGACGCCCGTGCCAGGTGCAGACGCTCAGGCAGCAATCTCCGCCGAGCGCGTTCGCGTAAAAGAGCTGCGCGGCATTGCTGCACAAGCAAAATTGACCGACAGCGCACTGAACGACTGGATCGACAACGGCACCGATATCGCCACCGCCCGCGCCGAAGCGCTGGCCGCCGTGGCCGAGCGCGACAAAGGCACTGTGCCATCAGGCCGCGTGCGCGTGTCCAATGGCGGCAACGCGCAACTGCGTACCGATATGGCCGCTGCCATGCGTGCCCGCGCTGGCACCGGTGACCGTGTAGCAAATGACTTTGCAGGCATGACCCTAATTGAAATGTCGCGTATGGCCCTGCAATACGGCGGCGTATCTACCAACGGCCTGTCTCACGACCAGATTGCGCAAATGGCTATCAGCACCAGTGATCTGCCGAACATTCTGGCCGACGTTGCAAGTAATGAACTGGCCGCCGGTTTTACCGCTGTTCAACGCACTTTCACCGGCTTCTGTCGCCGTACCAACCTGACCAACTTCAAAGAAAAGCAGCTCTCCAAGCTGTCCAGCTCGCCGGAGCTGAAAGACAAGCTGGAAAACGGTGAGTACGAATTCGGCGCACTGGCAGACAGTGCGGAGAAAATCAAGCTCGCCACCAAAGGCCGCCTGATCGCCATCAGCCGTGAAACCCTGATCAACGACGACATGGATGCCCTGAGCCGCGTACCTCAGATACTGGGTTCCGCTGCTGCCCGTGCGGAAGTTAAGGCCATTTACAGCATTCTGGCTAAAAGCCAGGCGCTGGCTGAAACCGGTAAAAACCTGTTCCATGGCGACCATAAAAACATCGGTGCTGCGGGCGCCATCAGCGTGGACACGCTGGCCAAGGCCCGCGAAATGATGCGCCTGCAGACCACCTTTGCACCGAAGGGCGAAACTGGCGATGCCATGAACCTGGCGCCTAAGTTCCTGATCGTACCAGCTAAACGTGAGCTGGAAGCGCAACAGGTGCTGGCAGCCATCACCGCTGCTAAATCCGGCGATGTTAACCCGTTCATCAACTCCATGAACCTGGTTGTAGAAGCCGAGCTGGATAACCTGGGCGTTACCGGCTGGTTCGCCGCCGCTGACCCGATGCTGATCGATACCATCGTGTACGGCTACCTCGACGGCCAGGAGGGCGCGTACATCGACAGCATGATCGACTTTAAGTCTGACGCCATGATCCTGAAAGTGCGCCACGACTTTGCCGCCGCCGCTGCCGACTTCCGCGGCCTGCACAAAAACGCTGGCGCATAATCGTCAGAAAACCTAACCGCTTAACCCAAAAAGCCGCTGCGTAAAACCAGCGGCTTTTTAATACCACTTACAAATTAAGCCAACGGAGAACCACCATGGCACTGAACAAAATTCAGGACGGCCAGTTTCTGGCCATCACACTGACAGCGGACGCAGAATCAGGCGACCTGCTTGTATACGGTAAAATTGTAGGCGTTGCCCAGTCATCCGGTGCAGCTGGCGACACCATCAGCATTGATACCGGAAGCGTTTACAACCTGCCAAAAGTACCGGCAGACAATCTGGAACTCGGCGCTACTGTGTACGCAAAGGCCGACGGCACGGTAACCAGCACGGCGTCCGGCAACGTGAAGTGCGGCTACGTCGTCGAAGCGACAGCAGCCAGCACCGCTGAAGCTAAAGTTCGCTTGATCCCGAACTGCTGAGTCTGACGCATGACGGATACCCTCGCAGAAATGGCAATCGATACATTAATGGCACTGCGGGGGCTTCCGTGCGTTCTGCATCCGGACACAAGCCCGGTGCAAGCAACCTGCCTGAAATCGCAAATGCTCGATGAAGCAGGCGGCAGCATGATGGCCGACGGTTACCGCATAACCCTGAAACGCGCCCATAAAATGCGGCGTGATGACAAGCTGGATATCACGCTGGAATCCGGCGAAACCGTGCGAATGGTTATCGCAAAACCGGCAGAAAGCATGACGGCATACCGTGTTTATTTCGCAGAAATAGAGCGGGGTTAGCAATGCCAAAATTATCGGTCGATGAACAATATCTGAATTACGAGTTGGGCAGGCTGGAAGCCAAGCTGCGACACATGAAGGGCATAGAAGTAGGGCGTGCCCAAGCCGCAGCACTGAATAAAAGCGCGGCAAAAGTCAGCACCGGCACTGTGCGCGCAACAGCCAGCAAACTGTCGATTAAGCAAAAACTGATTCGCCAGCGCGTGCGAATTAACCGCGCCAGCAGTAAAAAGCTGGTGGCCGGAATTAAAGTAAATACCCGCGGCATACCGATGATAAAACTCAACGCCCGCGAGGTTCCCGGCGGCGTGCAAGCAGGGGCATATCTGCAGCCTGACGCATTTATCGCCACCGCCACCAGTGCACCAAAAGGCTCGACGAAAGGCCGCAAAAATCCGGCCTCGCAACTCATTGGTAAAACCCAGGTGTTTAAGCGCAAAGGCAAAGGCCGCTACCCACTGCGCGCCGTAACCGTTGAAATTGCCAAAGTCGTAAAAGAAAACGCCATTAAAACAGCCAGCTCTGCCATGCGCCACGACATCGCCCGGCTTTTAAAACACGAATACGAATACCGAATTTTAAAGCGGATGCCGAAATAAAATGCCGACCCGAAAACAAATCCGCAGCGCCATCAGCACCGCAATTGCTCCAGTGTTTGAGCGCACGTTTGATTATCGCCCAGCCGATCTGGACCCCGACGATCTGCCCTGTGCCGCCGTATATTTTCAGGCAGGGGATACCGAAAAAGACTTCGACGAAGAATACCGGGCAGACAGCCAGCTGGTGATAGAAATCTGGGCGGCCAGCATGCGCGATATTGATGGCGCCCTTGATGAAAAAGAAGAAGCCATGAAGCCGCTGATCGCCGCCGACACAACCTTCGGTGATCTGATTGCAGGCATTACCCGCAACGGCTTCAGCTATGACCGCGATCCAGAAACCTCCAGCGGCTCGCTGGCAATTACCTACACCGTTTACTACGACGAGGAATAACCACCATGACCCTTGGATTAAAAACCGGCTTTTACGTCTACGACGAGGCCAGCACAGAAACCGACAAGTACGACCTGATTGGTGGCGTGATGGAAATGTCTGGCTTAGACATGACGATCGACACCAGCGAAAACACACAATACGGTCCAGACGAAGACGACTGGCGCACGTTTGAAGCAGGCATGAAAGATGCCGGCGAGTTATCCGTAACCATCCGCGCCCGCACAGCCAACAAAGCCAAAGTGGATGCTTTGCGTGCATCGGGTCTGGCCGGTGAGACGTTGAAAGCCCGCCTTAAATATCCATCACCCATTTCGCAAAAAGCCGACTTTGATGCAGTAATCTCAAAAATTGGCATGCCCACAACCAAAGATGCGCACATCGACATCACGTTTGCGATGAAAATCAGCGGCAAGCCAGCAATGAGCAGCGTGGTGTAACCATGAAAATACTCGCATTAATCATGGCCATGCTGGGCATTCTGCCACGCGACGGGCTTTTTAAAGTGCGCAAAAAGACAACAGTAAATGGATTTACTCTGGTTGAGCTGGGCGCGGATCTTCGCGTGCAGTTCGCCGACCTGGCTTCTGAGCTGATGAAAATTGACGATGCTGAGGAGCGCTCACGCCAGTTTATGGCGATGCGTCTGCAGGTAATTGCCGCCAGCTTGCGCAGCTCAAAAGGGTTTTACCTCTACGACCACAACAACCCGGAACACCTGCGAAAACTCGCGCTGCTGCCCAGCAGTATTGTCGATGATCTGCTTTCGGCATCTTGCTGCATGAGCGCCCTTGAGTGGCTGTTGCCACCTCCGCCCCAGGAATATCAGGCCCCAACACTAAACCCCTGAAAGACCAGCCAGCCCGCCGCGCAGCCCTGCGCATAGCGGCTCATTTGGGAATCTGGAACGTCGACGAAATGCTTCAAACCATGCCCGCCAGCCTGCTGTCTGAGTGGGAACGGTTCTACCAGTTAGAACCCTTTGGAGCAGAAGCCGACGAGCTGCGGCTCGGCCAGATATCCGCGACGCTGGTCAATATGTACCGCAGCAAAAACAGCAAAGCATTAACCGCCTCCGACTTTCTGCTAACAGTGCACCGCCCGGTCCGCGAACAAACAGCAGAAGAACAATTCGCAATATTCACAGGTATGTTCGGCAATGGGACAAAGCACTGACTTTACCGTTCGCCTGAAGGGCGCTGATTCTGGCTACTCGGCCACAATCGACAAAGCCAAACGAAGCACCACCGGATATAGCGAAAGCATAAAGGGCAATAATGGCCTGACCGGCTCTCTGTCATCGGTGTCTGGCTTGCTCAGCACCACGACCGTTGCTGCTGCTGGCTTTGGCGCAGCGATAGCAGCCGGCACAGCAACAATGACCGCTGCACTGCGCACGTATGAGCAATACGAGCAGAATCAGCTGCAGGTTCAGCAACTGCTGAAAACAACCGGTTATGCAGCTGGCCTAACAGCCGATGATTTAAGGGAGCAGGCATCTGCAGTGGCATTGGCCACGCTCGCCAGTGTCGACGGCATAGCCGAGGCGCAAAGCGTACTGCTGACCTTTAAAAGTGTTAGCGGCGACACCTTTAAACAAGCAATTGTGTTATCGCAAGACATGGCCGCCGTATTCGGCGGAACAGCTAAAGACAAAGCCCTGCAGCTGGGTAAGGCGCTGGAAAGCCCGACAGAGGGACTGACAGCACTTAAACGCTCCGGGGTGTCATTTACAGAACAGCAAAAAGATCAAATTACCGCGCTGGATGCTGCAGGCAACCGGGCAGAAGCCCAGCGCCTGATTTTACAAGAGCTTCAAAACCAAATTGGGGGTGCCGGGGCTGCGTCTGCAGGTGGTTTATCTGGCTCTGTCGATACCTTAAGTCAGCGCTGGGACGAATTTAAAATTGGGCTTGTTAGCAGCACTGATGCAAACGAAGCCGCCGCCGACTTATTTAACACGCTGGCCAATGGACTGGATCGCGTAAATAACGCGATGGCCCCAAAAGGGCAGGATGAATTCGATCAGCTGTTTGCCCGCCGCCAGGAAATACTGGCCGAAATGAAGCAGCTCGGCTCCGGCGAAAAAACAGGCGTCATGTCATGGCTGGTCGGTAACAAATCGGAGTTGATGAACCTCAACTCTGAATACGACAGAGTAATGGCACGTCTGAGCGAGCTGCAGGAGCTGCGCAAAAAACAACAAACAGAACAAACCGCCGCCCAGCTGGCTTCAGAGCAAAAGCAGCGCGAAATATCAGAGGCAGCAAAAGCAGAAGCAGATAAAAAGCTGGCTGAAAAAGAAGCTGAGCGCCTGGCAAAACAAAAAACAGCAGATGAAGCTGCAATCGCATCTGTTCGCCGGTCACTGGCCGATAAACAGCAGGTCGAAGACATCGCCATGGCCGAGCGCCAGGATAAAATCGACCAGGCTTGGCTGAATCAAAACCTGTCGGAAGAAGAGTGGCAAAACCTAACCGCTCAAAATTTCGCCATTTACCAACAGCGCCTGGCCGACATTGCAAAAACAGGTGCCGAGAAACGGGTGGAGGAAGATAAACGCGCCGCCGATCTGCAGCAGCGACAGCGCGAACAGGATATTGCAGCCCTCAGCAACTTCAACTCAACAACTCTGAGCGCACTGGAAAGCGTCGGCAAAAAGCGTAGCTCATTATACAAAGCGATGTTCGCAGCCCAGAAAATGGCTGCAATTCCCAGCATGATTGCCAGCACAGAAGAGGGTGCAACCGCCGCGCTCAAGCTGGGCCCCGTCGCTGGCCCTATAGGCGCTGGCATTATTCGCGGCCTGGGTTATGCGTCCATCGGGGTAGTGTCTGGCACAGCCATCGCAGGCTCATACGAAAACGGCGGCATTATCCCTGGCGCAAGCTACACCGGCGACAACCTCACCGCCGCCGTAAACTCCCGCGAAATGGTCCTGAATATGGGCCAGCAAAAGCAACTGTTTGATATTGCTAACGGCAACGCCAGCACCGGTAAATCATCGGGCGATCAGATTGTGCAAGTCATTAACGCCAGCAGCGGAACAACAACAGAAACCAGCAAATCAACCGACGATCAGGGGCGAATGATCACCCAGGTACTGGTGCGCGACATCGATAGTGACGGCGACTTTACCCAGCGCCTGATGAGTAAGTTTCGACTGAATCCGTACGGAAGCTGAAATGACCGACTACACAAAATACCCGGCCCATCTGTTGCCGTACCCGCAGCTTTCCGGCCATGGATACACAAGACGATCAGGCACCACACGAATAAAAATGACCTCTGGGCGAACAAGAAATCGCCGCCGGTGGTTTAGCGCTCCTTCGGACTCACGCTTAGTTTTTCGCATGAACTCAGAGCAGGCTCAATTGTTTGAGGGCTGGGTTCAGGACGTACTTGAAGGTGGGGCTGTTACTTTTGTAATTCCATTTAAAACCCCGGCTGGCCTGATCGATCATACGTGCAAATTCATAAGTGATTACCGCGCTGTTTATCACCCCCCCAACCGCTGGGAATTCGCGGTAGATGTTGAGATAGAAAAGCTGGAATTACTCGATGATGGCTTAACCACATCAGTAATCGATATCGGCGCGCAACTAACAGACCTGGAAGGTTTCATCATTCAGGTTGAAGAAAACGTAAATAAACAATGAGATCTTAAAAATGCCATTGCCAAGCAAAGCTGACCTTGAGCGCCTGGGCGAAAATCTGGCCGCCATTGAAGATATATTGTCAGGTATTGATATTGATAATGTAACTACACCTGCTGGCGTAGTGCACAAAAGCATCTCAAGTCGCCTTCGCACATTTCAAGAGATGTTGGATGCGAGAGATTCAGAAGGGCGAGCAGCATTGGCTGATGCAGTTTCGCTGCTGGGCCGCTACAGCGCCATAAACTATAAAGGCGCTCATGTTGCTGATACTGCATACAAAGCAAACGATGTATGGACGGACCCGGCTGATAACTCTATGTGGATTGTTCCAGCCGACTACACAGCCGGTGCCACCGCGCTGGCGGATATCACCGATAAAAAAGTGCGGCCGCATCAGGATGTAAGCAATAAGAAGGTTTGCACCAGTTTGGCTCAACTTAAAAATGTCATTCCACAATACCCAGGGCAGGTATTCTTTTTATCCGCTGGCGGCCGATCTGGTAACTTTGTGGTTGTATATGGAGATTTCTCTGCGCAGGTAGCGGGTGATACTGAGGAGGGTGTTTACGTTGCTATGGATGGTGTTCCACCTAGCGTGGCTGTCTTATTCAGATCAAGTTCTGGCGGGGTTTTAAATAGCGAATGGTTTGGAGTGTCGAGATCATCTACACCAGCACAAAACGCTGATGGAATAAATTCGGCTATCTATGTGCAGTCTCGGTTTTTCGGTGGCGGCATTGTAGTTGTAGAATCGGGGACCATTGAATTTAGCAGCACATTAATCCCCCGTCGAAATGTTATCATCAAAGGCCGTGGCGACACTGCAACAATACTTAAGTTAGCTGATGGATCAAACTGTGACCCCGTAAAGTCAGAGAACTTTGATAGCCTAACTTTAACAGGGGAAACCGCTGTAAATCCATTATGCCCTTATAATTTCGGTTTCGAAAACATTATGATTGACGGGAATGGTGAAAATCAGACATCTGGAGAAGGCGTTAAGCTATACGGGCCGCGTTTAAAGCTGAAAGTTTTTTTTGTGTATCGATGTCGAGGTAATAACCTTTATACTGAGTACTCACCAAATTTCGGATCGACATCGCCAGAAAGTCAGGAAGAGGGGGAGATTGATCAGGTTATTTCTCGAAACTCAGTAACTGGTAGTGGTTGGGTGTATAGGGGGCCTCATAATACAATTATAGGCTCAGTAATTTGTTCATACAATTATAAGTGGGGTTTTAGAAATGAATATTTTGAAGAAGTTTATGATGGTAATATCTCAGAACTTACGCATTTGCATACTTATGCTAATGGACTAGACGGTTCTAACTCGGAGAGTTATTTTGGTGCAGTTACAAATATCAATACGCTTATTGTCGACGGAGGGCATAGTGAGGTAGCTTCTTCAGATTGCCAAATTAATAAGATTAAGCTTATTTTTGGAGGGCAATCAAACCATGGGGTAATAATTTCTGGCGATCATAACAACATATCAACGATGAGTGGCGCAATGCTAACCGGAACGTCCGGGTATGATGTGTTGAGAATTACAGGTAACAACAACTACGTTGGCAGGGCCAGATTGAACGGTTCATATAACAGCCACGATGGCTTATTTATTTCTGGAACTGGCAACACTGTCGAAGATTTAAATTCTCGAGAGTGTTTAAGAGGGTGCACTATTACAGGTGGACTCAATACTGTTAACGGAAAGCTGTTGCTTTGCACAGATTCATTCAGTTATTCGACTCCGTCCGGAACACATCCTGGTAGAAACAGGGTGTCGCTAGAGATATATCAGACATCTGGCAATTATGTTATCGGTGACAGGCCAGTAGATCAACTCGATCAATTTAACATTCAGGCTTCTGGTAAAGGGAATCTGCGATGTTCGTCAGAAGTTCAAAGTGACTTAATAAGTCTCGATATAACAACAAATCAGAACATAACAATTCCACATGGACTGTTGTACACACCAACAAAAAAATCAGTCTCTGTTACGCTTCTCTCGTCAGAACCAGCCGACAATCTTAACCAGCCTCATCAGCTTTATGTGTTATCAACTGACTCAACTAATGTTGTTGTTTCTTTTAGAATGGGAAGTGCTGCGCCAGAAGGTTCTAAGGGAAGGATTGGAGTTAAGGTTAAAATATAAATGTGAATTTAATATCATTTCCTATAATGATAGGAGAGTAGTGTAATTATTCTTAATTAATAAATTACTAATAGAAACCATGTCAATCATCCTATCTCGCATCTACAACTCAGCCCCGACGGATGACTCACACCTGCTGCTGACACAGTTCGACTGTACAGCGTGGGATGAGCCCATTCGCCTGGCGGTGTCGTCAGCAGATGAAACGGTAACGCTGCCCGGCGGCTCTGTAGCAACGTTCGAATGGTCGGGCCTTGCTGTTGAGTTGCCAGATAAAACGTCAAGCGGGGTTCAGGATTTGGCCCTGTCGATTGGTGGTGCCACTCTTGATGTTTTGGAGAAAATCGACCAGGCGCTTGATGCTGATTCTGTAGTAACGGTTACCCTGTATGTCTATACCGAAAAGCACCGTATCGCGCCGCAAAAAAAGCCACTGACCCTGCAGGTTGTTTCAGTCGTTTCTGATGATCTGTCTGTTCAGTGCGCCGCCCGCGCCCGCGATATTGTTAACGCCTCGTTTCCTGCTCTTCGGTATACAACAAATATCGCCCCTGGCTTGAAGTATTTCGGCTAACCGAATTTAACCTTCGCTTAAATATGATCGCTCAAAAATACAAAGACGTTCCGTATGTTGATGGCGGCCGCACAATGATGGGTGCCGACTGCTGGGGCATCGTTCGCCTGGTGCTTATTCAGGAGTATGGTGTGCCATGGCTTCCAAGCTGGGGCCGCATTCTTAATGCGTCACACCGCGTTATTAATGCCGCGTACATATCGTCGAGCTCTGAGTTTGTTCGCGTTGATCAACCTATGGCTGCTGACGTTGTGTGCGTATTTAATGCAGATAACGAATGTGCCCACTTGGGAATCGTGGTGCCTGGAGACACCGGACACACCGTATTGCATACACGCCCTAAGAACGGGGTTTCTACAATGCCCATCGCCCGCTTTGAGCGGTTTTATGACCATCGTATAGAGTACTGGCGCTATGCCTTTGATTAAGGTTTACAGCAATAAATTCAGCGATGAGGCAGAGCATAATGTCGCCACTGCCAGTCAATCGTTCCGCGACTATTTGCGCGCAAACGTATCTAACTACAATGATGAAATAGACAGCAAGCAGCTGTTTTCGGTATCCCTCAACGGTAAACTATTACCCCCAGACCGCTGGGATACGCCATTAGCCGAGCATGATGCGCTGGATGTTGTCGTAGAGCCGAAAGGTACGGTAGTGGTTGTGGCCACGGTTATTACAGTTATTAGTGCCATTGCCGCAATCAGGGCCATGAACGCGCTCAACGTGCCTGATACCTACAACAGCACAACCCCGGATAGCTCTTCAATTTACTCGGTGAATGCTCAGGGTAATAAGCCGAAATTGATGGCTCCGGCCCCGGTTCTTTTTGGCATGCACAAAATCTACCCCGATTATTTGTGCCCGTCTTACCGGGAGTATGTTGCCCACGAAGAGTGGCGATACTTTATGCTTTCTGTATGCGCTCATGGTGCCAGTATTGATCTTGCGGATATTCGTCTGGGGGACACATCGATTGCAGACCTTGGCAGCGATGTTAGCGTAAGTGTCTTTAAACCAGGCGATACCGTTACCGGCCACAAAGCACACCGGCATATGTACAGCGTGGCCGAGGTTGATGGCGCAGGGGTCGAACTAAAAGGGGCATTGCCTGAGTTTGAATTCATTAGCCCTTTTACACCTGGTGAATTCACGTATCAGTGGGTAGTGCAGGGCGATACAAAAAAAATGCGCCTTAACAAATATTCTGCCAACGGTAGTGGCGGCACGGTTACTTCAATCACTTACGCCGATGGCGCCGATTGGCGCGACTTCCTCCCAGCCGAATATAACAACTCAGAATTTGTTGGCGTTGTTCTGCGCCTGCAAATCCCGCAGGGCGGCTATCAATATTTTCGGGTTGTAGAGAGTGGCTCTGTCGCTTCTTTTCAGCGCGTGATTTATGGCACCTGGCAAGTTGATCAGACATGGAACGGTTTCGGCGCTGAAGGTGATTTGCTGTTTGGGTATTTTAAAATCATTAATACCGGAGATTTTGGTGCCTATGGCGGCTGGTTTAATTGCTGCCCACCTGGTGAAAACACCAACAGAATTGAATTCGACTTCTATTTTCCGGAAGGCCTGACCGTGCTCGATGACCGGGGCATTCCACGATCCCGAACCGTTACAGTAGAAATCCAATACCGCAACGGACCATCTGGTAGCATCACGACCCACAACGAAACATTCGAGGAAGCAACACTGGATGCCCGAGCATGGACTATTGTTCGTAATGTGACGGCTGGGGCGTGGCAGGCCCGGTGCCGAGTTACCACCGTCACGCACAACAAGACCCTCACGAAAGAAACGCTCATGTGGAACGGCCTGCGCAGCGAGCTTGATACCGCGACGAGCTACCCGCTAACAACCATTGCGATTGCAATTAAAGGCACTCAGCGCCTGAGCAGTGTTGCGAGCAATAAAATCAATGTTAAAGCCATTGGAGAGCATCCAGTATTAAACGCGGACCTGACTTGGAGCACCCCAACACCCACGCGATCAGTAGTATCGGCTGTTGGTGTTATTGCAAAGTCAGCAGGTAATACAGACGACCAGATAGCTCTGGCAGAGCTTTATCGCATCGGCCAGATTCTGGATTCTCGCGGTGATTACTTCGATGGCGTTTTCGATACAGAAACAACTGCATGGGAGGCCATTAAGCGCGTGCTTTTAATCGGCTGGGCCCAACCTGTTGTCGATTACGGCCAGATCGTGCCGGTACGTGATGCGATGACAACCGACCTGGGTTGGCAATTCTCTGAGCAGAATATGGTCAGAGATTTGCGGGAGAGCATCGTCATGCCTGGCGACGTGAATGACAAGCATGACGGCGTTGAGGTTGAGTACATCAGCGAATTGACATACAAAGCAGAAACGGTGCTGGTTACACTCCCGGGCCAGTTGGGGAAAAATCCGGAAAAGTTGCGAATTTATGGACTGGTATCATCTGACGATACCCGCGCCAAGCGCTACGGATTACGCCACCTGAGAACCAAGAAGTACAGAAACCGCCGCTACGAATTCCAAACCGAGCAGGATGCTCTCGAATGTAAATTGTTCGACCCAGCTCAGATTGGCTGGGCCATGCCGCATAGAAGCCAGACAGGCGAGGTTATGGATGCATCAGAAACCGTGCTCAGGCTGAGCGAGCCTGTCGTTTTCACGCCAGGTAAAACCCATACGATCATTGTAAGCAATCCGGAAGGCCGGGCCACCGGCCCCTATGTTGCTACTGCGGGCAGCACGGATTATGAAGTGCTCATCGATAAGCCGTTAGAATTCACGCCAGAATTTACTGGTCGTATTGAGCGGCCACGATATCAGTTCGGGTTTGAAGGAAGGCGTTCTATTAGTGCACTGATCAACAGCACGAAGCCCCGCGGCGATGAAAGTGCCGCAGTTGTTGCGGTTATTAATGACCCTCGGGTCTTTGATGATGACGATTACGGCTTGTGATTCTCACACCAACTGGCGCGAGCCTTGCCCGTGTATTCGCGGGCGTGGCCGTGGTTAAGCATCCACCGTGACAGCAGCACGCCATCGGCTCGGATATCGGCAACGATCCGGAAATACTTGCCGCGCTCCGGGTCAACGATGCTCACCCGTTCTGAGCCTGCGAGAAGTCCTGCAGCAGCATCACGGGCCCTAATTGCCGCAAGCTTTTCCTGCTCGCATTTGCCCCTTATCTCAGGTGTATCAATCCCCCTGATCCTCACGCCAATCTCACGCCCCAGAATGTCCGGCCAGCCTGGCACATTCACTGTAACGGTATCGCCGTCATAAACCCTGACGACCTCCACCGGCAGATCATCTGCACCGGCAATGTTGCTGAGCAGCACCGTCATAATCCAGCCAGCTTTTCCTGCAGCTTTATCCAAATCCTTTTCTCCGTGGCGTCCAGTCTCTGCCAGCGCTGCCAAGCTATGTAATCCTCTGGAGATAGCGGCCCCAGCAGCTGGGCTTTCTGGTCTGGGTGTAGCGGCGCGTTCGGCAGTACGCCATGAAATATGAGCCACGCAGGGTTAATGCGCGAAAAATCAGCAATAACTGCATAGCTTCCGGGGTGCGGCAGTCGCCGCCCAGTTTTTGATTCAATGGGTGTGCCGATGCGGCACCAGTGCGCGATGGTTTTTTCGTCGCAGGCGTAGCCCGCCGAGGATAAATGCTCGGCTAACTGCTTCTGAGTTTTGCCGGCCGCTTTCATGCTATGGCGAAGTCTCCCTCCAAAACTCATTAGTTCTGAGTTTTTTGTCATCAAAAAAGACGCTATTAGGATTTTTACAACATAAGCATGGATGAAACGGCGCATAGTGTCTAAGTAGTTTTGGCGTTATTCGGTACGCGTGTAATGTTACGTCCTGTAACCCCAGATATAGGAAATCAGAAGGATGCAGTCACAATATGTTGTGGTTGCGCGGGGTGATGGTTGGGCGTGCCTGCGGGATGAAAACGGAAAGCTCTGGCACGCGACCAGCACAGACCAGGAAGGTCGTCATAAACATCAGGATGATGAAAAAACGCACAACCGAGAAGAGATCATCACAACACGGAAGCAAGCATAAGGAGGTGACCAGCCGGCGGAAACGCCACGCTAAAAACCTAGGTTTTAATAGGTATATAAATGAAAAGAGAAACAGGGCAGTAGTGGTTAAATTTTAATCTTGCCCTCGATGTACAGCTTTACCAATCTCTGCACGACAGCCTTTTTCTTGTGACAGTTCTCGCCGATTGCCCGGTGGAATTGCTCCATCAGATCCGGACCTATTTCAACGTTGAGCTGCCCAGACTGGCGCCGCGCCTTATGCTGCTCGTCGCTCATTGGACTATTCTGCCAGATGACAGCCGATGAATGATACCCGGAAACCGCTTCAAAAATTTGGGGCAAAATTGGGGCAAAAACCCGGCCCAAACACGCACTTTGTGGCACGGACGAAAATGAAGAAGCCCCGTATTCTCTGGCCTCAGCGCGCCATAATGGGCGTATAAAAGTACTGATAAGCGTTCGAATCCCTCCCTCACCGCCACGAATTCTGAAAACCGCATGGTCCTCGGGCTATGCGGTTTTTTTATGCTCCGCGTTTACGTTGGAGAGCGGTGAAGGGAGGGTGCCGAACCCTCGTGGGTTCGTACCGACCGGGTTTATGCTGTGGCTTGGTCGGGATATCCCTCCGCTTTCTCTCGTCGGCCACTAATTTAAAAAACCGCGTACTTGCAAAAGTTCGCGGTTTTTTTATATCTGAAGCTTTGAGCTAAAGGCGGTGGGGTTGGGGTGCCGAACCCTCGTGGGTTAGTACCGAGCGCAGCGACAAACGACCGGAGCCTGCGACGCTGACAATTCCGCTTTCAGCACTACACGAATACTCACGGCCCGGAAAATTTGCCGGGTCTTGTTTCTGTGATTGTGAATGTTTCACAGCCAATCAGGCTGTGTTTAAGGTCTTTATTGTTTTTCTATCGCTTCCTTTTGCCTCCTGTTCGGATGTTTCTTTTTTGAATTTGAACGCGTTTTTTAACGTGTCTGACAGAAGCGACTATTCTTTTAAACGTTTTCTTTGTATGAACTCTGGGTGGTGAATAGCGTGTTCTTCAAGAGTAAAAATAAGACAGAGGCTCCTTCTGCCACTGAACTGGCGTTAAAACATCGGATTCATGTTCTTGAACGTGAAAATCAACTGTTAAAAAAAGTAAAAGACGTTGCCGATATGCGCAGCAACTACAGTCTGGAGCAGATGAAGCAGGTTATGGTGCTGCGCGAGTTGTGGGTATCTTCTGCACTGACGATTGATCAGATTCGCACCACGCTGGCGCAAATGGCTCAGGGCATTATCGAAGATAATGTTGAAGTGGGGCAGTCGATCGATCAGGTAGACAATATTCGTCGTTCATTGCTAGGGCTGGCGTCTCAGCTGGAAACTATTCGTGTTCAGGCCAGTGAGGCTTCTCAGGCTGTCGGTGGCCTGACCCAGGTTGCCCGTGGTATCGAAAACTTTGTCGGGCTGATTAAAGGTATTTCAGAGCAAACCAACCTGTTGGCGTTGAATGCGGCCATTGAGGCGGCTCGTGCCGGTGAGCAGGGGCGGGGGTTTGCGGTTGTTGCTGATGAGGTGCGTACTCTGGCGCAGCGTACGGCCGATGCGACGGCTGAGATTGGCAGTCTGATTTCAACGATCAGTGGCGAGGTCGAACGAGTGTCGGCCAGCATTGGCTCGGTAGCTGAGCGCGGAGATCAGCTGGCATCTGAGGTGGGCGGTATTTCTGAGAGTATTGCAACCATTGCCTCGGCAACGGCAAAAGTGTCCCAAAGTTTCAGCAGCAGTGCGGCCATCAGTTTTCTTGAAACGGTTAAGCTGGATCATGTGGTCTGGAAAAGTCAGGTGTACAGCTGCATCTGGAATGATGATATGGATAGCTGCTCTTCGATGACGGATCACACCAGCTGTCGTTTGGGGAAATGGTACTTTGACGGTGCTGGTTTCGATCAGTATCGCCATCTTGCTTCTTATACACGTCTCGATGAGCCTCATAAGAATGTCCATGGATACGGCTTCAAAGCCCTGGAGTCGCATAAAAATGGTGATCAGAACGGTTTGGTCACGCATCTTGAGAAAATGGAAATGGCCAGTCAGAAGGTTATTGATGTGCTGACGGATTTAGAAGGCGAAATTCAACCCGGTTAATCGCAGACCGGTGCGTTGTGCGTGTGAATTCTCTATAATCGTCGGCCTTAAATCCGCATGTCACAGAGAATTCCATTTATGACGGTCCGCACCCGTGTTGCACCTTCGCCTACCGGCGATCCGCACGTAGGTACAGCCTACATCGCTTTATTCAATCTGGCGTTTGCCCGACAGCATGGCGGGCAGTTTATTCTGCGTATCGAAGACACTGACCAGGCCCGCAGTACACCGGAATCTGAACAGGCCATTATGGACAGCATGCGCTGGCTGGGCCTGGAGTGGGATGAGGGTCCCGACGTTGGTGGCGAGCACGGCCCATATCGCCAGAGTGAGCGCCGTGATGTCTATCTTGAGCACGTGCAGAAGCTGCTCGACAGTGGCCATGCGTTCAAATGCTACCGCACGGCGGCTGAGTTGGACGCTCTGCGTCTTACCCGTCAGGAGCAGGGGTCGCTGATGGCGTTAAAGCCTTCTGATTTGCTGTTGCCGGCCGACGAAGTCGCCCGCCGTGAAGCGGCAGGTGAGCCTTATGTGGTACGGATGAAGGTACCGGAAGAGGGTGTCTGTGTGGTGAATGATATGCTGCGCGGAGCCATTGAGCTCGACTGGGCTCAGGTTGATGCACAGATTCTGCTGAAATCCGATGGCATGCCCACCTATCATCTGGCCAACGTCGTCGATGATCATCTGATGAAAATCACCCATGTTATTCGTGGTGAGGAGTGGATTAACTCCGCACCCAAGCATAAGTTGCTGTATGAATACTTTGGTTGGGATATGCCGCATCTGTGCCACATGCCGCTGCTGCGTAACCCGGATAAAAGCAAGCTGAGTAAGCGCAAAAATCCAACGTCTATTCTGTTTTACGATCGCATGGGCTATATGCCGGAAGCACTGCTCAACTATCTGGGCCGTATGGGCTGGTCGATGCCGGATGAGCGTGAAAAATTCACCCGTGATGATATGTTTGCTCATTTTGATATCAAGCGTGTGTCTCTTGGCGGGCCGGTGTTTGATGTGGAAAAACTGCGCTGGCTGAACAGTTTGTGGGTGCGTGAGCTGGATGCTGAAACCTTTGCGCAGCGCTTTGCTGCCTGGGGTCTGCGTCCGCAGAATATTCTGCCGATCATTCCGCATGTACAGCCGCGTATTGAAACATTCTCGGATGTGGTGCCGCTGGCCGGTCATTTCCTGTCGGGCTTAACACCGCTGACGGCTGCCAGCTTTGAGCACAAAGCCTACGACGAAGAGCGTCTGCTGACGGTGCTGCAGTTTGGCTTATGGCAGCTGGAAGAGATTCGTCACTGGAATAAAGAAGACATTGAAGCGCGCCTGTTTGCCATGGCGCGTTTGTTGGACATTAAAGTCCGTGACTTCCTGTTCCCGTTCTTTATTGCCATTGCCGGTACGTCAGCCACGATCTCTGTGCTCGACAGTATGGCGCTGCTGGGGCCGGACATGAGTCGTGCGCGCTTGCGTCATGCGATTGATGTGCTGGGCGGTGTCGGTAAGAAGAAAGCCAAGAAGATGGAAAAGGACTACCAGCAGCTGTCAGCAGCGATTGCCGCTGAACTGAGGGCTGCGGCAGAGTCCTGATTTGCTGCGCCCGCTCATTCTGTCCATAAGAGCAGGGTGGGTGGGCTGCAATGCCGGTTAAATCGGCTAAGTTATTGTTTCAGAAAATTTTTTCGCGTATTTCGACGCTTGCCGGTTGACAGTGTCGGGGGGCGTCAGTAATATTCGCGCACGTTTTGAGATGGGGCCTTAGCTCAGCTGGGAGAGCGCAACACTGGCAGTGTTGAGGTCAGCGGTTCGATCCCGCTAGGCTCCACCAAATTCTCAAAGCAGTCCTTGTGTCCCCATCGTCTAGAGGCCTAGGACACCGCCCTTTCACGGCGGTAACAGGGGTTCGAATCCCCTTGGGGATACCACTTTGCGCCAACCTTATACGGTTGTTCTGCATACGGGGCCTTAGCTCAGCTGGGAGAGCGCAACACTGGCAGTGTTGAGGTCAGCGGTTCGATCCCGCTAGGCTCCACCAATTTTTACGTACGTCCTTGTGTCCCCATCGTCTAGAGGCCTAGGACACCGCCCTTTCACGGCGGTAACAGGGGTTCGAATCCCCTTGGGGATACCATCTTTTCGGTTGTTATCAATCGTATCTGCTTATATTCCGTTTTCTTCATTTCTGTTGCTTCAAAGCGTTTATTCTTTGTGGGCAGAGCATTGCGCTGCTGATAACACTGCTCTGACAAACGCGTTACAATAGCGGACAATATTTCGGCTCTGCCTGGTTGGCTGTTACAGGCCGTATTCCCGCATTAGCGTTTTCAGGATGCAGTTATGGTACATCTGCCCAATGTCATAAAAGAGAAAGCCCGCGCAATTAAGTTGGTCGTGTTTGATGTGGACGGGGTGCTGACCGATGGCACCCTGACGTATTCTGCCGACGGCGAGCAAGTAAAGCATTTCAATGTTAAAGATGGTGTTGGCATTAAATTGCTCGACGCTTATGACATCGTTACCGCCATTATTTCCGCCAAAGACTCTGCGCCATTGGCGCGTCGAGCTGCCGATCTTGGCATTCAGCATTTCTTTCCGGGTACAAAAGATAAATGGGCGGTGTTATCGGCGTTAATGGATGAGCTGTGGTTTGAGCCTGGTGAAGTCTGTTATGTCGGCGATGATGTGATTGATCTGAAAGTAATGAAAAAAGTAGGGCTAAGCATCGCCCCTGATGATGCCTTCTGGATGGTAAAGGATCACGCCGATCTGATTACTGATGCCGGGGGCGGTCGTGGCGTTGCCCGTGAAGTGGCGGATATTATTCTTGGCAGTCGTATGCCGTTGGATGAAGCCTATATTAAGGCCATGCTGCCTGAGTTTGAGGATAAAAAAATATGAAAATTCTGGTAACCGGTGCAGCCGGTTTTATTGGTGCTTTTACCAGTAAACGCTTTGTTGAACAGGGCCATGAGGTTGTTGGTATCGATAACCTGAATGATTATTACGATGTGAATTTAAAACACGGTCGTCTGGGCTGGTTGGCAGAGCAGTCCGGTTTTACTTTTAAACAGGTGGAATTATCCGACCGTGCGGCTGTGGATACGGTGTTTGCTGAGCATAAATTTGACCGCGTTGTTCATCTTGCGGCGCAGGCCGGTGTACGTTATTCGATCACTAATCCGCACGCTTATGTCGACAGTAATTTAATTGGCTTTGTAAATATTCTTGAAGCCTGTCGTCATAACGAAGTAGGGCATCTGGTCTATGCATCGTCCAGCTCGGTTTATGGTTTGAATACCAAAATTCCGTACAGCACGTCCGATCGTGTAGATCACCCGGTGTCATTGTATGCGGCGACTAAAAAATCGAACGAATTAATGGCGCATACCTATGCGCATCTTTATGGTTTACCGGTTACGGGTTTGCGTTTCTTTACCGTGTATGGTCCCTGGGGCCGTCCGGATATGGCGTATTTCAGTTTTACCCGCGATATTCTCGAAGGCAAAACCATTAACGTCTTTAATCATGGAAAAATGCAGCGTGATTTCACCTACGTTGACGACATCGTTGAGGGTGTGACCCGCATTACCCAGAAAATCCCGCAGGGCGTGAGCGGCTGGACACCGGAAAGCGGTGACTGCTCGCGCAGTTCGGCACCGTATAAAATTTATAATATTGGTAACCACAACAGCGTTGAGCTGGGTACGTTTATCGAAACCATCGAAAATGTGCTGGGTAAAAAAGCCAATAAACACTACATGGATATGCAACCGGGTGATGTATTGGCAACCTATGCCAATGTTGATGATCTGGTGGAAGATGTTGATTTTGCGCCGAACACGCCACTGGCCGAAGGGATTGAACGTTTCGCCCGCTGGTATCGTGATTTCTACAAGGTTTAATAAGACAAAATGGCTGATTATAAAATTGTAATTCCGGCTCGCTATGGCTCCAGTCGTCTGCCGGGTAAGCCGCTGATTATGCTGGCGGGTAAGCCGATGATTCAGCACGTGTATGAGCGAGCACAGGCAACCGGTGTGCAGGATATTGTAATTGCCACCGATGACGAACGCATTCAGGCCGCTGCGCTGGCATTTGGTGCCGATGTGGTAATGACCTCCGTGGATCACGAGAATGGTACTGAGCGTATAGCTGAGGTTGCACAGATCAAAGGCTGGGCCGCTGATGCCGTGATTGTGAATTTACAGGGTGATGAGCCGTTAATTCCGCAATCGTTAATTGAAAAGACAGCCGCCAGTTTGCTGGAAAATCCAGAGGCGGGTATGAGTTCGGTGTGTACGCCGTTGCGTGATGCGGCCGATGCATTTGACCCGAATGTCGTGAAAGTGGTGCTTGATCGTGCACATTTTGCCATGTATTTCAGCCGTGCTTCGATTCCCTGGGATCGTGATGCTTATAAAATCAGCCTGCAGGAAATGACCAGTAAAATGCCGGTGTATCGTCATATTGGTATGTACGGTTATCGTGTGTCTTTTTTACAGCAGTACACGGGCATGGAGCCGTGTGCGCTGGAAACGACCGAGTCGCTGGAGCAGCTGCGCGCGCTTTGGTACGGCGTCAAAATTCATATGTCGGTGATTGAGCAGGCGCCGGGGCATGGTGTTGATACGCCAGACGATGTGGCCCGGGTGGAATCACTTTTAATGAGTTTGAGTTAAACGCCTCGCAGCTCAGCGCGGTGTTTATGATTAAAAAGGCTGCTGTGTCTGACACAGCAGCCATTTTTTTAGATACTTTTCTTTCTGACTGGGCTATTTTTAGGCTGTAAGTCTTTGAAAAATCTGCTTTTCGGGACCTGGGGCCGGATTCACCTGGTGTGAGCAGGCCCTCACAGATGTTGTTGAAGTAAGGAGTACCACGATGGCATTGTCTATTTCTGAGAAGCTCGGTTATGCCGGTTTGCTGCCTTTTATCGCTGGCGCAGCAGCGGTCGTGCTGGGTGTTGAAGGGGGCGAAGAGTTTTTTAAATTATATTCGCTGTTGATTCTGGCTTTTATGGCCGGTGGTTGCTGGGGGGTTGAACAGGCTAACCCGGAACAAATTGATGAGATTCCGCTGGAGTTATCCATCGGTACTTTTCTCTGGGGATTACTGGCGTATTTCCTGCCTACCAATGTCGCGGTGCTGATGTTTGTGGTTGGTTTCTGGTTGTTATTATGGACCGAAACCAACCCGATTTTTAAACGTGCTTATGCTGACTCTTATAAGCGTTTGCGTAATATTCTGACAGCAGCCGTGACGTTGCTGAATGTGATCGTATTTATTGCCGTTCACTGAGCGGTAATTAACGGGTGGGGCGATTACAGCCCCAGTCTGCGTCCTTCTTTGCATGGCTGGCTGCTGCGCCACCATTCCTGAAACTGATCCAGCATACGGGCAACTCTGGCGCGGTCATTCATACAGGCCGTCACTTTATTGCGCTCAATACCGATAAAGACCGCCGGGGTCATCAATATCTGATGGGTATTCACTGCTGAATGTACCTGCAACTGCATGCGGCTGCTCATGCGTTGCTGCAATTGCAACAGCGGGTGGTCAGCAATCCCTGCATATTCGCGGGCAATTAACACGCGGATCGTACGTTGACGGGCGCCACGGATATAACGATTCAGACAGGTCAGTGTGGTTTTATCCGACCACAGCGGATGACTGAGATCGGCGATGCAAATATGTATCGCAGCCGGGCCAAAATGGCTGGCAATCTGCAGCAGCCCTTCGGCCGCAGCGGGTTGTTCCAGAACGTACGCTTCATTGTCTTTGCCCGGAATAAACTGCTCGCTGCTCTGGCTGGGGCGGCCAAGCACTTTGTTCATGCGCACATGGGGAATACCTGCATCCCAGCAGAACTCCGGTTCCGGTGAGAAACCGTTGCGGTAATAAAAACCGTAAGCCTGGGTTTGTACGGTGGCACGTAACATACGGCCGCGCATTTCTTTTTCGTAGTGATGTTCCACTGCCCGCAGCAGGCGGGTGCCCCAGCTCTGGCCACGGTATTCCGGCAGCACCGCCATACGGCCGAAATAGCCATTGCTCAGCAGTCGTGCGCAGCCAACCGGGCGTTTGCCGTCGCGGGCAATAAAATGCACGGCGGTAGCGTCGTCGGTATCCCACTCCAGGTCTTCGGCGATGTCCTGCTCCCGAATAAATACGCGCTCACGGATGGCGCGCAATATGTCCCGGTGTTCTTTCCAGTTCGCGGTTTCAATCTCCAAGCTCGGTCTCCGGGCTGTACAGCATGTGTCGTTGCCAGAGGTTGACCAGCAGGCTTTGCGCCGTTGCGCCTGATGCCAGTTCCTTTAGCGTGTCTCCTTCATACTGGCTGTTGTCGGCCAGATAGGCAACTAACGCCAGATCACTTAATGGCAGATTCCAGCTGTGGCCGAGGGCGAAGAAGCTGCATTGATTCTCCTGTTGGCTGTAGGCGAAACGGGCGAATTCGGAACGACGCCATTGCGGGTATGCGTCCAGTTCGTCGTTTACTTCTTGCCAGCTGGCATCGTCTCTTGGTTCCGGCAGCTGTTCCGGGTATTTGGCTTCGGTCATCAATTTGCCCAAAACCTGCTGCAGACGCTCGTCATCGTTGAGGGCCGCGGTCAGCAGGGCATGCAGGCGCGCGATCGCGTCCTGATCAATCAGGCCCGGGGTCTGGGTTGGGCGGATGCCGGCATCGGTGTAGCGCTGATCTTCACTGGCGCTGGCGAGAATATCGTCCATTGCGGCCTGTGCCAGTTCCGCCTGGCTGGGCGCGCGAAAGCCGATGGAGTAGGTCATGCACTCGCCCTGGGCTATGCCGTAATGGGCCAGTTGTGGTGGCAGGTAAAGCATGTCGCCGGGGTTCAGGGTCCAGCGCTCGCTTTCGTCGAACTGTTCCAGTACGCGGATTTTCGGGCCTTTAAGGATTGGCGAATCATCGTTGCACATCTGGCCAATACGCCATTCGCGCTGACCTTCGGCCTGCAGTAAAAAAACATCGTATTGGTCGTAATGCGGACCGACCGAGCCGCCGTCGACGGCGTAGCTGATCATCAGATCGTCGATGCGCCAGCTGGGCAGAAAGCGGAAGTGTTCAAGAATATCGGCCGCTTCCGGAATCCAGTGGTCGACGGCCTGAACCAATAAGGTCCATTTGCTTTCCGGCAGGGCGCGGTAATCGTCTTCTGTGAAAGGGCCGGTGCGGATGCTCCAGGGGCCGTCTTTGCCGTCTTCTTCGACCAGGCGTGATTCAATTTCTTCTTCCAGGCTCAGGCCGGCCAGTTCGGAGGAGCTGAGCAGGGGCTCGAAGTCCGGCCAGGCGTTGCGGATCAAAACCGGTTTCTGTTGCCAGTAATCGCGCAGGAATTCTTCAACGGACAGATGACCAAGGATATGCATAGTTGTTTACTCAGAATGCGGGTACAAAAAAGCCTCCGTCAGGCATGTACTGACGGAGGCTTTTGATTTTAAAACCGATTAAACGTTTTTCGCCTGATCTGCGGCATTACCGATGTAACTGGCCGGCGTCATTGCGTTTAATTCATCTTTGACGGCTTGCGGCAGCTCCAGTGAGGCAATGAACTCGCCCATTGCATCGCGGGTAATGGCTTTGCCACGGGTAAAGGCTTTCAGTTTTTCGTAAGGCTGTTCAATGCCGTAGCGACGCATCACGGTCTGTACTGGTTCGGCCAGCACTTCCCAGGCGCTGTCGAGATCCTGAGCGATACGTTCAGCATTCACCTGCAGCTTGCTGATGCCCTTCAGGCTGGCCTGATAAGCCAGCAGGCTGTAGCCCAGACCTACGCCCATATTGCGCAGTACGGTGGAGTCGGTCAGGTCGCGCTGCCAGCGTGAAACCGGCAGTTTCTGCGCCATATGGTTCATAACCGCGTTGGCGATACCGAGGTTGCCTTCGGAGTTTTCGAAGTCAATCGGGTTCACTTTGTGCGGCATGGTGGAGGAGCCCACTTCACCGGCGATGGTACGCTGTTTGAAGTAGCCGTTGGAGATGTACGCCCAGATATCGCGATCGAAGTCGATCAGGATGGTATTGAAGCGGGCGATGGCATCAAACAGCTCGGCGATGTAATCGTGGGGCTCGATCTGCGTGGTGTACGGGTTGAAAGTCAGCCCCAGAGAGGTCACGAAGGTTTCAGCGTTAGCCGCCCAGTCGATATCGGCGTAGGCCGACAGGTGGGCGTTGTAGTTACCCACGGCGCCGTTGATTTTGCCCAGCAGTTCAACTGCTTTGATCTGCTTGATCTGGCGCTCAAGACGGGCGACAACGTTGGCCATCTCTTTACCCAGAGTGGTTGGCGAAGCGGTCTGGCCGTGGGTGCGGGACAGCATCGGCAGGGCCGCGTGCTCATGTGCCAGAGCACGGATCGCATCGGTGACTTCCTGCATAACCGGCAGCATAACGTCGTCACGGCCGGCTTTCAGCATCAGCGCATGGGACAGGTTGTTGATGTCTTCAGAAGTACAGGCGAAATGCACGAATTCATTAACCGCCATCAGTTCGCTGTTGTCGGCAAACGTTTCTTTGATGAAGTATTCCACCGCTTTCACATCGTGGTTGGTGGTGGCTTCGATGGCTTTGATGCGCAGGGCATCTTCTTCACTGAAGTTGGCAACGATGGCATCCAGCTGTTGCTGGGTAGTTGCCGAAAAGGCCGGTACTTCGGTAATGGCTTCATGGGCCGCAAGGCGCTGTAACCAGCGGATTTCTACTTCGACGCGGGCACGGATCAAGCCGAACTCGGAGAAAATCGGACGCAGTTGCACGGTTTTGTTGCCGTAACGACCATCAATCGGAGAAATAGCGGTCAGGGCAGACAGCTCCATTGGGTTCTGGGAGGACATAGCGACTCTCAACGGACAATGAATGTAAGAATTTTAAGGCGCGCAATTCTACCGGATTTTTTTGTATATCTCAGCACCGGCGGTGATTTAACTGCGCTTTCATGTCGCGATTGCCCGTTGCTGGCGGTGAAGGGGTGCCGGTAAGGACATTTTGCCGCCGGGTTGGGCGTTATTGTCACTCACCCGTCACGCAGTTTCAGGTAGAATGCTGCGCAAATTTACAGGCCGTTAGCTGAGAAGTATTCATGCTGGACTCATTGCTGAGTTATTCCGACAGCCCCTTGTGGCTGGTTCTGGTGGTGATTGTATCGACCTTTATGCTGGAAGACCTGGCGATTATTGGCGCCGGGATGCTGGCCGCGAGCGGTAAGCTGGCGCCGGAAGTGGCCTTTGCCGCAACCTGTACCGGTATGTTTATTGGTGATACGGCGTTGTATCTGTTTGGGCGGTTGGCGCATGTCTGGCCATGGCTGGCGAACAAGTTCCGTCATGATCTGATTCAGCGTCAGGTAAAACCTTTGCAGCAGGCTCCCTGGCATCAGCTGGCGCTGATTCGCTGCATGCCGGGGCTGCGTACCTTTGGCTATATCGCCTGTGGACTGGCCCGGGTGCCGGGCTCGACATTTACCGTCGCCAATGTGGTATCGATTGTGATCTGGGCGGCGATGATTTTTACCGTGGCCTTTGTGCTCGGTAAGCAGTATGCCGAAACCCTGCACGAGTGGCTGTGGTTTGTGCTGCCGCTGGCACTGCTGGTGTTTATTCTGGGTCAGCGGCGTTTGCGGGCACGAATGGAAGCTGCCTGACAGCAGGTCTGATCAGACAGCTCCGGGCATAAAAAAAGCGGCCTTGCTATTGGATGAGGGCCGCTTTTTTATTTTTCAGGCGTCAGATTCAGGCGTTGGCGATGGCACCTTTGTTAACGCCTTCAAATGCACGCACTTTGACACGGCTGTCAGGGTGTTGTTGTTTGATGGTATCGGCCAGGTGGCGGGCGATAAATTCGACGGTGGTGTCGGTGTTCATCATGTAATTGCGGCTGGCGGGCAGGGATAATTCAAATTCTCCCTGTTGTGCGCTGTAGCGGAATAACAGTTGTCCATCCTGTTCGCTGATGAGGTCTTCTTTGCTGCCCAGATAAATATCGGCCCAGCGTTCTGCCCATTGCTGTTCCAGTGCACTGCTGCGCTCATCGTCAAGCCAGATCTGAATGCGTGAGCGGTGACCGTGGGCAATGCGCTGGCAGTTGCCGTTATGTTTTTTCAGGCCGTGACTGTAGTGGTAAGAGGCACCATCAATGGTTTCTGCCACGAAGCTCAGCGTCAGTTGTTCAACATTGACCGGGAAATGACTGCGCAGTTGCTCACGGCACCAGTGGGCCACGCTTTTGGCGGTGATCTGTTCGGCATCGACCAGAGCAACGGCCTGACGCGGCGCCCGCATTTCCAGCAGGTCGCCGTTATCACCGTTCCAGCTAAGTTCAATGATGTCACCGCTGTGTTTCAGCGTCAGAGCTGGCGAATTCACCGGCACCAGCAGGCGGTGATCGAGTTCGTCGTCCAGCCAGTTGCGCAGTGTTTTTTTAACAATGCCGAAATCACACACCATGCCTTGCTCGTCGAGTGCGCCGTCGAGTACGGCTGATGCCCACCAGGTTTCACCCACCAGGCCGCGTTTGGCGTCCAGATAGCTGAAGTCGACGTTGGTGAGTTGCTCTACGAATAACTGCATGGTGTTCCTCTGTAAGGCAAAGCCTGAAATAGCTGCGCATTCTAGCGGAAAGCAGCCGTGACGGCATAGCGTTACGGCGGTTGCTCCGTCTGTCGTGGTTGATTGAACCTGTCTCAGCTGTCCGGGTCTATGTGCTGCGCTGGATTCATAAAGAGTGGTTCCTGAGCTATCACGGCTGACAAAGCCTGTTATGATAGGCGGCATTTTTATATCTGAAGGATGCGCGAGTCGCTACGCGTCCTGTATTAACTGAGTGATTTCTTTGTATGGCTATGCATAAACTTCTGACGGCTTCTCTGATGTTTCCTGCGCTCGCGGGTCTGATGTCCGGCTGCAGCGATAGTGGCTCTTCTTCCTCGTCAACAATTTCGGTCTATGTGCAGGCCGGGCAGGAAGATGTTTACAGTGCGGTGGTGCGTTCCGTCGCCATTACCGAAGCCGGTTTGCCAAACGAAGATGCCGAAGGACGTTTTGTGCGTTCTGAATACATCACGGATAAAGAAGCGACGGTGAAAGCCGTTGTCGCCAGCGGAGAGCTGCAGTTGTTTCAGTTGGTTGGCCGTGATGGTGATGCCGATACCAGCACAGATGCCACGACCGTTCGCTGTCAGTGGGTTGCCGGGTGCGCGAACGGCGCGTTTGCCGCCGATATGGTGCAAACCACAAACCTGGACTGGCGTTCGGTGGCTTATGATCTCGGCAAAAATGAGCGTATCCGCGTCACGCCGCTGACTGATCTGGCCGCCCAGCTGGCGCTGGATTATGTCTATAACGAGAGTCTGGACAGCGGTTCCGGCACGGTGACGGATGTGCCTGTTGGCTGGGTTGAAACCGGCTATTACTCCGCATATTCCACCGAACAGGCTATCTCTCAGGTTTCCCGGGTATTTGGTATCAGCAATGTGCAGACCACAGAACCTGCGGATCTGACTCAGATTAATGAATGGCGTAAAGCTGATGCCGCCAAAGCGGCAGACAGTATTCGTTATGGTGCCTTGCTGGCCGCCTGGGCGCACCTGGCTGAAACCTATGGCAATGGATTTACCGAAGCCGTAGCCGCCGATTTCAGTGCGAATAAAGGCCAGATGATGCAGCAGGGCGGTGCTCAGACGCTGACGCTGGCGGCGCTGTACAGCAATGCCATCACTAACCTGCAGGCGCTGAACGTTACGGATACCACGTTGCAGGGTTATATCGCCGGGGTTGTCTCCGGATTGCAGGCGGATATTGATTCATTTGTTACTCCGGGAGCTCTGACGAATAAGGTCCCTGATACCCTGCTGTCTCTGTTCGGACAGGGTGATTATGACGACTTCGTACTGGGCATTAAGCGCACCAAAGCGTTTGTCGATGTGATGCGCAACTACAGTGAGACCTTTTTCGAAGATGGCTATAAAGCTGAGATTGATCAGTACGTTGATCTGCTGAAAAAAATCGGCGATGAGCATGCCGCTAATCTGGATGCCATTGTGGATGCCCAGCGTGAAACTCAGGCGCTGTACCTGCAGACCTATCTGGCCAATGCCGGTAATACCTGTGCTGATACGTCGGCCTATGCCTGGATTACGCCGGGTTCCTGTACCTATAACAACGAAACCCGTGTGATGACGCTGAACAGCGGCAAAATTATCGTCAGTCAGGCAGTGGCCGACGTGAATACCACTGATGCCGATGATAAGCCGACATCGTCCAATGCCATCGATGTATTGATTCGTGGCACCTTCGAGCAGGGCACACTGCGTTTTGTCGTCGATAATGTCTATGAAGGTGACAATGCCGCCAACGATATCCTCTCGGCTTCCGGTGTGCGCGTGTACTACACAACGCCCGTCAGTACGCTGGCCGATCCGGCTGATAACGAAATTCTGGGCTACGAAATGCGCTGGTCGGATTTCTCACTGTACGACACCAGTCGTGTGGGTGGTGCGGAAGAAGCCGAGGTTACCGGCAGTTACCGTATTTTCTTCCGCGGTGTGAAAGATCCGCAGGACAGTAACAGTGAGCGTCGTTTTAATATCGATACCGTGGTACTCAACGGCCGGATCTCCGATAAGGTTGGTGATGACAACGATCTGGATGTCGACTACTCGTCTGTGTATGTCGCCGCTACCAGTACCAATGCGTCGGAGTATTATCCGGCTAAACCTTTTGCTTCATTTAATGGCTTCTTCACCCCGAATCCTGCGTTTGCCAAAGGTGATTTAGCCAATAACCTGGTCAGCTACGTGACCGGCGAACAGACGGTGGCCGGCCAGCATGTGCAGTATCTGGATTTTTATGTGCCGCTCGGCGAGTCACAGCGTTTCCGTTTTTATCCGACGGTGAAGCGTGAAGATGTTAACGATGTAGACAATGATGACGACCGCACAGAACTGGTCAGCACCCACGATTTCGAAATATGCGATCTGAGCAATAGCGGCAGCGGTTGGGTGGTGAGTACGTGTCAGCCTAAGCAGCGCTTGTATGCCGAGCGTGATTTCCAACTGGCCATTAATGATCTGTGGGAAGCCGGTGTGTTCTCGCGGGTTGAGATACCGGGACGCGGGGTGTATTTCGTTACCTGGCCGACCAAGCCTGCCGATGCCAACGGTTGTCTGGCGCTGGACGATCTGGAATCAACAGAAACTTCAATGGCCGGAATCCTGTACGATCCGATGATGCTGGGCCTGAATGCCGTGCGTGTGACCAGCGAGGTTCGCCTGAAAGATCAGCCGCGCACCTTATTTGATGTCTTGCTTAATGCACCGACCATGGATCGCTACAAACTCACCGCTGCGCTGTCGCATGACTATTCCAGCCTGACCAGTGGTGATGTGTATCTGGGCTCGGGTTCTGCGCTTGATCGTATCGTGTTGAGCCTGGATACCGACTCGTCGTTTAAAACCACCGGCAGTGTCGCGGTGTACAAAGACGGCGTTGCTCTTACATTGAATGACGGCACCGAAACCACCATCGACAGTGAGCTGACCGCCTATCTGCAGCAAAACTACAATTTGTCTCCGCTGCCTTATAAATACATCACCGGCAGCGATGGTAAATACGATCTGTGCGTGCTGGATAATAGCGCCGAAGCGACGGACAATACCGTGCTTGCCGATGCTGCCTTTACTCTGAATTTCCGTGATGTGGTGTATGGCCGAATTCGTCAGGAAAGTGGAATCTGGGTGATCCGTTACATTGATGGCAGCTGGGAAACGCTGTAATCCTGCTGTGTTCAAAGCATAAAAAAAGCGACTTACGGGTCGCTTTTTTTATGCTTGCACGACAAGGTTCCGAAGTATCAGGCAAACAGCCAGTAATGCCCGGCGGTGCGCAAGGCTATGCCGATCAATGCGCCATAAACCGCGGGCCGGGCAACGGCTGCGACGGGTTTGCCAGCGGCAATAAGAATGGCAACACCGGCAACATCCAGCGGGCACAACAGCAGACCGGCGAGCAGGTTGATGTCCTGTGCGCTGAGTAATCCGAGCTGTATCTGTTCCATGGCAATGCCCATCATAGCCGTACCACCGGCAATGTATTTGGTGATAACCAGCAACAGTGTTTGCTGCGGAAAACCGGCCGCGCTGAGCAGGGGAGACAGCAGGCTTTCCAGTGCACCAATGGCTCCGGTCAGACGAATCAGATTCACTGCCACCAACGCAACCACCAATAAGGGCAATGCGCCCATGGCAATATCCCAGGCATCGCTACCGGCGCGGCGGATAACCTGCAGCAGCTTGCCGTGGTCAGGGTCGGCCTGCGGCAGCAGTTCGGCCGATGGCGGTGCGCTTTCTTCTGCACTCAGCGTGCGGCCGAAACCATAGTAGGTTGCGGCGGCGGCAATCAGACCGGCAGGGATGGCCAGCAGCAGTGTGGTTGGGATATCCAGCCCGGCGGCGGCCATCGGAAATACAACATTGGCCTGCGCCAGTGCCAGCACCATGGCCAATGTCGAGGCGATATGACGCGGTGATGATCCGTTGCGCGCCATGATGGCGAGCGTGGCAATGGGGGCGGCGAAGCTCACCATCGACACCTGAATCAGGGCAAATACACCCAGCCCCGTCAGTCCGAAAGGGCGCAGCAGTGGGCTGACTACGCGGACAATACGGTGCAGCAGGCCGCGAGCTTCCAGCCAGCGCATGATGCTGAGCATCACAATCATAATGGGCAGCAGAATAAACAATGCCAGTTCAACGGCGGAACGGCCGGAACTGAGAATGGTGGTAGCGATTTGGTCCATAACGGAGTGTCTGTTGCAAAAATGGCGACGATATCAGACTTCTTCATTGCTGGCCTGAGTGTTTATTTATACCGTTATCTATCTGGTGTTTTTACTGGGTCCTGATTGCGGGTTATGCGGTTGTTCAGCCGAGGTGGGTTAGCAGTCGCCAATTCGTTCCTGTATACTTCCGCGTCTTAATTTGTAGCTGGCGATTGTCCGCAGTCGTTCAGTAGTGGTCAGAATGACCGGCAGCAGCCGGTTGTGATTGAATTTTTTTTGAGGCTTAACAATGACTGGATACGTTCAGAAGGGTGGCTTGCAGGTTGCTCAGGCGCTGTACGACTTCGTAAACGAAAAAGCGATTCCGGGTACTGGTATCGATGCAGAGAAATTCTGGGCAGAGTTCGACGTTCTGGCGAACGAACTGGCTCCTAAAAACAAAGCGCTGCTGGCCAAGCGTGATGATCTGCAGGCGAAAATCGACGCTTACCACACTGGACGCAAAGGTCAGTCTCACAATGCTGCAGAGTACAAAGCATTCCTGCAGGAAATCGGTTATCTGCTTCCGGAAGGCGCTGACTTTGAAGCAACAACCGCCAATGTAGAGCCAGAAATCGGTCAGATGGCCGGTCCTCAGCTGGTTGTGCCGGTGATGAATGCCCGTTTCGCTCTGAACGCTGCCAACGCCCGTTGGGGTTCTCTGTACGATGCGCTGTACGGCACCAACGTTATTTCTGAAGAAAACGGTGCGGAAAAAGGCACGGGTTACAACAAAGTCCGTGGCGATAAGGTTATTGCCTACGCCCGTGCGTTCCTGAACGAAGCGGCCCCTCTGCTGAGCGGCGACCACGTTGACAGCACCAAGTACGCGATCGAAGAAGGCAAGCTGGTTGTTACCCTGAAAGACGGCTCAACCACCACGCTGAAAAATGCTGCTCAGCTGGCTGGCTACAACGGTGATGCTGCTGCACCTGTTGCGATTCTGCTGAAGAACAACGGCCTGCATTTTGAAATTCAGATCGATGCAACCACGCCGGTTGGCTCTACCGATGCGGCTGGCGTTAAAGACATCCTGATGGAATCGGCACTGACCACCATCATGGACTGTGAAGACTCTGTTGCTGCGGTTGATGCGGCCGATAAAGTCGTAACTTACGGCAACTGGCTGGGCCTGATGAAAGGTGACCTGGCGGAAGAAGTGACCAAAGGTGGCAAAACCTTTACCCGTACCATGAACGCTGACCGCGAATACACCGGCCTGAACGGTGAAACCGTGAAGCTGAAAGGTCGTTCCATGCTGTTTATCCGTAACGTTGGTCACCTGATGACTAACCCGGCGATTCTGCTGGCTGATGGCAGCGAGATTCCTGAAGGCATCATGGACGGCATGATCTCGACACTGATCGCCATCCACGACCTGAAAGGCAATGCGCCATTCCGCAACTCCACCGCCGATTCCGTGAACATTGTTAAGCCTAAAATGCACGGACCGGAAGAAGTGGCATTTGCCAACGAACTGTTTGGCCGCATCGAAGATGCACTGGCTCTGCCGCGCTTCACTATGAAAATGGGCATCATGGATGAAGAGCGTCGCACCACCGTTAACCTGAAAGAATGTATCCGTGCCGCGAAAGACCGTGTTGTGTTCATCAACACCGGCTTCCTGGATCGCACCGGCGATGAAATTCATACATCTATGCTGGCGGGTCCGTTCGTGCCTAAGTCGGTCATGAAGCAGCAGTTATGGATCAACACCTACGAAAACTGGAACGTAGACACGGGTCTGGAAACCGGCCTGCAGGGTCGTGCGCAGATCGGTAAAGGCATGTGGCCGATTCCGGATGAGATGGGCATGATGATGGAGCAGAAAATTGCTCACCCGAAAGCCGGTGCTAACACCGCATGGGTTCCATCACCAACGGCGGCAACACTGCACGCGATGCATTATCACAAAGTGGATGTGTTCGCCGTTCAGAACGAACTGAAAACCCGTGAACATGCTTCTGTTGATGGCATTCTGACCATTCCTCTGATGACCGCTGAAGAAGCTGCTGCGCTGACGCCTGAACTGATTCAGAACGAAATCGACAACAACTGTCAGGGCATCCTGGGTTATGTTGTGCGTTGGGTTGATCAGGGCGTTGGCTGTTCCAAGGTACCGGATATCAACAACGTTGGTCTGATGGAAGACCGCGCGACTCTGCGTATTTCTTCGCAGCACGTTGCTAACTGGCTGGAGCACGGTATTTGTACCCGTGAACAGGTTGAAGACAGTCTGAAGCGTATGGCAGCCATTGTGGATGGCCAGAACGCTGGTGATGCAGCCTATATCAACATGGCCCCAGGCTATGACGGTATTGCCTTCCAGGCGGCGTCTGACCTGATCTTCAAAGGTAAAGAGCAGCCAAGTGGTTACACTGAGCCACTGTTGCACGCTTATCGTCTGAAGTTCAAAGCTGCGCAGAAGTAATTCCGACAGCTTGAGAAAAAGCCCGGCTCTGCCGGGCTTTTTTTTGTGTAAAAGGCGGGTAAACCATGGGTGCCTGCTGGCTGCCGTCAGGGTGGCCGGTTACAATCGCAGGACTTTGGTATTAAAAAGAAAAATAACTATGTTCTCTCTTCCCCGTATCTCTCTCCTGCTGAGTATCTGTCTTCTGGCTGCCTGCAGTGGTAACGGTTCCAGTACCACCCGAAAAACCGAGCCGGTCAAATATGTGAATGGCTATGTAGGCAGCAGCGGTGTGCAGAATGCTGTGGTGCAGGCCGTACCTATCGATGTTCAGGGGCAGACGACAACTGAAGCTGTTACCAGAGAAGATGGCACAAAAGCAGAGGTTTATGCCGGCGCTAAGGCCAGCAGCACAACGCTGGCATATTACCAGGTAAAACTCGGCAATGATGATATCGGCCGTCCGGTTACGCTGATTATCAGTGGCAAAGATGATGAAGCAACAGTAGAGCGCTGTGAACTGGTTAATGGCTGTTATGGCGGCTGGAATTACCGCACGACCAAAGCGGTTCCGGCGGAATATGAATTACGTGCTTCGGTTGGCAGTGCGCAAAACAATATGCGCATTAATGCCAACTGGGTGACACACCTCGCCAGTGCACTGGCGTACACCAGTTATATTGATAACAGCGGTGATGGCAGCAATCCGGATACGCCACGGGCGGGTATTTATACCGATTTCACGATTGAACGTGCCAATTTATGGCTGAGCGCTTTATTTGATTTATCAGATATTATTTCGCTGCGACCGCTGGCACCTTCCGAACTGTATAAAGACAGTGGTCTGGCTTCGGCAATTAAACAGGAATCGATTCTTTATGGTGCCATTGTCGCCGCCGGTCAACAGCTGGCTCTTGATGCCGGACAGGATCAGGTGGATTGGGTGGCCGAGGTGGTCGAGGAGTTCCTGCACAATCAAGGGCAGTTCTATCAGCGCTCATCGACGCAAATATCGTTGTATGGCATCTACAGTGCTGCCCGAACTATACTGCAAAATAATCGTGATTATATCGCTGCGCAGAATTATTCCGTGCCGTCTGAATTGGCAGGCGCTATTGCTGTGCTCAATCAGCGTATAACAGCATTACAGGATAAAAATGATCAGCTGTCCGCCGTCGATATTCCGGCAAGTCAGGTAAAAGACTGGCTTGATCGTATTAATAATGCCCGTGCATTTATGGCCGATCTGAACGAGCGCCTGGTGAATTATAAAGGGCAGGCTCCCAATACTTGTCCAGCAGGTACTCCGCAGACAGATGAAAGCGGTTGTGTGCATAGTTTTATCGATCCGGCTTATGTCACCAAAACTGTTGAATACTACGATGCGCTGAACAGTATCTATGAAGGTATCGCGCCACAGTTGGCCGTGGGAACCGCTGCCGTACGGGATCGGGTGCTGGAATTGATTGGTTGCCTTAATTCCGGTTGTGCCAATGATGCCCGTTACGATGCCGCCAATAAAAAACTCACCGTCGATGGCCTTACTTTGACCATGGTGCCGGTTGAGCTGGGCGCAGAAATTGAAAAAGAAGGTAAATACAACGCGTTTGATATTCAGTTGTTGGGTCAAATGGTTGTGGATGCAGATGATCTGAACGATCCACTGGATACCGTTGCCAGTATTAAATTTAAAGAAGTAAAAACCACTAATGCTGACGATGAAGAGGTTAAAAGCTATTCGCGGGTACGTATTGTTTACAGCGGTGAGGAGGGTTTTGCTACTCCACCTGATCCGATTACCACGCCTCCTTTAGGCTATGACCTGGAATGGCCGGATGTCGATATTCCTGCAACGGTGAATGGTGTTAAACAAGACTTCAGTCTGTATTTTTCGGCCAAACTGATCGGCGTTGATGATGTGTTAGTGCCGTCATCACCGCTGCACTACAACCTGACGACGATGGCTTTGTCGCTGGTTGCGAGCAGTGATACAAAAGGGACGATTACTGAAGATGGTAAAGAGGTTGAGTTGAAAGACCTTGCTCAGGTTACGTTATCGGCCGAAGCCAGTAATGCTGCAAACTACTACTCTGATTCTGTCTGGCCTGAACTGGACGATTATTTCCGTGTGCGCAGTGGTTTCGAATCCGGAATTATTGAGAGTAATCTTTTTGAATACCGGATTATGGAAAATCAGAGCGTGTTGTTTAGTAAAGTGAACGATGAGGAAATTTATCGCCAGGCGAACTATATCGACTTTAATATTAAAGGCTATGGTATAAACCGGCTGGAATTCTTTTCTGATGATGGTAAGGGTACTGCGGGCTTACGTAATTGCTCGGTGATTATTAATGAAACTGATCAAAGGGAAACCAGCGTCTGTACTCAGGTAATTGAAGAAAAAGACCTGACAATTCAGAAACTGATAGATGGTGACCGGTTGAAACTATTTTCTATCCCTGGTCGTGGCGCCTATAAACCGCTTTTCCCGGATGTTGACGACGATGGTAGCTACGAATTGGTCGTTGGCAGTGATGTAGCGCTCGATGGCAAATTGGAAGCCGCTTTTGCGCAGGGTATTAATAATTTAAGTCTGCGCGCAGCACACGAACTGACCGAAGGTCAGGGCAGCAGTGTTGAGCGGGCACCGCTGGCGATTGTCGATGTTAAATTAACCCGTAATTCGAAAGATGTGTGGGAATTGGCTGTTGCCGCAGGCTATGACTACGACTATCTGGTCGATGTGCTGCCAACCGGTGTGCGGGCGCAAAGTTTGTACCTGTCATATTTGGTGGGGAATAACTCTGCAAAAGAAAAGGATGACAATGAGGTCGAAATTGTTCGTAATTTTACCTTTGAATTAGGCGGCCTGATTATTTACCGCGGCGGCGTCAAACTTTTTACCTCGGAAGAAAAGGGCGAAAGTATTGGTGTTACGCTGGCCAGTCGTGTCGACTATGAGCTTGACGGCAGTGGGCAACCCTGTGGTGTGATTAACCGTAAAGATGAAATCGTGACCGGTAACTGTAATGCCGTCGGCTACCTGACTTATCGTAACTCCATTGTCGGTGTGATCCGTGAAGAGCGTGACGGTGTGTATGTAGTACGGTTCAGTGATGGCCAGTTCCTGGTGCTTGGCGGTTGAAGCAAAAAGTCCATCCCCGACGTTTCCTTGCGGCGTTCTTCGCCGCCATATCCGGCAGTTTTCTGCCAGCAGGCGTGCAAGCCGCCGACTGGCAGTTATATTCTGGCCTGGATATTCATGGCAGCTCCGAGCCGGTTTCTCTCACCGATATGATGTCGGGCTGGGACAGCGATTTTCAGTCCGGTACTTACGCTTATGCGGATGCCCGTTTTCGTTTTGGTATGCGCTTTCGTCATTGGCAGCTGGAGCGAGAGACGCGCTGGTATTACTACCTGACCTTTAATCGTGCCACCTCTGAGTTTTACCGTGAGCTGGAGCAAGGGCTGCCCGGTGCTGCCGACCGTGAGCTGGAGCTGGAGGTCAAAGGGCTGCAGGCGCGGGGAGTGCGGCTGGCGCATCAGCTCGACTTTACCTCGTTCAGCATTACCCCGGCGTTGGCTTATTACCGTGTTGGTCACTTTCAGTTCGGAACCCTGGAAGGCGTATCGGCAGTGGGAGATCCGCTGACAGCCTCGGCGGTGCTGGATTACCATTTTGATCAGGACAAAATTCTGGAATATCCGGCGGATGTCAGTGATGGTTCCGGCATCAGTATGGATATTTCATTCAGTGCCCTGCTAAAGGAGCGCTGGCAGCTGGATGCCGCCTTCAGTGATTTGTGGAACCGCTGGCAATTTGATGATGCGGCTTTTACCACCGGCTGTATCAATCTCAGTGGTGGTGGGCAGGCGGTTTGCAACAGCTCGGGTGCCGCTTCCGGCCGCTCGGGGCAGTCTTCTTACACGACGGATATTCCCTGGGCGTTGAACGGTGGGGTTTATGACACCGCCTGGCAGGCCGGGTTGCGTTATTTTCAGCATGATCGTTACCAACGGTTCAGTATCGCCAAGGATTGGACGACACCGCTGGGGGTGCTGGGTGCTTCGCTGCATTCAACTCATCAGCTCGGGCTGCACTGGCGCTCCGGCTGGCATCAGCTGGAAATTGTCAGTGATGATGCGCGTCCGGCCTATGCGCGCGATGTTCAGCTGCGCTTAGGCTTGATGCTGGACTGGTAAGGTTCAGCAAGCTTCCTGCTATCTCTTATGTCGGACGTATCTCTGCGTGTGCCTCGCTTTAGCTTCGTATTCGGGTATCGGGTGTCATGGCTTTCACTGCGGTCGGCGGCAAAATCCGCTATGATGCGCGCTGAATTTTACCGGCGGATAATCTGCCGGTGCGTGCCGACCTGAGCAGCAGAGTATCCGATGTATCTGGAACATTTTGGTTTTCAGCGCTTCCCCTTCACCATTGCTCCTGATCCGGATTTTCTTTTTCCGTCGTCAGGTCATCAGGAGGCGTTGGCGCATCTGCACTATGCGCTTACCGGTCATGGTGGGCTGATTTGTCTGACCGGTGAAGTCGGTACCGGCAAAACCACACTGTGCCGTGCATTCCTTGCTCAAACGCCTGCCGAAGTACGTACGGCCTACCTGTTTAATCCACAGTTATCCGCGACGGAGCTACTGCAAAGTCTGTGTGATGAACTGGCGCTGAGTTACGACTCCGGTGCGACACTGCGCGAGCTGTACGCTCTGCTTAACAAAGCCTTGCTGGAATGGTATGCCGCTGGCCAACGGGTGATCTGCGTAATTGATGAAGCGCAGAGCATGCCACCACCGCTGCTGGAGCAGATCCGGCTGCTGACCAATCTGGAAACCCATAAAGAAAAGTTACTGACGCTGATTCTGGTGGGGCAGCCTGAATTGCGTGAACTACTGGCGCGCCATGATTTGCGCCAGCTTAATCAGCGCATTACTGCCCGCTATCATTTGCAGCATCTCAGTCTGACCGAAACCCGCGCCTACCTGCGGCATCGCTGTGCTCAGGCCGGTGTTGATGCTGTGCTGTTCAGCCCGCACGCGGCCCGCCGCCTGTGGCGCGCCAGCAGTGGCGTACCCCGCTTAATCAATAACCTTGCTGACAGAGCCTTGCTGGGAGCTTATGCCCGTGGGCGCCATCAGGTGGATGTTGCGTTAGTTAAGGGGGCGGAGCGGGAAATTCTCGGTGAGGCTCCGCGGTTATCATGGCTGGCTTTTAAGCCGTTGCTGGCGGTAACGGCGCTGCTTGCTGTCTTGCTGCCGGTCGTTATGTTCAGTCCATTGTTAAACGATGCCTTTACGGCCTGGCAAACGCCGGCGGCGGACCTCGTTGCTTCGCCGCTTTCATTGCTGACGGCGGGCACAGATTCAACCGCAATAAGCTGTGAACAGCTACAGGGAGAGCGTCGCCAATGCCTGTGGGTTGACTGGCCTTTCCTGCGGCTGCAGCAACTATCACTGCCGGTCGCCGTGCAAATGAAAACATCTGAAGGGTTTGACTGGCGTCTTCTGAGTGATGAACTGAATCCGGCATTTTTTGCCGGACAGGCGTTGTTGCTGTGGCAGCCTCCCGCCGGATACAACGGTCAGCTGGTTCGCCCCGGACAAAAATCCGATCTGATTTTATGGATACGCCAAAAGCTCAATATGGAATGGCAGGCTGACTGGCAGGTCATCAGTCCGGAAGGACAAAACAGTAAAGTGGACGCGCGTTTTTATGATCCTTTACTGGCCAACCGGGTGGCACAATTTCAGGCTGAGCATGGATTAAGCACCGATAAAATCATTGGCCCGGAAACGTTACTGGTGATGCAAAAAGTCGAGCGAGCAACTAACGCTTCCGGTCTGGCAGCGGAGGAGGGTTGAGATGTCTTATATCCTCGATGCCTTAAAAAAATCAGAATTGCAGCGTGCTCAGCAATCAAATTCCTCAGCAAGCGTTGCGCCTGATGCCCCCGTTACGCTGGTCGACCAGACCGAATCGGCGTCTGCCATAACCGTTATTGCGTTATTACTGGCGGTGTTGGTTTTGTTAGCGGTTTTACTGTTTCGGCTTTTGCCTCTGCAGGGTACGGAGCCTGAAGCGGCGGTGGCACAGACCGTAGTTTCAGCCACTGATAAACCGTCCACCGGGCGTGATCAGGCGAAGCAAACGGCACCCGCCGAGAGACCACTCAAAGAGCATGTCGCAGAGTTTGTGCCCCCACCGGTTACGGTCACGGAACCGACTGTGCAGATAAAACCGGTTGATGCACCTGCCGTCGCCGCAGCAGAAAACAAAACCTCGCCGGAAGCGGCCGCCAAAGCACCTGCCGCCGCTGCACGCCGCGTGGATAATGCCCGCTCATTACCGCCGCTGGATGCATTGCGCCGTATTCCACCATTAATGATTACCAGCCATATCTACAGCCCGGTCGCTGAAAAGCGTACCGTCAGTATGAATAATCGTGAATGGAATGAAGGTGATCTGGTCGCTCCCGGTGTGGTGCTGTCAGAAATAACCCCCACGGGTATTTTACTGGATGTGGACGGCTGGCCACTTCATATTGGCCGCAGCAAAGGCTGGCAGGCTATCCCCTGATGCGAGAAGAACATCATGCTGAGCAGTGAAAGCAAAGAACGTATTCAGGCGTTGTATCGTGAGTGTATTAAAGCTCTGGATTTACGGCCGCGTTATGGCCAGCGGGTCATGATCGCAGAAATTGCCAAAAGCCTTGGTTCAATCCATGAGGATGACAAAGGCCAGCGCGATAACGACAGCGGAATTGCCGTTGTTGAAGCCGGTACCGGTACGGGTAAAACGCTGGCCTATCTGCTTGCGGCATTACCCATGGCGATTGAAAAAGAGAAAAAACTGCTTATTTCAACGGCAACCGTGGCGTTGCAGGAGCAGATTCTTGATAAAGATTTACCCAATTTAAAAAAGACCATTTCGCTGCCGTTTAATTTTGCCCTGGCGAAAGGGCGTGGGCGTTATTTGTGTTTACTAAAACTGGATAAATCATTGCAGCATTTGTCCGGGTTGCTGTCGACGGTCGATTTATTTGAACAGACGCCGGAAGAGCAGGACAGGGAGCTTTATGAGTCTCTGTTACAGTCTTATGGTTCCGGAAAATGGGATGGTGATCGTGACCGTCTGACCGATGCAATTGAAGATAAACAGTGGTCGCACTTAACCGCGACTCATCGTGAATGCTCTAACCGCCGTTGCCCGCATTTTCAGAACTGTGCTTTTTATAAAGCCCGCAACGCCATGGAAGAGGCCGATGTTATTGTCGCTAACCACGATCTGGTACTGGCCGATCTGTCATTGGGTGGTGGTGCAGTGCTGCCAGCGCCGGAAAAAACCATTTATGTCTTCGATGAAGGGCATCACCTGGCGGATAAAGCACTCAATCACTTCCGTTTAGAAGTGGGCGTGCGCGCTCAGCGGCAATGGTTACAGCAACTGGAAAAAGGCATTGAACAGTTTGTTGCTGCCAGCGGAATTCCGCACAGTATTATGCATTCGTTAACTGAAGCACCACAGAATATCCGCGATATTTTGCAAAGCATCAGTCTGGTCTGGCCATTATTGATGGACATGATCGGGGAGCAGGAACGGCTGCGTTTTGAGTCGGGAAAAATGCCGGAAAACCTTCGCCAGTTGCTGATTAATATTAAAGGGCCGCTGCAGCCACTGCTGCTGTGTCTGGATAAACTCAATGACATGCTGCAGAAATCCCTCGATCCGAAAGAAGACGGCGATTTTACCCGCGATGTCGCCGAGTCATGGCAAGCCCCGATGGGGATTATGTTTTCACGCGCCGAGCAATTGTCTGAAGCACTGTCCTGGTTGTGTGCTGAAGAAGCAGAAGGTGCGTTGCCGGTTGCCCGATGGTTATCAAAAACGCCGTTCGGTGATGGCTGGGATATTCGTCTGAGTGCATCGCCTATTGCGGTAGCTGATCAGTTACGAAAAAACCTTTGGTGGCGTTGCTACGGTGCTGTCGTCACATCGGCGACATTAACAGCGCTGAACAGCTTCAATAAATTAAGCTGGGAAAGTGGGTTGCCTGACTGGGCGAATTATCAGCGGGTGATGAGTCCGTTTGATTATCAGCAGCTGGGCGAATTGCAGCCTGTGTCGCTGGCCTCTGATCCTAAAAGTGATCAGTTTCAGGCCGACATTGAAGACTGGCTGAAAAACAATATTGATTTAAGTCGGGGTACGCTGGTGTTATTCAGCTCACGGGCGCAGCTGGAAGCTACCCGAGACACTTTTCTGCATGACTGGTACGACCAGCTGTTATGTCAGGGATTTTTACCTAAAGCGGAAATTGTCCGTCGTCATAAAGAGCGCATTGATAAAGGCGAAGGCAGCATTATTTTTGGTCTGGCGAGCTTTGCCGAAGGGATCGACTTACCGGGTGAATACGTCACCCACGTGGTTATTGTGAAAATTCCCTTTGCGGTGCCGGATGATCCGATTCAGGCGGCGATCAGCGAGTGGATGGAAAGCCGTGGGCGGAATCCTTTTATGGAATTAACCCTGCCCGCTGCTTCTATTCGCCTGGTGCAGGCATGTGGACGGTTAATCCGTACTGAAGAAGACCGTGGACGCATCAGTATTCTGGATAAGCGTTTGCTGTCGCATCGTTATGGCAAGTTATTGCTCGATTCTTTGCCGCCGTTTAAACGGATTTCATAACAGCAGGCGGATAAAATAAAAAAAGCCCGGAGCTATTAGGTTGCTGCCGGGCTTTTTTATTTATCAGAGCTCTGGTTTTTAAGCCAGTTGTTCTCTGACGTCGTTTTCGTTCTGATCACGGATCATCAGCAGATGACCTTCAAGATAGGCCAGTAATTTCTCGGCTTCTTTTAAATCACGCTGAATCAGCAGGCAGCGTAAAACTTTGCGGTCACGTTCCATTATACGTACATGATAACGTGCGCCGGTTTCCGGGATCTCCAGATACAGGCTTCGGCTGGATTCAGACAAACTCAGATCAACATGAGTCTGCTCAAGTTCGCAACCGGCAAAGTTGAGGTTGTTAATGCGCACGGTGTGTTCTTTGCCACTGACGTCATCAATCAAGCGATAGGGCTGTTCAAGAGGGCGCTGGCGGCTTTGCAGGCGCTGGTCGGCAAAATCATACGCTTCCGGATTGTAAATTTCGGTGCCTTCAATGCCTTCGAGTGACTCGCCACACATGAAGCGGTGAAACAGTGTGCTGGAGGCTTCTCTGCGTTCAAACTGCGCAAGGTGGTCGGCATTTTTGATGATCGCAAAGGTTGCATCAGTGCATTGGCGGGCGACCGCTGCATTTTCTGATGGCAGGGTGAAGTTATCGAATTCACCGGTGGCAATCATGGTCGGGCATTCAGGAAAGCGCTCGAATCCCGGGAAGTCCAGCAGGCGCTGGGTATTCTGCGCATAGCGCTGACGTTCGTTGTCGTTCAACCGGGCAATCTGACGGAACAACAGGCGACGGTAGGTCGGGCTGACTTCCGTTGCCTGCAGGCGGTTATGGTTGATCAGGTTGCAGACTGCTGTGGCGGCAAAAGCATTCATCTCACCGGCCGCCAGCAATTCCAGAGAATCTTCCAGCAGGGTGATCAGGCTTTCACGGCGGAAGCAGGTAATGCCGGATAACAATAAGCGTTCTATGCGTTGCGGATAGGCCGCAGCGAACAGCGTCGCCATTGCTGAGCCGTAACTGATCCCCAGCATCTGCACTTTATCCAGCTGCTGTTCGCGACAGAATAATTCGATCAGATCGGCGTAGTCGTTCAGGCTGAGTTCCGGTGCCAGTTGGTCATTGCTGCCCTGAGATGGGAAGTCGGCCAGAATAACCGGATGTGTGCTGAGCACTAATTCAACTTCGTTTTTGAAGGAGGTAAAGCTCTGAAAAGCACCACCAAGAAAGACAACCGGGGATTTATGCAGATTCTCAGGCAGGCTGTACGCCTGAAATTCAACTTTATATTGCCCGCGAGGTGTTTCCAGAAGCTGGATGCGGGGAGTGTTGCGTAGATCGGCGGCGGAGAAGGTAGAGAACTGCATAACACAATTGGCTCTTTTATTCTTATAGTTCGATGACTCTACCCCATTTATAGACAAATGGCCATAGTTGTATGTTTTCTTTACGGAACGTTGAGATTTTTCTAAGTCGCTGATTTTAAACGGTATTTTATATTTTTTCGGGCCGTTTCAAAAAAGGTATCAGATGAAATGGCCCGCGATGTCCGACTTATTGCTGAGGCAGGTTGATGGTGAAAATGATCTCTGACGGGGTGACATCCACCCGGTACTCACCGCCTGGCGTCTGGTGGGTTTGAGCATTGATATTGTCGCTGTTGGGGATGCTGATGGCGAATTGTCCCGGAGCAATGGTATACCCCAATCCGGCAGGTGGTGTGACGTCGGGTGTAATGTTTGTCGGAAATTGCAGGTTGCTGTAATCAATCGGAGTGCCTGGCTCGATTCCGAGCACGTCGCGCAGGTAGTCTTCTCGTTGTGCCTGCTGCGGGTCTAGAGTCGGTGTGTGGAATTCGTAAATGTCCTGGTTGAGCAGGGCGTTGTCTCGTTGCTCGGACAGATATTGATCGGTGATCTGAGTGGGTATTTCTGTGCCGCCTTTTAACGATGCGCTTTCGTTGTAGGGTTGATCCAGCGGCGAGACACGCAGTGAAGCATCGCCCGGGTTATTCTCTGCAGATTGCCCGGCTGGTTGGCGACGCACAATAACCGTGGTATCGCGAATATAGGCTTCGGTCATTTCTTCGGCAGGAATTTCTGTAATTTCAGCCTGGGCATTAAGACTGCTCAGTACGCCTGCAGGCAGCAGAAAGGGTAATGCCAGTGGCATAAAAACAGAAAGAAAAGAGCGTTTCATAGCGGCGTGTCCGGTGGGTTTTTCTTTATCCTAGAGTAGGGCGGTAAAAGGACAAGGCACTTTACGACAAGTTTGCTTAGTGTCCGTCTTCTATATAAGTTGCACGGTTTTATGTGGTCGCGGTGCGGGCATAACTTAAGCATTGCCCTTTAATCGCGGAAGGTTGCTTTCCAATCTGCGCTTTTTCATTTGTTACGCCTTCGCAGGTGTCGCTAAATCCTGCGTTGTCGGGCACTATTGCGTCCGGATTGTTGTCCATTCGTTCTCTGCGTTTTATTAAGGTCACAATGAACATTTCAGAATCATCCCTGCCTTTATGGATTGGTCTGCGTTATCTGGCGGCCAAACGGCGAAACCATTTTATTTCTTTTATTTCCGCATCCTCAATGGTCGGTATGACGCTCGGCGTAGCCGTGCTGATTCTGGTGTTATCGGTGATGAATGGATTTGATCACGAACTGCGCGAGCGCATTCTTGGCATGGTGCCTCACGGTGTGTTGTATGAACGTGGCGGCATTGATGACTGGCAGGCGCTGGCTGAACAGGTTGAGCAGCAGCCCGGTGTGGTGGCTGCGGCACCCTTAACCCGCTTGCAGGGCATGCTGGGCTATGGCGGCCGCGTGCAGGGCGTTATGGTTACGGGAATTGAACCTGAAGCTGAGGCACGCGTGTCAATTCTGCCGCAGCATGTCATTGATGGTCGTCTGGAAGATTTGCAGCCTGGCAGCTTCGGTGTGTTGCTGGGCAGTCTGTTGGCTCAGCATCTGAATGTGGTGGTGGGTGACAAAATCACCCTGATGTTGCCGGAAGCGACACTATCACCCGCAGGTGTTTTACCACGGGTTAAACGTTTAACCGTAGTGGGTATTTTTTCGGTGGGTGCCGAGCTGGATGCCAATCTGGCGGTGGTGAACCTGGAGGATGCGCGTAAGCTGGGTCGTATTAATGCCCAGGCACAGGCTTTGAGGGTGAAATTCAGCAATCTGTTTGATGCCCCGGCCGGTATCTGGCGCATGGTTAATACGCTGGATGGCTATTACACCGGCAGTGACTGGACCCGTACCCATGGCAATTTATTTCAGGCCATTAAACTCGAAAAAACCATGATTGGATTGCTGTTGCTGATCATCGTGGCAGTGGCCGCATTCAACATTATTTCAACATTGGTGATGGTCGTCACTGATAAGCAGGCCGACATCGCGATTTTGCGTACCATGGGCGCACGACCATCGACCGTAATGGGCATTTTCATGGTGCAGGGGCTGTCTATCGGTCTGGTGGGGGTTGTGCTGGGTACGATACTGGGCATTCTGGGTGCGTTGAGTATCTCCGATATTGTGGCCTGGGTTGAGCAGACCTTTGGTTTCCAGATTTTAAGCGCCGATGTGTATTTTATTTCTTATCTGCCTTCACAGTTGTTATGGAGTGATGTGGTGATTGTAACCAGCGCCTCACTGTTGCTGAGCTTTTTTGCAACCTTGTACCCATCGTATCGCGCGTCACGCGTGCAGCCAGCGGAGGCTTTGCGTTATGAGTAATGCTTCCTGGGTGCTGGAAGCCAGCGGCCTGCGTAAAACTTATACCTCTGGTCCGCAGGCCGTCACGGTTTGGCAGGATGTGGATTTAAACGTTAAAGCCGGTGAATCGGTGGCCATTGTCGGTGCCTCGGGTTCCGGTAAAACCACCTTGCTGAATGCGCTGGGTGGTCTGGATACGGTGGATGCCGGTTCGGTCATGATTGGCGGACAACTGCTGAGCAAGTTGAGTGATAAACAGCGTACCCGCTTACGTAATCAGGAGATTGGTTTCGTTTATCAGTTTCATCATTTGTTGCCGGAGTTTTCGGCGCTGGAGAATGTGATGATGCCACAATTACTGGCCGGTGTGGCGCGTAAAGCCGCCGCCGCCCGTGCGCGTGAGTGTCTGGCGCAGCTGGGGCTTGAGCACCGTGTTGACCATAAGCCAGCAGAGCTGTCCGGTGGCGAGCGTCAGCGCACAGCGATTGCACGGGCCCTGGTCAATCGCCCGCGTCTGGTGTTGTTGGACGAGCCCACCGGTAACCTGGACCAGCAAACGGCGCGGCAGGTAGAAGCGGCGATGCTGGCGTTAACCGAGCAGGTAGAAACGGCGTTTATTATGGTGACCCACGACAGTGAGTTGGCCGGAAGAATGGATCGTTGCCTGCAGTTGCGGGATCTGACGTTGTCACCCTGGCAGGGATAAGGCCGGGGCACTCTTTCTCATCGGCCGGCAGTATTAATTAGCGCCGGCTGTCAGTTACTTTCTTCGTTTTCTACGGCACGCTTCAGGCGATTAATGCGGCGCTTTTTCCAGTTATTAATGATGTGCATACGCCACGCCAGATGAATGGAAAAATAGCCGCACACCCCAAAAAACAGGCCAACGGTCAATGACCCGACCAGCAGCGGTTGCCAAATAGAAACCAGCTCGTTGAGCACCCAGTCCAATGACAGTTCGATGCTGAAGTTGGTACTGGGAGTCCCCAGCAGCCAGGTGCCGAACAAGTAGGTGCCGTAGAACAGCGGGGGAATGGTAATGGGGTTGCTGACCCAAACGAGACCAACAGAAATCGGTACATTGGCATTGGCGTAAAAAGCAAAGAACGCGGCAATCCCCATCTGAAACGGCATGGGCAGGAAAGCCGTGAATAAACCAATAAAAAAGGCACGGGCAACCGAATGGCGGTTAACGTGCCAGAGATTGGGTTTGCTGAACAGCGGGGAAAGGAAGCGCAGAGATGGATTACCCTGTACCTGTTCCGGCGATGGAAAAAACTTTTGTAAAAACTTTTTAGGCATGAACATCGCCAGCTGATTTATGCGCGCCGATTATGCCGATAATGCCATGGAGTGGCAATGCACCAGATCGTTCTCCTGTGTGCCTTCGGCATTGCTGTCGGTACGTTGCTGACCCCGGTACAGGTCTTTGTGCTGGTTCTGCCTGTTCTGGCACTGACTTTGTTCGCTCTGGCGTTCATGTACTTTCCCATATTGCGACTCCAACTCCCGCGCAGGCGCGGACCATGGCTGTATCGGCTGAGTACGTTGGCTGCGCTGTTGGCCGGCATGCTGGCGGCGCTGTTGTATGGCAGTTTCTGGCTGCAGGCGAATCTGGGTCATCGTTTGCCGCTGGATATGGATCGCACTAAAGCCACGCTTCATTTGCGGGTGCTGGATGTGGCTGAACATGAGCAGGGGGTGCGTCTTATTGTGCAGGTGCTACCGGCTGAGCAGGCACCCGCGATGGCCGGTCCTGAGGCGGTCGTTGCCAATCCATTTCCTGAATTACGCAGGCTGCAGCTTGGCTGGTACCGACCTGCCTTTGAGCCGCGCAGTGGCATGCTGTTGAATGCCGATGTCGTGTTACGCAGTCCACGGGCGTTCGCTAATCGCTTACCTTTTGATTACGAAGCGTTCCTGTTGTCTTCCGCTATTAATGGCGGCGGATACATTCGCAGCGCGCGGCTGCTGGACGAAGGACGGCCATCTTTGCGTGAGCAGTGGCTTGGCGGGCAACGACAGCAGCATTCAGAAGCGGCCTGGCCTTGGCTGGCTGGCCTGGTGTTTGGTGAGCAGCAGGCATTCAGTGCGGACCAATGGCGGCTGGCTCAGCATACCGGCACCTTACATCTGTTGGTGGTCAGTGGTCTGCACGTTGGCATGGTAGCGGCACTGGGTTGGTTGCTGGCGTTGGCGGTTATCCGTTTGTGGATTTTGCTCAGCGGGCGCGGTTTACGGCATCCGGCACTGGTCCGTTTGTTACTGGTCGGTGCTGTCAGCGGCTGTTATGTCTGGCTGGCCGGAACCGGTATTGCGCTGCAGCGCGCCTGGATCATGATTATGGTGCTGCTGTGGCTGTATTTCAGTGGCTGGCGGCTGAACTGGCTGAGTGCGCTTAGTCTGGCGCTGCTGTTGGTGCTGTTGCTGAATCCATTAATCTGGACCCGCGCAGGCTTTGGCTTTTCTTTTATTGCCGTGTTGTCGTTGCTGGCCTTTTTTAATGGCCGCACTAATGGCCGGTTGCAGGCGTTGGTGCTGCCGCAGTGGGTGGTGTTTGTCACCATGCTGCCGCTGCTGTGGTTTTGGGGCTTGCCGGTCAGTCTGATGCAGGTGTGGACGAATCTGCTGGCGATTCCGTTACTCAGTTTGCTGATTTTACCGCTGGCATTGCTGGATGTGAGCCTGGCGTGGCTGGGTGCCGTTTTTGTGAGTGCGGATGTTTTCAGTGCCGCTCAGCATGCGGCGCTGGTCGGCATGTTGGATGGCTTACTGGCAACTGCCGGAGAGTATTTCTGGCAATTGCTCCAGGTACTGCAACAGCAGCGCTGGCCAATGCAGTTCTGGCAGCCGTGGCCTGTGCTTTTGTTCTGGCCTGCGTTATTGCTGTTGTGGCGCTTGGGGGTCAGTGCCGCGCTGAGCTGGGGGGCCATGTTGTTATTGGTGTTGGCGTTATTTTGGTCTCAGTCTTCTGCGCCGACGTATCGGGAGCAGGCGGTCATGCTGGATGTAGGGCAGGGGCAAAGTCTGGTGTTTATTACCAATCATCATGTTCTTGTGTACGACACCGGTGCCCGCTTTTCTGCGCATTTTGATGCCGGTTCCGCATTGCTGCTACCACTGCTTAAGCAGGCTGGCGTGACACAGATTGATACGCTGTTGGTCAGCCATTCCGATATCGATCATGCCGGTGGGCTGGATTCGGTTCTGCGCGGTGAGTTGCCGGTGCGGCAGTTGTTGCTGGGGCAAATGCTGGCATCGGTTTTGTCTTGGCGGGGGTCTGCTACGTCATGGAGAGAACCGGTTGTCTGCCGGACACTGGCGGAAGCAGGCTGGCAGGAGATGGATGCGGCGCTGCGTTATCGCATTCTGGCATTGCCCGCGCCGCGGCTGACGCAGGTGGCCGATTCCGATAATAACCAGTCCTGTGTCGTGCAACTTGATTGGTTTGACCGGCGTTTTCTGCTGACCGGTGATATTGAGCGCGATCTGGAGCAACAACTGGTTTCGCATTTCGGCGCGGATCTGCGCTCCGATGTGCTGGTATTGGCTCATCATGGCAGTCGCAGCAGTTCGTCATCTGTTTTCCTGGAGGCCGTGCAGCCTGCGCAGGTGTGGATTTCTGCGGGCTTTAATAACCGCTTTGGTCATCCTCATGCCGATGTGATCAGCCGTCTGAATGCATTGAATATTCCCTGGTATCTGACGGCCCGCGATGGCGCGCTGTTGATGGCCTCGGATGGGCAGCTGACGACGGCGCGGTCCGGTTGGCAGCCGCCCTGGCGACAGCCTTGATTTTATTCATGATTCTGCGCACGGTCCGGCACTTTCTGCGGCGTTGCAGGTCTTATGCTGCCGCCCGGGCTTGTGCTAGAGTACGGGCCAAAATAACTGGCAGGAGTAGCTGACAATGCTGGAAATCATCCAGAGCGGTGGTTGGATGATGGTACCTATCATCATTTCTTCTATTTTGGCGTTGGGAATTACCGTTGAACGGTTCTGGACCTTACGTGCAGGGCAGATTGCACCACGCGATTTGCTGGCACGGGTATGGGGCTGGATGAAGAATAATCAGCTCGACAGTGCCCGTATTAAAGAATTACGCGCTTCCAGCCCGCTCGGCCGCGTTTTGGCCGCTGGCTTGATCAATTCCCGTCATGGTCGCCAGATTATGAAAGAAAGCATCGAAGAAGTGGCGTCCCATGAAATTCATGAAATGGAGCGCAATCTGAACGCCCTCGGTACTATCGCAGCCGTCGCACCGTTGATGGGTCTGCTGGGTACGGTGTTCGGTATGATTCAGGTGTTCTCTGAGATTATGACCCAGGGTACCGGACAGGCGAACCTGCTGGCCGGTGGTATCTCTGAAGCCCTGATCACCACCGCAGCGGGCCTGATTATCGGTATTCCTGCACTGGTATCGCACCGCATGCTGCAGCGTCGCGTGGATGAAATTGTGGTCTTTATGGAACAGGAAGCCATCAAACTGGTTGATGTTCTGCATGGTGATCGTGAAGTGGCGGATTCCTCAGAGGCGGCCTAAGTGAACTTCAAACGACAGAATCGTGAAGCAGTGGACGTCAATCTGACGCCGCTGATCGATATCGTATTTCTGCTGCTGATTTTCTTTATGGTGTCGACCACCTTTACCAAAGAAAATCACCTCAGCATTGATCTGCCGGAAGCAACCGCGGAAGCGTCAGAAGCGCAGCCGCAGGCGATTGAAATTCTGATTTCGGCCAGCGGTGAATACAGTATTAATGACCAGACACTGATTAATCATCAGCTGGATACGCTGAAACGCGGCCTGCACAAAGCGCTGGATGGTCGTCAGACCGCGCCGGTGGTTATTACCGCCGATGCCAAAACACCGCATGAAGCGGTGGTGCGGGCGATGGATGCCGCCGGCCAGCTGGGACTGGTCAACCTGAGCATTACCACCCGTCAACCTGGGAAGTCTGAATAAACCCCATGAGCAACGAAACCTCCACCAGGCGTCTGTACGGACGCCTGCTTTCGTATGTCTGGCCACACAAGCTGGCCTTTTCTGTGGCCATTGTCGGCTACATTATATTTGCCTCGGCTGCACCGGTGATGGCTCACCTGATGGGGTTGGTTGAGCAGACCTTGTCTGACCCGCAACCGGATAAAATCCTCTTATTGGTGTGTCTGCTGATGGGCACCTTCTTTTATCGCGGCATCGGTACCTTTCTCGGTAAGTTCTTTATCGCGGTGGTGGGGCGCAACGTGGTACACAGCCTGCGCACTGAGCTGTTCAATAAAATGACCCGTCTGCCGAGCCATTATTACGATGGCGAATCCAGTGGTCGTTTGATCTCAAGGGTAATTTTCGATGTGGATCAGGTCACCGGTGCTTCCACCCGTGCCTTAACCACCACGGTGCAGGAAGGCGTTACCGTTATTCTGCTGATGGCTTACCTGATCTGGCTGGATTACAGCCTGACGCTGATTTTCCTCGGCCTGGTGCCGGTGATTGTCTTGGTGGTCGGCTTTGCCAGTCGATTTTTCCGCCGTTACAGTCAGCGTATTCAAAAGGCGATGGGCGATGTGACCCAGGTAACCAACGAGAGCATTAACGGTTACCGTGAAGTGCGCACCTTTGGCGGCACCGAATACGAGCAGCAGCGCTTTCGCAAAGCCAGCGATTATAACCGTAAACAGTCGCTCAAATTCGGCCTGACCGAAGCCATTAACGTGCCACTGACGCAGCAGATTGTCGCCGTCGGTCTTGGCCTGATGGTGTACCTGATGTTTCAGCGTGTCGCCAGTGGCAGTATGAGCAGCGCCGAATTTCTGCAGTTTATGACCGCCGCGTCGTTAATCGCCAAGCCGCTGCGCGCGCTGACGGACATTAATGCCGTGATTCAGAAGGGCATGACCGCAGCCGAATCTATTTTCTCGGTGCTGGATGCCGATGCCGAAATTGATCAGGGCACTAAAACCCTGGACCGCGCCGATGGCAATGTACGTTTTGAGGATGTGCGCTTCCGCTATCACGGCGCCGAAAATGATTCCCTGAAAGGCATCAACCTCAATGTCACAGCGGGTACTTCCGTTGCGTTTGTAGGCAAATCCGGCAGCGGTAAAACAACATTAGTGAATCTGATTCCGCGTTTTTACGAAGTAGGTTCCGGGCGTATTCTGCTCGATGGTGATGATATCAGCGATCTGACTCTCGACAGCTTGCGCGATCAGATTGCCATCGTCAGTCAGCAGGTCACGCTGTTTAACGCCAGTATCCGCGACAACATTGCCTACGGTTCGCTGGCGGATAAAACCGATGATGAAATCATCGCCGCCGCCAAAGCGGCCCACGCTGATGAATTTATTTCCCGTCTGCCGGAAGGCTACAACACCGAAGTCGGAGAAGACGGCGTACTGCTGTCCGGTGGCCAGCGCCAGCGTATCGCCATTGCCCGTGCGATTCTGAAAAATGCCCCGGTGCTGATTCTGGATGAGGCCACTTCTGCGCTGGATACCGAGTCTGAACGCCATATCCAGGCGGCTATGGAAGAAGTGATGAAAGGCCGTACCACCTTTGTGATCGCCCATCGTCTGAGCACCATTGAGAGCGCGGACCGTATCGTCGTGATCGATCAGGGTGAAGTGCGTGAAGACGGCTCCCATGCCGAACTGATTGCGCAGCAGGGCATCTACGCTCAGCTGCACCAGATTCAGTTCAGCGAATAACAGTACTATGAGCAAGGCTCTCGCCGGGCTGGCGGCACGGATTGAACGTAACTGGTATGGCTCGGTGCTGGGCAATCTGTGGTTGTTGCCGCTCTGGCCACTGGTTTGGGCGGTCGTGCATCTGCGCCGCCGGCGCTTTCTGCATCATCCGCCAGAAGCCAATCCTGTGCCTGTGGTGGTGGTCGGTAATATTACCGTTGGCGGAACCGGCAAAACGCCGCTCATTACCTTGCTGGCCGAGCGTGCCCGGGCTCTGGGTCTCAGACCTGCGGTCGTCAGCCGTGGCTACGGCGCTGAAGCCCCGCAATATCCTCTGGATCTGACGGATGATACGCCGGTAGAACACAGCGGTGATGAACCTCGTTTGCTGTTTAACCGCCTGAATGCCGCTGCCTCCTTTTGTCCGGTAGTGGTTGATCCTGAGCGCCGCCGTGCGGTGGCTGAGCTTGCGGGCCGGGCGGATATCGTTTTCAGCGATGACGGCCTGCAGCATTACGCCATGGCCAGAACTGCCGAAATCGTGGTGGTCGATCATGCCCGTGGTTTTGGTAACGGCTGGTTGTTGCCGCTGGGGCCATTACGCGAGCCGCTGGCACGGCTTAAAACGGTGGATCTGGTGTTGCGCAACGGCGCGGATTTTCAGGTGCAGCCAACGGCACTGGTAAATGCTGTCAGTGGTGAGCAGATTGCCCTGCAAGGCTTCAGTGGCCGCGAGGTGGTGGCGGTTTCCGGTATTGGCAATCCGCAGCGCTTTTACGACTCACTGAGCAGTCTGGGAATGCAGCCACAGGAACACAGTTTTGCCGATCATCATCAGTTTCAGCCAGATGATCTGGCGTTTCATGACCAAACCCCTGATCTGCCGCTCGTGATGACGGAGAAAGATTGGGTAAAATGTCGTCACTTTGCCCAGCCCGACTGGTGGTATCTGCAGGTGAGTGCCGTCCCTGAACCTGCATTACTGGCGCAGCTGGATTCTTTATTAATGACCTGGAGTGGAAAAACCCATGGATAAGCAATTACTGAGCATGCTGGTATGCCCGCTGTGCAAGGGCAAACTCAAGTATGAAAAAGACGCACAGGAGCTGCTGTGTACCTTTGATGGTTTAGCGTTCCCGCTACGCGATGGTGTGCCGGTGATGCTGGAAGGTGAAGCACGCCGTATGAGCGAAGAAGAAAAGCTCGAAAAAGCGCAGAAAGCCAGTAAAGAACAGGCCGAGTAAGCACTGTGCTGCGTGTGCTTTTTGTGTGTCTGGGTAATATCTGCCGTTCGCCGACCGCCGACGGCGTTTTCCGCAGCATGGTTGCCTCTGCCGGGCTGAGTGATCAGGTGCAGGTGGATTCAGCCGGCACCGCCGCCTGGCATATCGGCAAAACGCCCGATCCGCGTACTATCAAAGCCGCGGCTGAGCGTGGTTACGATTTATCGCTGTTGCGTGCGCGTCAGGCGCTGGCCGCCGATTTTGATCAGTTTGATTATGTGCTGGCGATGGATCTGGAAAACCTCAGCAATCTGCGCGCATTAAAACCCGCCGCTGCGCGTACTGATCCCCAGCTGTTTTTGCGCAGCTTTGCCCGCCGCTTTAACAGCGACGAAGTACCGGACCCTTATTATGGCGGTGCCGATGGCTTTGAGCAGGTGCTGGATCTGGTTGAAGATGCCTGTGAAGGTTTGCTGGCCGATATCCGCCAGCGTTTAAACCAGCGTTCAAAGGAAGCACCGTGAATCATCCCGTGCCTGAGGTACAGCAGAACTACGATCTGTCGGCGCTGAATACGCTGCGCTTACCGGCCAAAGCCGAAGCCTTTGCGCGTTTTTCTTCCGCCTCGGAATTGCTCAGTCTGCTGACGCTGGCGCAACGGCATAACTGGCCGGTGCGTGTTCTGGGCGGCGGCAGTAATGTGTTGCTGGCCGCCGATGTGCATGGTCTGGTACTGCAGTCGGCCATGACTTCGGTGCGTTTGCTGCGTGAAGATGTTACCCATCGCTGGCTGGCGGTGGATGCAGGCATGAACTGGCATCAGTGGGTACAGGGCAGCACAGAGTTTGGTCATGGGCTGGAAAATCTGGCGCTGATACCGGGTTCTGTCGGTGCTTCGCCGATTCAAAATATTGGTGCTTATGGTGTTGAAGTTGCCGACTGCATCGACTCGGTATCCGGCATTCAGCTCAGCTCTCGCCAGTGGCGCACGCTGAGTGCCACCGAATGCCGCTTTGCCTATCGTGATTCCATTTTCAAACATGAGCTGGCTGGCGATTTTATTGTCACCCACGTGGTCTTCCGTCTGGGTAAAATTTTTCAACCGGATCTGAGTTATGGCCCTTTGGCCAGCTGGGCGACGGCGCAGGGTGATGCGATCAGTCCGCATGCGTTGATTGAACAGGTGTGTGCGATCCGTAAGAGTAAATTGCCGGACCCGTCGCAGATACCTAACGCGGGATCGTTCTTCAAAAATCCGCTGGTATCGGTTTATCAGGCTCAGCAATTGCGTGAGCAATATCCTGCATTGCCGGTCTATCAGCAAGCTGATGGTCGTATCAAACTGGCGGCGGGCTGGCTGATTGAACAGGCCGGCTGGAAAGGGCGCTGGCTCGGCCCTGTGCGGATGCACGATCAGCAGGCACTGGTGCTGACGACGAATGGCGCGGCTGCTTATGCCGATATTGTGCAGCTGCGTGATGCGGTGGTCGACAGTGTGAATCAGCAATTTGGTGTGCAGCTGGAGCCTGAGCCGCAGCCGTTCTGAACATGATTTCAGCATCATGTCAGCCATAAAAAAACCGACATTATGCCGGCTTTTTTATTACTGCAGTCTGGAGCTGTTTAGTCGCTTCATTCAGAACGTAAACTGACTGAGCTGCAGTCCGCTTTCTTCGCTCCAGCGGATCATCCAGCCAGAATTGTCTGACCAGTCGCCCAGTACCAGACGGCGGAGTTCGCGCCCGTTGTGCATCCAGCGGTGATCATCCGGGCGGTGGGTGTGGCCATGAATTAGGGTGGTAACACCAGCCTGATCCATTTCACGGTCTACCTCCTCCGGAGTGACATCCATAATTTCGGAGCTTTTCATCTGCTGACCGCTCTGGCTTTCACTGCGCACCTGACGGGCAAAGGCGATGCGTTCTTCCAGTGGTTTACTGAGAAAGTCCTGCTGCCAGGCCGGGCTGCGGAACATCTGACGCACTTTCATGTATTCCACATCGCGGGTGCAGAGGCTGTCGCCGTGCATCAGCAATACTGGTTCGTTAGCCAGGGGAATCACGGTAGGGTCATCCAGCAGAGTGGCACCGGTTTGTCTGCAGAAGGCTTGTCCCAGCAGGAAATCGCGGTTGCCGTGCATGAGAAACAGGCGGGTGCCTGAATCGCTGAGGCTGCGCAGAGCTTCTTTAATGGCGCTGACGAAAGGATGATCAAAGTCATCGCCCATCCACACTTCAAAGAAATCGCCGAGAATATAGAGCGCGTCGGCATCCTGCAGATTCTGCAAATAGTGCACAAAGCCCTGAGCCATGGCCGGGCGGCCAGGCTCAAGATGCAGGTCGGAGATGAAATAAACCGCCATTACGCGATGATTTCAGCTTTTTCGATGATGACGTCCTCGACAGGAACGTCCTGATGGCCCATACGGGTGGTGGTTTTAACGGCTTTGATGCGGTTGACCACGTCCATGCCTTCAATTACTTCACCAAATACCGCATACCCCCAGCCCTGAGTGGACTTGCTGGTGTGGTTCAGGAATTCGTTGTCAGATACGTTGATGAAAAACTGGGCGCTGGCGGAGTGTGGATCCATGGTGCGGGCCATTGCCAGGGTGCCAACGGTATTTTTCAGGCCGTTGTCGGCTTCGTTTTCGATTGGCATTTCAGTTTCTTTATTAACCATACCAGGTTCAAAACCACCGCCCTGAATCATAAAGTTGTCAATTACGCGGTGGAAGATTACGCCGTCGTAATAGCCTTCTTTTACATACTTTTCGAAGTTAGCGGCAGTTCTAGGCGCTTTCTCGTGGTTCAGTTCAATTTTGATGTCGCCGAAGTTGGTTTTAAGCAGGATCATGTGAAGCCTCTGTCATTGAATCGTGTATCCCTTGATGGGATTGAGTGCGTATAATACCGCCTTTTTCGCGGCCTGACAGCGCCGTAGCACGATTGCCGGAATATCCGCCCGGAACAGCCTCCGCGCGGTCAGCTTGCCGGTACTACTCAGAAACGGATGGTTATGACAGACACAACTCCAAACAGCCACAATTTCATTGCCAAAATCGTTCAGGATGACCTCGCCAGTGGTAAGGTTCAGAGCGTTGTTACACGCTTTCCGCCTGAGCCCAACGGTTATCTGCATGTGGGCCATGCAAAATCAATCTGCCTGAACTTCGGCCTGGCCGAACAGTTTAATGGCCAGTGTAACCTGCGTTTCGACGATACTAATCCGGAAAAAGAAAGCCAGGAATTTATTGATGCGATTAAAGACGACATCACCTGGTTAGGTTTTCACTGGGCAGGTGATGTGCACTATGCCTCCGATTACTTTGACCAACTGCACCAGTGGGCATTGCACCTGGTGGCAGAAGGTAAAGCCTATGTCTGTGATCTGAGCCCGGAGCAGGCGCGCGAATACCGTGGCACCCTGACCGAAGCGGGCAAAAACAGCCCGTTCCGTGAGCGCACGGCAGAAGAAAACCTGGCGCTGTTTGAGAAAATGCGTGCCGGTGAGTTCGACGAAGGCGCTTGTGTGTTGCGCGCCAAAATTGATATGGCATCGCCAAACATGAACCTGCGTGATCCGATCATCTATCGTATCCGTAAGGTGCATCATCACCAGACTGGTGATAAATGGTGCATCTATCCGACCTATGACTTTACCCATGGTCAGTCGGATGCCATCGAAGGTATTACCCATTCCGTCTGTACGCTGGAATTTGAAGACCACAAACCACTGTACGACTGGTTTATTGCCAACCTGCCGGTGCCGGCACAGCCGCGTCAGTACGAATTTGGCCGCCTGAATCTGGATTACACCGTCACCTCCAAGCGCAAACTGAAAGCTCTGGTGGATGAACAGGTTGTGGCGGGCTGGAATGATCCGCGTATGCCAACGGTTGCTGGTATGCGTCGTCGTGGTTTTACACCGCGCTCAGTGCGTAATTTCTGTGACATGATCGGTGTGACCCGCAGTGACGGTATGGTCGATGTGGCGATGCTGGAGCACGCGCTGCGTGACGATCTGAATAAACATGCACCGCGTGCGATGTGTGTGATCCGGCCGTTAAAAGTCGAGATCGAAAATCTGGCCACCGATCATCTGGAAATGCTCAGTGCCGAATATCATCACGAGCTGGATCTGGGTTCGCGCGAAATGCCGTTTACCCGTGAAATCTACATCGATCAGGATGATTTTAAAGAAGAGTACAGCAAGAAATTCAAAAAGAAATTCACGCCGGGTAAACGTATCCGTCTGCGTCATTCTTATGTCATCGAAGCAACCAGCTACGAAAAAGACGACGCCGGTAATGTTGTGCTGGTGCGGGCGAAATTAATTGAAGGCACGCTGGGTGAAAATCCGGCCGACGGTGATAACCCGAAAGGGGTGGTGCACTGGGTTTCGGCCAGTCATTCAGTGCAGGCAGAATTGCGCCTGTACGAGCGTCTGTTTAATCACCCGACGCCGGATAAAGTCGATGGCGATTTTATGCAGTTCGTAAACCGCGATTCGCTCACTGTTACTACCGGCTGGGTTGAACCTGCGCTGGCCAATGTCGCCGCAGAAAGTAATTTCCAGTTTGAGCGTGAAGGCTATTTTGTCGCCGACCGCTACGATCACAGCGCTGACAAGCCGGTCTTTAACCTGACCATTGGCTTGCGTGAAGATAAATCACTGCAGGCAGATTAAGGCTGATTATGACTTTGCAGATTTTTAATACGCTGACGCGTCAGAAAGAAGAATTTAAACCGTTACAGCCAGGGAAGGTTGGCATGTATGTCTGTGGTATGACGGTTTATGACTTCTGTCACCTGGGTCATGCCCGGGTGATGGTGGCGTTTGATGTTATTGCCCGCTATTTGCGTCATCGTGGTTATGAGGTGAATTACATCCGTAATATTACCGATATCGACGATAAAATTATCAAACGCGCCAATGAAAATGGCGAAGCCTTTGATGCATTAACCGAGCGCTTTATTGCTGAAATGCACAAAGACGCCGACCTGCTGGAAATTGAGCGCCCGAATGCGGAGCCAAAAGCCACGGCGCATATCGACGATATTATCCGTCTGGTCGAAACCCTGATCGCCAAAGGTTATGCCTACGCGCCGGGTAATGGCGATGTGTATTACTCGGTGCGTAAATTCGAAGGTTACGGCAAATTATCCGGAAAAATTCTGGATGATTTGGAAGCCGGTGCGCGTGTCGATGTTGACGAACATAAACAAGACCCTCTGGATTTTGTGTTGTGGAAGGCAGCCAAAGCCGACGAGCCACACTGGCATTCGCCGTGGGGAATTGGTCGTCCGGGCTGGCATATTGAATGTTCTGCGATGTCATCCTGCTGCCTGGGTGAAACCTTCGATATTCATGGTGGCGGTCCGGATCTTAAATTCCCGCACCATGAAAACGAAATTGCCCAGTCGGAGGCAGCAACAGGTAAAAAATACGTTAATACCTGGATGCATGCCGGCGCGGTTCGTGTCGATGGTGAAAAGATGTCCAAATCGCTGGGCAATTTTTTCACTATCCGTGAAATTCTGGAAAAATATCCGGCGGAAGTGGTGCGCTTTTTACTGCTCTCCAGTCAGTACCGCAGTGCGATTAATTATTCCGAAGACAGCCTGAAAGAAGCACACACCAAGCTTGAGCGTTTTTATAATGCATTGCGTGGTGTTGCAGTGGGCGAGGTTGCGGATATTGATAATGAATATTCGCAACGTTTCCATGCATCGATGGATGATGACTTCAATACGCCAGAAGCCATTGCCGCTTTGTTTGATCTGGTGCGGGCGGTGAATAAAGCCGATGGGGCAGGGCAGGCAGCATTGGCTGGTCAGTTGCGTTATCTGGCGGGTGTGTTGGGTTGTCTGCAATCGGACCCGGAAGCCTTTTTGCAGTCTGGTGCGGATGTCGATGAAGCCTGGATTCAGGGCATGATCAGCAAACGTGCTGAGGCCAAAAAAGCCAAAGATTTTGCTGTGGCTGATCAGGTTCGTGATGAGTTGCTGGCACAAGGCATTGTGTTGCGCGATGGCCCGGAAGGCACCAGCTGGTCGAAGCAATAATCCGCCGTTAGCGGCCGATATGAAAAAGCCCGGACAGAGCGATCTGTCCGGGCTTTTTTGTGTTCTTTATATTCAGTGATTACTGCTTGTGCAGGGTCTCGCAGGCAAACAGGGTGTTTTCCAGTAATTTGGCGCGGGTCATCGGGCCTACACCACCTGGAACCGGGGTGATGAAGGCGGCACGTTCGGCAGCGGCGGCAAAGTCCACATCGCCAATCAGTTTGCCGTCGGCCTGACGGTTAATGCCCACGTCAATTACCGTAGCGCCGGGTTTGATCCACTCACCTTTCACAATACCGGGTTTGCCAACGGCAACCACGACAATGTCAGCCTGCTGAACATGGTACGCCAGATCCTTGGTGAAGCGGTGGCAGGTAGTGACTGTGCAGCCTTTTAACAGCAGCTCCAGTCCCATTGGACGGCCAACAATATTGGATGCGCCAACGATAACAGCATGTTTGCCACGAACGTCTTCGCCGGTGCCTTCGAGCAGGTCAACGATACCGGCCGGAGTGCAGGGGCGGAGCATCGGCATGCGCTGTGCGAGGCGGCCCAGATTGAATGGGTGGAAGCCATCAACATCTTTGGTCGGGTCGATGCGTTCAAGAATTTCATCGGCTTTCAGGCCGGCGGGTAAGGGCAGTTGCACCAGAATGCCATCAACAGTGGCGTCGTTGTTCAGTTCGTCGATCAGGTCCAGCAGCTGCTGTTGTGATGTGGTTGCTGCCAGATCATAGGCTTTGCTGATAATGCCCACTTGTTCGCAGTCTTTTCGCTTATGCGCCACGTACACCTCAGAGGCTGGGTCGCTGCCGACCAAGATGACCGCCAGACCGGGCGCGCGCAGGCCTTTATCGGTGCGGGCCTGAACCTGCTGTTTAATGGATTCGCGAATCGCTTTGGCAGTGGCGTTGCCATCGATCAGTTGAGCGGTCATAAGTGCAGTAAACCTGTAGCAGTTATCAAAGCGCGCGATTTTCTCATGCGCGCTGAGAAAAACAAAGGCACCGCCCGCGTAAGCCTCCAGATAAATGCGAAAGCGGTTAAAAAATCACCGAACCGATTGTTTTTATTAATTATTTTCAAAAAGACGTTGACGAGGTTGGGGCTCATCTATAATATGCGCAGCCACTTACAGGGCACTTTGCCAAGTAGGTGAGTTCGGGGTATAGCGCAGTCTGGTAGCGCGCCTGGTTTGGGACCAGGATGTCGGGAGTTCGAATCTCTCTACCCCGACCATTTAATATCTGTATTAAATGGACATGCGCCCGTAGCTCAATTGGATAGAGCATCGGCCTTCTAAGCCGAGGGTTGCAGGTTCAATCCCTGCCGGGTGCGCCATATTGGCAAGCTCAGCAAAATTTGTGGTGGCCGTAGCTCAGTTGGTAGAGTCCAGGATTGTGATTCCTGTTGTCGCGGGTTCGAACCCCGTCGGCCACCCCACTCCTCCCCCTAAATTCCTTTTGTTTATATCTCCTAAGTGTTTGATTGTTCAAACATTCTAAATGGTTTCATTCGTGTCATGCCTTGCGTTATAATCCGCGCCTTTCTGATTTTATCGGCGTCAGGCACGAGGCCTGTGCGTTATTTCTTGAACAGTATATTGAGAGGCATCTATGCAAGTGTCCATTGAGACCACATCCGGTCTTCAGCGTGTAATGACCATTGGCGTTCCTGCAGCAGAAGTAGAAGGTAAAGTGACTGCTGAATTGAAGCGTATCTCCAAAGGCCAGCGCGTAAATGGTTTCCGTAAAGGCAAGCCGCTGCCTCCGGCTGTTGCCAAGCGTATGTTCGGTAAGCAAGCACGCTACGAAGCCATTTATCAGCAGATGCAACAGTCTTTCTTCAAAGCTGTGCAGGATGAGAACGTTAAACTGGCGGGTATGCCAACTTTTGAACCTACCGTTGATGAAGACGGTAAGGATCTGGAATTTAAAGCAACATTCGAAGTGTATCCGGAAATCACTCTGGCCGATTTCGGTGGCATCGAAGTTGAACAGAAAACAGCAACCGTAACCGATGCTGATCTGGAAACCATGCTGGATACCCTGCGTAAGCAGAACGCCCAGTGGGAAGAAAGTGCTGAAGCAGCGGCTGATGGCGACCAGGTTGTGATCGATTTCGAAGGTTTCATCGATGGTGAAGCATTTGAAGGTGGCGCGGCTAAAGGTTACAGCCTGACTCTGGGTTCTAACTCAATGATTCCGGGCTTCGAAACCGGTCTGGTGGGTGCAAAAGCAGGCGAAGAGAAGACTCTGGACGTTGCTTTTCCTGAGGACTACCACAAAGAAGAACTGAAAGGTAAGCCAGCTCAGTTCAAAGTAACCGTTACTGCGGTTAAAAAACCTCAGCTGCCAGAACTGAATGAAGAATTCTTCAAAGGTTTTGGTGTCGAAACCGCTGATGAAGCTGAATTCAAAGTAGAAATCCGCAAAAACATGGATCGCGAACTGGATCGTGCTGTGCGTAACCTGACCAAGCAGCAAGTGATTGCTGGCCTGGTTGCAACCAACGAAGTGGAAGCGCCGTCTTCTCTGGTTGATCAGGAAATTGATCGTCTGCGTAAGCAAGCGGTTCAGCAGTTTGGTGGTGGTCAGCAACTGGATCCGAACATGCTGCCAGCTGAACTGTTCAAAGATCAGGCTGAGAAACGCGTTGTTATCGGTTTGTTGATGAATGCGGTTATCGAAGCAAATGAATTGACGCCTTCGGCAGAAAAAGTAGCTCAGTTGATCGAAGAAGTGGCTGCGACTTATCAGGATCCTGAAGAAGTTCGCAACTACTACAACAGCAACCCGCAGCAGAAATCTCAGGTAGAAGCATTGGCTCTGGAAGAGCAGGCTGTTGAGAAAGTTCTGGCCGGAGCTAAGATCAGCCAGGCAGAAGCCACTTATGAAGAAGTGATCCGCGCGGCTAACCAGCCAGCCTGATCACTCACAGAGTGACTGACACAACGCCAATCAATGGCTAAACTCAGAGACAGCCGCACAACTCGCGGCTGTTTTTGTAAAAAAGCTAATTATGTCAGGGAGTACAGGGTCGAATGTTTGACTCCATGAAACAACAGTCAGAAATCATCCAGGCAAGCGGTCTGGTTCCAATGGTGGTAGAGCAGTCAGCCCGCGGTGAGCGTGCCTACGACATCTACTCGCGCTTGCTGAAAGAGCGCGTTATCTTCCTCGTGGGGCCGGTCGAAGACCACATGGCTAACCTGGTGGTGGCGCAGTTGCTGTTCCTTGAGTCTGAGAATCCGGACAAGGATATTCACCTGTACATCAACTCACCGGGCGGCTCCGTGTCTGCTGGCTTGTCTATTTACGACACCATGCAGTTTATCAAACCGGATGTCAGCACCATGGTGATTGGTCAGGCCTGCAGTATGGGTGCATTCCTGCTTGCCGCCGGTGCCAAAGGTAAGCGCCTGAGCGTACCGAACTCCCGCGTCATGATTCACCAGCCAAGTGGTGGTGCTCAGGGGCAGGCGACGGATATTCAGATTCATGCGCGTAATATCCAAGACACGAAAGAACGCCTGAACCGGATTCTGGCTCATCATACCGGTCAGAGTATTGAGCAGGTAACAGCAGATACTGAGCGTGATAACTTTATGGATCCTGATGCTGCACTGGCTTACGGACTGATCGATAAAGTCGTAACCAACCGCGGTTGATTGATTTAAGGCCGGATAACTCTGTTCCCGGCCTTGAAATACCCGATAAAAAGATCCATCTTCTGGATCAGTGCAACGAATAATGAGGCAGTCGAATGACCGACGATACAAAAGGCAAGGGCGACGATAGCGGTAAGCTGCTCTATTGCTCATTCTGCGGTAAGAGTCAGCATGAAGTACGCAAGCTGATTGCCGGGCCATCGGTGTTCATCTGTGACGAATGTGTTGATCTGTGTAATGACATCATTCGCGAAGAAGTACAGGAAGCCGAGAATAAAGGCTCAGGCGACAAACTGCCTACGCCGAAAGAAATCAAGGTGACTCTGGATGAGTACGTTATTGGCCAGGAAAAAGCCAAAATCGTTCTCGCGGTAGCGGTTTATAACCACTATAAGCGTCTGCAGAGCGGAGAAGGCAAAGCAGAGGTCGAGCTGTCCAAGAGTAATATTCTGCTGATCGGGCCAACCGGTAGCGGTAAAACGCTGTTGGCTGAAACTCTGGCGCGTCTGTTGAATGTACCTTTCACCATCGCTGATGCGACCACACTGACTGAAGCCGGTTACGTGGGTGAAGATGTTGAAAACATCATCCAGAAATTGCTGCAGAAATGTGATTACGATGTTGAGAAGGCCCAGCGTGGCATTGTTTACATCGATGAAATCGACAAAATCTCGCGCAAATCAGATAACCCGTCAATCACCCGTGATGTATCGGGCGAAGGCGTGCAGCAGGCATTGCTGAAACTGATTGAAGGCACGGTTGCTTCTGTTCCGCCGCAGGGTGGGCGTAAGCATCCACAACAGGAATTCCTGCAGGTTGATACCTCCAATATCCTGTTTATCTGTGGTGGTGCGTTTGCTGGTTTGGACAATATCATCCGTGATCGTTCCGAAAAGAGCAGCATCGGCTTCTCTGCAACCGTAAAAGGCAAAGAGCAGCAGAAAGCGGTGGGTGAGGTTCTGCGCGAAGTTGAGCCGGGCGATTTGGTTAAATACGGTCTGATTCCCGAATTTATTGGTCGTCTGCCCGTTGTTGCGACTCTGGATGAGCTGGATAAAGATGCGCTGGTGCGTATTCTGACCGAGCCACGCAATTCTCTGGTGCGCCAGTATCAGAAATTGTTTGAAATGGAATCGGTTGAATTGGAATTCCGCGATACGGCACTGGATGCAATTGCAACCTGTGCGATGGAGCGTAAAACCGGTGCGCGTGGTCTGCGCTCTATCATGGAAGGTGCGTTGTTACAGACCATGTACCGTATTCCATCTGAAGACCATGTAGCTAAAGTAGTGATCGAAGAAAATGTTATTAACGGCGAAGCAGAGCCGTTGATCATTTATGAAACGGCAGACGTTGGTAAGGTTTCACCCGACAACGCCTGATACTGATCATTATTGTTCAAACAAAAGGAGCCAATGGCTCCTTTTGTTTTTTCAGGCCTTGTATTTCTTGCGCTTCGCCCTCACTTCCTGACATATTGGCGTCAAAGACGCAGTTTTTAGGTGCATGTTCATGACTCAAGAAGTATTACCACTATTACCCCTTCGTGACGTGGTCGTTTTTCCTGCCATGGTGATTCCCCTGTTTGTGGGACGGGAAAAGTCGATCAACGCACTGGAAGAAGCGATGAGTCTCGACAAGCGAATTATGCTGGTCGCACAAAAAGATGCATCGGACGATGAACCTGGCAGTGACGACATGCATGAAGTCGGCACCATCGCCAATATTCTGCAATTGTTAAAGCTGCCGGACGGCACTGTAAAAGTGTTGGTTGAAGGTGATGTGCGGGCGCAGCTTTCTGAACTGATTGATGAAGAAGAATTATTTCGTGGCACGGTTGAAGCTATTGCCGCTGATGAATTAACCGAACGTGAAAACGAAGTACTGGTGCGCTCATTAACCGGGCACTTTGAGCAATACGTTCAATTATCAAAGAAAGTCCCCAGTGAAGTGTTGTCAACGATTTCCGGAATCGAAGACGCCTCGCGCCTGGCCGATACGATTGCGGCTCATATTTCTCTGAAGCTGGATGAGAAGCAAAATGTTCTGGAAATGTTAGACCCGCGTGAGCGTGTTGAGCATTTAATGGAATTAATGGAATCGGAAATTGATCTGCTGAAAGTCGAAAAACGCATTCGCGGTCGCGTTAAAAAGCAGATGGAAAAAAGCCAGCGTGAGTATTATCTGAATGAACAAATGAAAGCCATTCAGAAAGAGCTGGGCGATCTGGAAGATGGCGGCAACGAATTTGATGAGCTGACGCATAAAATCGAACAGTCCGGCATGAGCAAAGACGCGCGTGAAAAAGCCGATGCTGAGCTGAAAAAATTACGCATGATGTCACCCATGTCGGCCGAAGCTTCCGTTGTTCGTGGTTACCTGGATTGGTTGGTGAACCTTCCCTGGAAAAAACGCAGCCGTGTGAATCATGATCTGGCCAATGCTAAAGACATTCTGGATGCTGATCACTTTGGTCTGGAAGAAGTAAAAGAACGCATTCTGGAATACCTGGCGGTACAGACCCGGGTTAAAAAAGTCAAAGGCGCCGTGTTGTGTCTGGTTGGGCCTCCAGGGGTTGGTAAAACGTCGCTGGGTAAATCCATTGCCCGTGCAACAAACCGCAAGTTTGTGCGCATGGCTTTGGGCGGGGTGCGTGATGAGGCTGAAATTCGTGGTCATCGTCGCACCTACATTGGTTCCATGCCGGGCAAGCTCGTACAGAAAATGTCCAAAGTGGCGGTGAAAAACCCACTGTTCCTGCTTGATGAAATCGACAAAATGGGTATGGATCACCGCGGCGATCCGGCTTCCGCTTTGCTTGAGGTGCTGGATCCTGAGCAGAACTCAACCTTTGCCGATCATTATCTGGAAGTGGATTTCGATCTGTCCGATGTCATGTTCGTGTGTACCTCCAACAGCATGGATATTCCGGGGCCGCTGCTCGATCGTATGGAAGTTATTCGTATTCCGGGTTACACGGAAGCTGAAAAGGTCAGCATTGCACGCCGCTATCTGCTGCCAAAACAGATCAAACTGAACGGCCTGCATGAGCGTGAAATTGAAGTCAGCGATGATCGCCTGCGAGACATTATACGCCATTATACCCGTGAGGCTGGCGTTCGCGGTCTTGAGCGTGAGATTGCCAAGCTCTGTCGTCGCGTTGTGAAAGCCAACATGCTGGAGAAAAATCAGCAAACCCGTGAAATCAGCGAAGAGCTGCTTGATGAATATCTGGGTGTACAGAAATTCCGTTACGGTCTGGCCGGATTGGATAATCAGATCGGGCAGGTCACCGGTTTGGCCTGGACGTCTGTCGGTGGTGAGCTTCTTACACTGGAGACGGCTGCAACGCCCGGTAAGGGACGCATTGTGAAAACAGGCTCTCTGGGTGACGTTATGCAGGAATCCATTCAGGCGGCGCTTACCGTTGTGCGCAGTCGTGCTTTAGGCATGGGTGTATCACCGGAGTACTTTGAGAAGCATGATCTGCACGTTCATGTGCCTGAAGGTGCGACACCGAAGGATGGCCCAAGCGCGGGTATTGGTATGGCCACGGCTTTAGCGTCTGTAATGACCGGAATTCCGGTGCGCGCAGAAGTCGCTATGACCGGTGAAATTACCCTGCGTGGCAAAGTGTTAGCGATTGGCGGTCTGAAAGAGAAATTGCTGGCCGCTCATCGTGGTGGAATTAAAACCGTTATTATTCCGAAAGAGAACGAAAAAGACCTGCGGGAGGTTCCGGCCAACATTCTTGAAGACATGAACGTCGTTGCGGTTGACTGGATTGACGAAGTGCTGGATCTGGCACTGGAAAGCAAACCGGAGCCTCATGTTGGTGAAATTATCACCAAAGATGAGGCTGCCGGGAAAAAAGACGACAATACCAGGCCCAGTACCCACTAAGGCCGCTTGACGGTCTGGGGAGTGCTTGGTATAAATCGTCGCTCTAATATTTTCCTGTAGCGAACGCCCAGTCGCCTAACAAGAATTCACTATTGCGCACAGAGTAAGGGGATAAGTGTGAACAAATCTGAATTAATCGATGCAATTGCAGCTTCTGCAGACATTCCAAAAGCAGCAGCAGGCCGTGCTTTAGACGCCATGATCGAAACTATTGGCGGTGCACTGAAAGAAGGCGATCAGGTCGCTCTCGTTGGTTTTGGTACTTTTATGGTTAAAGAGCGCGCTGCTCGTACTGGCCGTAATCCACAAACCGGCGCTCCGATCGAGATCAAGGCAGCTAAAGTGCCAGGCTTCAAGCCAGGCAAAGCACTGAAAGACGCTGTCAACTAAGTTAGTTGGATTAAGGACCGGTAGTTCAGTCGGTTAGAATACCGGCCTGTCACGCCGGGGGTCGCGGGTTCGAGTCCCGTCCGGTCCGCCAAAATTAAAAGCGCATCCCTGATGCGCTTTTTTTGTATTGGTGGCTCGAATAATCATTGGAGGAAGCATGCTACAGACAATGCGCGATAATGCTCAGGGTATGATCGCTAAAGTAATTGTATTTTTTATTATCTTTGTCTTTGCGCTGTGGGGCGTTGAAAGCATTGTCAGTCTGGGCGGTGGTACACCGGCTACAGCGACAGTAGGCGATCAGGAAATCACGGAAGCGGATATCGTACGGACCGTTGAACAACAGAAAGCGAATCTGCGCCGCCAGTTTGGTGAGCAGTATGATGAGAATCTGTTCAATGAAAAGTTTCTGCGTCAGTCGGCGCTTGAACAGCTGATTGAGCAAAAAGTTGCTCTGGTTCAGGCGGATAAACTGGGACTGCGTGCAGCTTCCAGCGCCATTGATGAAACCATCGTAACGATTCCTGCATTCCAGCAGGATGGCCGTTTTGATAAAGAACAGTTCCAGAACGTGCTGCGCATGAATGGCTTGTCGCCACTCACGTTCCGCGCCAGTCTGGCAGACGATATCAAAACCAATCAGGCGCGTGCGGCGTTCGTATTAAGCAGCGTAGAAACCCCATTTGCGGTGCAGATCAGCGAAGCGCTGAACAACGAGCTGCGCACTTTCAGCTTCTACGAAGTGAATGCTAAAGATCTGGAAGCCAGCATCGAATTATCCGATGACGATATTCAATTGGCGTATGAAGCGAACAAAGATCGCTACAAAACAGAAGAGCAGGTTCGTATTCAGTACGTGCAGCTGAAGCGTGCTGACATTGCCGCTAAGCAGGATGTCTCTGAAGAAGAATTGCAGGCTGCTTATCTCGATTACCAGTCACGTGAACTGGCTAAAGAACAGCGCAGTTCAAGCCATATTCTGATCGAAGCGAATGACGATCGTAATGATGCAGACGCGCTGGCGCTGGCCAAAGAGATTAAATCACGACTGGATAAGGGCGAAGATTTTGCGGCTCTGGCCAAAGAATACTCTGATGATATTGGTACTAAAAATGCCGGTGGTAATCTGGGCCTGAACACCAAAGGAAGCTTTGTTCCGGAATTTGAAGACGTACTCTATGCGCTGCAGCCGCAGCAAATTTCTTCACCGGTTAAAAGCGAATTTGGTTATCACATTATCCGTCTCGACAGCATCGTCACTCCGGCGGTTAAAACGCTGGCTGAAATGAAAACTGAGTTGAGCCGTGAAGTGCGCGAAGGCAAAGCCGAAGCCATGTATGCCGAGCAAATGCAGGAATTATCGAATATATCTTTCTCTGCTGAGTCCATTGCCGATGTTGCCAGTGCCCTTAATCTGGAATTACAGAGCACGGATTTTTTCAGTCGCCAGAATGGAAACGGCATTGCATTGAACGAAGGTGTTCGTCAGGTCGCTTTCCAGGAGAATGTAATGCTGGACAAGCAAATCAGCGAAGTTGTTGAGCTGCAGGATGGCGCTGTTGTTCTGGCGGTCAGCGAACATAACGATGCCTCGGTTAAACCACTGTCTGACGTTAAGGCTCAGGTTGTGGCGAATCTGAAGCGCGAACGAGCGTTGGCGCAGGCGCGTGTGCTTGCCGATGCTATTGTCAGCGGTGAAGAGCAGGCCAAAGTCTGGAAGAAAGTCTCTGCGACCTTCCAGCAGTCCAGTGAAGCCCCTCGTCTGGCACAGCAGAAAGCCTTTGCGCTCACTGTTGGCCAATCGGATGTTGTAAAAACTCCGGGCGGTTTTACCGTGGTAACGCTGGATGCTGTTGATGCTAAAAACTGGCAGGATATGGCGTTGAGTGACGAAGCCAAAGAATCGGGTCGTGCGCAAAACAGCCGTGCAGACATGCTGAGCTATCAGGCATGGGCTAAGTCTGCTACCAAGATCGAACGTTCTGGTTCGTAATATCTGATGCCGGTTTAAACTCCGGCAATCAGACAATAAAAAAGGGGCTCAGGCCCCTTTTTTATTGTCGCTAATTTAGCGTCATTTATTCAGTATTTGTTACGCCAATTCATTACTCTTCCATTTCATCCACGCTCATAGCGCAGCTGTTGAAACCACCATCGACGTAAATGTTCTGCGCGGCAATCCCTGACGCCATGTCAGAGCACAGGAAGGCGGCGGTATTGCCTACTTCATTAATGGTGATATTGCGTCCGAGTGGCGCGCGATCGGCATTCTTTTTCAGCATGCGGCGGAAGCTCTTAATGCCGGCGGCAGCGAGCGTTTTAATCGGACCAGCCGAGATGGAATTAACACGAATGCCTTCTTTTCCGAGAGAGCCTGCCAGATAGCGTACAGAGGCTTCCAGGGAGGCTTTTGCCAGCCCCATAACGTTGTAGTTCGGCAGCGTCTGTTGCGAGCCATGATAGGTCAGGGTGAGCATAGCGCCGTTACGTCCCTGCATCAGCGGGCGGGCGCCTTTGGCAAGAGCAACAAAGCTGTATGAGCTGATGTCGTGTGCCATACGGAAACCTTCGCGGGTGGTCACGCTCAGATAGTCACCGTCCAGCTCGTGTGCCGGAGCAAAGCCCACTGAGTGAATCAGAATGTCCAGATGACCCCATTTCTTTTCCAGCTCGGTGAATACCGCCGCAATTTCTTCATCAGAGGCCACATCACACGGCAGACAGATATCTGAATCCCAGCCCGCGGCCATTTTTTCTACGCGTTCTTTTAATTTTTCACCCTGATAGGTAAAGGCGAGCTCTGCACCTTCGCGGTGGAAAGCATCGGCAATGCCATAAGCAATCGAGTGTTTGCTGGCAACACCAACAATCAAAGCTTTTTTACCGGTTAACATACCCATGTTGAGATCCTTTTTATTCCGGACTGAAACAGTCGGTTGTGATTATCACGGCTGAATAGGGTTCAGCCTGTATTGAATATTAATGTTGGGTTGGCTGTCGCTGTTTTTAGCACGTTCAGGTTGCGCCAATATGTCAGCGCGTTGCTTGCGGTCGATCCAGAAAAGTCCTCCGGTGACGGGGTCAAACGGATCAAATAAATCGCTGCTGATGCGCGTTCCCGGCAACTCTGGCAGTTTGACCCATTGCCAGTTGGCCGAACGGCTGTAAGGAAAACCATAGCCATAACTGAAGATGGTTTCATCGAATAGAATCTGCTCCGTTTGCGCGGCTTGCTGGTCCGGATTTTTATCTGTCTTCGCTAAAAGCTGACCGATTTTTTTACCGGCTATCAATATCTGGCCTTTATCAGGCTGGAATAACGATAGAAATCCGTCGCTATTTAACGGCGCGGTAAAGCTGAGCCAGACAAGGTCATAATCTGCGGAGGCGAGGGCACTGCGTAATACTTCCGGCGATACATTTTCCAGATGTAAATTCAGCCCGGCAGACACCGCCTGTTGTTGCAGTAAATTCAGAAAACTCAGATCCTGATTATTGCTGTAAAGCAGAGTCAGTGCCGCCGGTAAGGAAGAGGCGGCGGAATCTGTTTCTGCCGATTTTTCCCCGCCCATAGGATTAAAATAAGGCTGAAGTTTAACGGCGCCGTTAAGGCTGGTGACGGCGCGCTGCAGATCAACAGCGTTTAATACGGCCCTGCGCTGAGCGCTTTTTTTCAATAATGGATTGTCGGCGTTCAGCAGCAGCCCATTCATAGGGAGCGGAGCCTGGTGATAATACTGAATCCGGTCGATGCGTTTATTTTGGCTCAGCTGTGTCATTCTGGCCGATTGCCAATTTTCCGGGTTGTTAAGGGTCATCGTATCCAATTCGCCACGTTCCAGCAGGTCTATTGCCGGATGGTTATTATCTGGCATGCGCAGGTTGATGCGGCGAACATTAAAACGATGTTTGAAATAGGTTTTATTCAGTCCCCACCAGTCGCTGGTTTTACGCAGAACAATGTGTGCGTTGTGACTGATTTGCGCCAGATAATAAGGCCCGGTAGTCGGTTCGGGATACCAGTTGAAACTCTTGGGCCAGCCGTTGGCGTTGCGATAAATATGCGCTGCAAATGGCCGCAGCGAAGCCAGCTCATTAATCGTCGCGGCGCTTGCGGGTTGGTGCAGAACAAAAGCAAAACGTTGCTGATCAAATATCTCCAGTTGTTTAACCAGGCGTTGCAGTTGTTCTGCCTGCCAGTTGGCAGCAGTGGCAGGATTGCCTAAAAACTGCATTGTGAAACGGATGTCGTCGGTGGTAACGGCAACGCCATCGGACCATCGGGCGTCAGCGTCCAGCTCAAAGTACAGGCGATCAGCTTTTTCATTTAAGCGCCAGCGACTGCCAAGCATGGGAATCCACTGCGAGTCCTGAGGGTGACGGGCAACCAGGGGCAGCTGGAGCTTTTCCAGTATCGCGCTGAAATTATGCGGTGTTTGCGGACCTGCGCGGCGCAGGTTTGGTGGAAATTGCAGCAGCACCTGACGCAAGATGCCGGCTGATTTTGCGCGGCTGTCACTCCAGCTGGCGCTGCTGCTATTGCTTTGCCAGGCGACTTCGGCGAGTTCGCTGCTGGGTTTGTCTGCAACCGCGACCGGGAGACCGGCGCGGGAGCTGCTGCAGAACAATAAAAGGCTGATCAGGGTACTTAGCAGCAGGGCTGATCTGTTGGGGCGCAGTGTTAACGTCATGTTGCCCATCCTATGGGCAGTGCCTGTACTTTGGCAATCCGTTGTTATTCCACATATTGTGTCCATTGCGTTAATAATGGCATGTCGCTTAACGCATAACATCCACATAGAGCGTTAACGTCTGGCCCGGTTGCAGGTACTTTTCTTTCACCTGCGATGAGTTCCAGCGTTTTACATCGGAAACCCGGACATTGAACTTCTGCGAAATACGCGCCAGCGAATCCCCTGAGCGGACACGGTAGTTCACCTTGCGGATCACCTCGCGCTTACCCGGCATATTCTTTTTGCTCCAGATAACCAGCGATTGTCCTGCACGCAGTGGATCACCGGGCGCCATGCCATTCCAGCGCGCCAGATCACTGACTTTAACGTCGTGTGAGCGGGCAATTTCCCAGAAGCTGTCACCAGAGCGCACACGGTATTCCACGCGCTCACTGTTGCCCGGACGGCGCAGTGTCTTCAGGCGATCGAGGCGCTGTGACACGCTGTGCGAATAGCTGTCCTGACTTTTGAAGGCTCCCGGAATTAACAGTTGTTCGCCGGCGCGGATAATATTGCCGCGGATGCCATTGGCCTGTTTCAGTGCGTCCGGGGTGGTATGGAATTGCTTGGCAATGGTAATCAGGCTGTCGCCATTGCGGACAGCGTAGCGTTGCCATTTAAGACGAGCGCTGGCTGGCAGGCTCGCCAGTTGCTCGGTAAACACATCGTACTGAGCGACCGGAATAAGCACTTCGTGCGGGCCGCTGGGGCGGGTTGCCCAACGATTAAAACCCGGATTGAGTTTATAGATTTCATCCAGTGGTGTCTGGGACAGCTCTGCCACCTGAGACAGATCAATCTGACCACCGGTTTCGGCTACGGCGAAGTAAGGCTCGTCAGGCACTGGCAGCAGCGTTATCTGATACTCTTCGGCCGATTTGACCAGCTTGGCCAGGGCAATCAGTTTAGGTACGTAGTCACGGGTTTCTTTCGGCAGATCCAGTGACCAGAAATCGGTGGCAAGGCCACGGGCGCGGTTTTTACGCATGGCTTTGCGTACCGTACCGGCACCGGAGTTATAGGCCGCCAGCGCCAGCAGCCAGTCGCCGTTAAATTCGCGCTGCAGAGCATCCAGGTACATCAGGGCGGCTTCGGTTGCCGCGCGGATGTCGCGGCGGCCGTCGTGCCACCAATCCTGCTGCAGACCGAAATCACGCCCGGTTGACGGAATAAACTGCCAAACACCTGAGGCGCGACCATGGGAATAGGCAAACGGATCAAAAGCGCTTTCGACAATCGGCAGCAGCGCCAGCTCGCCGGGAACATTGCGCGCTTCAATCTGCTCCGCAATAAAGTGCAGATAACGCACGCCCCGTTCGGCCACCCGGTCCATGTAGGACTGATGAGACTTAAACCAGTTAAGCTGGGCTGCGATTCTTGGATTATCGATGTTGGTATCCAGCTGGTAAGACGCAATGATGCGTTGCCAGATATCTTCATAGGTCGTATGGGAAACATCCTGCGGCTGCCAGTCTTCAATAACTGTCAGGACCATGTCGGAACGCTTCTGTTCCGGCTCGCTGTCTGCTTTGGTTGCCAGTTGACTACAACCCGCCATAAAAAGGGCAGACAGTAATAGAGTGAATTGCTGCATGTGATTACAATGTCGCTACGTGGCCGGCCAGTCTAGTTTCCAGGGCGGCGTGTAGCAAGCGAACGAGGTTATATGAATACCGTCGGCAGCCGGATTAAACCGGAAATATATCAACGCTGGTTGCAACGCCCGGCAACACAACGCCTGCTGGCGCTGGAAGCCGGCTGGCTGCGCGATTGGGTCAGCCAGTTACACGGCGGCCATCTGCTGTACACCGGCATTGATTCTGATCCCCGGTTTCTGCAGCGCAGCCGCTTACAGCACAGTTTTCGTATGGGCTTGCCATGGCAGCGTGGTGTGGTCGCCGCTCAGGGTGAAATGCGCGATGGTGCCTGGCCTTTTGCCGATGAAAGTCTTGATGTGGTGGTATTGCAGCATTCGCTCGATATGAGCCACCGTCCACATCAGATGATTCGCGAAGCGGCCCGTACGGTTATGCCCAACGGTTATCTGATCGTCGTTGGCTTTAATCCTTACAGTTGGTGGGGCGGAATACGCTGGCTCAGAACCTTTTCAACGGAATTGCCGTGGCTGACGAATCCGGTCAGTGAGTCGCGTCTGCGTGACTGGCTGTTATTGCTGGACTTCCGGGTCGAGCAGGTATCACCGGTTGCCCATACCTGGCCACTGAGTATCGTTTCTGAATCGGTCAGCCGCCGTATCGACCGCGTGCTGGCTGGAACGCATTGGCTGCCCGCCAATGCCTATGTTCTGGTGGCCCGCAAAACGGTAGCCGGTCTGACTCCGATCCGGCCGCGGCGCTGGCAACTGCCTGAAGCCAGTTTCGGCATGGCATCACCGGTAGCGTCCAGCGTGGCCGGAACTCAACATTGTGGAAAATAACATGACTGCGAAAGTCCATCTCTTTACCGATGGCGCCTGTAAAGGTAATCCTGGCCCTGGTGGTTGGGGAGCATTGCTGCGTTACGGCGATGTGGAAAAAGAACTCTTCGGTGGCGAAGCCAATACCACCAATAACCGCATGGAACTGATGGCAGCGATCGAAGGGCTTAAAGCTCTTAAGCGCTCGTGCAGCGTGGTGCTGACCACGGATTCTCAGTATGTGATGAAGGGCATTAACGAATGGCTGGCCGGCTGGAAGAAAAAGGGCTGGCGTAATGCCGCAAAACAGCCGATTAAAAATCAGGACTTGTGGCAGCAGCTGGATGCTGAATGTCAGCGTCATCAGGTTGAATGGCGCTGGGTAAGGGGCCATACCGGTCACGCGGAAAACGAGCGCGCTGACCAGTTGGCCAATAAAGGGGTAGCCGGAGTGAAAGCATGAGACAGGTTGTACTGGATACTGAAACGACCGGTATTGGCGAAGGGCACCGTATTGTTGAAATTGGCTGCGTTGAAATCTTTGAACGCAAGCTGACCGGGCGGCATTACCATGTGTATGTTCATCCGCAGCGTGATATCGATCCGGAAGCCGCCGCCGTTCACGGCATTACCAACGAATGGTTGGTCGAACAGGGCGCGCCGGTGTTTGCGCAGGTGGCTGATGAATTCCGCGAGTTCATCGCCGGGTCGCAATTGGTGATCCATAACGCAGCGTTCGACGTGGGGATGATGGATGCGGAATTCCGGCGTCTGAATCTGTCGCTGACACGGGATCTCTGTGGCGTTCTCGATACCCTGAAAATGGCCCGTGATCTGCACCCCGGAGCGCGTAACAGCCTCGATGCGTTGTGTAAGCGTTACGGTATCGACAACAGCCATCGTGATCTGCACGGCGCCTTACTGGATGCCGAGATTCTGGCCGATGTGTACCTGACCATGACCGGCGGCCAGACGGCTCTGGCCCTGGCGGTCGAAGAAGATAAAAAAGAAGAAGAGGTGGTGATTGATATCGGTGACATCGATCTGGATGCCGTCAATCAACGCATCATCCGCGCCAGTGCGGAAGAAACCGCCGCGCATGAGAAAATGCTCGATCTGATTGATAAAAAAAGCGACGGCGCCATCTGGCGCCGTTGAGAGTATAACCGTTCGGCTCTGAATTCTCAGAGCCAGTGCGTTACCGCAAAATAGCCAACGCCGGTCATCACAATGGTGTATGGCAGAGCCATCACCACCATACGGCCATAAGACAGACGAATCAGCGGGGCTAATGCTGATGTCAGCAAGAACAGGAACGCTGCCTGGCCATTCGGCGTGGCGACGCTTGGCAGATTGGTGCCGGTGTTAATGGCCGTCGCCAGTAAGTCAAACTGTTCGCGGGTGATATCGCCCGCCGTCAGAGCGGCTTTTACTTCTGAGATATAAACCGTCGCAACAAATACGTTATCGCTGATCATCGACAGAACACCGTTGGCGAGGAAGAACACGCCAGGCTGGGCCGCCGTCGACACATTATCGGTGTTCAGAATCCAGGTGATGATTGGGGTAAACAGGTGTTGGGCGTGGATAACACCAACAATAGAGAAGAACACCACCAGCAGGGCGGTGAATGGCAGCGCTTCTTCAAAGGCTTTGCCCAGCTGATGCTCTTCAATAATGCCATTGAAAGCGGTCAGCAATACGATCACCAGCAAACCGATCAGGCCGACTTCTGCCAGATGCATGGCCAGGCCAACGACCAGAAACACCGCAACCAAACCCTGAACCCAAAGCTGTGCGATCCGTTTTTGAGTCATGTGCTGCTTTTGTTCTTCGTTGAAATTTTCCAGAATGCTGCGCACATCGTCCGGCAGTTTTGCGCCATAACCGAACCAGCTCATCTTTTCCAGCAACAGACAGGTCAGCAGGCCTGCGGCCAATACCGGCATCGTAACCGGTGCCATCATGGTGAAGAATTCTGCAAACTCCCAGCCGGCAACCTTCGCAATCAACAGGTTTTGTGGCTCGCCGACCAGCGTGCAGACGCCACCCAGTGCAGTACCAACCGCGCCGTGCATCATCAGGCTGCGCAGGAATGCGCGGAAACTTTCGAGATCAAGGCGGTGCTGCTCTTTTAAATCATCATCATTGCCATGATCGTGGTCGTTGTTGAAGTTCTTACCGCTCGCCACTTTGTGATAAACGCTGTAAAAACCCACCGATACGCTGATCAGCACTGCGGTCACGGTCAGTGCATCAAGGAAGGCTGACAGGATGGCGGCGACCACACAAAACAGAAACGACAGAACCATTTTGGAGCGCACACCGAGCAGAATCTTGGTGAATACGAACAGCAACAGATCCTTCATAAAGTAAATGCCCGCCACCATAAACATCAGCAGCAGGATCACCGGAAAATTCGCCAGAGTTTCTTCGTAAACGATTTCCGGACTGGCCATGCCGAGCAGGATCGATTCAATGGCCAGCAGGCCACCGGGCTGAAGCGGGTAACATTTCAGCGCCATTGCCAGCGTGAAAATGAATTCAAGAATCAGAATCCAGCCGGTTATGTAAGAACCAAGGGTATAAAGAAAGACAACGTTCAGGGCCAGAAAGGCCAGAATCGTTTTTTTGTACCAGAGCGGAGCGTTGCCAAGAAAATTACTGACAAAAGCAGCGGGCAGGGAGGACTGCATGGTGGAATTCCTTTTGATCAGGCCGAAGGGCTAAGCGCGTGCGCAATTTAATGGGTTTTCAATTATTTGCAACTCATCCTTAAGGTGAGTCGTACATATTGAGCCGTTGAAACCAAAGCTGACCCCGTTTGTCTGAATTGCCAGGTGGGTTTTTGTGACCCCAGTATAGTTGAAGGGCAAGCCTTTGCTGAAAACGCTTCGCGCTTTGCTCTTATAGTCGTTAGAATCACATGATCATAACAATGAATGACGCTAGTAATGGCTGATATATCGACAGGAAGTGAAATCACACAATTTGCTGCCTCACTGAATCTGGTGAAGGCTGAAATTGCCAATGCACTGGATCAGGCTGCCGCGCAGCTTGATGTGTACTCAGAACATGGAAACGCCGATAACCTGCGTGCCTTCCTTGAGGAAGTGCAGCAGGTACGGGGTACTTTCAAAATGCTGGATTTCCGGGCAGGCGAGCGTCTGTGCGAGGAGCTGGCAGAAACCGGACGGGTCGTGCGTAACCAGAGTGTGTCTGAATCCACTCTGTCGGCGTTTACCCAGGCCATCGTTTTTCTTAAGCGCTACGTGGATTTTGTTGTCAGTGGTGACCCGGTTGCGCCGAGTCTGTTACTGCCGACCATTAATCTGGTGCGTAAAGAGCGTCAGGAAAAACCGTTGCCGGAAGCCTACTTCTTTCTGGTTAACCTGCGTCCCAAACTGACAATCCCACCGGCTGAAGCCGGTGCTGCAAGTTTCCCTTATCGTCGTGCCCGCCAGCTGTATCAGCTTGGTCTGATTGGCCTGATGCGTGGCAACGGTCGCCGTGGGCCTCTGCAGGTAATGTTGCGTGCTGTTCGCCGCTTTGAGCGCGCCAGTCGTGGCGGCGCTGCCTGGTTGTTCTGGTCCGTGGTCAGCGGTGCACTGGAATCGCTTTCCCAGGATGCGTTCGAAATGACACCGCAGCGCTTGTCACTGCTCGGTACGCTGGACCGTCAGGTGCGTAAAATCCAGGATACCGAAGGCAAGGCCTTTAATGAAAAGCTGCCGGACTGGTTACTGAAAGAGTTTTTATACATCGTTGCCTTAGCAGAGCCGGACACGGAACTGCTGTATCAGCTGCAACAGGATTTCCACATCGATCGCAGCATTAAAGAGTCACAACTGGCCGTATCTCGGGCCAAATTGTCCGGCCCGGATCAATCGGCGCTGGAATCGCTGTCTGATGCATTGCAGGAAGAATTGCAGTCGGTTAAAGATCTGGTGGATCTGTTTGAACGTACCGACGTCAGCGAAGCCAACTACGAAGAGCTGATTTCATCGCTGTCCCGCATTGGCGATACGCTGCAGATTACCAATCTGGGTGAAGCCGCAGAGCGCACCAGTCGCTTGTGTCAGCGCTTGCGCGACGTTGGCGCCAAAGGTGTCGTGGGCGATATGGCCTTTATCGCCGATGAAATCATTCATATAGAACAGGCGATGCGCGCACTGACGCACAAGGGTCTGGAGAAAGATTCACTGGTTGATCCGGTCAGTCTCAGCGAGGCAAAAATTGCTGTACTGTCCGAATCAATGACCGCATTAACGATGATCAAACGTGCCATTGGCGCTTATCTGGATTCCAGTGGCGATAAATTGCACGTGCGTAACGTCGGTAAGAGTCTGATCGATGTGGCCGGTGCCATGATGTTTCTGGAGAAAGAATCGGTATACAACATGCTGATTGATCTCGATACCTTCGTCACCAAACAGGTTCTGGAAGAAGATCTGCCGCCGTCAGAAGCCAAAATGGAAGCTTTTGCTGATGCGATCACCGCCATTGAATACTTCCTTGACTCCCTCAATGGGCAGTCCGCAGGAGCAGAAGAAGCCCTGCAGTTGGCCAGGGAAAGTATTTCGCATCTGAGGAATTAACATGCTGCAAGGAAGCCTGACGGGTTTTACGCTCGTCTTTCTGCTGGTCGCATTGGCCGTTATCGTTGTGCTCTGGTGGGGACGCGACTGGTTTATCCAATGGCTGAAAGGTACCGCCGGACTGATTCTGCTTATCAGTAGTGTCATTGCAGTGTTTATGCTGGTTGATGTCTGGAGCTATAAGCAGCTGCTTAAAGAAGAGCCTTTGGTCAGTGTCAGCGTGTATCAGCTGGATGATCAGGTATTTGATCTGACCCTGGTGGATAACGATAACCAGGAGCGTCGCTTTAAGATTCTGGGAGATCAGTGGCAGCTGGATGTACGTTTACTGGTCTGGAAAGGACCGTTTGCCGCACTTGGTGCCAGCCCGTTATACCGTCTTGACCGCCTCTCTGGCCGCTATCTCTCACTGGAGCAGGAACGCACGGCAGAGCGCACCGTTTACAGCCTGGCGGAGTCACGCTGGTTCGATCTGTGGGACTCGTTGCGTCATCATAAACTTTGGCTGGATGCTCAGTTTGGCAGTGCTGTGTATATGCCATTGGTTAATGGTGCTGTGTATTCCGTGCAGTTAACACCGAAAGGACTCATTGCCCGGCCATTGAACGATGTGGCGGAGCAGGCGCTTCAGGGGGAGTGGTAATCAGCAATGCCTGTTCAGGTGGCGGGCATAAACAGCAGGCATAAAAAAAGCGACCGGAAGGTCGCTTTTTTTATGCCTTCAGCAATTAAGCAGGGAAGAATTCGCCCAGCTTGGTTGCCAGCATCATGTCGCCTTCAACACGCAGTTGACCAGACATGAAAGCTTGCATGCCGTCAGTCTCACCAGAAGCGATACCAGCGAAGGTCTCGGTGTTCATGATCAGAGTAACGTTAGCGTCGTCGTTAGCACCTTCAGCAACAGCACAAGTGCCGTCTTTAACGATCAGGTGGTAAGTTTCGCCGTCTTCAATGTTGAATTGGAAGATCAGATCAACGCCAGCAGCAGCAGCGGCGTTGAACTTGCTGTTCATGGTTTCGATGATTTCTGCAACAGATGCCATAACGGTTTCCTTATTATTGCTACAAAAGACAGGAGATCTGCTGATGGGTGAGGCGCATATCAGCATCCTGTCAGGACTTTGTCTTACGTCAGACCGCACAACTCTATGGGCTGGCAAGGTGGGTGTCAACGAAAAATCATACGATTGTTTGAAACGCAGAAAGTGCGCTGACTTGTACGCGTCTGCCATTCAGTTATGCTTGCGGACTATTTTAAATTCATTAAGGAACAAAGCGTGGAATTCCTGGCAGAGTACGGAGCTTTTCTGTTGAAGGCTGTCACCATTGTGGTGGCCATTCTGGTTGTTATCGGGGGCGTGGTTTCCATCAGCATGCGTAACCGTCGTTCAGACGATGGTGAACTGGTTGTAAAAAAGCTCAATGATGAGCTGGATAATCATAAAGAAGATCTTGAGTACGCGCTGTATTCAAAAGAAGAGCTGAAAGCGCTGGAAAAAGATAAGAAGAAAGAAGACAAAGCGAAAGAAAAAGCTGAGAAAAAACGTCTCAAAGACGGCCTGGAAGCCACCGACAAACGTAAGCGCGTCTATGTTCTCGATTTTGATGGTGATATTCAGGCCAGTCAGGTTGAGCTGATGCGTCAAGAAATCACCGCGGTACTGACCATGGCAACCGCCGAAGACGAAGTGGTTGTCCGTCTGGAAAGTGGTGGCGGTATGGTGCATTCCTACGGCCTGGGGGCCTCTCAGCTCAAGCGTATCCGTGATCACGGTATCCCGCTGACCGTATGTGTCGACAAAGTGGCCGCCAGTGGTGGCTATATGATGGCGTGTCTGGCCAATCGTATTGTTGCCGCACCGTTCGCCATTATCGGTTCTATTGGTGTGGTCGCTCAGCTGCCTAACTTTAATCGTTTGCTGAAAAAGCACGACGTTGATTATGAGCTGTTCACCGCCGGTGAATACAAGCGCACAGTCACTATGTTTGGCCATAACTCAGAGAAGGCTAAAGACAAGTTCCAGTCGGATCTGGAAGATACCCATGAACTGTTTAAACACCATGTTAAACAAAGCCGTCCCGGTGTTGATATCGAAGCGGTTGCCACCGGCGATATCTGGTACGGACAGCAGGCATTGGATCATAGTCTGATTGATGAAGTTGGCACCAGCGACGATTATCTGGTCACCGCCTGTGCCAACAGTGATGTGTACAGCGTGCGCTATGAGCACAAAAAATCCCTGCAGGAAAAACTGGGCCTGGCGGTGCAGAAAGGGGCTGAAGGCGCATTTACCCGCCTGCTGACCCTGCTCAATAAGCAACAGCAAACCAAAGGCTGAAGCCCCAAAAATAAGGAGTAACTATGACTTTTCTCGCATACCGGGTAGAAGAAACTGAACAAGGCATCCAGGCCGCATGGCAGACGCTGAATGACGATGATTTACCCGCCGGTGATGTGCTGATTGATGTGGCTTACTCCTCGGTCAATTATAAAGATGCGCTGTCCGCCAGTGGCAATAAAGGTGTTACCCGCGCCTATCCGCATACACCGGGGATTGATGTGGCCGGTACCGTATTAGCCAGCAATGATCCGCAGTTCAAAACCGGTGACGAAGTCGTCGTGTTCGGCTACGACCTGGGCATGAACACGGCCGGTGGTTTTGGCCAGCATGTGCGTGTGCCGGCCGGCTGGGTGCTACACAAGCCGCAAACGCTGAGCATGGCGCAGGCCATGGCCTGGGGTACCGCAGGTTTTACCGCAGCTCTGAGCCTGCAAAAACTGGAGCGTGCCGGTATCCGCCCTGATGCGGGACCTGTGGTTGTTACCGGTGCAACCGGAGGCGTGGGTTCGGTAGCGGTCGCGTTGCTGGCGAAGCAGGGCTACGAGGTCGTGGCGCTGTCCGGCAAGCCTGAGCAGGAAAATTTTCTGAAAGGTCTGGGAGCAAGCCGGGTGATCGGTCGTGATGAGGTCCTGGCATTGAAGGGTAAAGCGATGGCCAAGCCGTTATATCAGGCCGCTATCGACACCGTTGGCGGTGATCTGGTATCCGCCTTGATTCCGCAGATTCAACCGGAAGGCGCGGTAACCACCTGCGGCATGATTGCTGGCGTAAAAATTGAAGCCAGTGTCTTCCCGTTTATTCTGCGCGGCGTAAGCCTGCTGGGTGTGGATTCGGTCGAGATACCTCTGGCTGATAAGCAAGCGGTACTGAACAAAGTAGCCGATGCCTGGCAGCTGCCACAATTAGAGGGTATGACCACTGAAATTGGTCGCAGCGAGCTTCCTGCTGTGCTGGCGGCAATCCTGGCCGGTCAGGGGGTTGGCCGTTACCGGGTGAATTTACAGCGCGACTGATGCGTTTCAGTGTTGCTTATTATTTGTACTATGTTGGTTAAAAAGCCCCGCAGCGCGGGGCTTTTTTGTGTCCAGTGCTTTATATGCTGTCATTTTCTGGCAGTATGGCGCTTTTCTCTGTCGGAGCTGTAATGAGCCGTTCTCAACGCCTGTTGGATCTTATCCAGCTGCTGCGCAGCTATCGTTTTCCTGTGTCCGGCGCCGAGCTGGCGGAGCGGCTGGGAATATCGTTACGTACCCTTTACCGCGATATCGCCACGCTGCAGCAGCAGGGAGCGAACATTGAAGGCGAGGCCGGTGTTGGTTATATGCTCAAGCCCGGTTTTATGCTGCCGCCGCTGATGTTCAGTGAGGAGGAGCTGGAAGCGCTGGTACTGGGTATGCGTTGGGTGGCCGGGCGTACCGATACGCAGATGGCGGTGGCAGCGAGCAGTGCGCTGAGCCGGATTGCAGCCGTATTGCCGCAGGATCTGCGCGATTCACTGGATGCTAATGCACTGTTGATCGGGCCTGCTACCCAGCGCATGGAAGACCGTGTGGATGTCGCGACGCTGCGCCGGGCCATCCGCAGCGGACATAAGGTTAATATCGATTACTGCGATCAGAATGGTCAGGGCTCGCAACGGCTGATCTGGCCTTTTGCGCTGGGGTATTTTGACCGCGTGCGGGTGCTGGTTGCCTGGTGTGAAATGCGCCAGGATTTCCGTCATTTTCGCACGGACCGGATTCTGGCACTGACACCGCTTGAAGAGCGCTACCCGCGCCGGCGTCAGCTGTTATTGGCGGAATGGCGTAAGGTGGTCGGTGTGAAAGCGCAAACCATTCACACTGCTGACAAAAACTGACAGCAAGCGACGATATTCTGTGCGGACTGGAGCCAGGCTCCGGATTATCGATAACACTCCGTACAGGAATATCCCGATGTTAAATCCCAATCTTGTTATTTTTTATGTGAACGATGCCCGCCGCAGTGCGGAGTTTTATGCCGGTCTGCTCGACTGGGTAGCACTTGAGTCAACAGACTCTTTTGCTTTGTTTGCCCCGACTCCGGCCTTTCGGCTGGGTGTCTGGTCGCGCTATGACGTGCAGCCGAACGTCAGCGGCACACAACTTTCGGGCTGTGGTGAAGTCGCGATTCCGGTGGCCGATGCCGCTCAGGTAGATGCACTGTATGCCGATTGGTCTGCACGGCAGGTAGCCGTTGCTCAGGCTCCGGTTATGATGGACTTTGGTTATACCTTTACCGTACTGGACCCGGACGGCCATCGTTTACGTGTCTATGCGCCTGCCATGCGCAACTGAACCGAGATGCGGCGGCCATCGGGCGGCGCTTAATCCCGCCGCAGTTTATCGCTGACGGCAATTGGGTTCGGCAGGCTGAACACCACGATGTAGCTTGAAATGACAAAGGTCAGAATGGCCGTCGCCTGAATCAGCAATGAGCCCTGTTCGCTGAGCAGGGCGCTTTGCACGGCGACAAAGCCGATCAGCAGCGAAAACTCACTGATCTGACCGAGGCGCAGACCTACATCCCAGGCCAGTTCGCGCCGTTCGCTGAAGCGTCCCAGCAACAGACGGAAGCTAACCGGCTTAAGTACCAGAACCAGCAGCGCCAGCAGCATGGCGGGCAGGGCGACATCGGCCAGCAGTTGCAGATTGAAGCGCGCGCCCAGGGCAAAGAAAAACATCACCAGAAAGAAATCCCGCAACGGCTTCAGGCTGATAGCAATAAACTGCGCTATCGGACTGGTCGCAAGGGTAACGCCAGCGATAAAGGCCCCGATTTCGTGGGTTAAACCAACCAGTTTGGCACCTTCCGCCACGGCCAGACACCAGCCGATGGCCAGAATAAACAGGTACTCGTGATAGCGGTCAAAGCGCACAGTCAGCGGCAGTAACACGCCTTTGACCAACAGGTAGCAAGCCACTGCCAGTAAGGGGAGCGCAATAAAGGGTTGCCATACCGGCATGCTGCTACCGCCTTCGAGCACGCCAAGCAGAATCAACACCAGAATGGCCAGCATGTCCTGAATCAGCAGCAGGCCGATCATCAGCTCACCAATATGTTTGTGATGCAGTACGGTGGTGGGCAGCAGCTTCAGACCAATGATGGTGCTGGAAAACATCATTGCCAGGCCAATGATAACGCTGTCCATAGTGCTGAAACCAAAAGCCTGTGTCAGAGCGAAACCTGCGGCAAAAAACACCAGTGAACTGGCCAGTGCCACCAGCATGGCTTTACGCAACACGGCGAACAGCGCCGAGGGCTGCATATCGAGTCCGAGCAGAAACAACAGAAAAATAATGCCGATATCGGCCATGTCAGCCAGCTCATCCGGGTGTTCAATCCAGCCCATGCCAAACGGCCCGACAATGGCGCCAAGTGCGATATAAGCAATCAACAGCGGTTGGCGGGTGAACAGAGCAAAAGTCGCCAGCACCATGGCACCAGCAAAGACGAGGAAAAAGGAAAAGACGATATCTTGCGGCATAACAATCCCCGGAGGCCAGCTGGAGTGATTTGATTGGCCTGCTGAGAGCCTGGTTAGTCAAAACCTAAGAGTACGGCACGGTCGGGGGATGTGCCATGCCCCCGGCGCAGAATCTGACATTGTCAGCACTGCGTGGGGGCAGAAAGGACTAGCGGCGGCGGAACAGTGGACGCGGATCGTTCACGTCGTTCTGATAGCTCACCGTAAAGGTCGCAAAAGCGGCCAGCGCATCGTTCAGATCCTGATCGTCGCGCAGGGCAAAGCTGTTAAAACCGCAGCGGTTCATAAAAAACAGCTGATCAATCAGAACATCACCGACAGAACGTAATTCGCCTTTAAAGCCATGACGCTCACGCAGCAGGCGGGCGGTGCTGTAACCCCGGCCATCACTGAATTTCGGAAAATTCACGGCAATCAGCACAAACTGACGGCAATCATCGCCGATCTGGTCGGCGGTTTCATCGCTGTTCAGCAGCAGGCCGATTTTACCGGCCTGTGCCAGCGGCAGCAGGGCGGCCGCGTTTTCCTGCCAGCGCTTGAGGCTGATGATGCCGTAATCCGCGATGATGGCGTCGTCTTCAATCAGGTGCCACTCGTCGTTGCTGACGAGCTGGCTTTGTTTAATGAGCTGGGCCATAGATCGCCTCCTTGAATGGGTCGTGACCGAGACGACGGTAGGTCTCGAGGAAGGTTTCACCTTCGTTGCGTTTGGCAACGTAGAAGTCGAGGATCTTGGCGATGATGTCAGGCATCTGATCGCGGGCGAAGGATGGCCCCAGGATTTTGCCCAGCGAGGTATTGTCGCCAGCGTTACCGCCGAGGGAGATCTGATAGAACTCTTCACCTTTCTTGTCGACACCCAGTACGCCGATATTGCCGACGTGGTGGTGACCACAGGCGTTCATGCAACCGGAAATGTTCAGATCGATTTCGCCCAGATCGTGCAGGTAGTCGAGATCGTCAAAGCGTGCCTGAATCGCTTCGGCCACCGGAATGGATTTGGCGTTGGCCAGGGCGCAGAAGTCGCCACCCGGGCAGCAGATCATATCGGTCAGCAGGCCCAGTGTCGGTGTTGCCAGGCCCAGAGCCTTGGCTTCCTGCCACAGAGCAAACAACTGGCGCTGTTCAACATCAGCCAGTACCAGATTTTGCTGGTGAGTCGAACGGATTTCACCAAAGCTGTATTGGTCCGCCAGGGCGGCAATCTGATCCATCTGCTCTGCGGTCACATCACCCGGTGGTGTGCCTTTCTGTTTCAGTGTCAGGGCCACCACGGCATAGCCGGCTTGCTTGTGCGCCCGGACGTTGCGCTGCAACCAACGGGCAAAGGCGGCGTTTTCGGCGCGGGCTGAGGTCAGCTCGGCAGGTTCATCGCTCAGCGGCAAATAAGACGGATCAGTAAAGTGTTTCTTAACTCGATCCAGTTCAGCGCTGGTCAGCTTGCTGTCACCGCTCTTAATGCGTTGCCATTCGGCCTCGACCAGCTCTCGCATACGCTCAACACCCAGCGCTTTTACCAGAATCTTGATACGCGCTTTGTACTTGTTGTCACGACGACCGAACTGGTTGTACACGCGGATGATGGCATCGAGGTAGGTCAGCAGATCTTCTTCCGCCAGGAAACTGCAGATTTCTTCACCGATAATCGGCGTACGGCCGAGGCCGCCACCGACCAGAATACGGTAGCCAATCTGGCCTTCAGCATTGCGGATGATGTTCACGCCAATGTCGTGTACCTGAATGGCTGCGCGGTCGGCACCGGGAACCGCATTTACGGCAATTTTAAATTTACGCGGCAGGAAGGCGAATTCCGGGTGGAAGGTAGACCACTGACGGATGATTTCGCAGTACGGGCGCGGATCAACGGTTTCTTCTGCAATCACCCCGGCGTATTCGTCGGTGGTGGTGTTGCGGATACAGTTACCGCTGGTCTGCACGGCGTGCATCTGCACTTCGGCCAGATCGGCCAGAATCTGCGGGCACTGCTCCAGTTTTGGCCAGTTAAACTGAACGTTCTGGCGTGTGGAAAAGTGGGCATAGCCTTTGTCGTATTCGCGTGCAACACGAGCCAGCGCGCGCATTTGAGCAGAATTCATCTGACCATAAGGCACGGCAACCCGCAGCATGGGTGCATAACGCTGCACGTAAATGCCGTTTTGCAGGCGCAGTGGCAGGAACTCGTCTTCGGCGATTTTGCCGGCGAGGTAGCGCTGCATTTGCCCCTGAAACTGGACAACGCGCTCATTCAGCAGTTGCTGATCGTACTCATCGTATACGTACATAAAAAACCGGTTGCTAACCTGTGGTTATTAGAGAAATCGTTATGGCGGCGAACGATAGCAGAGCTTGTATATTCTTAAAATTAATATTTATCTATATACAAATAACCGTTTGATCTAGATACGGCGGGGCACGGACTTCACTGTGCCGCCGCTTTCCGCTGCCTGATCAGTGGTTAAAACTGCCCGCGCGGGCTCCCTTCAGTGTTTGCTGCAATTGCTGAGGCATATCGGTAAATACGCCGTCTACGCCCGCCTGCAACAGCCGTTGCGCCGTGTCGGCATCGTTTACGGTAAACACCAGCATATGGTAGCCAGCATCACGGATGGCACGCACCTGGGCTGCATCGAAAAACTCTTTGGCGAAATGCAGTCCGGCGCAATCGGCTTCTTCCAGCCGGTGTTGCCAGTCGGCCGGAATCGCTTCGACATTTAGCGCGCGGGTAATGTGCGGCATATGCCGGCGCGCAGATTGCAGTGCGTGGATGCTGAAGCTGCTGAGCAACAGTGGCTGCTCAAAGTGAACCTGCTGTAAGGCTTTATGAATGGCCCACACGGTTTCCGGCTCACGCCCGATGGTCGGTTTGATTTCCAGGTTCAGCCCAAGCTCCAGATGACTGGCCAGTGCCAGTAGCTCTGACAGGGTCAGAATCTGTTCGCCACGGAACTGATCACTGTACCAGCGGCCGACATCGAGCTGCTTCAGTTCCGCCAGGCGCTTCTGGATCACCAGCCCGTCGCCATCGGAGCAGCGCTTGAGATCGGCATCGTGGTGAATGACGGCAATGCCATCGGCCGAAATGGTGACATCAACCTCCACCCACTGTGCTCCCTGGCGGGCCGCCAGTTCAATGGCTGCACGGGTATTTTCCGGCGCATGAGCGCTGGCGCCGCGGTGGGCAATCACCGGACTCATGTCTTCGTAAGCATCCGGGCTCGAAAAAGGAATCGTGGTTGGCATGGCAGGACTCAGTGTGATTGATCTGAAACGGGTTTAAATAGAAATATGAGCCCAGCGGCGTGAGCGCCAGATGAGGCCATAAATCAGCGACAACGTAATACGTTGTCCGCCCTGAAGCAACCAGATTCCCAGCAGACCAAAACCGGCGACCGGACCGATCAGAAACGCCAGTGGCAGCAGGATGCCCCATTGCATTAACAGGTTGATGTGCATCACCTGACGGCTGGCACCGGCCCCCAGCAAGGCTTGCGTCAGCACCATGGCCGTTACTTCAAACGCAATGTTGATGCCGGTAATGCGCAATGGCCAGCGCCCCAGATCGATCAGATGCTGTTCCGGGGTAAATAAGCGCAGAACCAGATCGGGAAGCAGCCATAACGGCAGACCGAGCAGGGCCATCATCAGCATGGCGACTCGCACGACTTCCCAGCCCCAGCGGTAGGCGTCAGCGCGATCACCACGACCAAGGGCGTGACCGACCAGGCTGGTCGAGGCAATGCCGAGGCCAACGGCCGGCAGAATCAGCAACAGGCCAAGACTGATCAGAATATGACCAATGGCCTGCTCCTGAGTACCGACCTGGCCAATAATCCAGAACAGCACGCTCACCCCCAGGGCAAATAACGTTTGCTGAGCCGAGTTGGGCAGAGCCAGGCGCATTACGCTCAGTAACGTACTGCGCTGGGTGCGGTTATGGCCATGGAAGCGCTGGCGATGGCGGGTAAAGGTTTGCCAGAAATACAGCGCGCTGCCAAAGAACAGGGCGATGGTGGTGCCAATGCCGGAGCCTACCGCGCCCAATCCTTGCCAGCTGCCGACACCAAAGATCAGCAGGTAACTGACGCCGACATTCATCAGGTGCATGATCAGCAGAGTCTGCAGATACGTCTTACCTTCGCCAATGCCATTCCAGAAGCCGCGAAACACGAAGTTCATACCGACCGCGACCGTCGCCAGAGTGCGCCATTCAAAATACGGTACGGCAATCTCCAGAACGTGCGGATCCGCGCTGAACAGCGGAATAACGTAGGGTGCGGCCAGAATAAACAGCAGGGTAAGCGGCAGGCTGATGGCGAGCGCCAGAAGCAGACCGGCAATTAATGGCTCAAACAAACGCTGATGTTCACCGGCACCAAAGCGCCGTGCCACCAATGCCTGCACACCGGCTGACAGTCCCATGACCATCGACACGGTAATAAAGGTGGCGTAGCCGCCGACGCCAACACCGGCCAGCGCGGCATCACCCAGGCGACCGACCATGGCGGCATCGACCAGATTGATCAGGCTCTGCGACAGCATACCGCCGATAATCGGTACGCCGATGGTGAGAATGCGCAGCAGCCGCTGCGGTTCAATCCGCAGCAGCCGACTGAACGGCAGCAGCCAGCTCACAACTCAGCGGTCGTAGCTGAGGTTGGGGGCCAGCCAGCGCTCCATCTGCTCCAGGTCCATCCCTTTACGGGCGGCAATATCAGTCACCTGATCTTTGTCGATTTTGCCCAAACCAAAGTATTTGGCATCCGGGTGCGAGAAGTACCAGCCACTGACGGAGGCGGCCGGCGTCATGGCAAAGTTTTCGGTCAGGCTGACACCAGTGGCTGCCTCGGCATTGAGCAGGCGGAACAGGGTGGCTTTTTCGGTGTGGTCCGGGCAAGCCGGATAGCCCGGTGCCGGACGGGTGCCTTTGTAGCTTTCTTTAATCAGTTCGGCATTGCTCAGCTGCTCATCGCTGGCGTAGCCCCACAGATCCTTACGCACAATTTCATGCAGGCGCTCGGCAAAGGCTTCGGCCAGGCGATCGGCCAGTGCTTTGATCAGGATGCTGTTGTAGTCGTCGTGGCTGGCTTCGTAATCGTTGGCCAGTTTTTCGGCTTCGATACCGGCAGTGACCACAAAAGCGCCCATGTAGTCATCGACAGTACCTTCCGGCGCGACAAAGTCAGCCAGCGAGTAGTTTGGCTGATCGTTTGGCTTATCCGTTTGCTGACGCAACTGATGCAGAACGGCCAGCTCCGCGCTGCGGTCTTCGTTGAACACGGCAATATCGTCAGCACCACGGCGCTGGGCTGGCCACAGGCCTACCACGCCACGGGCGTTAAAGAGTTTTTCATCGATGATGCGGGTCAGCATCGCCTGGGCATCTTTGAACAGAGCGGTGGCGGCTTCGCCAACCACTTCGTCTTCGAGGATACGCGGGTACTTGCCGGCCAGTTCCCAGGACATAAAGAACGGTGTCCAGTCGATGTATTGGGCAAGATCGGCCAGATCAAAGTCTTCGTAAACGGTGATACCCAGCTTATTTGGCTTGGGTGGCTGGTAATTGTCCCAGTCACCCTGATAAGCATTGGCACAGGCTTTTTCGTAAGGCAGCAGTGCTTTGGCTTTACGGTTGGCATTGCGGATACGCACGGCTTCGTATTCATCGCGGCGCTCAGCAATGAATTCAGCCTTGGCGGCCGGGGTGACCAGTTTCTGCGCCACACCGACGGCACGCGAAGCATCAGCGACATATACCGCGATGTCGTTTTTGTACTGCGGCTCAATTTTTACCGCGGTGTGCGCTTTTGAAGTGGTGGCACCACCAATCATCAATGGCAGCTGGAAGTCGAGACGCTGCATCTCGCGCGCCACGTGCACCATTTCATCCAATGATGGGGTGATCAGGCCGGACAGGCCGATGATGTCGACGTTCTCTTCCTTGGCAATCTTGAGGATTTTCTCCGCCGGTACCATTACGCCAAGGTCGATCACCTCGAAGTTATTACACTGCAGAACGACGCCGACGATGTTTTTGCCGATGTCGTGCACGTCGCCTTTAACGGTGGCCATCAGGATCTTGCCCTGGGTTTCCGATTTACCGTTTTTCTCCGCTTCGATGTACGGCAGCAGATAGGCGACCGCCTGCTTCATCACGCGCGCGCTTTTCACTACCTGCGGCAGGAACATTTTACCCGAGCCGAACAGGTCGCCGACGACGTTCATGCCGTCCATTAACGGGCCTTCGATCACTTCAATCGGGCGTGCGAAGCCTTTGCGGGCTTCTTCGGTGTCTTCTTCGACAAAAGCGTTAATGCCTTTGACCAGTGCGTGGGTCAGACGCTCACGTACCGGCAGGGTACGCCATTCTTCCGTTTCTTTTTCCTGCACGCTGCCGTCGCCGCGGTATTTTTCGGCGATTTCCAGCATGCGGTCGGTGCCATCGGCGCGGCGGTTGAGAACCACATCTTCAACGCGCTCTTTCAGTTCGGCTGGCAGGTCGTCGTACACCGCCAGCTGACCGGCGTTAACAATGCCCATGCTCATGCCATTCTGGATGGCGTGATAAAGGAATACCGAGTGGATTGCTTCACGTACCGGTTCGTTACCACGGAAAGAGAATGATACGTTGGAGACGCCGCCGGAAATCTTGGCGTGCGGCAGGTTGTCGGTGATGTACTTACAGCTGTTGATAAAATCAACGGCGTAGTTGTTGTGTTCTTCGATACCGGTGGCGACGGCGAAGATGTTCGGGTCAAAGATGATGTCTTCTGGCGGGAAGCCGACTTTATCGACCAGTACGCGGTATGAGCGCTCACAGATTTCGTTTTTGCGCTGCTCGGTGTCGGCCTGGCCGTCTTCGTCAAAGGCCATGACCACCACGGCGGCACCATAACGCAGGCAGCGTTTGGCTTTGGCTATGAACTCTTCTTCGCCTTCTTTCAGGCTGATGGAGTTGACCACGGCCTTGCCCTGAATGCATTTCAGACCGGCTTCGATAATTTCCCACTTGGAGGAGTCGACCATGATCGGCACCCGGGCAATATCCGGCTCGGAGGCGATCAGATTGAGGTAGCGCACCATGGCTGCCTGGGAGTCGAGCATCCCTTCGTCCATGTTGATGTCGATGATCTGCGCACCGTTTTCCACCTGCTGACGGGCAATTTCCAGCGCTTCGTCGTAATTTTCTTCAATAATCAGGCGCTTGAATTTGGCCGAGCCGGTGACGTTGGCGCGTTCGCCGACGTTTACAAACAGGCTGGTTTCATCAAAATTAAACGGCTCCAGCCCGGCCAGGCGACAGGCCGGCTTGATGGTCGGCAGGGCGCGTGGCGCGTGTTTGGCCACCGCTTCGGCGACCGCCTTAATGTGCGCAGGCGTGGTGCCACAGCAGCCGCCGACAATATTCAGGAAGCCAGAGGCGGCAAACTCTTCGACGATAACTGCCATTTCTGCCGCCGACTGATCGTATTCACCGAACTCGTTTGGCAGGCCAGCGTTTGGGTGAGCTGAGATAAAAGTGCTCACCTTTTTCGATAATTCTTCGACATGTGGGCGCAGTTCTTCGGCACCCAATGCACAGTTCAGACCGACCGACAGCGGGCGGGCGTGTGCAACGGAGTTCCAGAACGCTTCAGCGGTCTGGCCAGACAAAGTACGGCCGGAGGCGTCGGTGATGGTGCCGGAGATCATGATCGGCAGTTCTTCGCCACGTTGCTCAAACACTTCCTGCGCGGCAAAAATAGCGGCCTTGGCGTTCAGGGTGTCGAAGATGGTTTCAATCAGGATGAGATCGGCACCGCCGTCCATCAGACCGTGGGTTGCCTCAACGTATTCCTCAACCAGTTTGTCAAAGCTGATGGCACGGTAGCCGGGGTCGTTAACGTCCGGTGAAATCGATGCTGTTTTGCTGGTCGGTCCCAGCACCCCGGCGACATAGCGTGGGATGCCGGTTTCGCGCTCGACCTCATCGGCCACGCGCCGGGCGAGGACAGCCGCTTCACGGTTCAGTTCAGGCACCAGATCTTCCATCTGGTAGTCGGCCTGGGATACGCGGGTGGAGTTGAAGGTGTTGGTTTCAACAATGTCCGCACCGGCAAGATAATACTGCTTGTGAATAGCGGCGATGATGTCGGGTTGAGTCAGTACCAGAAGATCGTTGTTGCCTTTAACATCTTGTGTGATGTCGGCAAAGCGGCTGCCACGGTAGTCTTTTTCTTCCAGCATGTGCGACTGAATCAGCGTGCCCATGCCGCCATCCAGAATATGGATGCGTTGCTTCAGGTTGTCTTTCAAGCTGGCGATGCGCTGCTGGCGGATAGCCGTAAGGGAAGAGGTAGTCTGACTCATAAATCTCTGATTTCTTAAACCGGAAAAATGGCGCGGGATTGTACCAGAGGTGGAAACGCTTGTCTTACCCAACCATTTTACTAGGGTATTTCGTCTGGCGGCCCAATTCGCTACAATGGCGGCACTTGATAGAGGTAGAGACTATGACAACCTACGTAACCATCACCCCGGATGCTGAAGATTATCTGGCTCAGTTGCTGGAAAAGCAAAACGTTGAGGGGATGGCTGTTCGTGTTTTTATTACCCAGCCCGGCACGAAATACGCTGAGACCTGTTTGGCGTACTGTCGTCCGGATGAAGTTCATGCCAGCGATGTGTTGCAGGGAATGGATAAGCTGCGCGTCTTTGTTGAGGCAATGAGCATCCCGTATCTGGAAGAATCTGTTATTGATTTCGCCAAAGACCGCATGGGGGGGCAGCTGACCATTAAAGCGCCGAATGCGAAAATGCCTAAAGTCACCTCTGACAGTCCGGTGGATGAGCGCATCAATTATCTGCTGTACACCGAAATCAATCCCGGCCTGGCGGCGCATGGCGGTGACGTCAGTTTGGTTGAGCTGACCGATGATGGCGTGGCTGTACTGAAGTTTGGCGGTGGCTGCCAGGGTTGCAGCGCAGTCGATATGACACTGAAAGATGGCGTTGAAGCATCGTTAATTGCCAAAATTCCGGAAGTAAAAGCGGTGCGGGATGTAACCGACCACACCAAAGCCGACAATGCTTACTTCAAGTAAACGCTGAAGGACAGACACAAAAAAGCCAGCAGTTGCTGGCTTTTTTGTGTCTGCTAAGGCTCAGAGAAAAGAGTCGATGGTGGCTCCGATGCGGTAACTTTCATTGCCATTTTCTTCGACCCGGCAAATCGTTACCTGAGCTTCCAGTGGTGTGGTGTAGCCGCCGCCGCTGGATACCGTCAGGCGTCCGCTCAAGCCCATGGGAATGACTTCGCAGTGTTGCAATTGCACGCCGCTGCTGCTGAGGTCCAGACAGGTCAGATCGTAACTGCTGCCATCGCTGAGCGTCAGGGTGGCCGGAGCCGAGACCTGCATGCGGATGAAATTCCGTTTTTCTTGGTAGTTTCTCGCCAGACTGGACATGGTTTTTCTCCTTATTAGAGTCCTCCCGATGCTAGCGTGGTGACTAATTTTTGTACATTGAGAAAAATTCAGCATGCTCTGTGCCATAAGTGTCTTCCGCTAATAGTTTCACCCCCCTTAAGCCCTGCCAAATCAAGGGTTTGTCTGCAATATATTTTGCGTCATTACAAAACCTGACTATCCGGAAGGGTTTTTGCCCGTTAGCGGAGATTTTAGGGATTGCAAGGGGGTGCAGATGACGTTAGTGTTCGCCCCAATTGAGCGTATGCTGGGAGTTACTGATGGCCGCGAGAGTGCTGGTCATTGACGATGATTCGACCGTCCGCGATAGCATGGTTGCCTTTTTAGATGACTATGATTATCAGGTGCTGTCGGCCGCCTGTGGCCGTGATGCTTTGCAGTTGTTGGCTGAGCACAGCGTCGACGCCGTTGTCTGTGACCTCAAAATGCCGGGTTTGAATGGCATTGAGTTGCTTGAACGACTGAAGCTTGAACAGCCATTGCTGCCGGTTATTGTCGTCTCTGGTGCCGGGGTTATGGACGATGTGGTGAAAGCATTGCGCCTCGGGGCTGACGATTATCTGGTTAAGCCCATCCTTGATATGGAAGTTCTGCACCATTCGCTGAGAAAATCGCTGCAGCGCGCCGAGCTTGAAGCTGACAATAACGCCTATCGCGAACATCTAGAAAAAACCAACACTGAGTTGAAACGCGGCCTTGATGAGCTGCGTAATGACCAGCAAGCCGGACGTCAGGCACAGCTGCGCATGCTGCCTGAACCGGTGCAGCTGGACGGGATTCAGTGTGATCACAAAATTATTCCCTCGTTGATGCTCAGTGGCGATTTCCTCGATTATTTTGAGCTGGATGACAAACAGTTGGTGTTTTACATTGCCGACGTTTCCGGTCATGGCGCGTCGTCGGCGTTTGTTACAGTACTTTTGAAAAATCTTACGTACCGTCTGCGCCGCAATCTGCAGCGTGGCTCCAGTGATGATCTGCTGCATCCATCTCAGGTGCTTGACCGCATTAATTCAGAGCTTTTGGCGTCGGAGCTGGAAAAACACCTGACGATGTTTTATGGCGTGATTGATACGGAAACCCTGATGCTGAAATACAGTGTGGGAGGGCATTTCCCGATGCCGGTATTGCTGCAGAATGGCTCGGCAGAGTATCTGACCGGCCGTGGCATGCCCGTCGGTATGTTCCGCGAAGCGGAATATCAGAACTATGAGCTGCAACTGCCAGAGCCGTTCAGCTTGTTGTTGTTTTCGGACGGAATACTGGAAATCATGGCGGAACCGACCTTGAATGATAAAGAAGCCTTGTTATTGAAGGTGGCGGCAAACAGTCGCGGTGATCTTCAGCAAATATGCGCAGAGCTGGGTATCGATGATTTACCCGAAGTTCCGGATGATATTGCTATGGTTGCCATTGGCCGGGGTGTGTTATGACATCAGGTAAAGTTCAGGTGGCCTTCTGTAAAGGCATTCATGTGATCCGTCTGATCGGCGATGTGCGTCTTAATCTGTGCTCGGCACTGGAGCATTATCTGGACGGCATACTGAACAACCCGGACTTCGATAATGTCTTGGTTGATTTGTCACTGGCGGAAGGGGTCGACAGTACGACGCTGGGTCAGATTGCTAAAATATCCATTATTTGCCGCGAACGTTTTGGCATCACCCCCACCATATCCAGTCCCAACCCGGGCATCACCCGAATTCTGCTCAGCATGGGCTTTGATCAGGTCTTTCATATCATTAACGAACCCTTCTCCGATGAAGCGGATTTTCGTGAGTGGGCGGCGGATGCCGTGGATGAGGATAAAGCACGCGAGCAGGTTATTTCCGCTCATCGTGTACTGATGAGCCTGAACGATAAAAATAAAGATGCATTCCGGGAGTTGGTTGATTCTCTTGAGTCAGACCGATTCCATTCTTAACAGCTGAAATTCATTCTGCGAAACCCAAGGGGGCTAAGTGGTCATCCAAAAGGCGGCCGTAATCGGCGGTGGCAGCTTTGGCACAGTAGTAGCCAATATTCTTGCCGACAATCACATTCATACCGTGCAGTGGATGCGCAACGATGACGTTGCACGCAGCATTAATGAACAACACTCCAATCCACAGTATTTACCCGATGTCAGCCTGAATCCGGCGCTGACCGCGACCACCGACTTGCTTGACGCTATTCGTGGGGCTGAGGTGATCTTTGTCTCGGTGCCCAGTAAGTCGGTGCGTGAAGTTGTATCGTCTTTTTCGGCCGAACTGACGCCGGAGCAGGCGCTGGTCAGCACCACCAAAGGCATCGAGCCGGATGGTTTTCTGCTGATGAGTCAGGTGCTGGCAGAGATTTGTCCGGACAATCCGGTGGGGGTTCTCAGCGGACCGAATCTGGCAAAAGAAATTGCTAAGCGTGAACTGGCGGCAACCGTTATAGCCAGTGAAAACAGTGACTTACGGCGTAATATTCAGGAAGCACTGAGCTGTCCGTATTTCCGTGTGTACGCCTCCAATGACCTCTATGGGGTTGAGCTGAGCGGTGCTCTGAAAAATATCTACGCCATCGTATCCGGTTTTGTTGCCGCGCTGGGGATGGGCGAAAATACCCGCAGTATGATTATTACCCGCTCACTGGCCGAGATGAGCCGGTTTGCCGTGGCGCTGGGGGCAAATCCGCTCACCTTTCTGGGCCTGGCCGGGGTGGGCGACCTAGTGGTTACCTGTACGTCGCCATTGAGCCGCAATTACCGGGTTGGTTACGCCATCGGTCAGGGCAAAAGTCTGGCAGAGGCTGTGGACGAACTGGGCGAAGTGGCAGAAGGTGTGAATACCTTGCGTTATGTCAGGGCAAAAGCGCAGGAATTAAGTATTTATATGCCTTTGGTGATGGGTGCCTATGAGGTGTTGTTCAATGGTGCCAATCCCAGGGTGGTTGCGCAGGGTCTGATGACCGGGGAACACGCCTCCGATGTGGAGTTTGCTTTACCCCGCTGTGACATATAAACGCGGCATGATGGTCGTTGCGCAATTTTATTCATGAGGTCAGAAATGAAAGATTTTAAAGAAAATGTCACATCCGACGCATTTTGGTTGAAAACGCTCTACATCGTCGGATTTTTCATCGTTTATCGGGTGCTGGATGTGCTGTTGCTGCTGATTACGCTGGTGCAGTGGGTATTTCGTTTGGTATCTGGCGAGCCTAATGCGTCATTGACCGAATTTGGCCAGGCGCTTGGCGAGTATGTGAAGCAAATTATTCACTACCTGTCTGGTGCCAGCGATGAAAAGCCTTTTCCGTTTCAGGACTGGCCGGACAGTAAAAACTGAAATAAGGCTTTTGCCGAGTGAAAATCTGTATTGTTCGTCATGGCTCAGCGGTCAGCGGAGCCGTTCAGGATCAGAATCGTGGTTTGACTGAGCGCGGGGAAGGTCAGGCGGTTGGGGCTGGCCACTGGCTGGCCCAGCAAGCGTTTAATAACCCCCGTATTCTGGCCAGCCCTTTTCTGCGTGCGCGGCAAACGGCGCAGGCGATCGCCGACAGCCTGACATTGCCGGTTGAAACCATGCCTCATCTGGTGCCGGACGGTGATGTTCAGCAATTGCTGAACGATCTGACTGCTCAGGAGCAGGATCTGATTCTGGTGTCGCACTTACCACTGGTCGGCCACCTGGCCGCCATGCTGGTTGATGGTCAGCTCTATGACCAGCCCTGGTCGCCAGCCGAGTGCTGGATTCTGCAGGGTGATCTGGCTGCTGCAGGCTGTATGAGCGTTGATGCCGTCTGGTATCCGGTGCTCGACGGCCTCTGATCAGCACCCCCGGCGGTTATATTGCGATAACGGCCGGATTCCCCCTTGTGTTGTTGCGGTCATCGCTTTAGCGTTGCGTTTTTTTATTGCGTCCGCTTATGAAAGACATTCTCCATTTTTCCCACGCTAATGGTTTTCCGGCCGGTACTTACCGGGTGTTATTTGAATCACTGTCTGCCCATTACGATGTACGCAGCATTGACCGTATTGGTCACAATCCGGACTATCCGGTCACCGATAACTGGCGTCATCTGGAATCAGAACTGATCCATTATTTTGAGCGACATTACAAGCAGCCCGTGATCGCTGTCGGTCATTCGCTGGGCGGTTTGCTCAGCCTGATGGTGGCGGTGAAACGTCCCGATCTGATTAAAGCCCTGATCATGCTCGATTCTCCGGCGCTGTCCCCTCTGGAGGCGAACGGTCTGCGACTGGTTAAGCGCTTGGGCATGGTCGACAAAGTCACCCCGGCAGGGCGGACGGAAGGACGGCGCAGCGAGTGGCCATCTACAGCGGAGGCCATGGATTATTTTCGCGGTAAATCGTTGCTGCGTTACTTCGACGAGCGTTGCCTTAAAGATTATGTGCAAAGCGGAACAGCGCCGACAGAAAACGGCGTGGCACTGCGCTTTGATCCGGAGATCGAAATGAAGATCTACCGCACCGTGCCGCATAATCTGCGTGTACGCTCTGGCCTCAGGGTTCCCGGTGCTGCGGTCGGTGGTGAGCACAGTAAAGTATTCCGCCGTCTGAATGGCGCTTATATGCAAAGCCGCCTGGGCATGAAAGTGCGCTGGTTGCCGGGCAGCCATATGTTTCCGCTGGAACGTCCGGAACAGACAGCTGCGGTGATTCATCAGTTATTAGGAGAGCTATTGGCATGAAGTCCGTTGAGTGGCATTGCCGTTTCGGTACCCTGCAGGGATTGCAGTGGGGAGATGAGCGCTTGCCTAAAGTACTGGCTCTGCACGGCTGGCTTGATAATTCGGCGACGTTTTCCCGTCTGGCGCCGCGGTTGCAGAATGTGTGTGTGATCGCGCCGGACTTACCGGGGCACGGCCATTCCGATTGGTTGGGCGAGGGCGGCGACTATGCCATCTGGTCGTCGATTGAACCGTTATACGACTTACTGGCGGTTGTCGATGCGCCTGTGCATGTACTGGGACACTCCATGGGCTCAGCGGTTGGTATGCTGCTGGCTGGCGCTTTTCCGGACAAAATTGCGTCCTATGTTGCACTGGATGCGCTGGGGCCGATGACGACCCCAGCACCACAGGCACCGGAGCAGTTGGCCAAATCCGTGATCGCGCCGGCCAAAAACACGAACCCGCGTACCTATGACACACCAGAAGACGCTCTGACTGCCCGCGTTCGGCAAAACCCGGAGCTTAGTGCTGAATGTATCTGGCCGGTGGTCGAGCGCAATCTGCAGGCGCGCGAAGAAGGGGTTGGCTGGCGCACAGATGCACGCTTGCGCGCCACGTCGCGGGTTCGGCTGACTGAGCCGCAGATTGAAGCCTTTATGGCACGCATGACCATGCCGGCACTGGTGCTCTGTGCACAACATGGGCTGATTCCACGGAGCATGTTTGATATGCGGATGCCGCATCTGCCGCAAGGCGTGTTGGAAACGCTGCCCGGACACCACCATTTCCACCTTGAAGAAACGACGGTGTCTGCGCTGGCCGAACGTATTAACCGTTTCTGGCAGGATCTGATATGAAGAAAATCCAGGGGTTATGGTTCCTGACGTTGCTGGGTGGTTTTATCACCTGCCTGGCGCTGGGCTGGCTGCTGCAGGCCAAGCAGGATTACAGTTACGGATTCTGGTACGACTGGTATGACATTGGTGCTCATATTGAGCGCTTCGGGCCGCAAAACCGTTACATTGCGGGTCTGGAGTCGCTGAATAAAGCAGGGCATGTGCAGTTGTTTGATGCCATCAGTGTGGCGGTGCATCAGCATGGACAAGGCCTGGCGGACATCCGTTTTGATCGGGCCGGGCAGTCGGTGGCGTTATTGCGTCAGGCGGAAATCACCCACTTGCAGGACGTGGCCAATCTGATTGATGTGCTTTACCGCGCCTCGCTGGTGATTGCTTTAGCCACACTGTTACTGCTGGCGGGTTTGTTATGGCAGCGTACGGCACCACGCTGGAAACAGCAGTTATTCTGGCTGCTGGGTGTGCTTGCCGTAACGGCTGCCGGGGTGCTGATCATTGGTCCGAAAGCGGTGTTTTACCAACTGCATGTGTGGATTTTCCCCGATAACCATCAGTGGTTTTTTTATTATCAGGAGTCGCTGATGAGTACGCTGATGAAAGCACCGGTGCTGTTTGGCGGCATTGCGTTGGCGATTATTGCTGGCGGGATGCTGTTTTTTACGCTGTTTGTACTGTTGCTGCAGCGCATGATCCGGGCCCGATAGTGTGTCGGACCTGAGGGGCGGTTTAATATTTCTGATATTAAACCGCCGGGCCTAAAGCCGAGCGGGTGCTAGGGCCTGTTAACACTAAGTGAACCGGGCCTGCTGAGAGCCAGTTTTTCTCAGAACAAGGAGAGAGGAGTGATATTAGCGGGCTAAATGAATGACGAACGACGACGTTAATGTGGAAAACTGGCCTCAGCCCGAAGGGTTATGGCTAAAAATTCCTCATCCAGCGTTGCTGTTCGTTCGCTTAACCCGTTAGGCCACACTCTCAGCGCCTTGCCTGAGAAATTTTTAGCCAATAACAGGCCTGTTTAATTAGTGTTTACAGGCCCTAAATCAAAAACGCCTGAAGTCAGAAGGGAGTAGGACAGACAATCTGTAACGCTTCGCCTGTGCCCGGGTGGGTAAAATCCAGTTCACGCGCATGCAGCATCATGCGCGGCTGTTCTTTTGCGCTGTCGCCGGCATAAAACACATCACCAACAATCGGGTGGCCCAGATTCAGCATATGCAGACGCAGCTGATGAGAGCGTCCGGTTTTCGGGTACATTTCAACGCGGGTGGTTTCCGCATTCTGCGCCAGGCGCTTCCAGCGCGTCAGTGCATAGCGGCCGTTAACGTGGCTGATTTTCTGCAGTGGACGATTGGGCCAGTCGACACAAATGGGCAGATTCACACAGCCCCTGTTGCCTTTAAGTTGGCCAATCACCAGACTTTCATACACTTTACGGGTTTTCTGTTTTTCGAACTGCTGCTGCACATGGGTCAGTGCTGCTTTGTGGCGAGCGAAGACAATGATTCCGGAGGTGTCACGATCAAGGCGGTGAATGACATGCAGCTCGCCGAATTGTTCGGCCAGCAGTGAAAAAGCGGACTCCGGAATATAGCGACCGGGAACGCTCAGCAGGCCGGCGGGTTTGTTCAGAATGATGATGTCGTCATCGGCCAGAATGATATCAAGAGGGGTCATTGTGGGTAGTTGTGTTTTTTCAGCAAAGATTGGTAGGTACCGTCGGCTTTAATACGCTCAAGCCCGGTATTGAATGCCTGAATCAGGGTTTTGGCCCCGTCTGCAGAGCGCGCGATACTAACACGCAGGCCAAGGCTCGCCAAAGGCGTGGGGACGATTTGCAGGTGGCTGGCAATATGTTCCTTGCTGCTCAACTCAATATCGGCCATCCAGGAGTCCACCAGTGCCAGGTCGAGTGATTTACCGGCCACTTCGCGGAACAGTTGTGAGCAGTAATCCAGTGTCTGCAACTGAAACAACGGCGCAATGCGGCTGAGTTCGCGGCCATAATCGACGCCCTCGAAGATGCCCAGGCGATAGGCTTTATCGGTCAGCTGCTGTTGCAATTGTGCGGGGCTGTCGTAATCAAACGGGTCGTTGTCACGTTTGATAAACACGAGCGTATTTTCGAGGTAAGGGGCAGAGTAAATCTGTGTGGCGGATGGTTGTTCAGGCTGCCATGCGGCAATCTCGCCCTGCAGCTGGCCGGCACTGGTGTCTTCTTCAATCCGCAGGGCCGGAGCAAACACCAGTTCGACCTGATAACCGGCACGCGCGAAGGCCGTCGTAACGATGTCGGCGGCAAGGCCCGAGCCCGGCAGGTTACTGCCCAGATACGGTCCCCACGCGCGTGCCCCCAGCTTTACGGTGGGTGCGGCGCTCTTGTATTCGTCTGCCAGTTTGGAGATGGCCTGCGCCAGCCCGTCCTGCTCAATGCTCAGGGAAACCTGATCGCGGAAGCTTTTGGTCAAGCTGACGCCTTCAATAATAACGTCATAGACCTGCCAGCGGTTTTTGCTCAGGTAGAGTTTGTAATCCACCCGGATTGGTGTGGCACCTACACGCTGAATCTCACTTTTAACAATGGCCTGATTGCCTTCTTTGTTGAGGCGCGAATCTTCAAACAGAATATTTTGTCCATCAAAGGCGCGGAAGGCTCCGGCGTAGGTACGGATCACCTTTTCTTTAAAAGCGATGGTAAACGTCTTCTGCTGCTCCATCGATGCCCGCTTCCAGTACTTACCCAGTACCCGTTTAGCCATATAAACGTGGTCAACCACCGGCAGCAATATCTCATCCACCAGTTGTTCAACGTAGTTTTCCTGGGTTTGCACCAGCTCCCGATCACTCAACAGGCGGTCGGTCATGGCTTTGGCCGTGGTTTCTACGGTGGTGCGCGGTACATCGTCTGCGGCCTGAGCGGTTAAACCGAACAGCATGCAAGCGATGAACAGCACAGGTTGCAGTGCGAATTTCATAGCATCCCCAAGTGTTGTTATTTATTCGTGAGTTTAGCGGTTGAGCCCGGTCAACGATAGACAAGGCTTCCCTTACAGAGAAACCTTGTCCCTTGTATCTGCACACAGTTCGTCCGCTTGGCTGCTCGTTTGACCCGGTCTCAGGCGCTTAATTCCGGCAGGTTGCGAATCAGCAGCGCTTTGCTCAGATCTTCTCCGCGGGTGCCCTGTGGGCGTGGGATTTTGACGACAAAGCCTGAACCTGGTGCGTCGTCGCGGGGCTTGTCGTGGCGGTCGGTGAGGTGGCTGAGAGTGAAGTTGATGTTGCCCGCCGGGGTCATCAGTTCCAGTGCGTCGCCGGTTTCGAAGCGGTTTTTAACATCCAGGGTCAGCTCTTTATCGTCGCTGGCAATCACCTCGGCAACAAATTGCTGGCGGGTGCTGAGTGAGCTGCCACGCTCATAATTCTGGTACTCATCGTGTACATGGCGGCGGAAGAAACCTTCGGTGTAACCCCGGTTGGACATGTTTTCCAGCGTGTCCATCAGGTTTTTATCGAAATGACGACCGGCTACGGCGTCGTCAATGGCTTTGCGGTAGGCCTGAGCGGTGCGGGCAACGTAGTAGTGTGATTTGGTGCGGCCTTCGATTTTCAGTGAGTGTACGCCCAGCTCCACCAGCTTTTCGATATGTTGGATGGCGCGCAGATCCTTTGAATTCATGATGTAAGTGCCATGCTCGTCTTCGAAGGCTGGCATGTATTCGTTGTCGCGGTTGCCTTCCTGCAACAGGAAAATCTTATCAGATGGCTGACCAATCCCCAGCGTAGGGTCAAATTCGTTTACACCGGCCGGGATAACGTCACCGGACAGGGTTTCCTGCGCTTCGTGGGCGTCGTATTTCCAGCGACAGGCATTGGTGCAGGTGCCCTGATTCGGATCGCGGTGGTTCATATAGCCAGACAACAGGCAGCGTCCGGAATAGGCAATGCACAGTGCGCCGTGAACGAAGACTTCGATTTCCATTTCCGGGCAGCGGCGGCGGATCTCGGCAATTTCATCCAGCGACAGTTCGCGTGACAGGATGATGCGGCTCACGCCCTGGCGGCGCCAGAATTCAACCGAGGCATAGTTCACCACGTTAGCCTGTACCGACAGGTGAATCACCTGATCCGGCCAGCGATCTTTGACCATCATAATCAGGCCCGGATCGGACATGATCAGCGCATCGGGCTGCATGCCAATCACCGGTTCAATGTCACGCATATAGGTGTCGATTTTACTGTTGTGCGGCGCGATATTGCTGGCGACGTAAAACTGTTTGCCCAGTTGGTGGGCGCGACCAATGCCATAGGCGAGATTGTCGAGGGTGAAATCGTTGTTGCGTACGCGCAGGCTGTAACGTGGCTGGCCGGCGTAAACGGCATCGGCACCATAGGCAAAGGCGTATTCCATGTTGCGTACGGTGCCTGCGGGGGAAAGTAATTCTGGTGTCATAAAAGCAAATGCCCGGATAAAAAACCCGGGCATTATATCAGGCTGCAGAAAGCGGTCGCAGCCCGGGGAGGGGCAAAGGTGCCGTAAACTTGCGCTGTGTCTATTCGCTGGCCGGTGTTTCGCTGGTGTTAGCGCTTGGCTCAGTTGCCGTGTCGGTCTGTACTGCTTCCCCAGCCGCATCGGCGCTGCTGTTAATGGCGGCGGCGAGTGCTTCCGGGGTGTCGATAAATTCGTAACCAGTCACGGCAAATTCCTGCAGGCGGAACAGGGTGACAGCTGAATCCTCGCGTTCCCAGTCACTGGTGCGGCTGCCGACTTCATCGATCAGGATCTGATAAGGTGCTTTGCGCATCGCCGGGAAAGCAAACATGCGCGCGATAATGCGCGGCATACCGCTGACATCGGCGACAAACAGGGCGTGATGTTCCGTCAGGTAGTTTTCATCCGCTTTTTTCAGCATGTCTTTCACCAGATCTTTGCCTGGCATGTCATGAGCAAAAATCACGAAACGGACATTCGATGATATTTTGATGGGCGTATCGTGCTGGTCGCGCAACCGCAGGGTTTCCATCGATGCCGGAGAGGCGCTGCTCAGTGCGCTGGCGGCCAGTGTTAATGTCAGCGTGAGCGTTTTAAATGCAACGGAAAGCTTTCTCATAACAGTTCCTTGGTCCATGGTATGCGGTGGCACGGCCACCCTGTGTTGCTGTTTGGCCGGGACACAGCTGAATATTTCAGAGGTGCCCTGACTGACATCCTGCCTCAGTCTGCCAGCCCGAACAAGCTGACGTCGGCTTCTTTCAGCCACAGAAAAAAGGCTTTGGGCAGCGGGATGCGGCTACTGTCCGTCACCAGTCCCTGCCATTCGGATTGCAGGCTGCGCCAGTACTCGCGCAGGTCTGCGGTTTCGGCGCCTAATTCGTCCATTTCGTCGTAGATGCTGTTGAGGCTTTGGCGCAGCAGGTCGAGGTCATCGCATTCGGCATCAAACAGGGTTTCTGTGGCGCTGTACAGGGCTGCACAGCTGGCTTCCAGAATACGGTAAGACAGCGAGTCTTCTTCGCTCTGGGCCAGTCGCCATTCTGAAAATGCTTCGTGGAAACGCAGCAGGTTGGCCTCCGATTTCAGCTCGCCGCGCAAATAAGACAGCACTTTGCTCAGCAGCTTGCGGTAGGGCTCCGGGTCGCAGTCCTGCTGTTCACACCAGAAACTGATGTGCGGCAAGTTGATACTGGCAATGGCTGCGCACAGGCTGGCGCGCTGAATCGGAGTGGTTGTCACTGTGGTAATGCTCCTTCGGGACCGAAGTATTGGATGCTGAATAAAGCCGGCAGGGTCCAGTCGCTGCCGGCAGGCAGAACGGCATTTAAGCGTTCGATAAAGTCGTCCTGGTTGGTGTTACGCACGAAACGTTGTTCGCCGCTGAGGTCGTTGGCAAAGAAGTCTTCCCAGTGGCCCAGAATAAAATGTTTGGCCCGGGTGTTTTTAACAATGGATTCAGGATAGTTATCGACCTGCGAGAAGGACGCCGGGCAGAGAACGGCAATGTCGATGTCTTTCTGATCATCCAGTGTGGGTACCAGGCCTAATGGTTCCTGGCTGGCCGAGTCCTGGTAAAAAATACGGTAAGCGGGCTGCTTGTTCTGGTCGAGAAAATCAATCAGGAATGCCAGTGTCTGACCTTCTTTCCAGCCAAAGGCGTGCCACGGCAATGATTCCTGTGGCTCTTCATACGTGCCTTGCATGAATTTCATGCCCATAAAATGCGGCGCATGAAAGGACTCCAGCGCCATGATGCGAATGCGGCCGCTGTGGCTGTAAACCCATTCACCGGGTTTGCTGACGTTGCCCATCAAATCGTTCATCACATGAATCCGTTCTTTGGCAACGGCAGGCATCAGTGTATTGGCCATGGTGCGGGAACCGTAGACGTCTGCTTTGGTCGCGTATTGATTCATGATGTAGGGCACGTCCATCAGATGGTCGTAATGAGCGTGGCCAACCAAAATCATTTCAGCGTCGGATACATCCGGCAGGTATTGATCGACCCGTTCTTTGTCTGTACTGATGGGCATAAAAGGCCCGACCCGCATAAAGTGCGGATTGGTAAAAGAGGGGGCGGTCAGCAGGGTGACACCATCGTATTTGATCAGATGGCCGCCAACCCCCAGATACTGAATACTGAGAGGGTGTTGCATCCTGGCCGGTGCTGTTGCCGGGGCATCGTCATAGGTTGGGATGTGCAGCTTCGTGGAGCAGCCGGAGATCAGGGCCAGAAGTACTGTAATCAGCAGCAGGTGAGGTCGTAGTCTGTTCATTATTGTTATATCAGGTCAGAGAATGTAAGGGCGCGATTGTAGCCTTGACGGCTGCAGGAGGTAAGGGGGAATTGAACTTCGTGTGCATCAGGGGATCGGATAGCCGCCGGACAGCGTGGAAGTTGGACTGCTGATGGCTTTCGGGTGGACTTGGCTAGTCGGATCACGCCATTGTTCTTGATCTGGCTTTTTGGGGCTTTTAAATGGCGATATCCCTAAATAAGGCCGCTTACGGAATAAATGAGCACTGGGTCACGTTATCGGTCGGATATTGATGGATATTGTATAAATCGAGGTTATCAGCAGATAAATACCGCTATATATTTGGCGCTAAGACATCAATATGAGCCGCGTAGGCGCAATTCATTACATGCTATTACGCAGTGGCATTTTTGTGGGCTTGGCATAAAAATCGATATGGGCTATTGTCTGTTTTGTGTACAGCTGGCAGGTGTATTGGCATGGCAAACGTATTATTGAAAGAAAAAGACGAAATATTAGTACGCGGCAATATTATTGAAATTACCCCGCTGGGTTTTCAGTGTGAATTGCAATTATCCGAAATGGACCGCTTACGTGATGACGCCGGTCGTTATAAAGATCTGGAGCTTGAACTGAGTGTCCGCAGTCATTCCGGTGATTGCACCATTAGTGGTCATGGCAGTGTGTATTCATTTCATCGTGCTTCGCAAAGCGTGTGCGTGGTAACGGTGCGTTTTGGTGAGCTGGAGCAAAATGCATATCGCCTGATATCGGAGCATTTATCACCGAATCCGGTATTTGATCTTGATCAGGCACGTTCGGCCCGTAAAAGTCGCATGGCCTGAGTTATTCGTCGAAATATACGCCTGCCCGGACAAGGATGTCCTGCTTTAAACGATTATCCCCCTCTGCAATATCCACCACGATGTTTACCCCTCGCTGATCATATTGACTGCTGATTAATACGCACCCGTAACGATCGATCAGATAACGGATATGAGCTTCTTCTGAAAAATCACAGAATATGGTTATACGCTCACGCCGGATAAGGTGTTCGCACTGATCATCGCTTAGCTGTGTTAATACTTCCTGAGCACTGCGGCTGTAAGCGCGCTGTAAGCCGCCAGTGCCAAGTTTGGTACCGCCGTAATAGCGGATAACCAGTAGGACGCAATTAACCAGGTCGTCGTGGCGCAGCTGCTTGAGAATGGGCATTCCCGCCGTACCGGACGGCTCGCCATCGTCAGAGTAGCCCTCTTGCAGCTGGCTGCTGCGTTCATCGTCAGTGTTGTCTGTGGTGTGCGCCTGTAAGCGGAAGGCCCAGCAGATATGGCTGGCTTTAGGATGTTGCAGCCACGCCAGGGCCAGCAGGTCACGGACTGATTGTTCGCAATCCACTGGAGCAATCCGGCTGATAAAGCGGCTGCGCTTTTCTTCGGTTTCAGTCTGCAGGCTGATTAACGGTTGCCGCATAGCGTCAGAGGTGACCTGGATTAACGCTTTTGGCAAAGGTACAGCGAGAAGCGGCTATCGGCCGACAGTACCTCAACGGTTTGGAACAATCGCCGTAACTTACCGGCATAAGGAAGATGGCGGTTGGCAATAACCAGCAAGTGTCCGCCACTGACGAGTGCTTTGGCACTTTGTTCAAACATCCGCTCGGCAATGTTAGTCAGCTGTTTGTGGCCATCATGAAAGGGCGGGTTGCAGACAATCCAGTCCTGCGTTTCATGGACGGCTGTCAGTATGTCGCCGTGGCGAACACTGACATCCAGCTGATTCTGCCGGGCATTATGTTGGGCGGAACGGACGGCGAGCCAGGAATCATCGGTCAGAGTAACATCCAGCTGCGGATGTGCCTGCTTCAGTGTCAGGCCGAGTAATCCATTACCACAACCCAGATCGCACACCTTGCCACAGAAAGGCAGGTCAGTGTGTTCGAGTAACACACGACTGCCAATATCATGCTGCTGGCGGGAAAAAACACCGGGCAGGCCGTACAGGGTAAGGCCGCTGTCGGTTTGATAGCCGTTCCAGTGATCTTCGCTTACCGGCTTCGGCGTGAACGTCAGCTCCAGTAAGCGTGCCTTGCGCACCACCTGCTCCTGTCGATAGGTGGCGGCCTCCTTTTCCAGCCAGTTAAGCCAGCTGACCGGCATATGTTTGACCATGCCAGCCAGGAGGTAGCGCGTATCGGCCGGCAGGCGTTCGCGGCAACATTGCAACCAGAATTTAAGCTGTTCCAGATTTTTCGGCAGCTTGATCAGAACCTGTCGGGTTGACGCCGGAATCTGTTCTTCGCTGAGAATGAGCTGACCGGCATCGAGTGCGAGCTGGTTACTCTGGTGGTTGCGGCGGGTCGCTTCGCAGGCGCAAGCGCTGTCGTGCCAGTTAATGACCGTAGTAGCCCGATTGCTCAGGGCGCAGCTCAGTGCGCCGTGGCGGTCATTAATGGTCAGCGTATTTTGTGTGCTTGCGTGGCTGAGTAGATAATCATCGGCGGCATCCCAGGGCAGGGCGACATGCTCAGGGACGACAGGATGACATGACAGGGTCAGCCCGGTTTTTTCCCAGACTGGCATCAGTAGAAGTTATCGAAATCTTTGCTGTCGAGCTGCTCAAGCAGGGTTTTGCTGCGTTCGGTCCGCTCTTCAGGTTGTTCCGTTGCCGTGTCACCTTTGGCTTTAACACGGGTGTCTTGCTTCTTGCCGTCTTGCTTTTGGGCGACTTCTTTCTTCTCGGCGTCTTTTTTTACCGCGCTGGCCGCCGGTTTGTCTGAGCTGACAGCAGGCTGGACAAGTGCTTGTTTGGCTTCAGGGTTTTCGAGCAGAAATTTTTCAAACACTGACAGCGTTTTGCGGCCTTTCAGTCGTTTGGTGTTTTGGCGGTCGCCACCGGCTTCGCGCTTCAGTTTGGAAATGCTGCCGGTTTTTACTTTGTGAATACGCTTAAGAGAGCGGTTTTTCTTGATGCGGGTCATCGGAATCATACTGCGAGGTGCATAGCCGGTCATTTTAGCGCAGGTGCTGTGGGCTTGTAATGCGGATTTACTTTTTTTGTGCAAGGCGTAAGGTGGCGCTCCGTTTGCCGCTGGCACTGTTTGTCCTGCGCTGGCCGGTCACTGGCTCAATTTCAACCGGATCGCTTATGTATTGGCCGTCGCTGCTGTTTACCCTGGAAACAACCCTCCCCATTTTTATTCTGGTACTGCTGGGTCTGGTGTTACGCCGACGGCGTATGATAGACGAGGCATTTATCGCCACTTCATCCAGGCTGGTGTTCAATATCGCGTTGCCGGTACTGATGTTCATGGCGATAGCGCGTTCGCAACTGGATATTGCGCGTTACTCACCCCTGATTATTTTTGTGCTGCTGGCCGCTGTTCTGGCGGCGGGTTTGTCTGCCTTTTGGGCGCGCAGACTGGCGCTTTCTTCTGCACGGCGTGGTGCGTTTGTACAGGCTTCCTTTCGCAGTAATCTGGGTATTATTGGCCTGGCATTATGCCTGAATGCCTACGGGCACGAGGGCGGTGTATTGGGGGCTCTGCTACTGGCTGTTATTACGCCGCTTTATAATCTGATGGCGGTCTTTTTTCTGGCGCAACATCAACAGGTGCAATGGCTGGCTCAACTGCGCCTGGTTTTGTCGAACCCGTTAATTATTGCCATTGCCCTGGCCGTACCATTCAGTCTGTTTCACTGGACACTGCCGGAAGTGGCGCTGCGGGTGGGGAATTCTCTGGCAGCGATGACCTTACCTTTGGCATTAATCGGTGTGGGTGGCTCTCTCAGCTTCAGCACTATGCGCCAGGGGAATGCAGCAGTGTTGCATATCGTTACACTAAAGTTACTGGTATTGCCTGTTATGATTGCTGTTGCGGCCTGGTGGTGCGGATTTCGCTCGATCGAGCTGGGGGTTATCTGTCTGATGTTTGCCAGTCCTACGGCAGCGGCGGCTTTTGTTATGGCTAAGAGTATGGGGGCTGATGCGGAGTTAACGGCTAATGCCATTGCATTGACAACAATAGGCTCTGTGCTGACGGTCAGTGGATTTGTCTATGTCCTCAGTCTTTTGCCGCTGGTATAGTTGACGTTCAAGAACAATTCAAATTGCTTTGCCAAATAAAAGGGAATCGCTGTCGGTGAGCTCAATGCCTGTAGATAAACGTTATCTGGTCTATCTGGCCTCAAATTCTCTGGGTCTGGATCTGGAACGTTATGAAGTACAAAGGCAGCTTGCCCGTCATGGCATGGTCAACGTCGGTTTTGCCTGCCGCGAAGATGCTGGCCCTTATGACTGGAACCTGGTTCGCGCGCAAATAGAAAGCGCTGACCTATTTATTCTGTTGCTGGGCGATGATTATGGCCCTATGGCGCCGACGGGCATCAGTTATCTGCATCGTGAATTTGTACACGCCAAATCGTTAAATAAGCCGACCCTGGCGTTTATTAAAAATACCCTGCCAGAAAAAAACCTGACGGAAGACCAGCGTCGTCTTGCGGGCTTTCATCGGATTGTTGCACAGCAATCTGCTTATAAGCTTTGGCATCTGCGGGAAGAGCTTATGTCCCATGTGCGGGCCTCTTTATCCAGCTCGATGCTGACTCTGGGGCCAGGCTGGGTGCCTGCGGGTGTCAGCAAAACACCGGCCATGCCGATGGCGGCGGAAGCCAACAAAGAAACGGCAGAGCCTTTATCGGCACGCCAGCGTCTTAATCTCAGCCGTCAGGTGGTGAATCTGCAGATTGCGGCCAAGGTTTATCAGGGTGGCAATCTTTCTCAGGAAGAAGTGCTTTTGCCAGTGCGTCTTGATCAGTTGTTGCAAGGGGCTATGCCATTGCTCAAAGCGGGGGCCAGTGAAGACCGCTTGCGCGCGCAGCTGGAAAGTGTGGTGGCGGGAACGGTGAAGTCTCAACTGCTGAAGCGCAATGCCCAGGCGCATGCGGTGGACGATATCCGCATCAGTCGTGGTCAGTTTCAGCAGGTATTAAAACAGTGGCAGGGCCTGGGTTTTGTTGCGGCCAGCGGGGAAGGTGTGCGCGCAGTGTGGAAGGCTCTGGCGGATGTGTCCAAAGCCTGACCGGCACGCAGTGATTTTATGGCTGACTGTTGAACTGGCCGAGTAACGAGTTACGCTGCTCCCATTCGCTTTTCATGCTGTCGCAAACGGTATTGCAGACATCAAAAATAAAGGGTGCGCCGATACTGAAATAGGCCATGTTGCCTTCCTGACGCCGGCGAACGAGTCCGTGTGTGCGCAGTGTCGACAGGTGCTTTGATACGTTGGGCTGTGATGCGCTGGTTGCTTCAACCAGTTCGCTCACGGATTTCTCCCCCCCCTGCAGCTGATGCAGAATTTTCAGGCGCATTGGGTCCGACAGAAGTCGGAAGCGCTGGGCTATCAGCTCCAGCATTTCATCTGACATTACTTCTTGCATATCGCTCTCTCCGGGGTTCGGAAGGATTTTAAATCAATTACGATACTGAAAATATAACTATGTAGTCATTCTGTGTAATGATTATTTCTATGGTTATTCTGTTTTGTTATTAGTTCTGCGCTCAGGTGCAGCAGGCAAAGAAATGTATTTTCCACGGTGCGATCATGCAAGCGGGTGCGACAATCGGTATACTGCGGCCAGTATTTATGGGGGCTTCTATGCGTAATCTTGTTGTTTTGCTGCTGGTATTACTGGCGGGTTGTTCGCAGCCAACGGATGAAATCATCCGTATCAGTGGTCCGACGATGGGCACTTCTTATCACATTCTTTGGGTTGGACAGGACCCGGGCGTTGCTTCAGATGTACAGGCTCAGGTGGATCAGCGACTGGTCGAAATCAACCGCAGTATGTCGACGTATGACCCGGATTCTGAGTTATCGAAGTTAAATCAGGGTCGCTTGCCAGTGGCGGAAGACGGCTGGATTGCGGTGTCACAGGATCTCTTTGATGTGATCAATGATGCGACCGATATTCATCGCAAGAGTCGTGGCCTGTTTGATGTTACGGTCGGCCCTTTGGTTAATCTCTGGGGTTTTGGGCCGACGCCAGCGGTTGACGAAGCACCCAGCGCGGAAGCCATTGCCCAAGCACGTACTGAAATCGGTGCCGAAGCGATAGAGTTAAACCCCTCAATCTCTTCTGTACGATTGCAAAAGCCGTTGTACATTGATTTATCGGCCATTGCCAAAGGCTGGGCGGTGGATGAACTGGCCGATCTTCTGCGCCAGCAGGGGATTACCCACTTTATGATTGAAGTGGGTGGAGAGGTACGAACATCCGGTCAGAAGCCGGATGGAAAACTCTGGCGCATCGCTATTGAACGCCCTGGTTCGATACCGGGTGAACGGGGAGTCGAGCTGGTGATTGAGCCTGGCGAGTCGGCGGTGGCTACATCAGGTGATTACCGCAATTATTTCGAAGAGAATGGCGTGCGCTATTCTCATACCATTAATCCATTTACCGGGCGGCCGATTGTGCATCGCCTGGCATCGGTGACGGTCGTGAACGACTCTTCCGGCCTGGCGGATGGTTGGGCTACGGCCTTAAATGTGGCCGGTCCGGAAGTTGGTATGCAACTGGCTGAACAGGAAAACCTGGCTGTCTTTATGATTGTGCGTGACGATCAGGGGTTTCACGAATTGGCGTCCAGTCGCTTTCGCCAGCAATTCCCACATTACCAATCGGCCGAACACTGATTTTTCGAGGAACTGACTATGTTAACAATAATGATTGCATTCGCCGTGATGCTGATGATCGTGGCCGCTATGGCTGTTGGTGTGCTGCTGGGACGTAAACCCATCAGTGGCTCCTGTGGCGGCATGAGCGCTATTGGTATGGATGGCGCGTGCGATGTTTGTGGTGGCGATAAAAATAAATGTGAAAAAGAAAGCAAGCAGGCGGCCGAGCAGTCATCTCAGGCTGACTTCTACGATGCGACTAAGCGCTAATCATGCGGAATAAGTATTTTAACCTACAATAACAGCTGTCTATGATGGCGGCTGCGGGCTGTTGAATTCAGCCCTGCACACACTTTAACCGGTAGCGTAATACCGGAAATCCGACGGAATGATGGAGTAAACAGGCATGGCAGATTATCACTACGACGTCGTTGTTATTGGCGCAGGTCCCGCTGGGGAAGGTGCCGCAATGAACGCCGCCAAAAAAGGCAAGAAGGTGGCGGTCGTCGAGGATAAAAACATGGTCGGTGGGAATTGTACTCACTGGGGCACCATTCCTTCCAAAGCCTTGCGTCATGCGGTAAAGCAAATCATTCAGTTCAATACCAATCCAATGTTTCGTGAAATTGGTGAGCCGCGCTGGTTTTCATTTCCGCGCGTCCTGAAAAGTGCTGAACGGGTTATTGCTAAGCAGGTTAAGCTGCGTACCGAGTTTTATGGTCGCAACCGGATTACGGTTTACACCGGTATGGCGCAATTTGCTGATGCTAATACCATTGATGTTTATCATGGCAGTATGAGCAATACCCGCCTGCATGCAAAGGAAGTGGTGATCGCTACAGGATCGAGCCCATGGCGTCCGGATAATATTGATTTTACCCACCCGCGCATTTATGACTCGGACACCATTCTGCAACTCGAACACACTCCGCAAACCATTATTATTTATGGTGCCGGAGTTATTGGTTGTGAGTATGCATCTATTTTTTCCGGCCTGGGTGTCAAGGTTGATTTAATACACCCGGGTGACCGCCTGCTGAATTTCCTGGATGACGAAATTTCCGACGCGCTCAGTTATCACCTGCGCGATAAAGGCGCCTTAATTCGTCATAACGAACAGTTTGATTCGGTTGAGGGGAATGATCGCTACGTTACGATGGTTATGGCCTCCGGCAAAAAAGTGAAAGCGGATGCATTCCTCTGGGCCGCCGGGCGCAGTGGCAATACCAAAGGTTTGGGGCTGGAAAATGTTGGCCTTAAGCCCAACAGTCGTGGCCAGATTGACGTTGATCGTGAGTACCGTACGGCCGTCGATAATATTTATGCCGTTGGCGATGTGATCGGCTGGCCGTCACTGGCATCTGCCGCTTACGATCAGGGGCGGGCAGCGGCGGCGATTATTGCCTCTCCGCAGGACTTCCGCTTTGTTGATTCAGTGCCGACCGGTATTTACACCATTCCGGAGATCAGCTCCGTTGGTAAAACCGAGCGTCAGCTAACGGAAGAAAAAATTCCTTATGAGGTTGGCCAGGCATTCTTTAAAAACCTGGCGCGGGCACAGATTACCGCGGAAGGGGTCGGCATGCTGAAGATCCTGTTTCATCGCCAGACACTGGAAATTCTGGGTATTCATTGCTTTGGTGATCAGGCAGCCGAAATTGTACACATCGGTCAGGCCATTATGAGCCAGAAAGGCGAAGGGAATTCACTCAAGTATTTTGTCAATACCACCTTTAACTATCCGACCATGGCGGAAGCTTATCGGGTGGCTGCGCTGAATGGCTTGAACCGCCTGTAAGCGCCAGGATGCATTGTCAGAGCAATAAAAAAGCCGCCTCAGCGGCTTTTTTATTGGCTTGCATTTATGCACGGTAGGTATGAATGCGCAGGCTGGGTAAAAATGGTTCGGCACTGATTTTTTGGTCGCCACGTTGTTGGCGCGTACGTCCAGCCGGCGGCTCGGATGATATTTCATTAAATACCGGCAGCTGTGCGCCTTCCCCCGGAATAAATAATGGCAGGGCAAGATTCATGGCTTTGCGTTTTATGGCCGATGCCGGATCAAAAACTAAATTGGCGCGGACAACCGGTGCCAGTGTCTGGATTTGTGCCAGTTGCAGGTGTTCTGATAAATGCGCCAGTTTTTTTAATTGCACCTGGATATGAGATTTTTCTTCACCCAGTTCCAGTAACATTTCCTGCGCTTGCGCAACGCTGATTTTTTTAATACTGCGTCCATTAACGTACCAGCTGAAACCAACCTTTTTCGGACAGAATTCCAGCAACGGAATATGCCGGAAGCATTGTTTTAAATGCACACGCTTAAGGCCGGCAAAGGTCAGTGATTCACGGAGTGATGCATGGCGCTGCCCGAGCTGGGTGTAGTGTTGTTGCCAATCGTCAGTGATCAGCTCAGCACGAGCTTGCTGTACCGCTTGGCGAAAGCGATCTTTTTGCTGATTAATGTCTTTAATGTGCTCGCATAAGTCAGCATTGGCCATGACCAGTCCATGACGGCTGCGGGTTTCCCGGCCGTCCTGGCCATCACGGTACCAGAGATCGCAAATAAGATCGGCCAGGAACTGGCGCTGAGTGGTGGCTTGCTGCTCAATCGTATTCAGCGGTATCCACAGCGCCGGTTGCTCTTGCAGCAACACTGTGCGCAGTTTTTCCAGCCGCTTGACCAGCTGATCAAACTCGGTTGTTAAGTCACTGATCACTGTGCGTTCCGGGCTTCCAGCTTGGCGCGGATAAATTCGCTGTGGGGAATGTAAAGCAGTTCGGCAATACGACGGATGATATGTTCTTCATATTTATCAAGGCCGTTGCTGCTGTATGCCACTTGCCACAATCCACGCATTAAACGGAATTTACCGGCTGCATCCAGTTGCTGATTAATCACCGCGGTAAATTGAAAAAGATCACTGGCTTTTTCAACGCGTTGCAGAGCATCGCGAAGCAGATCCGCAGATTCGGCGACGCTGAGTCCAAATAAATTTTGCAGAACCTGCGCCAACGCTTGTTCCTCTTGCGCATCGACCTCATGGTCGGCGCGCATCACTTCGGCCAGTAATGCCGCACAGGCAAGGTTGATGTGGTGAGGTTCAGGACGTTTTGTCTCGTCGCGGAACAGGCTCAGCAGACGTTCTATCACAGCATTTGGCTCAGTCGTTGTTCGAGTAATTGTTGGTCGGCGGCAAAGCGGCGAATACCATCGGCTAACTTTTCGGTAGCCATCGCATCTTCATTCATTGCCCAGCGGAATTGAGCTTCATTAACGCTGTGTTTGGCAATGTCAGATTGAGCCTTGCGGTCATCCAGCTGTTGCGGCAGTTCGTCTTGCGCGGCACTGAGTTCACTCAGCAGGTCAGGGCTGATGGTCAGCTTATCGCAACCGGCGAGTGCTTCTACTTCACCGATGTTGCGGAAGCTTGCACCCATAACGACGGTCTTGTAGCCGTGTGCCTTGTAATGGTTGTAAATCTGGCTGACGGAAATAACGCCGGGGTCTGCTTTGCCGCGGTAATCGCCGTCAGGCTTATTGGCTTTATGCCAATCGAGAATGCGGCCAACAAAAGGCGAGATGAGAGTGGCACCGGCTTCGGCGCAAGCCACGGCCTGGCTGAAGTTAAACAGCAGGGTCAGATTGCAGTGAATGCCTTCCTGCTCCAATGTGCGGGCCGCCTGAATGCCTTCCCAGGTGGAGGCAATTTTAATCAGAATGCGGTCGCGGCCGATGCCGGCGTCGGCATACATCTGAATCAGCTTACGCGCTTTGGCGACAGTGGCGGCGCTGTCGAACGACAAGCGCGCATCCACTTCGGTTGATACCAGGCCCGGAACAATATTGAGAATTTCGCAGCCAATCGCCACCGCCAGCTTGTCGCAGGCATTAACGATCAGACTGTCGCTGTTGTTAACCGTTTTGGCCCATTCCAGCGATTGCCGGATCAGTGCCTGATACGCTGGCAGCTCAGCGGCTTTGAGAATCAGTGACGGATTGGTGGTGGCATCCTGCGGTTTGTGCTGACGGATGGCATCAATATCACCGGTGTCGGCAACGACAACGGTCATGGCTCTCAGTGCGTCCAATTTGCTCATGGGGATAATCCAAAGTCTTTATTTAGCGGTAGCAGAGCCATTGATGGGGTAGGCTTTGCTGAAGTTTGTACGAAGACTTAGTAGAGTGTCGCAATGGCAGGGGAAGGTCAATGCAGGCCGGCGCTTTCTCTGTTAAAAAATCATTTCAATACAAACACTTGGGGAATGCTTTATGAAAATTTTCTACACCGCAGGATTGTGGTTGTTAAGCATGGTTGCACTGGCGGGTGAGCCGGTCTGGATTGATGTGCGTACCGCAGATGAATTTAACGCGGGCCATGTGGGGGTTGCGCATCATATTCCCCATCAGCAAATTGCCGGAAATATTGGCAAGCTGAAGCTGGATAAAGAGGCTGATATCTATGTGTACTGTAAGTCTGGTCGTCGTGCCGGCATTGCCCGCGATGCGCTGCTGGAGCTTGGCTACACCCGTGTTACCAATGTTGGTGGTTTAGGCGATGCGTTACGCCTGAAAGCGGAGATGGACAAAAAAGTGAAGGCGGCAGACTAAGTAATAAGCCTCCGGCCACGGTAGTCTGCTTACTGCGGTCTGCTGGTTGTGGTTCCTTGTTGCGGTTCCTTATCGGCGCTGAGGATTAATAACCCATCAGCGCCAGTGCCTGCTCAAGCACTTCAACGCCGGAAGTACGCTTCGGTGCCTGCTCACTCAGGTGGCGACGGTACAGACGCGCGCCAGGCTGACCATTAAACAGACCAAGGGTATGGCGGCTGATATGGTGCAGTGTTGCGCCTTTGCTCAGTTGCTGTTCGATATAAGGGTAGAGGCTGCGCACGATGGCGGCTTTATCAATGACCGCTGGGCTTTCGCCGTGTTCTGACGCTGCGGCGTAATAACGCTGATCCACTTCGGCCAGAACCGACGGGTTGTGGTAAACCTCGCGCCCGAGCATCACACCATCAACATGGGGCATCAGTTCTGCAATTTGCTCGTGGGTGGTGATGCCGCCGTTGATCAGAATCTCCAGCTGCGGAAATTCCTGTTTTAAACGAAAGACGGTGTCGTATTTCAGCGGCGGTATCTCGCGGTTTTCCTTCGGTGACAGGCCCTGCAGAATGGCTTTACGCGCGTGCACAATAAAGGTCTCACAGCCGGCATCGGCGACGGTGCCGACGAAATCGCGCAGCTGCTCGTAGCTGTCCTGATCATCGATACCAATGCGGTGTTTGACCGTGACATCAATGCTGGTTGCATCTTTCATGGCCTTAACGCAGTCAGCCACCAGCTGCGGATGGGCCATCAGGCAGGCGCCAATCATATTGTTCTGCACCCGGTCGCTGGGACAGCCCACATTCAGGTTAACTTCGTCATAGCCCCATTCTTCGGCAAAGCGCGCGCACTGGCCCAGCGCTTCCGGATTGCTGCCGCCCAATTGCAGGGCAATGGGGTGTTCGCTGTCGTTATATTCCAGAAAACGCTCGCGGTTACCATGAATCAGCGCGCCAGTGGTGACCATTTCGGTGTACAGCACGGCGTGGCGTGTCAGTTGGCGCCAGAAGTGACGGCAATGGCGATCGGACCATTCCATCATCGGGGCGGTGGTAAAGGTTCGGTCAATGTGTTTTCTGGTCATGGCTGGTGATCGTTGTCCGCAGGGTTTTGCAGCAGGGTGGTGCAGGCTTTCAGATAGCGACTGCGGTTTATCAGCAGGTGCCAGCGTTTGCCGCCAACCTGACGCCACAGAATGGCTCCGCGGATACCGGCCAGCAGCAGGGCGCGTACGCGGTTTGCGGTGTGTGCATTCTGCAGATGGGTTGGATTGCCGGTCACATGAATGCGGAAGCTGAGATTACTCAGCGTTTGCTTGTACAGTCCGGCCAGCGCCGCCACGGTATTTTCGTGGCCGACGGAAAAATGATCTGCCTGGCGTGATGCGCTTTGAATGCCATCCCCCAGTGCCGCCATCATGCCAGGCTTCTGGCGCAGCTTGCGTTCAAGGTGCAGCAGGCTCAGAGCATAACGGGTGACGTCGGGGTTAACCCCTTGCATGGATCGGTTCAGCATGGTGCCAAGATGATTCAAACCCACATTCAGATGGGTGTTTGGGTTGCCATAAACGTCGCTGAAGTTTTGCGGCGACTGAATAAACAAGGCACGCAGTAACGGTTCTGATGAATCGTTGGCAATGTCACCGGTACGGGCCAGTTGTTCAACCAGTGCAGCGGCCTGAACTACGGCGGCGAGAGCGATGGTTTGTTCTTCGTTGCGGGAAAGCATCATTCATTGTCACCGGTCTGTTCAATAACGCCGCCACCAAGGCAGGTTTCACCGAGATAAAACACCACGGACTGGCCCGGCGTAATAGCGCGCTGTGGAGTGTCAAACGTGATGCGGTATTGCTTGCCGTCACGCTCAATCAGGCAGGGCTGATCTTCCTGGCGGTAGCGCACTTTGGCCGTGCAACGCAGAGGCAGTTCTGGCTCGTTATTGACCCAGAATACCTGCTCAGTGGTCAGCCAATCCTTAAACAGCAGAGGGTGGTTTTTACCCTGCACGGCAATCAGGACGTTTCGTTCGAGGTCTTTACCGGCAACAAACCAGGGTTCGTCCGGATAACCGGCCAGGCCGCCAATGCCTAAGCCCTGACGCTGCCCCAGAGTGTGATACATCAACCCCTGATGCTCGCCAATGTCTTCGCCTTTGTCGGTTTCGATGCGACCGGGTTGTGCCGGTAGATACTGCTTAAGGAAATCACTGAAGCGGCGCTCGCCGATAAAGCAGATGCCGGTGGAGTCTTTCTTGCTGGCGGTGACCAGCCCTTGCTCTTCAGCAATGCGGCGGACTTCCGGCTTCTCCAGCTCACCCACCGGAAACAGGGTCTGACGGATTTCTGCGTCACCAACCGCATGCAGGAAGTAGCTCTGATCTTTGTTGCCATCCAAACCTTTGAGCAGATAGGTCTGGCCATCCTTATCGAGACGGCGCACATAATGGCCGGTGGCGATCAGATCGGCCCCCAGCACTTTGGCGTAATCAAGAAAGGCTTTGAACTTGATTTCACGGTTACAAAGAATATCCGGATTAGGGGTGCGTCCGGCTTTGTATTCGTTGAGGAAGTATTCGAACACATTGTCCCAGTATTCTGCTGCAAAATTCGCCTGATGCAGCTTGATACCCAGGGTGTCACACACCTGTTGGGCGTCGGCCAGATCATCTTTGGCGGTGCAGTATTCTGTGCCGTCGTCTTCGTCCCAGTTCTTCATGAACAGACCTTCCACCTGATAGCCCTGTTCAAGCAGCAGATACGCGGATACAGAGGAGTCGACGCCACCGGACATGCCGACAATGACTTTGGTTTCAGAAGGCGTTTTCATGGTTAAGGGTGCTCTACAATAACGTCCAGAGGGTAACGCTTCCCGGCGAGATAATCCTCAATACAGGTCAGTACCATCGGGCTGCGAAGCTGTGTGCTTACGCGCAGCTCATCAATGGTCAGCCAGTGAGGGCCAATAATACCGTCATCCAACACGGCACCGTCTACTGCATTCAAAGCTTTGGCAAACAGGCAATAACGGTGGTAAGTCACCTGGTTGGCCGGAGCCGTGTAAGTATACAGACCAACCAACCCTTCAGGCTCGACCAGCCAGCCGGTTTCTTCCAGCGTTTCACGACGGGCCGCGGCGACAATGGTTTCACCTTCTTCTATATGTCCGGCGGGTTGATTAATCACCTGCAGCCCAAGACTGATTTCCTCAACCATAAGGAAGCGGCCTTCGTGTTCGACGATGGTGGCGACAGTGGCATGTGGGGTCCAGCGCTCAGACATGAGACATCCTGACGAAAAAGGGGCGGCGAGTTTACCTGAAAGCGGGGGGTTATCTCAAATTAACGCGGGCGACGTTTTTGTTTTAAACGGCGATTGCCCGATGGGCGCGGTTTGGCTGATGGACTCTTCCTTTCTGTCGCCGCTGTCGGCATATGAAGGGTTTCACTGCGGTATTCACCCGGTTGCAGTCCATCTAACGACCAGGTGCCTATACGGACGCGTACCAGTCGCAGGGTTGGATGGCCGATATGGGCGGTCATTCTTCTTACCTGGCGGTTACGCCCTTCGCGGATACGGATCTCAAGCCAGCAGGTTTCATCGTTTACCCGATAACGGATCGGCGGATTGCGCGGCCACAATGCCGGCTCATCAATAATACAGACGATAGCCGGTCGGGTTGGGCCATCTTTAAGTGTTACGCCTTTGCGTAAAGTCTCCAGTGCAGATTCGTCCGGCGTCCCTTCGACCTGAACCCAGTAGGTTTTTTCCATTTTATGTTGTGGATCGGCGATACGGGCTTGAAGTTGACCATTATCGGTCAGCATCAACAGGCCTTCGGAGTCGTAATCCAGGCGGCCGGCGGGGTAAACGCCGGGTAGGTCAATATGCGCCTTAAGCGTGCAGCGGCCTTCAGAGTCACTAAACTGAGAAAGGACGTTAAAAGGCTTGTTAAGAAGTATCAGGGTGGCCATGGCTTTGTCTGGTTGGTTCTGTAAGAAAACTACTTATTCTTTCGTCTAGCTTGCATTTTTTGTAGAAAAACTACAAATTACCGCCCCGGACTCTATGAGTCGCCGGAACTAATCCCCGGCACCGATGCGGTTGACTGTCCCAGCATAAGCAGGACAGATCCCGAACCGGAGGCTTTATTGTACAGGAAATGTGGTGGCCAAAAGCTACCTGCCTGTTAAGCCTCATGCGAAACAGCAATCAGCTACCATGCGATAGGAGTAATAATGTCCACCGATACCCCAAAGATCATTTATACAGAGACCGATGAAGCCCCGGCACTGGCGACGTACTCTCTGCTTCCGATCGTTAAGGCATTTACTCAGTCTGCTGGTATTGCTGTAGAAACCCGCGATATTTCACTGGCTGGCCGTATTCTTGCGGCATTTCCGGAATACCTGAGTGAAGATCAGCGTCAGTCTGATGATTTGGCCGAGCTGGGTGCGCTGGCGAATCGTCCTGAAGCGAACATCATCAAGCTGCCGAATATCAGTGCGTCTGTACCGCAGCTGATCGATGCGATCAAAGAACTGAAAGCCAAAGGCTTTAAGGTTCCACGCTACCTGGAAGAGCCTGAAACCGACGAAGAGAAAGAAGCCAAGCGTCGTTATGACAAAATTAAGGGCAGTGCCGTTAACCCGGTACTGCGCGAAGGTAACTCAGACCGTCGTGCACCTGCATCTGTTAAGCAGTATGCGCGTAACAATCCACACAGCATGGGCGAATGGTCTGCGGATTCTAAAACCCATGTTGCTCACATGGACCATGGTGATTTTTACGGCAGTGAAAAATCGATCACGATGCCATCTGCAACCGATGCCCGTATTGAATTTACCGCCAGTAATGGTGAGAAAACGATTCTGAAAGCCAAGCTGCCATTGCTGGCAGATGAAGTGATTGACGCGTCCGTCATGAGCCGTAAAGCACTGCGTGAGTTTTTCGCCCGTGAATTTGAAGACGCGCGCCAGCAGGGGGTATTGCTGTCGGTGCATCTGAAAGCAACCATGATGAAAGTATCGGATCCGATCATTTTTGGGCATGCGGTATCGGTATTTTTCTCTGATGTGTTTGAAAAGTATGCCACCGTGTTCGATGAATTGGGCATTAATCCAAACAATGGTATGGCCGATCTGCTGTGGAAGTTGCGTCGCCTGCCGGATGATCAGCGTGCTGCTATTGAGGCCGATATTCAGGCCTGTTACAGCAAGCGTCCGCAGTTAGGCATGGTGAACTCAGATAAAGGCATTACCAACTTACACGTGCCAAATGACGTGATTGTGGATGCTTCTATGCCCGCGATGATTCGCGCCTCTGGCAAGTTCTGGGATAAAGAGGGCGGCCTGCAGGATACCAAAGCACTGATTCCTGATCGTTGCTATGCCGGTGTCTATCAGGAAACCATTAACTTCTGTAAGAAAAATGGTGCCTTCGATCCGCGCACAATGGGCAGCGTGCCTAACGTTGGCCTGATGGCACAGAAAGCTGAAGAGTACGGTTCACACGACAAGACCTTTGAAATTCCAGCCGATGGCAAAGTTCAGGTTGTGGACGCTGATGGTGCGGTATTGCTCGAACATACCGTTGAAGAGGGCGATATCTGGCGTATGTGTCAGGCCAAAGATGCACCGATTCAGGATTGGGTGAAGCTGGCGGTTACTCGTGCCCGCCTGAGCGATACTCCGGCTATTTTTTGGCTGGATAAAAATCGTGCCCACGATGCACAGCTGATTGTTAAGGTCGAAAAGTACCTCGCGCAGCACGATACTGCTGGTCTTGATATCAGCATTATGACGCCGGAAGATGCGACACGTGTAACGCTGCAGCGCCTGAAGGACGGAAAAGATACTATTTCTGTCACCGGCAACGTCCTGCGTGATTATCTGACAGACCTGTTCCCGATTATGGAGCTAGGTACCAGCGCGAAAATGCTGTCAATCGTACCGCTGATGGCGGGTGGTGGTCTGTTTGAAACCGGTGCTGGCGGTTCGGCACCTAAGCATGTTCAGCAGTTGCTGGAAGAAGACTTCTTACGCTGGGATTCGCTGGGCGAGTTTATGGCGTTGTCGGCGTCACTTGAGCATCTGGGCCATGCGACCAGCAATGACAAAGCGCATGTGCTGGCTGAAACTCTCGATCTGGCCACCGGACTGGTGTTGGACAACAACAAATCGCCATCCCGTAAAGTGGGTGAGATCGATAACCGTGGCAGTCATTTTTACCTGGCGCTGTATTGGGCTCAGGCACTGGCTGCACAAGACAAAGATGCAGACCTGCAGAAGTGTTTTGCCCCGCTGGCTAAGACGTTGAGTGATAACGAAGCAGCTATCATGGCTGAATTGTCAGCAGTGCAGGGCAATAAGGTGGAAATCGGCGGTTACTATCGTCCGGTGCCATCTCTGGCTGAAAAAGCCATGCGCCCAAGTGCAACATTGAATGCTGCTATTGATGGTCACTCCTGTTAAGGCGTGATAAGCATAAAAAACCGCCGAAAGGCGGTTTTTTTATGCTTATTCTTTGGCGGTACTTTGCCGGAAGGTCAGGCGCCTTCTGCGCTCAGCGTCCTTTCATCAGAAGCTTCATTGTCGGCAGTGGCTAGGCTATCACTGTCCAGTGCGCGGATATTAATGGCGTGTGTACCTTTATCGCTGGGCTTGGTATCGAACTGAACAGCCTGACCCGCTTTCAGTGTTCGGTAGCCATCCATCTGAATCGTAGAGTAATGCGCAAAAAGATCTTCGTTGCTGTCATCCGCCAGAATGAAGCCATACCCTTTTGCATTATTGAACCACTTTACCTTCCCTGTTTTCATTATTATGCCTCCCCTGCATGCCCTTCGACTGAAATAAGCTTTGGCTTACTACCCATGGCTGAATAACACACTAACCCCACAAAAACAGAGCGTCAAGCGTCCGGGAATGCACTTTGTTAGCTTCCGCACTTGTTATTGTCTGTGCCGCCCGCATTTAACAAATAACACCCCGTAAACGTCCCCGTGGTAGAGGTGTGGAGGGCAGAGCGTTATCATGCCTGCAAAATGCAACGATTCTATCAGGCTATGCACCACATCTTTGATTCTCAACTAAACTTACAAGCACAAGATCAGTATTCCGACGATAACGGTGGGGTGGCTGTTGAAACGGCTAAGCCGGCACTCAAAAAGCCCCCTATGTATTGTGTGGTTATGATGAATGATGACTACACACCCATGGAGTTTGTCGTTGAGGTGCTGCAGAGTTTTTTCAGTAAAACGCCTGAACAGGCGACACAGATAATGTTAACGGTTCATACCAAAGGCAGTGCGGTTTGCGCGGTATATACGAAAGATGTAGCGGAAACTAAAGCGGCAGTAGTGAATCAATATGCAAGAGATTGTCAGCATCCGTTGATGTGTGAAATTTCTCCGGCAGATGACTGAAGGTTAGGAGGCAATATGCTGAACCGAGAGTTAGAGCAAACACTGAATGATGCATTTAAGGATGCTCGCTCGAAACGTCATGAGTTTATGACGGTGGAACACTTGCTTCTGGCCTTGTTGGACAATGAGGCGGCGGCTTCTGTACTCGAAGCGTGCGGTGCAGACATCATCAAGCTGCGTAAAGAGTTGCAGGAATTTGTCGACTCTACGACGCCACTGATTCCGGAACACGATGGTGAGCGCGAAACGCAGCCAACGCTGGGATTCCAGCGCGTACTTCAGCGTGCGGTTTTTCATGTGCAATCATCCGGAAAATCTGAAGTGACAGGAGCTAACGTCCTGGTTGCGATATTCTCCGAGCAGGAGAGCCAGGCTGTTTATTTCCTGAAGCAGCAAAATATTGCCCGCATAGATGTCGTGAATTACATCTCGCATGGCATATCCAAAGTGTCTGGCCCGGAAGAATCTTCTGATCATTTATCGGAAGGATCAGAAGATGAAGCTGACAACAGCAGTAAAAGTGCACTCGAAGGGTACGCAACCAACCTCAATCGCCTAGCTCGCGAAGGCAAAATCGATCCATTGATTGGTCGGGATTATGAAGTCAGCCGTCTGGTTCAAACACTGGCCCGTCGCCGTAAAAACAATCCGCTTTTGGTGGGTGACTCCGGCGTGGGCAAAACGGCGATTGTTGAAGGTCTGGCTAAACGTATTGTTGACCATGATGTGCCTGATGTAATTCAGGACGCTGTTGTTTACAGCCTGGATATGGGAGCACTGCTTGCCGGCACCAAATACCGTGGCGATTTTGAAAAACGCTTTAAAGCACTGCTGGCTGAGCTTAAGAAGCAGCCGCACGGTATTTTATTCATTGACGAGATTCACACGATCATCGGTGCGGGTGCTGCATCGGGTGGTGTGATGGATGCCAGTAATTTACTGAAGCCATTGCTTAGCTCTGGTGAAATTCGTTGCGTAGGCTCTACGACATTTACAGAATTCCGTGGGATTTTTGAAAAAGACAGTGCACTGACCCGTCGCTTCCAGAAAATCGATGTTGCTCAGCCTTCGGTTGAAGATACCTATAAAATTCTGAAAGGGCTGAAGTCCCGCTTTGAAGAGCATCACAATATCCGCTACACGGATAAAGCACTCAGAGCCGCCGCAGAATTGTCTGAGCGGTATATCACCGACCGCAATCTGCCGGATAAAGCGATCGATGTTATTGATGAAGTCGGTGCTCTGCAGCATTTATTGCCAGCCAATAAACGCAAAAAAGTGATTGGCGTAACCGAGATTGAGCAGGTAATTGCGGCGATTGCACGTATTCCACCGAAAACAGTATCAGCTTCAGATAAAGAGCTTCTGTTTAAGTTGGAAGATAAATTGTCGATGGTGGTTTTTGGGCAGGATGAAGCTATCCAGACACTTTCTACGGCGATTAAAATGTCGCGTGCGGGTCTTAATTCCCCGCAAAAACCTATCGGCTCATTCCTGTTTTCCGGTCCTACCGGTGTGGGGAAAACCGAGGTGTCACGACAGCTTGCCAATGTGATGGGGATGGAATTAATTCGCTTTGATATGTCCGAATATATGGAGCGACACACCGTTTCCCGATTAATTGGTGCGCCTCCGGGTTATGTGGGTTATGACCAGGGCGGTTTGCTGACTGAGGCGATCAATAAAAATCCTCACTGTGTGTTGTTGCTGGATGAAATCGAGAAAGCGCATCCTGAAGTTTTTAATATTCTTCTGCAGGTCATGGATCATGGCACACTGACGGATAATAACGGACGCAAAACCGATTTTCGTAATGTCATTCTGATTATGACAACGAATGCCGGTGCCGAGCAGATGAGCCGTTCAAGTATCGGCTTTACCTTCCAGGATCACAGTACGGATGGAATGGAAGCGCTGAAGAAGACGTTCACTCCGGAATTCCGTAACCGGATTGACAGTATTATTCAGTTCTCGCCCCTGTCGCGCGATACCATTCTCCATGTTGTGGATAAATTCCTGGCAGAACTGCAGGGTCAGTTAGACGATAAGCGTGTGCTGCTGAACGTCGATGACGATGCACGTCACTGGTTGGCTGAGCATGGTTATGATGAGCGCATGGGTGCTCGTCCGATGGGCCGTCTGGTGCAGGATAAAGTTAAGAAACCACTGGCCGAGAAGATTTTATTCGGCGAGCTGGCTCAGGGTGGGGAAGTGGATATTCTGGTTGAGGACGGAGAGTTGGTTCTTACAGTACCCGAGGAGGTGCCAGCCTGATTGCTGTCACCTGTCGGGCATGTTGGCATCAGCGTGCCCGGTAGGTGATACGACCTTTACTTAAATCGTAAGGTGTTAATTCTACTTTCACCTTGTCGCCTGTCAGAATGCGGATGTAATTCTTACGCATCTTTCCTGAAATATGAGCAGTCACAACGTGCCCGTTCTCCAGCTTTACCCGGAACATCGTATTTGGAAGCGTGTCGATTACTTCACCTTCCATTTCAATGTGATCATCTTTTGCCATTCGTCACCTGTTTAGACCTTGCACAACGCGGGCGCATTCTGCCTTAAATTTCAACAATAAGCAAAGCGCTATCCGTATATGGCGTCATTGGTGGTGGCGCTCAGTCATTCCAGAGAAGCCATTGACCGTTTTGGTAGGCCTCCAGCGGCATAAATTGGCGCTTGTAATTCATTTTTCGGCATCCGCTCACCAGATACCCCAGATAATTGAATGGCCGTTTATTCGCCAGGCAAAGTTGGCTGAGCCTCAGGATCATAAAGGTACCGAGCGATCGCTGCGGCCACTGATCGCTGTAAAAGCAATAAACGGCCGACAGTCCATCCTGTAGCTGATCAAAAACCATGCAGGCCACCAGCTCGCCTTGCAGGCGCGCCGTCATTAAACGTGTTGTGCCGAAATCGCTCACCAAAAAGTCGCGGTATTGACGGCGACTTGGCGGATACATATCACCATCGGCGTGCTGGGTGTTGATGTACTGCTCAAACAGGCGGAATAGCTCATCGCTGTCACTTGGCGCTTGTATCTGCAGTTCAATGTCGGTGTTTTTATTGATGATGCGTCGCTGGCTGCGCGATGGCGTGAAGTCGGCGACCCGCAGGCGTACCGGAATGCAGGCGGAACAGCTTGGGCAGTCGGGCCGGTACAGTAGTCGTCCGCTACGGCGGAAGCCGTTCTGGCTCAGTAGAGTCAGAGTTTCATTGTCCAGCTCTGCGCGCGGGTCGACGTATAAACTGCGTGACTGCTGCTCTTCCAGATAGCTGCATGTATGGGTTTCGGGGGGCTGAAACAGCATAATTTTCTTCATGACAGCCAGCCTGGCAGTGTTAGCTGCAAAGGATGTCCGGTTGCATCGCGCAGGGCTGATTCAAAGGTGGTTCTGTCCAGTTCAATCAAGCCGAACTGGCCAAGATGGTCAGTTTTCATCTGGCAATCAATCAGCCGGACGCCGGCGTTAAACAGCACCGGAGCGGCAGTTGCAAACGCCAGCTTTGATGCATTGCTGCGGCGTGAAAACATTGACTCTCCGAAGACGGCGCTGCCGATGGTTAAGCCATAAAAACCGCCGCACAAATCGCCGTCGCTATCCCAGCACTCTACGCTGAATGCCCGCCCGGCACACTGCAGGCGGCTGTAGCAGTCGATGATCTCATCGCTGATCCAGGTGCCGCTTTCATAATCGCGCGGCTGAGCGCAGGCTTGAATGACGGCATCAAAAGCCATGTTGGTACTGATGCTTAATGTTTCCCGGCGCAGCAGTTTGCGCACGGTACGTGGCAGGTGAAAGCTTTCCGGGGTGATTACCGCGCGTGGGGCAGGGCTCCACCACAGCCGGGCCTCACTGGGATCGTTCCAGGGGAAGATGCCTTTGCGGTATGCGCTGTCTGCCCACAGAGGACTCACCTGGCCGCCAGCGGCCAGCAATCCGTTGGGCTCGGTCAGTGCTTTTGATGTGGCCGGAAATACCGGCGGCAGGACTTCATCTAGCCAATCAATCATGATAAACCCGTGGTAAACTTCGCCTCTGAATTAGGGTAACGGGAAGGGTATTTTGCCAAAGGATACGTCTGAAGCAGGTTTTCAGCCAGAGACAACACCGGATTCCGCCATTGTTGGCCGCTGGCAGCGTCGGCATGATGCTATTTTTTTGCTGCTGACACTGGTCAGTCTGTTGCTGCTGCTTGCCCTGTTTTCATATACCCCCAGCGATCTGGCCTGGTCGGCAGCCGGTGAAGGGGCGACCCATAATTCCGCTGGGCGTATTGGCGCGGTGATCGCTGATCTCTTGTTTCATGGGCTCGGCTATCTTGCATTTGCACTGCCGCTGCTGGTTATGACCAAACTGTGGCTGCTGTTTCGTAAAGCGCCGCGGCCAGGTGGCCGGGTCTGGATGCTACGTTCTGTCGGCATTGTTCTGTCCGTCAGCATGCTCTGTGCGCTGGCGGAAATGAGCATCTGGCATGGTGAAGGGCTGCCAGCTGGGTCTGGCGGCATTATCGGCAAAGTGATCGTCAGTGGTTTTTTACCGTTGTTCAGTTTTACAGGCTCTGCGATCATTTTTACGGCCGGTCTGGCTTTGGGGCTGATGTTATTTCTGGAGTTTTCCTGGCTGCATTTGTTTGATCGTTTGGGCGGTTGGTTGCTGAATCTTCGCCAACAGGCTGTGCAGCGGCGTGAAAATCGTCAGGCAGCAGCGGACGAAGCTGATACTCAGCCAATGCGCGATGCAGAAGATGAGCCGCAAGTGGCCGTTAAGGATGCGGCCAGAAAATCATCGGCTAAAAAAGCGTCATCCAGCGCGGATGAAAATAAAGCCGGACCGGAAGTTGCGGGTTTTGACCGGTTTTTCAGTCGCGTTGATAACGACCTGGCCGCTGACGCCGGTGCTGAAGAACCTTGGCTCAGTGATCTCGATGCCTTGACCGCAACCACTGATGACTACGCCGAGGCTCCTGCTGACAGTAGGCCTGCAGACAATTCCCGCGCAGCCTCTGTACGGCACAATCCGGCTGCAGAACAGCAGCCTCCTGTTTTGCAGGAAAAATTGCAGAAGAATACAGCGCAAAGCCCGAAAGCGGTGAGCGATATTCCGCCGTGGGAAGACGAGTCGTTAGCGCAGAGCGAACCGGCAATGTCCGCGCCTGCTGAAGCGATCATTCCGATTGAGCCTCTGGCGCGCAAAGAAAGCCGTCCCAGTGAGCGCGCCAAGCGCGACCTGCAGGGCACGCTGTTTAACAATGACCAGCCTCTGCCATCCATTGCTTTGCTGGATCCACCACGCAACGATCAGAAAAGTGGATTCTCACCTGAACGCCTGCAAGAAATGTCGAAATTACTGGTGCAGAAACTGGCCGATTTCGGCGTAAAAATCGAAGTGACTGCTGTGGCGCCGGGTCCGGTGATTACCCGTTTCGAAATTCAGCCCGCACCGGGTGTTAAGGCCAGTAAAATATCCAATCTTGCCCGCGATCTGGCGCGCTCTATGGCGATGATCAGTGTTCGTGTGGTGGAAGTTATTCCCGGCAAGTCGGTCATGGGAATTGAGGTTCCGAACGAAGACCGCGCGGTGGTATCACTGTCTGAAGTGCTGTCATCAGAGGAATATGACCGTTCCAAATCGCCACTGACGCTGGCGCTTGGTCATGATATCGGTGGCAATCCGATCATTACCGACCTGGCGAAAATGCCTCACCTGCTAGTGGCTGGTACTACCGGCTCCGGTAAGTCGGTGGGGGTTAATGCCATGCTGCTGAGCTTGCTGTTCAAGTCGACACCTGATGATCTGCGATTGATTCTGGTTGATCCTAAGATGCTTGAGCTTTCCGTGTATGAAGGCATTCCGCACTTACTCACACCGGTCATCACCGATATGAAAGAAGCTGCAAATGGCTTGCGTTGGTCTGTTGCCGAAATGGAGCGGCGCTACATGTTGATGGCCGCTATGGGGGTGCGCAATCTGGCCGGCTACAACAAGAAAGTCCGTGACGCGATCGAAGCCGGGCAGCCGCTCACGGATCCTTTATGGCAGATTGATAAATCCTTTGAGACCACGCCGCCAGTGCTTGAACCTCTGCCTTATATCGTGATCGTGATCGACGAATTTGCTGACATGATGATGATGGTCGGTAAAAAAGTTGAAGAGCTTATTGCGCGTATCGCCCAGAAAGCCAGGGCCGCGGGTATTCATATGATTCTGGCAACCCAGCGTCCGTCGGTGGATGTTATTACCGGCTTAATTAAAGCCAACGTTCCCACCCGAATCGCATTTCAGGTGTCATCGAAAATCGACTCGCGCACCATTCTTGATCAGGGCGGGGCAGAGCAGCTGCTCGGCCACGGCGATATGCTCTATATGCCACCGGGGAATGCCTTACCGGAGCGGGTGCACGGCGCTTTTGTGGACGATGACGAAGTACATCGACTGGTGGCGGAATGGAAGCTGCGTGGGGAGCCGAATTACATTGAAGAAATCACCAGCAGTGATGACGACGGCAATGGTGCATTTTCGCTTGAAGGCGGTGATGAAAAAGACGATCTGTATGATCAGGCCGTTGCCTTTGTGACCGAAAGCGGAAAATGCTCCATTTCCTCTGTGCAGCGCAAGCTGCGCATCGGATATAATCGCGCCGCCCGTCTGGTTGAAACCATGGAAGCCGCTGGCGTTGTCTCTTCGCCTGCGCATAATGGCTCCCGCGAAGTATTGGCCAGTGCGCCACCGAATTATTAATTGAGGTTTATTTTGAAGTACGCAAACGGAAAGGTAACAGGCGAGTGTTTATCCGTATTTTCCCGCAAATTCTTGCTGGCTTTTGTCGCTGCGCTGCTGGTTGGTATGTCGACTTATTCTCAGGCATCCAATAATGCCCTGGCGGATTTTCTGCTGCGCCTGAAACAACTGCAAAGTCTTGAATCGACGTTTGTGCAAACCACCCGCGATACGTCTGGTCGTATTCTGCAACAAATGAGTGGCAGTCTGACGGTGGCAAAGCCTGGCAAAATGCGCTGGCAGACGAATGCTCCCTTTGAGCAGCTGGTCGTTTCTGATGGCAAGCTGATCTGGATTTACGACATGGATCTGGAGCAGGTGACCATTCGCGATATGGATCAGCGCGTACAGGAGACACCGGCCTTGTTGTTGAGTGGCAGTGCCGTTGATGTTGAAAAAAGCTTTGTCGTTGAGCAGGAAGTGGCTGGCAGTGAAACCATTTTCCAGCTGGTGCCCAAAGATCCAAGCCAGCTGTTTGAATCTCTGGAATTTCATTATCAGGGAAAAAGCCTGAAACGCATGATGATTTTTGATGCGGCCGGTCAGGTGACTGAAATTATTTTCTCAGATGCCAGCATCAATAGCAGTGTTGATCCGGCAGCCTTTATTTTTGATGTGCCGGAAGGCGTGGACGTAATCGACGGACGCCATGGCATCTGATCTGTTTGGCAGTACGCCGGCCTACGAACCTCTGGCTTCACGCTTACGTCCGCAGCGGCTGGAACATTACATCGGCCAGGAGCATGTTATCGGTCCGGGAACACCGTTGCGCAAGTCGCTCGATGCCGGACAGCTGCATTCTGTTATTTTCTGGGGGCCGCCGGGGGTGGGTAAAACCACACTGGCACGCCTGATTGCCCAATATGTCGATGCCTCTTTCCTGGCTCTCAGTGCAGTCATGTCAGGCGTAAAAGAAATTCGCGAAGCGTTACAGCGGGCGCAACAAACCCGTGCCAGTGGCCGTAAAACGGTTCTGTTTATCGACGAGGTGCATCGCTTCAATAAATCCCAGCAGGATGCTTTTCTGCCTTATGTTGAAGATGGCACCTTTATTTTTGTTGGCGCAACCACGGAAAATCCTTCGTTTGAATTAAATAATGCCTTGCTGTCCCGTGCTCAGGTTTATGTTTTAAAAAGCCTGAGCGCAGAGCAGTTGCAGCAGATTTTGCAACAGGGGATTGCGCAGCTTGAACCGGCTCCGGCGGCCAGTAGCGAAGCGCTGCAAATGATCGCCGACGTTGCTGATGGTGATGCTCGACGGGCGCTGAATATGCTGGAATTCGCGTTGCAACTCAGCGGCGATGATGAACTCAGCGTGGCGGTTGTTAAAGAATTGCTGGGCAATCAGGCGCGGCGATTTGATAAAGGCGGCGAAGCTTTTTACGATCAGATTTCCGCACTGCATAAATCGGTGCGTGGCTCTGATCCGGATGCAGCGCTGTATTGGTTTGCACGCATGCTCGATGGTGGCTGCGATCCATTGTATATCGCCCGCCGGGTCGTGCGTATGGCCAGTGAAGATATTGGCAATGCCGATCCGCGCGCGTTGACACTCTGTGTCAATGCCTGGGATGTGCAGGAACGCCTCGGTTCGCCGGAAGGTGAACTGGCCATCGCCCAGGCGGTTACGTATCTGGCCTGTGCGCCTAAAAGTAATGCCGTATATAAGGCCTTTAATAAAGTGCGGGCGATGATCGCCTCACAACCCAGTTACGAAGTGCCGCTGCATCTGCGAAATGCACCGACCAAATTGATGAAACAGCTCGATTACGGGCTGGAATACCGCTACCCCCATGATGAGCCGGATGCCTTTGCCGCAGGCGAGAATTACTTTCCGCCGGAGATTAAAGATACCCGGCTTTATGCGCCGGTTAATCGCGGCCTGGAAAGTAAAATCCGGCAGAAACTGGAACATTTGCAACAACAGAATCAACAGTCGGTTCTGCAGCGTTATCCGCAGTCCGGGGCAGGAGAAAACGAATGACTTACCTCTGGATTGGTATTGGTGGCGCTCTGGGCGCTATCTCCCGTTATCTGGTTGCAACCGCGGTGTTCCGCTGGCTGGATAAGCCCTTTCCCTATGGCACCTTAACAGTGAACCTGCTAGGCTCCTTCGCCATTGGCATGGCCTATGTATGGCTGGTAGAACAGCAGTGGGGAGGCGATTATCACAAGCAATTGGCGATGATTGGCTTTCTCGGCGCCTTTACCACCTTCTCTACGTTTTCATTAGAAAGTATTGCACTGTTGCAGCAGGAGCGCTGGCTGGCGATGGCCGGCTATGTCGGCTTCAGTGTTACAGGCTGTCTGTTGGCGACTGCCGCAGGCATGTGGTTATCTAAATCCTTGGTATAAGAAACAATGCTGGACGTTAAGTTTATTCGCGACAATCTGGATCAGGTGAAAGCAGCCCTGGCCAAGAAAGGCTTTATGTTTGATGAAGCCGAATTCACCCGTCTGGACGATGCGCGCAAAGCCGCGCTGACCAGCGCTCAATCCCTGCAGGCTGAGAAGAAAAAAGCGTCCAAACAAATTGGCGCTTTAATCGGTCAGGGAATGTCACCGGAAGATGCCAAAGCCCAGGTTATGGGCAGTATTGATTCTGACATCGGCGAAGCGGAGCACGCTGCCAAGCAGGCAGAACACAGCCTGCGTGAGCTGCTGATGAGCATTCCGAACGTGCCGCATAACGAAGTACCGTTCGGCGCTGACGAGAGCGATAACATTGAAGTGCTGAGCTGGGGCGAACCCGTTGCTTTCAGCTTTGCCGCTAAAGACCACGTGGATCTGGGCGAGCCGTTGGGACTGAGTTTTGACGACGGCGCACTGGTTGCAGGTTCGCGTTTTGTTGCCATGAGTGGTGCGATGGCGCGCCTGCATCGAGCTATCACGCAGTTTATGCTCGATACGCACAGTGAAGAGCATGGCTACGAAGAAACTTACGTCCCGTACCTGGTGAATCGCCAGGCCCTGGAAGGTACCGGTCAGCTGCCAAAATTCGAAGAAGACCTGTTCAAAGTGCCCGGAGAAAAAGATTTTTATCTGATCCCCACGGCCGAAGTACCGGTCACCAATTTGCTGCGTGACAGCGTAACCGACAAGACTCTGCCCATTAAAAAAGTGGCGCATACCCCGTGTTTCCGCAGTGAAGCCGGCAGCTATGGTCGCGACACCCGCGGTATGATTCGCCAGCATCAGTTCGATAAAGTCGAACTGGTGCAGTTTGTCCGCCCACAGGATTCTGATGCCGCGCTGGAAGAACTCACCGGGCACGCAGAAGCCATTCTGCAGAAGCTGAATCTGCCATATCGCAAAGTCATCCTGTGTGGTGGTGATCTTGGCTTCTCTGCGGCTAAAACCTACGATCTGGAAGTCTGGCTGCCGGGTCAGCAGAAATACCGTGAAATCTCTTCCTGCAGCACCTTCGGTGATTATCAGGCGCGTCGTATGCAGGCCCGCTGGCGTAACCCGGAAACCGGTAAGCCTGAGCTGCTGCATACCCTCAATGGCTCTGGTCTGGCCGTTGGCCGCACTATGGTCGCGGTATTGGAAAATTATCAGCAGGAAGACGGCAGTATTGTCGTGCCTGAAGCGTTGCGCCCTTATATGCGCGGCCTGGAAGTTATTCGCGCATGATGAACCTGCCCCTGGTGCTGCGGGGCAATGTACGGCCTTTTGTTCTTGTGGGTGGCGGCCAGGTCGCTGCCCGTAAGTTGCTGGCTTTGCTTAAAGCCGGTGCTCAGGTTCATCTCATTGCACCCACGCTGCACGCTGATATCGTCGCCTGTCAGAGCCATCCTCTTCTTCGTATTGAATTGCGTCCGGCCACAGTGGAAGAGTCTTTTACGGCAGGAGCCTTCGTCGTTCTGGCAACGGATGATTCGGCATTGAATGCGCAGCTTGCTGTTAATGCCCGCCAGTTGGGTTGTTTTGTCTGCCGCTGTGACGACACCGAAGATAATGATTTTATTTTTCCGGCGGTAATTGATCGTTCACCGCTGCTGGTGAGCGTTTCTACCAGTGGTACTTCTCCGGCGCTGACCCGTCATGTACGTCAGCGCCTGGAGGCATTTCTGCCACAGGAATATCGCGATCTCGGGGCCTTTGCTGAGCGCCTGCGTGAACAGGTAAAACAGCAGCTTACTGCACCATTACGTGCCGGATTCTGGCGGCGCTGGATTGGCAGTCTGGCACCGGAACTGATCCTGGCTCGTCAGGCTGAGCGTGCTCAGGCGGTCACCGATGCGTTACTGGCCGGGAATACGATTCAATCTGGTGAAGTGTATCTGGTTGGCGCAGGCCCCGGTGATCCGGATTTGCTGACGTTTCGTGCGCTGAGGTTGATTCAGAGTGCCGATATCGTGTTCTACGATCGTCTGGTGAATCCGCTGATTCTTGATCTGATTCATCCGGATGCCGAGCGCTTTTACGTAGGTAAAGCAAAAAGTGATCATTCGGTACCTCAGGAAGGTATTAATCAGCTGCTGGTCAATGCCGCCCGAGCGGGCAAAAAGGTCTTACGCCTGAAGGGCGGTGACCCGTTTATTTTTGGTCGCGGCGGTGAAGAAATTGAAGAACTGGCGGCCGCTGGCCTGCCGTTTCAGGTGGTGCCGGGCATTACTGCCGCCAGTGGTTGTGCGGCATACGCCGGTATTCCGCTGACGCATCGCGATCATGCGCAAAGCGTGCGCTTTGTTACCGGTCATTTAAAAAATGGCACCTGCGATCTGCCCTGGCAGGAACTGGTGCATCCGGGGCAGACTTTGGTTATCTATATGGGGCTGACGGGCTTGCCGCATATTTGTGAGCAGCTGATTGCTGCTGGTATGGATACGGAGACGCCGGTGGCCTTGGTGGAGAAAGGAACGTTGCCGGATCAGCGCGTGCACGTCAGTACGCTGAACGATATGCCGGACTACATTGCCGGACGTTCCATTCAGGCACCCACACTGACGATCGTCGGTTCGGTGGTCAGTCTGCACGAACAATTAAAGTGGCGCTAAGCCCCGCACAGTGAATGCTATGCGGTTGTTTTCCTGCATAAATCTGCCGTTTTCGTTAAGCGGCAGACTTTAAAATATGCACTATGCTTGGACTAATGGTTGTAACTACTGGGTCTGAGTAATGAGTCTTCTTAATTCTTTGAGTATTAAAACTAAAATTCTGTCGCTGGCTGGCGTGGCGGTTATTGGTTTTATCGTCAGTATTTTGGTGAATACCAATATGAATACGGCGAACTCCGAGCGGCTGCAAACCATTCAGAAAACATTCTTCCCTGTGGTCGAAATCTCCAAGGCCAACCTCGTACGTTTATCCCGTCTTGAAGAGTTATTCTCTACTGCCGTCAGTACCGGTGAAATGGACTTTGTTAATGCCGCTGAGAAAGTCAGAAAAGAAGTAACGGACGCTTTGGCAAAGCTTGAAACCATCTGGCCTGAGCGTGCCGGCGAAGTGCAGCTCACCCGCGATGCGTTTAACGCTTACTTTACCGCCGCGAAAAAGCTCTCTGCAGGCATGATTGATGGCACCCTTGAACCATCGGCGATGTCTTCATCGATCAATACGATGAATAAGGCGCTTGTTGCAGCACGCAAGCTCATGCAGCAGTACAGTGAGGATGGACTGCAGGCTTTTAATGACACCGTAGCGAAATCAAATGAAGCAGCACAGAACGCGTTGTCTATCGGTCTGGTGGTGACGCTCGTCACGCTGGTGTTTCTGGCGTTCGTTGCCTGGAGTACCAGTAATTCTATTAACACCGCCGTTAACAGTTTGCTGATGTCGTTAAAGGATATCGCCTCCGGTGAGGGCGATCTGACACAACGCATCAGCAAATCTTCCAATGATGAAATCGGTGAGGTAGTGGACTGGTTCAATCAATTCATCGATAAGCTGCACAGCAGTATTGGTGAGGTGGTAGCGACCACAAGACCGCTGAGTGGCGTATCCAATGATCTGGGAAGTCTCACGTCAGAAACGTCCCAAATCACGGAGCAGCAAAACCGGGCGACCGAAGAAGTCTCTTTTGTCGTCGATGAAATGGTTGCCAGTGTTAAGGATGTTTCGACCAATGCCAGTTCTGCGGCCCAGGCGGCACGTGAAGCCGATCAGGCAGCGAAAGAAGGCCGCACGATCGTGAATGATACGGTAAAAAGTATTAATGCTCTGGCCGGAGAAGTTGAGCGGGCCAGCGAGGTTATCCGCAAGCTGGAAGCCGATACGGCAAACGTAGGCAGCATTCTGGATGTGATTAAAGGTATTGCCGAACAGACCAATCTGCTGGCACTGAATGCAGCCATTGAAGCGGCCCGGGCGGGTGAGCAGGGACGTGGCTTTGCCGTGGTAGCCGATGAGGTTCGTACACTCGCTTCGCGCACTCAGGATTCGACTCAGGAAATTCAGGCGGTTATTGAAGAACTGCAATCAGCCGCGCGTTCCGCGGTTGATGTTATGAGCTCCAGTAAAGATCGCGCAAAAACCAGTGTCAGTCAGGCCGCCAAAACGGACGAAAGCCTGCAGGCCATTACCAGCAAGGTCGAATCGATTACCGCCATGAATAGCCAGATTGCCTCGGCAACGGATCGGCAGGAACAGGCTGCGCACAGCATCAAAGACAACGTTATGGGCATTAAAGATACATCGGCCACAGCCATGGCCAGTATGCAGAAAGTCGCCGCGGCCAGTCGCTCGCTGACTGAAATCGCGCATACCCTGCAACGTATTACCGGACAGTTTAAAGTTTAATGTCCGAATTGATTGGCAATAAAAAGCCGGCATCTATTGCCGGCTTTTTTATTTTTCATCAGAACTGCGTCGGGAAAAGCTTCGGCTATTTAAGTTCTGTTGTCAGCGGGAGCCTGTTGTTCCAGGCCTCGGAGCAACGCTGCAGTGATGCTTCAATATCGTTGTTTTTTTCAATTGCACAGAGAGCCAGTGCTGCGGTCTGAATAATGGCAGCAGTGGCGTACGTGTTTTGTGTCTCGCCGCTCCAGATCTGTTCCAGCCAGTGAATGCTTATTTCCTGAGGTTTGTCGTCAATATGAGAAGCCAGCTTTGGAATACGAATTTCACCGGCTATACCATTGAGCAATGTCCGGGCGATGCAGTCCCGTTCGGGATTCACTTCGAATTCGCCCCCTTCACCTTTGATGACCATTGCATCTGTTTGGTTAAGTCTGGCGGCATCGGTATGGGTGAAGGCGTAGTTCGGATGAAATACGCCCTGAACGCTGGGAATGCCAGGCGGAGCAATGGTTTTCATCACGGTGTTAATGGGGGAGCGCACGCCTAAAATGGATTTTAACGACAGCCAGCGTTGCAGTTGCGGATTAAGTACTGCGCAGGGCAGGTACAATAAAGGACTGGTCGCAGACAGGGAGCTCAGGTCGGCCATGGTGGTGGCAATCGGTACATTAAAATGAGCAAACACCTCGACTGAATAAAGACGGCCGGCGGTATGGGATTCTGTACCGTGAAAAAGAATGCGATATCCCATCTGGGTGAGCAGTAACGCCGACAAGAAGCACCAGAAAGGCTGGCGGCGTTTGCCTGCGTAGCTGGGCCAAATCAGGTCTGCTGCAATGTCAGCGGGCCATAGCTCATTAATGGCTGCCGCGAAGCCCGCTAACTCCTCCGGACTCTCTTCTTTAACCCGCATCAGCATAAAAATAGCGCCCAGCTGTTCGGGCTCGTAATCACCGGCGAGCATTGTGCGCATGGTAAACAGGGCTTCCTCATGGGTCATGCTGCGGCTGGCGTTTTTACCCCGGGCCAGAATGCGAACGTAGTCAGCCAGCGTATGTTGTGACGTCACAGGCAATTCTCCGGGCGGGGTAATCCGGCAATTTTGGCGGCAATTTTGGCCGGACTACCGGGGAATAAAGTCAGCAGATAGATGCTGCCGGATTTTTCAGCTCCCAGTGTTTGTTTCAGATGCTTTGCCAGCGGACGCATTGCGGGGGCGAGATCAAACTGTTGGTAAAAGTCGCGTAACGCCCAGATGATTTCCCAATGCTCCGGCGTGAGCAATAGGCCTTCGCGTCGTGCCAGCTCAGCTGCGACGTCCTCAGACCAGTCGTCCAGATTCTGCAGAAAACCGTCATTATCGAGTTGTAAATCGTTCATCGGTTACGGCTTCCAGCTTAGTGTGCGGGAATGGCTAAGGCACAGCTCGACCCACTGTTTATCATCTATGGCGATCGCACCGATATTGTCCTGCAGGCTATCCGCCAGGCCGCGTTGTCGGGCATCGGTTGTACGGAAGTAGCAGCGGTTTTGGTGACTCCAGTTATTGCTGGTCAGCAGCTGCAGGGCATACACGCCGTCACCAATAAAGACCAGACTGTCTGCCGGGGCCAGCATGCGTTCAAGTTGCTTCAGTGCGGTGGTTTGGCTGGTCAATACCAGATGCAGGGTCATATTAAAAACTCAGGCAGTGTTGGGCATTGTTCAGCAATTCAGGCACGTCGCTGGCGCTGACCGGTGTGGCGAGATTGCTGAGCAATGACGGCTGAAGATTGAGCGCCTGCAAATCGTCTTCGATATAGCAGAGTGCATCGCAGTCGTACATTGGCAGGGCACTGATGTATTTGGCTGGTGACTTACCACCGGCTTTGCGCGGCTCTTGTGCCTTCAGTAACCAGAATATTCCGGCTCCCTGAAAGATCAGGCTGACCTTATGCTCAAAGGCAGCCAGCGCCATTGCCATCTCTAAAGCCTCAGGGTCGGCGCCGGGGGCGCTGCGGATAATGATGCAAACAGTGCTCATAATGCCTCAGAAATCAATGATGCGATCGGAGTCGAGAGCGGCTTCAGCCATCTCGCCCAGACCGGCCAGTTCAAACCCTGCAGCCAGCGTGTTGGCCGGCAGGTTATAGCGCTGTTGCTCGGCATTATCGGTTACTCCGCGACGTAATGCGTTGGCAATACAAACCTGAAGCGGGAAACCATACTCGGTGGCCAGAGATTGCCATTGCTGACTGACCGCGGATTGTCCCTGAGCAGGGTTTTGCGTACTCAGAGCGGCAAACACTGCATCCTGATAAAAAAAGACGCGCTGTAGCTTGTGTCCCTGAGCCAGCAGGCTGCGGGCAAAATCCTGCGCCAGAATATGAGATGCCCCGGAAAAAGGACTCTGTGTCAGAAGTAGTGAAAAAGTGGCCATAGCGTCGATCCGGAAAGGTTGATGCTATGGTAATCGGCTGCGCCGCTAATGCAAAGTCGGCGACGTGTTTACCGCTATCGTGTTGATTTATAAAAAAAAGTATTGACCCGAAATTCTAGTTAAGTATTATACGCGCACTGTTTGGAGGGATGGCTGAGCGGTTAAAAGCACCGGTCTTGAAAACCGGCATAGGTTAATCCCTATCTAGGGTTCGAATCCCTATCCCTCCGCCAAACACTAAAAAGCCAGCGCTTGCGCTGGCTTTTTTTATGTCTGGGATTTGCTCAGGAGTGAATGGCCTGAATCAGCAGGTAAATGCTGCAACCGGCCACCAAAGTAATAGCCAGCCATTCGGCTTGATAAATTCTGGTCAGTAACACCGGTGAGACCGATACATCGTCCTGATGTGAGGTAGGGCGCTTAATTAGCATGAGGGCATTCCACGGCTGTTATCTGCAGTAAGAATGGCCCAGGTTGAATGCCGGTGATGTTGTAGTTGTGTGCGTATTCTGTTTCGCTGAGTAATCGCAGCAGGGTGTATCTTTACTGTTTGCGCATCATTTCGCCGATAAATTCAGATACCGAGCGCCCCAGAGCATTCAGGTTGTACCCACCTTCCAGAATGGCCACCCACGGGATATTGCGTGACTGTGCATAATCCTGAATCCAGCGGCCGATCCAGCGGTAATCATCGTCCAGCAGACAAAGTTCGGCCATCGGATCGTCACGGTGGGCATCAAAGCCGGCAGAAACAATAATGACTTCAGGTGCAAAACCGCGCAGGGCAGGCGCCCATAATTCTTCGACCTTGCTGCGGAACTCCTCACTGCCTGCGCCAGCATTCAGGTGAACATTGATCAGATTACTGTACTTATCGACCTGATAGTGGGAGTAGGGGTAAAAGGGATGCTGAAAACTTGAACAGATTAAAAAACGCGGGTCGTTTTTAAGAATATCGACCGTGCCATTTCCCTGGTGTGCGTCAAAATCCAGAATCGCAACACGCTGTGCATGGTGGGCTTCGGCGGCGCGCAAAGCGGTAATAGCAACGTTGTTAAAAAAACAGAAGCCCATGCTTTTGCGATGCTCAGCATGATGGCCGGGTGGGCGCACAGAAACAAACGCGTTGTCATATTTGCCGCTCATAATGTCATCCAGCGCGAGTGTACTGGTGCCGACGGAATAGAGAGCTGCGTCAAGGCTGCCGGAGGACATTGGTGTATCCTCGTCGACATAAATATGACCCTGTTTGGGCTGAATCAACTGCAATTGCTCGAAATAGCCCGGGCTGTGGGCGCGTAAAATATCGGGCTTGTGCGCGGTCTGGCCATCGACGATGGTCAGTTGATCCCACAGTCCGCGCGACTTGAGCTGTTGTTCGATCGCCAGAATCCGCATGGCATGCTCCGGATGTTCGTCACCGGTGTCATGCTCGAAATGCTGCTGGAAGGAGTAGTAGGCAGTGGTCATATAAGGTAGTTTTTGTCTTTTTGTTTGCCCAGTGTATATAGGGCCTGTGTCTACGCCAACTAAACTTAAGGATCATTCCTTATGGGAACCCGCTCTCTCGAGTTATTTTTTCAACCAAAATCCATTGCTGTCATCGGTGCATCTGAGCGGGTAGGCAGTCTTGGCGGTGCCATTGTGCGCAATCTGGTCAATGGCGAATACCCCGGTGTCATCATCCCGGTGAACTCGCGGGGCTATAAAGAAGTGTATGGCATCCCGGCGCTGGCGCGCATTGGCCAACTGGAGGGGGCGGTTGATCTGGCCATTATCTGTACGCCGGCGGAAAGCGTACCGAAAATTATCAAGCAGCTTCACAGTAAGAATGTCGGCGCGGCGATGCTGTTAACGGGCGGTATTGCCCGCACCCGTTCCTGGCAGTTCCGCCCGTCTTCTGATCGCCTGAATCAGGTTATCCAGCAGACCCGCATGCGCATACTCGGCCCGGATTGCCTGGGCATGGTGATTCCCGGACGCAAACTGAACGCCAGCTTCCTGCATGTGCCGGTTCGCAGCGGTCATATTGCTTATGTCGGCCAGTCGGGAACGTTGGCCTCGGGCGTCATGGATTGGGCTTTCAGCCGCAATATTGGCTTTTCTCATGTTCTTACTCTGGGCAAGAGTCAGGATGTGACGCTGCCAGACCTGATCGACTATATCGTGCAGGAACCGCAGGTGCGTACGCTGTTGATTCAGCTGGATGAAATCGGCTCCGGCAAAGCACTCATTCGTGCATTGCGTGCGGCTTCGCGGCACAAGCTGGTGCTGGCGGTTAAGAGTAATCGCTTCCAGGAAAATCCTTTAAACCGTATTGCCAGCCCCAAAGGCCTGCGTTCCCGTGATGCGTTGGTGGATGAGACTCTGGCCCGTGCCGGTGTATTGCGCGTATCGGCGACCGATGAGTTGTTCGACTGTGTCGATGCACTGAGTCGTCGCCGCGAAAGCTTTGGTCCGCGACTGGCCATCATTGCCAATGGCCGTGGCCCGGCCATTCTGGCGATGGATCGCCTGTTGCACGATAAGGGGCGACTGGCGACTTTGTCAGAAGACACCCGCACCCATTTGCGCAGCCTGCTGCCGGAATACGTTAAAACCGATAATCCGGTACTGCTCAATCCGGAGTTAAAGCCACAGCAATTGGCGGCTGTCGCCAATACGCTGCTGCGTGACCGGCAGGTCGATGCGCTGCTGGTTATTTACATTCCGAGCCTGGGATCAGACCCGCTGGCCAATGCCGAAACCCTGGTGAAAATTGCTCAGAACAGCAACAAAAGTGTGCTCACCAGCTGGATGGGTGAGTATTCGGTAGAAACGGCGCGTGAATGTTTTGATCAGCACGGCATTCCAACCTTCGATACTCCGGACAATGCGATCAAGTCCTACATGTATATGGTGCAGCATCAGCGCACCCAGGATTTGTTGCGCGAGACGCCGGAGAGCCTGGAAATTCCGATTTCCTCGGTACATACCGAAGTCGATAAAGCCATTCTGGCGGTTCATCGTCCGGGGGATTATCTGCTGCCGGGGCAGGTCTGGGATCTGCTGAATGCTTATGGCTTCTCCTGCGCAGAAAACCGCTACCGCTCTTCCTTGTCAGAATTACTGGCGGTGGCAGAAGAGGTGAAAGGCCCCTGGGTGTTGCGCGTTCATCACCGCGACTACCTCTATCCTTTTGCTTATGGCAACAATCCGCGTGAGCGTCTGCGTTCGGTTGCGCGCGAGCTGAAGACCATTGAGGATGTCACGAACGCCGCAGAAGACCTGGAAAGCAAAATTGCGGTCGCCTTCCCCAACAGCCCGGTTCTGGGTTACACCCTGCAGACCATGCACCGGGCGCTGGATAACCTGCAGTTTTCATTCGGGATTGGTCGTGATGCTGAAATCGGCCCGTCTCTGTTTTTGGGGGGGGGGGGGTCAACAGCGGACATTCTGGTGGATCGCCAGGTTGCCTTGCCGCCGCTGAATGCCAACCTGGCGGAAAAACTGATTAAACGCAGTCATTTCTATGAAGTGCTGAATGAACGTTCTGATAATATAGAGCGCGAACTGGTCACACTGGAGCGCTGGCTGGTTGCGTTGTCGCACATGGCGTTAAACCACCCATGGATGGCCGGTCTGGAGGTGAATGCCATACGTCGTCAGGTTGGACGTTACATGATCATCGGCGTTGCCGGAGAGGTCGGTCATGCCGCCAAAAGTGCGATTATGCCGTACCCGAAAGAACTGGAAAGCCATTACGAAAGCCGCAATGGCCACGCTTATGATGTGCGGCCTATCCGTGCCGAAGATGAGCCGGCCCTTGAGCGTTTTTATCAGCGCTTAAGCCCGGAGTCTCTGCGTCTGCGTTTCTTTTCGGCGCGCCGCCAGTTTAATCACCGTGAGCTGGCGCGTTTCACCCAGATCGATTATGACCGCGAAATGGCCTTTGTTGCATTGCGCGAAGGCGAGTTGTATGGCGTTGTGCGGGTGTATCTTGATGCGGATGACGTAGCGGCTGAATTCTCGGTCATTATCGATGATAACTGCCGCGGAGAAGGGCTGGGGCTGCGCCTGATGCAGGGCATTATTGGCTACCTCACAGAGCGTGGCGTATTGCAGATTTTTGGTACGGTGCTGCCGCATAATGGCGGCATGCTGAAGCTGGCCGAGCGTCTTGGCTTCAGTGCGCACCACAATATGGATGAAGGCGTGGTGGAGGTGGGTAAAAATCTTAACCCGCTGAAGTACGCCTGGCAGAGAAAACGAATGTACCCTCTGTGAACGGTTTGTTATATTCGCGCAAATAACAACGACAGTGCCATGAAGCACTGCAACGCTGAGACTGTAAGTAATAACGGGGTGGGCCCTTGATTAAAGTGCTGGTTGTCGATGACCATGAGCTGGTTCGCTCAGGTATTTCTCGTCTGCTGACAGACGCAAAGGGAATTGAAGTAGTCGGTGAAGCAGCAAGTGGTGAGGAAGCCGTTCAGTTTGCTAAAGAACACTCACCGGACATTATTCTTATGGATATCCGTATGCCGGGTATCGGCGGGCTGGAAGCAACCCGTAAAATCACGCGCCACAACCCGGATGTTCAGGTCATTGCGGTGACCGCCTGTGACGATAACCCGTATGCAACGCGCCTTTTGCAGGCCGGAGCAGCAGGTTATATCACCAAAGGAGCGGATGCGGACGAAATGGTGCGCGCCATTATGAAAGTGAAAAGCGGGCAGAAGTACATCAGTCCGGAGATTGCTCAGCGTATGGCGCTGAAACCGTTTCAGCAGGATCAGACATCCCCTTTTGATGATCTCTCTGAGCGGGAAATGCAGATCACGTTAATGATTGTCGGCTGTCAGAAAGTGGCCGAGATCAGTGAAAAACTGTTCCTCAGCCCGAAAACGGTGAACAGCTACCGCTACCGCATCTTCGAAAAACTCGAAATAGACAGCGATGTGGAACTGACGCTGCTGGCGATGCGCCACGGTTTGGTGGATCCTGCGGCGACCGCCTGATGGCAGAATTCGATGTCAGTGCATTTCTGCAGACCCTGACCCAGCGGGCCGGGGTTTATCGCATGTTTGCCGCCGATGATGAATTGCTCTACGTCGGCAAAGCCAAAAATCTTAAAAACCGTGTATCCAGTTACTTCCGTGCCCGTGGCTTAAACAGCAAAACGGTCGCTCTGGTTAGTCGTATTGACCACATTGAAGTGACGGTGACCGCCAGTGAAGCAGAAGCGTTGCTGCTTGAGCAGACGCTGATTAAGCAACACCGGCCGCAATACAATATTCTGCTGAAAGACGATAAGTCTTATCCGTTTATTCATCTGTCAGAGCATGATTACCCGCTGCTCGCGTACCGGCGTGGCAAAAAACGCCGCGATGGCCGTCTGTTTGGCCCGTATCCGAATGCTGGCGCGGCGCGCGATACGCTGAATTATCTGCAGCGGCTGTTTTTGCTGCGCTCCTGTGAAGACAGTTATTTCAATCACCGCAGCCGCCCTTGTCTGCAGTATGAAATCAAACGCTGTTCTGCCCCTTGCGTGAACAAAATCAGCCAGCAGGATTACCAGCAAAGCGTGCGTCAGGCGACGCTGTTTCTGCAGGGTAAAAGCCAGCAATTATTGCAGGAGCTGCAAAGTCAGATGATGGCGGCGTCTGAGGCGCTTAATTTTGAGCAGGCCGCCGCATTGCGTGATCAGATTGAGCTGCTGCGTCAGACGCAGGAAAAACAGTTTGTTGACTCGGGGCAGGGCGAGGCCGATGCCTGGGCGATTGTTGAATGGCAGAATGTGCTGTGTATTCATCGTCTGGCCTTTCGTCAGGGGCGTCTGGTGGCGAGTAAAAATTACTATCCGGATAATCCGGCGGGTGAAAGTAATGAGCAGCTGCTGCTCGATTTTGTCAGTCAGTTTTATCTTGCTGATCATGCGCTGGAAGGCATTCCCCGCGATCTGATATTGGACGTCGGTGATGATGATGTTGAAGCGTTGCTGGAAGCGCTGCGTCTGCATCGGCAGGCGAAGGTTTACCACAGCCGTGGCAGTCGTGGTCATAACCGCAAATGGCTGCATATGGCCAGCGAGAATGCCCGCACCGGAGCGCAGACAAAAATATCCGGCCATCAGGCCGCGCTGAATAAACTCAGTCAGGTTGCACAATTGCTGAATCTGGCCGAGCCGCCAAAACGCATCGAGTGTTTTGATATCAGTCATGCGCAAGGCGAGGCAACCTACGCCTCCTGCGTGGTGTATGGCGAAGAAGGCTTAATGAAACAGCGCTACCGGCGTTTTTCGATTAAAGGCGTGGTTGCCGGTGATGATTATGCGGCGCTGGAGCAGGCGGTTACCCGTCATCTGACGCGTCTTAAAGAACAGGATGATTTGCCTGGCCTGCTGTTGATCGACGGCGGAAAAGGCCAGATTGGCCGTATTCGCGAGGTTTTGCACACGCTGCAACTGAACACTTTGCCTGCTTTTGGTATCTCGAAAGGAGAAACCCGTAAGTCGGGCTGGGAATTCTTGTGGGAAGCCGGGGCGACGCAACCTATAATGCCTGACGCTCATCATGAAGGATTTCGCCTGTTACAGTGGGTTCGTGATGAGGCTCACCGGTTTGCCATCACCGGACACCGTAAGGCCAGGGCGAAATCGCGCAGCCAGTCGGATGTGGACTCTCTGGCGGGCGTGGGTCCCAAGCGCCGGCGTGAATTACTGCTGCACTTTGGCAGTCTGAAGAATATGCGCAGTGCACCGCGCGAAGAGTTGGAAAAGGTTCCAGGCATAAGTAAAAAACTTGCCGAACAGATCTTTATACAATTACACGGCGAGTAACGGAGAATATATTTTAATGAATTTGCCCAACATACTGACCCTGAGCCGCATCCTGATGATTCCGCTGATGGTCATCAGTTTTTATTGGTTCGGGCATGATGGCAAAGTTGGCGCCGCTATCCTGTTTGCTCTGGCGGCTGTGACCGACTGGTTTGATGGCTATCTGGCGCGCAGACTGAATCAAACAACACCGCTGGGGGCTTTTCTCGATCCGGTAGCCGATAAATTGATCGTCGCCGTTGCCCTGGTGCTGTTGGTCGAAAGTTTTTCCAGTATGTGGCTGACTATTCCGGCCTCCATCATTGTCGGTCGTGAAATTGTCATCTCGGCGCTACGTGAGTGGATGGCTGAGCTGGGCAAGCGCGCCAACATTGCCGTCAGTTATGTCGGCAAAGTGAAAACAGCCTTACAAATGGCGTCGATTACCATACTCATGGCGTCGGAAGGGCACCAGCTTCTTGTGCAGGCAGGATATATCACGCTTTACCTGGCTGCGGTTCTGACCATCTGGTCGATGCTGGTGTATTTGCGTGCAGCCTGGCCGGAACTGCGTGCGAAGGCGTAATTTAGTCTAAGTGCTTAAAAAGTAAGAAAAAACACTTGACTCTCAGGCTGCTCCATTTAAAATGCGCAGCACTTAAAGCGGGAATAGCTCAGTTGGTAGAGCACAACCTTGCCAAGGTTGGGGTCGCGAGTTCGAGTCTCGTTTCCCGCTCCAAATTTTCATTTAGTAATGAATCTCGGCGCGATAGCAAAATGGTTATGCTGCGGATTGCAAATCCGCCGATGCCGGTTCGATTCCGGCTCGCGCCTCCAAATTCGGTGATGCCGACATTCGCCGAGCTGCGTGGCAAGATGCCCCGGTGGTGAAATTGGTAGACACAAGGGATTTAAAATCCCTCGGCCTATGGCTGTGCCGGTTCGACTCCGGCCCGGGGCACCATTTCTAGCATTCGCAGTACCTCTTCTCTCTTCCAAAATAATCGATGTGTTCTGCGGCTGCAGCTTCAGGGATAATCCCTCATACTCCGTTTAATTCCGGCAGAGATATCGATTATGTTCAATTACATCGAACCCGTATTCCGCCCGCCCAGTGAGGCGCGCTCGCTTATTCTTCAGGTCACTAACGGCTGTTCGTGGAATCAATGCACGTTCTGCGATATGTACACTCAGCCGCAAAAAAAATTCCGCGCTCGCGACGAAGATGACGTATTGAATGAAATTCGTCAGGCTGCAGCGCTGGGTCCGCGTTTTGAAAAAGTCTTTCTGGCCGATGGTGATGCCATGGTTCTGCCGGTGCGTCGCCTCACTAATATTCTGCTGGCCATTAAAGAACATCTGCCCTGGGTTAAGCGGGTGGGGGCTTATTGCCTGCCGCGCAATATTCGCAAAAAGTCAGCAGAAGAGCTTACAGAGTTGCGCAGGCTTGGCTTGGGTATTCTTTATGTGGGCGCAGAAAGCGGCGATGACGAAGTACTGGGCTTTATTAAAAAAGGCGAAACCTGGCAGAGCACACTCGATGCGTTGTTAAAAATAAAACAGGCCGGAATACAGTCATCGGTGATGATTCTGAATGGCATGGGTGGGGTTGCCTACAGTGAGCAGCACGCGCGCCATTCGGCGCTGTTAATGAATGAGGCGCAGCCTGAGTTTTTGTCTACGTTAATTGTCAGCTACCCACTGGGTGATCAGCGGGTTGTCGACGGATTTAATGGCAACTATCAATTGCCGGATCAGCATGATTTGTTTATTGAACTGCATACGCTGATCTCTCATCTGGAATTAAGTAATACCGTTTTCCGCAGTGATCATGCGTCCAATTATTTACCATTAAAAGGGACGCTTGGGCAGGATAAGCACGCCATTCTGGCTCAGCTTGAAACGGCGATTAATAATCCGCAGCGCATACGTCTGCGTCAGGAATGGCAAAGGGGATTATGATGAATATCAGTTCGCTTGAGCAGCAGCTGGGTCTTGATTGTGAAAATCAGCATCCGCCCGTTGACCAGTGGCACCCGGAATTGTCCGGCGATATGGATATGGTTATCCGTCGCGACGGTTCCTGGTGGCACGAAGGCGTGCAGATAAAACGTGAAAAACTGGTGCGTTTATTTGCCAGTATTCTGCGCAAAGAAGGTGATGAGTATTTTCTTCTGACGCCGGTCGAAAAATGGCGAATCCGTGTTGAAGACCGGCCACTATTGATTGTGATGATTGAATGTGTCGATAACAATATCAGCGCGATTACCAATACTGGCGATGTCGTTACGGTCGGGCAAAAGCACCCCTTATTAATGAGTGAGCTGGATGGCGTTATGGTGCCGGAAATAAATATCCGGGCTGATCTCTATGCACGCTTTTCCCGTAATGCGTTTTACGATCTCAGTGAAATGGCCCGGGAAGAAAAGGATGGGCGCTTTTTTGTTAATAGTGATGGTGGTCAATATTTTTTGTCCTGAAATAAAAAAATATCTCTGAAAATAAGACCTGCGTGCAGGTCTTACGCATTCCGGAACATTTGTTTTAATGGTTAATTCTGAATATTTACCTGCTTTTGTTTTTTAGCTTGAACCCTGAATAACTGCTCCTTACATTGCCGCCAATCCAACAATAACAAACACCATGGACGGCTATGCGCTACGTTTTTTCTCTTTGTTTTTTATCCCCATGCTTTGCTCTTGCGGCGTTAGATCCGGTTAGTGATGCTCAATTAGCGGATATTTCCGGACAGAGTGGTATTACCATTATTACATCTGCGCGGCTCACCATTGGTCAGATTGAGTATCGCGATGAAGGGCGGCTGCAGATCAATCAGGTGGCGCTGGGTGGTGCCAACAGAAGCCGCTATTTTGGTAAGGACTGGGGTTACAGTTCACGCTCAGGTGATCGCCTTGATGGTGCGATGATGACGATCGATGTCCTTCCTGATGGTGACCTTGTTTTATCTGCTTTTGTTGATCCGGGGCTGGGTGGAGGGGTGATTGATTTTGGTTTGTCGACTGGCCAGATTGCTCTGTCTGCGGCGGACGATGCGCACCGCGCTACGCTGATTAATTCTGTTGATATTGCTGGTCTGGCGACGCAGTACCGGATGAAAGTGGATGCGCAGACAACGGACATCCAGATTCAGGCAGCACTGGGAATTGCTGATATGAATATTGATGCAGCGCCGCTGGGGGTTCGTGTTAATAATCTGATTCTGGCCAATCATACCTATTTTGAATCGCTGAAGGATTGGGGGGCGCCTGCCTTATCTCTTTCGGATGTGCAGCTGCCAATAGGGATTAATCTTCATGCCAGTGATCTTGGGCTTGATATCCGTCTGGTGAGGTTTTTTGCGGATGTGAATATCGGTAGTATTGAATTAGCACAGGAAAGCATTGGCAGTGTGGCGGTTGATGATCTGAATCTCGGTGGATTAAATATGCGTATCAGTGGGCATTTGTAAGATACCGCAGGCTGAGTAAAAGACGTGTGTCTAGTCCTGAAATACGTTGACACTTATTTCGCAAACGCCCGATGAACCTCATCGGGCGTTTTGTATTTAAGAGACAGGTGCGGTCGCCGGCTGTTGTACTGCATAACCGACTCCCGAACCATCTCTCTTGCTTCACTCAAGTCCCGCGGCTTTACCATCAGATATTCGTTCTTAATAATTCCATTCACCCGCTCCGCCAGCGCGTTCTGGTAACAGTCATAGCCGTCCGTCATTGAGCATCGGACACCATACCGTTTGTGGACGTCCTGATACTTGGCAGAGCAGTACTGAATGCCTTGGTCTGAATGATGTATCAGCTCGTCTTTGCCCCGTCGTTGCCTCAAAGCCTTTCTGAAGGCCTGTACGACCGAACCTGTCTTTAGATTATCGTGGACGTGATAACCCACGATTTTCCGCGAATACGCGTCCGTCACCAGACTGATATAGGCCTCGCCATGCTGTACCGGCAGGTGAGTAATATCGGCTCCCCATACATGATCAGGCCGCTGGGCAACAGCCTGCTCACTGCCTGGTTTTAATAAGTTGGGATGGCAACGAAAACGATGATGACTATTGGTGGTCTTGTGGTAAGCCCGTTTACGGGTGATCAGCATTCGCTGTTCGCGCAGCAGCGCAAAAAGACGATCTCTGCCAATGCTCAGGCCGCCGCTTGCCAACCGTTTTTGCAACTTACGGGTGCCCAGTCTTGGCTGTTGCATTCGCTCGCGCATGACAAAACTCAAAACTCTGACCTCCTGTTGCTGACGTATCCGATCCCGTTGGCGCTGCTGGTAATAAGCTTGCCTGCTGATTCCCAGGTAGGCGCAACTTCGGCTGACAGATAGTCCTGCTACCGCTTTCTTTTCGATGATCTGGCACGTGGCTTTTTTACGATGCTGACACCGTAATCACGCTCCAGCACATCAACGACGGCTTCAAAAAACTCCGCTTTCATCTTCGACTCAGCCAGCTGTTGTTCAAGTTCTTTGATGCGCTGCTCAGGCGTTAACGGCAAGGATTCGTCTGACATGGTGTGGCTTCCGGGGGTGGTCATTGGATGGCTGCCTTTGGACCAGTCCAGTTTGCCATGCTTGCGCAACCAGACCAAAACCGTTGATCGCCCCTGAATGCCATAACGCTGTTGGGCTTGCTTGTAGCTCAGTTCGCCTTTTTCAAACTGGTCAACAACGGCCAATTTAAAGGCGAGGGAATAATCTCGCTAGGTTCGCTTGGAGGTTGATAACATCACACTTTCCTGTTTTTTGGGTTGGAAAGTGTCAACTCTATTCAGGACGAGACAGTGAAAACAAAAAAGGAGCCAAGAGGCTCCTTTTTTGTTTGCAAGCAGGGCTTACATGTTCGGATAGTTCGGACCGCCAGCACCTTCCGGAGTTACCCAGGTGATGTTCTGCGATGGATCTTTAATATCACAGGTTTTGCAGTGAACACAGTTTTGCGAGTTGATCTGGAAGCGATTGCCGTTCTCGTCTTCCACAATCTCGTACACGCCGGCAGGGCAGTAGCGCTGCGCTGGCTCATCCCACTTAGGCAGGTTAACGCTCAGCGGAATGGAGGCGTCTTTCAGCTTCAGGTGGCACGGCTGATCTTCAGCGTGGTTTACATTGCTGATAAAAACAGAGTCCAGCCGGTTAAAGCTCAGCTTGCCGTCTGGTTTCGGGTAATCGATCTGTGGGCTCTTGGCTGCGGGTTTCAGTGCGGTGTGATCGGGTGTGGTGTCATGCAGGGTGAATGGCACTGGCAGAATATTCTGATCGATAAAATTAAAGGCTGCGCCGCCAAATACTCCGAATTTATGCATGGCCGGGGCGAAGTTACGGCTGCGCTGCAGTTCCTGGTAAGCCCAGGATGCTTCAAAAGTCGTGGTGAATTCAGTGATTTCATCATGCACGCGCCCGCTGCTTAAGGCGTTAACGATTTCTTCGGCAGCGATCATGCCGCTTTTCATTCCGGTATGAACGCCTTTTATCTTGGCAAAATTCAGCGTTCCCGCGTCGCAACCAATCAGCAGCCCTCCAGGAAATGTCATTTTTGGCAGACAATTAATCCCGCCTTTTGCTGCCGCTCTGGCGCCATATGAAACTCGCTTGCCTCCCTGTAAGTATTGCTTTAACACCGGGTGGTGTTTCAGGCGCTGAAATTCATTAAACGGGCTCAGATGTGGATTGCTGTATGACAAATCGGTAAACAGCCCGACCACCGCCTGATTGTTTTCAGTGTGGTATAAAAAAAATCCGCCGGCAGTGGATGATCCCATTAAGGGCCATCCAGTACCGTGCAGCACTAAACCCTCCTGGTGTTTGGCAGGGTCGATATCCCAGAGTTCTTTAATGCCAAGTGAAAAGTGCTGTGGATCCTTGCCTTCATCCAGTTTGAACTCAGCAATAAGCTGCTTGCCAAGATGGCCGCGGCAACCTTCAGCGAATACGGTGTATTTGGCGCGCAGTTCCATGCCCGGGATGTATTCATCTTTCGGCTGGCCATTATGGTCAATACCCAAATCGCCGGTAATGATGCCTTTAACAACACCGTCTTCGACGATATATTCAGTAGCAGTAAAGCCCGGATAAATTTCAACGCCAAGATCTTCGGCCTGACTGGCCAGCCAACGGCAAAAATTGCCGAGTGAAACGATGTAGTTGCCATCGTTGTGCATTGGTTTGGGAATAGCCCAGTGCGGCGCCTTAATGCCTCTTTTTTGTGTCGTCAGAAAATAAACATCATCGCGTTTCACGGCGACGTTAAGCGGAGCTCCCTTTGCTTTCCAGTCGGGAAAAAGCTCGGTCAGCGCACGATCTTCAATTACCGCACCAGACAGAATATGAGCGCCAATTTCAGAGCCTTTTTCTACCAGACAAACGGATATTTCCTGACCTGTGGTGGCAGCTAGTTGTTTGATGCGGCACGCGGCCGACAACCCGGCGGGGCCGCCACCAATGATCACTACATCGTATTCCATTATTTCTCTTATCATTGTGTTCTCCTCTGAGATCTTGCTGGTAACGGTCAGAGTAAGCAAAGCGGTGCGGCCTGTTATCACCCCTGGGGGTGATTAGCATTATCTGGCGGGGGTGAAATTACGGTGATCTGTCGTCCTGACTGAGGAGCTTATGCAATGCTTCGGCTCTGTTTTCCACACCGATTTTTCCGTACAGATTACGGATATGCACCTTCAGTGTGTTGAGTGAGATATGCAGCCGGCGAGCGATCTCTTTATTGGAATGCCCCTGTCTTACCAGCTCCAATACCTGCTGCTCGCGTGAGGTCAGCAGGGCATCGAATGTCTGTGGGGATAATGTCCGGCCCGGCGTTTGTGGCATATGCTGATGCACCGGGTGCTCGTGCGGAAAATGCTCCAGCCAGCCGGGCAGCAGGGTGTTGATTTCATCATCACCGGCAAGTAACTGCAGTAGCAGTGCTTCCGCTTTATCCCAGTCTCGGAGTTGAAGTCTTTGCTCCAGTGCCTCCTGCAGATAGCCATTTAGCTCGAACCATTGCGCGGCGGTGGTGTGCCCCTGTTGCCGGAAATCTGCGTCCAGCCCGTTAAAATGTTGCAACAGGAAGCGGCGGAACAGGTCGTGATAGCGAAACCATACGCCGTGATTATCCAGTGGCAGCAGAAACAGATTGTGGCGATCAAGGTGGTTGATCACGCTCAGGCTGTCATTGCGTCCGGTCAGGGCATTACACAGGCCGGCGGTGAAGCGTGGCACGGCCGCGCTCAACAGTAAGAAGTGCTGAATGTCGAGGCTCTGTTGTGAGAACACTTCATCAAGCAGGTAATCGGCAATGTTACGTTGCAACGATGGCGCGGACAGCCCAGGGAGGGTGCTGTTGCTCTCAGCTTGGTGGTTTTCGACGGCAGGGGCTGGTCTTGTGTCGGCCTTCTGTAATGACAGCCCAATCAGCTGCAGGCCGGCAACCCAGCCTTCGGTTTCCCGGAAGTAAAGCTGACTCTGGTTGTTGTCGATCTGCAGGCTCATTGTCTGTTGCAGAAAACGGTTGCTGTCTTCTGCGGAGAAGCGCAACTGGTGCTGATCAATCTCGACCAGCTGATTGCTGGCGCGCCGTCTGGCCAGCGCCAGATCAGGTGCGCTGCGTGAGGTAATAACAATGCGCAGTGACGGTGGCAGGTGGTTAAGAAAGCTGTTGAATTGCCCGCTCAGCTCCGGTGTTGCGACCAGGTGAAAATCATCCAAAACCAGTGTTATTGCATCGCGTGGTGAGGATGGACTGATAGCGTCCAGCTCATTGAGCAGCGCAATAAGGGCGTTTTCTAGTGCGTGTTCGTTTTGATTTTCTCTCAACAGCTGCAGAGGGTGTTCGCCACAACCGGGTAATGCCTGATTAATAGCGGTAATAAAGTAGCGCCAGAAAATCCCCGGAGCTGCCTGTGTTTCGTCCAGTGCAAGCCATGAAAAGGTATGCGGAGAATGGTGCAGCCACTGGCTGATCAGTGTGGTTTTGCCATAGCCTGCAGGGGCTGAAATCACAACCAGCTGGCCGCCCTCGCTGCTGTTCAGGATTTGCAGCAGAGGCTCGCGCTGTACAATATTTTTTCTCAGTGGCGGAATGTAGAAACGGGTTTTCAGCAGCATGGTGATTTCTTATTGTCGAAAAAAAAGCGGGCAAGGCCCGCTTTCTTTTGTGAACAGCTTACATGTTCGGATAGTTCGGACCGCCAGCACCTTCCGGAGTTACCCAGGTGATGTTCTGCGACGGATCTTTAATATCACAGGTTTTGCAGTGAACGCAGTTTTGCGAGTTGATTTGGAAGCGCTTGCCGTTCTCGTCTTCCACAATCTCGTACACACCGGCAGGGCAGTAGCGCTGCGCAGGCTCATCCCACTTAGGCAGGTTAACGCTCAGTGGAATGGAGGCGTCTTTCAGCTTCAGGTGGCACGGCTGATCTTCGGCGTGGTTTACGTTGCCGATGAAAACTGAGTCCAGCTTGGCGAACGAAATTTTGCCATCCGGTTTCGGATAGTTGATTTTCGCGCATTCTGCTGCAGGTTTCAGGGTTGCATAATCCGGAGTGGTGTCATGCAGCGTGAAAGGCAGTGGGAAGATATTTTGGTCAATGTAGTTAACCGCGCCGCCCAGGAAGGTGCCGAATTTGTGCATTGCCGGGCCGAAGTTACGGCTGCGGTGCAGTTCCTGGTGAGCCCATGAGGCTTCAAAGGCTGCTGTAAACTCGGTCACTTCGTCGTTGGCACGGCCAGCCTGAATGGCTTTGAACAGCTCTTCAGCTGCAACCAGCCCGCTCTTCATGGCGGTGTGAGTGCCTTTGATCTTGGCAAAGTTCAGGGTGCCGGCATCACAGCCAACAACCAGGCCGCCTTTAAAGGTCATTTTTGGCAGGCAGTTCAGGCCGCCTTTGGTGATTGCGCGGGCACCATAAGATACACGCTTGCCGCCTTCCAGATACTGCTTGATCACCGGGTGGTGCTTCATGCGCTGGAATTCATCAAACGGACTGACGTGCGGGTTGCTGTAAGACAGGTCAGTGATCAGACCTACAACAACCTGATTGTTTTCAGCATGATACAGGAAGAAGCCGCCGGAAGAGTCGGACTCGCTCAGAGGCCAGCCAGCGCCGTGCAGCACCAGGCCTTCTTCGTGTTTTGCAGGGTCAATATCCCACAGTTCTTTGATGCCGATACCGTAATGCTGCGGGTCTTTGCCTTCGTCGAGTTTGAACTCAGCAATCAGTTGTTTACCCAGGTGGCCACGACAGCCTTCAGCAAATACGGTGTATTTGGCACGCAGCTCCATGCCAGGCACATATTCGTCTTTTGGCTGGCCGTCATGACCCACGCCCATGTCGCCGGTCACGATACCTTTAATAGCACCGTCTTCAACAATGTATTCAGCGGCAGTGAAGCCCGGGTAGATTTCTACGCCCAGGTTTTCAGCCTGTTCGCCCAGCCAGCGGGATACGTTGCCCAACGATACGATGTAGTTGCCATCGTTATGCATTGGCTTCGGAATCATCCAATGTGGGGTCTTGATGGACTTTTCGTTGCTGGTCAGGAAGTAAACTTCATCACCTTTAACCGGTACGTTGAGCGGTGCGCCCATTTCTTTCCAGTCAGGGAACAATTCAGTCAGTGCGCGGTCTTCAATCACCGCACCAGACAGAATATGAGCGCCAACTTCGGAACCTTTCTCAACCAGACAAACAGACAGTTCCTGTCCGGCCGCTTCGGCTAATTGCTTGATACGACATGCGGTTGACAGGCCGGCAGGGCCGCCGCCAACGATCACGACATCGTATTCCATTACTTCACGTTGCATATTGATCTCCTCGAAATGAGCTGGGAGCTACTGAGCTATCACGGACTCTGGTGCACATTGAATCAATTGTGCCCGGCGATTGTTTTGCCATGCCAGGCGGGCCACGTAACACTGCCTGCCTGAGAGTCAAAATGGCCGCCATTATACGTTGGGTTAAGCACTAGGCAACTGATTTGACAGGAAAATAGCCTGAATGCCCCGGTGTTTGTGGGCTTCGGTGATGCTACTATTGACGCTCACGGCAAACATCCGAATAATGTTGCGCGCTGGAAAGGGCTCCTGATATGACTGTGTCATCCTGTCGGCGTGGTAATTTTGCCCTTTATTCATCCACCAAGTTAAATACGAGGAATCTATGAAGGTTCTTGTCGCTGTTAAACGCGTAATCGATTACAACGTAAAGGTTCGCGTCAAGCCAGATAACTCAGATGTAGATCTGACCAACGTTAAAATGGCTATGAACCCATTCTGTGAAATCGCAGTGGAAGAAGCGGTACGCCTGAAAGAAAAAGGCGTCGCTACTGAAGTGGTTGTAGTTTCTATTGGCCCTAAAGTGGCTCAGGAACAGATCCGTACAGCTCTGGCTCTGGGTGCCGATCGTGGCATTCTGATCGAGACTGAAGAAAAGCTCGAGTCTCTGACTGTTGCCAAGCTGCTGAAAGCCGTTGTTGAAAAAGAACAGCCTCAGCTGGTTCTGCTGGGCAAGCAAACCATCGACAGTGACAACAATCAGACCGGCCAAATGCTGGGTGCACTGACCAATATGGCTCAGGGTACTTTCGCTTCTGAAGTGGCTGTTGATGGCGACAAAGTTAACGTGACCCGTGAAATCGACGGTGGTCTGCGTACTGTTGCCCTGAAGTTGCCAGCCATCGTGACGACCGACCTGCGTCTGAACGAGCCTCGTTACGCTTCATTGCCAAACATCATGAAAGCCAAGCGCAAGCTTCTGGATGTAACAACACCTGCAGATCTGGGCGTGGCTATGGCCTCAACTCTGTCTCTGGTGAAAGTTACACCACCGGCCGAGCGTCAGGCGGGCATTAAAGTCGGCAGCGTAGAAGAGCTGGTCGAAAAACTGAAGAACGAAGCCAAAGTGCTGTAAGAGAGGATTGTGTAATGGCTATTTTAGTAATCGCAGAGCACGATAACGCTACTCTGAAAGGCGCGACCCTGAACGTAGTAACCGCCGCTGCCGCTATCGGTGGTGATGTGAACGTTCTGGTTGCGGGCAGCAACTGTGGTGCCGTGGCGGAAGCCGCTGCCAAAATCGCTGGTGTAAGCAAAGTTCTGGTTGCAGACAATGCAGCTTATGAATATCAGCTGGCTGAAAACATGGGCGAGCTGGTTGCCGAACTGGGTAAAGACTACAGCCACATCCTGGCTGCAGCGACCACAACCGGTAAAGACTTCCTGCCACGTGCAGCTGCTCTGCTGGATGTGAACATGCTGTCTGAAGTGACTGCTGTTGTTGATGCAGACACCTTCTCCCGTCCTATCTACGCGGGTAACGCCATCGCGACCGTTAAGTCTTCTGACAGCATCAAAGTGATGACTGTTCGTGGTACTGCGTTCGACGCAGCGGCTGCTGAAGGCGGTTCTGCTGCTGTTGAAGCAACGGCTGTAGTTAAAGACGCTGGTCTTTCTGCTTTCGTCGGCGAAGAGCTGGCTAAGTCTGACCGTCCTGAACTGACCGGCGCCAAGATCGTTGTATCGGGTGGTCGTGGCATGCAGAACGGCGACAACTTCGAGATGCTGTACAAGGTGGCCGATAAAATCGGTGCTGCTGTTGGTGCATCCCGTGCAGCGGTTGACGCTGGTTTCGTACCTAACGATATGCAGGTTGGTCAGACCGGTAAGATCGTTGCTCCGGATCTGTACATTGCGGTTGGTATTTCCGGCGCAATCCAGCATCTGGCAGGCATGAAAGACTCTAAAGTCATTGTTGCTATCAACAAAGACGAAGAAGCTCCAATCTTCCAGGTGGCTGATTACGGCCTGGTTGCAGACCTGTTTGACGCAGTGCCTGCACTGGAAAATGCTCTGTAATATCAGTAGCTTAGAAAAACCCGGCCAAGGCCGGGTTTTTTTATGTCATTGAGTTGTCATTTTTCCGTAATAAGGTAACGTACTGTCGGTTTACGAAGTTACGAATAAGGAAATAGCCTTGAATATTACGGTAGTAGGGACGGGTTACGTTGGACTGGTAACCGGCGCGTGTTTTGCCGAAATGGGCAACAGCGTTACCTGCGTAGATACAGATGAATCCAAGGTTCATCAGCTTATGGATGGCAATATCCCGATTTACGAACCTGGCCTGGAAGCCATCGTGCGGGAAAACAATAAGGCTGGACGACTGTTGTTCAGCACGTCTTTGCCACAGGCGATGCAGCAATCCGCGCTGTACTTTATCGCTGTAGGTACTCCGCCCGGCGAGAACGGCTCGGCGGATCTGACGTATGTCCTGAATGTGGCGCGTGAAATTGGCCGTAACCTGCAGGATTACGCCATTATCGTGAATAAATCCACCGTGCCGGTCGGCACTGCCTGTAAAGTACGTGCCGCTATTCAGTCTGAGCTGGACGCCCGTGGCGTTGAGATCGAATTTGATGTGGTATCCAACCCCGAATTCCTGAAGGAGGGCGCTGCAATTGATGATTTTATGCGCCCTGACCGCATTATTATTGGCGTGGATTCTGAACGCGCCCGCGAAAAAATGGCCGACCTCTACCACAGTTTTTCCCGTAATCATGACAAACTGATGTTTATGGGCATCCGCGATGCAGAGCTGACCAAATATGCCGCCAACGCCATGCTGGCGACCAAAATCTCCTTTATGAACGAAGTCGCCAACCTCGCTGAACGCATGGGTGTCGACATCGAAAACGTGCGTAAAGGCATCGGCTCTGACAGCCGCATCGGTTATTCCTTTATTTATCCGGGCTGCGGCTACGGTGGCTCCTGCTTTCCGAAAGACGTGCAGGCGTTGATTCATATGGGTGACGAATTCAGTTTCGACACCAGCATTCTGCGTGCGGTAGAAGAGCGCAATCAGGCACAAAAACAGCGGTTATTTGAAAAGCTGGAACAGCGTTTTGGCCCTGATATGTCAGGGCGCGTCGTTGGCGTTTGGGGGTTGGCATTCAAGCCCGGCACCGACGATATGCGCGAAGCCAGCTCCATCAGCCTGATTAATCGCCTCGTCGCCGCTGGTGCCACCGTGCGCGCCTACGATCCAATTGCCATGGACGAGGCGCGCCGCTGGTTTGCTCCGGAGTTATTCGAGCGCGGACAAATTGTGTTTTGTGATCATCAGTACGATGCGCTGGCCGACGCCGATGCCATGGTATTGGTCACCGAATGGAAGCCGTTTCGCCAGCCAGACTTCAATGCCATGAAAAAGCTGTTGAAGCACCCCATTATTATCGACGGCCGGAACCAGTACGATCCTTATGCGCTCAAAGCGCAGGGCTTTGACTATGCCGGTATCGGTCGCGACTTAGGCTAATTATGACAGCAGTAATTTCAGAACATCCGACAGCCGTGCCTGCCGAAGCGGTTGCGGGACAACATCAGGCAACCAGCCTCGCTACCCGCATTCCATTTGGCTTTGCCAAGCGATTTGGCGTGGTGGTCGAAGGAGGCCATGATCAGCTGGTGCTTATCCATAAAGAAGGTATCAGTGTCGATGTCATTATGGAGGTGCAGCGCTTTCTCGCAGCGCCGTTCCGTCTGGAAGCTGTCAGCAAAGAAGAATTTGATCGCCGCCTTGGGCTGGCTTATCAGAGTGACTCCTCTGAAACCATGGAAATGGTGGAAGGCCTGGGGGACGAAATGGACCTCGCCAGCCTGGCCGACTCCGTTCCGGAAACCGAAGATCTGCTTGAGCAGGAAGGCGATGCACCGATCATTCGCCTGATCAACGCCTTACTGACCGAAGCCGTAAAAGAAAACGCCTCCGATATTCACGTTGAAACCTATGAAAAGCGCCTCGTGGTGCGCTTCCGGGTGGATGGCGTGCTGCGCGAAGTGGTACAGCCCAAACGCGCACTGTCAGCGCTGCTGATTTCCCGTATCAAGGTTATGGCCAAGCTGGATATTGCCGAAAAACGCGTCCCTCAGGATGGCCGTATCGCCTTACGCATTGGTGGCCGAGAGGTGGATGTGCGGGTGTCAACCATGCCGTCAAGCTTTGGCGAGCGGGTGGTGATGCGTCTGCTGGACAAACAGGCCGGGCGTCTTAGCTTGTCCCAGCTGGGCATGGCTGATCGTGACCTGCGCACCATGCGCAATATCATCAGCAAACCTCACGGTATTATTCTGGTCACCGGCCCGACCGGTTCCGGTAAAACCACCACGCTTTACGGTGCGCTGAGCGATCTGAATGACACCAGTCGTAACATCCTGACCGTCGAAGATCCGATTGAGTACAGCCTGCCGGGCATTGGTCAGACTCAGGTCAACACCAAAGTCGAGATGACCTTCGCTAAGGGGCTGCGAGCCATCCTGCGTCAGGACCCGGACGTGGTGATGATTGGTGAGATCCGCGACCTGGAAACGGTAGAAATCGCCATTCAGGCCTCATTAACCGGTCACCTTGTGCTTTCCACGCTGCACACCAATACCGCGATCGGGGCTGTAACCCGTCTGCAGGATATGGGCGTTGAGCCGTTTCTGCTGTCGTCCAGTCTGATTGGCGTGATCGCCCAGCGCCTGGTGCGGGTACTGTGCAATGACTGCAAAATTGAAGCGGTCGCCGATGCCAGCGAGTGCGAGCTGCTGGGCGTCGATGCCGCCAACCCACCGACCATTTACCACGCTAAAGGGTGTGATAAGTGCAATCAGCTGGGTTATCGCGGGCGTCAGGGTATCTACGAAATCATCGAAGTCGATGAGGCCATGAAAACCCTGATTCACGACCGTTCCGGCGAGCAGGCGATGGAAAAACACGCGCGCACGTTAGGGCCAAGCATCCGTCAGGATGGCATCCGCAAAGTGTTGGGTGGCAGTACCACCATTGAAGAGCTGCTGCGGGTGGCGAAAGGGTAACCATGGCAGCATTTGAATATCAGGCCATCGACGGCCGCGGTAAGCAGCAGAAGGGCGTATTGGAAGCCGACAGCGCCCGTCAGGTACGGCAACAGCTGCGCGATAAAGGCTGGACGCCCCTGGCCGTTGAGCAGACCGCACAAAAGCAGAAAAAAGACAGCCTGTTTGAGCGTCAGCCAAGCCTTTCAGTACCTGAGCTGGCGCTCATTACCCGCCAGCTGGCAACGCTGATTCAGGCCGGTCTGCCTATTGATGAGTCACTGCGTGCCTTGTCAGAGCAAACCGGCAAGCAGCGCATTAAGGCCATGATTCTGGCTATTCGTGCCAAAGTGCTTGAAGGTTATACGCTGGCCAAAGCGCTGGCGGAATACCCCAAGGCTTTCCCTCACCTGTACCGTTCAACCGTCAGTGCTGGCGAGCATGCCGGCCATCTGGATGGCGTGCTTAATCGTCTGGCCGATTACACCGAAGCGCGTCAGGCGGCCGATCAGAAGATCAAGCTTGCAGCCATGTATCCGGTCATCCTGACCATCGTTGCCATCGGAATTGTGGTGGGTCTGCTCACTTACGTTGTGCCGGATATCGTTGATGTGTTTGTGAAAAACGGTCAGGAATTACCGGGGCTGACGCAGTTTATGCTGGATCTCAGTCATTTTATTACCGCCTGGGGCCTGTATACGCTGATCGCCATTGTGGTCGGCCTGATTGCCTTTGGCCGGGCGCTGAAAAGTCCGGCATTCCGCAGCCGTTATCACCACTTTCTGCTGCAGGTTCCCGGCTTGCGTGGCTTCGTTAAAGACGCCAATACCGCACGCTTTGGCAGCACGCTGGCGATTCTGACCACCAGCGGCGTGCCGTTAGTGGATGCCATGCGCATTGCCAGCCAGGTGATCACCAATCTGCCGATTCAGCAGTCGCTGACTCGCGCCACCGTCACCGTCAGTGAAGGTGGCAGTCTGAACAAAGCACTGGCTGAAACCGGGTATTTCCCACCCATCATGCTGCATATGATTGCCAGTGGGGAAAACAGTGGTGAGCTGGACAGCATGCTGGCCCGTACCGCGCAGCAACAGGAAACCTCACTGGAGAATACCGTATCCGCGCTGGTGAAAATTTTTGAGCCCGTCATGTTGCTGGTGATGGGTGGTATTGTGGCAACAATTGTCGCGGCAATTATGTTGCCGATTCTTGAATTACAAAAAATGGTTCAGTAGGAGAACGGAATGAAATCGATGCGTAATGCGAACCGCCAACAGGGTTTTACATTGCTGGAAGTGATGGTGGTGTTGGCCATTATTGGCGGCATTATGGCGCTGGTCGCGACCAATATTATTGGCTCAGCCAGTGATGCCCGGGTTAAAACCACCAAGAGCCAGATCAAGCTGATCGAAAATGCCCTCGATCTGTACAAGCTGGACAACTACACCTACCCGACTACGGAGCAGGGCCTGGAAGCACTGGTTAAAAAGCCAAGCAGCTCGCCGGAACCTAAAAACTACAAATCCGGTGGCTACCTGAAAGGCAATAACGTGCCAACGGATTCCTGGGGTAACGAATTCCTCTACTTCCTCGATAAAGGCCAGTACGAGATCGTCTCTCTGGGCGCCGATGGCCAGGAAGGCGGCGAAGAAGAAGGTGCCGACATCAGCAGTCTGGATCACTGATGCATAAACAACTTCAGCGGGGATTTACCCTGCTGGAGGTGATGGTGGTGCTGGCCATTATTGGTGGCCTGCTCGCCATGGCAACCCTCAGCAGTGGTGATCGTCAGGCGCAGGATCAGACCACGCAATTTGCCCATCATCTCAGCGCTTTGTTTGCAGCCTATCGGCAAGAGGCGGTATTTCAGAATATCGATCTCGGCGTTGCTATGGACGAACAAACCCTGCAATTGCTGAGCTTTCAGGATGTTAACAGTCAGGAGTTCAGCGCCAACAAAACCCGCGAGGAGCTGGATAAACTCAGCAAAAACCCCTGGCAGCCCTACAGTGGCAGTCTGAAATCTCAGCTTGAAGCGCCAGAGCATGTGTTTATTGCGCTGACCGTCGAGGGCCAGCAAGTCGATTTTGACAGCCTGCTGGACGAAGACGATGGGGCAAAGCCTGCGCTGATGTTTCTTTCCTCCGACGAATACACGCCATACCAGCTGACCCTGACCCATGACAGCGATGACCATTTTCAGGTGATGATTCATGGCGATGGCTTTGGCGCGCCGCTGATCAAGGTAGAGACCTATGAAGATTAAGCGCGCTCTGCGTGGTTTTACCCTGATCGAAGTAATGATCGCACTGACCGTCTTTGTCGCCATTGCTGCCACCATGAGTGAAACCGCCAGCCAGAGCGTGGGCAGTCTGTTGCACCTGCAGGATAAAACCCTGGCCTCGTTTGTGGCCGAAAACCGCATGGTGGATTTACGCCTGAATGGCCTGCCACCCATTGGCGAGAATAATGATCAGGTGGATATGGCCGACCGCGAATGGAAAGTGTTCACCAAAGTTGAAAAGACCGAGTTTCCCGACACCCACCGGGTGACGGTATCGGTAGCGGATATGCAGCACAAAGACAGTAACCTGATCACGTTGATCAGCATTATGAGTAAGTACTGATGCGGGCATCACCAGTGATGAAGGGCTTTACCCTGCTCGAGGTGCTGATCGCGGTTTCCATTACTGCCATGATCGGTGTTGCCTCGACGCAATTATTAAGCAATGTCATCGACTCCAAGCAGGCCAGCGAAGTGCGTTCGGAGCAGCTGGTCAGCCTGCAGCGCTTTAATATGGTGGTCAGTCGTGATATCGAACAACTGATTAATCGCAGTATTCGTGATGAATACGGCGATAAGCAGGCTTCTTTGCTGCTCGACAGTGGCGACTTCCCGATAGAATTTACCCGTGCCGGCTGGCGCAACTCTCCGGTCAGCCGTGATCCGCGCGCCGAGTTACAGCGTGTGGCTTATCGCCTTGAACCGATCGACAGCGACGTCTGCGAGCCCGCTCTGCAGCGCCTGCAGTCCTGGGGAGTAACCGAGCCGCAATACGATTGCCTGGTACGTTACTTCTGGTCCGTACTTGATCGCGCCAGTGACTCGGTACCACAACCGCAGGTGGTGCTGGAGCAGGCAGAGCGACTGGAAATTGATCTGTTGGTGCAGCGTGAGCGTAAGGCCAGTGACAATCAGCAGGCCGAAGTCAGCGGACGCGACTGGTACACCGCTTGGCCGGCGCTGCAAAGCAGTGGCAGCGAAGAAGAGCGGCCGCTGGCGATCCGCTGGCGGCTGACCTTACCCGCGCTGGGTGATATCGAGCGCCAGTGGTTATTGGCGTGGGGGCCGGAATCATGAGGCGCGCCAGCGGAGTCCGTCAGCGCGGTCTGGCACTGATTACGGTGCTGCTGATTTTTGCCATCGTCTCTATGCTGGCGGTGGCGATGATCGATCGTCAGTCCACCGATGTACAGCGCAGCGGCACCATGCTCGCTTTACAGCAGGCACGTTCGTATGTGTTTGGTGCCGAGCAGGCGGTAAAAACCGGTCTCTATCTTGACTGGAAAAACGACAAAGAAATCGACCATCTGAACGAAGAATGGGCGCAGGAACGAACCTTTCCGCTGTCGCCGGGGTTGGCCAGAATCAGTATTGCTGACGCCATGGGGCGCTTTAATCTTAATAGCCTGAGTGTGGCGGCCAGCAATAAAGCGACGCAAAAGATCCGCTTCACCAATCTGCTGAATATGCTCGGCCTCGACATTGCACTTGCCGACACGCTGTCGCGATGGTTGGATGAAACCAGTCAGGATGATGACCGTTACCAGAGCATGGAACCGCCATATAAGGCTGCTTATCAGGGCTGCAAGCACTCATCCGAGCTGCTGTTGCTGGAAGGAATGGACATGGTGAGTTTCCGCAAACTTGAGCCTTATGTCGCTTGTCTGCCCATCACTGCGCAGCTGAACGTGAATACCGCCAGTGCCATGGTGCTGGCCTCACTGGATGCCGGGTTGTCGCTGGCAGACGGCGAGGCCATTGTCAGTGCCCGTGGCGATAAAGGTTTTAAAACGGTCGATGATTTCTGGAGCCTGAGCCAAATTGAGCCGTTCACCAGAAATAATGACAACAACGGAAACACCAATACGCCGGTCAGCGATGCGCCAGTGACAAAGGCGCGCTGGGATAAGACCGACTTCAGTGTAAAATCCGAATACTTTGAGATATTCATCCGGGTTGAACTGGGCGACCGTATCGCTACCGGAGAAGCATTAATCAAACGCGATAACAACGACGGTCGTATGACCACGCTGTATCGCGACTATTCCCGCCGTGAAGCAAAGCGGGAACCCGAATCCACCCAACCTGGCATGACGCAATAAGGTGTAATGCATGGAAACCGCTAAGGCCATAAAAACCATCAAAGTACAGTGGAACGCGATCAGCGGCCGCTGGACGGTAACGGCGTTTGATCAGACGGCCACTGAATCATCGCCGGTCGTGCATTCGCTGGCCAATTGGGCCGAGACGCAGGCCGACCTGACCCCGGTTCGTCTGGTTCTGTCAGCCTGCAACTATGCCACTCATTGGGTGTCTTTACCGGGCGTCAGCAACCGGCACCTTGCCCGGGCATTGCCTTATGCACTGGAAGAAGGCCTGATCGATGATCTGGCTGATTACCTGATCATTCCGGCGGGCGCTGAAGGAAAAAAAGTGCGCGCCTATGTGGTCGGTAATGACCTGATCGAACGCCTGCTGGAAGAGTGTGAACTGCATCATCTGCAGGTACGCGAGCTGATTCCGGAAACTCAGTTGCTGCCCGACCAGGGCGCGGTGATGCAACGCCAGAATGGCGGCTGGGCCATCCGCATTCCCGGTGTCTTTGAAGGCTGGGTAATCGACAGCGCGCTGACTCCGGTGCTGGAATCGCTGTTTGATCATGAGTCTGCCGAGCAGGGGGCACATCAGGTCACTGGCCTGAAGATCATGGCGGCACAACTGGATCAGGCGCAGTTACTGAAAACCACACTGGAAAGCAGCTTTGCCGGTATCTTCACCGACATTGAATTGCTCGCCACTGACGGTGTACAGCAGCGTAATCAACGTTTACAGGGCAAACTGACCAATCTGCTGACCGGCCGCTTTCAGGTGCGCGAAGTGGTCGAAGATCGCCCGCCGGTGTGGTGGCGCGGTCTGGCGGCGGTTGCAGCGGTATGGGTGGTGACCGCCACGCTTTATCTGTTTATTGATAACTACACCCTGAAGCAGCAGTCACGACAGGTTCAGGCAGAAGCCATCAGTCTTTATAAAAGTCTGTTCCCCGGTGAGCGCATCCGTTCACTGGAGCGCCAGATTAAAGCCAAGCTGGACGGTGACGGTGATGCTGACGGCGCCGGATTCATCGGCACAACCAGCGTGCTGGCGCGGGTGTATGCCGCCCAGGGGCTGCAAAAGCAGGTGCAGTTAATGTCATTACGCTTCAATGACCGACTGCAGGAATTAGTGGTTGAGGTGCGTGCCAGCAATCTGAATGAACTGCAAACACTGCGCTCGGCGCTGGAAAAAGAAGGGCTGGTCGCAGAAGTAGCATCGGCCACCAACGACAAAGACGGTGTTAAAGGCCGCATCAAAATCGGAGGTTCTGCATGAACGAGCGTCTTCAGTTAATGCAGGGACAATTGCAGTCTCAGCTGCAGAGCAATAAAACCGTGCAGGCTGCTCAGCACTGGTACCAGTCTCTGCCAACCCGTGACCGTCTGGTGGTGAAGGGCATTAGCGCGCTGCTGGTGCTGGCGCTGGTTTTTGTCACCATCTACGCCCCATTAATACGCAGCCAGAAAGCGGCGGCGCTGAGCCTGGAAAAGAACCTGGCAACCTATAATCTGCTGGCTGAAAATGCCCACCGCTTTGGTGGTGTGTCGTCAGCCGCGGCCGCCGATGCGCCGATTCTGGCTACCGTCACACAGCAAGCGAAAAAGGCCGGCATCGTACTCAGCCGTTACGAACAGGATGGTAAAGGACTGCGCGTCTGGGTTGAAAAAGCCGCGTTTGACGATGCCATCTCCTGGCTGGAAGGGATGCAGGCAAGACACGGCATCCGTGTCAGTCAGATCACGATCGATCGCACCGACCGCTCAGGTCTGGTCGACATCCGCGCCACGCTGACTCCCTGAGTCGGCGGGCCTGCAACCAGAACGGGCAAGGGGAATATGATGAGTTACGATTTTGAGTTGTTGGTGATTGGTGCCGGTTCCGGTGGGGTACGTGCATCGCGCATGGCGGCCGCCCGCGGGGTAAAAGTCGCCGTGGTTGAAAACCGCTACCTCGGTGGTACCTGTGTCAACGTCGGCTGCGTGCCGAAAAAAATCTTTGTTTACGCTTCGGAATACGCGGAGAAGTTTGAAGAGGCCCGGGGGTTTGGCGTGAACGGCCAGCTTGAGTCGTTTGATTGGCCAACACTTCGCGACAATAAAACGAATGAAATCAAACGCTTGAATGGGATATATAGCAATCTCCTTGAGAATTCAGGCGTTGAGATCCTGCATGGCACCGCCAGCATACTGGACCCGCATCGGGTCAAAGTCGGTGATCAGGAATTCACCGCCGAACGCATTCTGGTGGCTACCGGTGGCTGGCCTTTTAAACCTGATGTTCCCGGTGCGGAGCTGGCCATTACCTCGAACGAAGCCTTCTACCTGGATGAATTTCCTAAGCGCGTCGTCGTTGTCGGCGGCGGCTACATTGCGGTGGAGTTTGCCGGAATCTTTAATGGCCTTGGGGCCGAAACCCATCTGCTGTATCGCGGTGAGCAGGTACTGCGCGGTTTTGACGAAGGCGTGCGCAGCTTTGCTGCCAGCCAGATCGTGCACAAAGGGGTGCGCATTCATACCAAAACCGATATCCGTCGCATTGAACAGCTGGCGGACGGCAGTTTGCGTTGCCAGCTGAACAATGGCGATGCACTTGATGCTGATTGTGTCATGTACGCCACCGGCCGCAAGCCGCTGACCGAAGGGTTAAACCTCGAAGCGCAGGGCGTTGAACTGCGTGGCGATGGCAGCATTGTGGTGGATCATTTCTTCCGCACCGCAGTACCAAGCATTTACGCTTTGGGTGATGTGATTGGCACCCCGGCGCTGACTCCGGTTGCATTGGCGCAGGCGATGAAGCTGGTAGCCCACTGGTACGATGGCGACAACGAGCCGATGAGTTACGACAACATCCCTACGGCGGTTTTCTGCCAGCCCAATATTGCCACCGTCGGCCTCAGCGAAGAAGAAGCTCAGGAACGCTTTGGTGATGATGTGCGCATCTTCGAGTCGGACTTCCGGCCGATGCGTCACACTATGTCTGGTCTGCCGGAGCGTACGTTTATGAAGTTAATTGTACGCGCCAGCAGTGATCAGGTGGTGGGAGCGCACATGGTCGGCGCAGAAGCGGGGGAGATTATTCAGGGAATTGCTGTCGCCATCAAAGCCGGGGCAACCAAGGCGATGTTCGACAGTACCATTGGTATCCATCCGACCGCGGCTGAGGAGTTTGTTACCCTGCGGTCGCCGCGCAGCTGAGAGGCGCTCTCAGGGCGAAACGCGGGCATAAAAAAGCCGGTACTGGAAACAGTACCGGCTTTTTTGTCGCAGCAACTCCCGACTCAGCCGCAGAACACCAGACGCACACTGTCCAGTGCCAGCTGCGATTGGGCAATGGCATCGAGCACCGCATCACGCTCGCGCTTAACCTCAGCGACTAACAAGGGCGGAATGTTCGGGTTCTGTTCGCTCAGCGCACTCAATCGCTCAAGGCGGGCAGCAAAGGCTTCCGCGGCTTTGTTGCTGGCGCGCTCAACCATTTTGCTCAGCTGGGCATTGCCCATCTTTTCCAGTTTGTTGATCAGCGGCTGCACGGATTCCGCTTTCTGCTCAACCAGTCCGCGTGCGGTGCCGCGTTTTAGCGGTAAAACGAAGGCGGGTAATTCACCATCGTTTACCTTTAATTCACCGGCCGGCGTCATCATCAGATGCATGGCGTTCGGTGGCAGATAGCGCTCAACCGCCAGTGCCTTCGGTGCCGGGCAGCGGGCAACAAACTGCAGTTCGATAAAGCAATCGCCGGTACGGAAGTCGTGATCTTCGATGTAACCGGCGCTGGCGTTCCCCGCCGGGCCACTGGTGATGAGTTCCAGTGCCTGATCCACAAACGGATGCTCCCAGCTTAAAAACTGCACGTCATCACGGGCAAGGGCGATGTCTCGGTGTGTGGTGGCCATAAAACCATCTTCCGGCAGGTACGGCATATCCGGCACCAGCATATGGTCGCCGGGAGCGATGGTGATGCAATCGCCACCCAGATCGATCAGTTCCAGACCAAAGGCATCAGCGAACAATTCAAGGAAATCGTTCAGTTCGGCTTCGTCTTCGATGTGGGTGATGGTCATTTCTTTCGCCAGGCGACGTGCACGCTGCGGATGGCAGGAATGCAGTTCCAGCAGGCGGTCGCGGCCTTCTTCCAGGCTGGCCAGCAGCTCATCACGCTCAGCGGCCAGTTGGCGGGTCAGTTCATCCAGACCTTCGCCGGTAATGATGGCGTGTTCAATGGCTTCGCGGTGTTTTTCCAACAGCGGCTGCGCGGCAGGATTCGGACGACTGAACAGGTCAATACCGGCGTGCAGCAATTCCGCCCAGCGGCCACTGATGTGATTGCTGAAAGCCGGGATGTAGATTTTGATGTCTTGCGCCTGACCGATACGATCCAGACGACCGATGCGCTGCTCAATCAAATCGCAGTTGAACGGCAGGTCGAACAGGGCCAGATGGTGAGCAAACTGGAAGTTACGGCCTTCGGAGCCGATTTCAGAACACAACAGAATGCGTGCGCCTTGCTCGTGGTCGGCAAAGTAGGCCGCCGCACGGTCACGTTCAACCAGGTCCATGTGTTCATGGAAAACGGCTACCTGAATGCCGCAGGTTTCCCACAGCCAGGCTTCCAGATCGAGAACGGTTTGCGCCGCATGGCAGATCAGAACGATCTTGTCTTTACCGGTGCTGGCCAGAATGTTCAGCAGCCAGTCGGTGCGGGCATCGTCATCACACCAGCCGGTAACACCCATTTCAGGATGCAGATCAGCCAGAGTGGGCGTCAGATCATCACTTTGCGGTGCTGGCAGGGCGGTCAGCTGTGGCAGGCGCTGCGGGAAGCCGCTGACGCCATGACGGGTGTTACGGTACAGCGCACGGCCAGGGCCGTGACGGTCAATCAGGGTTTCCAGCAGGCGATTACGCTGCTCGGCAACCGTGATGTCAGCGCTGGCATGATCAGGCAGCAGGCGTGCCAGCGTGGCTTGTTGTTGGTCGTTCAGGCTGTCGCTGCCGGCCAGTGCGGCGGCAAGATCGGCCACTGGCTGATAGGCTTGCTGTTCACTCAGGAACTGCTCCAGGGACGGGTAGCGCTCTGGGTCCAGCAGGCGCAGACGGGCGTAATGCCCCTGCACACCCAGCTGTTCCGGCGTGGCCGTCAGCAGCAGCAGGCCAGCCACTTCGCGGGACAGGTTTTCAACCAGCGCGTAGGCATCGTCAAAACCGTCTTCGCTCCACTGCAGATGGTGCGCTTCATCGACGACCAGCATGTCCCAGTCGGATGCGCGGATCTGCGGCGCGATGGCGTCATGGGTAGCCAGTGACAACGGGCAGAGGAATAACTGGCCGCTGGCGAAAATATCGTCGTCGCCGTCTTCCAGCATGTCTTTGCTGACCAGAGAGAAACGCAGGTTAAAGCGACGGATCATTTCCACCAGCCACTGATGCAGTAGGTGGTCGGGCACCAGAATCAGTGCGCGCTGGATGCGTTGTTGCAGTAATAAGCGGTGCAGAATCAGACCGGCTTCAATGGTTTTTCCCAGGCCCACTTCGTCCGCCAGCAGTACACGCGGAATAGAATCCTGAGTGACCTGTTCGGCAATGTACAGCTGGTGCGGCAGTAAGCTTGTACGTCCGCCCAGTAAGCCGTAGAACGGACGCTGACGCAGTTTGCTCAGCTGTTGCAATGCCATCTGGCGCAGTTCGTACAGGTTGTTGTTATCAATCTGACCGGAGAACAAACGGTCGGTCGGCTGATTCAGCTGAATCTGACCGCTGAGGTGGATTTCGGAAATTTCGCGCTCGCCGTCGCTGTAAAATACGATACCGTCGATATCGGTTACATCGACCACGGTCATGGTGCTGCCATCCTGTAACGGCAGCAGATCATCTTCTTTGAATATGACACGGGTCAGCGGGGCGTTCTGGCGCGAATAACTGCGCACATCATCGATGGCCGGGAAATAAATAGTAACGACCCGGAAGTCGACATTTTGCACAAGACCGAGGCCCAGATCGGTTTCGGCCTCACTGATCCAACGCTGACCCACTGTATACATATAAGCTTAACCTGCAGATATTTTGACGTGACAAACAGAATCCGGCAGCCGTATGTCCGCCGGTAAAAACAGGCGCGCAGTCTAGCGCAAGGGGGCTTTAAATCCCACCGGCAATGGCGTCTTGCGGGCGTATTCAGGCCATTTTTACCTCAGAATAGCGGATTACATTGTTACTGACTGATGGCTGACGCACCTGCACGGTTGCCCGATCTTTGCTTATGCCGCTAATATCCTCTGCCTGATTCTGGCGGTAGCGGCCAGCAAGTGCTGCACGCACAGGAAGACAGACCAAAAAAAGCAGGGCACAGATCAATTCATACCGGACACAACACAAACAGGAAGTTAACTATGGGCAAAACCCTGGCACTGATAATCGGCTTGCCGGTGATCGCAATAGGGGCCGCTGCCGGCTACGTCACTTACCAGAATGTCGAACGCTATGACGCACTCTCGCAGCAATCGTTACAGCAGCTTAATCAGGCATTGATGCCGCAGGGTATATCGGTTCGGCTGGAAGAAGTGGAACGGGGGTTTTTAGGTGCCAACCGCGAAGAGCTCTATCATTTCCGCCTGCTGGGAGAGGAGCCCACCGATCTGTTCAGTATTCGCCAGCACGTCAGCATTGAACCGTATCGGGCTTCCGGCACCTTTGTTGTCGATAGTCAGCTTGGCTTGGCTGGCATGCTGTTGCAACAGTTGCCGGAGCTGGCTGCGGGGCAGCAGGGCGAATGGTGGCTGAAGGGTAATGAAGAACGAATTTACGCACGCTACCAAACCGGTGCCGTGAATATGCCACTGCCGGATGGCAGTACGTTATCGGTTGCCCCTCTGATTCTGCAGACTGAAACCGCTACCGATGCTGCAGCAAAAGGCAAGGCAACACTCAGCATGGCCAGTGCCAGCCTGACGGGCAGCGCCCAGGGGGATGCCCGGCTGAATCGATTTGAACTGGACATCGCCAGTCATCTGCGCAATGGCTCACCATTCATTGATAAAGCCAGCTACCGCATTGGCGATCTGAGCGTCAGCAGTCCACAGCTGAAGGTGAAGCTGCAGGGACTGGTCAGCGAGCAGGCTGCTCTGGTGGATCGTGGTGTGTTGGCATCACTGACAACGCTCAAGGTCAGTAACCTGAGGGTCAGCTCTGCGGATAAAGACCTGAGTGTGGATACCAGCCGCCTGTCGCTCTATCTGGACGGCATCAACTGGCAGGCCTATCAGCAGCTGCTCGTAAATGCTCAGAACTCAACAGATGAAGCCGCGGCTACTTCTGAGCTGCTGAAAGGTGCCGGCAATGTGTTGGCATCCGGTGCCAGCGTGACACTGGAAACACTGGAAACCGCCTTTATCTTCAATGATCTTAGCCCCGCCGGTATGGGGGCCAGTGGCGATATCAAACTGCATGGCAAAGTGATAATGGCCGCCGGAGATGCGGCTTCGCTGCAGCAGGACTTCCGCACACGCCTGAATGGCGAGCTGCAGGTTAATCTCAGTCGCAGCCTGATGCAGAGCCCGCTGGCCGAGCACTTTGTCAGTTTACTGGATGCGGGCATGCTTGAAGATCAGGACGGACGCCTGACCAGCCGCCTGATATTGAATCAGGGCCAGCTGAGCGCGAACGGTATTTCTGTCGGGTTTTGATGCCCGGATAAGTGAGAGTAAGCACACAGTCTGAGTAAGCACCGCCGGAGCTGAGCCATCAGCTCCGGCTTTTTTGTGTCTGCAATATGGCGCGCCTAAGGAGGTGCGCAGTGTCAGAACAAGCAGACAAAAGGCAGGAAGTGATCAGACCTGGTGAAGGAAACCATAAACATGATGAATAAAAAGGGATGAATAAAAAGGGGTATGCGCTATGCGCGGAGAGTGATGCTCAGCGGCAAAGTCTTTAGTAGCTCGCTATCTTTTATATTTCCGATAATTGATAGAACGGGTATTAGCGGAGGCGTCAGGAAATGACGCCAGGAAGGGACGAGAAGTGGTTGATCAACGGGCAAAAAATCAACCCAAACGCGGCGACTTTTGAAGAATCCCAAAGGCTTGCAACCTTTGACCAAGCCCGCGCTAACTCTGGGTTTTTGTTGGCTCGTTCCATCTGGATGCAGATCAATAGGAACTCATAATCCAAACCCAAAAGCTCAGCGGCTTTTTGTGCGTTGGACTCGTCCATAGTCCGACCTTCATCCACCCAGCTCCTGACCGTTTTGTGACTAACTCCAATCAGCTTAGCGAGGCCGTATTTGGTCTCGATATCAAAGCGATGCATCAGCGCAGCAACAATACGGCGGGTGGTGTAAATGTGCATTTTTATAACCCCCTGTCATATATCTACATTTAAGCGGTATTCAGAGGCAGGGTATACCATTGCGCATGGTGCAGGGTAGACCACATCCTATATGTGCTTCCTGTCTGGGGCGCGGCTCTGCGACGGCATCCGCGCTGATACCAGGTAGGAAAAAGCATAAAAAACAGGAGCCTTACCCATGCAACAGAATGCACTCACCACAAGCCCGATGATTAACATAATGGCATCGCTCGAAGCCCCCACACCGTCAGAGTGTCGGGTGTGGCTTCGCATGTCCGTTACTGAGCGTCAGATGATGCTACGCGCTGCCAACTGCCCTGAGCATTGCTCAATGCTTTCGTGGCAAGCGATGCAGGCCACACACAGAACAGCGCTTCGCCGCGCCGCTGCTTTGCTTTCCCCCAATATCGGGGGTATTGCCCATGCTTAACCGCCTTCAAAATATTTTCTTTCCGGTCGTGAATGGTGCGGCTTTGGCGTTTTGCGTGTTCGGTATGCAGTTTGCGGGGGTGGTGCCGTGGTTACCCATTGCCTAAAAGATGGCTGGAGCCTGACGGCCTGTGGGCTTGAACCTGCGGGAAAAGTCGTGTCCGGAAAAGTTAATCTTATCAATTGTGCGAACTGCTGCCGAATACTCGAAACAGCAAGCCCGGCACAAGGCTGGGCAAAAGTCAGTCCGGCTTTGCGCGCTTTTTACTTTCAGCGGGCCGGGTTCGCACCTGAAACCGCTGTAAAGCTGAGTCGAAAGGCCATTATGCGTTGGCCTGAGTCAGACCGGTCAAAGATCGTGCGCCAGTTACAAAGCAATCCCAACGCAGCCCGCGCCATGGGCTTGCCGGTGAAGCCCGTAGAGCGCGGCGGCAGCGGTGATGCTCGACGCAAGCATGCAGCCGATTGGCTGAACTACCAGTTAAGAAAACACGGGCACAGCTGCCCGCACTGCGGGGGTGTTGTATGAAAACCGTAACCTTAGAGTTAACACAGGAAGAGCTGAAGTATTTAGCAGATGCAATGATTGAAGCGGAGGCCGTTTATAGAAACAAACGGATTGAGCGCGCTGTAGTTCATAACGACCCGGAAGAGGTGCCTTATGTATCTTTTCATGGGGTGCCACGTCTGTATTCTAAGCTGGTAGAGGCGGCGTCCGAATGAGCCTAATTGACCAAACCAACGGAATTTTAGCCAACCCGCCAAAAGCGGGTTTTTTTGTGAACCCTGATTTTGTATTCCCTGACGGTATCAGTCTGCGCCAGATCATTGCGCAGGATGAGCGGAACGCGACTGGCGCGAAGGCCGCGAAGCGAGCCGAAGCGCATAGGCTAGTCAAGGCGGCCAAAAGTCCGACACAACAAAATCCGGTGAAAACCGCCTACGGAATGGCGTTCACTGACGATCAGCTGGCCAGAACAGAACGCCGGGCGAAGCTTGCAGCGTGGGGGCCGGTATTCAACGAAGAATGGCAGCGTCTGGCTGATATTGATTATCGGGGTGAAAAGCCGGACGGCATGCTGCACTTCATGGACAAGCGAGACGGCGAAGCCACAAAAGAGCAACCGCTGCCGGTGTTCGATCCTTCCCGTATCGGTGATGACGCGGAACAAACCCACCGGCTCGACCTGACAACCGGCGAACTGATACGAATACGCCATGCAGAAACCGGCACTGGCACAAAAGCCGTGGTTGAGAAGCGCGATTGGGCGGACGAATACCGTATACGGACAAAGGTTGATATGGCACTCGGTGCGCTGCCGCCGGAGCAATGCGGGCCGCGCTTCACAAAGTGCCTGACCATGGAAGGCGCAAGAAAAATAAGCGAAAGCTGCCGCTTTATGGCGTTAAAGCATGGCGGCTTTTCAACCTTTCTGACCCTGACACTGGATAGCGCAGCCCGCTGCCGTGTGGAAGGCCGCAGCAATGACGGGCCGTGTACCGAACTGGATTATGACGCGAAGAAAAAACGCTACCGGGCCAAGGTCACGCACCTGATTGGCAACCACTGGATTTACGCTCCGGGCGAAGCGGGCCTGACATTCAACCCATACGGGCGCGGCGGTGTAGACCTGACGTTTCAGACCGTACAGAAGGAACTTTCGCGCTTCTGGGATTCCGCCCAAAAAATGTACCAACGCGGCTGGGTGCAGGAGTGGAAAGGCAAAGAACACCGGGGCGAAGCCCACAAAGGGGAAAAGCTTCAATATTGCTGGGTGGTTGAAAACCCGAAAAACGAGAACGGGCAAGATAACCCGCATATTCATGTGCTGATGAAGTGGCGTGTGCCATACCGTGATTTCGAGCCATGGGCGCATAGGCTTGAATCACTTTGGGGTCAGGGGTTCGCCCATCTTGAAAAAATCAAAGACCCGGAGTGTGCCGGTTCATACATGGCGAAAGCGGCCGGGTATATGACCAAGGGCGCAGAAGACGAAAACGGCGAAAGTAATCAGGGCATTGTCCGGGGTAACCGTTACGGAATCAGCGCTGAAGCCAGAGCGCCAGAATGGGAAATCGTGGGCATTTACGAAAACGGCCTGATGGGGACGCTTATCCGGGACGTTTACGACCACTTCACATTTGCCCATGGCAGCAAGATACAAATCAGAAACCGTTTGAAGGAAATGCTTTCAGATACTCCGAAGGAAGAAAGCCAGAAGCGGCAGAAAATCGGCAAAGCACTGGAAAAGGTGCGCCAGCAGCTAAACAAAAACCCAGATATTCCGCACCGGCCAAGTAAATACCAGCTGGTTATCACTGGCGTTCATAAGGTCGCTGAATTCTTCGCCTGGGCAAAAGACAAAGCCGGAAGAGTCGGCGGCGCGCACAGCTGGCTACCAAGCAAAGAGCGTGGCGCGTACTGGTCAGAGAATGAAAAGCCGCAGGGGCCATACCTTCACGAAATGCGGCGGCGGATATGGCGGGAAAAAACAGACCGATTTAAGGGAATGTGTGCCGATTACTGGGCCGCAGTACGGGCCGGAACAGTACCAGACTGGGCAGACATTGAAGAGGCAGAGCCGGCCGATTACATGCTGGCGTAAGGGGGAACGATGGCACGAACAAATAACGAAACCGTGGGAACCATGAATTGTGCCGATTGCGGTACCGTGGCCAGCCTGCACGAGACTCGCCGGGGGAAAGGCCGGGGGCTGCTGTACAAGCGCTGCGGCTGTGGGTGCGATCAGCGCACCGGGGCAGCTGTACAGAAGGCATGGCGGCAAGCAATGACGCCCCGGCCGGGCTTCGAGCATCTGAGCGAAGCCGCAGACGAACCGGCACCGATAACCGAACCAGAACCGGCGGAACCGGCGCAGGCAACCGAACCAGCACCGGAAGAGCGACCGGAAACGGCTCACGTTAAGCCCGTAAAAGGGGCCGGTGCCATGCCCATGGTGGCTGGGCTTTTTGGTCTGGGACTGCTGCTTTTGACCTTGGGCCGGGCCGGTGCCGGGCCTATGTCTTAAAACAACCAAACAACAACCGAAGGAACCGAAACCATGACAACCAAAAAACAACCGAACGAACCAACAGAGCAACCGGACGCGCTGGAAGAACTGGACGCCCTGAAAGAGCCTGAAGCAACACCAGAGGGCGACGATTACAACCCAGCCAACGACGAAGCCCGCGCAAATGAACTGGCAAATCAGAAGCAGATGGCGGAACAGCAGGCGGCCGCCTCTGCCATGGTCACTGTGGCGGTGCTGGAATCTGCAATCGGCATGATCTGGCCGGGCGTCAAAGTCGATAAAATGCAGAAAGAAGCGGTACAGGAAAAGCTGCTGCCGGTGTTGGTGAAATATAACGCAGGCGGGCTGCCGCCATGGGTGGCAGCGTACCGGGAAGAGCTGGAACTACTGGGTGCCGTGGGCCTTGTGGCTTTCACCGTCAGTCAGCAGGTCAAAGCGCTGAAGGCTAAAGAAATCAACGCGGAGACGGTGCAGGATGGCGAAGAACCCGAACCCCAAGCAGCCTAACGAACATACCCTGTATCTGGGCAAATCCGGCAGCGGTAAAAGCCAGGCACTCAAGCAAAACAGCGCACTCCCCAAACGGGGGGTGCGCTGCTTGCTGTGGGACGTAAGTCACGACCATGAGCGCGGTACAACCTACTACAGCAACCGAAACCGCTACATTGAAGCGGTACGCCGGGCGGTGGCCTCTGGCCGTGGTTTCCGGCTGGGCTGGGACGGCGACAGCAGCCCGGAGGCGTTCGAGTGGTGGGCGGCGGTGGTGTGGGCGGTACTGGATGGCAACAAACCAACCTATGTTGTTATCGAAGAGTTGGCGCGTGTGGTCGAAACTGTGGGCCGCGCCGCGCCGAATCTGCGCAAAATGTACAACGAGGGCCGGAAGTACGGGGCGCGGATTCATGCCGTAACCCAGCGGCCGCAGGAGATACCGAAAACCGTTTATGACCAGACGGAGCGGTTCTGGATTGGCCAGCAGAAGGGGCCGAACGTGCGCAAATTCTCTGAATTGCTGGACATTTCACCCGAAGAACTGCAAGCCCTGAAGCCTCTGGAATTCTGGCATTTGGACGAATCCAGCGGCCAGCAATCCAAAAAAGTGGCGCTTCAATACAAAGCCTGACGCTAATTTGAACCTATAGGTCACACAACCGGAAAGCGCTGGACGAGAACCGGCGCTTTTTTCTTTGCTAATACCCGTCGAATTTAATTAACAACAACCCAGACGGGAAAAACATCATGAAAAGCATCAACTGGGCCACTGTGGCCGCCGCTGTCGTCATTGTCGTAGCTCTGAACAAGCTGCCTCAGACCAAAGCACTGGTTAACGGCTAAGCCGTACCTGTCACTTTTAACGCTGCACAGGAAACCTGACCATGCTGCAAATCAAAATCCCAAAGAAGAATAAGCCCGTACCGGGTACGCAATTTTCGTTGCGTCCGGCCATTGGCCCAACCTATGAGGTGTTTTATTTCTACCTCAAAGGCGGTCTGACACTGGCGCACCTGAAAAACATTCGCGTAGAAGTGCGCGGCAAGCCTATTTGGTCGCTGAAGGACGGCGCGCAGTTGCAGGCGATCAATAAGTTTTATAAACGCCCACTGTCTGAGCGTTCCGACGTTCTGCCGTTTTGGTTCTACCGTCCTGAGCTGAACGAAATTGCAGAACGCCGCAATTTTGCACTCGGTACTTTTGACGTGGACACGCTGGCCATCGTGATGGATATCGACGAAAGCGCCCCCGAGGGTTGCGATATCGAAATCAAAGCCCGCACCACTGCACCGCAGCGAATCGGCGTCATTACCAAGATCAAACAGTATCCGCAGACCTTCGCCCAGGGCGGCGAACAGGATATTGCCGATATTCCGCGCCGTGATGCGGCCATTGTCGGCATGCACCTGCAAACGCCCCACGTTTCAGCCATGAAGCTGGAAATGGACAATATGAAAGTGGTTGAAGGCTCAAAAACTGAGCTGCATGACGCCTACAGCGAGTGGGTGGCACCGCAGACAGGCTTTAGCCACATGTCGTTTGTGGGTCGCGGCACTCAGTACGATGCGCTGCTGACAGAAGGCGTGACGGATTTTCGCTTAACCATTGATTTGGCACAGGCGGCAACCTTTCCGCTGGTCGTTGAATACTTCGATAGCTTCGCCGGTCTGTAAGGGGGCGTTATGGCATTCTGGGACGATCTATACAGCGAAGCAAAGGGCGGAATGGGCACCATTCTCGACACCTACAAGGAAATCGAGAAGGCAAAAAGCGGCTCATTCCAGAACGCCCGCGCTGAGCAAACAGCAGCCCGGTACGCGCCAGAAGTCGAATATCAAAACCGTGGCGAGCCGGTATCAGCAAAGCCAGCAGCACCAGAGCGGCAGTTGGTCGGAGAAACTCCGGCCAATGCTGCGGTGGTAGATCGCAAGTGGTTGTATATCGGTGGCGGCGCGGTGATTTTGGTCGCGGTGGTTGCTCTGGCCATGGCTCGACGTTAAGGGGGGCTTATGGTTCCGGAAATTGATACAGGGGGCGGCGGCTTTTCGGGTTCGTCGTCATCCGGTGCAACCTCTGGCAACAGTGGCGACACCAGCACAAACAGCGCTGACCGCGTATCAAAACAGTTCATTAACATGAACACGCAAGGCGCAAAGGGGCTGGATTTAAACGGTTATTTGGGCGCAACCAATGCCGGTTTTTATCAAGCGATCATGGGCGAGCAGGCCGCAGAAACTGCGCAGGCACGGCCGGTTGATCGTTGGCTGCCCTATGCAGCGCTGGGTGTTGTTGCAGTTCTGGGCTTTGGCTTTCTGATGATGAAGGGGCGCGACTAATGGGCCTATTTGATTCAAACAGCAAATCCAGTACCGAAAATTACAACATTGGTACCGGAAGCAACGCAGACAACAACAGCGGGGCGGTAGCGTATGGCGGTGATGTGCATTTCACAACAACCGACCAAGGCGCAATTGCCGGAGGCGTTGCGCTGGGTCAGGCCGCGCTATTGGCTGGAAATGAGGCTGTAAAGGCCGCGCTAAATGCAAACACAACAACCACGGAAAGCGCTTTTGATTTTGGCTCTAAAGCGCTCGATCTGGGTTCGTATTCCATCGGCACCAATGCTGCACTTGCAGGCATGGCGGTTGATACCGTGGCCGGTTCGGCAAATTCCGTTGTCGATAAAATTGCGGGCTTTGCGTCTGAGATTTTGGCCAACGGGCAGCGAGCGACTACGGAGGCGCTTGGCTTCGCTAAAAACATGAGCCAGAGCGAAAGCGCCAATCAGTCAGAGCTGATGATTAAGGCAATTACCGTGCTTGGTATTGTTGCGGTTCTGGGCTTTGCACTCAGTCGGGGTAAGTGATGAAAGTCGAAAAATTAGCCTTGTTCGCGGGCGTACCGCACACCATTGGCCGGGGCCGGTTTGTTCGTTTGCTTGAGGCAGCGTTTCCAATTTCAATCGAAAGCCAGGCACTGCAAACAAAAGACAATCAGACCGGAAAGCTGCTGGCGAATATCGGCGCAGAATTCAAGCTATTTGAAACGGCGCAGATTATCAGTGAGCAGGATCAGGTCATCATTATCGCTTACTCAGAGATGCAGATTTTTGATAATCGTCTCGGTGTAAACGGTGCGCTGATTGTTGAAAGTGTCCAGCGCGGCGCGGCAACGATGGAAACTGCAGTTCATGAATTGCAGGCCGGGCAGCGTGTGGAAATTCTGCCCGCAGATGGTCGTCGTCGTACCGCACTGGTCAGCACAACCGGTCCGGTCAAGATTTATCCGGCGCAGGCGTCACTTGTGGGATTTACCGTTGATGGTGTGCTTGAACATGAATGTAGCGCCGCCCTTTGGGGAGAGGCTGAAGCAGCGGTAACGGTTGAAGTCATGGAGTACCTGAACTGATGGCAGGATATACAAAGCGACTGACAGCAGCGCACATTAACGCAATGGTGAGTGCTGAAACCGTAAACGGCTTGGTGGCTGGTGAGCGGGTAAACGCATTGGTGAGCGCTGAAAAGGTAAACGCCTTGGTGGCTGGTGAGCGGGTAAACGCATTGGTGAGCGCTGAAAAGGTAAACGCCTTGGTTACAGGTGAGCGCGTAAACGCCTTGGTTAATTTTGACGGTGTATTTAATCCAGATCGAGCGCAAACCCTGTGGCAAGGGAATCAGGGCTATGAACAGGGTAATGCGGGCGATGTATCAGTAACGCTAAATGACGGCTTTTATTCCGTGACGATGGCGCGCGGCGGTTACGAAATAGGCAACGTTCTGATTTCAATCGTAGAGGGTGTGAATCATGCGCGGGTATATCTGGAAGTTGGCCAGTATGAGGCAACATTGCAGGCACTGATAGCGTTCGGTTCTTTGAAATTCCGAGTGACAGAGCTAAGTAGTACAGCGTGGAAAATGACCAAAATTAAGAAGGTAGGCTAATGGCTTTTATTCAGTATGAAGTAAGCACCGGCACGGTGACCGGGTATCAGAGTTTTCCGCTCGACAAATGCGCATTATTCGCGGGTGTATCTGACGAGAGCGGCAAAGAGTACGCCACGGCAGAAATTCAGCCGGAACAACTCGCGCAGGTCGTTGCCAGCATGGACGCAGGCCAGGCGATCACATACGGCGCCGGGGCGCTGTCGTGAATGGCTGGGTATTTTCCGAATGTACAGTTGCTTTATGAGCTGCCAACAGCGGGGGGCGGAGAATTGACCGAGCAGGAAATATTCAACGGCAACGCAAACTTGGTTGATTTGTCGGCGCTGAGTGGTGGCCATCCGGGTTTTGCACTGTATGAAATAGAGTTTTCTGTGACGGATTCGGGGACCGATCTTAAAACAGCGTTTTTGCATGTACGGCCGGGAAAATACTGCTCAACAGTAACGGTAGAAAATATGGAAATTGCACACCTGACAAGCGGGACTTTAAGAATTAAAGATCACGATGCCGGGGGGAATGGCTATATGTGGGCATACTTTCGCCGGGTCGTGAAAATAGGATGAGAGCATTTGTCATGGCAGGAATTGTTTTAATGCTGGTCGCAGGAACAAAAGTGGCGATCAGCTCAACCGTCCGGGGTATTCGCAACAACAACCCCGGCAATATCCGCGACACCAAAGGCGACACATGGGAAGGGCAGGCCGGTACAGACGGGGCTTTTGCCATTTTCTCTGCGCCTGAGTTCGGATTGCGGGCGCTGGCAAAGCTGCTTAATAATTACGAGCGCCTGCACGGTATCAATACGGTAAAAGGCATCATTTCCCGTTACGCCCCAAGCAACGAAAACAACACAGCCGCCTATATCGCCAGCGTATCGGCGGCACTGGGCATTGATCCTGAAACCACATTCAGCATTGAAGCCAGACTGCCGGAGCTGATGCAGGCAATTATCAAACACGAAAACGGTCAGCAGCCTTACAGCGGCGAACTGATAGCAACAGGAATCAAGATGGCGGAGGGCTTCGCCTATGTTTAAAAACATCACACCGGCACAGCTCACCCTGATTAAATGGGCCGCCATGGGACTGGGTGCCTACTGGGTTTATAACAAAGTCACAACGCTTGGCAGCGCCGCCATTGATAAAGCCGGAGAGATTGCCAGCACCAGCTTAAACCCTATGCACAAAGACAACCTGATTAATCAGGCAGCGGAAAACATAGTAGGCGCGGACAACCTCAGCGCCGGCGGAACTCTGATTTTTGATTGGCTGGACAGCGCGGCGGAATTTGTCGGCGTAGAGAACGGAATCAACGGTATTCCCGGCACAACGGCAGACGCTGAAAAACGATTCAAAACAACCGGGCCGGAGAGTCTGCGCAACAAAGCGCCGTTTATCGTCGGGCCAGAAGTAGAGTTACAGGCAAAAGTACGGGAAGCCGGAGCAACACAAACCGCAAAATTTGGAGCCAATGCCAATGGATAACGCATTTATCAAACAGATAGCGGCGGCGGTGGTTGCCGCTCTGGTGACGCACTACATCACAAAAGCGGTCAGCGCGGAGCGCCAGGCATGAAGCTGAAAATCCTGCTGATGTTGCTCAAATCAAAGCAACACATCCGCACCCGGTTGGTGTTGGGCGTTGTCATCGTCGCCGTGGGAAGCCTTGCGGGCTTATCGTTGACACCAGAACAGTACGCGCTGCTGATTGACGCTGGCGTTCATGTTATCGAGGGCTGAGCATGGAAGACCTGTTTCAGTACCTGAGCGCGGGCGGTGATGTCGGTATCTGGCTGGTTGCCGTGGGCCTGTACCGGCTGGATAAGCGCTTAACCATTCTCGAAGTAATGCAACAGCGCGGCTAAGCGCTTAATATTGGCTTCTCACTCAATAGAGAAGCCAATAAAAAATGATAAAGCTCACCTTCTCGGCCATTCTGGCCGCCACGTTAACCGCTTGCGGCGGTGCGTCATCCGACACAGAGACAAAAGAACCTTCCGAAGCATTCAAGCAAGCGCTGAACGCATGTGGTAATGGAGTAGCGCAACCAATCTATGAAAACGGAATAGTTTTTGACGATGATCAGCGTTATGTATTGCGGCCAGCAGAAAGCACAGCCACGGTTGAGGTTCAGGATAGCGGAAGTATCGTTTGCATAACCGATAGTCTGGCAGGTGTTGGATTTTCAGGAACCAATGGCACCGCATACGTTGACGGCAATGCGGCAGAAGTCATCATTACGGGCAGTGGTAACACTCTGGTAGTCTGGGGTGACATTCTGTCGATGGAGATAAGCGGCGACAATAACGCTGTATTTATGCAGACGGTTGCAACGTACACGAATGGCGGAACAGGTAATATTGTACAAAGCGTGAGCGGTTATAGCTTTGACAGCCAGTAAGGCCAGAGACTGATAGAAAATATCACTAAGAATAAAAGGTTATAAAAAGCAGGATTGACGAAAGCCCCGGATTGTAGTGACGATCTGGGGCGAAAGTACAAAAACCAATGGGTGAGTGGCTCGCTTGTTATTTCCGATAATTGATATTATCGGAATAAGCAGATACGCATAGAATTCCTGCGCTTTTCTAACAAAAATCGACTGCCGAACAAAAATCTTCATTTGCGTCTTTTATGAATGATCTTCTCGCTGCGTATGATTAGGATGCCTGCTTAATCTTACCTAATCCAACTTCGGTTCAGTTCAGTTCACCTCAGCGCGACTGCAACTCAACAAATACTTCTACTGATACCTCAACAAAATTCTCACAGGGTCAGATTAATCCTGCCGGCATTGATTCTGCTGTGATCCTACTGTTGACGCTTCGGAGTTTTCTCTGGGGATATCTTCTGGTGGGTTGCTGCTGATCGTGGATACAGTCCGGCGCTTTTATGTGGTGATACAGGCAGTTTGGCGTATTGTACGGCCGGATCTGTGAGTGCTGCGCTGTTTCATAAATGCTGTCACGCCGCAACTGGCGGGCAAATGCCCATTTCAGCGCGAGATGCGTATTCACCAATAAAATAACTAATTAAAACAATAATCTATGATTGTTTCTTTTCAAGAAGCCTTAAGAATTTCAGGCATCGCGCAGGCAGCCTGACGGCCTCAGGCATTCTGCGTACAGCTGTTCTGGGTGTTGGTCGGAGCTCTGTTCGCGCAAAATCCCAGGCCCGGCGTTTGGGCGCCTGCCTGTTGCGGGTTCGGTGAAACCCAGAATTTGTGCCATGAAACCTTGCAATATCGAACTGTGGATAACACTATCTTTGGAGTTATTCTGGGTGCTATCAGAACCCGTGAAACTCCAGGTCAGAGCTTTAGACAGGCAGGCATTCTTGTGTCATATTTCCGATAATTATTACGCATTACAGCCCATCCGGAAAATACACGGTCTATATGTCCAAGCCATCCATCACATCCAGCCTCAGTCAGCCCCCAATGCCGCTGATCGACCAACTCGACTATCTGGGCAACCCTCTTAGCAGTGCCCGACAAGTCCTGACTCAACACCCGGACCTGCAACGCATAGACGGCACCTTTGAGGATCTGGTACACACCTTCAGCTTCCTAGTGAGCTACAACGGCAGTACCGCTACATTTAACAGCTATCGCCGTGAAGTTGAGCGGCTGCTGCAATGGTGTTGGTTGGTACGCGGCTGCGGCCTGGGCGAACTTAAACGGCAGGATCTGGAAACTTATATCCACTTCTGCCAGTCGCCACCCAAAGCCTGGGTTGGCAGTAAACAGGTGGCGCGCTTTAAGAATTGTCTGGGGGAGCGCACTGCCAACCCGGATTGGCGACCTTTTGTGAATCAGGCTATCAAGGCCGATCCGCAGGCGCGCACAGCGTTTTCGCTATCGCAAAAAAGCCTGCAGGCGCTGTTTGCGGTGCTGTCCACCTACTTCAACTACTTACTGCAGGAAGACTACCTGCGCATCAATCCGGTGGCGCTGATTCGCCAGAAGAGCAAGTTTTTGCAGCGCCATGCTTATCAGGAACCGGTGCGGCGACTGTCGAATTTACAGTGGGATTTTATCCTGGAAACCGTCGAGCAGCTGGCCAGGGAGCGGCCGGCCGAGCATGAGCGTTCGCTGTTTGTCATGCGCCTGCTGTTTGGTATGTACCTGCGGATTTCAGAACTGGTGGCCGATGAGCGCTCAACCCCGGTGATGGGCGATTTCCACACCGACGCCGATGGCAACTGGTGGCTCAGGGTTGTCGGTAAAGGCAACAAGGCACGACTGGTGACGGTATCCGACGATATGCTCGCCGCCCTGCGCCGTTATCGTGAACACCTCAACCTGCCCCGCCTGCCCTATGTTGGCGAACAAACGCCGCTGGTGCAGCGTTTAAAAGGCCGCGGTCCGGTCACCAGTACCCGTCAGATCCGCTATCTGGTGCAGTCCTGCTTCGATCAGGCCTTTGAGCGTATGCGCAGCCAGGGATTAGAAGATGAAGCCCAGGAGTTACGGGTAGCCACCGTGCACTGGTTGCGCCACACCGGCATTTCCGAGGACGTAAAATTCCGCCCCAAGGAGCACGTTAAAGAAGACGCCGGCCATGCCAGCATGGCCACCACTGACCGTTACATCGATACTGAACTGCGTGAGCGACACGCGAGTGCGCGCCATAAAAAACTGAAGCCGGAGCTTTAAAGCTCCGGCTCGTAGTGCTGGTCAGTTTCCAGTCAGAATGGCATAGGCCATTTCTAACCCAGCGTCACTTTCCGCTTCGCGCTGCTCCTGAGTAAAGAACGGAACCTCAACATCAACCGGAATACCACTGCCCTCAAACCACTCGCCTTCTGTGCTGTAATAAAACTCGTTTGAGAGACTGAAGCTAAATCCATTTGGCAGCTTCCGCTCCAGTGTATTGGACAATGCCCCTTGAGTAGCCTCCCCGACAACCGTAACCTGAGGTAATGAGCGCATTATCAGTGTAAACACTTCCGCGGCACTTACCGTGCTGGTGCTGGTAAGCAGAACTACTGGCTTCAGGTACTGAAAATCACCACGGGGTTGAATATAGGCGTACTGTAGCTCGGCCTTATCATTACCCTGTCGGGCCTGCTTGCTGAATGCAAGCTGTTCGGTGCTGACGAAGCGGCTGGCGATCGCCATACTGAGGAAGTCCTGACCGCCGTTATTGGTGCGCACGTCGACAATTAAACCTGCGCTGTCCTGAATATCCTCCAGGCAATGGTCCAGCGCTTCCTCCAGCGCGGCCAATTCTGCGGCATTGTCGTCCGCATCTGCGCTGAACTCCGTCATGGCATTGATTTGCAGATAGGCAATATCCTCAGTCTGATACCAGATCAGCTGTCCATTAGCGCCGCTGCGTAGGTCCGTTTCGTCGGCGGCATACGAAAGAATGATGTCGACGTACAACTCCAGCTGATTTTCGATGTAGCTGCTAACGCCTTCCTGATGGCTTGCGGGCAATGGCAGTGCCAGTCCGTTCTGACTGGCATACTCGGCAATCAGACGCTCCACAAGCACAGGTTTGCCATTCACACTGGCTATGCCCAGCTCCTCACTGCTGATATGCACATGCGCATCGGCTAGTGGTGTAATCATTTCATATAGCGCGTCCAGCAAGTCTTCGTCAGAGCTGTCTGAAGACACCCGTGCAGTGGCCTGCTGCGAGATCGAAACCCAATCAGCCTGTTTCAGGTCAAACGATAGATAGTAATCGGCAAACGTACGGGCAAAGATCGCCAGGTCGAGCATCGGATTGCGCTCATAGCCCGGGTCATCAATCGTAGCGACCGGGTACTCACAGGGGGCAGGCAACGAATCTGACTTAACATAGCGGATGGCAGGCGCGTGTATGGATAAAACGCCATTGTCACCGGGATCGGTGATTGACTGCCCGTTATCATCAAGAACAAACAGCGCCTCAAGGTCTGCCGGCCTCACACCGCCTACAGAATGTAGTCCAATGCAGTATTCGCTGTCGTGCTGGTACACGATGACCCGATCACCATTGATCTCATAGGTCGTGCCATAAGTCGTTGAAGTCCAGATGCCTTCAAATTCACCGGACTTATCGGGGCTTGAACTACCTCCCTTGTCACCGCAGCCAGCAAGGGTGCAGAAAAGTAAAGGCAGCAATAGTTTATCCGCTTTCACACATACTCTCCGTTCATGTTGGTAAGGTCCCTTTCAGCGGGCTTGTGCCCACTGCATCCGCATGCTGATATCAGCTGGCAAGCAGATACGGGGAAAACGAAGTGCATTATGAGTCTCTGTGGCGGAGTCGGTGTCCTGAACTACAGGCTCGGAAGTCGATGGTTAAGAAAATCCTCTAATGTATTGTTTTATATGAACTTATAACGAGTACTGCCCTGTACGCCCGGACTATTCAGGTGCTCAGGACAGATTAACCAGCTGTTTGATAAGCAGCTGGGGTGCGACGGTACTGCGCTGGGGTGACGCCGATAGACTGCTTAAACGCCGAATAAAATGTCGAGCGCGAATTAAAGCCTGCTGCCATTGCTACATCCACGATCGCCAGATTCTGCTGGCCAGGATCTGCCAGTAGAATCTTCGCATGCTTCACCCGGAGGCCATTGATGTAATCAAAAAAACTGGCCTCATAAACGGTGTTTAATGTCTGCGAAAGGTAGTTGGGAGAAACCCCAATAGCAGTCGCCAGTTTCGGCATGGTCAGGCCAGCATCCAGATAAAGCCTTTCATACTGCATCCGGTCTTTAAGCTTTTTCGCTATGCGCGACATATCATCACCGGATAATGAAGATTTGCGGTACTTGGATGATTGTTCGATAGTATCGATACCGGCAGTCTGCTCCTCTTCCAGATACGATTGCTCGGGATGCTGGTAGATAGCAGGCTGCATCAGCCCCATGATACCCAGATAGAAAACCGCCACCATAGAAAAAACATTCATGAACCCCATCACTTGAGTGGAGTCAGCGTAAGCCTGAAAGAAGGTAAGCACCACCAAGCCGTTGATCAGCCCCAGAGTGAACAGTACCAGCATCAGACTGAGCCAATTAAGCGTAACGCGTTCATGATAAGAGAAAACATCATTAATGCGGCGCCGATGCCTGATCAGCATGCACACAGCCAATGCAAGGTAAAGCGTAAAACTTACTATTTTGATGGGAACCTGAAGCAGCGTGGCGTAATAGACCAGCGGTGGCCAGGCATCAGGAATAACACCTGTCTGCATCATTTGCAGACGGTCTTCAAAAGGCATCCCCCAGTAGGGTGTGGACAAAAGGAGGCAGATCCCAAAGATACTGTAATGCTTCAGCACCCGCCTGAGTGAATGATCGAGCTCTGGGTGGGTAATTGTGCGGACGTACCAGTAGAGAGCAACGCCAACCAGTGCATCCAGCGGCAGCGTAAGCCCTGTTAACGGCCGTAGCTGAAAGATGAGTCCGGTTTGCAGCAGAAACTGGTGACCAATCTCTGTGCTGATTGAAAACAGCAGAACCGCCAGATGCCGGTTAATCGATCCCACCTCTTGCCGCTTGAATAGAAGCAACACTGAAAACAGCCACCCCTGAGTGGCGCCAAGAAATAAAACTAATGAATTGAGATTGATATCCACTGGCGGCGTCATAGACGGAACTGGCTCTCGCAGCTGATTTTTTGAGGATGTTAACCCAATAAAAAAACCATTGCCCATCTGGCGCTCCTGCCTTCCGCTCTCTGGCGTAAAACTGGTGCTGCCAGATGACGAGGTCTGGCAGCTACTGACTACGATTAGTGCATATACTGCCCGCCATTGGCAGAGATGTTGGCACCGGTCACGAAGCCGGCTTTATCATCTGCCAGAAAGCTGACCACCCGGGCGATGTCTTCCGGCTCACCAAAGCGGCCGACCGGTATGCCCTTGCGGATTTCTTCGCGGATTTCTTCTGGTACATCCATGATCATACTGGTGGCGATATAGCCCGGTGATACCGTGTTGACGGTAATACCCTTGCTGGCCACCTCCTGCGCGACGGCCTTGGTAAAGCCGTACATGCCTGCCTTCGCAGCGGAATAGTTGGCCTGACCAAACTGACCTTTTTCACCGTTAATGGAAGAGATATTGACGATGCGGCCCCACTTCTTCTCCAGCATGTCGTTAATTACCAGGCGGGTCATGTAGAACACCGAGGTCAGGTTGGTTTCGATAACATCATGCCAGTACTCCGGCGACATTTTGCGCAGCGTGGTGTCGCGGGTAATGCCGCCATTATTAATCAGCACGTCGATGGTACCGAAATCCTTGCGAATGCCCTCAATACAGGCTTCGCAGGAAGCGAAGTCGCGGATATTGCCGTACGCCAGGGCGATGTCATAACCCTCATTTTTCAGCTTATCCTGCCAGGTCTGCGCTTTGTCATGGTTGCCGCCGTGGTAATAACCGGCTACCACCTGATAGCCATCGTCATGCAGCTGCTTGCAGATCGCGGTGCCGATGCCGCCGGTTCCGCCGGTTACCAGTGCAATTCGTTTTGTCATGTCCTACTCCTTCAGTTCCATGGTGAAATTCAATACAGATGAAATTCAATAACAGGTGCGATGCAGTAACAGAGAGTGCTCAGCGAATATGACACTACGATGACCCTGCACTGTATAGCAGCACAGCCAGCATGCGGCTCATGCTTTGGACTTAGCCTGAGGTTGCGCAAACCAGCCTAAATCCATACTGGCCCGCCATGCGGATGCCCCGTAAGCAGAAGTAGGGTACAATTCGCGCCCCAAATTTTACTGCCCCGCCTCCTTATGAAGTTCGTTATCAAGCTGTTCCCGGAAATCACCATTAAATCCACCAGTGTGCGCAAGCAGATGACCAAAATTCTGCGCCAGAACCTGCAGAATATATTCAGACGCCACGCCATCTCGGTGGATGTGCAGAACCGCTGGGACAGCCTGATTGTACTGGTGAACCGTGATGACGATGCCGCGCGCCGTCAGACCATTCAGATTCTGTCGCACACACCCGGTATTGCCGCGGCCCTGGAAGTGACCGAATTCACCTTTACCACACTGGACGAAGCCTACCAGCGGGTGCGCGATTCATATCGCGAACGCGTGGCCGGCAAGACCTTTTGCGTACGGATTAAGCGTGCCGGGCAGCACGACTTCACCTCCCACCAGGCCGAAATTTACATGGGGGGCGGCTTCCTGAAAGAAACCGAGGCCCTGCGCGTCAGCCTGCACAATCCGGAAGTGGTGGTGTTGGCCGAGCTGCGTAATGACAAAGTTCAGGTGGTGCAGCAAACCATTAAAGGTCTGGGCGGCTATCCGCTGGGCAGTCAGGGCGAAGTACTGAGCCTGATTTCCGGTGGCTTTGATTCCACTGTGGCCAGCTACCTGATGACCCGTCGCGGCCTGAAAACCCACTTCTGCTTCTTTAACCTTGGCGGCAGTGCGCACGAAATTGGCGTAAAACAGGTGTCCCACTACCTGTGGAGCACCTTTGGTGAAAGCCATCGGGTAAAGTTTGTTACCGTGCCATTCGAGAATGTGGTCACTGAAATCCTGACCAATGTCGATACCGGACAAATGGGCGTGGTACTGAAACGCATGATGCTGCGCGCCGCCTCCCGCGTCGCAGAAAGCCTGAATATTCCGGCTCTGGTCACTGGCGAGGCCGTGGCTCAGGTGGCCAGTCAGACCATCACCAACCTGGCCGTGATTGACGAAGTGGCCGACCGTATGGTGCTGCGTCCGCTCGCCGCGATGGATAAACAAGACATCATCGACACGGCACGCCGCATCGGTACCGAAATGTTCGCCGCCACCATGCCGGAATACTGCGGGGTTATTTCCGTTAACCCGACCACCGTGGGCGATCGCAGCAAAGTGGATGTGGCTGAAGCCAAGTTCAACTTTGATGTGCTGGAACAGGCATTGGCCGAAGCCAGCTATCAGCGCATCGACGATGTACTGAGTGGTGCGGAAAGCGGGCTGGAAAACGTCGATATCATTACCACGCCAGGCCTGAATGACGTAATCATCGATATCCGTCATCCGTCTGAAGCCGCCGACGCGCCGCTGACGCTGACCAATAACAGCGTGCTGGCCATCCCGTTCTACGATCTCGACAATCGAGCCAATGAACTGACCAAACAGCAGCCGGATACCCGCTTCCTGCTCTACTGCCAGAAAGGCACCATGAGTAAGATTCATGCCCATCACCTGATGAGCGAGCAGCGCGGTAACTTTGCGGTGTTTATGGAGCCGGGCTTTGTTAAGCCAGCCTATAAGGCGGAAGCCAGCGACAGCAGCGAAGACTAAAACTCTGCTGTGCGCATAAAAAAAGCCGGGGTGGCTGTCGATACTGAACAGTCACCCCGGCTTTTTTATGACCGGTATTTTATGCGGGCCATGCACTCGCCTGCCCCTTAATTTGATTTACAAACCGGCGCTGATCTCAAAGCGATAACCAGTACCCGGCGCTTCAATTTCTCCACTATCAATGTAGTCTGCATCCAGCACATTGGTTGCCGCAACGGCCCAGCTCCAGCCATTATTCTGCTGCTTTAAGCCCAGATCCCAAATGCGGTAGCCATTCTGGTCGTAGCGGTCTTCGAATTTATACAGCGAAGTTGCGCTCAGCCCCGGCTGCAGCTCATAGGTCAGCGCCAGAACCACCTGATGTTCAAGCTGGGATTTACTGTAGCGGGCCTTTTCATACTGATTGGTAAAGTCCTGAATCAGGCGGGTATAGCTCAGACTTGCCTTCTGCAGACCGCTTGCCGCCAGCAGGCCGGTGGCATCCAGCTCGACATCGTAACCTTTGGTGTCAATCGCATCGATATTACGTGCGGTGTAGTAATTAATGGCCGGATCGGCGACTTCGGCCGCGGTCTGGGTGTAATCAATGGCATCGCTGGTATTGCGTTTAAAGACCGCCAGCCGGGTTTGCAGGCCCGCCAGATTCAGGCGCGCACCCAGCTCGGCGCTGCTGGTCTCTTCTGCTTTAAGGTCGGCGTTACCCTGATTTCCAGTGTTGGTCACGGGGTTGATCTGGTAAAGATACAAATCATTCATGGTCGGCACTCGGACGCTTTTGCCGGCATTCAGATACAGCTGCTGACCGGGCGCCAGTGGCAGAGTCAGGCCCAGTACCGGCAAGGTGTAGCTGTCGCCGCCGTCATAATCGAGATACGACAGACTGCCCGCCAGCTGCACGGCGCCAAAGTCGAACTGACCAAACGCAAAGGCGCTGCCGTATTCACGCTCATGGCGGTCACCCAGTGTCGACGTGCTTTCAATGTCTTCCTGATTAAACTCGTAGCCCAACGCCAGTGATTCATTCAGACGAAAACGCAGACGACTCTGCCAGGCATTGGTCTGATGCACAGAAGGAGCGTAGGTCAGGTAGAAAAACTCGTCGTCGTGCTGACGCCAGTTAACAGCGACATCGACACTGCGGCCACCGGAGTAACGTTGCTCATGAGTCAAATAGGCATGGCGCTGAATGGTGTTCTCATTGGCGCGCTTATCGGCACCCGTGTAAAAGCCCTGCGCACCAAAACCTTTATCCAGATAACCCACGCCAGCCACCGTGGTGTGGGCATCATTCTGATGCACTGAACGGTAGTTACCCTGCTGACTGATGTAATCCAGATCGGCACCTTTGATATAGGTATCCGACTCCTGCTGACTGAACGATGCAAAGTGGCTCCAGTTACCCTGGGTTTTGGCCAGGCTCAGCAGACCACGGGCGTAATCTTTGCTGCCGGCTTCAGCTTTTAACAGCGCGCTGCGGCCATTTTCAGAGTCCACCTGCTTGCGGGTAACCAGATTGATCACCCCGGCATTACCGTTCGGGCCATACTGTCCGGCTCCCGGGCCGCGGACGATTTCAATGCGCTCAATGTCTTCCAGTGTGACCGGCAGATCAAAATTATGATGGCCGGTTTGCGGATCGTTCATGCGCACGCCATCAACCAGAATCAGCGTCTGCTCATAAGCCGCACCACGAATGCCCAGATCCACCTGGGTGCCGCCACTGCCGCGCTGACGCACATCCAGCCCACTCACCCACTCCAGTGCATCGGCCAGATTACTGATCGGCAGTATCTGTAAATCAGCGCGGTCAATGACTTCAACGGCAAAGGCCTGCTCAGCAATGTTCTGACTGAACAGCTGGCCGGTCACGCGCTGGGCGTCAAGCTCTACGCTGTCTGTTGCTGCCTGAGCCTGACTGGCAAATGCCTGAGCAATCAGGGCCGCCAGAATGGCTGGTTTAAACGGTGTGCGGTTCATTATGACCTCATGGGTTGCGATGGCCGGACAGGCCGGTGAAAAATTACGCCGCCCAGTGTAGTGATTTTGTCTGATCACCCAACCTGTGTCGCTGCTGATGGTTTGCACCTGGGCGTTTTTTGTCCAGCAGTAACAGAATGCAGGCAGCGCCTGACCTGATGGTCTGGCGCTGCTATGATACGGCCTCCGTTTTTTACATCTTTATCGTCACTTCGACTTATGATTTCAGGCTACTGTTTCAGGATGGGTTTATGACCACGATAATCAGCTTCAACATTAATGGCGTACGCGCCCGCCCCCACCAACTGGAAGCCATTCGCGACCAGCTTGACCCGGATATTCTCGGCCTGCAGGAAACCAAAGTTCAGGATGCTGAATTTCCACTGGCGGATATTCAGGCGCTGGGATTTCATGTTGAGTTTTTTGGCCAGAAGGGCCATTACGGTGTGGCGTTGTTAAGCAAAACTGCACCGGTCTTTGTGCAGAAAGGCTGGCCCTGGGATGACGCCGAAGCGCAGAAACGCATTATCCACGCACGCTACGAAATAAACGGCAAAGTCTGGGATGTCCTGAATGGCTACTTCCCGCAGGGTGAAAGCCGCGATCACGAAACCAAATTCCCGGCCAAAGAAAAATTCTACGCCGACCTGCAGCGTTATCTGGATGAAAACTTCACCCCGGCCGACCGGGTGGTTGTGATGGGTGATATGAATATTTCGCCGGAAGATACCGATATCGGCATTGGCGAGCCGAATCGTAAACGCTGGCTGAAAACCGGTAAGTGCAGTTTTTTGCCAGAAGAACGCGAGTGGTATCAGCGTTTGCTGGGCTGGGGATTGCAGGATACCTATCGCAAACATTACCCGGCCAGCAACGATACGTTCAGCTGGTTTGATTACCGTTCCAAGGGGTTTGATGACGAACCCAAGCGCGGACTGCGTATCGACCATATCCTGGTGACGCCTGCGGTCTATGACGAATGCACCGCCGCCGGCGTCAGTTACGATATTCGTGGATTGGAAAAACCGTCAGACCATGCACCGATCTGGGCGACCTTTTCCTGAGGAGGCTTTGCCTCGGGTAATAAAAACGGCGCTTTATGCGCCGTTTTTTATTTAAATCCGCATGACCAGGATTAGCCCGGATACTGCTCCAGCGCATCCAGGTATTCCAGCCATACCCGAGCATTGGCTGCAACGTCGGCCAGTGTCAGCGCTTGCTGAAAATAACGCCGGGCGGTCGTGTAGTCGTTCAGTTCGTAAGCACAGCTGCCGGCCAGCATGAGCGCCCGCGGTTTATCCCGTTCGGACAGGCCTTTTTTCAGCGCGGCTTCAGCATCGGTCAGCGCTGTTTGGTATTGGGCATTTTGCTGCTGCATTTGCGCTGCGCGATACAGCAGGCTGCCATCATCCATAAATGTGCTGGCTTCGCGCATAGCCGCAACAGCCTTATCGCGCTCGCGCCCCTGCTGCCAGGCCGCGGCCAGCACCCGCCAATTGCGCTCGCTTAATTCGACACTCTGATCCTGTAAGTGCGCCTGTAAAATGCGTCCGGCGCGCTCGGGAATGTTTTCGCTGATTAACAGCTGCACCAGCAGCAGAATACTGTCGGGTTTTTTCAGATAGTCTGCGGCATACCCCAACTCCAGCGTACGCAACGCCAGCGCAGGTTGCTCCAATAGCTGATAAACCGCAGCCTGCTGCTGCCAGTAATCTTCTTTGCCAGGATTAATACGCAGCAAGTCATCGAGGACTGCGGCGGTTTTTGCATACGATTTTTGCTGATAATGACCGGCCATCAGCATCTGCAGCCAATTTTCTTTCGGTTGGTCGCCGCGACTGCGTGCCCGCTCAATACCACGAATCAGCCAGGGAACGGACGCTGCGTAGTTTTTCTCCAGCTGATACGCCGATGCCAGCGTAATAAAGCTCAACGGCTGAATCCAATCGACTGGCTTGTCGTCAGTGCCGCGTTTTTTATCGCTGTTCTTGTCTTTTTCCAGTGACAGGATGTTATTCAGGCGCGGCTCAAGCTCGGCAATAGCTGCGTTATTATTCTCAGCAGCCAGATGCAATTGGGCAATGGTGGTCGACAGTGCGGATTCCTGCGCCGGAGCCAGTACATTTAACGCCAGCGCCTTGCTGTACCAGAACATGGCTTCTTTGTTTTTTTCCTGCAGCAGATTCAGCTGACCATGCAACTGGTAGGTCAGTGCCAGGCCGAAGCCTGGGTTTAAATCGTCTTCAAGTTCCAGTAAGGCTTCTTCGGCTTCGCGGTATTGCTGCGCCGCCAGTTGTTCCTGGATGGCATTAAGTTCTTCGTAAGTCGACGGCGACAGACTGTTGTTCGCAGCCCAGGTCAGCGAGGTCAGCGTGCTTAGCAGCAGTGCAATAAGAAAACGCATCAGGAACTACCCAATTTAAATTCGATGGTCTGAGTTGCCTGCTGTGCAACCGGGCGGCCATCGGCCATTTTTGGCTTGAACTTGTATTTGTACAGTGCGCGAATGGCTTCACGTTCAAACACGCCGCGCGGTTCCGCTTCGATAATTTCCACATCGTCGACGGTGCCTTCCGGGTTGATCGACAAACGAGCAACCACATAGCCTTCGATTTTCTGCCGCACCGCTTTTTGCGGATACACCGCATTCATCCGCACCAGCGGGATAACGTCGGTGTCGCCAAAGCCCATCCCGACCACGGCATCACCCAGCAATGAGCTTTGTGCCAGCGATAAATCAGGATTTACGTCCGGCATATTAAAAGGCAGTTGCTGCATCGGTGTATTTTGCTCAGCCACCGATTCTTTCGGCAGTTGTGGCTTTTTCGGCTTCGGCGGCTCCTGCTTTCGGCGTTCTTTCAGCTGGGTTTTGCTTTCCTGTTTTAAGCGCACAAAGTCGATGTAGGTGTTGTCGCGATGATCGCGCTTCAATTCACCCGGACCAGACACCATCTGGTGCATCGCCCAGAACAATCCGAGACTGACGCCGCAGGCCAGCAATAAGGCTATGGCCAGACGTGGCATCAGTTAGCGGCCTCTGCAGAAATGGAGATATTGCTGATGCCGGCCAGGCGCACCTGATCCATCACCTTCACCAGCAGGCCGGTCGGCGAGTACTCGTCAGCCTGAATGATCACGGCCCCTTCGGGGTTTTCTGCTTTCATGCGCTCAATATTCGGGCGTACCGCGCGCACATCAATGGCGCGGCGGTCGATCCAGATTTCACCATTGGCGCGAATGGCGACCAGAATATTACTGCCCTTTTTCTCTTCCGCCGTTTGTGCGCTGGGACGGCTGACGGTTACACCGCTTTCTTTTACAAAAGAGGTCGTAACAATAAAAAAGATCAGCATGATAAAGACGATATCCAGCATCGGGGTGATGTCGATATCGTTGCCATCGGCTTCACTATCGGTGTGACGACGTGCCATAACTAATAATCCGTATAATTCAGTCGGTCGGTAGCCATTCGGCGAGCTGATGCACGCCGCGCTCACTTAAACGTTTAAACCGGGTGCGAAAGTACAAGCCGGTCAGAGCCACGACCAATCCGGCCATGGTCGGAATGGTTGCCTGAGAAATGCCCGATGCCATGGCCCGCGCATTACCGGTACCGGTGACGGCCAGCACATCAAACACGCTGACCATGCCGGTTACCGTGCCCAGCAAACCCATTAACGGGCAGATGGCGATCAGAATGCCGACCAGTGATAAATATTGCTGTGTCGCTTGTTTTTGCTGGCTGAGCCAGGCCGTTCGGATTTTGCGCGCCGTCCAGCTCTGGTGTTCGCTGCGCTGTGCCCAGCGCTCAGCCAGCGCCCGGTTAAGGCGCGGCAGTTCGCGGTAGAAGAACCACAAGCGCTCAATGATCAGGCTCCAGAGCAGTACGCACAGAACCAGAATGCCGTAGAGTACCGGCCCGCCCTGGGCCATAAAATCCAGCAGCCACTGCATCTCAGTTGCCTTTTGGTGTCTTGTTTGCGCTGTTGGCGCGACTTTCCAGCGCCTGCGCAATCAATCCGGCGGACTGTTCATCCAGCAGCTGAATCAGAGCTTTGCTGCGTGATGCCACCCAGTTGTGTGCCAACAGCAGAGGGATTGCAGCCAGCAGGCCCAGCACCGTCGTGATCAGTGCCTGGGAAATGCCGGAAGCCATCAGCTTCGGATCGCCGGTGCCAAAGTTGGTGATTGCCTGGAACGTTGCGATCATGCCGGTCACCGTCCCCAGCAGACCCAGTAACGGGGCAATGCCGGCAAACAGTTTGATGATGGTCTGACCACGCTCCAGTGCCGGCAGCTCGCGCAGAACCGCCTCATCCATTTTGGCTTCCAGCACATCCACATCCAGTGGCTGCGGCAGATCACGATAACTGGCCAGCACACGCCCCAGCGGGTTATCCCCGGATGCGGTGTCGATGTTGTCCAGTTGCTGGCGCACTTTGCGTCCGATGCTGCCCAGTACCAGCAAACGCCAGCCGGCTAATGCCAGACCAATCAGCCCCAGGCCGATAATGATGTAACCCACCAGAGCACCCTGCTGCACCCGTTCCAGCAAGTCCGGGCTTTCCAGTGACAGGTTCAGCAAAGCACCGCGGCTTGGGTCGAGGGCAAACGGCGCGACGGCCGCATTAGAGTTCAGCCAGTCAGGAATCATATCCGCCGCACCCGGCTGACGGCCCAGCATCTGCAGTTGTTTCAGTTCGGCGTCATAAGCCAGATAGCCACTGTCATCCACGGCATTGAATACGCCTAGACGGGTCACGTTGCGCGTCTGTGGCTTGCCATCGGCACCAATCACAACGCTCTCGAACGACGACACGGCACCGTTAATAGTCATCTCTTGCTGCAGGCTGAACCATAACGCTTCCAGTTCGGCGATATTGGGCAGCTCTTTGGCTTCAGCCAGTTTGTTCAGATCGGCTTTGCGCTCAGGAATTTCTACCGAGGTCAGGCTGTCGGCCAGTACGGTGTTCAGATCGTTGGCTACCTGACGCACTACGCCGAACATTTCACCCAAATTGCCCACCCGCAAACGCAACTCTTCTTCGCGTTCGGTGAGGGCCTGCTCGTTATTGTCGAAGCGATCTTTCAGCGAGTCAGCCAGTTGCTGTTCACGTTTCAGTGCGGCGCGAGCATCGCTCAGCATGCGCTTCTGGGTATTCAGGTCGCTGAGGAATCTGGCCTCACGGGCCTTGTTCTGTGCGGCTTCTTCACGGCTGTATGTGCCGATCTGATTCAGCAGCTTGGCTAATGGGTCGGCCGCCGGAGTGGCAGGTGCAGCAGTGCCTTCCGCTAACACGCTGGCGCTGAAAGTGATCCCAAATAACACAGGGAGTGCAGCCGAGGACAGTAAACGCATCATTGTTGCGCCCCCTTCTGTTGAGCGGTGGGTATTGTCGTTACAGACTTAAGAGAGGCCTGAGTGGGTAATGGCAGCACCATCAGCTCCGGCGCAGCAATCTGCTGGGCCACTTTTAACGCTTTGCGCAGGTCTCGCATGTAGCCGTCATCCAGCGCCAGCCATTGGCTTTCACCCTTGTGCCAGAGCCAGGCATGCTGACCATCATTGCTGATGCGATACAGGGCCAGGCGGCCAACGCGCAGGAAGTCGTAGGAAATGTTATCCATCTGGCCACGATAGGCTTCGATGTTGCGGCCGTAATCAACTTCCACCTGATACGCTTCGAGCACGCGGCGGAATTTTTCCGACACGGTGACATCGGCACGGGTCAGTAAGTCTTTCAGCAATGCAATGCGGGCGCTGCGCTCCTGCGGCAGGAACGGTGTATCCAGCGCCACAAACTGTTCCAGTGAATCAAGCATGCGGCTCATGAGCGGCAGAATGCCACGCTCAGTGCGCTCAATTTCGGTAATCTGACGCGCCAGCGATTCCAGTTCTTTGTCCTGGTTATACACAATGGCAGCCATCTGCCGGTTGTAGAGGCTCAATTGCTCAGTTTCGGCACGTAACTGGCGATATTCAGTCAGTAATTGCTGAGTCTGATCATCCAGTTTTTCAACATTCTGCTGGCTGCTGCGGCCGCTTTGGTCGGTGGCGCTGATCTGCCCCTGGGCGCTGGTTAAGTTATCAGCCTGGACGCTCAATGTGCTGCTTAACAGCAAGGCGGCGATGGTGTGCGGAGTTTTCATGACCGGTCGTTGTCCCTGTCAATGTGAAGTGGTATCTCGTGGGGAAAGAGTCTAACGGCGTTGTATTAACGTTAACTGAATGCCACTAAACGAGTTGAAGCAAAAAGCCGGCTGCATTATGCCGCCGGCTTGGCAATCAATCAATAATCATTCGCAATTAAACCAAGGTTGCTGGCCAGTTTATCGCTGCCGCGGGGGGCAATAACGGCTTTACTGCCTGGCTGATTGCGCAGGTACTGCTCCGCCACGCGCTGTACATCGTGCCATTGGGTGGCCAGTACCCGTTCACGGAACTGCTGACGCAGCGCTTTGCTGCGCCCGCTTTTGTCCTGATGAAAGCTCTGCTTGGCTTCGCCTGCCGGTGATCCCGGACGATCCATGCCGCCGATCAGGCCCAGTACCGATTGTTCAATCAGGTCATCCCCACTCTTGCGCGCCAGCAACCAGTCAATGGAGGCGGCGAAGTCTGCGAACGTGCCTTCCACCCGTGGGTCGCGGTAGGAATAGAACTTAAAGCAGCCCAGTGCCGAATCCTGTGTCGCCCCGGCACCGTAGGCACCACCGCGCTCACGGATGGCGGTATGCAGGAAGGCATTGCGCAGCAGCCCGGCCATAACCGCCAGCGGTGCAGCATCGGCGTGATCCATGGTGACGGTGGGCAACGCCCAGGCGCAGAAATTCACCTGCGAATCGACCATCCAGTAAGTGGCGGTTTGTGGCATGTCCCAGCTCAGCGCTGATGCCGGTGCAGCAGCCTGTGGCGTCCAGCAACTCTGCAGACTGGCCAGGTGCGCTGCTGCGCCCTGTTCGTCATGCACCAGCAAAGCCTGTTGTGGCTGGGCAATCTGCTGATAAATATCCAGCAGCGCGTCAGAAAGGAAACCTGCACCTTCTTTCTGTGCTTGCTGCAGGCGTTCTTTCAGACGTTTTACCTGTGGCAGACCGCCGAGTTCATTGGAGACATTCGCCGTGCGGTTCAGTGGTGCCGCCGCCAGGGACATAGCCAGGCCATGGCCGCTGCCGGTAATGCCCTGCTCACGGCGGGATTTGGCCTGCGTCAGCAGATCCAGCAGGCGGGTCTCTTCGGTGAAGGTGGGGGCCTGCCAGGTTTCCTGCATCAAAGCGCTGAATTCATCGGCTTTGGCGGTCAGTGCCTTGCCGCTCATCACCAGATAGCCTTCCAGCTGATTGGTGTCATCCACCTTGCCTTTCAGGCTGGCGTAGGCTGAAAGGCTGCCTACCACTGCAGTTTGCTTCTGCTGCTGGTACAAGTAATCGTTGCCACCGGCACCGACCTCACTCCAGGCCTGGGTGAAGAATGGCACCCAGCTCAGCTGCTCGGCACTGAAAGCCGGCAGGTCCGCCAGTAACTGCTGATAGATCAGGCCGTTGGTGCCTGCTACGTATTCCGTCGCTGGCATTCCGTCCTGATGTTGCTGACTTGGCGCAACGTAACTGACTTGCGGGCGCACGTCGGCCAGTGTCACCTGCGGCAGCAGACCCGGATCATCTTCCTGCTCCTGACGTTCTTTTAAAGCCTGCGCCTGATCCAGAATGGCCTGAGTCTGCTCGGTGCTCAGATTGGCTTTGATTTCGGCAAGGCGTTGTTCTTCCAGACGTTTCATTTCATCGTTCATGCCACTGTCCGGACGCAGGGTAAAGCGCACCCGATGGCGGTTGTTCAGCAACAGACGCTGCACCGCCTCCTGCATAAAGCCTGGCTGGCTGGCCTTACTGCGCAGCCGTTCCAGTGCCGGGTCAAGGTTCAGCAAGGCGGCCGGATCGCCGTAATGGGTTGCCGCAGGTAATGAATTGAAGATAAGTTGCAGGCCGTACGGGTAGTGATCACCACCGATTTCACGCTGATGCAGTTCCAGCTGATGCAGCGCGGCATCGATCATGCTTTGCTCCACGCCGTTATCGGCCACCGCCTGCAGGGTGTCGAGAATCAGCTGCTCGGTTGCTTCGGCATGTTCCGGTTCGCTGCCTTCAATGCCGCACATAAAGCTCATTTCGCGGTTGGAATCTTCCAGCCCGCACAGCGGTGACGGTGAGCCGCCCAGATCGGTTTCTTCCAGCGCGCGGCGCAGTGGTGAGGCGCTGTTGTCGAGCAGCACCTGACTAACCAGATGGGCTTCCAGCTGGGCATCCAGATCGGTGGATTCCCCCAGCAGCCAGCCCAGTACGTGGTGGGTCTGGGCGCTCAGGTCTTCGCTGTCGATGCCATAGCATTGCTCAACCGCCAGAGGCGCGGCGTAGCGTTTCTCCGGCTCCACGCGCCATTGTTTATCCTGACGTTCAAAGCGGCTCAATGCCTGGCTTTCAAGGGTGTCGTGCAGTTCGCTCACATCCATGTTGCCGAAGGTCATAAAGATGGCGTTGGATGGGTGATAATGGGTTTTATAGAAGCTGACCAGTTGCTCATAGGTCAGGTCGGTGATTTCCGCCGGTTCACCACCGCTGTTGTAGTGATAGGTTGTGGTCGGAAACAGATAGCTGCTGATGCCCTGCCATAACTGGCTGACGGTGGACGACATCGCGCCTTTCATTTCGTTGAACACCACGCCTTTGTATTCCAGTGGCGAATCGGCATTGCCCTCTTCGCTGAATTCAATGCGATGGCCTTCCTGGGCAAAATCCAGCTCATGCAGACGCGAGAAAAACACCGCATCCAGATACACGTCGAGCAGGTTTTTGAAGTCTTTATCGTTCTGGGACGCAAAGGGGTATGCGGTCCAGTCGCTGCTGGTCATGGCATTCATAAAGGTATTCAGCGAGCGGCGCGTCATCATAAAAAAAGGATCGCGTACCGGATACTTCTCGCTGCCGCACAGTGCGGTATGTTCCAGAATGTGCGCCACCCCGGTGGAATCGTGGGGCATGGTACGCAGGGCGACCATAAAGGCTTTTTCATCGTAGTCGGTAGCCAGATGATAATGCACCGCACCGGTGGCGATGTGTTCATAGTGAAGAATATCGATATTCAGCGATTCAACGCGCGTGCTGCCGAGGTGACGAAAAGCGTTTGATGATGACATACAGCTCTCTGTTATCCTGATGTGTAAACTCAGGTATGTTATCAGTTGTCTGACAGGCACAGAACCTCAGTCGCGCAAAGTGCTTGCACCAGCCTGTTCTTTCTGTGCACTAATCAGCCAGCATGCCGACCACAAACCGCAGGAGCCTTATGAATACCGAACCGCGCTGGGACGATGAATTCCCGGTCAACCACGAGTGCTTGTATCTGAATCACGCCGCCGTTGCGCCCTGGCCGGAACGCGCGCGGATTGCTGTCAGCGATTTTGCCGCCGAAAACACCGCCCTCGGCGCCAGTCGCTATCCACACTGGAGCGCAATGGAGGCTGGCCTTAAGCGCAACCTTGAGACATTAATTGATGCCCCGAAGGGCTCTGTCGCGCTGGTGAAAAATACGTCCGAAGCATTATCGTTCGTGGCGAATGGCATCGACTGGCAGCCGGGCGACGTGGTAGTGATCAGCGATCAGGAATTTCCATCCAATCGCATCGTCTGGGAAGCGCTGGCGTGCAAAGGCGTCAAGGTTATTGCCGTTGCTTTACCGTGGGATGACCCGGAATCCCTGTTGCTGGAAGCCCTGGCGCAGAAACCACGATTGTTGTCGATCAGCGCCATTCAATATGCCACAGGGCTAACGCTGGATCTGGTCCGGTTGGGCGAAGCCTGCCGGGCGGCGGGCACCCTTTTCTGTGTTGATGCCATTCAGGCGGTGGGCGCCCTGCCGTTTTCGGTTCAGGCGATTCAGGCCGATTTCGCTATGGCTGACGGCCACAAGTGGTTACTTGGCCCGGAAGGTCTGGGGTTTTTCTATGTCCGCCCGAAGGTGATGGATCAGTTGACGCTGTCAGAGTACGGTTGGCACATGGTGGAAGACATGGGCAATTACGATCGGAAAGACTGGCAACCGGCAGCCGATGCGCGTCGTTTTGAGTGTGGCAGCCCCAATATGCTGGCCGCTACTGCGCTGAAAGCCAGTACTGATCTGTTGCTGGAAGTGGGAATGGATCAGGTAGCTACCCGCGTGGTAACTAACGTGCTGTATCTGAAAGAATTGCTGGACGACAAAGGTGCCACCTTTATCAACCCACTGCTGCATCAGCGTCCGTCCGGCATTCTGACTTTCCATTTTATGGGGAAAGACAGCACACAGCTGTACAAACTGCTGATGCAGGCCGGGGTGATCTGCGCTAATCGCGGCGGCGGTATCCGCTTCTCGCCGCACTTCCATACCACTCAGGAAGTGATGGAAGACGCCGTAGATGCCGTGGAGTGTTTGCTTGAAGCGCTCTGAGCGCAGCTTACATACATAAAAAAGAGCGCATCTGCGCTCTTTTTTCTTTCCGGTGTTCGCTACAGCATGGCTGCCAAAGCTCACATCGTATGGGTTATGCGATCCGACTTCAGGGCACCGGCCAGGTAGGTTTCGATTTTATCGCGGGCCATGCTTTCGTCGCCGGTAAACTGCACGCCAATACCGGCGACTTTGTTACCTTGTGCACCTTTCGGCGTTACCCAAATGACTTTGCCAGCCACTGGGATTTTCTCGGCTTCGTCCATCAGCTTCAGCAGCATGAAGACTTCATCGCCTAACTGATACTGCTTGTTGGTCGGAATAAACAAACCGCCTTCTTTGATAAACGGCATGTAGGCGGCGTAAAGAACCGATTTATCTTTAATGGTCAGCGACAAAATGCCGCTGCGGGCACCTAAATTGGCGGTCATGCATGCTCCCCGCGATGACTGTCCTGAACGATCTGCTGCCAATCCAGCAACAGGGATTCAAGCAGCAACTGCTTATTATAGTTACCGCCACCGGACAGCAACTGCCCGAGTACGGCCTGAACTTTATGCTGCAAGGTTATCAGCTTTGCCGGATTCAGGGTAGCGCACGGCAGCAACTGAAAAACCTGATCGGTAAACACCAGTTGCTGCGCGCTGATACCCAGTTTCGCCTTCAGACAGTCCGACAAAATTGAATAAAACCAGGAAGTTACATCCTGAAATTCAAGCTTATTCCAGCCTTCTGCAGCGGCTTGTAGTGGAATCTGGCCCAAGCTCCACTGGCGCAGCAGATCAAACCAGCGCTGCTGCTGGGTGCTTTGCTCACGCGTCAGCCAATCCAGTGCTTTTAACGGTGCCTGATGATTCATGCGCAACGCCGGCTCTGCCACGTCAACTGCAAAACCTTGCTGCTGCAGCCAGCTCAGCGCTTCAGACTGTCCCGGCGGACTGAGCTGCAGGCGCTGACAGCGACTGCGGATGGTTGGCAGCACCGAGCCGAAACGCTCGGTTTCTAACAACAGAAAGCTTTCACCGGCCGGTTCTTCCAGAGTCTTCAGCAGTGCGTTGGCGGCGTTGGTGTTCATCACTTCAACCGGGCGCAGGCTGACCACCTGACAGCGACTGATCTGCGGTGTCTGGGCGAGGAAGTTATTGATTTTACGAATCGCATCAATGCGGATCTGGCGACTGCCGTCTTCCGGCTGGCACAGCATAAAATCCGGATGACTGCCGGCTGCCCAAAGCTGGCAGCTGTGGCATGCGCCGCAGGGTTCGGCTTCATCGCGCAGGCATAACAGCCATTGCGCCGCATGCAAAGCCAGTTGATGCTTGCCGATGCCTTCAAGGCCAGTCAGCAGTAGCGCATGGGGCAGTCCGCTGCTTTGCTGGCGGCGAACCAGTTCATGCCATACGTCCTGATGCCAGGGTTGCACGCTCATGAATCAGCTCCGGGTAACAGCGTTAGCAAAACCTGTTCGATCTGCTGCTGCACAGCCGTTAATGGTTGTGCGGCATCAATACGGCGAAAGCGTTCATGCTGAGTGGTCAGCCAGTCAAAGCCCTGCTGTACGCGCTCAAAGAAATCCAGCTGCTCCTGCTCAAAACGATCAACCGCTTCGCCGGCCTGGTCAGCACGGCCACGGGCGCGACCCATACCCACGGCGAGTGGCGCTTCCAGCAGCAAGGTGCAGTCCGGTTCCAGCCCCTGCTGCACCAGTGCTTTCAGCTGTTCAATTTGTGCCAGTGGCAGCTGGCGACCAAAACCCTGATAAGCAATGGTGGAGTCGGTAAAACGATCACACAGTACCCAGGCACCGCGCGCCAGCGCCGGTTGAATGAGCGCCTGCAGATGCTGAGCACGGGCGGCAAACACCAGCAGCAGCTCAGTCAGGGGTTGCATGGTTTCAGCGTGATGGGCTTTTAACAGCCGCTCACGGATGGTTTCGGCGATGTCAGTACCGCCCGGCTCACGGGTAACGACGACTTCAATGCCACGGGCACGCAGCCACTCAGCACAGAAGGCGATATTGGTGGATTTACCCACCCCTTCTCCGCCTTCAAAGGTAATAAACAAGCCTGCTTGCGGCTTTGTCATACGGGATGTTCCTGCTCAGGATTCTGGCGTGGCAGCTTCTGCCGGCGCCGATCGGTAATCTTTTTTACGGCGGAAAATCTGGTATTTCCGCACCGCTTTATTGTGCTCTTCCAGCGTTGCTGAAAACTGATGACTGCCGTCGCCACGGGCAACAAAGTACAGCTCATCGCCATCAGCGGGATTCAGCGCCGCATCCAGTGCGGCACGCCCGGCCAGCGCAATCGGCGTTGGCGGCAGGCCTTTCTGGCGGTAGGTATTGTACGGATTTGTCCGGTCCTGCAGATGTTTTTTGCGCAGATTGCCATCAAATTGTGGCCCCAGACCATAAATAACCGTCGGATCGGTCTCCAGACGCATGTTTTTCTGCATCCTGCGTACGAATACACCCGCAATCACCGGGCGCTCGGCAATGACCCCGGTTTCTTTTTCCACGATGGAAGCCATGATCAGGGCCTCGTAAGGACTGTGGTACGGCAGGTCGGCAGCGCGTTGCTCCCAGGCCTCCGCCAATTGCCCGCGCATGCGCTGGTAAGCCTGACGAAGAACCGACGACACCCCTTCGCCACTGTGATAAACGTAAGTGTCGGGGTACAACCAGCCTTCAGGGTTCCCTTGCAGGCCGAGCACCTCCGCCACCCGCTCCGGCGTTAGAGGGTTCAGATCCTGGGTCAGACGCGGCGCCTGTGCCAGAGCCGTGAGAGCATCCCGTAACTGCAGCCCTTCAATCAGGCTGACGCGATACGTCACCGGGGTTGCGGTTGCGAGAAATGACAACAATTCACCGCCGCTCAGTTCTGGCGGAATTTCGTACTCGCCAACCCGCAGCACCCGCTCCTGCCCGGTCAGGCGTGCCTGAATGCGCAGCAGCAGTGCCGAAGGCAGCCAGCCATCGGCTTGCCAGCGTCGGCTCAGACTACTGATGGTATCGCCACTGACCACTTCAATGCGCACCGGTTGCTCGTTATTGGTCGGCAGTTGCCAGATGGCCAGTAACGTGGCGCTGAGTAATAAAAAGGTAAGGGAGGACAAAGCCAGCAGGCGTTTGCTCAGACTCATGCGTAAAGATTCTCCAGATCCTGCTGCAGCGCGGCAATCTGCTGTTGCGCTGACGAATGTTCGAATGCCTGCCCGTTAATCTGGGCGGCGCTGATAATGCCCTGCAGGCTGTTGCAAAAAAACACAGCGTCCGCTGCCAGCAGGCGCACCCGGTCAATCGTGGTGACCGTAACATTGTACTGACTCAACAGCCAACGCCGGACGACGCCATTAACGCCGCTGCCGCTCAGGTCGGGGGTGATTAACCGGCCCTGCTCCAGCAGAAACAGATTACTCATGCAGCCTTCAATAACCTGCCCTGCGGTATCCAGCATGACCGCTTCCTGCCAGTCAGATTTAAAGCGTTGACGGGCCAGCACCTGCTCCAGCCGGTTGAGGTGCTTAAATCCGGCCAGTGCGGGCTGAATCGCCAGTGCAACATCACTGAAGCCGGCGGTTAAGCCTTGTGGCAAGCGGTGGCAGGCCCAGTCCTGTGGCACAAAAGGTTGCCATTGAATCAGCAGTTCAGGCGTGGCCGGTGGCGCATAACCACGCGGGCCGCAGCCACGGGTAACGATCAGTTTTCCAGCTTGCAGCGGAGAGTCTGACGCAGCGTCCGGCCGCTGCGTCAGGGCCTGCTCTATTTGCTTCAGGCTGTCGATGGGAAAATTCAGCGCACACAAGCCCTGCAGTAAACGCTGTCGGTGGTATTTCCACAGCGGAATATGGCCATCGGGCGCAAAGCGGATGGTCTCAAACAGACCATCACCGTACTGTAAGCCGCGATCGGTTGATGGCCAGTGGGTTTGCCACTGACCATCAACCAAGGCATAAGCGCGGGCAGACTCAGGCATCGTAACGGCGAAATAACAAGCTGCCGTTGGTTCCGCCAAAGCCAAAGGAGTTGGAGATAGCGGCGCGGATGGGCATGTTGCGCGCTTTATGCGGCACATAGTCCAGATCACAGCCGTCAGCAGGATTGTCGAGGTTGATGGTCGGGGGGGCGATGCCGTCACGTACGGCCAATACCGTAATCAGTGCTTCCAGCGCACCGGCAGCACCGAGCAGATGCCCGGTCATGGACTTGGTGGAAGAGACCGCCACCTGAGCAGCATGGCTGCCAAACAGATCTTTAATGGCCTGAGTCTCCGCGATGTCGCCAACCAGGGTCGAGGTGCCATGGGCATTGATGTAATCAATATCCTGCGGCTGCAGACCGGCATCGTTGATGGCGTTAGCCATTGCCATGCGCGCGCCTTCGCCATTCTCCGGTGGGCTGGTGATGTGATGGGCGTCATCACTCATGCCAAGGCCACTGAGTTCGGCATAGATAGTAGCGCCACGGGCTTGCGCGTGCTCGAGCGACTCCAGTACCAATACTGCTGCGCCATCACCGAGCACAAAACCATCGCGGTCTTTATCCCATGGGCGACTGGCTTTTTGCGGCTCGTCATTGCGGGTACTCATTGCGCGCGCAGCGGCAAAACCGGCGACACCAAGAGGCGACGATGCCATCTCGGACCCGCCGGCAATCATGACATCGGCATCGCCATAGGCAATGGTGCGCGCCGCATAGCCGATATTGTGCGTGCCCGTTGTGCAGGCGGTGGTGATGGCAAAATTAGGCCCGCGCAACTTATGGCGGATGGCGATATTTCCCGAGGCCATGTTGATCACGGCTGCGGGTACCAGAAAAGGTGACACGCGGCGCGGGCCGCTGTTCTGCAGTTGCTGATAATTCTGCTCTATTGTGGTGATGCCACCAATGCCTGAGCCAACCGCTACGCCGACGCGATCACGATTTAACGTTTCAGGAAACCCGGCATCGGTAATGGCCTGCTCGGCGGCCACCATGGCGTATTGCAGAAACAAATCCATTTTGCGCGCGTCTTTTTCACTCATTACGCAGGTTACGTCAAAGTCTTTCACCGCGCCGCCAATTCGGGTGGCGTAGCCCTCGGTATCAAAATGCTCAATCAGGCCAATACCACTGACGCCCGCGCAGACTGCGCGCCAGGTGTCTGCCACGTTCAGACCGAGCGGATTGACGCTGCCCAACCCTGTTATCACTACACGTCGCTTCGTCATATTCCGTCTTTCATCCCTATCGTCGCAAATACGGTGCAAATATGGTCACAAAACAGGCATAAAAAAAGCCGCGTCAGAAGAGGCGGCTTTCAGACTCGCAAATCTTACAGATTGGCGATGATGTAGTCGATGGCTTCCTGGACGGTGGTCAGCTTCTCAGCATCTTCGTCCGGAATTTCGGTTTCGAACTCTTCTTCAAGAGCCATTACCAGCTCTACAGTATCCAGAGAATCCGCGCCCAGGTCATCAACGAAAGAGGACGAAGCCTTAACGTCTTCTTCTTTAACGCCCAGTTGTTCACATACGATTTTCTTTACGCGTTCTTCAATGTTGCTCATGGTTTTTTCCTACCGTTTCAAGTTTCCTGGTGGTCTTAATGACCTCAGCCCATGTTCATGCCGCCATTCACATGAATGGTCTGGCCTGTAATGTATTTCGCGTCGTTTCCGGCCAGAAAAGCAACCGCACCTGCGATTTCTTCTACCTGTCCGAAGCGCTTGCCTGGAATGGTGGCTAGGATCGCCTCTTTTTGCGTTTCAGGCAAGATTTCCGTCATATCTGTTTGAATAAATCCCGGCGCGACACAATTCACCGTGATATTCCGGCTGGCAATTTCCTGTGCCAGCGAGCGGCTGAAACCTTCCAGACCCGCTTTCGCGGCGGCGTAGTTTGCCTGCCCGCCATTACCGGTCGTGCCGATAATGGAACTGATATTAATAATGGCGCCAGCCTTCTGTTTCAGCATGGGCTTAACCATGGATTTGCACACGCGGAATACGCCGGTGAGGTTGGTGTTGATTACCTCGCCCCACTCATCATCCGACATACGCAGAAACAGATTGTCGCGGGTAATGCCAGCATTATTAACCACAACCCGTGGTGTGCCGTAAGTCTGCAGAAAATCTTTCAGGGCGCCGTCTGTCTGCGCCGCGTCGGCAATGTTCAGTACCAGTGCATCGTTATCGCCGTCGATCTGCTTAAGCGCTTCACGAACCGAAGCGGCTCCGGATTCGCTGGTGGCCGTACCGATAACCCGGTAGCCATCACGTGCCAGACGCTCTGCAATCGCACGGCCAATACCGCGGGAAGCGCCGGTCACCAGGGCGAGTAATTTTTCACTCATATTCAGGATCCTTGAATATAGGCAATGGTTGCCTGTAAGGAAGCGGCATCCGCCGTATTATGGGTTACCAGGGTTTTATCGATGCGCTTATTCAGGCCGCTGAGCACTTTGCCCGGACCGAATTCAATCGCATTATCGGCGCGTCCGCGACAGGCTTGCACGGCACCGGTCCAGTTAACCGGGCTGTACAACTGCGCCAGCAGACGCGATGGGATTTCTGCCAGAGTTGCCACCGCATTATCAACGTTGTGATACACCGGGAATGCCGGTGCGCGGAAGGAAACCGCATTCAGTGCTTCGCCAAATTCTTCGGCTGTGGCTTTCATCAGGCTGGAATGAAACGGACCGCTGACCGCCAATGGCAGTGCACGCTTGGCGCCTGCCGCCTTGGCCAGCTCAATGGCTTTTTCCACGCCACTCATGGCACCGGCAATAACGATCTGGCCAGGTGCATTAAAATTCGCCGGCTCAACCACGCCGGCAGCAGAGGCTTCAGCACACACGGCGCGGATCTGATCTTCTTCCAGACCCAGTATGGCGGCCATACCACCCTGTCCCGCCGGTACAGCCGCTTCCATCAGTTCACCACGCTTTTTCACCAGACGCACAGCGTCGGCAAAATCGATCGCATCAGCTGCGACCAGTGCGGAATATTCACCCAGAGAGTGTCCGGCACCCGCTACAACATTCAGCGCCGGACAGGCTTCCTGCAGTACACGCCATAAAGCAACGCTGGCCGTCAGTAATGCTGGCTGAGTGTTATAGGTCTGATTCAATGTTTCTGCCGGGCCGTCCTGACACATAGCCCAGAGATCAAGATGGATGGATTCAGACGCTTCTGCAAAGGTGCTCTGAATCTGAGGATATTCGGCCGCCAGATCCGCCAGCATACCAACCTGCTGCGCGCCCTGACCGGGGAAGAATGCAATTACATCGGTCATCACTTGCCCTGTATTCACGGTAAAAATCACTGTTGTACGAATTCTGAATAACGTTTCTGAATACGCGCTATCAATTGCGTTCCAACATCAGTGCCGAAAGCCGGACACATAATATGGAGAGCAATTGTTACAATAAATAGTTAACAATGCACAATATTATTGAATCAGATTCACCGGTCAGTGATTTTGCAGACGATTAAGCTCCGCCAGCAGGCGGGGTTTGTCGAAACGCTCGACTTTTTGCAGCAGGTATTCCAATGCGTGACGATAAGCGCGCTCATTGGATTTGCCGTGGGTTTTGACCACCACGCCATCCAGACCCAGCAGCAAAGCGCCACCATGACGGGCCGGTGATATGCGTCGCTCGATACGGGCAATCGCCGGCGCCCAAAGGAATGACAGCCAGCGCAAAAACCAGGTATTGCGGAATTCACTGTGCAGCTGCTCACTCAGCCATTCAGACAATCCTTCGCTGGCTTTCAGGGCGATATTGCCTGCAAAGCCGTCGGTAATCAGAACATCCAGCTCACCACGATAGAGATCGTCGCCTTCATAAAAGCCAACATAGTAATCCGGCATGATGCGCTGCAGCTGCTCCGCGGCCTGACGGACATTATCAGTCCCCTTGGTCGACTCTCGCCCCACATTCAGCAAGCCAAGGCGTGGCGCCGCAGCGCACTGAACTTTGCTCCAGGCAGCACCAATGCAGGCAAACTGCACTAACTGATCGGCACTGACACCCAAATTGGCACCCAGATCAAGCATAAGCAGTGGTTTTTGGCGGGTAGGCAGAAGCGTAGCCAATGCCGGACGATCCATGCCGGGCAGCGTACCCAGTAAGTGCCGGGCAAGCACCATTAATGCCCCGGTATTGCCGACAGAAAGAATGCCCTGCGCCCGCCCTTGCTGATGCTCACGCAAGACTGCCGCCATGGTGGACTTTAACCCCTGGCGCAACATTTGCGCGGGCTTGTCCTGCATGGATATCTGGGTTTCACAAGGAAGAATGCGTACCCGTGATTTCCGGGAAGCAAAGAACGACTCCGCTTCGTCAGCGAAGTCCTGAGTCACCGCCACAATCAGATGAACATCCGGACGCGACTTAAGGAATTTTTTGCAGGCCTGAAACGCAACGCGGGGACCTAAGTCCCCGCCCATTACATCTACCGCAACGGTAAACATATTAGTTGTTGCCAGTCTCCACGACTTTTTTGCCACGGTAGAAACCGTCAGCGCTTACGTGGTGACGACGGTGAGTTTCACCGGTAGTCGGATCGGTAGACAGTGCCACTGCTGCAGTGTCCAGAGCATCGTGTGAACGACGCATACCACGTTTGGAACGAGTTACTTTGTTTTGCTGAACCGCCATTTTAGGCTCCTAACTATTCGCTATTTCTGTTTGAGCTTAGCTAAAACGTCAAACGGATTGGGTCGTTTGTCGTCTGAATCTGTTGTTTCCGGCTTTGACCCAGGTTGCTTAAACTGACAATCGCCTTCCGGGTGTGTTGGAAACATGGGCAGTGCTAACAGCACTTCATCTTCCATCACAGACCACAGATCCAGTTGACCATTTTCATCAACTTCGACCGGCTCAAACCGTTTCGGTAATTGCTTGGCCTGATCATCATCAAATACAAGTCCCAGCTGAAAGCTGCTTTCTACGGGAATGGTGACATTCCCAAGACAGCGCTGACAGATCATGACAACACTTGTATTACAGCTACCCTGCAGTAACCGGTGCTTTTCCTGATCACGCTCAAAACGAATTTCGCAATGAACAGGAGCAACGCAGTCTTCGACTGCCTCACTAAGCCTGGTTAGCTGTTTGCTGTCGATATCCGCATTAAATTGCTGACTGACCGTCACCAATTTAATCGCATCAACACGCTTGGGAAGCTGAGCCTCTGCCATAGTGCGCGACATCATAGGTACGCAAAGCTCCTCTGTCAAAATTATTTAACGCAGACTCAGTGTCTGCTCAGTCAGCAGCGTAGCGAAGCCACGCCCCATGCTTGCGCCAAAACGCTTAACCAGTTCATCCCATGGGCTTGGCTGGTAAGTGAAGTTCACCAACTCTTCTGTATTGAGCTTGTCGCGGGCAATCTGGCTACTGGATGCCAGGCCGTCAATCAGACCCAGATCAAGGGCTTGTTCGCCCGACCACACCAGCCCGGAAAACAGATTCGGATCTTCCTTCAGGCGATCACCGCGTCCTTTTTTAACCTGCTCAATGAACTGGTTATGGGTAACCTTCAGAACGCTCTGCCAGAAGGCTTTCTCTTCGGCATTTTCCGGCAGGAACGGATCAAGGAAGCCTTTGTGCTCACCCGACGTATACTGGCGACGCTCGATGCCGAATTTATCCATCGCTTTAACAAAACCAAAACCGGAACCCACAACGCCGATGGAGCCGACAAGGCTCGCTTTGTCGGCATAGATTTCATCCGCTGCCGCTGCGATGTAGTACGCACCGGAGGCGCCCAGATCCATAATGACCGCATAAACCGGGAAGTCAGGACGGATTTCTTTCAGGCGCTTAATTTCGTCATAAACATAACCCGCCTGAACCGGGCTGCCACCAGGGCTATTGATGCGCAGAATAACTCCCAGAGCCTTCTCATCATCAAAAGCATCACGCAGCGCACCGATCAGTGCATCTGCACTGGCATCCTGATCAGCCGCAATCACACCGTTCACTTCGATCACAGCCGCGTAATTATCTTCCGGCAGCATGTCTGCGCCATGCTCACCCGGCATGCGCAGCAACCAGACAATGGCAAACAGGTAAATAAAGGTGAGCGATTTAAAAAAGATCCCCCAGCGACGGGCGCGCTTCTGCTCGCCCTGCATATCCATAAGAACCTTCTCGATCAGCTTCCATTCTTTGCTGTTGTCTTCCGGGCGCGCAGGCTGCGAAGTCAGCGGTGAACCCTGATTGATATTTTCGTTATCCATTAATACGTATCCAGTCGTTAAGTTCGTGAATGCTATGGCAGATGGTCAGCGGACCACAAGCCAGCAATACATCATCATCATGAGCACCATGCCCCATCGCCACCGATGCCATGCCTGCAGCATTGGCCATATCGAGATCATACGTGGTATCACCCACCATCAGTGCTTCATCTGGCGCAACATTTAGTTCGCTGAGCAATTCTTTTAGCATCAGCGGGTGCGGCTTGGAGCGGGTTTCATCGGCGCAACGGGTTGCGGCAAAGCGATGACCAATTTTCAGGTCGCGCAACATCCGGTCCAATCCGCGACGACTTTTACCCGTCGCGACCGCCAGCAAATAGCCCTGCTCAACAAGACCCGCCAAAAACTCCGGAGTTCCGGGGAAAAATCCCATCGCCACCTGACTGTCGGCGACAAAGTAGCGTGCGTACACCTGAGTCATGGCTTGCAGCTGAGGTTCATCAATAACAGGCCAGACGGTGCGCAACGCTTCCGGTAAGCCAAGGCCGATAATATTCTGCACAGCGGCATCAGCAACCTCTGGCAAGCCCACTTCAGCCGCCGCCTGCTGCATGCTGTCAACAATGCGCTGGGTGGAATCGACCAGTGTGCCGTCCCAATCAAAAATAATCAGTTTAAAGCGCAAATTCACACCCCGCCTTCTTTAACATGCTGCTGAATTCTTTGTCTGGCAATGCACTGACCTGCAATCGCTCGCCGGTATCCGGATGGCGGAACGACAACTGCCAGGCATGCAAAAACAAGCGCTTAACCCCTTGCCGCTTATCAATTTCCTGCTGCGAACGATCGCAGTACTTTACATCCCCGGCAATGCTGCAGCCCTGATATTGGCAATGCACGCGAATCTGGTGAGTCCGGCCGGTAATTGGCTCGGCTTCTATTAAGGAGTAATTAGCTCCCTGAGCTTTCAGTGCGGTTTTGGTCAGAGAGGTCTTCCCTTCCGGACTGACCATTACCATACGCTCACCCGACTGACGTTCGAAGCGCAGCAAGGGCTCGCGCACTTCCGTGATGGAGGCCGGCCACTGACCATGTACCATGGCCAGATACTTTTTACTGATGCCCGACTTATTCGCCAGCATGCGCTGCAGGGCGGTCAGAACCGAGCGCTTCTTGGCAATCATGATAACGCCAGAGGTGTCGCGATCGAGACGATGAACCAACTCCAGAAAGCGATGATCCGGGCGCATTTTACGCAGCGCTTCAATAAGCCCCAGACTGACTCCACTGCCGCCATGCACGGCCAGCCCATGAGGTTTGTTAACCACCAGAAGTCCGTCATCTTCATGCAGAATGGCATTCTGCAGAATATCCTGCAGCAGCGGCGACACCTCCGGTGTTTCATCACGTTCGGCGATGCGCAATGGCGGCACGCGCACCACGTCGCCAATGGCCAGTCGCGTATCCGCTTTCACTCTTCCTTTATTTACCCGCACTTCGCCTTTGCGGATGATGCGATACACCAGCGTTTTAGGAACGCCCTTCAGAACAGAAATAAGAAAATTATCGATACGCTGACCATCATTATCGGCGGTCACCGTCAGCAGCGATACTTTACCGGTATCGATTTCGTGATTTGACATAAATTCAGAGCAGCTCAGGCGGCGGATTTATTTGTGGTATGGCATTTGCGGGGCGCAACCAATGTTGCTATATTCGCCCACGGCCCTGGTCGGCACAGAGAAAGCGTACAACCCAGCCGACGATCAAGATCAGCCGAAAGGCCAGGCCAAGCCGATTAAGCGGCAGAGTATAAGGAAGAAGACATACTGTTAAAACTCTTCCTGACGAATAATTACGGCGAGCGCAGGCCCATGGCCGCCCGCCCAGTGAGATAAACCACGCAGCGACCTGCGGGCAATCTCGCATTATCAAATTATGGACAGTGTTGGTGCACGACAAACCAGAGGCACCACTGCTAGACAGGTCAGGCGACCCGAAAACGGCGCTGACAACTGCTGCAAAGCACCCATAAATATTTTGGTAGTGGCCGGAATGATCCGGCATTGCCAGCCGGTACGTTGCCAGAACGAGCTTAACGTACAGCATGAAAAGAATGCTTATCAATGCAACTCAACCCGAAGAGTTGCGTGTTGCCCTAGTAGATGGCCAGAAACTCTACGATCTGGATATTGAGTCAGGCTCCCGCGAGCAAAAGAAATCCAATGTCTATAAAGGTAAGATCACCCGCATCGAACCCAGCCTGGAAGCGGCTTTTGTCGACTTCGGCGCTGAGCGTCACGGCTTCCTGCCACTGAAAGAAATCGCCCGCGAATACTTTGTTAAAGACCCAGGTTCAGGCCGCATCAACATCAAAGATGTTCTGCGCGAAGGCCAGGAAGTTATCATTCAGGTCGACAAAGAAGAACGCGGCAACAAAGGCGCAGCCCTGACCACTCAGGTATCCCTGGCTGGCCGTTATCTGGTATTGATGCCGAATAACCCACGTGCCGGCGGCATCTCCCGTCGCATCGAAGGCGATGAGCGCACCGAACTGCGCGAAGCCATGAAAGGCGTGACCGTACCGGACAAAATGGGCGTTATCGTCCGTACCGCGGGCATTGGTCGCAGCGCCGAAGAACTGCAGGCTGACCTTAACTATCTGGTTCACCTGTGGGACGCCATCAAGCGCGCCTCCGATGAACGCCCTGCTCCGTGTCTGCTGCTGCAGGAAAGCAACGTCATCATTCGCGCCATTCGCGATTACCTGCGCCAGGACGTCGGTGAAGTGCTGATTGATACCGATGCTGCCTATGAAGAAGCCCTTGGCTTTGTGCAACAGGTGATGCCGCACTATCAGAACAAATTCAAACGCTACACCGATGCTGTGCCACTGTTTAATCGCTATCAGATTGAAAGCCAGATCGAATCGGCTTTCCAGCGTGAAGTGAAACTGCCGTCCGGTGGCTCGATTGTTATTGATCCGACAGAAGCCCTGGTCTCCATCGACATTAACTCGGCACGCGCCACCAAAGGTGCCGACATCGAAGAAACCGCGCTGAACACCAACGTTGAGGCCGCCGACGAGATTGCCCGCCAGTTACGTCTGCGCGACATGGGTGGTCTGGTGGTGATCGACTTTATCGACATGCTGTCCAGCAAAAATCAGCGCGAAGTTGAAACCCGCCTGAAGAAAGCACTGGAAGTGGATCGCGCGCGCGTCCAGGTTGGCCGTATTTCACGTTTCGGCCTTATGGAAATGTCGCGTCAGCGTCTGCGTCCATCCCTGGAAGAAACCAGCGGCCACGTGTGCCCACGCTGCAATGGTACTGGTGTCGTGCGTGATATTCAGTCCACGGGCCTGTCTATCCTGCGCCTGATCGAAGAAGAAGCCGCCAAGGAAAACACCGGACAAATCCGTGCCATCGTGCCGGTATCGGTCGCCACCTTCCTGCTGAACGAGAAGCGCACCCTGATTGCTGGTATCGAAGCGCGTCATGGCAGCAAAGTGGTGGTTCTGCCGAACCCGAATATGGAAACACCGCATTACGAAGTACTGCGCCTGCGTCCGGACGACAGCCTGATCGGCGAAGTCAGCTACGAACATAAAATGGAAGAAGAAGAGACCGAATACGGCCTCGACCTGACCATTCGTGAAAGCACTAAAGTGCAGCAGGCGGCAGTAAAAGCCGGTGCTCACAGCGCACCAGTCAGCACACCGGTTGCGTTAGCAGAAACGACGGCTGCAGCATCGGCCAGCAAAGGTCTGTGGGGCAAAATTGGCAGCGCCCTGTCCGCCCTGTTTGACGGTGGCGAGAAACAGGAAGAAAAACCTGCGCCGAAACAAGCGCGCGAGAATGGCAGCGGCCGTAACGAGCGTAACGATCGCAGTCGCAACAATGACCGCAGCCGTAACAACGACCGCAACCGCAATGATCGCAGCCGCAATCGCAATGATCGTAATCGTGACGACCGCAATGACGGCGATAACGAACGCGGTAATCGCAATGAAGCCCGTAACGACAGCCGCAGCGAAGGTCGTAACGACAATCGTGCAGAGCGTTCAGGCCGCAACCGCAACGACAATCGCAGCGAACGCCCTGCCCGTAACCGCAACGAAAACCGCGACAGCGAGCGTAGCGACAACCGCGCCGAGCGCCAGGAAGCCGAGGCCAGCAATGAGCCACGCGCGCCGCGCCGTGATCGCAGCGGCAACCGTGCACCGCGTGCCGAGCGCAGCGAAGCCCGTGTTGAGCGTAGTGATAAAGTCGAACTGCCGGAAAATGCAGCAGCCAGCGAAACTGGTGACAATGCAGCGCGCAGCGACGCTCGTCCTGAAGGTCGTCGTCGTCGCAGCCGCAATGATCGCAGCGAACGTCAGGCTGATCGCACGGCAAACACCAGTGATGAAGAAAACAGCAATGTAGTAACTGCTGAAGAATCTGCTGATGTGACTGACAATACGACGGATAACAGCAACGACAACAGCGCTGACAATGGCAACGATGAGAATGGTGAGAAAACCACCCGCCGCTCACGCAACAGCCGTCGTCGCAACCGCAATCGTGACGAACGTCCGGCGAAAAGCAACAACGCCGCAGCCGACAACGATACGACTGAGAATACGGCTGACAACGTAACGGCAGAAGCCGCCGATGGTACTGACGCAGCAACGACAACCGTTGAAGACACGGACGCTACTCACGCTGCAAGTCACTCAGAAACACCGGTTTCTGAAGCGCCTGAAGTTGCTATCGCCGAGGTCGCTACTGCTGAAGCCAGCTCCGACGAAACAGGCAATGCGGAAGCAGACAACACGAAAGCAGACAACGCGGAAGCCAAACCTGAAGCCGTAGCGAGTGCGCAAGCAGCAGAGCCAGCAAGTGACGCGGTTTCTGAAGAGCAGGCAGTAGCATCGGCCGAGCAGGAGTCAGGCAAGCAGGAAAAAGCTCAGACGCGCCGCAAGGCCCGCCAGCAAGCCAGCGAGAAGTCTGCTGCAGCAAAGAAAGCCGCCAAACAGGCGGCCGCTGAAGCGCAAGCCGAAGCTGCTGCTAAAGAACCTGCTGAGGCGCCTGCTGCTGAAGCCGTCGTTATTGAAAGCGCCGCCGCAGAAGACAACGCTGATGCCGAAGTGACAACGTCTCAGGAAGAAGTCGCTACTGCCACTCAGGGTAATGATCGTGCATCACGTCGTGGACGTCGCCGCACTCCGGGTGGACGCGCTCCCAATGACCCGCGCAACCGCCGCAATACCGGCAACGAGCAAGCAGCTGAACAAGCTGCAACGGAAAATAACGCTTCTGCTACCACAGAAACCGTGACCTCTCCTGCTCAGGCTGAGACCGTACCGGCTGAAGCTACCAGCGACAGCGATACGCCAAACAAGTAATACGGACGGCGTGCGCCGACACCTATTACTGACCTGAAAACCGCCTCCGGGCGGTTTTTTTATGCCCGCAACACCATCGCCATTACTGACTGGAGAGACAGTTATCAGTAATATGCGCACTTTCGGCCGCTATTATTTTCGCAAGGACGACCCATGCCCAACGCTCCCATCCTCTCCCGAACGCCATCAGCACTGATCCCTCTCGCCCTGCTGCTGTTATTGCTGAGCAGCGCAATGTACAGCCAGTCAGCCACAGCGGCAGCCATGACGGTCGTCCGGGAATACACCTACAACGCCAGCGAAAATGACTCCAAAGTGTCGGCGCGCAAAGCTGCATTACAACAGTTGCAATCATTATTAATTGAGGAAGTCGGCGTACAGGTACAATCCAGCTTCAGCAACACTGAAACCCTCGATAAAGAAGAATTCAGCCGTACCGTGCAGGCCAACTACCAGACATTTGCCAGCGCGCTGACCAAAACAAAAATTCTTGAAGAAAAATGGGACGGCGAAAGTTTCTACCTGAAAGCGGAAATTGAAGTCGACCCCGATGGTTTAAGCACCCAGATTGCAACCATTATTGGCGGCGGTGGTAAAAACCCCTGTGACGCCGTACGTGAGCAGGTAAAAATCACATTACAAAAAGCCCCAAGCCCGGATAAAAATACCGAACTGGTCGCTTTTGCATTAAAAGCACCATTCGATAACGACTGCAACGACTGGCAATATAATGTGCTCTACTCCCTCACCCAGAGCCGTTATCCTGCCGAAGGCTACCGCGAGTATCTGTTTGTCCAGCTGGCGCAGATTGCACCGCATAATCTGTCCGAATATCTGCCAGGCATCGCAAAATACGCCATTATTAAAGATAACGGCATCACACCAGCTGAATGGGAAACGATGCTTGCCAGCCTGCAACGCCTGCCGGAAGACCGCCTGCAGCCCCTGCTGTCAGCGTTATCCAATTACAGCGATAAATCCCCCGATGATACGCGCAGCGGTAAGCCCAGCTACCAGCCACAAACTGCGCTACAACTGAAAAATCAATTGCAGTCATTGATTCGGGCGGCAGGAAAAGGAAAAGTCGGCAACCCCGCCCTGAGCGCCGGAGAGCTGACCGCACGCATTATTAAAGCCACTACTTATCGCCAGCCGGCCATCGGCGCTGAATTATTTCAGCAATACAGCGGCGAGCTGCCGGACATTAATGACGTGGTTAAACCCATGACTGATTTTTATAAAAACCAGCTGAAGGACGGCAGCGAGCTGGAACTGGCCAGCAGCAGTTTTAACCTGCTACTGGAAAAGCTGAACGAGCAAAAAGACATCCTCAACGACAACAGTGCCAAGCAGCTCTACTATCTGCTGACAACACTGGAACGTAACGCTGAAGAAAATCAGCAGCAGGCTGCACTCATCGAGAATATGCTCGGGCGCTATCCGAAGTTATTTGCTCAGATCATCAAAGGCCAGCGCATTAATGAAGTGCAGAAGAACCTGTGGTTTATCCGTTACAACCTGCCGGATTCTGAAGCCTGTACGCCGAGAGAATGTGCTGACCGGTTATTCGGTGACGGCAATGCCATGGAGCTGAATGCCTATGGCGAATATCTGGTGGCTTACGGAACGCGCGCTGCGGCTGCAGAAGACCTCGTGATCCGTAAACTGGAACGTGTGCGCGTACAGGCCAGCGGCCCTTACCGCACCACCATGAAACGTCATCTGATCACCGTACTGGGGAACATACGCACCCAGGATTTACGCGCGCAGGAATTATTAATAGAGAGCCTCGGCGATCTGGATCATAAAATTCCGGAAGAGGCACAAAACGCCCTGATTAAATTAGGCAGAGGTGTGCAGGAAAAGATGATGTCGATGATTTCCACCTACGAACCTCTGGTGCAGCGCCGCATGGTTGAAACCTTAGGAAAAATGCAGCCGGATACTGACATTGTGAATTTTCTTAAGCGCGTCCCACAGAACGATCAATATATGCGCTTTGCTGTTGAAGATGCTCTGCGCGATCAGCAGCGGGCGCTCTGACGGCGAATGTATAAAATAAAAAACCGGCCGCTGGCCGGTTTTTTTATAGCGGCAACATCAGCTATTAATCAGAAAGTATCGTCCGGAATACGAACATTCCCTTCCATAATCACCCGCGCACTGCGGCTCATCACGGCTTTGGTTGCCGTCCATTCACCATCAACCAGCGCTGCCGCTGCACCGACCCGCAGCGTGCCGGACGGATGACCAAAGGTTACGGCGTCACGTTCAGTGCCACCGGCTGCTAGGTTCACCAGCGTGCCAGGTACTGCCGCCGCCGTTGCAATGGCCACCGACGCGGTACCCATCATCGCATGGTGTAATTTCCCCATGGATAACGCACGTACACACACATCGATATCGGCTGCGGAAATCTGTTTGCCACTGGATGCTTCGTAATCCGTTGCTGGTGCCACGAAAGCAATTTTCGGCGTGTGCTGGCGCGCAACCGCTTCGGAAATATCGGCAATTAAACCCATTTTTACCGCGCCGTAAGCACGCATGGTTTCAAATTTCGCCAGCGCTTCGGCATCAGAATTAATGTCTTTCTGCAGCTCGGTGCCTTTGTAACCAATATCCGCGGCATTGACGAAAATGGTCGGAATACCGGAATTAATCATGGTGGTTTTAAAAGTACCAATACCCGGAACTTCGAGATCATCGACTACGTTACCGGTCGGGAACATAGAACCTTCGCCATCGGCCGGGTCCATAAATTCGATCACCACTTCCGCTGCCGGAAAGGTTACGCCATCGAGCTCAAAATCGCCGGTTTCCTGCACCTCACCATCGGTGATCGGTACATGGGCGATAATGGTTTTCTGAATATTTTTTTGCCAGATACGCACGGTACAAATGCCGTTGTGTGGAATACGATCAGCGGCGACCAGACCTTTAGAAATGGCAAAGGCCCCAACGGCGGCGGTTAAATTACCGCAGTTACCTGACCAGTCCACAAAAGGCTTATTAATCGACACCTGGCCGAACAAATAATCGACATCGTGATCCGGCTGTTCGCTTTTTGCCAGAATAACGGTTTTAGAGGTGCTGGACGTTGCGCCGCCCATACCGTCGATCTGCTGACCATAAGGATCAGGGCTGCCAATAACACGCAACAGAATGTTATCGCGCACCTCTCCCGGTACCTGAGCCGCCTCAGGTAAATCGGTCAGGCTGAAAAATACACCTTTCGATGTGCCGCCACGCATATAAGTCGCGGGGATTTTAATTTGTTTGGACATAATTATTTCTCTTTCAGGACGTTACTGAAAACGTCGATGCCCTTAAAAGAAAGGTGGGCAGTGCCCACCCTACTTTGGATTTTTTAAAACGCCGCAAGACTATATATTTTGCGGCGTTTCGGAAGCGTTAACGAAGAAATCAGCTTCGTTATTCGCCCTGCAGGAAGTCCTGAGCGAACTTCTGCAATACCCCACCGGCACTGTACACATCCACTTCCGCGGCGGTGTCCAGACGACAGGTCATCGGTACTTCAACCACCTCACCATCTTTACGGGTAATCACCAGCGTCAGATCGCAACGCGGGCTCAGATCGCCTTTCACGTCGTAGGTCTCAGTACCATCCAGGCCCAGGGTTTTACGGGTGGTGCCGGCTTTGAATTCCAGCGGCAGCACGCCCATACCGATCAGGTTGGTACGGTGAATACGCTCGAAGCCTTCGGCAGCAATCGCCTCAACACCCGCCAGACGCACGCCTTTGGCGGCCCAGTCGCGGGAAGACCCCTGACCATAATCAGCACCGGCCACGATAATCAGCGGCTGCTTGCGGTTCATGTAGGTTTCAATCGCTTCCCACATACGCATCACCTTGCCTTCAGGCTCTACGCGCGCCAGAGAACCCTGTTTAACGTTGCCGTTTTCATCCAGCACCATTTCGTTCAGCAGTTTCGGGTTGGCGAAGGTTGCACGCTGGGCCGTCAGGTGGTCTCCACGGTGGGTTGCGTAAGAGTTAAAGTCCTCTTCCGGCAGACCCATTTTGTGCAGATATTCCCCCGCCGCACTGTCCATCATGATGGCGTTGGATGGCGACAGGTGGTCGGTGGTGATGTTGTCCGGCAGCACAGCCAGAGGACGCATGCCTTTCAGCGTACGCTCACCGGCCAGTGCGCCTTCCCAGTAAGGTGGACGACGGATATAGGTACTCATCGGACGCCAGTCGTACAGCGGGCTGATGGCTTTCTCTTTGGCACCCAGATCGAACATCGGGATGTAGATCTGACGGAACTGCTCCGGCTTCACGCTTTCTTTAACGATGGCGTCGATTTCTTCATCCGATGGCCAGATATCCTTCAGGCGTATTTCTTTACCATCAACGACCGCAAGCACATCCTTTTCGATATCAAAACGAATGGTACCGGCAATGGCGTAAGCAACGACCAGTGGCGGCGATGCCAGGAATGCCTGCTTGGCGTACGGGTGAATACGGCCATCGAAGTTGCGGTTACCGGACAGCACCGCCGTGGCATACAGATCACGGTCGATGATTTCCTGCTGAATCACAGGGTCCAGCGCACCGGACATACCGTTACAGGTAGTACATGCAAAAGCCACGATACCGAAGCCCAGCTTTTCCAGCTCTGGCAGCAGGCCGGAGTCTTTCAGGTACAGCTCGGCGACTTTGGAGCCAGGTGCAAAGGAAGACTTAACCCATGGCTTGCGGATCAGGCCCAGTTCGTTGGCTTTTTTAGCCAGCAGACCGGCGGCGACCACGTTGCGCGGGTTAGAGGTGTTGGTACAGGAAGTGATGGCGGCGATGATGACCGCTCCATCCGGCATCAGACCTTCGGCTTCCTGTGCTTTGGCGGCATCCAGATTACCGGCAATACCTTTAGCGGCCAGGTCAGCCGTTGATACACGGGCATGCGGGTTAGACGGGCCAGCCATATTACGGCCAACACTCGACAGGTCGAAGCTCAGCACGCGCTCGTATTGTGCGGTTTTCAGTGCATCCGCCCACAGACCCGTTTCTTTAGCGAACTGCTCAACCAGAGCGACCTGCTCCGGCTCACGGCCAGTCAGCTTCAGGTAGTCGATGGTTTGTTCGTCGATGTAGAACATCGCGGCGGTGGCACCGTATTCCGGTGTCATATTGGAAATGGTGGCCCGGTCACCGATGGTCAGACTGGACGCACCTTCACCGAAGAATTCCACATAAGCACCGACCACGCGTTCTTTACGCAAAAACTCGGTCAGCTCCAGCACAATATCGGTGGCGGTAATGCCAGGCTGACGCTTACCGGTTAATTCAACCCCGACAATGTCCGGCAGACGCATCATGGATGGCAGGCCGAGCATTACGGTTTCGGCTTCCAGACCGCCCACACCAACAGAAATAACACCCAGCGCATCGACGTGCGGGGTGTGGGAGTCGGTACCGACACAGGTATCCGGATAGGCTACGCCATTACGGGCCTGCACTACCGGAGACATTTTCTCCAGGTTGATCTGGTGCATGATGCCGTTACCGGCCGGAATCACATCGACGTTGTCGAATGCGGTTTTGGTCCAGTTAATAAAGTGGAAGCGGTCTTCGTTGCGGCGCTCTTCGATCTCGCGGTTTTTGGCGAAGGCATCCGGATCAAAGCCACCGCATTCAACCGCCAGCGAGTGGTCAACGATCAGCTGAGTCTGCACCACCGGATTGACTTTGGACGGATCTCCGCCCTTTTCAGCGATGGCATCACGCAGACCAGCCAGATCGACCAGCGCGGTCTGACCGAGAATGTCATGACACACAACACGCGCCGGATACCATGGAAAGTCCAGATCGCGTTTGCGCTCGATCAGCTGCGTCAGGGCATCGGTCAGCAGTTCAGGCTCACAGCGGCGCACCAGCTGTTCAGCCAGGATGCGGGAGGTGTACGGCAGGCCGTCGTAGCTGCCGGGCTTAATGGCATCGACCGCGGCACGGGTATCAAAATACTCCAGTGCAGTGCCGGCCAATTGTTTACGGAATTCGGTGTTCATGGGGTGTTCTCTCAAAAAAGCCGAACTGCCCGCAGGCAGTTCATACCAGGGCCTGTCGACACTAATTAAACAGGCCTGTTATTGGTTAAAAATTTCTCAGGCAAGGCGCTGAGAGTGTGGCCTAACGGGTTAAGCGAACGAACAGCAACGCAGGATGAGGAATTTTTAGCCATAACCCTTCGGGCTGAGGCCAGTTTTCCCCATTAACGTCGTCGCTCGTCATTCATTTAGCCCGCTAATATCACTCCTCTCTCCTCGGACTGAGAAAAACTGGTTCTCAGCAGGCCTGATTCACTTAGTGTCGACAGGCCCTCGATTCTTAACGCTGGGCAATCGCCGGAACCGGACGGAACTCTTCACCGGTATACTCCGCGCTTGGGCGGATAATACGGTTGTCGGCGCGCTGCTCCATCACGTGTGCTGCCCAGCCGGTCAGGCGGGAGCAGACGAAAATCGGAGTGAACAGCTTGGTCGGAATACCCATGTAGTTGTAGGCCGAGGCGTGGAAGAAGTCGGCGTTACAGAACAGTTTCTTCTCGCGCCACATAACGGCTTCACAACGTACGGAAATGTCGTACAACGAGGTATCGCCGTTCGCATTGGCCAGTTTTTCAGACCATTCTTTAATCACGGCGTTACGCGGGTCAGATTCAGAGTAAATCGCGTGGCCAAAGCCCATGATTTTTTCTTTACGCTCCAGCATGCCCATCAGCTTTTGCTCGGCATCTTCCGGGTCGTTCATGCCTTCAATCAGTTCCATCGCCGCTTCGTTGGCACCACCGTGCAGCGGGCCACGCAGAGAGCCAATAGCGCCGGTTACACAGGAGTGCATATCACTCAGGGTGGAAGCACAGACACGGGCGGTAAAGGTCGAGGCGTTAAATTCGTGCTCGGCATACAGCGTTAATGACGCGTGCATCACCTGCGTGTGCAATTCAGAAGGCTTTTCGCCATGCAGGGTCCACAGGAACTGCTCAGCGATAGAATCGGCAGCGGTTTCAACCTCGATGCGCTTGCCATTGTTATGGCTGAAGTTGTACCAGTAGTTGATCATGCCCGGGAACAGCGCCAGCATGCGGTCGGTCGCATCCTGCTGCTGGTCAAAGCTTTCTTCGGTTTCCAGGTTGCCCAACATCGAGCAACCGGTACGCATCACGTCCATCGGGTGCGCGGAAGCTGGAATACGTTCCAGTACTTCTTTTAACGCCTGCGGCAGAGCGCGCATGGATTTCAGTTTGGCTTTGTAGGCGTCCAGCTCAGCCTGATTCGGCAGTTTGCCTTTCAGAATCAGATACGCCACTTCTTCAAATTCACATTGCGCGGCCAGATCTTTAACGTCATAGCCACGGTAAGTCAGACCAGAACCGGATTTACCCACGGTCGACAGTGCGGTCTTGCCCGCTACCTGACCACGCAGGCCGGCGCCACTGAGTTGTTTTGCTGCTGCCATTGCTTTCTCCTGTCAGAACGGTCGGCGAAGTCAGGAAAGCTTTTAAAAAAACAACAACCTACAACTATAAGTTCTGCTTTTTTATCAGCTATGATTGACCCTGATGACCCCGCGGACGCTCTCTTTTTAGTGAAAATTGTAAAGTTATCGGTTTGCGTTAAAGCGCGCTGGCTTTATTTGTTTTTACCTTCCGCAAACAATGCATCAAGCTTCTGCTCAAAATCGTGGTAGTTCAGGTAGTCGTACAGTTCCATGCGGGTCTGCATGATGTCGACAACCTTGCGCTGATCGCCTTCTGCCAGAATGCTTTTATACACGGTTTCGGCGGCTTTGTTCATCGCGCGGAACGCACTCAGCGGATACAGCACCATCGCCGCCCCCCACTCGCCCAGCTGTTCGCGGTTCCACAATTCGGTCTGGCCAAATTCGGTGATATTTGCCAGCAACGGCACATCCAGTGCGGCAGAGAACTTGCGGTAATCTTCTTCTGTTTTGATCGCTTCTGCGAAAATACCGTCGGCACCTGCTGCTACACAGGCCTGAGCGCGCTCGATGGCGGCATCCAGACCTTCCTGCGCGAACGCATCGGTACGGGCCATGATAAAGAAGCTTTCGTCATTACGGGCATCAACACAGGCTTTGATGCGGTCAACCATTTCGGCCTGAGAGACGATTTCTTTGTTCGGACGGTGGCCGCAGCGCTTCTGCATCACCTGATCTTCGATGTGTACCGCTGCGGCACCGGCTTTTTCCATTTGCTGGATGGTGCGGGTGATGTTGAATGCACCGCCCCAGCCGGTATCGATATCAACCAGCAACGGCAGGCCGCTGGCCGAGGTGATACGACGCACGTCTTCCACGACATCGTTCAGCGAGGTCATACCCAGATCCGGCAGGCCGTACGAGGCATTTGCCACGCCGCCACCGGAGAGATAAATGGCCTGATGACCAATGCGCTCCGCCATCATCGCCGCATAAGCGTTAATGGTGCCGACAATTTGCAGCGGTTTGTTATCCGCCAGTGCTTTACGGAATTTCTGACCTGGAGTCATGGGTGACCCTCCTCTTCAGCTAATCGATTTTCCAGATTGGTCAGCGATGCCTGGATATGACGTCGCATCAGTAATTCAGCCAGCTCGGCATCCCGTGCCGAGATAGCTTCAACAATTCGTTGGTGTTCCTGCAGGGCCTGCAGCGGGCGCTTGGCGCTGGTACTGGTCTGATAACGGTACATACGCACGATGTGGTACAGCTCGCCGCACAACATCTGATGTAAACGGTGATTTTTGCTGCCTTTGATGATGCGGTAATGAAAATCGAGATCACCGGCCTTCTGGTAATAAGCCTGCCCCTGCTCAGCCGCGATAGAGGCTTCATGCTCCTGCAGCAGGCCATACAGCTCGTGAATCTCATCATCGCTCATACGCAGTGCCGCCAGACGGCAGGCCATGCTTTCCAGCTCAAGTCGCACTTCGTAGATATCCCGCAGCTCAGCCAGGCTCAGCGATACCACCCGGGCACCGGCATGGGGAATGCGCACCACCAGATGGCGGGCTTCCAGCCTCTGAATGGCTTCACGCATGGGGGCGCGGCTGCCGCCGTAACGCTCAACCAGTGTCTGCTCGGATAATTTGCTGCCCGGACGCAGCTCGCCCCGCACAATGGCGGTCGTGAGTTCCGAGAAAACCTTATCGGCCAGGGTTTGGTTGTCACTCATTGGCTTTGTCTACAATATCCTTTAAGTGAGGCTAGGTTACGCCGTTCAAATCATATTTCAAGCGTATTTAGACTAAGATTGTATACAATCTACAGTCTGAGCCAGAAAACCGCTGACACTGACAACAACAGCTCTGGGATATGACCCATGTTTAGGCTAACCTCGGCGCAGATTTTCAGGCGCATCGTCAGAATACAGCTCAGGAACGCCCCGTGACCGCCCAGATACCCGTCATCACGCCCCATACAAATCGCCAGCGCATCGCCATTATAGGCTCTGGTATTGCCGGCCTGAGTGTCGCCTGGTTACTGAGTCGTGATCATGACGTCACCCTCTATGAGCGCGCGGAAAAACCGGGCATGGGTATCTACAGTGTCGACATTCCCTGGGTGGATAAAAGCACATCCATTGATATTCCCTTGCGGGTATTCACCCCGGCCTATTATCCCAGCCTGATGCGCCTCTACCGCGACGCTGGCGTACATACCGAAACCACCAATCATGCGGCGGCTTATGCCGACGCCGATAACCGCCTGTTTTTTCATTATGGCAATCTGCAGCTAGGGCGCCTCAGCCTGAGCTTTCCCAAACTGTTGAATGGCACGCTGCTGAAGCAGCACCTGCATACATTCCGCCGCCTGCAACAACACAAAAACAGCACCGCTCTGCAACAGCAACGTTTTGGCGACTTTTTGCTGCAGCACAACCTGCACAGCGACTACAGCCGCCAGATATTGCTGCCAGCACTGGCGACCGTCTGCACCTGTGACTATGACGATGTATTAGCGTATCCGGCGGACATTCTGGTGAACTATCTGACTTGCGGCGTGATGAAAGATGGCCTGATGCGCGCCAGCGGAGGCGTCGATGAGGTGGTCGCGCAACTGCTGGAATCTGCCGTTACCTTGCGCACTGACACGGCAGTCGAGCGTATTGAAGAGCACCAAGACAGCGTCAGCGTATTCAGTGCGGGCCAGCAAGACAGCTTTGACCGCGTAGTGATTGCCACCCAGCCTCACCATGCCCGCCAGATACTCAGCACGCTGCCTGCCGCCCGCCAGCGCTGTCAGCAGCTTGAACAGATTCCGGTGGTGGAATCGCGCATGCAGCTGCACACCGATCAATCCCTGTTGCCCGCCAGCCGGGTGCCGCTGGCGCCGGTCAGTTATTTTTTACCCGGTGACGAGAACCGTCCGGAAGCCACCGTCGATCTGGCCAAAGCCATTGGTCATCTGCGCAACGGCCCGGCCATTCTGCAGGTGTGGAATCCGCTGCGCGCGGCCAATCCGCAAAGCGTACTCGCCGATGTTACTTTCAGCCGGCCACTGGTGACTCTGCACAGCCGGCAGGCGGTACGCGCGCTGCGCCGCCAGGATGCCAGTCAACGTATTCTGCTGACCGGTTCCTACCTGTGTGATGGCATTCCGCTGCTCGACGGCGCCGTTGAAAGCTCGCTGCGCGTAGCTCACCTGATTGGCAGCTCGCGCGCCTGGTAGCTGGCCACAGCAAATGCCAGACACAAAAAAGCCGGCGTGATGCCGGCTTTTTTGTTCGCTCTCCGATGCGCAGAAACAGCCTTATTCCGGCATGCTCAGCGTCTTACTCTGGCATGCTCAACGCCTGAGGAGACACGATAATGCCGTTGTTGTCGGCATACACAAAGTGACCCGGTACAAATTCAACACCACCGAATTTAACGGTAACGTTCACATCACCCAGACCGCGTTTGTCGGTTTTCAGCGGGTGAGTCGCCAGCGCCTGCACGCCCAGATCGGTCTGCATGATCACGTCGACATCACGGATGCAACCGTAAACGATGATGCCTTCCCAACCGTTTTTCGCCGCTTTTTCTGCCAGCATATCGCCCAGCAGCGCGTGACGCATGGAGGCGCCGCCGTCCACAACCATCACTTTGCCCTTGCCGTCGGTATCAACCAGCTCTTTCACTTTGGAGTTATCCTCAAAGCATTTAACGGTGACGATTTCGCCACCGAAGGAATCATTGCCGCCGTAGTTGTTGAACATTGGCTCAACCACCTGAATCAGTTCAGGGTAGGCATCGCACAGGTCCGGAGTTACGTACTGAGTCATTTCTTTGTCCTTACTTGTGATGGAGGATAATAAAATTCTGTAGTCTGCCAGAGCCAGCTCAGGCTGCGGCCAGACGCTTAATGTCGCGCACGCGATAGCGCGTAACGGATGATTCCTGATCCAAACCAGACGCCGCCGCAGAACCAGCGGCCGCCGCAACCATCACGCGGGCAATGCGTTCTCCAGGCAGCGCCTGCACATTGCCAAGCAGCGGCAGGCGTAATATCCAACCGCTCAGGTGTTCTGCCAGACGAAACTCTGCACGCTCGCCGATCAGCACAGAAGGCTGCCACAGATGCAGGCTTGGAAAGCCCAATTGCTCCAGCGCCTGTTCCATATCGCCTTTGACGCGATTATAGAAAAAAGGCGAACGGCTGTTGGCGCCCAGCGCACTGACCACCGATACCAGCTCAGCGCCCTGCTGTTTGGCCCAGGCCGCACAATCCACAACCAGCTGATAATCCACCTGACGCAACCCGGCTTTACCGGCTTTGGCCTGAGTCGTCCCCAGCGCGCAGAACATCAGATCAACGGCCTGTTGACTGGCAAACAGTTCGTTATAAGTCAGCACCTGAAGGCGCTCGTCCGCCGCCAGTTGCGGATATGCAGAGCACCATTGCTGTGGCTGACGCACTGGCAACAATATATGCCCGGCCCAATCCGTCAGCAGCAGATTGTCCAGCAAGGCACGGCCAATCAGCCCGGTACCGCCCGCCAGCAACAGGCGTCGTGTGTTCATTTCAGGCGTCAACCTGCTGGCCAAGCTGGCTGAGCCAGCCACTGATCCGTGGCCACACCTCAGTGGCTGCCTCTTTGCTCACCACCATATCAACATGACCGTAATCGCGACTGAAACCCTCAGACTTACCCAGCAAAACGCTGTCTTTTTGTACCCCGCCATACAGCGAGGCAAAACGCAGACAGGCTTTCGCCGGATCGGATTTATCCGCGGCGGCGGCCAGCGCAAGCAAAGGCAGCCCGGTGCCTTGCTTCCAGGCGGGCAATAATTTCAGCTTTTCGCTGCGGATTTGCCAACGGCCAAACAGACTGTGGCGCGCCAGGTATTCGTTCACCAAACCGGCCGGTTCATTCTCCGGGCCGATACCCATCTTACGGCCATCCAGCTCGGCTTTGCTTTTAACCAACAGGCGCAGCACCAGACTGGTCAACGGCAGCCACAAATACCAGGGACGACGCACAATCTGTGTGCCCAGCAGCACCATGGCGCTGGCGTTGTCACCGTTCAGGCGTCCGGCCGCGACACTGCTGGAAATAATGACACCACCGAGCGAATGGCCAATCCATACCGGTTTATATCCGCTCTGCTCCTGCACAAAATCGTTCACCGCAGGAATATCGCTGAGCACATAACGTTCCAGGGTGTTGCGCACATAGTCCTGATTGCGTGGCGACAGACCATGGCCGCGCTGCTCCATCAGCCAGACATCGAAGCCCTGTTCCAGCAGATAGCGCGCCAGTCCCTGCCCCTTATCAGACAGCCAGAAACCACGATTGGTAAAACTGCCATGTAACAGCACAAGGGGCTGACCTTTGCGCGCAGAACGTGAACGCAGGCCAAGATGCGAAACCGCGATCTGGACGCTGCGGTCCGGATCGCGGTTATGTTTTACCAGATAGACGTCTTCGGTAAGATCGCCCAGAACATCCGCTCTGAGCAGGCTTACCGGAAATAATTCACTGCTGCTTTTCATTCAGGAATTTTTGTCCGCCAGGAAGAACCAGGTATCCATGACCGAATCCGGGTTAAGCGATACGCTGTCGATACCGTGCTCCATCAGCCACTTGGCAAAATCCGGATGGTCCGACGGGCCCTGACCACAGATGCCAATGTACTTACCGGCTTTTTTACAGGCATTAATAGCATTTTCCAGCAACGCCAGAATGGCTTCGTTACGCTCATCGAACAGATGGGCAATGATGCCGGAATCACGATCCAGCCCCAGCGTCAGCTGAGTCAGGTCGTTGGAGCCGACGGAAAAGCCATCAAAAAACTCAAGGAACTGTTCCGCCAGAATGGCATTGGCTGGCAGCTCGCACATCATGATCAGTTTCAGATCATTCTCGCCGCGCTTCAGACCATTTTCTTCCAGCAGATTAACGACCTGCTCGGCTTCGCCCACGGTACGTACAAACGGCACCATGATCTCGACGTTGGTAAAGCCCATTTCGTTACGGACTTTTTTCATCGCCCGGCATTCAAGCTCAAAGCAGTCGCGGAAGTTTTTCGAGATGTAGCGCGATGCGCCACGGAAGCCCAGCATCGGGTTTTCTTCTTCAGGCTCGTACAGACGACCGCCAATCAGGTTGGCGTATTCGTTGGATTTGAAGTCAGACAGACGCACGATCACGCGTTTAGGCCAGAAAGCCGCCGCCAGGGTAGAAATACCTTCGACCAGCTTTTCCACGTAGAACTCTACCGGGCCGGCGTAACCGGAGATACGGCGTTCGACCGTTGGCTTTACTTCTTCCGGAAGATTGTCGAAATTCAGCAGCGCTTTGGGGTGCACGCCAATCATGCGGTTAATAATAAATTCGAGACGCGCCAGACCCACGCCGGCATTCGGCAGGCCCTGGAAGTCGAAGGCACGATCCGGGTTACCGACGTTCATCATGATTTTGAATGGCAAATCCGGCATCTGATCAACGCTGTTGGTACGGATATCAAAATCCAGTGCGCCTTCGTAAACAAATCCGGTGTCACCTTCGGCACAGGATACCGTTACGTCCTGACCATCCTGCAACTTAGAGGTGGCATCCTCACAACCAACCACCGCCGGGATGCCCAGTTCACGCGCAATGATCGCAGCGTGACAGGTACGGCCACCACGGTTGGTCACGATAGCCGCCGAGCGTTTCATGACCGGTTCCCAATCCGGGTCGGTCATATCGGCAACCAGTACATCGCCTTCCTGCACCTGATCCATCTGATCGATGCTTTTAATGACGCGCACTTTACCTTTGCCAATGCGGTGACCAATGGAGCGACCTTCAACCAGCACATTGCCGGTTTCTTTTAACAGGTAGCGTTCCATGACATTTTTGCTGGCACGACTTTTTACGGTTTCCGGACGCGCCTGGACGATATACAGCTTCTGGTCATCACCGTCTTTAGCCCATTCGATATCCATCGGGCGGCCGTAATGTTTTTCAATAATCATCGCCTGACGGGCCAGATTTTCGATTTCCGCATCATTGATGGAAAACACCTGACGCAGTTCGCGATCAACCCGCTGGGTTTCTACCGATTTACCAACAGCCGCCTCTTTGTTGTAAACCATTTTAATGGCTTTGGCACCGAGGTTACGGCGCAGAATGGCCGGGCGGCCAGCCGTCAGATTGTTCTTATGAACGTAGAATTCATCCGGGTTTACAGCCCCCTGAACCACGGTTTCGCCCAGGCCGTAAGACGACGTTACGAACACGACCTGATCAAAACCAGACTCGGTATCCAGCGTAAACATCACGCCACTGGAGGCGGTTTCTGAACGCACCATGCGCTGTATACCGGCAGACAGTGCCACTTTATGGTGGTCAAAGCCCTGATGGTCACGGTAGGCAATTGCACGGTCATTAAATAAAGAAGCGAACACGTCACGGATCGCATGCAGAACGTTATCAATACCGACGATATTCAGGTGAGTTTCCTGTTGGCCGGCGAATGACGCATCGGGTAAATCTTCAGCGGTGGCGGAAGAACGTACAGCAACGGCCATGGATTCATTGCCTTCCTGCAGTTTGGCAAACGCGGTACGGACATCGGCTTCCAGCTGTGGCGGCAGCGGCGCTTCCAGAATCCAGTTGCGGATTTTGGCGCCGGTTTCGGTCAGCGCGCGGATATCATCAACATTCAGATGGTCCAGCGCTTCCTGAATGCGGACATCCAGGCCTTCATGGCTTAAGAATTCACGGTAGGCGTCGGCGGTGGTGGCGAAACCGTTGGGCACGGACACTCCGGCGCTGGTCAGGTTGCTGATCATTTCCCCGAGCGAGGCATTCTTTCCGCCAACCCGCTCAACATCGCCCATGGATACCTGATCAAACCAGAGTACGTAATCTGTCAACGTCTTTCTCCTGTAATGTCCAACGCCTGTGCACTGTTCTCGCCACACAGGGCATAATCACCTAAAATCGCCTGATGCGGCGAATGGCTGCGTAATACTAAGGGCAGAGGGAACAAATTTCCACATGAAGCGAACCGCCTACTTTATCTCCGACGGCACAGGCATCACCGCCGAAACGCTGGGTAACAGCCTACTGGCTCAATTTGAAGCGATTGAATTTGAGCGCATTACCCTACCCTACATTGACTCGATCGAAAAAGCTGAGAAGGCCGTTGCCAAAATTAATCTGGCCGCAGAAAGCAGTGGCGCGCCAGCCATTGTGTTCGACACCATCGTCGACAAAAAAATACGCACCATTATTGATTCCGCCAATGCTCTTAAGGTTGATATTTTCGCTGCGTTTCTGGCGCCACTGGAAGCCGAACTAAAGGTTGAGTCGTCTTACAGTGTGGGGAAATCGCACTCATCAACCACCAGTACCAGCTATCTGGCACGCATTGATGCCGTCAACTTTGCGCTGGATAACGACGATGGTGCCCGCACCCGCCAATACGCCGAAGCCGATATTATTCTGGTGGGCGTATCCCGCTCCGGCAAAACGCCAACCTGCCTGTACCTGGCGATGCAGTTTGGTATTAAAGCGGCAAATTATCCGCTGACTGAAGAAGACATGGCCGATCTTAAGGTGCCTGCAAGCCTGCAACAGCACCGCCATAAACTGTTTGGCCTGACCATCGACCCGGACCGACTGGCCGCCATCCGTAACGAACGCCGCGCCAACAGCCGTTATGCATCTCTGAAGCAGTGTTATCACGAAATTGATGAAGTTGAGATGCTGTATCAGCGTGAGCAGATTCCGTTCCTGAGCACTACTGACCGCTCAATTGAAGAAATATCGACGCGCATTATGGCTGAGACCGGCCTGCAGCGTCGCCTGCAGAGCTGAAGAAGACCCGGCGTCGTCAGCCCTGCTGGCGACGCTCATTCATCACCTTGGCAATGGAACGTGGCTTGGTAAACACCAGACTGTGATCCGCATTCGCTACCACATGGCATTGCCAGTCGGCACTTTGCTCGGCCAGTAAGCGATGACGCCCCAGCATAGTGGCATGACTCAATCCACCGACAAAACTGATCCCTGGCCAGGGCGCTATCCAGCTGGCATAGGTTGAACATTCATCAAGCAAAACCTGACTCACCGCCCTTAACGCCTGCGCAAACCCAACACTGTTTTCCTGAAGGCGGGCAATGGTTAAGCGATCCACTTTTTCATTCCGTACCCGCTGCGGCGACACCGACTCGAGAAAATCTAAATACGCATCGGCATCCTGCGAATTGTGCTCAACCCGGTCTGCTACGGTCAGATAATCATCCGCCTTCTGCTGAGTTTTGTGGCAATCGGCGGAAAACAACATCGCTGGTTCCAGTAAAAAACACAAACCCCGTGCGCCAAATTGCTGCAGGTAACGCACAGCAACCATACCGCCGAATGAATAGCCGGCAATATCAAATTCTGTCCAATCGAGGGCCTCACACAGCTCGTGAATCTGGGCAACATAATCGCTCAGCCGTGGAGCGGTCTGGGCAAAAAATGCTGAACGCCCCATTCCGGCAAAATCCGGAATTAAAATCTCATCCCACTCACTGAGATAATTAGCGATGTACGTCCAGGTAACCTCACCCGGCACACCAGCACCATGCAGCAGCAACAAACGCCGTGTGGCGGATACTTCGTGTAACGATGGGTACTGAAGCAACAAAGCATGCTGCTGACAGCTTGCCGTGCGGCAATTAATCTGATGTTTTTCCATAAACCCATTCTACCTGCAACGAAACGGAGGCGGGTGCGGATTGCGGAAAATAAATAATGAAAGCAGAGACATCGGCATCAAGAATATTGATAAGGCTTTCCTGATAAGCACTTGAACGCCAGGTCGATAAATAGCTCTGGGTAATCAGCTTCGGGATAAAATACAGCGGCTGCAATTGCTTATCTAAAGCAATTAAGGCTACCGGGGCCGGCCCCTGAAGGCCGTCATTATCGCGCAGATGCAATGTCAGCCTGCGCGGCTCAGGCGGTGATTTTTCCGACGATCTTTCCGACAACACAAGGGAGGACTCAGGCAAACGAAAATACCACGCTGCCTTGTCACCAGAACGTGTTTTAAACGGCACCGACAGCTGTACCTGCGAAAACAGTACCGACTTATATTCCGGAATAGTGTCTTTGAAAAAATGTTGGTAGCGCACACAACAGCCTGAATCGCGAATATTCGCCGCCACGCGCAATGGCGGCAGCAATGAGTGATCCGCCGACTGCAACTGCGAAAGCTCTTCAACTTCGATATTCAGCTGAGGGATTTCCTGGCTCTGCAAGCGCCCCTGGGCATCAATCCAGGTAAAGAATGGCGGATTATCTTCTTTATCTTTGGCCAGTTTTTTCTGGAATTCTTCTTCTGTTAAGAAATCATCCGCCTGCTGTTCGGCTGCAGGAGTTACCGGGGGTTTACTTGTCTCGGAAGCGGGCTTAACGGTGTTATGGATGCGACCCTGCTCATCCACCCAGGTGAAATACTCCTGCTCGGCCCTGACAGAAAATGCCAGAGCCAAACAGAGTACGATCAGAATTTGGTACGGAAGCTGATACCCGCTGCACCGATGGTCAGCTTGGTGTCTACATCCAGACCCGGATAAGGGTTGGTTACGGTACATGTCAGACAATTACGGTTAATGGCATCACTGGAGTTAGGATATTCGCCGGTCGACTCAGCATTCTGAGGGTCGGCGAGAATGGTTTCTTTAGACTGCATGAAACTCAGTGATAAATCCACCACCGTATCCATGTCCCACTGGTAGCCCATACCCACACTATAAAGTTTGGCGAAGCCCAATGGAGCCTGAATGCTGCGTGCATCATCGGGAATAGAACTCTTACGTGGCTCATAGCCCAGGCGAAGTTTTACCCGCGAATTCAGGTCATACTGCATACCGAAGCCGAAACTCCACACACTTTTGTAATTCAGCGGCTGGCGTAAAGACGTATCGGTTACCAATGTTGGCGCAAGGGTTTTCGCCGTACTGAGAAAGCTCACCTGACGGTCAAATTCGAATTCAAGCGCATCCCATTTATCATAATCGGTCCAGCCTGCATCCATGTTTAACTGGTATTTATCCAGAAAGCGGAATTTAACACCGGTTTGAAAATGCTGCGGATACGTCAGCTCGGTCGACACATGACCACTTTCTTTTTTCACACCAGTTGGCAGCGAGAAAATGGCTCCGCCAATGGCACCAATAATGGATGAACGAAAGGTGCGGAAGAAATCAGCAAACTCATCGGTGTACTCCAGGTCGTAAGTCCCTTTCAGATGAGATACAGCTTCACTCTGATAGCCAACACCGAAGGCGAACCAATCGGCAGGTTCCCATAAAAAGCCAAGGTTGAATGACGGTGACAGGCTTTCTTCGGTCACAATCTTCAGCGTGCCAACATCTTCATAAGGCCCGACCTTACCACCACACAGTGTGATCAATGGTGCCAGAGGATCATTACCCGTTGGATTACCATTATCATCGAAACATCCAAAAGCCGTCTGTAACTGTTCAAGCACACCAATCAGAACACTCGGCGCCCGAAGATCCTGCACAACAGCAACGGCCTGATGAGAAAACAGAAAGCTGGCACCTACCGAAAACTCATCGGTGACTTTATAGCCAAATGAAGGCGATAAATACGTAAAGCGCTGCAAAGCAACCTGCTTGGCCTGATAACGGCCCGGGTCGTTCTCGTCCTTGGCAAAGCCCGCTGCCATTGGCGCATAAACGGCATTGGCAAAGGTAAAGCGCGAACCCGGCGGTTGAATAGAAACGCCACCGGTTGGCAGTGTCAGCACTGGCAAGGTCATTGGCATCAGACCAATACCCGGAATATAGGCCGCTGCCGTAGCATGACTTTCAGCGGTGCCATCACTACCCAAAATAGGATCTTTGCTGATATCCAGCAAACCGGCATCGTCGGCATTATAATCATCCGGCAAGCTGAATTTTGCCTCCGACGAGAGCAGAATATTCATCAGCTGAATCTGAATCTGCCGCCCTTCAAGCTTGGTAAGACCCGCAGGGTTAAAATGAATATCCATAATCCCAACCGGGTCTGCTGTAACAGCATTACCCAGCGACATGGCCTTGGTATCCAGAAACAGGTTTTGAGCCAACTGTGCGCTGGCCAACCCTGGCACCAGAAAAATGAATAGGAAAAGAATGCGCATAATGCTTCGCCGAAACCCTGTTATTTTTATCGTTATAAAAGCCATAGCTCATTAGCTACCGGACGAAGGTTTTACACCCTCAATGTCGATCGGTAACGATAATCCAAGGATGATATCGGGAGATAATTCCGTCATACCAAAACCAACGTTGATATTGGCAATGGTTTTAGGTGAAACACGTACACCCAGAGCAAAGTTCATAATACCGCTCATCTGGCTGCCAGAAATAGAGCTCTGCGTTTCACCGGTACTCGGCGTATATATCTGGAAGCGCGTACGATCGTTAAATGAGCCCTGAAAAGAAGCACTCAATGACACGTCATAAGAAAGCGAGTACGCAAAACCCATAGAGAACGACAGGCTGTTACCAGGATGAACTTCTTCCAGAATGGAACTGCCACGCACCTGATTCAGACCTTTTTCCGGCACGTTATAGCCGTAGCTACCGGACCCAAACAGCACAACCGGATCAAGTACTTTAGACACACTCAGGCCACCACTCAGACTATAAGTACCAGAGCCGGTCGACAGGTTCTTATCCAGATCAATTTCATAAGGGCTGTCGCCGGTTTTCAGCTTCAGCGAGCCAAATACGGTCTGGCTCATTTGCCCAGGAACATATTCATAAGGCTGCCAGCGCACCGAGCCACTGATATCGCCGAGGCCGTAAGCCGTCAGCTCATCTTCGGTTTCAAATTTGGCAACCAATGGCAATCGGGCACTCAATGTCAGGTTGTTGAATAAACCATAATCAAAGGTGAATGCGTTGGTAAACGTATGACTGGCAACCGGTGTCACATCGGCATTACGAATGGTCGATGAGCCGGTGGGCAGGCCTTCTGAGTCAACATTAGGCTCAATGACCAGATCAATCCGCTGATCACCGTAGTAGCTGTAATCAACGTTGTAATTCAGCGCCACGCCACCCCGTTTCAGCAGAGAGTAGTTTTTCTCGGCTGCCTCAAACACTTCTTCCAGTGCTTTTTCGGTATCGGCATCGTTGTCCTGTTTGGTCAGCGCTTCACGGGCTTTTGACAAATCCTGAGCCTGATCAGCCTGAACAGTGGCTCCCCATGCAAACAGCAGCGGCAGCGATATCAGCGTGGTTCGAATAAACATGAATTTTCCTTAAATCCCGTATCGTTATTATTTTCTTCTGAAGCGCAGTTCTTTAACCAGGCTCTCATTAGGATCATCGGTGACCCTGACGTTGAATTCATCCGAACTCACACCGTCAGCAGCATTTTCCGTTTTGACTCTATAAAGCACATTACCGTCTTCATCACGCATGGCCACATCCGGATCATCTTCATGCTCCTTAGGAAGCAGCTTAGGAACAAACGACGATTTAGCATTATTACTCAAAGAGGCAATTTTATTACCAATGGCATCTTCATACTTCATGGCCATTAATGGGAATTCTTTAAAGCTGTTTTCCGCGATAATAAAGTCCGATACGTAGCGCATGTCTTCTTCACGCAATTCCAGACCGCTGGCCGGCTTGTGACCGTTAGGGAAAACAATAAACAAAACATTATTGTCCCAGACCTCCAGAAAACGACTGAGGGTAAAACTGATATTACCCAACGCAGGATCAGCCAGATATACACGGTTTTCATAGACCGCACGAATAACCACAAAATGCTTAAAGCCGGCGTATTCAATCGGCGCAATGGCCGGGTGATCCAGCTCCAGCAAGTCCTTGGCTTCTGCTTTAAAACCACCGGAGGGATGCCCCAGTGCAGTCACCAGTCGCTTCATATCCAGCAAAGAAAAACCACGGCGCTGAACAATCCGCTCTGTTTCGCCAAAGCGTAACAGACCTTCCATCACCTGACGCTCCTGGAAGTTACGTCCCAGATAAAAGTCGAGCAAGGTGGTCAGCGCAGCAGAGCCGCAGGAGTAGTCGTACGCCTGGCGGACAACATTATTGAATTTTTTAACGGAGAGGGGTTCAACGTTAACCAGCTGATCATATTGATAAGGCTCGTTCACAGCCACGCGAACAAAGGCATCACCCTGCTGACGGTCGTTCACAATGGCCAGCTCGTGGACCATGGCAAACCCAATAATGGAACCTAGAAGAATGATAAACACAGATGATGGCCCGAGGCCCCTCCGACTTATTACTTTTTATTGTTATGGTGAGTCGAAGCTCATGTTACATAAAATCACACAAACGACCAACACAAAAAGTGTCAATTTCGTTTCTTTTTTGCCCTTTTATGCAAAATAAAACCTCAATAGGACAAATAAAAAAACCCGCCGAAGCGGGTTTTTTATTACGGCAATCTAAACAGAACTTAGTGACCGTAAATCTTCTGAGTCATACCTGCCAGGTCAATGCCAGATACCGCAACAGAACCGATTGACGCACCGCCAATATCGATACTACCGATAGCCAGGGTACCATTAATAGCACCCACCTGAATATAAACACCAGAGCCATCAGCCCAGATTTTCTGATTTACATTAACCAGACCACCAGCACCGTCATCAAAAGTCAGATTATTGATACCAATCGCTGAGCGATCCTTAGCACCAACAGCATTAGCAACAGCTGCAGCACCTGCAGCGTATGTACCTGACACATCCGCACCACCACCATCAGTAATAGTTGCAACAGTACCATCTTGATTGTAGGTAACAGTATGGCCATTAGCTGTCGCAGCAGTATTTAGCTGAGTTTGTGCTTTCTGGGTAAACAGCGCAGACTGGTCCGCTGTATAACCAAACAGACCCACATTCATATCGCGAATAGCAACATCCATAGAGCTGTCAATAACCAGACCCGCAGTGTTTGCTGCATACGAACCAGTTACACCAAAATCACCAAGTGTTTGCGATGAAACATCAACATTGTGAATAGTAGTCGCGGAGCTTGCACCCATAGCCAGCTCAAGGCTTACACCAGTAACCAATTCAGAATTTGAAGACAGATTAGTCTCAACACCACCGACAAACATGTTGCTACCAGCAGCATCCTGAAGCTCAACATTACCAACAGTAACCAGCAGGTTAACGTTAGGATTAGTCTGCATACCGATAACCAGATCGCCATTTTCAGACACATCAATAGTCTGGGTAATATTCAACTGAGCGGCAGCTTTAGTTGCGGCATCCACACCACTAATGCTCAGATTGTTGATGTTTACAGAACCACCATCCTTATAAACTGGACTAGCAACAGTACCAGTATTATGTTTGGTATCAGTATATTGGATCTGATCGATAGAAATACCGTCAGTACCGATACCCACCTCAATAGTCACACCAGCCTGACCGGTAGTTGCAGACATAGTTGCGTCATCCAGAGCAACCATCTCAGCGTTTACTGCGAATGGGGCTGCTGCGATAGCCGCGGCGAGAGAAGCTTTCTTAAGGAATTTCATGTGCACACTCCTGATTATTTTTCTTAGGTTTCCGGGCATTTTCCGTGCCCTATCACCGATTTTATACCGCCGGACTGTTACAGCCGCATCCGGTACAATCTCTGTGAATTTTTTTTAAAATTGGTTTCTGATTACAGTTTTCTTTATTCTTATTTCTGTTCAGGCAATTCGTAACTGCCCGGAGAATTGTTGAACAATCTATTATGGGGGTTTGGTGTTGTCCACCTCTTTTTTACAATTAATTACACGCGTTCACCCAACTACTTAACACAGCACTCACACTTTCTGCTAGAAGACCTGATATTTTTCAATAAAATCAAAGACTTGATAGCAAAATACACCCCTGCAAACTGGCACGAAATGACACATCAAAAACTCCCCTTTTCAGCACTGGACACCTTCCTTTCAGGCCATTTATTGGATAATCCAATACTGATGTTTTCCGGGGAAAACAGCGTGGGCCAGCTGACCAATACGGCGCATAACGTCCAGCTCAGCGAAAGCCCTAACGGGAGTGCGGTGCTGGCTTATTCGCCAAAAGGCTATCTGAGCGCCTGTTGCCGCACAGAACTGGATCAGGTCCGCCAAACCATCCGCGAGTCGGCACGTATGTCGATAACCGATGAAAGCCATGGACCGACGACTGCCAATCCGGAGCCACCCTTTCGCAGCGGCTGGGCGGGTTTTATGAGTTACGATGCCGGAAAAACCCTGCAAGGACTGACTCCCTGTACAGCAGCACTGAATTCCGCCGGGGCACCACTGGCCGAGTTCTTTTATTACCCGCTGAGCCTGTATCTTGATTTTGCGGACAACAGTTGCACGCTACAAAACCCACAGCGCCTGCCGGAGGCCGTTACTACGGCATTTATAGCACGCTTAGAAAATGCCATTACGGCTTACAAAACGGCCACCACATTGACAGCAGAAATGACAAAACCACGTCAGTGGCAGTGCGCCTGGAGTAAAGAGCAATATCAGCAGGCCTTTACAAAAACGCGCCATTATCTGGCCGCTGGTGATTGTTATCAGGTGAACCTGGCGATGCCCTTTCATTGTGCCGACGACCTGAGGTCGATCAGTCCTGCGCCATTACTGCAAGCATTCAACGCCCCATTCTCGGCTTATCTGAAAACGCCGGCACAAACACTGTTCAGCGTCAGCCCTGAGCGCTTTATCCGTATTGATGGTGACCGTATAGAAACCCGGCCGATCAAAGGCACCATTGCCCGTGGAGAAACAGCAGAAACCGACGAAAACAACCGTCAATGGCTGGCCAATAGCGCAAAAAATCGTGCCGAAAATCTGATGATTGTTGATTTACTGCGTAACGACCTGAGCCGCAGCGCCGAGCCCTTCTCGGTTCAGGTCACCAAGCTGTTTGACATTGAGAGCCACGCCAATGTGCACCATATGGTCAGCACTATCGTCGCAACCAGACGCCCTGATCAGCATGCGGTGGATGTGATCTTTGACGCCCTGCCCGGTGGCTCAATCACGGGCGCACCCAAGCGTCGGGCGATGGAAGTTATTGATGAACTGGAGTATCAGCCACGCGGGGCTTATTGCGGTGTTCTGGGATATTTTGACGACGCCGGACATGCTGACTTCAACATTCTGATCCGTACCATTGCGGCAGCAGAGCAAGGCGCTACCTGCTGGGGAGGCGGCGGTATTGTGATGGATTCAACCTGGGAAGATGAGTGGCAGGAGATTCACAGTAAAGTCGGGCGCATTCTCAGCACCCCGCTCTGAATAAGCACTCCTTTCGGGAAAAGACGCAAATCCCATACAAAAATGCCGGCGATTGCCGGCATTTTGTTTTTACTGCTTCTGAGCGTTTTCTGTTCAGAGAGTCAGATCACGGTTACTGGCCTTGATGAATTCCTTCTTCAGGTCTTCATAGGTGTGTACGGCCGGGAATTGCGGAAACTCATCAATCACATTCTGAGGTGCATGGAACAGAATGCCCGCATCGGCTTCCGCCAGCATGGTGGTGTCATTGTAAGAGTCGCCAGCGGCAATGGTACGGTAATAAATGGTTTGCAGCGCGCGGATCGACTGACGCTTAGGGTCAGCCTGGCGCAGCTTGTAGTCGACCACTCGGCCGCTTTCATCGGTGATCAGACGGTGGCAGAACAGTGTCGGAAAGCCTAGCTGGCGCATCAGTGGCTGAGAGAACTCATAGAAAGTATCCGACAGGATGATGACCTGAAAACGCTCACGCAACCAGTCGACAAACTCCGCAGCGCCTTCAAGCGGCTTCAGGGTGGCAATCACTTCCTGAATATCCTGAATTTTCAGGTTGTGCTCGTCCAGAATACGCAGGCGTTGCTTCATCAGCACATCGTAATCGGGGATATCGCGCGTGGTTGCCTTCAGCTCTTCGATACCGGTTTTTTGGGCAAACTCAATCCAGATTTCCGGAACCAGTACACCCTCAAGATCAAGACACGCGATTTCCATGAATACTCCACAATTAGACAGAAGACTGTTATCGGCGCGTACTCTAGCCATATGCATGCCGCTTGACAACATCCCTGCCACTTAGTCTTGTGCTGGCGGTATAATAATATTCTTTTTTATTATTATTTGAGCTAAAAATGCCGTGCTAACCTTCCCGGCAAACGATGTAAGGCGTCAGTCCGACACTCGTGTAAGGACCCATAAAAAACGCCGACAACCCGCAACCGATCAGGCCACAACCATGACCCAGGATTTTATCGCTCTGAATGAGCAGTTTGCCGACAAACGCCCGAAAGATCTGCTTCGCCACGCCCTTGAGCATCACGACGCCATCGCTGTATCGTTCAGCGGCGCGGAAGACGTTGTGTTGATCGACATGGCGGTAAAAATCAAACCCGATGTTGAAATCTTTACCCTCGACACCGGTCGGTTACATGCTGAAACCTACGAATTTATCGAGGCGGTACGCAAGCATTACAACATCCGCATCGACATCCGCACCCCAGAGCAGGCTGCCCTGCAAGACTTTGTGCGTGAAAAAGGTCTGTTCAGTTTTTTCGAAGACGGCCATCAGGAGTGCTGCGGCGTGCGTAAAATTGCCCCTTTAAAAGCCAAGCTGGCGACACTCGATGCCTGGATCACCGGCCAGCGCCGCGATCAGAGCCCGGGCACACGCAGCGATGTGCAATTAATTGAGGCGGATGGAGCGTTCCGGGGCCGCAGCGGTGAGCTGACCAAGTACAATCCGCTGGCGTTGTGGAGTTCCGCTCAGGTCTGGGAATACATCAAGGTATTCGATGTGCCTTACAACACGCTGCATGCACAGGGCTTTGTCAGTATCGGCTGCCAGCCTTGCACCCGCGCCACGCTGCCCAATCAGCACGAGCGTGAAGGTCGCTGGTGGTGGGAAGGCGCGGGCCACAAAGAGTGCGGCCTGCACGCCGGCAATATCATCAGTAAAGGCTGATGCTGGCAGAACCATAAAAAAACCGCTCACTGAGCGGCTTTTTTTATGCGCCAACACCTGTATCAATGCTGCGGTAAGGTTACGCCGGCAAACAGCTCTTCAATTTCCTGTTTGTTATGACATTGAGCCGCACGCTCAACCAGATCCCGCGTCAGATGCGGCGCAAAGGCGGCAATAAAATCAAACATGTACCCGCGCAGGAAGGTGCCTTTGCGGAAACCGATCTTCGTGACGCTGGAAGCAAACAGATGGCTGGCATCCAGCGCAACCAGATCATCATCCAGATCTTTGTCGAGCGCCATACTGGCCACAATGCCCACCCCAACGCCTAAGCGTACATAAGTTTTGATAACATCCGAATCGGCCGCAGTAAAGGCAATGCGAGGCGTCAGGCCACGGCTTTTGAACGCATCATCAAGCTTGGAACGACCGGTAAACCCGAAGACATAGGTCACCAATGGATAAGCCGCCACCTGCTCCAGCGTAGGCCTTGGGTGCTGTGCCAGAGGATGCGTGCGTGGCACGAGAATGCTGCGATTCCAGCGGTAGCACGGCATCATAATCAGGTCACCGAACAGCTCCATGGCCTCCGTGGCGATGGCAAAATCGGTGGTGCCATTAGCGGCCATTTCTGCAATCTGCATCGGTGTTCCCTGATGCATGTGCAAAGACACATCCGGGTACTGCAGCATGAATTTTTCAATAACGCCCGGCAGCGCATAACGCGCCTGGGTATGCGTTGTTGCAATCGACAGGCTGCCTTTGGCCTCATCGCTGAATTCCTGCGCGACCTGCTTGATGCTTTCCACTTTGCGCAGAATTTCACCAGCAACCTGCAAAATCGCTTCACCTGCAGGCGTGATGCGCGTCAGATGTTTACCGCTGCGGGCAAAGATTTCGACCCCCAACTCATCCTCCAGCAAGCGGATCTGCTTACTGATGCCCGGCTGCGAGGTATAAAGTACCTGGGCTGTAGCCGACACGTTGAGATCGTGGTGTGCCACCTCCCAGATGTATCGCAATTGCTGCAATTTCATAATTCCTCCCTGCCCAACCTCAGTATTTGTTATAAAAATATAAACAAATATTCTTTTCCAGAATAGATGCCACCCTCTACATTAGCATCAATCGCCTCTCTTAGAGCCTCCTGTACTACTTTAGACCATATTTCATGGATATTTTGTTATATATAGCAGCTGGCGCTGGCGTTGGCTTGATTGTTGGCATGACCGGTATTGGCGGGGGCGCTCTGATGACGCCCCTGTTGCTGTTGTTTGGCTTTCCACCCCAGGTCGCGGTCGGAACGGACCTGATGTATGCCGGCATCACCAAAGCAGGCGGTGCCTGGAGTCATCATCGCCAGAACCATGTGCGCTGGGCGCTGGTTAAGCTGCTCGCGCTGGGCAGTATTCCCAGTGCCCTGCTAACCGGTTTACTGCTGGAGCACCTGTTCAAACACCCCGATAATTATGCCCATCTGCTGCGTAACGCTCTTGGCATCATGTTGCTGCTGACGGCGGTGGTGATTTTGCTGCGTAAACAGATTCAGCATTGGGCCAGCAAGGCCAGCTCGCGCAATTGGGCCAGATGGCGTCCACAGGCAACGTTTATTATGGGCATTTTTCTCGGTGTGTTTGTGACCCTGTCTTCTGTCGGTGCCGGAGCAATCGGCACCGCCATTCTGATGCTGCTGTACCCGGCTCTGCGCTCAACTCACATCGTCGGTACCGATATCGCTCATGCCGTCCCGCTGACGCTGTGTGCCGGTTTCATTCATATGTACCTGGGCAATGTTGACTTTGCTTTGCTTGGCGCACTTCTGATCGGCTCTCTGCCTGCGATTCATGTCGGCAGCCACCTGAGCCGTAAAATGCCGGACGAGCTGTTAAAACCTGTTCTTGCCAGTCTGCTGCTGATGCTGGGGGCCAAGTACGCCTTTTTCTGAGCGGCAAGTAAATTATTGCAACCGTTTATGTCTTATCGGATTTTTCACCTGACATTCCCCTGTTGCGGCACCGCGGCCGCAAATACGGTCTAGTCTTAATGAAAAATACGGAGGGATAACTGTGAGCACATCGGAAAAATTATCACTGGAAAAAGTTGCTGAAATTCTTGAACTTAAAGCCGTCACTGTGAAACGTTACGCTCGCGAAGGCCTGCTTGATGGCGAAGAGCATCAGGGCAACTGGGTGTTTGAATCCGAAAAAGTGATGAAATTTAAGGAACTGCAAAGCAAACTACGCTGAGCCAATAGCCCGCGTTACACAAACAGATCCGCTGTCATACCGGCAGCGGGGTTTTCCACTAAACGGCCTCCCGGCCAATCCGCCATACTTCCCTGCCAAAACCTGACGATCTCTCGTGCAAATTCCGGACAATTCCGATTGCCGGCGGTATGCACAAAAAAATACGGCGAGCGCCCCTCACTCAGCCATTGCTGAATCTTCTGTCGCCATTGCTCCAGATAGCGCTGATTGTGCAGCCAGTCGGAATGGCCGATAAAGCGCACCACCGGATGATTCGCAGTCGCCAGCGGATGAACCGGCAGTCGTGGTTTTTTACCGCGCGCATGAATCACCGCGTCGTCCATTGAGCCATCCTGAAACAAACCCCGGCTGTCAAAGATAACGCGGTTAACATTCTGCCTGTTCAGCTCCTGTAACAGAGCAACCTCGTACTGATCCTTAAGAAAAAAGCCCGGATGACGGCACTCAACCGCCAACGGCAGATTCACCAACGACTGCAGCATGTCCAGCGTCTTAAATAATTCTGCGCTGCGTTCAGGCGCAAATGACGCGGGCAATTGCAGCATTAAAACGCCAATGCGTTCACGTAAAGGCGCGATAAAATCACAGAGCTGGCGACCGTCATGCAGTAATTGCCGGGGAATGTCTGCGGCATGGCTGATGCTTTTCGGCACTTTGAAACAAAAGCGGAAATGCTCAGGCACCTGATGACACCAATGACGTGCGCGTTCGACAGTCGGCAAACCATAAAAGGTAGTATTACCTTCAACCGAACTGAAGACCTGCGAATATTCACTCAGTGCATCTGCAGCATCGCAGCGGGCATTCAGCAGAGTGCCTTTCCAGCCGGACATAAACCACATAGGCAGGCCGAGATACAATTGCGCGGAATTGCGTGCATCTGTGAGCGGGAATGGATGTGCAAGCGGGTTATCATTTGTCATAATCGGACATCATTGTAACAGAATTACATTCGCCCACATTCGCCCACAATCAGGAAGCAGAATGACTGACAATCGCGTAGAAGATCTCAATATTGAGTCGATTGTTCCGCTGATTACGCCGGAACAACTGAAAACCGACATGCCCAGCAGCGAAGCCGCTGTTGCCAGCGTACAAAATGGCCGTCAGGTCGTGCGCGATATTCTCGATCGCAAAGACCACCGTATTTTCATTGTGGTTGGCCCCTGCTCCATTCATGACGTAGATGCGGCCAAAGAATACGCGGCCCGTCTGCGCGATCTGGCCGAAGAAGTCAGCGACACGCTGTATCTGGTGATGCGTGTGTATTTTGAAAAACCCCGCACCACCGTCGGCTGGAAAGGTCTGATCAATGACCCGTACATGAACGATACGTTCAAAATTCAGGACGGTCTGCACATTGCCCGCCGCCTGCTGATTGATCTGGCTGAGTTTGGCCTGCCTTTATCGACTGAGGCGCTGGATCCTATATCTCCGCAATACCTGCAGGATCTGATTACCTGGTCAGCCATTGGCGCACGCACCACCGAATCACAGACTCACCGTGAAATGGCGTCCGGCCTGTCTTCTGCGGTTGGTTTTAAAAACGGCACGGATGGCAGCCTGACCGTAGCCACCAATGCCCTGATGTCAGTTGCTAACCCGCACCGCTTCCTCGGTATTGATCAGGGCGGTAAAGTATCCATCGTATCGACCAAGGGTAACCCATACGGCCACGTAGTATTACGCGGTGGCGGCGGCAAGCCAAACTACGATTCTGTGAACATCTCTCTGGCGGAACAGGCGCTGGCGAAATCCGACTTGGCACAGAACATCATGGTTGATTGCAGCCACGAGAATTCCAACAAAAACCCAGCGCTGCAACCACTGGTAATGGATAACGTAACCAACCAGATTCTGGAAGGTAATAAGTCCATTATCGGCCTGATGGTTGAATCCAACCTCAAGCATGGCCGCCAGAACATTCCAGCCAATCTGGATGATCTGGAATACGGTTTATCGGTAACCGATGGTTGCATCAGCTGGGAAGAAACAGAAGATGCCATCCGCAGCATGCGCAACAAGCTGAAAGATGTACTGCCTAAGCGCAACAGCTAGCCGCTACTGTTAAGCACACATAAAAAAACCCGCTGCGGCGGGTTTTTTTATGGCTGTTGCTGGCACCGTTTATTGATCCCAGTCATCGCCCCAATCTTCTTCGTCATCAAAATCATCGAAATCGTCAAAGTCATCACCGAACTCATCCTGCACCACGCCATCGTTGATCAGATATTCCCGGCGTTGCAGGTAGAAGCTGCGAATAAAGGTATAACGATCACCGGAGATCAACCCCTCAGAGGCAATTAAGTCCGCACGCAGGTCAACTCCACGTACCGTATAAAGCCCGATTTGCTGCGCATAGTTGTTACCAATTCCGGTGTAGCCAAGATCACTTTGGTAACCAATCAACAGACCACTACCATCACGCAAAGTACTCGGCCCAAGAAACGGCAGCATCAGGTAGGGCCCACTGCCAACGCCCCAGTAACCTAATGTCTGACCAAAGTCCTCGTCATGTTTCGGTAAACCAATATGGCTGGCCACATCAAAAATACCGAAAAAGCCGACGGTGGAATTAATAAGGAAACGGGCGGTATCTGACAGCGCCTGTCCCATTTTCAGCTGGCCAATATCATTGACGATAACCAAAACATCGCCAAGATTAGAGAAAAAGTGGGTGACCGACTGATCTACCGGTTCAGGGGTTATGTACTGGTAACCCTGAGCCATTGGCTTGGCGATGTATTTATCCAGATTTTCATTAAACGCAAACATCGAGCGGTTAAAGCCCTCCCAGGGATCAGGATCCTTGGTCTCGGCAGCCCAGCTTAATGAAGATGCAAGGCATAAGAGGAGCAACCATGCTGCACGCATTTTGAATTCTCTGCTGTAATTTTCGCGTTATTAAAACAGCTCAGCACCGATAAAAACAGACCCATACATGCCTCTTACGCAACACTCGCGGAACACTCTATTGCGCCCGGTAACGCTGCTCAATCCAGTAATCAACACTGAACCAACGACCGCCTCCCTGGAAGAACAACACCAGCAACATCAACAGATAGGTAACACCCCACTCAATACCATTATTGGATACCACAAAACTGTAACGTCCATCGGCCGTAAGCCAGGCGTAATTACCGTACTCCTGCAGAATTTCACGGGCCCGTTCCAGGCGTGTGATCGCCTCCGCCGTGGCGGCAGTAGCGCCCGGAGAATTCAGGTCCGCAACCGCCTGCCAGCCATGATCCCAGTGCACGGTAAAGATGGCGACCAGCATGGTAACGATCAATGGCAACGCTATGTAGCGGGTACCCAGTCCCAGCAGCAACAGAACCGCCCCACCCACCTCTGCAGCGGTTGCCAGAAACGCCATCAGCCAGGGAAATGGCAAGCCCAAACCCCACTCGCTGTTACCAAACCATTCAACCACATTATCGAAGCCCGCCACCTTATTCATACCGGCAACCCAAAAAACCGCCGCAAGATACAGACGCAGACTCAGAGGTGCTAAAAAATCCAGGGCGCGGGTTGAATTAAAGCGATCATGCTGTGCATCGAGAAAACCGATAAATGACATAAAACCATCCTCAGATTAATTCTGTTTTTCGGCCTGTGGGATCACACCGGCGATCAACCCTTGCTCTAACCATTGAGCAAGAATGGCCATTCCGCCATTCAGCGCCGCCGCAGTACACTCAATACCGGCCTGTTGCAGTAAATGGCAAACCGCATCATGGCCGTTGAATCTCTGTTCTTTCAGCAACGCCAGCAGTTGCAGGGTAAAAGGATTGGTCTCAATAAAACGGACCACATCGTCCTGTGTACGGTAAACAATCAGCGCGGTCGGTTTGGGCTCCGGCTGTTTATTCTGCAACGATATTTCATGCACCGGATATTGATAAAGGAACCCTTCGGCGACATTCAGCAACGGCATAACCACCGCCAGATCGTTTTCCGAGGCTGGCGTTTGTACGGCATTTTGCCTTGGCTGCGCGTCCTCTTCAGCGATATCAACGGCTAATTCAAGCCATTCATAATGGGCCAGTTCGTACAGGTACAGCGGGTCATCATGGCCGGGCTGATACTGTGTTTCGAGAAAGGTTAAAAATTCGCGTGGAATTTCCAGAAAATACGGACTCTGAGCACGATAATGGGCCAGAAAATCGCGGCTAAGCTCACGCCAGCGCGCCTCGCCCAATATTTCTGCGCATACCGGAAACGTCGTATCGAGGAAGCCTTTAACGTTATTAAAAAAAAGTTCGCGATAAACCGCCAGACGCTGCTCATTCAACGCGGCCGGAGCAGGCATAACGTCAGGATTACGCAGATGCGCCGCCAGCTGTGTCTGCAATTCAAGATGATTGGCCGTATCAGAGGCTGACATAAGAGGCTCCGGCCTGCGCGACATCATTATGCACCTCGGCCTGACAGCTGCGAATCATATCGAGCTCAGCGAACAGCTCTGCAACCGCAGGGAAGTTAAAATCCCGTTCCAGCAACGTGGGCAGTACGCCGTGACACTGATAAGCATGCTGCAATAACTGCCAGACATCGGTTTTAACCGCATCGCCATGGGTGTCCACCAACAGGTCCACAGCCTCATCATAATGACCGGCAATATGCAGATAACGAATACGCTCTGTCGGCATGGCACGGATATAATCCAATGCATCCTGACCATGATTAATGCTGTTCACATAAACATTATTAACATCCAGCAGCAGGTCGCAGTCGGCTTTATTTAACACGGTGCGCACAAAATCCTGTTCAGACATTTCTTTGCCGGGCTCGGCATAGGTCGAGACATTTTCAATAATCAGGCGCTGCCCAAGAATATCCTGCACCCGCATAATGCGCTCTGCGACATAATCCGCGGCAGCTTCAGTCATAGGAATGGGCATCAGATCGTATAAATGACCGTCATCACTGCAGTAGCTCAGATGCTCGCTGTAGGCCTTAATGCCATGCTCCTGCATAAAGGCTTTAACCGAGCGCACCAGCGTTTCATCCAGGGGCGCCGGACTGCCTAACGATAACGACAAGCCATGACAGAGGAAATCGTAGCGCTCGGTAAACTGCCGCAATTGTTTACCAAAGCGGCCGCCGATACCGATCCAGTTTTCAGGCGCAATTTCCATAAAATCAATCGCCGAATCCGGCACGTCTGCCAGCGGGCTCATCAAAGCCCGCCGCAAACCCAACCCGGCTCCGGAAACGAAGTGGGAGGTTGTTTTCATACTTACTTGCTACCGCCGCACTTGCCTTCGCCGCACTTACCTTCGGCTTTGGTTTTTTCAGCGCCGCATTTGCCTTCGCCGCACTTACCTTCGGCTTTGGTTTTTTCAGCGCCACATTTGCCTTCGCCGCACTTACCTTCGGCTTTGTTTTTTTCAGCGCCGCATTTGCCTTCGCCGCACTTACCTTCGGCTTTGGTTTTTTCAGCGCCACATTTGCCTTCGCCGCACTTACCTTCATGGTTCGCAGCCAGTTTATAACCAGACTGCAGTTCAGCCGACGCAAATGGATTTTCAGCAGCGGAGGCGGCTGGTGCCTGAGACAGTGCGGCAATAAAGGCAGTGCCGAGTACAGCAGCAACGGGTTTCATTGTTTTCTTAGCCATGAGGTAGTCCTGTTCATTAGTTTTTAGTTTCAGGGGCAGGCCTCGCAATTGAATCACCGAGGCTGACACATTAGTGACCGGAAAAGGGGCTGAATTCAACCCTTTTCCGGTGCACATAACCTTAGTCGCAGGACCTGCAGGGTTCTTACAGGCAATCAGAAAAATTTTGAGCACCTCTGAATACTTCAGTGCCCGCTTCGGGGCTTGCAGGAAAATGATTCAGAGCTGCCCTAGATATCGCGGATTTCCAGCCAGCGCTTCTGCAGGCGCTTCATCGATACCGGCTCGCGCGTGCCTAACGGCTGCGCAAACAGCGATACCCGCCACTCCTCCAGTAACCAGCCAAATTCCTGCAATTGCGGATAATCGGCTATATCAATGCGGGCCAACAGCTCCTGATACGGCGTTGCCAGCGCTTCATATTCAATCATCGACTGACGATCGCGCGGCAAGTTACCCTGCAATTTATCAATACGATATTCCATGGCGCGCAGATAGCGGCTGTAGCTTTGCAATTGCACCCAGGGCGTACGGCTCATAAAACCGGATGCCAGTAAACGCTGAAGGTGCGCTTTAACATCGCTGTAAGCCATCGCCCGGTCGAGGCTGACCGCCCCGCCAACCTGTTTCAGAATGCCATGACGTAATTGCAGCCATTCGATGTATTGCGCCAGCAGACGTTCACCATGAGCAACCAGCTCAGCGCGACGCTCAAGACGCGCTTTGTACTCAGATTCGCTGTATGGCAAGGCTTCATCCAAGGGGACAAACACCTGGATAAACGCAGCTTCAAGCAGATCGTTGGCAATGTCAGCCTGATTACCCAATCCTTTTGCCAGCAACCAACGGCTGGCCATGGTTTTCTGGATGTGCGCTTTGAGCATGCGTTCCTGCTCCGGCAATGCGTTGCGGATCAGGCGGCTGACGCCGGTGCGGTGCGCACGGCGGGCATCATTGGCATTGGATTCAACGGTTAATTCCAGTTGCTGACCTGTCAGGCGCAAACACGGAAAAGCACGCACCGGCAAACCATTCACCTCCGTCTGGATGGATTCAGGTAAATCGGCAAAATCCCACTGACGTATATCACTGCGCTGATAATCCTGATGCGTCAGCGTTAATACCTGCTGCTGACTGGCATCGCTCAACTGTGCTTTAAGGGCCGTCAGATCACGGCCCTGAGCCAACAGTTTTCCGTCAGACATCACCCGAATGTTCATGCGTAAATAAGGAGCTAATTCGATATCCAGTAACTGTGACAACTCCAGCGGCGGGCGCTGGGTTTTATTCAGAAAGTTCAGTAATTGCAGATATAAACCACCCTGCCCTGCATCTGCCTGACGCAGAAACGCTTCCACCGTATTGGGTACCGGGACAAAGTTTTTACGCACCACTTTCGGCAGGCCTTTAATTAACTGGGCCGTTTTTTCCGCAATGAAACCGGGAACCAGCCATTCAACCTGCACGTCCGGAACCTGCTGCAACATTGCTACCGGCACACTGAGGCTGACGCCGTCATCTTCTGTTCCCGGCGCAAAGGTATAACTCAGCGGAAAAGCCATGCCTTGCCATTCGAGTTCACCTGGAAAGTCGCGTGCTCCGATGCCGGCAGCTTCCGCGCTGAGTAATTGTTCGCGGGTAAATTCGAGCGCTTTTTTCTCGGTGGCTGATGCTTTTTCATACCAACGCTCAAGATGACGCACGGATGGAATGTCCACCGGCAAGCGCTGACGATAAAACTCGGCCTGCCAGGCATCATCGATCACCAGATCGCGGCGACGGGATTTTTCTTCGTATTCGGTAACTTCTTTTAACAGCGCAATATTGTTGCGGTAAAACGGCAGTTTGCTGCGCAACTGCTGCTCGACCAGGCCTTCCTGAATAAAGACTTCGCGCGCTTCCTGTGGATGCGTTAACGCATAATTAACCCGCTTACGCGGATTGACGATCAAGCCATACAGCGTGCTTTGCTCAAATGCTGTTACCTGTCCACGCTGGGCATTCCAATGCGGTTCAAAGTATTGATATTTCAGCAGCGGCTGGCCAATCACTTCAATCCATTGCGGTTCAATGCGTGCCACGGTACGCGCAAACAATTTACTGGTTTCTACCAGTTCTGCGGTCATCATCCATTTCGGCTTTTTCTTGTATTGTCCGGATGCCGGAAAAATAAATAACTTACGGTTGCGGGCGCCCAGATATTCCTGACCTTCCGATTTAAAACCAATCTGACTGAGCATCCCCGCCAGCAGCGCTTTATGCACCGCCTCGTAGCTGGCCGGCTCTGTATTTTCTTTTAATTCCAGTTCTTTGCACAAAACATGCAACTGGCGGTGGGTGTCGCGCCATTCGCGCATACGCATAAAAGACAGAAAGTGTTTACTGCACCACTTACGCAACTGCGCCTGAGACATTTCCTGGCGCTGCTCTTCATAGGCGAACCATAAATTGACCAGACTGAGAAAATCCGACTCTTCATGCATCCACAAGCGGTGTTTTTCATCGGCGGCCTGTTGCTTCTCCGGCGGACGCTCACGCGGGTCCTGCACCGTTAAAGCGGCCGCAATAATCGATACTTCACGCAATGATTGTTGTTGTTTTGCTTCCAACAGCATTCGGCCAATACGCGGATCGACTGGCAGACGCGCCATCTGCCGCCCTAATGCGGTCATGTTGCCCTGAGCATCAACGGCTTCGAGTTCCTGCAGCAGGTTAAAACCGTCTTTGATGAAGCGCTCGTCCGGCGCATCAATAAAAGGAAAATCCTGCAGGCGCCCTAATTTCAGATGCAGCATCTGCAAAATAACCGCCGCCAGATTCGTGCGCTGAATTTCCGGATCGGTAAATTCTGCGCGGGCCAGAAAATCGGCTTCTTCATACAGTCGGATGCAAATACCCGGCGATGTTCGGCCACAACGCCCGGCACGCTGATTGGCACTGGCCTGAGAAATCGCCTCGACCGGTAAACGCTGTACCTTACTGCGGTAGCTGTAGCGGCTGATGCGGGCCACACCGGAATCAATCACATAGCGAATGCCCGGTACCGTCAGAGAGGTTTCTGCAACGTTGGTAGCCAGCACCACCCGCCGGCCACCGTGCGGTTTAAAGATTTTCTGCTGATCCGCACCGCTTAAACGTGCATAAAGCGGCAGAATTTCAGTGGACGGTAATTGCGCACGGCGTAAATATTCGGCACATTCGCGAATTTCCCGCTCACCGGGCATAAAAATAAGCACATCACCGTGCTGTCCGGATTTTTTATCTTCATCGCGCAACTCAGCCAGAGCCTCGGCCACCCCTTCGAATAAGGTGCGGTCATCGGCATCTTCTTCATCACGCAGCAGCGAGCGATAACGGACCTCCACCGGAAATGTACGACCAGACACTTCAATGACCGGTGCGGGTTGTCCCTGGGCATCGGCAAAATGCGCAGAAAAACGTTCAACGTCGATGGTGGCCGACGTAATGATTACTTTAAGATCCGGTCGCTGCGGCAGTAATTGCTTTAAATAGCCCAGCAGGAAATCAATGTTCAGACTTCGTTCGTGAGCTTCGTCGATGATGATGACGTCGTATTCATTCAGAAAACGGTCATGCTGGGTTTGCGCCAGCAAAATACCGTCGGTCATCAGCTTTACCCGACTTGCATCGACGCTTTGATCGGTAAAACGCACCTGATAACCAACTTCCTGCCCCAGCTCGCAACCCAGCTCTTCGGCAATGCGCTGAGCAACTGCCCGCGCCGCCAGACGGCGCGGTTGGGTATGAGCTATTCGTCCCTGACGGCCATAGCCGGCGTCCAGACATATTTTGGGCAGCTGTGTCGTTTTACCAGAGCCGGTTTCACCAGCCACCACCACCACCTGATGATTGCGCAGTGCGGCAAGAATATCGTCGCGCTTACCACTGACCGGTAATTCTTCCGGGTACGCAATGCGTATCGGCTGTGAACGCAGAGCCACAATCTGCTGACTGCGCTGAATGCGCTGTAACAGTTTTTCCAGTTGCGACTGAGCCGCAGGATGATCCAGCGGGCGCTTTTTCAATTGCTGTACGCTGCGGCGTAAACCGTGCTGATCTTTCAGCAGACACTGGTCGATGGCTTTATACAGGGCTGCCCAGTCGGCAGTAAAAGCGTCGGCGCTCACGCAGATCTCCATGTTTGATTGTGACGGCATTTTATCGCATTCAGCGATCAATGCCTGTCCGTTTTCAGCAACCTTTTTCAGCCACCAATAAAAACGCCCCGTATCCGAAAATACAGGGCGTTTCCTAGGGCCGGCTCATGGCTGTTGCCAGGCCCCGGCAACCAGGCAAATCAGTTTTGCTTGGCCAGCTCCGCATCACGCAGTTCACGACGCAGGATTTTGCCAACATTGGTTTTTGGCAATTCATCGCGGAATTCAATGTGACGAGGCACTTTATAAGCGGTCAGACGTTCACGACACCAGTCTTTAACTTCCGCTGCAGTGAGGTTCTCGTTTTTGGAAACGATAAACACTTTAACCGCTTCTGAGCTTTTCGGATCAGGAATACCGATAGCCGCCGCTTCAACGATATCCGGGTGAGATACCAGTGCATCTTCAACTTCGTTCGGATAAACGTTAAAGCCAGATACGATGATCATGTCTTTTTTACGGTCAACGATCTTCATGTAACCGTCATCCGTAATAACAGCTACGTCACCGGTTTTCAGCCAACCGTCTTCAGTAATGGTTTCAGCGGTCGCTTCCGGACGCTGCCAGTAACCCTTCATAACCTGCGGACCTTTAACACACAGCTCGCCGGCTTCACCGATGGGCAGTTCATTGCCTTCATCATCAATGACTTTACAGGCAGTGCTGGCAACCGGCATACCAATGGTGCCCAGTTTAACGAAGCCTGGCGGGTTAAACGAAACCACGGGAGAGGTTTCAGTCATGCCGAAGCCTTCTGCAATTTCACAACCAGTCACGCTTTTCCACTGGTCAGCCGCATCTTTGGTTAATGCCATACCACCGGAGATGGTCAGTTTCAGCTTGCTGAAATTCAGCGCACGGAAAGCTTCCTGACCACACAGAGCAACGAACAATGTATTAAGACCCACAAAGCCACTGAACTCAGAAGACTGCAGGGTTTTGATAAAGCCTGGAATATCGCGTGGATTAGGAATCAGTATCGAATGGTTACCGGTTTCCAGCATCACCATGCAGTGCACGGTAAAGGCATAGATATGGTACAGAGGCAGTGGTGCAATAACGGTTTCTTTGCCTTCTTCCAGCACCATGCTGAACAGGCCGTGGCACTGCATCATATTCGACATCAGGTTGCGGTGGGTCAGCATCGCACCCTTCGCCACACCGGTTGTACCGCCGGTGTATTGCAGAACAACCACATCATTACGGTCAACTTTGACTGCGCTGAAGCTTTTGCCTGCACCGATTTTCAGAGCACTGCGCAGTGCAACCGCACCCGGAATATTAAAGGCCGGAACTTCTTTTTTAACATGCTTTAGAACAGTGTTAATCAGTACGCGTTTGATCGTACCGTGCATATCGCCCACGTTGGTGACGATAACGTGCTTGATGCCGGTGTTCGGCAGAACCTTCTCGGCTTTGTCGGCCATATTGGCCAAAACAACCAGAGCCTTGGCACCGGAGTCATTAAACTGATGCTCCATTTCGCGTTCGGTGTACAGCGGGTTGGTATTAACCACCACCATACCGGCACGCATAGCACCAAAAACCACAATCGGATATTGCAGAATATTCGGTAATTGAACCGCAATACGGTCACCAACCTGCAGGCTGGTTTCGTTTTGCAGGTAAGCGGCGAAAGCAGCACTCTGCTTATTCAGTTCGGCATAGGTCAGGGTCTGGCCCAGACAGGTAAAAGCCGGGCGATCGGCAAAACGTTCTACAAAACCGTTAAAGATTTCGACTAATGATTCGTGCTTATCCGGGTCTATCGAACCCGGATAGGCCTCCGGATAACGCTCCTGGAAAAATTGCTCGTTCATACCGCCTCCTGATAACCCTGAATTATCGTTATATGCAGGGTTTTGTGAAATTTTGAATTGCCCGGATTCCGGCTCCCCAGTAGAAATTCCGGCCAAAAAAGCAGCCGGAGTTTACCTGTTTTCTCACATGGCGGCAAAAGTCGCTCTCCGGCTATTTACAATTTGACACATAACGGAGAAGGTAACAGCGCCACCCGGCACGGCTGGCACCCCTTCGACAGCACAGCGATCAAATAATGAACAAAATAACTATCTCTGCCGCCGATCATTCCACCTTCGAAGCGCGCCTGTGGCCACAGACCTCACCGGTTGCCACGATTCATCTGATGCACGGCATGGCCGAGCATTGTGACCGTTACATCCCATTGGCCGAATTTCTTCATCAGGCCGGTTATCAGGTGGTGACTCATAATCACCGTGGCCACGGTGAACGCCGCCCCCGCGGTCATTACGCCGATGCCAATGCCGCCGGCATGGGCGGCTGGGAATTACTGATGGACGATATTCTGCGGGTTCAGCAGGCTACCTGCGGTGATGAACCACGCATTCTGCTTGGTCACTCCATGGGTTCTTTTATTGCTCAGGGCTTTGCCATTCGTCATGGCGACCTGCTATCCGGTCTGATTTTGTCAGGCTCCAACCATCAGTCCTCTGCCCTGTTTCATCTTGGGCGCAGCGTCGCCAGCCTGCTGAAACTGCGCCAGGGGCAGCAGCACCTCTCCGGGGTTATGGATGCGCTGTCATTCGGAGCGTTTAATAAAGCCTTTCGCCCCAATCGCACCGACTTTGACTGGCTCAGCCGTGATCACCAACAAGTAGATCGCTATCTGGCCGATGCAGCCTGCGGGCATCTGTGCAGCCTGCAGTTGTGGACCGATTTATTCAGCGGACTGATTGAAATCGGCAAAGCCAATAATCTGCGCAAAATTCCGGCTCATTTACCTATCTATCTTTTTGGCGGTGATCGCGACCCGGTTGGTCAGATGGGTAAAGGCGTACCGGCCTTGAAAGCGTTTTTAGAAAAGACAGGTCATGACAATGTCACTCTGCGAATGTACCCTGAGGGTCGGCATGAAATGCTGAACGAAACCAATGCCTCTGAAGTCTTTCAGGACACACTGAACTGGCTGAAATCGTTATCGCTGTAGTTCAGGCTTTTTGAAACTTATTTCGTTGTAACTATTCGGGAACTGTATGGAAACAATTACCAATCGACCATTTGCTGAAATCGCTGTCGGAGACAGCTGCCAACGCAAGCATACCGTCAGCCGTCAGGATCTGATCCTGTTCGCAACGGTATCCGGCGACCACAATCCGGTACACCTGGACGCAGAATACGCGGCGACCACGCCATTTAAGGGGCAGATTGCCCATGGCATGTTTACCGGTGCATTAATTTCTGCGGCACTGGCGATGGATTTGCCTGGCCCTGGCACCGTTTATCTGGGGCAGAGTTTATCCTTCCGTAAGCCGGTAATGATCGGCGACGAATTGCTGGTTGAGCTGACCGTGAGCAGCAAACACGACAGCAAGCCCATCGTTACGCTGGAATGCAGCGTCAGCAACCAGCACGGCAAAGTTGTCGCGAGCGGCGAAGCCACGGTAATGGCGCCAACCGAAAAGATGACAATCAATGCTCCGAAGTTGCCTGAAATCCACATCGGCGACTGAATCTGCTCTGACAGTAATCCGGAATATACAAACCGGGAAAATAAAAAAGGCCGCTGTTGCGGCCTTTTTTATTTTTGCTTTATCAGTTAAGCGATGCCGTTTAAGGCATAAAGCGGATCGGAAATTCAACCGCCGTCACATCGATGTTCGATCGTTTTTCGAACTGCATCTGACGACACTTCATTTCCAGACGTTTATGTAAACCGGCATCGTTCAACTCACTTTTAAACACCGAGCAGGAAGACACCGAACCATCCGGCTGCACATCCATTTTCAGCGTAACAGAACCAGCCAGTGCCGGATTCTTACGCAGAGCACTGCGATACAAGCGGTCAAACTGCACCTTGTACTGCTCGAATACCAAACGCAGTTCTTCCTGCGAACGGGTCGTTGCTGCAGCACTTGCCTCTTCCTGTTCCGCGGTCATTTCCACCGCCGTCACCTGGCGATCGCTGAGGTTTTCACCGACCGTCGCATTGGTTAAGGATGCAACATCAACACCACCGGATGTCCGTGTTGCGGCGTTACGATCAACCACAGTCCCGACATTGGTCGCTTTATTACCGGCATTGCTCAAGCCTTTGCTTGAGGTATTCAATGCAGCAATCGGCACCTGATTGCGGATATTGTTCAGCGCTGACAAGGCATCGTTACCAAAATTTTTCTTGGCCGTTTCTTTGGCTTGCTCACGCTTTTCCTTCGTTGCTTCTACCTTGGGCTTAGGCTTGGGTTTCGGCTCAGGCTTGGGCTTCGGCGGCTCCGGTTTTGGTTCAGGCTTGGGCTCCGGTTTGGGTTCGGGCTTAGGCTCTGGCTTCTTTTCTTCCACTTTAGGTGGCACTGGTTTTGGCTTGGGTTTTTCAAGCTTTTTACGCTCAATAACCTTGGCCAGTTGTGGCGGCAGCTTCTCCAGATCTTTACGGTCTTTTTCCGGCAGATCAATGGATGGAATCACCACCCCCAGCACCATAACAACGGCGAGCAAAACAATCAGTATCGGCAAAAAACGTTGTCGATCCCCATTGTCGGTCCACGGCAGTTGTGGTGCGCGCGAATAAACAGTCATCAGGCACCTCCCTTAGCGGGTGGTTTCTGATTTACAGCCAGCGAAATATTATTAAATTTCGCCTTTGCACAGGTATTCATAACCTTTTTCAGCAGCGCATAGGGAATATCCTTGTCACCCATAATGGTGACCGGCCTGCCCTGTTCTTTTTGTTCTGCTGAGAGCGGTGAACGCGCAGCCAGATAATCCAGTTCTTTTTTCAGCTCAGCAATTTCTTCACCGCTGATTTTACTGGCGGCCGCCGTACTGATGACAGCACGCCCCTGAACCAGAATATCGTCTTTGCTGACCAGCACCGTAATATTTTCATTGGGTTTGTTATCTGCCAATGAAGCGGGCAATTGAATGGCATCGCTGCTCTGCACTTCCACTTCGGATTGATTCACCATCAGGAAGAAAACCAGAATGGTAAAAATATCCATCAGTGCCGTCAGATTCAGACCGCTCTTGTTGGCATTACGCTTATGATTACGCTGCATGCGCTTGGCACGACGTGACATTTTCATGGCGTCACCTCCGTACCCGGTGCATCACCCAGAGAAATTTCCGGAAATAACGTGGCATCAACCAGGGATGCGGCAATAACCGCCGGATAAATGCGTACGCTGTCCATCACCGTAATTAACGTCTGGTAATCGATATCGGCTTCCGATAACAGGCTAATGTCTTTTTTGTCTTCAAAGCCAGGATTCTTTTTGATATCCACGAGCGCAGAAGACAGACCACTGTAATCGTAATTTCCGTCTTTTTTCGGCAGAGTCGCAAGCGATTCAGATTTCTCCTGATAAGTTCGGGTAATTTCAAACCCTTGCTTACTGACAATCACTTCGAGCGAAACATCCTCAGGATTCACAGCCCCCGGCTGATCTCCCAATGGCAACTTAAGATCAAGTACGGCCAGCTGTGAGAACACCATGTTCATCAACAGTACTGGTACCAGTACGATCATCAGATTCATAAAGGATGTAACGTTGAGCTCCGCCTCTTCTTGTATTCGTCTTTGGCGTCTCATCAGAAATTACATCTCAGTTGCTGTTTGCTGGAGTTTGACCTGGCTTACGCTCAGTGATGATGTTGAGGAACTTCACCCCGGCCATCTCGATGCTGTCGACAATTTCATTGGTTTTGGATTGCAGAAAGCTGTGCAGCAGAATTAACGGAATAGCGGCCATCAGGCCAAATGCGGTGGTGTTCATAGCGACCGAAATGCTCTGCGACAACAGCGCGGCTTTTTCCGCAGGTGCCGCGTTAGCAACGGCGGTAAAGGCGGCGATCAGACCCATAATGGTACCCAGAAGCCCCATCAGGGTGGCGATATTGGCCAGAGTCGCAACGTATTGTGTACGTTTTTCCAGCTGTGGAATGGCTTCCATTAAGCCTTCTTCCAGCGCGTATTCAATTTCTTCACGACGCTGACTGCCAGGAATCCGGGCAATGGCGGCAGAGAAAATATCACCGATTTTTGTTTCAGAACTGGTGGCATAACTCAGGGCACCGCGCAGATCGCGTTTTTGCAGCATTGGCAGCAGCTCTTCGAAGGCACGACGATTGCTGGATTTTTCTTTCATCAGTACCAGTAAACGCTCAAAAGCAATGGCCAAACCAATCGCCATGATGATGGCGATCGGGTACATAAAAGTACCGCCTTCCTGAAAAAAACGTACGATGGTATCCATAGTTACTTCCCCTGGTTTTTAGTTTCTTAATTGTTATTCGCCGGTCTTACGCCGCGACCTGTTCGGGGCCAGGGCCTGTTAACACTAATTAAACAGGCCCTGGCCCATTACTGACGATTTAACCATTAAACCGCACAGCAAAAAACGTTGTTTATTACACGATGTATCACACAATGGATTGACGACTGACTTAACCATTGATTGCATTCACGGTAACGCAGAACCCTCACTCAGCTGGCGGATCCGTTCCTGATTCGGTTCTTTCGGTGCATAACGTTCTGCGTAACGCATTTCGCGGCGAAAACTGTCCCGGTCAATGCCCTGCAACCATTGTTCGCGGTAGCTGTTAATCGGCTGATATAAACGCCCGGTTCCCGGTGGCGGACGCCACGGTGTTACGTACATGACGTTCGGCTCTTCGCTGTTGCCCTGAATCGATATACCTTCAAGACGCACCACGTTATCAGCAATAACCTGGGCGCTTAACAACAGCAGCAACAGCGTACAGAAGAACGATTTAGTCATGAACCTTCTCCTGCGACCTGCTCGGTACTGCGGCGCTCAAGGTCAGCAATCCAGATCGCCAGGGTGGCATCGGGTTCACTCATCATGCTCTGCGCCCGCTGATACTGCTCCAGGGCTTTTGCCAGATCGTGTAAATATAAGTCGTACAATATGCCCAGGTTGTAGCGCACCTCGGCATCGGCCGGGTCACATTGCACGGCCGTCTGATAGCTGCTTTCAGCCGCGCTGAATTGCCCCAGTTCGCGCTGCACCAGGCCCAGTATTTTATAAGCCGGGCAAAAATCCTGCTTTATAGAGACGGCCTTATTCAGGCTGTCTAAACCTTCGGCATATTGCTCAAGACGATATTGCGCCAGTGCCAGATTGGTCCAGCAACCAGGAAATTCGCTGTATTGTTCCGTCAGACCCTGCCAGTGAGTTTCGGCGGCTTCGAATTCTTCATCCTGCAGTAATTCAAGCCCTGCGTTATAAGCCTCAATTAATTCCGGCGGCAACGGCTTTTCCTGCTGGGCAGAATCCACCACTTCCGGTTTTGCCCCCAACAGGCTGCAACCCTGCAAGCCAATCTGCAATACAACCAGCAGTAACAGGCTAGCGAATCTGATCAACATAACTCAGCGCCTTTTCATTTTTATTGTACTGGCCTGGCATTAATACGCCCAACGACCGATAACTCTTTTTAATCCATTCATCATACAAACCGTCATAGGTGCGATTAGCATTGGTCTGGTGAATTTCAATGGCCGCTTCATCCAGCGGAAACACCTGCTCTTCCAGCAGAAACTGATACTCTTCCAGCTCCAGCTCATCCATACCCGCCGGACGCTCCGACTCCATCAGCGCTTTACTGAGCTGCGCATACAGCTGACCAATGCGATAGGTCGCTGAGGTGGTAAATTCCAGAACACCAATCTGTACCGATTGGGTATAGCGTTTCAACGCGGCCTGCATCACGGCATTTTTGCGCGTCACACTTTTATCCAGAGGCAGTGTAATAGCGATTTTTTCGTATTTAGCCCGTTCAAATTCGCCCAGTTCGTAAGCGGCACTGGCGGCCAGATAACGTGAACGATCCGTCTGGTCTTTACCGGCTTTATTGTGCAGGGTTATCACCTTATCCAGCCAGAAACGGCGTTTTTCTTCGTCGTTCTGTGCAGCATAAATTTCATTCAGTTTAAAGTGCGCTTCGACGGCCGCATCAAAAGGTTTTTTATAGCTGTGTGCGTAACGTTTATACATCACCAGCGCGTTGTCCAGATCGCCGCCTTTTTCAAAGTATTCCGCTGACTGATAACAGGCGATACGCTGTTGCTCAGGGTCTTTTCCGTCGTTCCAGATACGTTGCAATTCAAAAGCCGCTTTACGCCACTCACCTTTATCTTCATAAGCGACGATGAGTTTGCTGGGAATATCGGCGGTCAATTTATGCTGCGGATACTGTTCACGGAAATGCAGCAGGACCTCAATTGCCTGATCATAATCCTTCATCTGCATTAATAACGTCGCGGCATCGTACTCGGCGATAATACGGGTATTACTTTCCGGAATAACCGTTGCAAGGCGGCGCCAGTGGCTAACAGCGGCAACCAGATCACCCTGCTCTTTTGCTTGCTCGCCCTGTTTATAAACGGTTGCGGCGACTTTATCGCGCAGTTCACGCCGGGTTTTCTTATCCAGTTTGCTGTAGGTTAACGCTTTACTCAGCGCTTCTTCAGACTCGGCAAACAGGCCTTGCTCAAAGCTGGCATGTCCGCGTACCAGCGCGGCACCATAGCGGTAACGTTCGGGCAAATCGGCCTCAACATCAGACGCCAGACGCGCGGTGGCCAGCGCCTGCGGATAATATTTATCTTTCAGTAACATTTCGGCGGTATTGACCAATACCGTTCCGCTGCGCTCATCCTGCGGAAATTCCTGCACAAAGCGCATGGCACTGGCAACGGTAGCCTGTCGCCAGGCCAGAGCTTCTGTTTTTGCCGGGCGGTATTTATTAAATGCCAGAATCGCGGCATAACCGGCCTCTGCTGCTTTTTCATTGTGCGGGTATTGGTAAGCGACAATTTCATAGTGATCTTTGGCCAGTGGATATTCCTGCAGCTCAAAGGCAACCTCCGCCAGCAGAAAATGCGCTTTTACCGTATCGTCAGCATCCGGGAAGCTGCGGATGTACTCTTTATACCAACGTTCGGCTTCCGCCAGGCGCTCGCGTTTATCTTTCAGTTTTTTGCTGTTCTGTCCCCAGGCATGGTGAAAACCGGCCAGGTCCCAGATATAAGTGGTCAGAGAGACGGTCAGTTTTTGTTGTACTGCCTCAGAGTGCGTCAGCCAATAAGAACCGCCGACACCAAACATACCGATGTAAATTTCTTTGTGCTTGCGCATAAGGTTCGGATAACGGGCGGTTTTATATCCTTCGATCAGGCGTTCGTAATATACCGGAGCCAAAACATCGTCCGGGTAGCGCAGAACAAACGCACGCAAGGTAGATGCCCCGCTTTTATAATATTGTTTATCGTAATAAAGCGTCGCCAGACGATCGTAGATCAGATACTCATAATGACGTTTGCCGTGCCGATCATAGAACAGTGCAATCTGTTCCCAGTCGCCAAGATCATCAAACATAATCGCCATAATGCGCAGAATATCGTTCAGCATATCCAGCTCACCGCCTTTGGCGTCGGACAGGGCCGCTGCAGTTGGATATTGCTCATCCAATACGCGGGTGAAAGCCAATAAACTGTCTTCGAGGCGATCCTGCTTAAAAATTGCCCAGCCCTGAAGATAACCGGCACTGACATAATATTGGTTATCGTCCGGACCACGATCAATCAGGCGCTGATACGCCATCTGTGCGCCTTCATAATCGCCCGAGGCATAGAGTAGCTGCGCCAGCCGGAATTCGCTTTCAAGGTAATAAACCGAACGCGGAAAATCGCTCACCAGTTGCTCAAGCGTGGCAATGGCCGACTGCATTCTTCCGGCCATGCTGTAAGCTTTAGCCAACTGATAGAGCATGGCATCGTTGTCCGACCGGTCGGGGTATGCCTGCAGCAAAGACTCGTAATCGTTAATCGAAGCTATCGCCTGAGCACGCTCTTCGCGGGTAGCACCAACATTCAGCGCGGCGTCGGACTCTTCCGGCATATTATCCAGTGCAATTTCTTCCGACTGCAATTTCAGACTGGCAATACGGTGTGCGACACGAATACGCATTTCCGGTTCGGTTGCGACATCCAGATAACGCTGATAACGCGCAATCACATCGTCGTGACTGGTCTCAAGGGGATCATTCGACAATAAACGCACTTTCAGCGCATTAATATTTTCCAGGGTTTTTTCAGTATCATCCGGCTGCGAAAATAAGCTGCAGCCAGTCATCAACACCAAGACCAACAACGTGGTCAGACGCAAACATAAAACACGGGCATTCAGCAACGGAGTGAGCTTATTCATTTTTGCCCTCCGCTTCGCCACCGGCAATCTGTTGCTGTAACGAATCGTCATAAAGGCGGGCAACAGAAAGACGGGCCTGGGCCAGATAATCGGTAATGCGGACATCCAGTTCAGCCATGTGCTGCGACACCCGACGAATGATTTGCTCACGCTGTTGCTTATGCAACTGTTGCAATTGTTGCTCCTGTTGTTGCAAAGCCACCTGCTGCCGGGCGACACGCTGCGGGAAACCAACCCAGCTGCTGTCAGCCCACGCCAAAGCGGTACGGGTATTGTCCAGTTGCTCGAGCAACGACGACGTAACGCCCTGCAGCTGCCAGTAATTTTTTTGTGCCTGCCACTGCCGCTCTGGTTTTTCTTCATATATACGCCATAACTGCAAGCCACGGCTGCGGCGCCAGCGTTCTTTATAAATACCGAGGTCACGGGTCGGTGTATTCAGGCGTTGCAGAAATTCAATGCGCGGCACGACAGCGGCAAGATGATCGACATTGCCCTGATCGGTTTCAGAGGCGAAGGAAAATACTTTTTTATCTTCATCATACAGGCGTTGCTGCAACGCCAGCACTTGACGGGTCAGTTCAGCCTGGCGTTGTTCCAGGCGCTGCAGTTTTTTCTCGGCATCAAGGCCGGACAGCTTTTTCTGGCGCTGTTGCAAAACGGCCTGCCATAACAACAAATCCTGCTGTTGCCGCTGGACGTCATTTAACATACTGCTCAGATCGTGCAGCCCGGCGGTCATTTGGTTAAAGTCAGCATCGTCCAGCAGATCCTGCAAGGTCCGGGACATCGGGCCATCCGGCATATCGCCAAGACGCACACGCTGCCAGCCCCAGGATTGCCCCTGCTGTTGTTTTTCCCACTCATCGAGCCAGGATGAAACGTCAGCTGTTGTATTCTGAGCCCGTAAGGCATCAAGCATGCCGACCAGTCTTTTTTCAACAAACTCGTAGGTCTTCAGTGACTGAGTGGTCGCATTTAATAATTCAAGGGCGTGAGGAACCGCGAGAATGGATTCAATAACCGCCGGATGAAATTCACTGAAGCGCTGCTGTAAAATCCGCCATGGCTGCATGGCTTCTTCGTATTTCCACTGATCAACCAAAGACCAGCCATATTGCAATAATCCAGGGGCGGTAAAGGCACTGTCGAGACTGATCTGACGCAGATAGGCTTCAGCCTGACGATATTTTCCGGCATCGAGCGCGTAGATACCGGCGACCAGTAAAATCCGATCTTTTAATGACTGCCCTTCATAATTATCGGGCAAATAATAACTGGCTTCTTCGATCAATTTTTCCAGATCACGACTGACCGCATGCAGGCGCATTAACGACAATATCTGGTTGTAACGGGCATAGCCGGTCCAGATGCCACTCTGCGTCATGGTCGCCAGAGCATCGGCGGCTTCATTAGCCCGATCCTGCTGTGCCAAACTGGCAACCAAAATAAACTTTGCTTCTTCGAGATAGGCTTTGTTCAAATGGATAGCAGGGTTGTCAGCGCGTTCATTCAACTGCAATGCACGGCGAATGCAGCGTTCGGCTTTTTCCCATTCTGAGCGTGCCTGCCAACGGCGGGCAAGGTGATACCAGGCGTTAGCCGAAGCTTCTCCACCACGCGCTTCAATGTCAGCAAACAAGGCATCGGCATCCGCTTCCAGTCCCAGCGCAAGTAAAACCGCCGCTTTCATTACGGTGATTTCAGCTATGTTTTCTGACGGTACTCCAGCGTTTTGCATTTGATCAAGGCTGACCAGTGCCTGCTGGTAATTATTGGTCAGATAATGAAAATAAAAGGCACCACGCAGCAGACGCTGCGCGGCGTTTTCCGGTACATCATCCGGGGACGCCAGCAGGGTAGCCGGTTGTGCTACGATCACTTCCGCCGTGACATCGCCGTCAGCAGCACGGGCAACCGACAACACACACAGCAGTGGAAGTAGCAATAAATAATGTCGCATCAGGAAATCGTCATCCGTACGCCGGTTACCAGAATTTCAGCTGCGCACGAGCGCTCTGCTGCTCGGCAAGATCACTGACAACAAATTCAAGCAGCAGCGGCTTATCGGTTTTTTCCACCTGCTGTTCGACAACCAGCTCGCGATTCTGGCCAAGCTGATCCACGCCGCGAATAACAGCACGCAGGTTGTGCTTACCTGGCCCTAAATTAATATTGGCTAATGGCTGAACAGCTCCCATACGCAACGCCGCGACCTGGCGTTCGGTATAAATATGACGCACAGCCTCAAATCCACTGCCCATAATTTCAATCGACAACGGCTCAAAAAATTCGCCATAGGTGAGAGAGAAATAAAATGCCGCACGGGTTGTCGCCGGACTGAGCAGATCTTCCTCCAGCTCATACAAATCTTTATTCAGCTCCAACACCGAACGTTTAACCTGCATAATATCGGCCGCAATATTGGCATCGGCTGTCTCAGCCTGCACAGAACCAGCCAGTACACCCAACAACATAAATCCGGCCAGCATTGATGTCTTTTTCATTTTTCGTTCTCCGCACTGGCTTGCAGCTGTTGTTTCGCCATCCATTGCGCCAGTGTCTTTTCAGTTTCGTCATAGTGCGCGGATAAATCGCCCAACATCAGATGATCCAGCACACCATCATTATTAATCAGCATGATCGCAGGGCGCGGATTAAAACCCCAGCTCTGCGACCACTTCCGGTCATTCAATAACACCGGCAAACGCATTTTGGGTGGCCGATCATTCTTGCGTGGCGCCCAGATAAACCAGGCAACCAGATGATCGAGTGCATAACTCTCTGCCAGTAGCTGATAACGCACCAGTTCTTCCTCGCACTGGTCGCAGCGGTCCAGCCAGACCAGCATAACCGGTTTGCCACGCTGTTCTGACAGGCGCTGCCCCCAGCCACCGATGGCCGAAGGCATGGAGAAATCATCAACCCGCTGGCCCGGAGCAAGCGTTTCTGTGCTTTTCAACTCTGCAGCCTGAACCGTCAGAGCGGCCAGACTCAGAAATAAGAACCGAATGAAATGCCCCATTGCACACCTTTGTTTACGTTCAGCTTATCCAGGCGACTGTCGTCACTCTGGTATGTTCGCCATTCAGTCGCCAGCCAGTAATCATCGCCCAGCAGCTGCCAGGAGAACGCCAGGCCAGAATAGCGGCCACTGCTGTCACCGGTGTATTGCTCGCCCAGCAAACCTTCCACGGCCACCTGCCATGGATAACTCATATGCCCATTAAGACTGGCTGTACCCTGCAGAAAAGCGTACCCGACGCCGCCGGCCAGCACATTGGCCTGTTCGCCCGATTCCAGTAAAACCTGGCCACTGCCATTACGGATTTCATCGCGATTAAACGGAGCGTATTGTGCGGTACCCAACAAATACCAGTGCTCTCCGGCAAACCAGCGTGCACTGATATTCAATGCCGTTCGTCCACTGAGATTATCCTGCGCCTGCTGAGCAACACCGATTCCCCAACTGCCATAACGGCGACTGATATTTTCTGATTGTTCCAGCCCGGCAACTTTGATCCGTGGCTGGTAAATATCGGTGGTTTCCGCCACCGACAGCAGTGGCAAAGACAATAAACAAAGGATCAGATACTTCATAAACTCAGATTCCAGATCAGCGCGATGGCCGTATGTGCAGATTGATCAGCGCCCAGTGCCTGGGAAGCCTGCAAACGCAGCCGCAGATCCAGGCGTGTTTCCAGAGGCCAGATAACATCACCGGACAAGGTAAAAATTGCCGTTGATGTTTCCCGCCCCTGCTCATCCCAACGACGACTGCCTTCTTCATTAAGCCCAAGGCCTAATCCGGCAAACCCTTGCAAAGACCAGCCGGAGTAGCGGGAAAATAGGCGTTCAAAACCCAGCTCTGCACTTTGCCACGCCTGCTCGCCGGCATCAGAACGGGTATAACGCGCCGCCAGACGATAACGATCAAGCGGATAACTGATGCCCAGCTGCAGTGCCGTTTCGCTGTTCCAGCCACCCTGTACATGCCAGTCACCCGGGCGCAATGCGTCGTTCAGATACCATAACTGGGCGCGGCTGAGACCGGAGGATTCAGGTACCTCACGCACCGGCAACCAACCCTGACGGCGGCCATTACTGAGCAGCAGCCATTCACCCTGCAGATACAGCGGTTGTAGTTGTTCAGTGGAAGAGACTTCGAAGATAACAGGAAAGGAACTGCCCGGACCTTTGCGCAGATACAGTTGTTCCTGTTGCGCCCACGATGGAGCACAGATCATACAGAACGTGGTGATGTAGAGCAGCCGACTCAACTTAAAGGTGAGCGGACGCCAGAGATTCCCCAGGACCAACATCGGTCTAAAGCCCTTTTCATTTTTCTAGTTATGTGGGCATCCGTGCCATTCGTGCGCCATTGTCCTATAAAGCGCGCCACTCAATCAATCGGTACATTCGTACAGCTTGAGTTAATTATCATTCATTCTATTTACTTAGATGACGCATTGCCGTTTCCAGCCCTTTCAGCGTCAGCGGATACATATGCTGATTGACAATTTCACGGATAGCCCCCAGCGATCCGCCCTGCCCCCAGTACGACTCCGGTGCCGGATTCAGCCACACCAGCTTGCCGTATTGATCAGCCATACGCTGCATCCATACTGCACCGGCCTCTTCGTTCCAGTGCTCAACACTGCCACCTACATGAGTCACTTCGTAAGGCGCCATCATGGCATCACCGACAAAGATCACTTTATAGTCCGGGCCGAATTTACGCAGGATATCCCAGGTATCGGTGCGCTGATTATTGCGCCGGATATTATTTTTCCATACGGACTCGTACAAGCAATTATGGAAATAAAAGATTTCCATGTGTTTGAACTCGGTGCGGGCGGCGGAGAATAATTCTTCGCACACACGGACGTGCGGATCCATTGAGCCGCCGATATCAAAAAACAGCAGCACTTTCACCGAGTTGTGCCGCTCCGGCACCATTTTAATGTCGAGAAAACCGGCATTACGTGCAGTGGAAGCAATGGTATCGCCAAGATCCAGTTCTTCTACCGAGCCCTGACGGGCAAATTTGCGCAACCGGCGCAGCGCCACTTTGATATTGCGGATACCCAGCTCAATGCTGTCATCCAGATCTTTGTAATTCCGCTGTTCCCAGACTTTTATTGCCTTTTTATGGCGTGACTTACCCTGCTCGATACGAATACCTTCCGGGTTATAGCCATTGCCACCAAAGGCGGAGGTGCCGCCAGTGCCGATCATTTTATTGCCACCCTGGTGGCGTTTATGCTGTTCTTCGAGACGTTTTTTAAACTCTTCGAGCACTTTATCCAGACCACCAAGCGCTTCGATTCTGGCCATTTCTTCCGGCGACAGCATGCGTTCCAGCTCTTTGCGCATCCATTCGGCAGGAATGTTCGCCTCTTCCATAAATGAAGGCAGCGTATCCAGCCCCTGAAAATAAGCAGCAAAAGCTTTATCGAATTTGTCGTAGTGTTTTTCATCTTTAACCAGACACAATCGCGCGAGTGCATAAAACTCGTCGAGGTCGGCAAACACCACATGCGCTTTAACAGCCTGAACCAGATCCAGATACTCACGCACTGAACAGGGTACGCGGGCGTTACGGACGGTCTGAAAGAAATCGATCAGCATCAGATCAGCCTTTGCGACGGCTCATAAAAGCCAGTTTTTCCAGCAACTGTACATCCTGCTCATTTTTCAGCAGCGCACCATAAAGCGGCGGAATGGCTTTGGTGTGGTCGGCGTTACGCAACACGTCCGGACCTATCTCATCAGCCATCAGCAATTTCAGCCAATCAATCAATTCAGAGGTAGAAGGCTTTTTCTTCATGCCCGGCACCTTACGCACATCGAAGAAAACGTCCAGCGCATCGCGCACCAGTTCAGCCTGAATGCGCGGAAAGTGCACATCAACGATGGCTTTCATCGTGTCGCGATCGGGGAAATCGATGTAATGGAAGAAGCAGCGGCGTAAAAATGCATCCGGCAGTTCTTTTTCATTATTACTGGTGATCAGAATGATCGGGCGGTGCCTGGCGACAATACGTTCCTGTGTTTCGTACACAAAGAACTCCATTTTATCGAGTTCCAGCAGCAGGTCGTTAGGGAATTCGATATCGGCCTTATCGATCTCATCGATCAGCAGAACAACGGGTTTGTCGGCGGTAAACGCCTGCCACAGTTTGCCTTTGACGATGTAGTTAGCAATATCATGGACTTTGTCGACACCCAGCTGGGAATCACGCAAACGCGATACAGCATCGTATTCATAAAGGCCCTGATGAGCCTTCGTTGTGCTTTTAATATGCCATTGAATCAGGTCGGTACCCAGAGACTCGGCTAATTGCTCAGCCAGCATGGTTTTACCGGTACCAGGCTCCCCTTTTAACAGCAGTGGACGCTGTAATGCGATGGCGGCATTCACTGCCAGCTGCAGATCCGGCGTTGCAACGTATTCCTGGGTGCCCTGAAACTTCATACTAACCTCTAAGTCATTCATTCGACAAAATAGGTCAGCAGTATATGGTTGGGGGTGCTTATCAGCAAGGCATTAGCGGCCAGCAACCCGGGGTTACCGGCCGGACCGAACCCGTGCAGGCCTTTGCAGCCCGCCAGGTGGGCGTGGTGTTATTCAGCCGGGTTTATTAGTGTCATCATCGGCGGCATCGGCAAGCGGATCATCATTGGTGTCGAACTCCCCCCAATCTTCGTCTGCGGCTTTGTTTTCATCCGGATCAATGTCGAAATCATCATCCATCGAGACATTGATATCAGCATCTCCTCCCATGGAAGATGGCGCAGAGGATGGCAGCGGTATTTCTTCTTCCGATTCGCCATCGAAGGCATCAAAATCGCCGGCAAAATCATCATCCGTCAGGTCGTCGTGCTGCAGGTCATCCGGCAGCGCCTTATGGTCGGCCGATGCCGGCGCAGCAGCATCTTTACTCTGACGGCGTTTCATAAACCACCAGTAACCGGCTCCGCCAAAAATGAGCAGATTCCCCAGCGCCAGAAGCAGGTACACCCACCAGACGATGCCTTCTTCTTCAGCTACAGGAGCTTCTGTTTCAGCCTCCTGTTCAGCAAAACGTTTGGCAAGATCCGGTTTCACCGGCTCAGCGACGGGCGCTGCTTCGGCTGCTTTTTCTTCAGGTGCCTTTTCTTCTGTTGGTTTATCTGTCGCAGCATTCACTTCTGATGCTTTGTCATCACTGGCGTTTTCAGCAACCGCAGGAGCAGCCTCTGCAGCCGCAGGCAAATCCGCAGTCGATGCAGCCTCTTCTGCCTGATTATCTGGCGTAACCGGCGCATCAGGATCGACCAATGGGAATTCAATACGAATATCATCAGGCTTACTTTTAAACGTCGCCCCGCCCTTGGACACGCCGCGGATATTCAGTACAACGTCATAGCTCCCCGGGCCTTTATCAGCGCGTAAATCCAGCAACCAGGCTTGTCGTTCAGCATCAAACTCCATCGATTGAATGATTGAGCTCTCGTCCGGACTGCTTATTTTAGCGATCACCCGACTCAGGCCCGAGTCGACGTTGGCGCCTTCCGGAATAACACGAATTTCAACTTTCTGCTCAGCTGGCAGAGGATTCACCTCAACCCGCAGCGGTTCCATTAATGTGGAACTTAACACCTGGCGACGTTGGAATGTGCGACCAATGGCATTGATTTCAAAACGGTATTCGCCAACCTGTGAGAGACGGGTTAATGCCTCACGGAAAACACCATCTTCCGGTAGTTTTTCCGGGTCTGATAATAATTTACTGCCCGAGCGACCATCCGGAGCAGTGACCTTAAGACTGATATCGGTAAGACGTAACAACGCATCTTCGGCCACCACGGTGCCGGCGTTTTTCAACGCTATCGCAAGATCGATCGGATTACCGGAAAACAAACTGATCGGCAGACCATCAACGCTCAAGGTCAGATCAGAAAGGATTTGCACACGGTTATCAGGGTCGAGGTCAGCATCAGCAGCCCAGCTTCCGGCCTCCGGTGACTGCACGGTGATTAAATCGAAATTAACATCGCGATGCCAGCGCACAGACGCCTGCTGCTGCGCCCCCTGATAGGTAATAACGGTTCCATTGGGCTGAACAAGACGGGTTTCTTTACCACCACCTTTACGGAAAATAAGTGCCGTAAACTCTTTGACGCTGGCATCAATATCAAAGCGGTTGTCGTCCATCGGGACTTGTTCAACCGGTACCGCACGGTCAAAGGCTTTCAGAAACGCTTTCAGTAATTCATCCGCGCTGGAAGCCTGCAAAAACAGGCCACCGGTTTCCAGCGATATTTGTTGCAGTAATTCTTTGTCCGCTTCTTCCGACAGTGCAAGGGTATGAATACGGGCACCGGCGGCGGCATAAACAGGCAACACTTCGCTAAAGAGGCGTTCCCTTTCTGCAGCGTTGACTTTATCAGCATCCTGACCGGCTTCAGCCATGTCGATTTTGCCATCGGTCAGCAGGATAACACTGTGATTAAAACCACTGTCGGCTGCGACTTTCCAACTGGCCCTGGCCAACGCATCGGTGAGATTGGTGCGTAAACCAACCGAGTTAATTGATTGTCCCTGCGCTTTTGCAGTGTCACGCCACGCCTGATCAACCGACCCCAGTGGTACCAACATGTTGACGTAACGACCAAATGTCCAGACTCCGGACTGAGCTTGATCCGGTAATAATTCAACCAGCAAATTTAAGGCAGGAATACGCAGATTATCGGGATCTGTCTCCTTCATACTGCCGGAGATATCGATAATGATGCGTACATCAGAGGGTTTTACAGAGGGTTCAGCCGCAGACGTTACGGCAAAAAATGACAGGAGTGATAGAAATATCACCCCCGACAGCCAACGATTAATCATCATAACTGCTCCCGGGGGCAACACTATTACAGGTTAGATTCGAGTACGCGACGGCCTTTCTCAGTGATATGCCAGCGAACACCGTTTTTACCGCTGACCTTACCGGCCAGACTACGGGTTACCAGCACATGCAATGTTTTCAGAATGGTCGACTCTTCTTCATTGGCTTCACGACAAACCCCGGCCAGAGAACGGAAAATAAAGCGTCCGCTGGAAAGAATTTTCAGAACATGGGTCGAAGTAACATCCAGTTCGTCATTAACCTGAACAACCTGCGGATCTTCACCGCTGGTATCCTGCTCAGTTTCGGTATCAATCAGCGGCAGCAGTTCGCTCTGAATAATACGCAGATTCTGTTGTACTTCTTCGGAACGTTGTTTCGCGACCTGCGCTTCATTGAGAATCCGGTCTGACAGATTATCGATAAAGAAGCGGCTCAGCAGCGCTGAAATAAGACAGAAGCCTGTAAAAATCAGCAAGCGTGACGGATCACCCTGGCTTTCAAGAACAAGTTCGCTGTTAACCATATCCAGTACCACCGGCACCAGAAATGACGCACCTACACCCACCACTAAAAATCGTGGCAGACTTGCTGCATCGGGATCTTTATCCCCATACAGATAATAATTCACCAGCCCCCCAAAAATGCCAGCTAACAGCATCACAGTTGCCAGAATGAAGATATGATTAGCCATGTTTCCAACCTCTCATCCGTTAGAGCGCAGACTCTGCTGCCCCTAATCCGATTACTCCACTGACGGAAAACCCCAAGTTTTAGTACCGCTCCGGATTACGCCGGCCACCTGAGGAAGACCGTCAGAAATACAGAACACTCCTGCATTAAAACTAGCAAAGTTTTATGGGTTAGCCAGAAAAGTAATAAAAAAAATGCATAACTGGGGAAAAATGCCGGGATAAAAAAATTAAACACTGATACTAGGCTGGAAACGCTCTCGATTATTTAATGAACAATTGATTATCAAAAGACTTTTACTGCCGCTCATTGCTGCCTGAAGCGTAAAAGAAAGGCAGGTTGCGCGCATGATGGGGCGTTAAAAATAAAAAAAGCGCACTCAGTGCGCCTCATCCTGTTCATTATTTGTCCGCAGCCGACTGCGCAGCCAGAGCAATAACTGGCGTATGCCTAACACCAAAACACCGAGACAAAGTGCTGCCAGTAACCAGCTAACGGCATACAGGGCAGCATTAATCCCTTCACTGATCGCGGTAAAAGGCAAGACGACCAAAACCGGGGCGAAATAATTTGAATCTTGCGCAATCGGAGCCGGGGTAAACAGCAACACCGCACCAATCATGCGTAAAAAACGTCGAACATCACTGTCTTGTGCCAGCCAGAAAAACATCCGGTTCCAGCACCAGTAGCCTACCAGAGCAGATACCAGATAGGCCGCCCAAAAGGGTAAAAACTGAATTATGCCTTCCATATAATACGATCCTGCCACTCATCTTCGGGAATTTGGTCGTCTGCAATTCCCTTATTCAGAATTGAAATACCAGCCTCATGAACAGAAGCCGGATTGCCGGAAACCAGCGGGTGCCAGTCAAACAGCGGCTTTTTTTCGGCCAGCAGACGATAAGCACAGGTTTCCGGCAGCCAGAAAAAGCTTTCGGCCTGCTCCGGACTCAGCCAGACACAGTTTGGCACCTTAATATTGCGCTCCTGATAAACTGTACAGCTGCAATTACTGGTATCCATATAGCGGCAATGAACGTCGGTGTAATACACCTCACCACTGTCTTCGTCTTCGAGTTTATGCAGACAACATAAACCACAGCCGTCGCACAAAGATTCCCACTCTGAGCGGCTCATCTCGCGCAGCGTTTTTTCTTCCCAAAAAGGTTTCGCGCTCATTCTTTGTCCAGTTTGCAGAACAAATCGAGCATGTAGGTCTCTTTAGCCGGTGGCATCTGCAGATAAAACCCCTGCTCATCCAATGCCTGAAGAACCTTGTCGATATCGGCTCTGGCCAGTTTTTTCTCCGGCGTCAGAATCATGGTCATTGCCAGTTCAGGCTTGCCAAATTGTTCGATCAACGCATCCGGAACACGCGTCAGCGCATCTTTGCGGGAAACGTAGAGGTAAGCTTCATCTTTCTTTTTCGTCTTGTAGACGTCACACAGTACTTTCGTCATGGCTCGGTTTTCTCAGCGAGATCACTCTCGTCTGATCCTGCAAAATCATCATTAAATAATCCCCGATTTCCGCCTTACGCCAGCCGCTGAGACTTTCCGGCAATTTGAAGGGGCCATTCGGGTATCCAGAGCGTATCAACGCTTCCAGGGCTTTTTTTCTGGCCAGCAAGTCCGGCGGAATATTCAGTAATTCAGCCTTGCTCACCACAGTTTCTTTAAGCAGTTTTAACCACTGCCCGGCCTGAGGCGAGAGCGGTTTGTCCAGCTGCCTCGGCCACAGGCTTTTATCCATGGCCTGAATCTGGCTGACAATATCCAACAGTAACTTGCCGTCTTCACGCACTGCTTGCGGACGCATCCCGGCCTTTATCAGCTGATCACGATTACGCGGTTTGAAGCGCGCAATATTCCACAGACTGTTATCGTCGACGACTTTACTGCGCGGCACATTGCGCTCACGCGCCTGCTGTTCACGCCATAACACCAGATGTTGCAGCAGCAATAATTCTTGCGGGCGTAACTTCCACGCCAGTTTTACCCGGCGAAAATACAGACTGGCCTTTTCTGATTTTTCTGACAGCGTCAGCAATCGTTCGCAATCCTCCGCCAGCCAGGACTGACGCCCCAGTTTTTTCAGCAACGACACCAGCTTCGGATACAACCGGTACAGATAATGAACATCGGCAACCGCATAACTGATCTGCTCTTCACGCAGCGGTCGCATCAGCCAGTTAGATCGTGTTTCTTCTTTCGGCAGATTGATGTTCAGCACTTCTTTTACCAGACGCTGAAAACCCATCGACGCGCCAAGTCCGGCCATGGCTCCGCCAATCTGAGTATCAGCCAATGGCGCTGGCACGACGCCGGTGAGGCGGCGACAGACTTCAAGATCTTCGGTGCAGGCATGAAATACCTTAACCACCAAAGGATGTTGCAGAACCTCTACCAGCGGCTGCCAGTCACTGATGGTTAACGGATCAATCAGGTAGCTGCCATGGCTGTCTGCAATTTGCAGCAAACCGGCTTCCGGATAAAACGTTGTGGTGCGGACAAATTCAGTATCCACCGCAATGTAGGCTTCCTGACACCACAGCCTGCAAGCGTCCTGCAGTTGCTCTTCTGTGGTAATCCATTGCGGTTGAGGAATTTTCAGACGCGTCATTCTTCTGCTCCTGCCGGGGCACAACCTGCGGCAGATGATCGCTGCGCACGCTGTAAATCAGCATCCAGTTGTCGCGGAGTTAATACCTGCACCTGGCAGGCAAGATCCGCCAACATATCTTGAATAAATTGCCCGGTAGCATCGGCTTCAACAGAAGACTCCAGCACGACCTGTACCAGCAACAGTCCGGCCGTCGATGGTTCATGTACGGCCGTAATACCTGCTGAAGCAATATCCGCAGTGCGGATATCTTCGCCGGCAAGCAGCGCTTCGACTCTTCGCTTCAGCTGCGGCAGATGCAGCTGTCGTGGCCCGACACCTGATACCGGCGACAGCAGACCATGCAAAATGAAATAACCACCACGATACCCGGCTTCTTCCCACAGCGTCAGATCGTCTACACCGGCGAGGACCAATAAACGCGATTGCTGACGCTCGCCGTCAGCACACAAGGTACAGGTGGGCGTCAGACTGTAACTGCGGCATTGACTGCAATGCTGCAGCGCATCACGTCCACGCAGAATCGCCTGCTGCAGGCGTTCGCCAAGATCATGCTCAAGTACGTGCTGGGCCAGGCGTGCGGCCGCACGCGGCCCAATACCCGGCAAAGCATCAAAGCAATCAATCAGCTGGCGGTATTCTGCGGGTAGCTGCATATCAGAATGGCAGTTTCATGCCCGCAGGCAGACCCATTCCTGCGGTCAGCTTGCCCATTTGCTCCTGATTCTGCTGTTCGATTTTACGCACGGCATCATTTACCGCCGCCGCCAGCAGGTCTTCCAGCATTTCTTTGTCTTCTTCCATGATGGAATCATCCAGCTCAACACGTTTAACATCGTGGCGACCATTCATGGTGACTTTTACCAGGCCGGCACCGGATTCGCCGGTGACTTCTGCATCGGCCAGTTTTGCCTGTGCCTGTTGCAGTTGCTCCTGCATCTTTTGGGCCTGCTTCATCAGGTTCCCCATTCCACCTTTCATCATAATATTCTCCACTATCGGTATTTAGCTGTCCGGCCATTGGGCTGACCGGCTGTATTTAACTGACCGGACGAACACTGTCGTCCACTACAAATCCACCAAATTCGGCCAGAATCCGCTGCACCAGCGGGTCGGCCTCGATCGCCTGCTTAGCACCATAGTGCGCTTCGGCGGCTTCGCGCTGACGGCGCTGCTCCGGCGTCTCGCCGCGCGGCAACTGCAGGCTCATTTCGACCACAGCCTGCGGTAACCATTCACGCATTGCATCCTGAATACGCAGACGCTGTCCATCATTGAATAATGCGCCCTGTACCGGGTCGACATCAAAAATATAACGATCACCATCCACCTGCACCAGCGCGCTGTTGCGGGCGATGGCCATTGGCAGGCCAGCTAGCTTCAGGCGGGTAACCCACTGCCACCAGGTATAAGGCGTCGGAGCATCATCGGTCTGCGCGGCAGACTGCTCAACGGCAAGATTGACGGATGGCTCACCCGCGACCCTGGTCGCGCTGACAGCTGCGGTGCTGCCCGCATCACTATCGGCGATTTCAGAGTGCCGATGCCCGGAATCATCCGAATCAGAAGCCTGATGCGCAGAATCATCCAAACCGGAATCTGCGAAATCGTCAGGTGAACGGGAATAAGGCTCGCCCCCCACAACCGCTGAATGATCGCTCAGCTCAGGAGCAGAATTCACTTCCGATGAGGCTGGCGCCTCATCGGGCAATACAGAGTCCTGGGGCGTTTTCTGAGGCTGCTCATCAAGCCCTTCATGAGAGGCTTGCTCTTCTGCAGCCAGAGCCGCTGAGGATTCTTCATGGTTTAACGCGGAGGCAGATAATTCAGCAAGAGAAGGCTCAGCATTCGAAGATTCAGTAAACGATGAAGCGGCAGGAGATGCATCAACCGCAGACTGAACAGAAGCCAGCGCAGTTTCTGAAGCCGTTTCTGAAGCAACACCCGCCAAAGCTGAAGGCTCATCGGCAATCAGCGATTCAGGACTGAGACGCTTTTTTTTTTGCAGCGCCGATTCCAGATCGAGTTCGAGCGGAGCTGAAGGTGCCGGACGGAAAGCCAGCATACGCAGCAAAATCATCTCAAAACCCTGACGCGGGTCCGGGGCCAGCGCCAGATCGGCACGACCACTGAGAGCAATCTGATAATACAGCTGAAGATCTTCCGGTTGCATCGCCATCGCCAGCTGCAGAATCGCATCACGATCGCCCTGCGAGTTTTCAATAGCATCCGGCACAACCTGGCCTAATGCCGCACGGTGCCAGATGGTCAATAACCCCTGCAGTACTTCGTCATAGTCCGGACCATGCTCAGCCATGGCCGCCACTTCATTCATCACCTCAGCTGCATCGGCCTTGGCCATAACTTCAGCCATCTTGAACAAGCGGCCACGATCCATAGTGCCCAGCATGGCATTAACCTGAGCTTCGCCCACCAGACCCTCACCATAAGCAATGGCCTGATCGGTAAGGCTGAGCGCATCGCGCATACTGCCTTGAGCGGCACGGCCAAGCTGCCACAAGGCAGGTTCTTCGTAGCCGATTTTTTCTGCCTCAAGCACCTTCTCCAGATACGAAACAATGCGTTCCGGAGTCATGTTTTTCAGGCTGAATTGCAGGCAACGCGACAATACCGTAACCGGTAATTTTTGCGGATCGGTGGTTGCCAGCAGAAATTTAACGTGAGCAGGAGGCTCTTCCAGTGTTTTCAGCAGCGCATTGAAACTGTGCGTCGACAGCATGTGCACTTCGTCAATCAGGTAAACCTTAAAGCGGCCACGGCTTGGCGCATACTGGACGTTATCCAGCAGCTCGCGCGTATCTTCTACCTTGGTGCGCGATGCGGCATCGACTTCAATCAGATCAACAAAGCGACCTTCGGCAATCTCGCGACAGGCACTGCACTCACCACAAGGGCGGGCACTGATTCCCTGCTCACAATTGAGACATTTGGCCAGAATGCGGGCAATGGTGGTTTTACCTACCCCACGGGTACCGGTAAACAGATAGGCATGATGCAGACGTTGTTCGTTAAGGGCATTAATGAGTGCTTTAAGCACGTGCTCCTGCCCCACCATTTCATCAAAGAAACGTGGTCGCCACTTTCGAGCAAGTACTTGATAACTCATGAATTTTCCAGCACCAGAGATTACGCAATGAGGCGCATAATACCTTGTAAGGAGGGGAAAGTCAGGAGAATTTGGAGATGACCTCTACCAGCCACACCCCGGCACACGAGTCAGCCACTACCGTTGCTCCCTTCCGGGCCTGGCGGGGTTCGCGGCGTATCGTTGCGAGGGGACCAGCAGAGGCCACCATAACGACCCGATGAACATCAGGTGGCGGCACATTAACGAAAACTCACTGAGATATCAAGCAGTTATCTGCTTTTTAGCCGTCAACCAAAGCACTGCTGAGATTCAGATGCTGCAAAGCATCAACAAAGCGCTTGAGTCGCTGCTGCGGACCCAGCATTTTGGGACGGGAAAAATAATCGGACATGGTGCCGGAAATACGTTGCTCCACCGCCTCACCATTAAAGTAGATGCGCAGCATCACGGTCTGACTGCTGGCAATACGATCCAGCTGCTCAGCACTGCTGGCAAAATAACTGCAATGAAATACCGACTGAGAATCTGAGCGCTGCAGACTGAGGATTTCGTGCTCACCATCGATATAAAGCACCAGAGGCTTGCCCGCATCCAGCGGACGACGATGCTGATCACAAACCTGTAACATCGGCTCGCTGCCGCTTTGCCACACCGCCCCCAACGCCAACTCCGGCATGCCATACAGAGGGACGGGCGTAAGACTGAGGTGATCGAGCGTCTGATTCAGCTGACCAGGCGCAACGCCTTCGTCAAGGGCGGAAGATTTTGTCGCTTTACCGCCACCAACACAGGCAGCAAGCGGTAACAGAAGGGTCAGGACAAGAATGCCCGATTGCAATCCATGCACAACGATATCCTTTTCGTTTATACGTATAAGCTGATTATAGTGTCAGTTTAGTGAACAACGGAACAGCAATGCAATTGATCCGCTGCACGAGCGGCAGAAATACCTGCTTAAGACTGAACGATTACAGGTGCAGCCAATGCTTTAACGCCAACTCAAGCACGTCTGCGCGCGCCAGATTCAACTCCGTACAAACTTCATCCAGCCGCTCAACAACCTGAGCATCCAGCTTGACTTCCAGGCGGTGCAGACCACGTTCTTTATCGCGCTGCCGCTGCGTACGCTTATTGAAACGACACTGCTGCGAACGCTCATAAGGGTTGCTGCGTGGGCGTCCCGGACGATTGGCGGCAAACATATCGATGGTGGTTCTGTCTTCTGGCTGAACGGACATGCATCCCCCGCGGTAGTAAAAGCGGCGCAATTATCACCAGCGGCCGAAGAATTGCAACGCTGACTGACTTGCCAAGCCCTGTCGTTCTCAATACTGTACCGCCTTTATTCGCCAAAATTGACGACTCCGAATGGCCAAACTCCAGACTGCAGTTAACGCTTCCGCCCTGACACAACGTATTAATCCATCCGCCTTTGCTTTTGCCGACACCCGCGAACTGGAAATATTCCAGGGCGTTCTTGGCCAGGACAGAGCCGTTAACGCCATTCAGTTTGGCGTGGCCATGCAGCGTCCGGGCTACAATATTTTTGTCATGGGAGAAACCGGTACCGGCCGCTCATCCTACGTCCGCGATTACCTGAAAAGCGAAGCAAAACGTCAGGCAACGCCCAGCGTCTGGTGCTACGTCAATAATTTCCGTAACCCGCGCGAGCCACAAGCAGTAGAAATGCAGCCGGAAGAAGCCGGGGTTTTACGTCAGCACATCAGCGAGTTAATCGACCAGCTGCTGGCCACCTTCCCTGCTGCTCTGGAACACCCAACCTATCAGCAGAAAAAGTCCGCAATTGACTACGTATTCAACCGCCGTTACGACAAAGCGATCGAATTCGTTGAGCGCGAAGCGCATAAGCGCGGCGTGGCGGTGTATCGCGATTCCAGTGCCATCAGTTTTACGCCGATGCGTGAAGGCAAAGCACTGGACGAAACCGAATTCGCGCAACTGAGCGAAGAAGAGCGCGACGGTTTCCATAACAACATCGCCGAACTGGAACAAATGCTCAGCGAACAACTGTCAGAGTTGCCACAATGGAAGCGTGAAAGCAGCAATGATCTGCGCCAGCTGAATCAGGAAACCATCAAAAACGCCATCACGCCGCTGATCGAACCCATCCGTACACGCTTTGTTGGCCACGAAAAACTCCTGAACTACCTGCAGGATATGGAAGAGCACCTGCCGCGCCTGGTACTCGAAGAACTGGTTGAAGAGCGCCTGCTGGAGCTGCGCGAGGAATACGTCAAACGCAGCATTCTCGAAGAAGCACTGACCCCGAACATTGCCACCCATCATGCGGAAAACAGTGGTGCTCCTGTCATTTACGAACCCCACCCAAGTTACGCCAATCTGTTCGGGCGAATTGAATACGCTAACGAGCAAGGCGCGCTGGTGACCAACTACCGCCGCGTTTGCCCCGGAGCCTTACACAAAGCCAATGGCGGCTACCTGATTCTGGATGCGGAAAAAGTATTGTCCGAGCCGCTGGTGTGGGACGCCCTGAAACGCGCCCTGCAATCACGCCAGTTAAAAATGGAATCCCCGTATTCGGAAATGGGATTAATTAACACCACGACCCTGTTACCGGCGGTGATACCGCTGGATTTCAAACTGGTCTTGATTGGTTCGCGTCAGGTGTATTACCTGCTGCAGGAGTACGATGAGGACTTCAAACGATTGTTCCGCGCCGTCGTCGATTTCGACAGTGACCTGCCGCTGAACGATGAGCATCTGCTGGCTTATGCCCGCCTGCTGAAAAGCCGCATCGAAGAACAGGGCTACGCAGACCTCGACCACAGCGCCGTGGTGCGCATGGTGCGTTACAGTGCACGCCTGGCCGAGCAGCAGGACGTTCTCAGCGCCCGCATAGGTGAGCAATTCGACCTGCTGGCCGAAGCCGACTTTATCCGCCAGCTGGCACAGGATGAACTCATTTGTGCAGACCATATTGATCGCGCCCTGGCGGCTAAATTTGAACGCACCGGACGTGTCTACGACAAATTGTTTGAGCAGATGCTCGACGGTACCGTCCTGCTGGAAACCAGCGGCAAGGCGGTCGGCAAAATTAATGGCTTAACCGTGATGTCACTGGGCGACACCAGTTTCGGCTCACCGGCGCGCATCACCGCGACAGTTTATCCGGGCAGCAAAGGTGTGGTCGATATTGAGCGGGAAGTATCTCTCGGACAGGCCATTCACTCCAAAGGCGTGATGATTCTCACCGGCTTTCTTGGCAACCGCTATGCCCAGCGTTTTCCGCTGGCTATTTCTGCCCACATCGCCATGGAGCAATCCTACGGTTACATCGATGGCGACAGTGCTTCACTGGGCGAATTGTGTTGTCTTATTTCAGCCTTGATTCACACCCCTATTGAGCAAAGTTTTGCCATTACCGGTTCGGTTAATCAGTACGGTGAAGTTCAGGCAATCGGTGGTGTAAACGAAAAAATTGAAGGTTTCTTCCGCCTCTGTGCCGCTCGCGGTCTGACCGGTGAGCAAGGGGTGATTATTCCGGCATCCAACCGCCTGAATTTGATTCTCAACGATGAAGTCGTCAGCGCAGTTGCTGCAGGAAAGTTTCACGTTCATTGCGTTACCCACGTGGATCAGGCCATCGAAATTTTGATGAAACGCAAAGCAGGCAAGGTAAACAGCAAAGGGGAATTCACCGCAGGCAGTGTTAATGGTGACATTATTGCCCGCCTCGAAGCCATTGCCAGAATGGGCGAAAAGCATCAGAGCGATTAATGCCTCCGGAGTCAGGGTGACTCTGAATAATTCAGTGCCCGCTCAGCGGGCATTTAACAACCAATTAATCAGCCGCTGTTTATCCAGAGGCTTACCCTGCACATCGTTCATGCCGGCCTGCAAACACGCTTCCCGCTCACTATCAACAATACCTGCGGTCAGCGCCAATAAAGGCCCCTGGTAATCCAGCTCACGTAAACGCCGGGCAGTTGATGGACCATCCAGCACCGGCATATGGTAATCCAGCACAATAACGTCCGCGGTGTGATAAAGACCGGAGTCCAGCAATTGCTGACCATCCGCAAAGACCTCAACGCGAGCCCCCTGTTGCTCCAGAATTTTACGGATAATTTTCTGACTGGTCGGATCATCTTCACTGATCAGAATCACCCAACCCGCAAGCGCATCAGCCGCCAGCGGATCAGCAGCAGCCTCATCCACCACAGGAGCCTCTCCTCGCTCCAACGGCACCCGCAACCAGAAGCGACTGCCATGCCCGGACTCACTGTCAGCGCCAACACAGCCACTCATCAACATCGCCAGACTGCGGGACAAACTCAACCCGAGCCCGGTTCCACCATAATGACTGGCCGTTTGCGCGCTTTCCTGTTCATAGGCATTAAAAATATCAGCCAACCGCTCCGCACGAATGCCCTTGCCGTTATCGTCCACCTCAGCAATCAATTCATAGCCATCAGCCGTCACAACACAGGACACGCGCAGCGTTATCCGCCCACCTTGCGGAGTGAATTTATAAGCGTTACTGAGATAATTAATCAGTATCTGCTGAATACGCTGAGCATCCCCGCGCACCCATTGCGGCAAATCATTGCCCTGTTCAACCTGAAAACGAATGGCTTTCTGCTGCATACCAACAACAAAGATAGCGGCGACTTTTTCCAGCAACTGCGGCAAGTGAAAATCGTGAACGTTAAGCTCCAGCTTACCGGCTTCTATCTTGGCAACATCCAGCACATCATTGACGATGCCCAGCAGCGCAGAGCTGACATAACGCAGATCGCGCAGCAGCTCAGCCTGCTCGGAAGAAAGCCCGGTGTCGTCTAATAACTCAACAATACCGGCAATACCATTCAGCGGCGTGCGGATTTCATGGCTCATATGAGCAAGAAAATCGGTTTTCGCCAGTGAAGCACGATCGGCGAGCTGGCGCTGATGCTCCGCTTCGGCGATGCGCCGAGCCAGCTCTTCCGCCCGCAGAATGTCACTGAAACTGCGAATGGCGGCAGTCAGCGACAAAAAAAGCCGGCTTTGAGTGGCATCAGACTTCACCAGATAATCGTTAATATCATAATCCTGCACGACCTGGCGCTCAGGTGCATAGCCGGCCTGTCCGGTCCGCAACAAAATGCGGACATGATGGTTATTCAGTTCATGGCGGATGTGCTCAACCAAGCGCAAACCGGCATCGTCACTTTCCATAACCACATCAAGCAAAATAACCGCGATATCAGGACGCAATGCCAGGGTCGCCTTCGCCTGAGCGGCACTGCTGGCTTCCAGTATTTCCAGAGAGCGGGATTTATAACGGAATCGGGACAGAACGAGACGGGTGACCTGCAGTACAGCCTCATCATCGTCCACCACAAGCAAAACGATTCGCTCAGGCAGAAAGGCGTCGCCAGATACAGAGGTCAGTACCGCTTCATTATTATTCAACAACCTGCCCCATCGGTGATGACAATTGAATTCAACAACCGCTTTACATCCTTGTCGTGTATAGCAAAAGTTAAGCAATAACTGACGAATAAGCCAGTTTCGCACGAGAAACAAACAGACCCGGACAGCAAACGCTCACGATACGGCATTACGTTGACTGATCATGCTGATGGCGTACTTATCAACCCCTCGCTATATTCCGGAATCTGCGTTCTTCTGCAACATTTGAGGACAAATTTACATTCACCTTGAATAATGCCGGATACATATCCGCCAAACATTCCTTATTTGGCACCGATAGAGAACAGATTGTCCGTTTTTGACCAAATGACGATCACAACAACACCGACAGAGCCCTGCCAGAAATGCTGAGTTAAAATGCACCTATAAAAAAACGGGCCGCAGCCCGTTTTTCATAATTCACTATTTCAGCCGTTGATCAGGCCTTTTTTCAGCGATTTCTGAATAGGGTCTTCAGATAACCAGATACCGAACAACGCCTGCTTAAACTTAAGACCTTTAACGTTCGACTTCATTTCACCATTGCGATAAACGGTTACGCCGCTTTCCGGGGTATAAGCCAGCTCGAATACATCGCCTTCTTTCACTTCATCACGGAAAGCTTTAATCAGCTCTTCAACATCCTGTTCGATCGGAGCCAGATTGCCACCGGTCGAACGGACAAAGCCATCACGGGTCGATTCCGACATACGTTTGCTGTTAATCATGCCGGACACAATGTGCAAACGAATCGCCATCGGTTCATCAGCAGCAACGATCGCCTTGGCATCATCACTCTTGCTACCCAGGTACAGCGCGGCGACATAAACATCAAGAAAGAATTTGGAACGGACACCAGCACCATTGAGAGTCAATGCCTGGCCATTCAGTGTGATCTGCTCTGCAATATCGGCACCTTCAAGCTGTCTGGCATTCACACTGAATATCAGGCTACAGGCCAGCGCCAGGCCCAGTAAGATACGAGTCATGGGAGAATTCCTTAATACTTGTTTTTATTAATAGTTAACTGACGTTTTCTGATCGGCTGCGCCTCAAAAGCAAAAGCTGACATCACCCAGAAGATTACGACAGCCAGTGCGGAATAAAAATCAGCGTGCCGATAATAACAGATGCGAATGCCGATACCAGCACTGCAGCCGCAGCAAGATCTTTGGCTTTACCAACCAGGGGATGATGAGAGGGATGAAGCGCATCAGCCAGAGCTTCCAGCGCCGTATTCATTGCCTCAAATGACAAAACCAGCGCCATGGACAAGACCAACACCGTCCATTCAGAGGCAGCCAGGCCGGTTAAAATACCGACACTGACGACGACGACAACCGCAAGCAGATGAATTTGTGCATGCACTTGCGTGCGCAACATATAGGCCAAGCCAGAAAAGGCATGACCAAAGCCCTGCACACGCCGCACAAGCCAATGCATCATTGCTGTTATCGTCCACTGCTTAAAAGATATCGGCTAATCACCGGCGGCATTAAACACCGGTGATTGTATCAGCGGAAATCTTTCAGGTTTTTACTGACAAAAAGCAGCGTTAATTCAACCAGATTTTCGCCCACATCATAAAAGCGATCATCAAGTTCGGCGATTTCGTCTGCGTGCTCGCTTTCGATATGATCAAAAATCTCAATACGCTCATCTTCGTCTTTAGGGATTTTCTGCCCATCAAACAAGTCGATTAACCGCGCCAAAAGGGCATGAGTCCCTTTTGCCTTAATTTTCTCCAGCGCTTCGAGGGTTTCCTCAGCATACGCTCCTACGTCGTGGTGGATGAACTGTACGAAGCCACCGTTTTCCATTTCCTTTAACAGGTTATCAATACAAAAAACGGCTTTCTCTGCATCCGTCAGCGCTTCAAATCCTGACCCAGTTTCCTTGTCATAAATGACGTCGGTAATCTGAAGAAATGAATCAGTTTCATCGGCAACATCAAGCGCTGCCTGAATCTCCATGTTCATAAATCCTACTCGTAGTTCTCTTTTATTAGGCCAAATGGTTAAGCCACAATAGCTTACCCTTATTTATTTGACAAAGGTTTTAACAGAGAACCGAAATCAAGACTTCTGCGTCAACAATTCCTGAATCCGCTGTGCCGTCTTCAGCGGCTGTTCCATCGGGAAACAGTGGCTGCCCGGCGCCATTTCGAATCGGATATGCTGATTGGCTTTGGCTGCTTTGCGCGCCGACTTAAGAATAAACGGATAGCTGTCAGCAGCTACCAGGATATCGACCGGCACCCTCACCCGGTGCACTGCCTGCCACAACCCTCGCGGATAAGAACCGAAGATGGCTGCTTCCCAGGCGGGATTACAGGCCAGCTCAAGCCCTTCCGGGGTCGGCTTCGTTGCCCCCTGAATAAAACCTTCGAGTGCTGCAGCATCCCAGTTACGGTACAGCGACTTTCGCTGCAGGTCCTGGCGCAGATGGTCAGCATCCGGCCAAACCGCACGACGGGCCTGAACCGCTTTAACCAGTGCTCCGCGTTTCCACAGACCTGTTTTGCGCGCCAAGCGCTGAAACAGAAGAATTTCAGCCGAGAACAACACAGGATCCAGCAAAATAATGCGTTCAAACAAATGCGGACGCTCAGCGGCCAGCATCAATGTCATCACGCCTCCCATAGAATGGCCGATCCCAATGGCTTTGCGACCGTCATTGCGTGCTTCCAGAGCATCCCCCACCCGGCGCGCCATACGCAGCCAATCGGGCATATGGTGCGCTGGCTGCTGTGAACCGCCGTGACCCGGCACGTCGGTCAGCAGCAGGTTCCAGTCCGACGGTAATGCATCTGCCATGGGTGCCAGCGTATGCGCACTGAAACCATTACCATGCAGAAAATGCAGCAGTGGCGCCTGCCCTGCACCGACGCGCTGCAAACCATGCAGGTCGCGGTCTGGCCCATCCCACCAGGACGTCAACGTACTGAAAATACTCGATTCAACAGACATAGATAAGTCACAACTCTGACAGAAAAAATAGCGGCGCCTATAGTAACGGCTGCCCATAGGGATAAAAAACTTTTATATCAACATCGTCTAAAAACATCGCCAGGCATTAATGCCTGCAATAAAGCAAAAAACGCCACATTTACCGAGGTTTGTCCGCATTGAAGCAACAGAAAGAAAATAATACTTCCGACAGATTCCACACCTGCTGATTATTTCCTAGTCTTCTGGCAACAGGGAGCACAAAAGGAGAAGACCATGACAGCACGTACCGTCCTTAACGCACTGGAAGCGAACCGCCGTTTTACTGACCTGAAAGATACTGAAGCGCGACTGTCCCAGGCGCGCCGCGATCTGGATGCCGGCGCCATCGACGAAGAGGAATACAGTAATATTGCGGATGTCTGTCGTAAAATCATCCGCGCCAGCAGTGACGGCTGATTAAGCCGCCACAGGCACACCGCTGTGAAAGCGGAATTCAGTATCGGGGGATTCGATCAGTTCACGCTCGAACTCACGGAATTCCGCCACCCGCCCGGCAATGGGCGCGTCGGCATACTGTGCAGCCAGCGCCAGATAATCCTGATAATGACGACCTTCAGAGCGCAACAGTGAGCGGTAAAATTTTGCCAGAACGTCATCCAGAAACGGTGCCAGCTTGGCAAAACGTTCACAGGAACGGGCTTCGATAAACGCACCGACAATCAGTACATCGACCAGCTCATTCACCCCACCTTTTCGCACCTGCTCACGCAAACCCGCCGCGTAACGGGACGATGACACATGACGGTATGCAATGCCGCGGTCTTTCATAATGTTAACCACCTGCTCAAAGTGCAGCAGCTCTTCACGCGCCAGCTGACTCATTTTTTTCAGCAGGTCGTCACGGTCAATGTGCTTGTAGAGCAGATTCATCGCCGTAGTAGCGGCCTTCTTTTCGCAATTGGCATGATCAATGAGCAGGGTTTCCTGATTATTCAGCGCCTCATCAATCCAGACATCCGGCGTAACACAGCCCAGAAATCCGTTAATTTCAGCCAATACGTCTTTCACACTCATAAACCATCCTCAATCATGGTTTGCAGCACCGCCCGGGCATTGCCTTCAATCGCAACCGCTTTCTGAGTTTCTGAATCCATCAGGCAGAAAGTCACCACCGCATCAGCGATCAGCGTAGTCGCCTCGCCGTCTTCCAACAGACGAACTTCCTGCACCATCTGGGCACTTTTATTGCCGATTTTTTCCATCCTGGTACTGATGCGGATGACTTCACCCGCATACGCCGGACGGCGGTAGCTGATATTGATGTTGGCCACGACAAAGGCCAGATTCTGCGCTTCAAATAACTGAATAAACTGATGACGGTCGAAGTAATCCCAACGCCCCTCCTCGAGAAATTCCAGATAGCGGCCGTTGTTAACATGATGGTAGATGTCGAGGTGATAACCCCGGACTTTGATATCGACGGACATACAACGTCCTCACAGAAAAGGCGGCGATTTTAATCAATCAGGCCGCTGAGTACCAGCCGCCCTTTATCCTAGGGCCTGTTAACACTAAGTGAATCAGGCCTGCTGAGAGCCAGTTTTTCTCAGAACAAGGAGAGAGGAGTGATATTAGCGGGCTAAATGAATGACGAACGACGACGTTAATGAGGAAAACTGGCCTCAGCCCGAAGGGTTATGGCTAAACATTCCTCATCCTGCGTTGCTTTTCGCTCGCTTAACCCGTTAGGCCACACTCTCAGCGCCTTGTCTGAGAAACTTTTAGCCAATAACAGGCCTGTTTAATTGGTGTTAACAGGCCCTAGTCATCAGCGGCCGCTTTGCCAGCGCAGATCATGCAGGTTAAACCCCAGCGGCACATCGGTACGCAACCTGGCCAAAACCCGCGTCAGTAATGCTGTCGGCCAATGCTCGCTCAAGGCATTACGTACCCTGGTATCGCATTGTTCTCGCTGCACCAGCAGTACATCCAGCGAACCGAACTGATCCAGCAGATGACCGGCCGTCTTTGGCCCGATACCCGGTACACCGGGCAGATGATTGGTACTGTCGCCGGTCAGCGCCCAGAAATCCGCCAGTTGCTGCGGCTTAAGGCCGAACTTCTGTTCGACCATAAGCTCATCCCAGGTAAAACGATCAAAATGATTGCGTACACTCAAACGTGAATTCACCAACTGGCAGAAGCCTTTATCCGTCGACAGAATCGTCACCTGCAAACCGGCAAAGGCGGCCTTACTGGCCAATGTTGCCATCACATCATCGCCTTCCCAACCGGCCAGATCGAGGCAAAACACCCCGGACTGCTGAAAATAACGCTGCATATCGGCCAGATCCTGCTGCAAGGCTTCTGGCATCGGCGGACGACCCAGTTTGTAATCCGACCATAAATCATGGCGCCAGGTCTGGCATTTCTGCTCAAACACCATGGCTACATGGCTGGCTTTTGCGTATTCCGCATTACGCGCAATGGCACTTAAACAACGACTGCGGGTCGCTTCCAGCGGTAATTCAGTATCAGCCGCCGCAGCATAAATACGGCGGATCAGATTCATTGCATCAACAATTAACAGGTGCATTACTTTTCCTTAGCGTCCGTTTGCTCAACACCATCCGATTGCTGCTGCGCCTGCCAGAGAGCCGCATACGCACCACCGCCAGCCAGCAACTGCTGATGCGTTCCCTGCTCCACGACCTGGCCGTCGTCGATTACCGCAATGGCATCAGCATCGACCACAGTCGATAAACGGTGCGCAATAATCAGCGCCGTATGACCACGGGAGACCTCGCGAATTTCCGTCATAATGCCGCGTTCGGTATGGGAATCGAGTGACGACGTCGCCTCATCAAACACCATAATTGCCGGGCGTTTAAGCAACATTCGGGCAATGGCAATGCGCTGTTTTTCACCGCCGGATAATTTCAGCCCACGCTCACCAACCACCGTTTCCATACCGGCCGGACATTCGTTCACCAGTTTCTGCAGATGCGCCATGCGGATCACGTCCGTTAACTCGGCATCGGTGGCCTGCGGTCGGGCATACAGTAAATTGTTTTTCAGCGTATCGTTAAACAGCACCGTATCCTGCGGCACAATGCCCAACACCTGCCTTAACTGCTGCTGCGGCACCGATTGAATGGCCTGGCCGTCGATCAGAATGTCGCCCTGCTGAGCATCGTAAAAGCGGAATAACAGTTTAGTCAGGGTCGATTTTCCGGCCCCACTGGCACCAACCACCGCCAGTGTTTTACCGGCCTCCAGAGTCAGACTCAGGCCCTTCAGAATCGGCCGCTCTGGCTGATAGGCGAACTGTAGATTGTTAAACACAACCTCTCCCTTACGGATGTGCAAAGGTTCCGTGCCGTTGTCTTTGACTGCCGACTGTTCATCCAGCAACTCGAACATACGCTCGATATTGGCCATTGAGGCTTTAATTTCGCGGTACACAAAACCCAGAAAGTTCAGCGGTACAAACAACTGGAACATAAAGGCATTCACCAGGGTAAAGTCACCCAGCGTCATGCGGCCAATCAGCACGTAATAAGCGGCAAACAACAGCATGGATCCCATGGCGACACTCACAATCAGCGCCTGACCGCTGTTCAGGCTGAACAGCGAAAAGCGGTTCATGCGCCGCGCCTGCTCCCACTGCGCCAGGGCGCTGTCATAAGCCTCGGCTTCACGCCGTTCGGCGGTAAAGTACTTAACCGTTTCGTAATTCAGCAGACTGTCGAGAGCACGCGCATGGGTGGTGGAATCCATGCGATTCGCTTCACGCACATAATGAGTTCGCCACTCCGTCACTTTTACCGAATACGCCACATAAGCCACCACCGCCACCGCAGTAATAATGCCGAACACCGGCGGGTAATTGGCCAGTAACAAGCCAATCACCAGAAACAGCTCAAGGAAGGTCGGAATAATGTTAAAGATCATAAAGCGCAGCAAAAAACTGATACCGTTGGTGCCGCGTTCAATATCGCGCTGTAACGCGCCGGTCTGACGGTTGAGATGAAACTCCAGACTCAGGGTATGCAGATGCTCGAATACTTTCAGCGCCATGCGCCGCATTGCCCGCTCGGTTACACGACCAAACAGCAGGTCACGCACTTCACCCATAAAGACGTTCAGAAAGCGCACCGCACCGTAGGCCAGCAATAGACCCAGCGGGAACCACAGCCACCAATCCGCCGGGGCAATGCCTTGTTTAACGACGCTGCTTAAATGATCAACCTGATACTTGAGTAAGAAAGGCATCGACACACTGGCGAGTTTGGCGGCAACCAGACACAGTAATGCCGCCATCACCCGCCAGCGGTACTCCATCAGATACGGCCAGAGGGTGGTGACCCAGTGCCAGCCGCGATAACGGTCAGGAGGAGTGTCGGGCAGCGACTGGGAAGATTTCATCGAATTGTTACTCTATTCTGGTAAAGAGGTCGGCTGAGCAGAATAAGGATGCAGCCAACGTGATTCAACGGATTTACCAAATTAATAAAGCCCTGCCCGAACTGACCGAACTGGAACACCTGATTGAATACGGACGCCGCCATTTACGGGTCTCCGTTCCGGCTCACATCCAACAGGGCCCATTCAAGTTGCCGTTTTATGTTCTGGAAATGGGTTCAACCTCCCCCCTGGCACCGACGCTGGCGTTAATTGGCGGCGTACATGGCATCGAACGCATTGGCAGCCAGGTGATTTTGTCTTTTCTGCGCACCTTATTGCGCCGTCTCGACTGGGACCCGACCGCCATGGAAATGCTGGCCCAAATCCGGCTGGTGATTATCCCCATCGTGAACCCCGGCGGCATGTGGAATAACAGCCGCGCCAACCCCAATGGTGTGGATTTAATGCGCAATGCGCCGGTCGACGCCATCGGTAGTACGCCATTTCTGGTCGGCGGCCAACGCATCAGCCGTCACCTGCCCTGGTACCGCGGGCGCAAAGGCGAAGCGATGGAATGCGAAAGTCAGACCCTGGTCGACAGCATCCGCGCCAGCCTTAAACAGCAGAAACACTGCATCACCCTCGATTGCCACTCCGGCTTTGGCTACAAAGACCGCATCTGGTTTCCTTATGCCAAAAGCACCGAACCCTGGCCGGGACTGCCGGAAGCCTGTGCCCTGACACAACTGTTCGAACACAGCTACCCCAGCCACAACCTGTACCTGTTCGAACCCCAGGCACACAGCTACACCACCCATGGCGACCTGTGGGATTATCTGTATGACGATTACATGGCGCAGCAACCTGATGGTCTTTATCTGCCATTAACGCTGGAAATGGGCTCCTGGCTGTGGGTGAAAAAGAACCCGCGTCATCTGTTCCGCTACCACAGCCTGTTTAATCCGATACTGCCACACCGCCATCAGCGCATTCTGCGCCGCCACTTCACCTTAATTGAGTTTCTGATGTCGGCGGTACGCAGCATGCCCACCTGGGCGCCAAGCACCGCCGCCGATAAACAGCAGCTGTATCAACGTGCCTGTGACCGCTGGTATCCACATAATCACCACTGAGCCTGAGACAGGCCTGGGCAAATACCCGATAAGAGCCTCAACGGCGGGGATTCTCAGCCGGGAACTTTATGCCCGATGCTTTGCCGGAGTTAGCCTGAGCGGATAACTGCGCTCCGGTAAGAGTAAAAACGCGGCATAAGCCACGACAAACACATCACAGCGCCGCCGAAACATCGTATGATAGCGGCCTTTATCTGATTACTAACGGAAAGCGCTAGTCACATGTCTGTATTCCGCCCTCTGCTTACTGCCTCTGCCGCTCTGATGACGCTGGCAGCCTCCACCGTCCACGCCGACCTGAATGCCAATCTGGGCCTGACCTCAGAATACGTTCGTGACGGTGTCAGCCAGACCGGTGGCAACGCAGCCTTGCAAGGGGGCCTTACCTTTCGTCATGACAGCGGTTTTTATACTGGCCTCTGGTCTTCGGGCCTGGACCGCAAAGGCGATCATGCCACCTATGAGCACGATGTCTTTGCCGGTCTGTATCTGCCGCTGAGTGATGGCATCGCCGTGGACGTTTCCGCCACCCGCTACACCTTTGCCGGTGATGCCAACATCAATGACCAGGCTTACAGCGAAGGGTCGCTGCGCCTGCTGGTCGACGACGCGCTGACGCTGGGCTGGCGTCATAGTGAAGCATACCTCGACTCCGGTTTTGCCAAACGCAGCCTGGAATTGGGCTATACCATCCAGACTGACAGCTTTTCAATTGAGCTGTTTACCGCTCAGCACCGTTATCTGGAAATCAGCGACGATTTCAATTTCGGCGGCGGCAACAAAGATGACTACTGGCAGTTCCGTGTGGGGGTCGAACGCAGTTACGGGCCTTATGACTACCGCCTCAGCATCGACCGCACCAACTTAAGTTCAGCCTACGATGCGGGCACCACACTGCAATTCAGTGTGCACCGCTACTTCGACCTCTGGTAAACCTGATATGCGCATGGATGCTCAGCAGGACAATCAACACAACAACCGGCCCGAGTGGGTGCTGATCCGCGGTCTGATCCGCAGTCGCTTTCACTGGGGCGCCTTCCCCGACCAGTTACTCAATCAACTGCAACAGCAGCAATTGGCACCACCGGCACTGCTGTTGCCGGAGCTGGCGGGCAATGGCGAACGCTTCCGCGATAAAACGCCGCTCAGTATTCACCGCATGATGCTCGATATCCGCCAGCAGGTGGCGAACCTCAGTCCCGACAATAAGCGGCCGCTGGTGCTGGTGGCCGTTTCGATGGGGGCGATGATCGCAACCGAATGGGCGCGCTGCTTCCCACAGGAAGTTGCTCGTCTGCACCTGATCAACACCAGCTTCAGTAATTTCGCGCCCCCGTGGCAACGCATGAAAATTCCGCCACTGCTGAGTTTTCTGTGCAGTTTGCACAGCTCGGATAAGCTTGAAACGGCCATTCTGCACTGGACGCTGAATATGAAAGACAGCGCCGGCCTGTTGCCGCTGTGGCGTGATTATGCCGCGGCTCACCCGCTATCCATGCGTAACGGATTAGCACAGCTGCTGGCCGCCAGTCATTTTCGCGGCCCGGCACAAGCCCCTTCTGAAGAAGTATTTTTTTATAACAGTCAGCACGACCGACTGGTGGATGCGGCCTGTACGCGCCGTATTGCCGAGCGCTGGCAGAAAACCCTGCTCACCCACGCAAAAGCAGGCCACGACCTGCCGATGGATGATCCGGATTGGTTGATTCAGCAAATTATTGCGAATGAACAGCTGTCCATGGCACGCACAGCTCTGCCAGAGCCTGCGTCTGTGAGCCACGCTGACGCTGACACAACGCACTGAAGGCGGGCAGCGCAATATTCAGCAGCGCATCGCTGCCCTGCAGATGGGCATTCACACCCCGTGGAAATTGCACATCGCCCGAGTCCGATACTCCGGATGGAAAACTCAGAACATTGCGGTAGTAGCCCAGCAGATGGGTGTCTTCAAACACCAGCAGACTGAAGAATTGCTCGTAGTCATCACCGCGTACCCGCTCAAGACCGATCAGCGTGCGCTGCGCTACCCGGCCAAAGTAATAAAACGACATCACATGGTCATTAAAACTGTCGTCGAGCAGGGCTGAGTTGCGGCTGTAGAGATAACGTTCGGCCCATTCTGGTGTCACCAGACTGGCAGCGGCAGCAGCGTCGGCCACTTCAGCCAACGGCGCGTCAGCGGCCGCTGGCAATGGCAGCGCAGCAAGCAACGATACCAGCAGTAGCGGTTGAAGAAGCATCCTGCTCTTTCCGCAGCGTTGGTGGGAGGCGTTGTCGCGGGTTAATCGGGACAACCGTGTTAACGGCGATTGCATCCGTCAGCAGCTCCTGTTCAATAACGGTTTAACCTGTCCTGTGGCATCCGTTCTGTATCTGCTTCGCCGCCTCAGGGCTGAGTCAGCTCCAGCTTGGTACCCAGATATTTTTCCAGATCCGGCAATACAAAAGCATCGTCTTCTGAAACAAAACTGACCGACACCCCTTTTGCCCCGGCACGTCCGGTACGACCGATACGGTGGACGTAATCCTGTGGATCTTCCGGCAGAGTGTAGTTAATCACGTGACTGACCGCATCAACGTGAATACCCCGCCCGGCGACATCGGTGGCCACCAGAATTCTCACATGACCGGAGCGGAAACGTTCCAGTGTACGAATACGTTTCTCCTGTGCCACTTCACCCGACAACAGCACGGCCACATGGCCATTTTTGTTGAGTTTGTCACACAGGTTGCGGGTCAGGTCACGACGATTGGCGAAGATGATACAACGCTCGGGTTTCTCATCGGCCAGCACCTGTTCCAGCAGCTTATATTTTTCGCTTTCAGCCACCAGATAACAGCGCTGTTCGACACGGTCGGTGGCGACGTGTTCAGGTTCAATCACCACTTCCAGCGGATCGGTGGTCCACTGATCAATCAGAATGCGCACATCGTAGTTAAACGTGGCGGAGTACAGCAGAGTCTGGCGCTGATCTTTGGTTGGCGTTGCACGCACAATGCGGCGTACATCCGGGATAAAGCCCATATCGAGCATACGGTCGGCTTCGTCCAGTACCAGCACTTCAATCTGATCAAGAAACACATCCTGGCTGCGCATAAAGTCGATCAGGCGGCCCGGCGTCGCGACCAGTACATCGACCACATTATTACGCAACTGAGCGCGCTGCTTCTCGTAATCCATACCGCCGACGATGGTCACCACGTTCAGGCCGGTGTATTTGGCCAGACCTTCAGCATCTTTACCGATTTGCATGACCAGTTCACGGGTCGGTGCAATCACCAGCGCCCGTGGCTCACTGGCGAAGCGCTCTTCCGGTTTAACCGTCAGCAAACGATTGAGAATGGTCAGCAGGAAAGCCGCGGATTTACCGGTACCGGTCTGCGCCTGGCCAATCGTATCGCGGCCACGCAACGCCGCCGGCAGACTTTCGGCCTGAATCGGGGTGCAATATTGGAAACCCAGCGCATGAATACCGCGCATCACGGAATCCGGCAGATCCATATCGTGGAAACGTGTTTTCGTCGGGTCTGCTTCCACTTTAAAGTCATCAATTGACCAAGGGGTATCGTCGACAACCTTGCGCTTGTCTGCCGATTTCTGCTGAGACTTTTTCGCCGCAGCCGGAGCGCCATGATGGGGCTGATGCGCTGCCTGATGGGTGTCTTTCGCCGGCTGGTTACTTTTCTTACCGCCCCGCTTGGCATTTTTATTGTCTTTGCCGCTGATATCTGCGGGCTTTTTAGCAGGCCTGGCCTGCGTTGCAGGCTTACCACCTGAACTGTTTTTCCCTGCCGGTTGTTTTTTACCGGTTACGGCCTGTAAAAATTTCTTTAACAAAAGCTACTCCGCTTCTTGATCATTCCGGTGCAAACAAGTGCACACCAAATAGTGACTGGCGCTGATAATAATCTAACAGCGCCTTTTTTAATACTTCTGCCCGTGGCGGCAGGCCATGCGTCAGATAGAGACACGCCTGCTCGCGGACTGCCTGGCGAAAACGCGCCAGCCCTGCCTCCACGGCGGCGGGATCGCCATTCAGGTTGTCGGTGCTGACATAAAAGCGCCGGCCACAGGCCTCTGACAGAATCCACTCCACCGCCTGAGGTTTTATCTCAACCTGCTCGAAGGCGCGCTGCTGCTGTGCACTGCGGCCATCCGGCTCATACCAGTAACCAAAATCGACCTGTTTGCGCCGCTCAGGCCCGGCAATGCACCAGTGGCTGATTTCATGCAGTGCCGACTCGTAGAACCCATGAGCGAAGATCAGCCGGTGATGCGGATGGTGCTCATCGGCCGGCTGATAAATGGGTTCATCGCCACCGGCAACCAGCAGGGTATTTTCCGATTGCAGAAACAAGCGGTTAAACAGCGGAATAAGGTCGTTAATATCGAGGGCTACGGTCATAACTCAGCAACAATGAATTCACAATACAATCACACAAGAATCACAGAACAACTCTGGCTTGCATCAGGGAATCAGGGCAAAATGCGCACCCTCTCAACAGCGTACTTTTTGTATTCGCAGCCAGCGCTGTTGTCCCCTGCGACTCTATCGCCGCTCAGACTTCTGAGCAGCGCACGGACACTACCGGCATGACGTTCAAAGCTCAAGAAATAAGAGCCCTGCTTAAACTGACTTTCCCTATTCTTGCTACTCAACTGGCACAGATCGGCATGGGCACCGTTGACACCCTGATGTCGGGCTATGTCAGCACCCGCGATCTGGCCGCAGTGGCTATCGGCACCAGTCTGTGGCTGCCCACCTGGCTGTTTCTGGCTGGTGTTCTGGTGGCGCTATCACCACTGGCCTCCGGCCTGAATGCGGCGCGCCGTAATAACGAACTGCCCAACCTGCTGGCGGCCGCCCTGTGGGTGGGTATCGTTCTGGGCAGCCTATCGGGCCTGCTGCTGTGGGCTGGCTCTTCGGCGCTGCCCATGCTGGTGGATGACCCGGTTACCGCCCGCATCGCCGCCGACTACACCCTCGCCATCGCCTTTGGTATGCCCGGCGCCGGTATTTTCCTGGCTTATCGTTTCTACGCTGAGGCACTGAACGAGCCCGGCCAGGTTACCCGCATTATGCTGACCGGACTGTTGATGAACATCCCCGCCAATGCGGTGTTTGTCTACGGTTTATTCGGCATGCCGGAACTGGGTGGTGTGGGCTGTGGTATTGGCTCCAGTCTGATATTCGCGGGCATGGCAATCGCTATGGCGCGTAACACCCGCAAGAGACGATTACCGCACGACTACCCGCTATGGAGCCATGTGCTGCGCCCGCTGAAAGCGCAGGTTAAAGAAATGCTGCAGATCGGCGTGCCTATCGGCGTTGCGATTTTCTTTGAAGTCAGCCTGTTTACAGTGATTGCGCTGTTTCTGACCGAGCTGGGTCCGACCATTGTTGCAGGCCACCAGGTGGCGCTGAATCTGTCATCGCTGACCTTTATGATCCCGCTCAGCCTCGGCATGGCCTTAACGGTGCGTGTTGGTCATTGGCTGGGCTCTGGCCAGTATGTGCTGGCGCGCCGTACCGCCTGGATTGGTATAGGCCTGAACCTTGGCATTGCCCTGCTCAATGCCAGCCTGATGGTGCTGTTCTCGGCCAGCATTGCCCGTCTGTACTCACCCGACCCGGCGGTTGTCTCCACCGCCGCAGGCTTGCTGTTGTTTGCCGCCGTATTCCAGCTGTCAGACGCGATACAGGTTGCGGCCGCAGGCGCTCTGCGTGGCTATAAAGACACCGTAGCGGTGATGCTGATTACCTTTGTCGCGTACTGGTTAATTGGCCTTGGACTGGGATACTGGCTGGCGTTCGGCGAGCAAACCGCCATGGGTGCCAAAGGTTTCTGGAGTGGATTAGTGATCGGATTAAGCGCTGCGGCGGTGGCATTGGGCTATCGTTTGTACAGGGTCAGTCATCGCCCGGACACACGGCCTGCCAGCGCCTGATATTCTGGCCGCCAACCTCAGGCGGCCGGTTTTACGACTAAGCAGACAACGCGATGACGCTCTGTAATCCAATCACAGGAGCGTCAGATTGCCTCATTCCTTACTCTACTGGCTTGACTATCCGCGCCGCTGGCTGACCCGCTTGTTGCTGCTGACCGGCGCCTTGTTCTGGCTGTTGGTGTTGTCATCCATCGCCTGGCTGAACTGGCTGCTGCAGGATGTTCCCCCTGCCAGCCAGCTCACCATGACCAACCTGCAACAGCAGGCCATCAGCCTCACGCAACAACGCCTTGATCAGGCCACTGGCATTGCCATGATGACGCCACACTGGCTGCCGCTGGACGCGATCAACCGCAATCTGGTGTATGCCGTGGTGTTAAGTGAAGATGCCGATTTTTTCAGTCATCACGGCATGGATTACGATGCCCTGCTCGCCGCCCTCGGCGAAAATATCAAACAACGGCAGTGGAAATACGGTGCCAGCACCATCAGCCAGCAAACCGCTAAAAACCTGTTTTTTGATAACGGTAAAACCCTGACCCGCAAATTTCAGGAGCTGGTCGCTACCCGTCATCTGGAGCAGGCGCTGAGCAAAAATCAGATTCTGGAGCTGTACCTGAACATGGCCGAGTTTGGCCCGAATCTGTATGGCATCGCCGCCGCCAGCCATTATTATTTCCGCAAATCCGCCGCCGACCTGAATGCCGCCGAAGGTGCTTTTCTCGCACTGCTGCTGCCATCGCCACGGCGCTACCACTATACGCTGGTGCAAAACGGCAACTGGTCACCCAGCCTGCGTAAAAAGATGCAGCGTATTCTGCGCGATATGCGCTTTAAAGATTACATCAGCAGCGAGCAATACGATGATTTCCGCAGCTGGCGCTATGCCGGACTGCCCTCAGACTAAGACCGCTGACTGCAGCAATCCAGGTGCAACATGATAAACTGCCGGTTTTCTGCCCGCCCACACAGTTCGGACAATCATGAGCATCAGTATTTCCTCTTCAGCCTCACCGCGCATTGCTGTTATTGGTGCCGGTCCCGCCGGTCTGATGGCCGCCGAACGCATAGCCCGCCAGGGTCTGGCCGTTGAGGTGTTTGATGCCATGCCGAGTGTGGCGCGCAAATTTCTGCTCGCAGGTGTCGGTGGGATGAACATTACCCACGCCGAAGATTACGCAGATTTTGTCAGCCGCTATGGCAACGCCAGCCACTGGCTGCGGCCGATGCTGGATGATTTTAGCCCGGATAATCTGCGTAGCTGGATTCACGAACTGGGTATTGAAACCTTTATCGGCACCTCCAACCGCGTGTTCCCCAAAGATATGAAAGCCGCTCCGCTGTTGCGCGCCTGGCTGCACCGCCTGCGCTCTCAGGGCGTTAGTATTCATCCGCGTCATCGCTGGCAGGGCTGGCAAATGGAAAACGGCAAACAAACCTGGTGTTTCAGCACGCCTGACGGCGACAAGCGCGAGCAGTTTGATGCTGTGGTACTGGCCTTAGGCGGCGCCAGCTGGCCGCGTCTTGGCTCCGACGGTCAGTGGTGTAATCTGCTGACGCAGCAAGGCGTTGATGTCGCGCCATTATTGCCCAGCAACTGTGGTTTCGAATTGCCCTGGAGCGAGTATATCCGTGAACGTTTTGCCGGCACGCCGCTGAAAAACATTGCCCTGTCGCTGACCGATATCCATGGCCAGCCATGGTGCCGTAAAGGCGAATTTATCGTCAGTCAGTACGGTATCGAAGGCAGTCTGGTGTATGCCCTGAGCGCCCCGCTGCGCGACCTGATGCTGAGCAATCAAGCAGAGAAGCATGCCAACCAGCCCGCACAACTCTGGCTCGACTGGCTGCCACAGAACAGCCATGAACAGGTACTCAGCAAGCTGCAACAACTGCGCAAAGGTATGAGCTTCGCCAACGTGCTGCGTAAAAAACTGAACCTGCCGGCAATCACTAATGCCCTGCTGAAAGAATGCTGCCCGGAGCTTGACCTGCACGATCATCAGGCTGTCGCCAGCGCGTTAAAATCCATGCCATTACCCTGCCCAACCGCCACACGGCCAATCGCCGAAGCCATCAGCAGCGCCGGCGGCATTACCCAGGCATCCGTGAATGAGCATCTAATGCTTAAAGCCCTGCCCGGTGTTTTTGTTGCCGGTGAAATGCTCGACTGGGAAGCACCGACCGGCGGCTATTTATTAACGGCCTGTTTTGCCAGCGGTAAACACGCCGGTGATCGTGTCTGCAGCTGGCTGAATGGCAACAACCGCAACGAATAATGCAGAAAGACAGCGCCGGGTCTTCAGGCCGCGATAACCAATGCTAAAGTTTGAAGATAAAAGAGCATAAGCAAAACAACACAGGACCCGTTGAATGGAAAACAGCTACAGCCATCTGGTACATATTCAGAGTCGCGACGAACTGCGCCTGTATGAGCTGATCCCCAATGTTGTCTGGATTTTTGATCTCGACCGCCACGGCTGGTGGTGGGGAAATCAGGCGGCCATTGATTTCTGGGGCCTGAAGACCGTCGATGACCTGATTAATAAAGATCTGTCCGGTGATACTCAGGGAGCCAAAGACCGCACCGCACAAACCTTTGAACTGGCGGCCCGTCAGGGGCTGACCATCGATCCCTGGACCACCTACCCTAACGGCAAGCCAAAAACCCTGCATATGATGCACCGCGCTGTGTTGCTCGGCCCGCAAAAACACCGCGGCATCATTGCCTACATCAACGAAGAAGTGAATCTGGGCGAAACGCCGGAAAATCTGCTGCTGGTCGAAGCCATGCGTTACACCAATGTACTGGTCACCAGCTTCACTTTTGACGGCGCGATGGTGATCGAAAACCCGGCGGCCACTGAAGCCTATAAACAGATTAATACCGCGGCACTGAGGGATGGCATTACGGAATTTACAGCACGTTTTGCCGACCCGGCAGAAGGCGCCCGCTGTCTGGAAAAAGCCATCGCCGAACAGGGCGGCCGCTGGACTCACCGCATGCAAACCTCTGCCGGACTGCGCGATCATACGTTAGACATCCGCCTTACCCGCCATCCGCTGAGTGGTGATTTTCTGATCCTGATGTCGGAATACGATGTTACTTCACTGCATAAAGCCCTGCAGGATGCCCGTGACGCGCAAGAAAAACTGCAACAGATGGCCTACTACGAAGCACTGACCGGACTGCCGACCTTACATTTATTTCAGGATCTTGCCGCCGCTCACATTGCCCATGCGCAGCGTAAACAGGAAAAACTGGCCGTCATGTTTATTGATCTGGATGGATTTAAAACCGTTAACGATACCTACGGACACGAGATTGGCGATCAGGTATTAAAAGAAGTCGCTCAGCGCCTGAAAAGCAGCCTGAGAGTTTCAGATTTACTCGCCCGTTCTGGTGGTGATGAATTTGTTGCCCTGCAGCTTGATATCAGATCAAAGCAGGATGCACTGAGCTTTGCCGAAAAAATGACATCCATATTGGCCAGACCCGTTGCGACTCATCAGGGCAATATCCCCATTGGCGCCAGCATTGGAGTTGCCCTGTTTCCGGATCATGGCCATGATCTGAAAACGTTAATCAATGCTGCCGATAAAGCCATGTATCAGGTTAAACGCAACGGAAAAAATGGCGTCAGCATGGCGCAATAACAACCTGAGTACACACCCTGATGACCAGAGCCAATACGATGACACATCGCGCGGATCATTCTCCGATAACAGCATCGCCCTGCATCCGTAACTGCTGCCTGGATAATGACGACATTTGCATGGGATGTTACCGATCAATGCGTGAAATTCTGATCTGGCAGGCAGCCAGCGCTGAGGAAAAACAGAAAATTCTGCGCAATTGCGCAGAACGGAAACAAAAGTCAGTAAAATAAAAAGAAATTAATACGAGAAAAAGAGATACAAAAAGAAAAAGGACAAAAAAGAGAAAAACGCCCGCAGATTATTCCACGGGCGTTTTCATACGGCGCCTTAAAGGCAAAGTGTATTGAATCAGGGGCAAGGATTGGAATGCACTTTATGGATAGCATTAATCCGCTCAAGTATCTCCGCCGTTAATACCACATCCGCCGAATCAATATTTTCCTGCAGCTGCGCCATGGTGGTTGCGCCAATAATATTCGAAGTGACAAAACCCTGCTGAGTAACAAAGGCCAGCGCCAGAGTCACCGGACTGATTCCCAGGTCCGCTGCCAGGTCGACGTATTTCTGCACTGCCTGTTCCGCATGTTCGCCCTTATAACGGCTGAAACGTTCAAACAATGTAATGCGGCCTTCAGGCGGCAACTGGCCGTTCAGGTATTTACCACTCAGCACACCAAAGGCCAGCGGCGAATATGCCAGCAACCCAACCTGTTCACGGTGAGAGACTTCCGCCAGGCCCACCTCGTAGCTACGGTTCAGCAGATTATAAGGATTCTGAACACTCAGAGGTCGCGCCCACCGATTCTGATCGGCAATCTGCAGCACCTTCATCGTGCCCCAGGCGGTTTCGTTGGACAGACCGTAATGGCGGATTTTGCCTTCGTGGATTAACTCCTGCAGCGCACTCAGCGTTTCTTCCAGCGGTGTTGTTTCCGCCTCCTGATGCTCATAGCCGAGCTTGCCAAAAAAGTTGGTTGGTCGTGCCGGCCAGTGCAGCTGATAGAGATCGATATAATCGGTCTGTAAACGTCGCAGGCTGCTTTCAACCGCTTCACGGATATGTGCGCGGGTCAGTTGCGGACCATTACGGATATGGGTCATCCAGTCGCCGGGTCCTGCCACTTTACTGGCCAGAATCACCTTGTCGCGGTTTCCGCTTCTGGCAAACCAGCTGCCGATGTATTGCTCAGTGCGCCCCTGGGTTTCTCCCTTAGGCGGCACCGGATACATCTCAGCGGTATCGAAGAAGTTAATGCCACGTTCCAGCGCGTAATCCATTTGCTCATGCGCTTGCGCTTCTGTGTTTTGCTCACCCCAGGTCATGGTGCCCAGACAAAGCTTGGTCACCTGTAAATCGCTGTTACCTAATGGCCGTTTCTGCATTACGCCGTCCCCAATAGTGAATCAAAGAGCGCATTATGCCGTTGCGGGTGGCCGCTGATAACCCTGAGGCGCTGAACATCCTGTGCAGAAAACACGAACAGCCCCCCTGGCGGACTTTCAGGACGATTAAGGACTGTTAGGAAAAAAACTGCAAAGATAACGGTATAAATATATGCAATTGCCGCCGGACATTAAGAGTTTAATCTCCACGCTCTGTTTGCTTTGCAGCTCAGGCCATTGCGAAACTAACCAAGCCTCACACGGCTGCAACATGGATAACGGTATAAATGAAAACCGATGGCGACAACCAACCGTTGCCTACCAAGCACTTGCTTGGTAACTTCAAAAACCATAACGGTTCAAGTTCAGACTGACACAATCATCAATACACACCACGGGGAATGTTTTTTATGCCGTATCAATCCACGCTGCGCGCCGATATTTTCGCCGGTAAGACGCTGTTGGTATCTGGTGGAGGCAGCGGTATTGGCCGCTGCACAGCCCACGAGCTTGCTTCTTTAGGCGCAAACCTTGTGTTAATTGGCCGCAACGAAGAAAAACTGCAGAAAGTGCAGGCGGAAATCCAACAAGACGGTGGTCAGGCCTGTTATTACAGCCTCGACATCCGTGATGAAGACGCCGTTGTCAGCACCATTAATGCCATCGTGACTGAACACGGTCCGATTGCCGGCCTGTTTAATAATGCCGGAGGGCAGTTCCCTTCCCCGCTCGAATTTATTAATAAAAAAGGTTTTGAAGCGGTTTTGAATACCAACCTCACCGGCACGTTTCTGATGATGCGTGAAGTCTATCGCCAGTCGATGCAAAAACACGGCGGCGCCATCGTCAATATGACCGCTGACAATCTCAATGGCATGCCGGGCATGGGCCATTCCGGTGCCGCCCGCGCCGGGGTTGAAAACATCACCAAAACCGCCGCCTGGGAATGGGGTAAAAGCGGCGTACGGGTTAATGCCGTAGCGCCCGGATGGGTCGCCTCCAGTGGCTTTGATACTTACAGCCCGGCGATGCAGAAAACCATCCGCAACCTGCGCCATCATGTACCGTTAAAGCGCATCGCTACCGAAGCAGAAATCAGTTCGGCCGTGTGCTTTTTATTAAGTGAAGGGGCAAATTTTATCAGCGGCGTCTGTCTGCGTGTCGATGGGGGTTCGTCGATGGGTTCAGCACCGGCCATTATTCCACTGCCGGATAAACCCGCCACCAACAGTGAATCTTTTAACGGCTTTCATCGTTATGAATTGCCCGACGTGCTGAAAAACAATCAATAATGGATGGAGCCACAACATGCTGACTTTTGACTCACTGCGTTTAGCCAGCCCGTATTACAACGAACATCATGCTGAATGGCGCAGCCAGCTGCGTAAATTTGTCGAACGCGAAATCATGCCCAATGTTGATGAATGGGAAGAAGCCTGCGATCTCCCTCAATCCCTTTGGGATAAAGCCGCCGATGTGGGCCTGCTGCAATTAGGCTATCCGGAACAATACGGTGGCCTGAGTGAAGGCACCGATATTTTTCACACCATTGTCGCCGTCGAAGAACTCAACCGTACCGGCGCCGGAGGGATTTATGCCACGCTCATGGTGCATGGCATCGGTTTGCCACCGGTCGTTCATTTTGGCAGCGACTATTTAAAAGACATGGTTATTGCGCCAGTATTGCGCGGTGAAAAACACATTTCTCTGGCCATTACCGAACCCGGTGGTGGCTCAGACGTCGCCAACCTCAGCACCAGCGCGGTGCGTGCTGGCGACGACTATATTATTAACGGCAGCAAAACCTTTATTACCGGTGGCATGCGCGCCGATTGGTATACCGTTGCAGTACGCACCGGTGGCGAGGGGGTTGGCGGCATATCCATGATTCTGGTGCCGGCCGATGCCGCAGGTTTCAGCCGTACGCCATTAAATAAAAAGCAGGGCTGGTGGTGCTCCGATACCGCCACACTGTATTTTGATAACGTCCGCGTCCCAGCCAAAAATTTAATCGGTGGTGAAAATCAGGGTTTTATGCCGATCGTGCATAATTTTAATAATGAACGACTGGCATTAACCGCCGGTGCTCTCGCCAGTGCCAAAGTCTGTATCGAAGAAGCCGCCTCTTGGGCAAAAGAGCGTAAAACCTTTGGTAAGCCACTCAGTAAACATCAGGTTATCCGCCACAAATTTGCTGAAATGGTGCGTCAGGTAAATGCAACTCAGGCGTATATGGACAGCTGCGCCTGGCAGATCCAGAACGGCAAAGCCAGACCCGCCGATATTGCCCTGTTAAAAGTACAGGCAACGATGGTGATGGAATTCTGCGCTCGCGAAGCATTGCAGATATTAGGCGGTGCCGGTTATATGCGTGGCTGTAAAAGTGAACGCATTTACCGCGAAGTGCGGGTTAATGCAATTGGCGGTGGTTCGGAAGAAATCATGCGCGATCTGGCCGCCCGTCAGCTCGGGCTTTAATCCGGTTATAAACCGGCAGACGTCGTCCGGCTTAACTGCCGGCGGCGCAGCACAACAATCAGCATCAGCGCAATACAGGCCAGGGCAACGGTGAGCGGGAACAGTAATGTGATCCAGGAATAATGTTCCAGCGCTGCCACCACCAACACATTGCGCAATAAAAAGAGGGCAAAAAAACCGAGCGATTCTTTATGTGGCTGAAACCAGGCTTTACGCAATGTTGGGCCAAACCCCAACAAATCAACCGCCGTTAACACCACCACTGCCATCAGCGCGGATTCACTGAAAAACCACAATGGCAACGACGATAACGCCGCAATAAAAAACAACCAATCCATCGTTGTAATCGCCAGATCGCCGCGTTTCAAAAACGCCAGTAAGGCAATAAATAAGGTAACAGTCGCCGATAATCCTATCGCCCAGGCACCTGCTCCGCCGTTATCGGTGAGCTGTGCAAAAAACACCACCAGAGTGGTAATCCCCCAGATCACCCAGGAAAAAACATGAGCCTGCACGCGACTCGCCAACACATCTCGGATGTAGGGTAAAAATGCACTGAGAGTAATCAGCATCGCCGCCGCACTGGCGAATATTTTAAAAGACATACATTAACTCAGAGGCTAATAACTAAGGCCAAAAGAAAAAGAAATAAAAACCAAATACCAAGTCCATCTGGTTTCAGAATACATTCAGCGCAAATAACTGGCGCCGGTACTGATTCGCCAGTACCCGGTCCGGCAGGATATCGATTATTTCAATCAACCTCGCCTGAACCCGCTGTCGCAGAGCCGCAGATGCTACCGGATTGCTCGTTTGCAGAAACGCCATCAGAACATCCAGCGCATCGCGGTAATCAGCCGCCGCGGCCAGCGCTGAGGCCAGCATTAATGCGGTTTCTCCAGCCTGATCGGCATCCTTACTGGCATTTGAGAAATGCGCTAACTGCTGGCGCAATGTAGCAATTTCATCAGAATGCGGTTCATGCTCAAGCAAGGCCAGACGCGCCTGCGCCTGCTGCACCCGGGGATCACGTAGCAGACTGAACCCGGCATCCGCCAGCCATTGCTGCGCCTGCTGTAATAACCCGCGCCGTACAGAACTCCCAATGGGTTGCTGGCGAATGCCTGCCAGTACTGCATACAACAAATCAGCCAGCACCTGGGCCAGCACACCCTCCTGTCCGGCGATTGATGCATACACCTGCTGCAACCGCCGCATCCCCCTTTCAGCCTGCCCTGTTGCAAATGCCTCCTCTGCCTGCCGCAACAGGTCGCGCACCTGACGGATACGCAGATCCGGCGCAACCAGCCAGGGCTGAATAAAAGCGCGAATCTGCGGCTCACTCAGTGTCTGCTGAAAGCGATCAACCTCTTTTCCTTTCTGCAGCAACAATACCGCAGGCAAGCTGTGCACAGCAAAACGCTGCAGCAGTTCCGGCGATTGATCAGCATCCACTTTGAACAACAGCACCTGCCCCTGCAGCTCGCTCACCTGCTTCTCAAGCAGCGGCAATATCGCCCGGCATGGCGCGCACCAGCTGGCCCAGAAATCGAGCAATACCGGTACATCGCTGTGCAGCAGTTGCGCATCTGTTTGCCCGGACGATAACGAATAAATCCAGGGGCTGGATGCGGGCTGTGGCTGCGATGCACTCACTGGCAAAGAGGTATCGGTCATAAACTCTGAGTGATTAGGTAATAGAGTGCGTATCCTAACGATTCGGCCGCTAAATGCTATCCAGATTGCGCTGTAGCGACTACCTGACGCTGGGTAACCAATCAGATGAGCCTGAAACTATCTGATTGCCCGACACAACGCCGCCCCACTCCAGTCCTGCGCAAAAAGCAGAAGAAACAGATTATTAGATAACGGTATAAAAACTCAAAGGAATAAATCCGCAAGATCCACCACCATAATCACTACCCCTAATGCTCCGGCAGCGCAGGAAAAGCTCCCCGCACATACGGTATACTGCCGGCCACACAACAATGGCGATCTGCGGAACCGGCCCTATGACTGCTCCCTCACACCAGACACACAAGCCAACGCAAAAGCCCGGCGATCATGCTGACTCTGCACCGTTTCATGGCCCAAATTCGGGCCATGCCACGACAGCCAGTTCGGCTAAAAACGTCTGGCTCGCCGTGCTGGTGAGCATTTGGTTAGCAGCAACAATGGCCGGGCTGTGGTGGTTTCAGAAGCAGAACGTCCGTCCGTTTGTCGCCGTCACAGACGATGCGCGCTTCTGGCAGGCCAGTCAGATCAATCAGATGCTGCAACCACTGCTGCTGCAATCACCGTCAAACCAAACGGCGCTGTCCGCGGCGAACCACCAGGTAACGCTGCTGCATTTCTGGAACCCCGATTGCCTGTGCAACCAGCTCAGTCAGCGCCATTTCGATGGTCTGATCAGCCAGTTTAAAGCCGATCAATTACGCATTGTTGTGGTTGCCGCACCGGGCACCAGTGATGAGCAGTTGCTGCAGTTCAAGCAACTGAACGGCAGCCGAATGGAGGTTATACGTCAGCCACAAGGCATCGATTTGCCATTGCCCAGCAGCCCGTCGCTGGCCCTGCTAAGCCCACAAGGTGAACTGGGTTACTTTGGCGCTTATGGCTTCGGCGCTCTTTGCACCGTCGCCAATGATGACTTTTTCCCGAATATCGTGCGCGAACTGAGCACAAAAGGTTACGGCCCGTTTGCCAATGTCGCTGGTGATGGCTGTTTCTGCGCCTGGCCACACGCCAGGTCGTCCGCAGAAGAAATAACGGCACGCTAACCGGCGCGCAACTGCCGCCGTATTTTCGCCAGCGAACGTATCAGCTGGCGCTGCTGTAGCTGTGCGCTGCGTGGGTCCGGCGGTGGCTGATAGAGCAACCGGTTAATCTCTGTCGCCAGCCACAGCAGTAAACTTTTCTGTTGTGGGCAATGCTGCGCCAGCCGCTGCAGGTAGTTGGCGGCCGTTTCACCCGGCTGCGGCTCGATACCCAACTTGCGGCCTTTGTCCTGCAATCGCTGCCAGCTGCGCATAAACGGCGACAACGGTGCCGGACGCTGCCGCCACCAGACAATCAGCGAAGCCAGCAGGAAGAAACCGCCAAAGCTGCCGCCCAGCACATATAAGCCCTGCTGGTAATCTTCCAGCCCCAGCCAGCCATTGAGAAAACTCTTCTGCCGCTTGCCGTCATACGACAACACCCACAGTTGCCAGTAATAATTCAGACTGTCCATCTGCAGGCGCAGCTGGTTTAACCAGCTGACGCCTTTAAAGCGATGCGGCGACAGCAGATTATCCTGCAGGAAGGTTCCTTCTTCAGCGACCGCACGTTCCAGCCCAAACTCAATACGCTGCGGCGCAACCGCCGCGGTCGGATCGACCCGTATCCACCCTTGTCCGCTGAGCCACACTTCCGTCCAGGCGTGGGCATCGTACTGACGCACAGTTAAATAACCGTCGGTGGCATTCCATTCACCGCCCTGATAGCCGGACACCACCCGAGCCGGAATCCCTGCGGCACGAGCCAGGAATACAAGCGCACCAGCATAATGAGCACAGAAACCACGGCGCTGATTAAACAGAAAGTCGTCAATCTCCTCGCTGCCCATTACCGGTGGTTTCAGGGTGTAGTAAAAATCCTGCTCACGGAAATGGCGTAACAACCCATTGATGTAAGCGGCATCATCGCCAGCCTCTGCACGGCGCTGCTGCGCCCAGGCCAGCGCCTGCGGATTACGCTCGCGCGGCAGTTGCAGGTTCTGACGCTGCTCAAGTCCGGCCAATCCGTCTTCACTGATGCTGACCGAAGGCCAGGACAGCGCCTGATAACGTTTGCGTTCATGCAGCGGCCGCCTGGCAACCAGACGGTCATCCATGGTCATGCCGGTACGCTCTTCCTGGGCCGACACACCCCGCAGAGCAAACAGCCACTTTTCACCGGTGCTTTCCTGGATGATGTCGTAACGGATAAGCCCTTCTGCCTGCGCCGGGGGTTGCCAGCTTTGCGGATACCACTGCACCTCGGACGTCACGCCACTGGGCTGCCAGCGGCGACCATCGTAGTTATCCAGAATTAACGCACGCCAGTAAAGCTGATCACGGGCCGGTATCTGTCCATCGCTGAACGACACGCGAAAAGCCAGCTCATCAGATTGACTGAGCTCGGCAATATCACCTGGTGCCATTTCTGCCGACAACCCGGTTTTTGCCTTGCCCGATTGCAACGCAATGCTCCACAACGGCGCCAGGCGCGGAAACAGCAGATACAGCACCAGCATCAGCGGCAGCGACATCAACAGAATACCGGCCGCCAGCTTTGCCGCCCGGCGACTGCGCCGTACACTGCCAGCATCGCGGGTAAAACTGTTCTGATGCAACGCAACCAGGGCGCTGGTCAGCAACCATACCGTCAGAATGCCGTATAAACCCGTCAGAAGGCCCTGATCAAACAGAAAGCCGGTACCGAGCAGAAAATACCCCAGAAAAATCACCACATAACCGTCACGGCGACTGCGCATTTCCAGCAGTTTGAGCAGGCAGGCAGCAATCAGAAATGCCGCAGCACTCTCCAGCGTGAAGGTTTTATCAAACGCAACGATCACCGCAGCCGACGCCGCAACAACCGCCACCGCCTTGGCCCAGCGATTGGGGTAGGACAAACGGCCAAGATGGGTCAGGCCGCGCCAGATAAAAACAAACAGCGCCAGCCCCCACATCCATAGCGGCAGATGCTGTGAATGTGGCAACAACGCGGCAACATTACTGCCCAGCAGCCAGAACAAGGCGCTGCGCGGAATCTGCAGATCGGTATTGGAATAACGGTTGGCGCTCATCGCTCACCTCCGTCAAAGCCATGCAGAGCCAGCGCTTCCAGACAGCGATCACGATGGCCATCGCTGTGATCCGGGGCAATGTCTTTACCTGGCAGCCGCAGGCCATAACGCCAGCCGAGCTGATGCGCCTGCAACACCCAGCCACACAACCGCGACAATCTTACTTCGGTTGTCTGCGGTGCCAGCACATCCCAGTCAAGCCAGCAGGTTGCGCCTTCATCATGGTCAAAGTCTTTGCTAACCAGACCTTTGCCGCGGGCCAGCTGTTTCCAGGCTATCTGGCGCATGGAGTCGCCGGGTTGGTAATTACGCAGCCCCTGAAAATCCTGCTGACCGGACACGGTCGACGGTGCGCCAATAAGCTGATCGCCCTGCTCGCCACTGGCAAACACAAAGGGCACGGTTTCTGGTCTGGGGTAAACCAGTGCATTAAAGTCGAGTTTCACCCAGGTCCAGGTATTGAACAGGCCCAGCGGAAAACGCGAATCCAGACGCAGACGTTCGGCCTGCAGCGGGCCACGTTTGGCCGTACGAAAACTCAGTGCCAGCGTGCGGGTTTGCGCGGTATCGACGTCCGTCAGCTGGGACGGATTGTCGGGAAAACCCAGCAACAACGCTTCGTGGTAGCGTTTTTTTGCCGCCGTTAAACGCAGCGGTAATTCAATCACATCACCGGCAAAACAGGGATACGCGCGCCCGGCAGCCAGCGTCAGTCCGGACAGATTGCGAAAGGTAAACATCATCGCCGCCAGCGACACACTGAACAGCCAGAACGTCAGGCCGTAAATCAGGCTGTTCTGGTAGTTAATCGCGGTGAGCAACAACACAATCAACAGCAGCGTGAACAAAAACCCGGTACGCGTCGGCAGGATAAAAATGGATTTATGATTAAGCGTTACCTGAGGCGCGGGCGGAATGCGCCGGTCGAGCCAACGCTTCCAGCGCTCACGCCAGCGCCCGGTCAATGACGTCATACCAGAACCGGCACCGAATTCAGAATACGCTGCGATACGCTGTGTGCCCCGCCATCTGCGGCCTCCGCCAGACGATGATCCACCACTGCGGGTAATACCGCCTGAATATCTTCCGGCAACAAATGCTGACGATTGCCATCCACCAGAGCCCAGGCTTTGGCGCTGCGTAACAGCGCCAGCGCACCACGCGGTGACAGACCATACTGGTAGCCACCTTCGTAGCGGGTAAAGGCGATGATGCGCTGCACATAATCCAGCACACTGGACGAGGCCTGCACGTTATTTACCTGCTGCTGTAATTGTGCCAGTTCCTGCGTGCTCAGCATCGCTTGCAGATTGCTGGCCATGGTACGGCGGTCGCGGCCTTCGAGTAATTCACGCTCGGCTTTTTCGTTCGGGTAGCCCAACTGAATACGCATTAAAAAACGGTCAAGCTGTGATTCCGGCAGTGGAAACGTCCCCGATTGTGATACCGGGTTTTGCGTGGCGATGACAAAAAACGGCAGCGGCAATGGCCGGGTTTCCCCTTCGACCGTTACCTGCCCTTCTTCCATCGCCTCCAGCAGCGCACTTTGTGCCTTAGGCGTTGCCCGGTTAATTTCATCCGCCAGTAACAGCTGGGTAAATACCGGCCCCGGATGAAAACGGAAACGGCCAACATCGGAGCCCGCTTCGCGCTCAAAAATACTGACGCCAAGAATATCAGCCGGTAATAAATCGGAGGTGAACTGAATGCGGTTATATTTCAGCCCTAACACACCCGCTAAAGCATGAGACAACGTGGTTTTTCCCATGCCGGGCAAATCTTCGATCAACAGATGACCACGGGCCAGCAGGCAACTGAGTGCCAGCTTGAGCTGCTCTTCTTTACCAAGAATGACAGCACTGAGCTGCTCCAGCGCACGTTGAATCGGAGTGGTCATGGCGGTTCCTGTTACTGCGATAAATAAAACCCAAGCATAAGTGACTCGCCGTCACAGGGAAATGGGCAGACACTCAGGCTGAGGAAAGAAGCACAGTATCGCGCGTAAAGAATGGTCAGGCCGACCGTAGTGCGGAAAACAGACAAAAAAAAACGGGGACTGCCTGCGCAGCACCCGTTTTCTATATCCATTGTTCAGGTCCGGTCAGAACGGCTATTTATAAAGCATCCAGACCGCGCGCCAGATCACGCTGAATATCATCAATATTCTCCAGACCCACAGCAACACGCAGTAAAGCCTGAGAAATACCGGCCTTCTGCCGCTCTTCTTCACTCAGTCGACCATGCGTGGTAGTGCCCGGATGAGTGATGGTGGTTTTTACATCGCCGAGATTGGCGGTAATAGAAATCATGCGGGTGGCATCCACCACCTGCCAGGCTTCATCACGACCACCGGTCACTTCAAACGATAAAACACCACCAAAACCACTTTGCTGTTTTTTCGCCAGAGCATGGCCCGGATGATTATCCAGACCGCAATAATTCACGGTTTTAACGTTAGGATGCTGTTGCAGCCACTGCGCCAGCTGCAGTGCATTTTCACTGTGGGCTTTCATGCGCAGCGACAGGGTTTCCAGACCTTTGGTAAATACCCAGGCATTAAACGGACTCATGGTCGGACCTGCTGAACGCAGCACACCAATAACAGGTTCAATCAGTTCTGCCGAACCAACAACCGCACCGCCAACACAGCGCCCCTGACCGTCGATGTATTTAGTTGCAGAATGCACCACCAGATCAGCGCCCCACTGCAAGGGTCTTTGCAGGGCCGGAGTACAGAAGCAGTTATCAACTACAAATAAAGCGTTAGCCGCTTTGGCGATTGCAGCAATGCCTTCCAGATCAGCCACGTCATTCAATGGATTGGATGGGGATTCCAGAAAAAATAACCGCGTATTTTCCCGGGTTTTATTTTTCCAGTCATTCAGATCCAGCAAGTCGACATAATCGATCGACACATTAAATTTACGCAGGAATTTTTCGAACAGCATAATGGTGCTGCCGAACACACTGGCCGAACACAAAACGTGATCACCGGCTTTCAGGTGAGCCAGCGCCACGGCATAAATAGCCGCCATACCAGAAGAGGTTGCCGCACAGGCCTCACCGCCTTCCAGTGTCGCCAGACGGTCTTCAAAAGTGCGTACGGTTGGATTGGTGTAACGTGAATACACGTTACCCGCCGATTCACCTGCAAAACGTGCTGCCGCTTCCGCCGCAGAATTAAATACATAACTGCTGGTTGGAAAGATCGCTTCCGAGTGCTCACATTCGGCACTGCGTACCTGACCGGCGCGCACCGCCAGAGTCTCGAAGGCACAGCCTTCGAGATCTGACTGATAACGATCATTAAATTGCGAAAAATCTTTCATATCGCACCTGTTTTTCAGGGCCCTGTTTAAGAATCCAGCCTCAGAATTCAGTTTCAGGGCTCAGGATTCAGTTTCAGGACTCAGTTTCGTTGTGCAGATCAATGGCTACATTAGCCACCGCCGCGCGCTTGCCTTTGCTGGCATCGTTACGCAGCTGTGACAAACGATCGAAGTACGCTTCGTTAATATCGCCGGTTACGTATTCACCGGTAAATACCGAGCAATCGAACGAACGCACTTCGGTTTTACTGCCTTCCAGACAGGCACTGATCAGATCATCCAGATCCTGATACACCAGCCAATCGGCGCCGATTTCTTTGGCAATGTCATCGGTGCTGCGGCCATGGGCGATAAATTCTTCTTTCGCCGGCATATCAATACCGTATACGTTCGGGTAACGCACAGCAGGAGCGGCGGAAGCAAAGTAAACTTTGTTGGCACCGGCTTCACGCGCCATTTCAATAATCTGTTCGCAGGTTGTTCCGCGCACGATGGAATCATCAACCAGCAGCACATTTTTACCGCGGAATTCCAGATCCAGCGCGTTCAGCTTTTGCTTAACCGATTTTTTACGCTGCTGTTGCCCCGGCATAATAAAGGTGCGGCCGATGTAGCGGTTTTTCATAAAACCTTCGCGGTATTTCACGCCCAGTTTATTCGCCAGTTCCAGTGCCGAAGAACGGCTGGTATCCGGAATCGGAATAACCACATCAATATCGTGTTCAGGATGCTCGCGCATGATTTTTTCGGCGAGTTTTTCGCCCATGCGTAAACGCGCTTTATACACCGCAATACCATCAATGATGGAATCCGGGCGGGCAAAATAAACATGTTCAAAAATACAAGGCGTCAGCGAGGTGTTTTCAGCACACTGCTGGGTAAATAACTCGCCCTGTTCGGTAATCACAATAGCTTCGCCCGGAGCAATATCACGCTCCAGCTTAAAGCCCAGCGCATCGAGGGAAACAGACTCAGACGCCACCATATATTCAGGACCCTGATCGGTTTCACGACGGCCAAAAATAGCCGGACGAATACCATTCGGATCACGGAAAGCGACAATACCGTAGCCACTGATCATGGCCACCACAGCATAGCCACCACGGATACGGCGATGTACTTTTTCAACGGCTTTGAAAATAACTTCAGGCGATGGCTGCAGTTGTTTTTGCTCCTGCAACTCGTGAGCAAAAATATTCAGCAGCACTTCAGAATCGGACGTCGTGTTGATATGACGCAGATCTTCACGGTAAATATCTTCCGCCAGCTGCTCGGTATTGGTCAGGTTGCCGTTGTGCGCCAGCGTAATTCCGTAAGGTGAGTTGACATAAAACGGCTGCGCTTCAGCGGAGCTGGAGCTGCCAGCGGTTGGATAACGCACATGGCCGATACCCATATTGCCGGTCAGACGCTGCATGTGACGGGTCCGAAACACGTCGCTGACCAGACCGTTATCCTTACGCAGAAACAGCTTATTCTCAAAGCTAGTAACAATACCGGCAGCGTCCTGACCACGATGTTGCAACACCGTCAGGGCATCATAGATGGCCTGATTAACATGGGTTTTAGCAACGATCCCCACAATTCCGCACATGCGCGTATAACCTCAGCTGAAACTAAAAAACTAATGGGTAAGAGACATCACCTGATCGGCAGCACCCGGCAGCGTTTTACGCGCCCAGTCAGCCAGCGTGGTCAGATGAGGGATAAAGACAGAGTCCTGCCACCAGGCATCCTGGGGCACTAGCGTAAACTGCAGGCCGTACACGATGGCAACCAGCACCACCAGGCCACGGATAAGACCGAACACCATACCGAATACCCGGTCGGTGCCGCCCAGCCCGGTCATGCGCACCATTTCAACCAACAGATGATTGATCATGGCGCCAATGGTGACGGTACCGGCGAATAAAATAACAAAGGCAAGAATCCAGCGCACCGAGTTGGTTTCTACCACGCCGGCCAATAACGTCGCGAGGTTGCCGCTAAACAGACGGGCAATAATAAAGGCTGCAATCCAGCTGGCCAGAGACAGAGCTTCCTTGACGAAGCCACGTTTCAGACTGATCAGACTCGACACCGCCAGTACGGCCAGTATCACCCAATCAATTACCGCCATTGATCGCCCCGGAGCTGGAAATTAGAAAGCGCGCAGTATACCAAAGCGGCTCGCTGAAGAAAGCAGTACTTGGCCTGTGGCGCTGAAGTTACATGCGTTCGGGCTTCGCCAGTCAGGGATAAAACCGGCAAACAAGCATGACTGACTCAGGATTCCGCACGGTAGCGCTTGATATGAATATCCTGTTGCTTCAGCTCTTTGCGCAGTTGTTTCTGCAGGGTTTCAATCTGGCTGCGCTGCAACTCCGGCCCGACGTAAACCCGGGTCAGTTTATCGGTTGTAAATTCCTGGGTATACGCCTTGTAGCCTTTAGCACGTAGCTGATCACGCAAGGCAAAAGCGTTTTTTTGTTCCGAGAAGGCACCGAGCTGCAGCGTCCAGGCATAAGGCAGCTGATTGCTGTCGAGTTCTGTACGGTCGCTTTGCCCACGCGGTGGTGCCGGGTCGTTCTGTTCAACCACGTCCATTTCCGGCAGCGCAATCTGTGCGGCGGCCTCACCGGAGGCCAGCTGCTCTAACTCAATACGCACTTTGCGTTCATCTTCGATGCGCGACCATTCCGGCATATCAGGCATGGGCGGAATATCACTTTGTAACGCCAACTGACTGCGCGAGCCATCCAGCACAATCGGCAAAGCAATGGCAACGGCCACGACCGTAACAAAAGCACCAAGGATGCGTTTTTTCAGATGCTGTTCCATTTATCCTTCCATTAACCGCAGTGTTGCCCGGCCCGTTATCCTGTCTGTTGATTGCGCCATTGCGGCCCCTGCTGTTGCATCCATTCCAGCGCCGCTTCCACGGTATAGAAAGATCCGCACACCAGCCAATGACCACGATCCGGCAATGCATTCAGTGCTGCCGCCACCGAATCGAAGCAATAAACGGCTTTACCGGTTAAAACCTCAGCCCGCTCCAGCAGTTGCTCACCGCGCAGAGCACGAGGCCCTTCCAGACCGGCCAAAAACCAGTGATCCGTTACCGGCAAAGCCTGAACCACCTCATTGACCGGTTTATCGCTCAACATTCCGAGGATAATGCCATCAACGTCTGCCAGCTGCGAGCCGACATAAGCCGCCGCCTGTTCGTTATGCGCCACATCCAGTGTCAGTTGCAGAGCCTGATCACCCGACCCGCGCACATAACGCTGCAATCGTCCGGCAACCTGCAACTCGCTGATAACCTGCGCCACCACCGCCTGAGCTGGCAAACGACCGAGCAAGGCCAGCGTCTGCACCGCCGTCGCCACGTTGTGATAAGGAATATTCGCGGCCGGCAATAGCCAGGATTGTTGCTCATCATTCAGCACAAAACGCAGCGCCAGACCCTGTGGTGTTGGCTCTATAAAAAAGTCTTGGTCGCGACAGAGCCACTGCGCGCCAATATTTTCAGCCGTGGCTCTGGCCGATAATGGCGGATTAGGCTGACCGCATACCAACGCCTTACCAGCTCGGGCAATACTGACTTTTTCATACGCAATCTGTTCAACCGTATCACCCAGCCAGGCCTGATGATCAAGGCCGATACTGGTCACCACGGAAATATCCGGATCAACCATATTAACCGCATCCAGACGCCCGCCCAGACCAATTTCCAGCACACAGGCATCGACCTGTTGCTGCTGAAACCAGTTCAGCGCGGCCAGCGTACCGAACTCAAAATAGGTCAGACTGGTATCACCGCGAACAGCCTCCACCGCGCGGAAACTGGCGCACAGATCGTCATCCGATACCTCTGCGCCATTGAGCATCACGCGCTCGTTGTAACGGCGGATATGCGGCGATGAATATACCCCGACATTCAGTCCCTGCTCGCGCAGCAAAGCGGCCAGCAATGCCGAGGTTGTGCCCTTACCATTGGTGCCGCCAACCAGAATCACCAGCGGCGCCGGGCGCAGGCAGCCAAGTCGCTCACCCACCGCCAGTACCCGCGCAAGACCCAGATCGATCTCGCTCGGGTGCATGGATTCCAGTCGCTGCAACCACTGCTCAAGGCCGGCGGTCTGAACATCAAAGCTCATACGTTCAGGCATCCAGCGCCGTGCGCATACTGCCAACCAGAGCGGATACCGCATCCTGCGCCGCTTTGGCGTTATCAGCGTTAGCCGCAATCAGGTTAACGATGGCAGAACCGACAATCACGCCATCACAGACCTTACTGACGGCCGCTGCGGTTTCGCCGGTATTGATACCGAAACCCACGCCAACCGGGATAGAAACATGCTTGCGGATACGTTCCAGATTGCGCGCAACGTCATCGACATCCAGCGCTTTAGAACCGGTTACACCTTTCAGCGATACGTAGTAGACATAGCCGCTGCCGGCATGGCCGATACGTTCAATGCGCTCGTCTTTGGTGGTTGGTGCGATCAGGTAGATCATGTCGAGATCGCGGGATTTGAAAAATCCTTCGACATCCACCGCTTCTTCCGGTGGCAGATCAACCATCAGTACACCATCAACACCGGCTTCAACCGCAGCGGCGGCAAAGGTTTCGTAGCCCATGCGCTCAACCGGATTCAGATAGCCCATCAGCACAATGGGTGTGCTGCTGTTGGTTGTACGGAATTCAGCCACCATCGCCAGCACATCGTGCAGTGAGGTGTTGTGCGCCAGCGCGCGTTCACAGGCCAGCTGAATGGTCGGGCCATCCGCCATCGGATCGGAAAACGGCACACCCAGTTCAATGATGTCGGCACCGGCATTAACCAGTGCGTGCATCATAGGTACGGTTGCGTCTTTCTGTGGGTCGCCAGCGGTAATATAGGGAATCAGCGCTTTTTTACCCTGAGCTTCCAGGCTGGCAAATGCATTTTTAATACGGGACATCTCAGTCTCCTGAATTCTGCTTAACCTCAGCGGACATCTCCGCTGAGCGATAAAATTGTTTTTTCTTGGTCTTCTGGCTACTGCACCCCAGAGGCACGGAGCGTTATGAGCGATGAAGATACAAAGCAAGAAACAGCGAAAGAGCGGAGTGTAGATCTCCTACATGAGCATCTTGAGCTGTTTCTTAACGCCGTAACTTCGAGCGCAATAGCACCGAGCGGCTTAAGCGGTGACACCATCCAGCGTGGCAATGGTATGAATATCTTTGTCACCACGACCCGACAGGTTAACGACAATCACCTGATCCGGCTTCATGCTCGCCGCCAGCTTCATGGCATAAGCGATTGCATGAGAAGACTCCAGTGCCGGCATAATACCTTCCAGCTGAGTCAGCTTATGGAAAGCATCCAGCGCTTCGTCATCGGTGGCAGCCACATACTGGGCACGACCCACGTCTTTCAACCAGCTGTGCTCAGGCCCAACGCCGGGATAATCCAGACCTGCGGAGATAGAATGCGTACCCATAATCTGGCCGTTTTCATCTTCCATCAGGTAAGTACGGTTACCGTGCAGTACGCCAGGACGACCTTTGCTTAACGGTGCGGCATGGTCATTACCATCCAGCCCGAGACCACCGGCTTCAACACCGTACATCGCCACTTCAGGGTATTTAATATAAGGGTGGAACAGCCCAATAGCGTTAGACCCCCCGCCCACACAGGCAACCAGCGCATCCGGCTGACGGCCGAACTGCTCAACACTCTGACGCTGAACCTCGCGGCCGATCACGCTCTGGAAATCGCGCACCAGCATCGGGTACGGGTGCGGACCCGCAGCGGTACCAATGATGTAGAACGTATCATCGACGTGGGTTACCCAGTGACGCATGGCTTCGTTCATGGCGTCTTTCAGGGTTTTGGTGCCGGATTCAACCGCTTCGACTTCGGCGCCTAAAAGCTTCATGCGGTAAACGTTCAGCTTCTGACGCTCAACGTCGGTCGAACCCATAAAGACTTTGCATTCCAGGCCAAAGCGCGCAGCAACCGTTGCCGACGCAACGCCGTGCTGACCAGCACCGGTTTCGGCAATGATTTTCTTTTTGCCCATAAACTTGGCCAGCAACGCCTGACCAATGGTGTTATTGATCTTGTGCGCACCGGTGTGGTTCAGGTCTTCACGCTTCAGATAGATCTGCGCACCACCACAGTGAGCAGTCAGGCGCTCAGCCAGGTACAGCGGCGACGGTCGGCCGACGTAATGGGCCAGGTCTTTATCAAATGCCGCTTGAAAGTCAGCATCATCACGCAGTTTTTTATAGGTTGTTTCCAGTTCATCCAGCGCTGCACTCAGCGTCTCGGAAACAAAGCGGCCGCCATGAATACCAAAATGGCCGCGTGCATCAGGCAGGTCGAGATCAAAAGGTTTGTTGGTCGACACAGTACACCTCATTAACAAATGCAGTAATTTTGCCGTGATCTTTGACGCCCTTAGCTGCCTCAACCCCGCCACTGACATCCACAGCAAAGGGAGCCAGCTGGCGAATTGCAAGGCCAACATTTTCGGGGGTCAGACCACCGGCAAGAATAATAGGTTTGGTTTGCTGCTCGGGCACCAGCGCCCAATCAAAGGTTTCGCCGGTACCACCGGGAACACCCGGTTTATAGCTGTCTAGCAGAATTGCCAGTGCGCCTGGGAAGCGCAGGCACGCCTCCACCACATCCGACGCTTGCCGGACACGGAGGGCTTTGATGTAGGGACGATTGAATTGACTGCAGAAGTCATGTTCTTCATCACCGTGGAATTGAAGTAAATCGATTCTAACGCTATCCAGAACCTTTTGCACCTCAGAGACATCCGGATTTACAAACAAAGCCGTCACGCTAACAAAAGCCGGAACTGCAGCAACAAGGGCCTGAGCCATGGCGATGTCGACGGCGCGTGGACTCGGCGCATAAAACACCAGACCGACGGCATCCGCACCAGCGGCCACAGCCGCCGCCGCGTCTTCAGCACGGGTCAGCCCACAGATTTTGATTCGGGTACGACGATAAGAGGCAGACATAACAACTTCCGGACGAGAAAGCCGGCATGATAGCAAGGCCGTCGCCGACATTCACCAAGGCCCCCCGGCATCAGAACGCAGAAGAAGTAAGACTCAGCACCGGCTCCAGTAACACCGGCCCATAAGGTTTGCAGGGGATATCAAACTGCTCGGGGTAATCAACACCAACAAAGTACAGACCTTCACCGGGTGCCGTAACACCGGCTTGCCTGCGGTCACGGGTGGCCAGTACTTCAGCCATCCACTCCACTGGCTTATGCCCTTCTCCGATCGGCAGCAACACACCAACGATGTTGCGCACCATGTGGTAAAGAAACGCACTGGATTCCAGCTCAAGCATGATGACATTACCCCAGCGCTTCACCTGAATGTGATGCATGGTTTTAACCGGGGATTTAGCCTGACAGTCTTTGGCGCGGAAGGCAGAAAAGTCATGCTCACCGATTAACGCCTGCGCCGCATCATGCATCCGCTGCGCATCCAGAGGATAGCGCCACCAGGTAAGCTGATCGTGCTGCAGCGCCTGCTTGGTCGGAGAGTTATTGATCAGGTAACGATAACGCCGCGCGCGCGCTTTGAAACGGGCATGAAACTCAGCGTCAATAGGCGACACCCACTGCAGCGCAACCCCATCCGGCAGATTGGTATTCACCCCCATCAGCCAGCTGTATTCCGTTCGTACCGCATGACTGTCGAAATGAATAACCTGCCGAGTAGCGTGCACACCGGCATCAGTGCGACCCGCACAGGCTATCTCAACAGGATGGTTAGCTACTTTTGAAATGGCCGCTTCGAGAGCGGCCTGAATGGTAGGTTCGTTATGGTGTTTCTGCTTCTGCCAACCGTGGAAACAAGCACCGTTGTATTCCACGATGGCAGCATAACGCTGCACACCGGAGGTAAATCCAGACATTAAAAGACTCTATCAGGCCAGATTATCCATCAGACCGCGGGCATCCGCTTTCTGTTGATCCGAACCTTCCTGAACCACTTCCTGCAGCAATTCACGGGCACCATCAAAGTCTTCCATATCGATGTAAGCGCGAGCCAGATCCAGTTTGGTTGCACATTCATCGGTACCTGCCAGGAAGTCGAACTCATCATCCGCAGCTGCCAGTTCATCGAGATCGATATCGCTGCCAGCACTGACATCCAGATCATCCGGAATGCTTGGATCAACACGCTCATCAAGCTGTTCATTCACAACCGGCACATCATCGGTATCGAAGCCGCTCAGCGCAGAACCTTCGAGTTCAGAATGTTCGAGCTCTGAGTCCAGCTCAGCCAGATCAGACGAGAAATCCATAACATCGTCTTCAGTCTCTGCCGTTTCAGCCGCCAGGGCTGTCAGATCATCGTCCGACTCACTGCTGTCAAACGAGAAGTCTTCATCGTCTGCGTCATCAGTCGAAGGTGATGCTGTCATGGCATCCAACTCTTGCTCCAGTGCCTTCAGGTCATCGTCACCTTCAGCCTGAGCAAAACCGGTGTTCTCTTCCATATCGAATGACAGATCAGACAACTCACCAGTGCCTGCAGCATCACCATCGAGCAGGCTTTCCAGATCAGAAAGATCAGAATCAGCGGCCGCTACCGGCGCTTCACTTTCGAAATCCAGACCGAAATCGTCATCTGCCGCTGCTTCCGGTGCAGACTGAAGATCAGCAACCTCTTCAGCTTCAGACAGCGAACCAAGGTCAAATTCCAGTGCATTATCATCCTCAGCGCTAACAGCAGGCTGTGGTGCAGGCTCGGCAGCAACAGGTGCTTCTGGTTCAAAATCACCCAGGTCGAAATCGAGGGTATCGTTATCAGCAGCAGATTCTGCACCGATATCAAATTCGTCATCACCGTCTGCCGCATCATTCAGATCAGCAGCCAATTCCGGCACAGAGTCATCCAGATCAAACTCCAGTCCATCATCCAGATCCAGAGTAGGCACTTCTTCCAGACCGGATTCAGAATCACCGAGATCCAGAACCGCAGCATTATCTTCTTCTGCCATGTCTTCAGACAGGTCTAATGCATCACCGAAATCCAGCGCATCGGCAAAGTCATCACCCATGGATTCATCCAGAGCCGGAATATCATCATCAAGGGACAAACCCGCCGCAGCATCCGCCGCAAAGGCACCGGCAACGGCTGCTGGGGCCATAGGTGAAGATAAACGATTGCGCAACTGTTCAGCCTGCTGAGATGCCGCACGGTCGCCCAATTGATTCAGACCCGCTTCAGCAGCCGCAAAGGCTTCCGCTTCGTCCATTTCGACATAGACTTCAAGCAATTTCAGACGCAGATCAGAGCGGCTTGGTTCTTTCTCGATGGCGTCAGACAGCAGATCAACCGCCTGCTCAAACTTGCCATAAGCGATATAGATGTCGGATTCGCTGATAACATCTTCAGTTTGCGCAACAGTCTCAAACTGATCCTCATGATGATCGGCATCATCCATACCCAGATCGAGATCAACATCCGCATGCTCATCGTCAAGATCAACATCCGCAGACGACAGCTCGTCATCATCAAAGTCGAAATCGTCGAGGTTTGACGGTTCGGCGTCGGCATCGACAAACGCCAGCTCTTCATCGGTAAATTCTTCTTCCTGCTGCTTCGCAGCTTTACGCTGTTTCAGGCTACGGGCGATCAACAGACCCAACAGCACCAGAACACCAAATCCAGCCAGTGGATACTGAGGATTGCTGATCATCTCATCCAGCAGCGTTGGCTGCGGACGTTGCTGTTCTTCCTGCTGCGCCAGCATGGCGGCAATACGCTCACGACGGGCTTTTTCTTCCGCCGCTTTAGAAGCATCAACATCCGCTGCAGGCTCAGTCTCTGCGACTGCATCGGCAGGCTGGGCATAATTAAAGTCTACCGACTCCTCGCCCTGCACTGCTTCGGACTCTGCAGCCTGAGTGGTTTCTGTTGCAGTCTCGCTGACACCGGCTTCGGCAACAGGCGTTACCGCAGCATCGTCTGCGACCGGCTCAGCGGATTGCTCTGCGCCACCGACCTGCATAGTCGCCAGCTGATCATCCTTCAGCGAAATCAAACGCTGCAGGGTATTAATTTGCTCTTCCAGAGATTCCAGACGCTCACGCAATTCCTGATTGTCGCGACGGCTTTTATCAACGTTTTCCAGTGCGATGGCCAGATCGTTTTCCAGCTCCTGCTGACGACCATTACCGGCACCCTGATTGGCATCACCACTGGCCCCGGCAGACTCTGCGTTATCGCTTTTGGCTGACAGCAGGCGAACTTCACCGCCATCTTTTGCTGCAGCCGCCGCCGTTGCAGTACCCGCGCGACCTGTTGCATCGATTTGTGCTGCGCCAGTGTTTACCGCACGATTCTGGCGATCAACCTCAGCAACTGCCTGGCCGAAAGACACACGTTTAATGGCATCAGCATCGGGAATACGCAACACCTGATGAGTTTTCAGGCGGTTAATATTACCGGCGATAAAAGCATTCGGATTTTCATTCTGAATAGCGACCATCATCTGCTGCGCAGTAACGCCACTGGCAGGACGGGTCTGCAGGGCAATTTCCCACAGCGTGTCATTCGGCTGCACTTTATAAGTGCCCGGTGCCGCAGGCTCGCTGTCCCAGCGATTCACAGCAACAGGCTGTGCCGGGGCGGCAATGGTGGTCGTTTCAGTTGCAGCGACAACAGCGCTCTGACCTGCAGGCGTTGTGACCAGCGGCTGAATAGACTCTTCCTGGAACGTTGGCGGATCAAGCAGCAACGTGTACTCACGCAGTACACGACCGGATGGCCAGTTCAGTTCAACCAGAAAGTTAAGAAAAGGTTCGTTAACCGGCTCACGCGAGGTAAGAACCACACGATCACCTTCAACTTTGAATGTGATTTTGGTCAGGAAATATAAACGGTCCACACCTGCACGTTCAAAGTCGTTGGACGAGGCAAGAGCCGGCTTAATTTCCCATTGCGATAAACCATCGGTTTCAACCAGCTCGATCTCTGCCTGCAGAGGCTGATTCAGTGCCGACTTGAGAGTCAGTTCCCCCAAACCCAACGCCAGTAGCTGAGATGAGGCAGTCAATCCCCCGACCAGCATTAAGGTGTTCGCAAGTAGGCGCTTCATTGGTGCTTCCTTGTTGTCATACGGCGATTATTCGCCCCGTATAGTATCGAAAAACAATTTCGTCGAGATATTCCTGACCCAGCTTACTTATAGATTCCGTTCATAAGCGGCGTAAGTATCAAATATAAAACGGGATTACGCAATCTTTTGGCCTCTGGCACCAAAACAAATACGATAGGAAAGAAAGAGTTAGGTCACACTTTGGAGAAAATAAATGAAAAAACGGGGCCAGAGCCCCGTTTCTAATCGGCCAAATCAGGCATTCTTCAACAAAATGCGCAACATTCTGCGCAGTGGCTCAGCCGCGCCCCACAGCAACTGATCGCCCACGGTAAAGGCTGAAATGTACTCAGGCCCTATGGTCAGCTTGCGGATACGGCCGACCGGAATACTCAGCGTACCGGTCACTTTGGCTGGCGTAAGCTCCTGCATACTGGCATCACGCTCGTTCGGAATCACTTTAACCCAATCGTTATGGGCCGCCAGAATCTGTTCGATTTCAGCAACAGGCAAATCCTGCTTCAGTTTGATGGTGATCGCCTGACTGTGACAACGCATCGCACCGACACGCACGCAGAGACCATCAACCGGAACCGGCGCAGCCGATGTACCCATAATCTTGTTGGCTTCAACCTGAGCCTTCCATTCTTCACGACTCTGACCCGTGGCCAGCTGCGAATCAATGTAAGGAATCAGACTGCCGGCCAGTGGCGCACCAAACTGGGCTTTCGGATAGTCATCACTGCGGATGAATTCAGCAACCTGCTGGTCAATCTCCAGGATGGCGGAAGCCGGATTATCCAGTTTATCTTTCACGTTAGCGTGAATGGCACCCATCTGACTGATCAGCTCACGCATATTCTGCGCACCGGCACCGGATGCTGCCTGATAGGTCTGCGGAGCAACCCACTCCACCAGCCCTTTTTCAAACAGACCACCCAACGCCAACAGCATCAGACTGACGGTACAGTTACCGCCAACATAGGTCTTGATGCCTGTTTTAATGCCGTTTTCGATCACGTTCAGGTTAACCGGGTCGAGTACAATAATAGCGTCGTCCGCCATACGCAGTGAAGACGCAGCATCAATCCAGTAACCATTCCAGCCCGCAGCACGCAGCTTTGGATAAACTTCTTTGGTGTAATCACCCCCCTGACAGGTAATGATTACTTCCAGTGCCTTTAAGGCCTCAATATCGAATGCGTCTTCGAGCAAACCGCAATCTTTTCCGCCAAATTGCGGCGCGGCCTGCCCTTTTTGCGAGGTGGTAAAAAACACCGGCTGAATCAGATCGAAGTCACCTTCTTCCTGCATACGTTGCATCAGCACAGATCCCACCATGCCGCGCCAGCCTACCAAACCTACTTTTTGCAAAGCCATTTTTAAACCTCTTGCAGGGCAGCTACGACTGCCTCACCCATTTCTTTAGTACTTACTTTGGTCATACCCGCGGAGAAGATGTCGCTGGTACGCAGACCTTTATCGAGTACTTTACTCACTGCCAGTTCAATCGCATCGGCCGCTGCGGCCTGATCGAGAGAATAACGCAGCATCATTGCCGCCGACAAAATGGTTGCCAGCGGATTCGCAATCCCCTGACCGGCGATATCCGGAGCAGAACCATGACAAGGCTCATACATACCCTTGTTGTTCTTATCCAGAGACGCCGATGGCAACATGCCAATCGAACCGGTCAGCATTGCGGCGGCATCCGACAGAATATCACCAAACATGTTGCCAGTGACCATCACATCAAACTGCTTTGGTGCGCGCACCAGCTGCATGGCAGCATTATCGACGTACATATGTGACAGCTCGACATCCGGGTAGTCTTTTGCCACTTCGTTCATGATTTCGCGCCACAGCACCGTCACTTCCAGCACGTTGGCTTTATCCACAGAGCACAGTTTTTTACCGCGTTTCTGCGCGGATTCAAACGCAACCTTGGCGATACGACGAATCTCAGACTCGTTGTAAACGTAAGTGTTGTAGCCTTCGCGCTCGCCGTTTTCCAGCGTACGGATGCCGCGCGGCTTACCGAAATAAATACCACCGGTCAGTTCGCGTACGATCAGAATATCCAGACCAGAAACCACTTCAGGTTTCAGGCTCGAAGCATCCGCCAGTTGTGGATACAGAATGGCCGGACGCAGATTGCCGAATAATTCCAGACCAGAGCGCAGACCAAGCAGGCCTTTTTCCGGACGCAGTTCGCGGTCTTCCAGGTTATCCCACTTAGGGCCACCCACCGCCCCCAGTAAAATCGCATCCGCAGCACGGGCTTTATCCATGGTTACGTCAGGCAGCGGCGTGCCAAACTCATCATAAGCCGCACCACCCACCAGCGCGTGCTCCATATTCAGATCAAGGGCAAAGCGTTGATTAACAACGTCCAGCACCTTAACGGCTTCGGCAACGATTTCAGGACCAATGCCATCACCCGGCAAAATCAGAATGTTTTTAGACATGTTTAAATTCTCAATAAAAATAACCGGAAGCGCGCGTCCGGCTGAAAAGTATTCTCAGCGCATCAGTTCAGACAGATACGCTGCTGGATTCAGGAAAAAAGCCAGGGCGACTGTTGGCGGCGATTCGCTTCATAAGCGCGGATATCATCCGCATCCTGCAAGGTCAGGCCAATGTCATCCAGACCATTGAGCAGGCAGTGTTTACGGAACGCATCCACCTCAAACGGGATTTCTTCGCCATCCGGGGTAATCACTTTCTGCTGCGCCAGATCGATGGTCAGCTCATAACCTTCATTCGCCGCGACAGCTTTGAATAAACGGTCGACCGTTGCGTCATCAAGCACGATCGGCAACAGGCCGTTCTTAAAGCTGTTGTTAAAGAAAATATCGGCATAGCTCGGTGCAATGATCGCACGGAAACCGAAATCTTCCAGCGCCCACGGCGCATGTTCACGGCTGGAACCGCAACCAAAGTTTTCCCGCGCCAGCAGCACAGACGCACCCTGATAACGCGGCTGGTTAAGTACGAAGTCCGGATTCAGCGGACGTCCGGAGTTATCCGCATCCGGCTGACCTTCGTCCAGATAGCGCAGCTCATCAAACAGATTCGGGCCAAAGCCACTGCGTTTGATGGATTTCAGAAACTGCTTGGGAATGATCATATCGGTATCGATATTGGCACGATCCATCGGGGCAGCAATACCCTTGTGTACGGTAAATGGTTTCATCTTCGCTCCCCTTAAAACTCACGCACATCAACAAAGTGACCGGCAATTGCCGCTGCTGCCGCCATCGCCGGACTCACCAGGTGAGTACGACCGCCATACCCCTGACGACCCTCGAAGTTACGGTTAGACGTCGACGCACAATGTTCGCCGCTACCCAGCTTGTCGGCATTCATTGCCAGACACATAGAACAGCCTGGCTCACGCCATTCAAAACCGGCTTCAACAAAGATTTTATCCAGCCCTTCCGCTTCCGCTTGTGCTTTCACCAGACCGGAGCCCGGAACGACCAGAGCCTGCTTCACACTGCCCGCCACCTTACGCCCCCTGGCGACATCAGCCGCAGCACGCAAATCTTCGATACGGGAGTTGGTGCAGGAGCCGATAAACACACGATCTAATTGGATATCGGTGATTTTCTGCCCTGGCTTCAGACCCATGTACTGATAAGCACGCTCAAAACCTGAGCGTTCAACTTCATCGGCGGCATCATCCAGCGTTGGCACAGTACCGTCGATGGTGGTCACCATTTCCGGCGACGTACCCCAGGTAACCTGTGGTTTGATGTCTTCCGCACGGATTTCGACCACTTTGTCGAATACCGCATCCTCGTCGGACACCAGATCCTTCCAGACGGCCAGCGCCTGCTCCCACTGATCGGCTTTGGGTGCGTAAGGACGGCCTTTTACGTATTCAGCCGTGATGTCATCAAAGCCCACCATGCCAACACGGGCACCAGCTTCAATGGCCATGTTGCACATGGTCATGCGCGCTTCCATGCTCAGTGAACGGATCGCCGAACCACCGAATTCCATCGCACAGCCATTACCACCGGCGGTACCGATAACACCAATGATATGCAGGACCACGTCTTTACCGGTGATACCGGCACCGAGGTCGCCCTCCACTTTAATCAGCAGGTTTTTCATCTTGCGCTGAATCAGACACTGGGTTGCCAGTACGTGCTCCACTTCAGAGGTACCAATGCCATGCGCAAGCGCGGCAAACGCTCCGTGCGTAGCGGTATGAGAGTCGCCACACACCACCGTCATGCCCGGCAACGTTGCGCCCTGCTCCGGCCCAACTACGTGCACGATGCCCTGACGTTTGTCCTGCATTTTGAATTCAGTGATACCAAACTCATCGCAGTTTTCATCCAGCGTCCTTACCTGAATACGTGATACCGGATCCTGAATGCCGTCGATGCCCGATTCACGCTCAACCGGCGTGGTCGGCACGTTGTGATCCGGCGTTGCCAGGTTGGCATCCAGTCGCCACGGCTTACGTCCGGCAATGCGCAGACCTTCGAAGGCCTGCGGTGACGTTACTTCGTGCAGCAACTGACGGTCGATATAAATTAACGCGGTGCCGTCATCACGTTCTTTAACAACGTGCTGCTCCCACAATTTGTCATACAGGGTTTTCCCAGCCATCGGGATGTCCTCTCTCATCAGGGATGTTTTTGGTATTGCCTAAGGATACGCCTTCTGTTAAACAACTCAAATTCATATTATTTCTAGTTTGAATTCCTTTTAGGAATGCAAACCGATAACCCCCAGAACATGATCAGGACTTTATTGATGGATACTCAGGCACTCAAAGCCTTTCTTGCCGTCGCCGAGCAGCGCTCGTTTTCGCTGGCGGCCGAGCAACTGCACCTGACTCAATCGGCGGTCAGTAAACGCATTCAGCTGCTTGAACAACAACTGGGCAGTGCATTATTCGATCGCCATAACCGCACCATCAGCCTGACCGAAGCCGGCCATGCCCTGCAGCCTAAAGCCCGGCAAATTCTGGACCTGGTGGCCGACACCGAACTGCGGCTGATGAATCTGGGGGGAGAAGTCAGCGGTGTGCTGTCATTGGCGACCAGCCACCACATTGGTCTGCACCGGTTGCCGCCAGTGTTACGCCAGTTTGTCAGCCGCTATCCGTCTGCTCAGTTGAATCTGAGTTTTATGGGCTCAGAACGTGCGTACCATGCAGTAAACCTGCGCCAGGTCGAACTGGCCCTGACCACTCTGGAACCCAGCAGCGAGCAAGTGCCGGACGGCATTGAAGCGCTGCCTCTGTGGCAGGATGAGATGGTCTGCGTCTGCGCGCCGGATCATCCGCTGGCAACTATTGCACAGCTAAGCCTGCAGGATCTGGCACAGGCTCCGGCAATTTTACCGGAGCCGGATACCATTACCTTCCAGCTGCTGGAGCGGGTCTTCCGTCAGGCCGGTCTCAGCCTGCATGCACCGATGCCCACCAACTATCTGGAAACGATCAAAATGATGGTGTCGGTTGGCATGGGCTGGAGTCTGCTGCCGCACAGCATGCTCGACGAACAGTTAGTACGCCTGCCCTGGCCATCCACCCCGATACGTCGCCAACTGGGATTAATTCATTTGCGTCACCGCACCCTCAGTAATGCCGCCCGCGCGTTGATCGATATATTACAGGCACCGGGAGAAAACCAACCTGCCATTGCCGCTCATTAAACTCAAAACAAGATGACACAAAACAAGACCACACGGGGCGTGAAGCGTTAGTGTTAAGGTATTCCACTGCCGGATGAACAATTTTAAGGAGAAGGCCATGCTGGACATCAATCATATTCTGGTCGTACTGGATAGCGAACATCCGGAACAGATCGCCCTTGATCGCGCACTGTGGTTGGCGCGCTCGCTGGAAGCTGACCTTACCCTGCTGACCAACACTTACGAAGCCTACTGCGAAGACGACTCTTCTCTGGATCAGGAAACCCGTACAAGGGTTAAACAGGCACTCGTTGATAAATCTGAAAAATGGCTCAACAGTTTCCTGCCTGAAGGGGAAAACAGCATCAACATCAGCGCTGAAGTGCATTGGCAAAAACACCTGCACGATGCCGTTATCGAATCCATGCGTCATAAAGATTTTGACCTGGTGATTAAGGGCACTCAGCCACACAGCCTGCTTGACCGCATTTTCACCCATACCGACTGGAATCTGCTGCGCCACTGCCCAGCTCCGGTGATGCTGGTGAAATCCGCTAAACTCTGGACACATAACCGCGTACTGGCTTCGGTAGACGCCACCTCCGGTGACACCGGCCATCAGATTATCAACGATAATATTCTGTCGTTTGCCGAGCATTTATCAGATCACTTTGATACCGACCTGCATCTGGCCAATTCTTACCCACTGGTTGCAGTGGCCTTTGCCATGGTGCCGGAAGTGACCGCGCCGGACGACATCCAGAAATACATCACCGAACAACACGAAGAAGCCTGTGCGGCACTGGCACGTAAATACAATATTCAGCCTGATCATGTGCATATTGGCGAAGGTGACGCCGATACCGTCATCGCCGGTATTGCCAAGGATATTGATGCCGACGTTGTCGTCGTGGGTACCGTTGGCCGCGAAGGTATCGCCGGCGTCCTGATCGGAAATACCGCCGAATTATTGGTCGATAAAGTCGCCTGTGACGTAATTGTCATAAAACCATCCGATGGTGTTAAACCTGACGCTGACTAAGGAATCAATGATGAGTGCTGATCTGATCAGGGAAGAGATATTAACGGCCACCGCCAACCATCCGCACATGCGCCGCTTATTTGAGCGGTCGCTGCTGCGCCCGGCATTACCAACCGCCGTCGTGCATCCGGTAACAGAAGACTCGTTAAGCGGAGCGCTCGCCGCTCACCGGCTGGGCATGATGAACGCGATTCTGGTCGGACCGGAGCATAAAATCCGCGAATGTGCGGCCCAGTGCGACATCGACCTGAGTGATATTGATATCCGCAACACCGAACACAGCCATGAAGCGGCCGAGTTAGCCGTCAGCCTGGTGCGCAGTGGTGAAGTCCGCGCGCTGATGAAAGGCAGCCTATCGACCGACGAATTATTAGGAGCGGTATTGCATAAAACCAATGGCATCCGCACCGAGCGCCGGATCAGCCACGTGTATTATCTGGACGTACCCTCTTACCCCAAAGCGCTGTTTATGAGCGACGCGGCCATTAATATTCATCCGGATTTGCGTGTTAAAAAAGACATTGTGTGCAACGCCATACAACTGGCGCAGGCCATGGGCGTCAGTCTGCCCAAAGTCGCGATTTTAAGCGCCGTCGAAAAAATCAATCCGGACATCCCCAGCACCATTGACGCCGCAGCCTTATGCAAAATGGCCGACCGCAAACAAATTACCGGCGGTTTATTAGACGGACCACTGGCGTTCGACAATGCCATTAATCTGGAAGCGGCGAACAGCAAGGGCATTGACTCTCCGGTTGCTGGCGACGCCGACATTCTGATTGCACCCGATCTGGAGTCTGGCAACATTCTGGCCAAACAATTGATTTATTTAGGCGGTGCTCAGGCAGCCGGTATTTTAATGGGCGCACGGGTTCCCATTATGCTGACCAGCCGTGCAGAGAAAATGGCTGGCCGCTTATTATCCTGCGCTCTTGCCCAGGCTGCAGCGCTGCCTTTAGTATAGCCACAACGCTATACTGCGGGCAACTCAACAGGTTGTATTCAATGAAAACACTTTTGATGGTTGCCCACACGCCCTCACCCAACACGGTGCGACTACTGCAGGCCTGCGAAGCAGGCTTTAAAGCTGCAGAAACAGAGAACAGCCAATTAATCGTGCGCACTGCGTTTCAGGCCGACGCATCGGACACACTACAGGCCGATGCCATTATTTTAATTACGCCGGAAAATCTCGGTTACATGAGCGGCGCATTAAAAGATTATTTCGACCGGGTGTACTACCCCTGCCTGGAGCAGACTCAGGGTAAACCCTGTGCCGCAATCATTCGTGCCGGCCATGACGGTACGGGCACAAAGCGAGCATTAGAAACCATTACAACCGGCTTACGCTGGCGCTGGGTTCAGGAGCCTCTGATTTTACGTGGCGACTGGCAGGAAGATTTTTTGCAGCAATGCGAAGAATTATGCGGCGCAATGGCCGCAGGGACAGACAGCGGTATTATCTGAAAAATTACTACTAACGCAGGGCAATCATCTGCGGCTCTTGGTTATAATTTTCCACAAATTGTACGAAGTCTGCGGCCGCCATGGGTTTGGCAACATAAAAACCCTGCAGCGTATCACAATGCTGTTCGAGCAAAATCTGCCATTGGTTAGCGGTTTCCACACCTTCAGCAACCACTTCAAGATGCAGCCGCTTACCCATCGCAATCACAGCACTGGTCAGTGCACGATCATGTAAATCAGTGGCAATCTGATCAACAAATGAACGATCTATTTTAATTTCTGTGACCGGTAATTTATGAATATAAGACAGCGAAGAATAGCCGGTGCCAAAATCATCCACCGACACACCCACGCCTAATTCGCGCAGTTGAGATACCTGTTGCGCTGCCCGTTCAAAATCATTTAATACCGCGGTTTCTGTAATCTCCAGAACCAACTGCTGCGGCTCCAGATCGTAACGCCGGATTAATTCTGTTACTTCAGCGATCATGGCCGGGTCAAGTAAATGCTCCGGCGATAAATTAATCGATATGCGCAACGGACGGGAAAACTGCCGGGAAATATCATGAATAAAAGCGCAGGCCTCGGCCATAACAAACCGGTCAATCTGGCGCACAGCACCAATGGCTTCCGCGACCGGAATAAATTCTGCCGGACTGACATTACCTAACGCAGCATTGTTCCAGCGCACCAACGCTTCTGCACCAATCAGAGCGCCGCTGCGGCAATCAATTTGCGGCTGATAATGCACCTGCATTTCGTTACGCTGCCAGCAACCATCCAACTGGCGCTCCAGTTCTTTGCTGCGGCGACTGACAGCGGCGATATCATCGGAATAATGAACGATGCAATTACGGCCGTCGCCTTTCGCCTGATATAAAGCGGCATTGGCTTTACCCAGCAAGTCATTAGGGTCAATGGCATCACGAGGAAAATTCGCCACACCGATACTGGCTGAAACCGAAACAATCCGGTTCTGAATTTCAAATTCTTCTTCCAGTGCTGCTTTAACCGCCTGAGTCAGAACATCCCAGCCACGGAAGCTCAGCTCGTTACGGAATACGACCAGAAATTCGTCTCCGCCTTGTCGCGCCAGCCAGTCACCCGGCGACAAAATACTTTGCAGACGCTGCGGTACCAGTTTTAACAGCGCATCGCCAATGGCATGGCCATGCTGATCATTAATGCGGTTAAAGTAATCCAGGTCGATAATCAACAGAGAGAACGCGACCTCCGGATCTTCCGCCATGCTCTCTTTCATCAGATGAAGCAAGCGTGCACGATTCAGCAGCCCGGTCAGAGGATCATGATGTGCCTGAAACAGAAGACTTTGCTGATATAGCCGCTGCTGGCGAAGCACAATGCGATGCACGCCGATACTGCCCAACAACAATGCAAAGAAGGCCATTAATGCCGGCTCAATCCGGCCACGCCAGGCCAACCAGAGCGAATATTGCGGACGCACCACCAGATTGAACAGGTCGTCCCCGATGCGGGAAAAATGCACACGATAAGCTGTGCGGCTACGCCCCTCATTCCAGTCGCTGACCAGCCAGCCTTCATCATCGCCAGACGCTTTAATTTGTTGCATCAGGTCTTTCATAAACTGTCGGCCGGACTGACTGTCATAGGCGTTAAAAACCGGCACGGCGTAACGTGGCACGCCATCGGAGCTGACCACGACCACCGACGTGTCATCCCCCAGATCAACGCCATCCCAGCGAGCCAGGCGATCCTGCAAACGCACCAGCCCGGTCAATACTCCGGCAACGTCGCCGCTATATGGATCGCGGAACGCATAAAACAACGGCAGCATCCATTCTCGACTGCTGTTTTGCCATAGCGGAGGGCCGGTGACCACATCCTCCGAATCCAGAGCGTGACGAAATAATTGGGAAGACTGCTGCTGCAGATTAGGCAACGTTATGCCGCTGCTGTGAGATTCACCGGGTTTGCTGTAAAGCACCAGAGTACCATCGGTGCGGGCGAGACCAAGGCTGACAACACCTGGTGTAAAAAAGGCGACTTTTTCCAGAAGATCCCGCCCGGTCTCAGGCTCATTGAGTGCATTCAGTGCCAGTAGCTCTTGTCCAAGAAGATTAAATGCGTCACGCCGCGCAATCATTACAGAACGCGAGTTCTGCAAGGCGACACGATTAATATGAGCAATTTCGTTATCAAATACACCGCGGCTGACAAACCAGCTCTGGACTGCAAACGTAAGCAGCAGCAAAGTCAGAACAAAAATCGCAAGCGGCAGAACCCAGACCGAGGCACGGGAATTTAAGTTATTCAGCAAAAGTTAAACCCCACCCCTTAAGAACAATTATTTATTAAACATACGATTCCCATATAACCACAGAGACTAGCAGGTGAAGTTACATCTCGACACATGCAAATGGTAACAATTGGCAACATTTATACGGTGCTCTGTAGTTCCCGCGTAGCTCCCAGGTAGCGTCAGGGACTTTGAGCCGCCAGCGCACCACAAACTGCAGTACCAAAGCGACGCAAATGAAAACCTGAAGAAGGAAAATGAAGGGGTTAATAACGACAATTTGATATCGGCGAACAGCAGCGTTCATGCAGGAATGGCAGGCAAAAAAAACCGGGCTGGAATCGGCCCGGTAAACACCTTAATAATCAGAGAGAGCAAACTGGCTTTAGCCTGCTCATTTTATGACTGAACAGCGTTGCATTAGTTCTCGGGGCGCAGTCCTTTTTTCAAAAGAATCTGCTCAATTTCGCCCAAGCAAGCCGGATCATCGATGGTCGATGGGGTCAGATACTCTTCATTGTTGGCAATATTGCGCAGTACCTTGCGCAAAATTTTACCCGAACGGGTCTTAGGCAAGCGCTGAACCACTACGGCATCGCGGAAACTGGCAACCGCGCCGATGCTGTCGCGTACACGCTGAACCAGCTCCATCTTCAGCGTTTCTTCATCAATATCGACACCGTCTTTGAGCAGTACCAGGCCCAGAGGCTCTTCGCCCTTAAGGTCACTGTGGCGGCCAATAACGGCACATTCAGCAACCGCTGAGTGTCCGGCTACGATTTCTTCCATTTCCCCGGTCGAGAGCCGATGCCCGGCAACGTTAATGATGTCGTCAGTACGCCCCAAAACAAACAGGTACTGTTCATCGTCGAGATAACCACCGTCGCCGGTAATGTAATACCCTTTATAAGTGCCAAGGTAACCGGCGACAAAGCGCTCGTGATTACCCCAGATCGTGGGCAGACAACCCGGCGGCAATGGCAGTTTGATGGCAATACTGCCCTGCTCATTAGCCGCAACCGGACGACCTCTTGGATCAAGAATCTGTACATTAAAACCGGGCGACGGCCGGGTTACCGATCCGGCTTTTACTTTCGCTGGCTCCAGTCCCATATGGTTACCGGCGATGGCCCAGCCGGTTTCAGTCTGCCACCAGTGGTCCACAATCGGCCGCTGAATGTGTTCATCAACCCAGTCATAGGTTGGCGGATCAAGACGTTCTCCGGCCATAAAAATGGTTTTAAGTTTGCTGAGATCGTACTTCGCCGCCAGCAGGCACTGCGGATCTTCTTTGCGGATAGCACGGAAAGCGGTTGGCGCCGCGAACAAGCCTTTAACGCCATACTCGGCACATACCCGCCAGAATGCTCCGGCATCCGGTGTACGCACCGGCTTTCCTTCATAAAACACGGTGGTGCAACCTGCAATTAATGGCGCATAAACAATATAAGAGTGGCCTACCACCCAGCCAACATCGGACGCCGCCCAGAACACGTCGCCAGGATGCATGTCGTAAACCACGCTCATGCTGTAGCTCATTGCTACCGCATGACCACCATTATCACGCACAACACCTTTAGGCTTACCCGTGGTGCCAGAGGTGTACAACACATACAAAGGATCGAGTGCAGAAACAGGAGTACAGTCGGCAGGCTGTGCCGCAGCGACCGCCTGCTGCCAATCAATATCGCGACCGGCGGTCAACTCACAGCGCTGCTGCTCGCGCTGATAGATAACGCAGCGGGTTGGCTTGTGCGTCGCCATATTAATGGCTGCATCCAGAATGGGCTTGTATTCAATGATACGATCGATCTCGATGCCACAAGAAGCCGACATAATCACTTTCGGGGAAGCATCATCAATACGAATTGCCAGTTCATTCGGTGCAAAACCACCAAATACCACCGAATGCACAGCACCAATGCGGGCACAGGCCAGCATGGCGATCGCAGCCTCAGGAATCATCGGCATATACACGATCACGCAATCGCCTTTACCAACGCCCTGGCTGACCAGCATACCGGCACAGCGCGCTACGGCTTCGGTAAGCTGGCTGTAGGTATAGGTACGTTTATTTCCGGTCACAGGGGAATCATAGATAAGAGCAAGCTGATCACCACGCCCCTGCAAAACATGATAATCCAGCGCCAGATAGGCAGTATTAAGTTGCCCATCCGCAAACCAGCGGTCGATGCCATTATCATCTTTGCTGAGTATGGTTTTGGGTTCTTTAAACCATTGAATGCGCTGTGATTGCTTTTGCCAGAAGGCTTCAGGCTGTTCAATCGATGCCTGGTATTCTTGTTGGTAACCCATAAAAACTCCCCCTGTGTGAATCAATACACCTTAGGGGATGTGTGGTTACCGCGACTATTCGACCAAGGGTCATAACACCAAGGTCTAGCGGCGTATTCATAACGTCGTTTGGCTCAGCTCGTGAGCTGAAGACATAAAAAAACCCGCCGAAGCGGGTTTTTTTATAACCGGTAAAAACTTACCAGCCAGTAACTTCTTTCAGAGTCTTACCGATATCGGCCAGGCTCTCACAGGTAGCAACACCAGCATCCTGCAGGGCAGCAAACTTATCCGCCGCCGTACCTTTACCACCGGAAATAATCGCACCAGCATGACCCATACGCTTGCCTGGAGGTGCAGTTACACCGGCAATGTAAGAAACCACAGGTTTGGTCACGTTCGCTTTAATGAAAGCCGCCGCTTCTTCTTCTGCAGTACCGCCGATTTCACCAATCATAACGATGGCTTCAGTGGCCGGATCTTCCTGGAACAATTTCAGGATGTCGATAAAGTTGGAACCAGGAATAGGATCGCCACCAATACCCACACAGGTAGACTGACCAAAACCGTAGTCGGTGGTCTGCTTAACCGCTTCATACGTCAGAGTACCGGAACGGGATACGATACCGACCTTACCTGGCAAGTGAATGTGGCCTGGCATAATACCGATTTTACATTCTCCCGGAGTGATCACACCCGGACAGTTAGGTCCGATCAGACGCACGCCCAGCTCATCACACTTCACTTTGGCATCCAGCATATCCAGCGTCGGAATACCTTCAGTGATGCACACGATCAGCTTAATACCACCATTAGCGGCTTCCAGGATGGAATCCTTACAGAACGGAGCCGGTACGTAGATAACCGATGCTTCTGCACCCGTTGCCGCAACCGCATCTTTAACGGTGTTGAATACCGGCAGACCCAGGTGCTCAGTACCGCCTTTACCCGGCGTTACACCACCGACCATTTTGGTGCCGTAAGCAATGGCTTGTTCAGAGTGGAAAGTACCCTGAGCACCGGTAAAGCCCTGGCAGATAACTTTGGTGTCTTTATTGATTAAAATGCTCATGATTACCCCTTAATTGCCAGCTGCAGCCGCGACCACTTTCTGGGCAGCGCCAGTCAGGTCGGTATCGGCGATAATGTTCAGGCCGCTTTCTGTCAGAACTTTTGCACCCACTTCAGCGTTGTTACCTTGCAGGCGAACAACCACAGGAACTTTAACTCCGACTTCTTTCACAGCGCCGATCACGCCTTCAGCAATCATGTCGCAACGCACGATACCACCAAAAATATTGATGAATACGGCTTTCACTTTGTCGTCAGACAGAATGATTTTAAATGCTTCAACCACACGCTCTTTCGTAGCACCGCCGCCAACATCGAGGAAGTTAGCAGGCTGGCCGCCATGCAATTTCACGATATCCATTGTGCCCATCGCCAGGCCAGCACCGTTCACCATACAGCCGATGTTACCATCGAGTGCTACATAGTTCAGTTCCCACTCAGCGGCATGTGCTTCACGCGCATCTTCCTGGGAAGGATCGTGCATTTCCTGCAGATCTTTGTGACGGTATACCGCGTTGCTGTCGATGTTAATTTTGGCATCCAGACAGTGCAGATTACCTTCGGTGGTGATCACCAGCGGGTTAATTTCCAGCAATGCCAGATCTTTATCGACAAATAACTTAGCCAGACCCAGGAAAATATTGGTGAATTGTTTTACCTGATCACCCTTAAGGCCCAACTGGAAAGCCAGTTCACGACCCTGATAAGGCTGCGCGCCTACCAGCGGATCAATGATCGCTTTCAGAATTTTTTCCGGAGTTTCTTCCGCAACTTTCTCAATTTCCACACCGCCCTCAGTTGAGGCCATAAAAACCACACGGCGTGAAGAACGGTCGACGACCGCACCCAGATACAGTTCCTGAGCGATATCGGTACAGCTTTCAACCAGAATACGGCTGACCGGCTGACCTTTTTCATCAGTCTGGTAAGTGACCAGATTTTTGCCCAGCCACTTATTGGCAAACTCAGAGATTTCTTCTTTGGAAGAAACCAGCTTCACACCACCGGCCTTACCACGGCCACCGGCATGTACCTGAGCTTTAACAACCCAGCGGTCACCGCCAATGGTGTCGGCCGCTGCTGCAGCTTCTTCTGCAGTCTGCGCTGCCACGCCATTCGACACTGGCAGACCATACTGAGCAAAAAGCTGTTTACCCTGATATTCGTGAAGGTTCATCGCTTTCGTCCTGTTTCTCTTATTGAGTCGGGGGTTACCCAACAGCCTGTTTTACCGGGCAGCCAATCGTGTCGGCAGTACTTACTCAGCACTCTCGCCCGGCCATAAAGCGAAGGCCCGGAATTCCGGGCCAACGTATTACTTTTTCGCCTTGGTCTTACGATTCGCTTTGTGAATCGCATTGTTATTCACCGCCAAAGCCGCTTCGTGAACCGCTTCAGATACGGTTGGGTGTGCAAACACCATCATGCCGACATCTTCAGCACTGGAGCCAAACTCCATTGCCACAACAATTTGCTGACACAGATCGCCGGCACTCGGACCAATCACACTGGCACCCAGAATACGATCGGTTTCTGCATGCGCGATAATTTTCACAAAGCCATCGGTATCCGCTGAGGCCATGGCACGACCATTCGCAGCAAACGGGAACATACCCACGTTGTACGGCTCGCCATCAGCTTTAATCTGTTCTTCTGTTTTACCGACCCAGGCAATTTCCGGATGGGTGTAAATTACAGAAGGAATAACATCATAATTCAGCTGCGCTTTATGACCGGCAATACGCTCAGCAACCATAACGCCTTCTTCGGAGGCTTTGTGCGCCAGCATCGGACCACGGACCACATCACCTACAGCCCAAACACCAGGGGCATCGGTACTGCAGGTTTCATCGACGTGAATAAATCCACGTTCATCCATATTCACACCGCAATCACCGGCCATCAGGCCTTCGGTGTACGGACGGCGGCCTACCGCAACAATCAGTTTGTCGAAGACTTCTTTTTTCTCACCTTCTCCGTCCTGATACGTCACCGTCACCTGCTTGCCTTTCACCTCAGTTCCGGTAACACGGGCACCCAGACGAATCGTCATGCCTTGCTTGGTAAACAGTTTCTGAGCTTCTTTGGCAACGGTCTGATCCACCAGATGCAGGAACTTGTCCTGAGCTTCCAGTACAACCACTTCCGCACCCAGACGGCCCCAGACACTGCCTAACTCCAGACCAATAACACCCGCGCCAATAACACCAAGACGCTTCGGTACTTCGGCAAACTCGAGGGCGCCGGTTGAATCAACGATGACGCCTTCTGTCAGTGGAGCCGGCGGAATATTTACCGGTACAGAGCCCGTTGCAATAATAACGTGATCAGCTTCAAGGATTTCAGCAGTTCCTGCATGACTGGTAAATTCGACCTTTTTACCAGCCAGCAATTTCCCAGTACCTTCGAGCCCGGTAACACCGTTGGCTTTAAACAGTGTCGCTACACCCATGGTCAGATTTTTAACGATCTGATCCTTACGCTTAAGCATCGCCGCAATGTCGATGTTCACTTCACCAACACTGATGCCATGCAGAGATAACTTCTCTTTGGCTTCTTCGTATTTGTGCGAAGTATCCAGCAGCGCTTTCGATGGAATACAACCGACGTTCAGACAGGTACCACCAAAAACAGCTTTACCCTCTTTGCTCAGCCATTTATCGATACAGGCCGTATTCAGACCCAGCTGTGCACAACGGATAGCTGCGACATAACCGGCAGGACCACCACCGATAACGACGACATCAAACTTCTTACTCATGTTTATTTCCTTAACTATCCGATTAAATGTCTAACAGCAGGCGAGCCGGGTCTTCCAGCAAATCTTTAATAGCTACCAGGAACTGCACTGCTTCCTTACCATCGATCATACGGTGATCGTATGACAGTGCCAGGTACATCATTGGCAGAATAACAACCTGACCATTGACGGCCATTGGGCGTTCCTGAATTTTGTGCATTCCCATAATCGCAGTCTGTGGCGGATTCAGAATCGGCGTAGACATAAGCGAGCCAAACGTACCGCCATTAGTAATGGTAAAGGTACCGCCCTGCATTTCATCAATACCGAGTTTTCCGTCACGGGCACGACCAGCATAATCGCCAATTGAACTCTCAATTTCAGCCAGCCCCATCGCATCGGTATCACGCAGAACCGGTACAACCAGGCCACGCTCAGTCGATACAGCCACACCAATATCCTGATAGCCATGGTAGACCATGTCGTTACCATCAATGGATGCGTTAACGGCCGGGAAGCGTTTCAGAGCTTCTGTCGCGGCTTTCACAAAGAACGACATGAAGCCCAGCTTCACGCCATGTACTTTTTCAAACTGATCTTTGTACTTGGCACGCAGATCCATCACCGGCTTCATGTTGACTTCGTTATAGGTCGTCAGCATTGCAGCGTTCTGCTGAGCATCGACCAAACGGCGGGCAATGGTGGCACGCAGACGAGTCATAGGCACACGTTTTTCAATGCGTTCGCCCTCCGGAATAACAGCCGCTTTTGCTGCAGGTGCCGGAGTTTTTGCTGGTGCAGGAGCAGCCGCCGGAGCTGCTTTTGGTGCTGCTTTCAGATGATTAACGACATCTTCTTTGGTCACCCGGCCATCTTTACCGGTCGCAGTAACGGCAGACGCCGCCACACCATTTTCTTCCGCAATTTTGCGTGCCGCCGGACTCATAATCACGTCACCTGACGCGGCAGCTGGTTCGGCAGCAGCCGGGGCCTCAGCTTCAGCCGCAGGGGCTGCAACATCGCCTGCAACAAAGACCGCAAGAACTTCGTCACTCAGTACAACATCACCTTCTTCCTTGAGCACATTTTTCAGTGTGCCGTTGGCTGGTGCTACAACTTCCAGTACAACTTTATCGGTTTCAATATCCACCAACAGCTCATCACGCTGCACGGGTTCACCAGGCTTTTTATGCCAGGTAGCAACCGTGCCGTCAGCGACAGACTCAGGAAAAGTGGGTGCCTTAATTTCGATGCTCATTATGTTTTCCTTAATATTCCTGCGGTTACCTAGCTCTGGATTCCCAGAGCGTCACGAATTAATGTTTCTTGCTGTTCCAGATGCAGTGCCATGTAGCCTGCTGCCGGCGAGGCCGAAGCTGCCCGACCCGCATATTGCAGATGCAGATCAGGATTAAGCTGTGACAGTGCGCGACGCATATGGTGCTGACTGCTGTACCAGGCACCCATGTTCATCGGCTCTTCCTGCGTCCAGATAACCTCTTCAACATTGCTGTATTTAGAGAGAACCTTGGCAAGCTGTTTCGCCGGGAATGGGTACAACTGTTCAATACGAACAATAGCAACGTCATTTATTTCTTCTGCGCGACGACGCTCCAGCAAGTCATAGTAAACTTTACCGGAACACAGCAACACACGACGAACCGCTTTAGCGTCCAGCTCATCAACTTCATCGATCACAGTGTAGAAACGACCGCCGGCCAATTCTTCCAGCGTGCTGATCGCCAGTTTGTGACGCAGCAGACTCTTCGGTGACATCACGACCAGTGGCTTACGCAGTGGACGAATCACCTGACGACGAAGCATGTGGTAAACCTGCGCAGGCGTTGATGGGACACAAATCTGAACGTTATGTTCTGCACACAGTTGCAGATAACGCTCCATGCGAGCCGAGGAATGTTCTGGACCCTGCCCTTCATAGCCGTGTGGCAGCAACATGGTCAGACCACACAGACGTCCCCACTTGTGCTCACCGGATGAAATAAACTGATCAAATACAACCTGAGCGCCGTTGGCAAAATCACCAAACTGCGCTTCCCAGATTACCAATGCACCTGGCGTAGTGGTGGAATAACCATATTCGAAAGCCAGTACCGCCTCTTCTGACAACAGAGAGTCGTAAAGGTCAAAAGGTGGCTGATCTTCTTTTACATGTTGCAGCGGAATATAGCTGGAGCCGTCTTTCTGATTGTGCAAAACAGCATGGCGGTGTGAGAAAGTACCGCGACCAACATCCTGACCGGTAATACGGATCTGATGGCCTTCATGCAGCAAAGTGGCATACGCCATCGTTTCTGCGAAGCCCCAGTTAATTGGCATGGCACCCGCCGCCATACGGCCACGGTCTTCCATAATTTTGCCAACCTGACGCTGTACCGAGAACCCTTCCGGCACTTCGAGCAGCTTATTGGCCAACTCCTGCAGCTGCTTCAGATCGAAGCGGGTATCCGCACGCGCCGTCCACTCGTGTCCAAGATAAGGCGTCCAGTTTACGAAAAGTTCAGTGTTAGGCTCTTTCACCAAACTTTTGGCAACGTGATGACCGTTATCAAGTGCCTTACGGTATTCTTCCTCAAACTCTTTGCTGTCTTCCTGCGTCAACACGCCCGCTTCGATCAGCTTATTGGAATACAGTTCGCGGGTGGTTTTCTGACTTTTGATTTTGGCGTACATCAAAGGCTGCGTACCGGATGGTTCATCGGCTTCGTTATGGCCACGACGACGATAGCAAACCAGATCGATTACAACGTCTTTCTTAAATTCGTTACGGTAATCAACCGCCAGCTGAGTGACGAACAACACTGCTTCAGGATCATCACCATTCACATGCAGAATGGGCGCTTCAACAATTTTGGCCACGTCAGTGCAGTATTCTGTTGAGCGAACGTCTTCGCGCTTGGATGTGGTAAAACCAACCTGGTTGTTAATTACGATATGAATCGTGCCACCGGTTTTATAAGCGCGGGTCTGTGACATCTGGAACGTTTCCATCACCACACCCTGACCAGCAAACGCCGAGTCACCGTGCATGATCACGGGAACCACTTTTTCCCCGGTTGTATCATTACGGCGATCCTGACGTGCGCGTACCGAACCTTCGACCACTGGCGAAACAATTTCAAGGTGAGACGGGTTAAACGCCAGTGCCAGATGCACTTCACCACCGGAGGTCATTACGTTCGATGAAAAACCCTGGTGGTATTTAACGTCACCATGGGATTCGTAATGGACTTTTCCGTCGAATTCATCAAACAGGTCGGAGGTCTTTTTACCCAGGGTATTAATCAGGGTATTCAGTCGACCACGGTGCGCCATACCAATAACAATTTCTTTGGCACCGTAAGTACCGCTGCGCTGGATAAGCTCATCCATCAACGGAATCAGACTTTCACCACCTTCCAGGCCGAAACGTTTCACACCCGGATAGCGCGAACCCAGATATTTTTCCAGACCTTCAGCAGCGGTTAAACGCTCGAGCAGATGAAGCTTAACTTCGCTGCCAAATTTCGGATGGGCGCGCACGCTTTCCAGGCGCTGCTGGAACCAGCGCTGTTCAGCGGTGTTAACGATGTGCATGTACTCGGAACCAACCGTTCCGCAGTACGTCATTTCCAGAGCAGCAAGAATGTCGCTCAGCGACGCTTCGTCCTGGCCAATAAACAAAGAGCCGGTTTTGAATACAGTATCCAAATCGGCCCGGGACAAACCATGAAATGACAGATCAAGGTCAGGCACCTTCTGGCGTTCCATCAGATCCAGTGGATCCAGTTTGGCATGCTGATGACCACGACCACGATAGGCATTGATTAATTGCAACACCTGAACTTGCTTAAGCTCGTGATCAGAGCTGACAGAACCCTGAGACACAGGTCGGGAACGACGCTGGTTTTTGGAAATAAGAAGAAACTGTTCCCGAATGGGCTTATGGGGAGTATCTACGGAAGTGTTTTCGTCGACGCGTGGTAACTGATCAAAATAATTGCGCCACTCTTCGGGAACCTCATTGGGGTCTTTGAGGTAGGTTTCGAAGAGCTCCTCCATATAAGCAACGTTACCTCCAGCTAACTGAGAGGTGCTCCAAAGTTGCTCCATTGTCTGCTCGTGCATGTACGACCACCCTGTTTTTGAATAAACGAGGGAAATCACCCACAGAGTGTACGCACCGACTCTAGCGCTAGGCAGGATAGAGGGCCGACCGGATAGATCGCAAGGCCTCTGAGGTGAACCGGGGATTCCCCGCTCCCTCAACTAAAAATTCAGCTTAGTTAAAAATAGAACTTTGTGAGGTCTATTTTTGAAAAATTGTCAACGTAAGTGGGCTGTGTGTCCAGCCCACTTACGTCTAATACCACCGGTCGTCAGTGGTGCTTTTCCTATAATTGCTGGGATAACAGCATATTACGGATGTGGCCAATGGCGCGCGTTGGATTCAATCCTTTCGGGCACACATTGACACAATTCATGATGCCACGGCAACGGAATACACTGAATGGATCACTCAATTCCGCCAATCGTTCCTGTGTCATCGTGTCACGGCTGTCCGCCAGGAAGCGGTAAGCCTGCAACAGACCTGCCGGACCGACAAACTTGTCCGGGTTCCACCAGAAAGACGGGCAGGAAGTTGAACAGCAGGCACAGAGAATACACTCGTACAGACCATCCAGTTTTTCGCGCTCTTCAGGTGTCTGCAGACGTTCGATCGCCGGTGCCGGTGTGTTATTCACCAGGTAAGGTTTGATCTTCTCGTACTGCTTATAGAACAGTGCCATATCGATCACCAGATCACGAATCACTGGCATACCTGGCAGCGGACGCAGCACGAGCTTGTCCATTTTACCCTTGGTTGCTTCAGAGATTGGCGTGATACAGGCCAGGCCATTCTTACCGTTGATGTTCATGCCGTCGGAGCCACATACGCCCTCACGACAGGAGCGACGGTAAGAAACCGATACGTCTTGCTCTTTAACCAGATTCAGAACATCCAGAACCATCAGATCCTTTCCCGCAGGAAGAGCAATCTCATAGTCTTGCATGAACGGCGCTGCATCCTTTTCAGGGTTGTAACGGTAGATACTTACTAACATTTCAATACTCCCCTATTAATAAGTACGGATCTTCGGCGGGAATGCTTCCATAGTTTTGGGAGCAAAGTTCACCGCACGCTTACCGATGGTCTTGGTTTGAGGGAAGTACAATGAGTGGCACAGCCAGTTCTCATCGTCACGCTCTGTGAAGTCGTTACGGGCATGCGCACCGCGTGACTCTTTACGCTCAATAGCCGCAACGGCAGTGGCGTAAGCTGTTTCGTAAAGGTTATCCAGTTCCAGCGCTTCGATACGGGCAGTGTTAAACGCACCACTCTTATCGTCGAGCACGGTGTTTTTAATACGCACACCGATTTCGTCAAGCATTGCCAGACCTTTTTCCATGCTCGGACCTTCACGGAATACACCGAAGTACAGCTGCATGGTTTTCTGCAGATCTGCACGAACCGCAGCTACAGACTCACCAGAAGTGGAGTTGTTCAGACGATTCAGACGCGCCATGGCACGTTCGATATCTTCTTCAGAAGCATCCGCTGACTCAAAGCCATCTTTGAAGCTTTTCTCGACCTGCAGACCAACCGCACGACCGAATACCACCAGATCCAGCAGCGAGTTACCGCCCAGACGGTTTGCCCCGTGCACGGATACACAAGCAATCTCACCGGCAGCGTACAGGCCTTCAACGATAACATCGTTACCATTTTCGTCCTGAGTCAGCGCCTGACCACCAATATTGGTTGGCACGCCACCCATCATGTAGTGACAGGTCGGAACAACCGGAATGGGCTCTTTCACCGGATCGGCGTGAGCAAAAGTACGCGACAATTCAAGAATACCAGGCAGCTTGGCGTTCAGGGTTTCTTCGCCCAGATGATCCAGCTTCAGGAATACGTGATCGCCGTTTTCGCCACAGCCACGACCTTCCAGAATTTCCAGAACCATTGAACGGGCAACCACGTCACGACCCGCAAGGTCTTTGGCGTTAGGCGCATAACGCTCCATGAAGCGTTCGCCGTCTTTATTGATCAGGTAACCACCTTCACCACGACAGCCTTCGGTCACCAATGTACCTGCGCCAGCAATACCCGTTGGGTGGAACTGCCACATTTCCATATCCTGCATTGGCACACCAGCACGCAGTGCCATGCCAACGCCGTCACCGGTGTTAATCAGAGCATTGGTCGTTGACTGATAAATGCGACCAGCACCACCGGTAGCCAAGACAGTGGCTTTAGCTTTGATGTAGCTGGTTTCGCCGGATTCGATATCGATGGCGATAACACCAGCAATCTGACCCTTGGAGTTTTTAACCAGATCAACGGCATACCATTCATTCAGGAAGGTAGTACCGCCTTTCAGGTTGCCCTGATACAGAGCGTGCAGCAAAGCATGACCGGTACGGTCAGCGGCGGCACATGTACGGGCAGCCTGAGTCGGATCATTAGGACCCTTAGACTGACCACCGAAAGGACGCTGATAAATACGGCCTTCTTCGGTACGGGAAAATGGCAAGCCCATGTGTTCAAGTTCGAACACAGCCTGAGGACCTACTGAACACATATATTCAATAGCATCCTGGTCACCGATGTAATCGGAGCCTTTGACTGTGTCGTACATGTGCCAGCGCCAATCATCATTGGGATCGTTGGACGCGATGGCACACGTAATACCACCCTGTGCTGATACCGTATGCGAACGTGTTGGAAACACTTTGGTTACACATGCGGTTTTGATGCCTGCTTCGGTCAACTGCAGCGCAGCACGCATACCCGCGCCACCACCACCAATTACGATGGCATCGAAGGACATGGTTCTGATTTTAGACATGACTTACACACTCCAGAGAATGTCGATACCCCAAACCAGGTAAACGAACAGGAATCCTGCGCATACCAGTTGGAACGCAAAACGGATTGCGGCGGCTTTGAGATAGTCAGTTGAAATGGTCCACATACCTACCCAGGCATGCGCACAAATTGAGATCAGGGCAGCCAGACTGAATACTTTCATCCAGGTGCAGGCAAACAGGCCCTGCCATTGTCCGTATTGCAGGTCTGGAGAGGCAATCAGGAAGCCCAGCAGAAACAGAGTGTAAAGCGCAAGAATGACCGCACTCAGACGCTGGACAACCCAGTCATACAGGCCACTACGGCCCAAATTGGTGACACTTGCTACCATACCCAAACTCCTGCCAGAACGATTACGATCACGCCAAGTACCAAGGTAATGATGGCTCCGGTACGACCGCCTTCTTTGGTTTCACCAATTCCCATATCCATCAACAGGTGCTTAACGCCCGCTACCAGGTGGTAACCCAGTGCGGACAAAATGCCCCAGGTGATGAACTTGACCAAACCGTTATCAAACACCGATTTCAGTTCAGCAAAGCTTTCTGCTGACTCCAGAGATGCCGCCAGCGCACACAGCATAAATGCTACGGCGAAGAACAGAATAAAACCGGAGATACGATGAAGGATGGAGGCTTTGCCGGGAAGTGGGAGCTCAATAGTAGTCAGATCTAAATTTGTAGGTCTATTGCTATTCACGGCTCTTACACTCTTATTTGGGCTTAACACCGCCCATAACAGGGGGAAGTTAAGCGCAGGCTCAAGAAGATACCCAAACCCTTGTACAAGGTTTGCACAAGTTTCGGGTCGCGACAAATTATAGTCACCCACCCGTTGATTTACAAACAGTCTGCGCCGCGATCGCGCATGCAGTACATAAATGCAACAGATCAGGTGACATTATCGCAGCAGGACTATACTAGACCCGGCTGCTTATGGCTGCTCGACCGCTGGGTAATTGACAAACGGAGTTCAGAACCTATAGTTGTGCCCTTTCTTTTTAGGTCCGCCTTATATTTAAGGCTAAATTTTGAACAGCAGGAGGCCTATCCATGGCTGACAAAAAAGCAACACTGAAAGTTGACGGCATAGAAGAAACTCTGGAACTTCCGGTTTACGAAGGCTCTCTCGGACCTGATGTTGTCGACGTTCGCAGCCTCTCCGGCAAAGGCCTGTTTACCTACGATCCGGGTTTCATGTCGACCGCCGCAACTGAATCAAAAATTACCTATATCGACGGCGCTGCCGGTGTTCTGCTGCACCGTGGCTACCCGATCGACCAATTGGCGGAAAAATCTGACTATTTAGAAACCTGCTACCTGCTGCTGCACGGCGAACTGCCAACCGCACAGGAAAAAGAAACGTTCGTCAGCACCATCAAGAACCACACCATGGTGCACGAGCAACTGAGCCATTTCTTTAATGGTTTCCGCCGTGATGCTCACCCAATGGCTGTTATGTGTGGTGTGGTCGGCGCACTTTCTGCGTTCTATCACGACTCTCTGGATATCCACGACGAACATCACCGTGTTGTATCTGCACACCGCCTGATTGCAAAAATGCCAACTTTGGCAGCCATGGTTTACAAATATTCCATCGGCCAGCCGTTCATGTACCCACGCAATGAACTGAGCTACTCCGAAAACTTCCTGCACATGATGTTCAACACCCCATGTGACGAGAAGAAAATCAGCCCTGTTCTGGCCAAAGCAATGGACCGTATCTTCCTGCTGCACGCCGACCACGAACAAAATGCATCAACGTCAACAGTGCGTCTGGCTGGCTCTACCGGTGCCAACCCATTCGCCTGCATCGCGTCCGGCATTGCAGCACTGTGGGGCCCTGCTCACGGCGGTGCCAACGAAGCCGTACTGAACATGCTGACTGAGATCGGTGATGAGTCCAACATCGATAAGTTCATCGACAAAGCAAAAGACAAAGAAGATCCATTCCGTCTGATGGGCTTCGGTCACCGCGTTTACAAAAACTTCGACCCTCGCGCGAAAGTAATGAAGCAAACCTGTGACGAAGTTCTGGCTGAACTGGGCATGGAAGATGACCCACTGCTGAAAATCGCCATGAAACTGGAAAAAATCGCGACCGAAGACGAGTACTTCGTAAAACGCGGTCTGTATCCGAACGTTGACTTCTACTCTGGCATCATCCTGAAAGCGATTGGCATTCCAACAGAAATGTTCACCGTTATCTTTGCCACCGGTCGCACCCCAGGCTGGATTGCACACTGGAACGAAATGATCAGCAGCGATTACCGCATTGGTCGTCCGCGCCAGCTGTACACTGGCCACCCAAAACGCGACTATCCGGGATAATCGGATCGTTGTATAAAAAGCCGCTCACTGAGCGGCTTTTTTTATTTATTTACGAGGAGATTCCAATGGCAACACTGGCATTTATCGGACTGGGCAACATGGGGTATCCGATGGCAGGCCACCTTGCCAACAGCGGTCATGAGGTCAGAGTTTATAACCGCAGCCAAACCAAAAAAGACCAATGGCTTAAGGAATTCCGTGGTCAGGGATTCGGCGATGTCGCCACCACCGTCAGTAATTGTGATGCTGTTATCCTCTGCGTTGGGCGGGATGACGATGTCCGTGACCTGCTAACCGGCAGTCATAATGCCATGGCCGCCATGCGCCCCGGCGCGCTGATCATTGACCACACAACAACGTCAGCAACACTGGCCGAAGACATGGCCTCTGCAGCGCAAAATTTCAATCTGCGCTTTGCCGATGTACCTGTATCCGGCGGCCAACAGGGCGCCATCAACGGCCAGCTCAGTCTGATGGTTGGATGCCATACCGATGACTACCCCGAGATTAAACAACTGACATCCCCGTACACGCGAATGATTGAACGCATGGGCGACATTGGTTGCGGCCAAAAAACCAAAATGGTGAATCAGATTTGTGTAGCCGGGCTGATACAGGCCTTAGCTGAAGGGTTGCATTTTGCCGAACAGGCAGGGTTGGACCGCAGTAAAGTGATGGAGGTGATCTCCCAGGGAGCCGCCGGAAGCTGGCAGATGAGCAACCGTCATCAGACCATGATTGATGGCGAATACCACCATGGCTTTGCTATTGACTGGATGCGTAAGGATCTGGATATCTGCCTCGAAGAAGCAAACCGCAACGGTGCCAATCTTGCCGTTACCCGCCTGGTGAACCAGTACTATGGCGAACTGCAAACACTGGGTGCCGGACGTCAGGACACCTCTGCCCTGCTGCTGCGCCTGCAACAACAGAAAGCCTGAGGCATTCAACAGGCAAGCTGTGGATTCTCATCTATGCTTTAAGCAGTTGCTAAAATGAGAATCTGCATGAGCCACCAACAGCGCCACACCCTGGGCGGATACGGAAAAACGGAACACGAAGTCGACTGGAGCCAGATTGGCGAAACACTGACCATGCTGGCGCTTGCCGTCGCCCAGATTGACACCTCATTGCATGAAGGCAACCAGTCCATCAATAAGCTGACCACCAGCTTTACTGCCATGGCAGGTAACTCGCAAAAACTGTTGCAACTGGCAGCATCTGCGGACAGCGACATGCCGCAAAAAGCAGGGCAAATAGCCGGTGAATTACAGCAGGAAATCCAGCAGGCAATCATTGCTTTCCAGTTTTATGATCGCCTGACACAGCGCCTTGAGCACGTGGGTGACAGCCTGGAACGTATGGGCCACTTAATTGGCAACGCCGAACAACGCTACCAATCCGTTGCCTGGAATACCTTACAGCAACACATCAAAAGCAATTACACCATGGAAGCCGAACGCATTATGTTTGAACACATCATGGCCGGCCATTCCGTTGCCGAGGCGCTGGAGATCTACCGCCACCACTTCGACAAACAGGCTCAGGACAATTTTAACACTGACGACGATATCGAGTTTTTCTGATACCACGGATTATGGTTTAAAATGCTCAACCAATTCGTCGCCGATATTCAGTACCTGCACACCTGAAACCAGAGCATTCTGGCCAAAAATGATTTTCCCATCGATGCGGCAAAGTTCTTTTAGGGCATCCAGCACATCACCTTCACGTTCCAGCGTCTCCATACTCCGCGTGGGAATCACACAACGCTGACATGGCTTGCAAATATTCAGCAGACCGTCTTTATGCAACAAAGAGTGCCATTCGCGTTCGGCAAAAACAGCCGTTCCCGCCAACACAACATTCGGCCGAAAACGCTCCATCTTTAATTCACGTCCCACCCGTTCAGAAAGTGCTCCGAGACTGCTTTCAGTGGTAACCAACACAGGAAAACCATCCGCAAAACTGACCCACTGCCCAGGCTCGGCATAGCGCAGATCGACCTGACGCTGACTGTCAGCCGGTAGCCGGACCAACCGACAGGCGATGCCAAAAACATCTGAAAACCAGGCGGCGGCCTCATCACCACAGTCTTCTGCGGGCAACGTATCACTCCAGACACTTACCGTTTGCAATACCGCCGCATGCTCGCGTAATGGCACCTCAAGCGTATCCTTACCGGCAAAGGCAACCATCAGCGCCGATGCTTTCAACTCCGGGCGAATATGAGCCATCTTCGGCTGCTGGCGCTGCGTAATAAAGCCCCCTTGCTCATCCACCAACAGGAAACGGCGATCCCCGACGGGTCCATACTTATCGAACACCAACTGCTCTACTTCAACCGGCGCACAGGATTTGATCGGATAGATAAATAAGCGGGAAATCGTTGGCATACGCCCTCCTTGTTGAGGCACAACTCTAATGGATACCCCAGCAACAAACAACATACTCAATACAGCGCCAAACGGACCTTAACAAGAATCAAACAGGCAATAAAAAAGCGCCACGAAGGCGCTTTTGAATATCCATCGGTCAGAGATCATTCTGGCCGGGGCGGCATTTTCATTTTTTCCCGCATCAGTCGCTGCACTTCTTTGGCCATCGCTTCCGGTGCGAACTTGGATAAGAAGCCATTACAGCCCACTTTTTCAACCATTGCCTTATTAAAATTACCGGACAAGGATGTATGCAAAATAATGAAGGTCTCTTTTAATTCAGAATCACGACGGATTTCCGTGGTCAGCATATAACCGTCCATTTCCGGCATTTCCGCGTCGGTAATAATCATCACCAGATTACTGTTTACATCGCGACCTTCTTCTTTCCAGTGCATCAGCAGCTGATAGGCCTCGAGGCCATTGTGAGCCTCGATAATATTCAGCCCCATAGGTTCCAGCACCTGACGCATCTGCTGAATGGCCACATGCGAATCATCGACGATAAGAATGTCTTTACCCCGGACTTTTTCCAGCAACTCGGTATCGTAGGCATCCGCTGACAAAATCGAGTTGTAAGGAGCGATTTCCGCCAGTACTTTTTCTACGTCAATGATTTCAACAATACGATCATCAATACGGGTAATGGCCGTCAGATAATGCTGACGCCCCGCTCCACCCGGCGGCGGCAGAATCTCACTCCAGTTCATATTGACGATACGGTCAACGCCACCCACCAGGAAAGCCTGTACCGTCATGTTGTATTCCGTCACGATGATGGTGGCATCTTCTTCATTCAGCTTCAGCGGTCCCATCTGGATAGCATGACGCAGATCGACGACAGGCACCGTTTGCCCGCGCAAATGCGTCACCCCGCGCACCACAGGGTGGCGATCAGGGATACGGGTCAGGCGCGGCATGCGCATGACTTCCTGCACCTTAAATACGTTGATCGCAAAGTGCTGTGAGCCCCCGAGATGAAACAACAGCAGTTCCAGCCGGTTTTGCCCGACCAGCTTGGTACGGGCATCAACACTACTCAGAACCCCGCTCATATCACACTCCAATAACCGTTCTTTACCAAAGTGTAGCTAAGAGCAATAAAAACGCATGAAAATACTGTCTACACTTGAGGGTGTGAATCAGGGACATAATATGGATAAAACAGATCCACCACTGCTGGCGCGTCAGCCTATTCTGGACTCCAGCCTGCAGGTGGTTGGCTATGAGTTGCTGTGCCGCCCTATGCCACAAGATACACTCGCCTGGCAGAATGAGCACGGTGACCGCGCAACCAGCGAAGTATTGATCAGCGCCTTCAACGATATTGGCATCGATCTGGTAACCGGAGGCCTGCCCGCTTTTATTAATTTCACCAGTCACTGGCTGCACCATCCGCTAATAATGCCAGCCAACAGTATTGTTGCCGAGCTGCTGGAATACATCCCGGCCAACGAAGAAAACCTGGCTGCGTTACGCCGACTGAAAAAACTGCACTATAAAATCGCTCTGGACGATTACGAAGGCGATGAAAGCCAGGCCGCCCTGTTCCCTCTTATCGATATCGTCAAAGTTGATATACGTCGCCTGCCCGACCTGAACAACCTGCCCACCCTGATCAATAAGTACCGGCAACACAATCTGCAATGGCTGGCTGAAAAAGTAGAGACACAAGAAGAATACCGGCTGTGCCGGGAAGCCGGCTGTACGCTGTTTCAGGGGTATTTTTTCAGTCATCCGGCCAATGTTTATGGCAAACGTCTGCCCGACAATCAACTGGCCGTACTGCAGTTGCTGCAGATTCTGAACGATAAAGACAGCCAGATTGAAGAGGTTGCCAGGATTCTGCAGACCGACCCACAACTGAGCTACAAGCTGCTGCAAATGGTTAATTCCGCGGCCATTGGCCTTGCCCGTGAAATTACCTCTATTTCCCGGGCAATTGTCATTGTTGGCCTTGATCGCCTGAGAGCCTGGGCCAACCTGATTGCCCTGGGACGCTTACAGGAAAAACCCGCTGTATTACGCGAGCAGGCCGTCGTTCGCGCATTTCTGTGTAAAGCCCTGGTGTTTTCCTGGCCCAATCTGGATGACGAAACCGCATTCACCCTCGGCCTGTTCTCTTTACTGGATGCATTTCTCGACCGCCCGCTGGAAGAAATCTGCGAACGCCTGCGTCTGCCGGACGAACTGACCGCTGCCCTGACGAATCATCAGGGTGACTACGGTTTTATTCTGGCAACAACGGAGCGGATGGAAAAAGGCCAATGGGAAGCCATTGACTGGAACGTATTGCAAGGTCTGGGCGTCAGCCCGGCACAGCTTGAATGGCACTACCTGAACGCCCTGCAGACAGCCAATGCCCTGCTGCAGAACGCTGGCTGACCTTACTGCGGATAACCGGTTATTTCACGAATGCTCTGATACAGAGGTTTCATGCGCTTATACATTTTGCGGTAAACCTCTTTATAGAGACGGTCATACAGCCGCACCGTATTCAATTCCGGCTCAAACACCTGACCAACCCGTGTCATTTGCATAATGGCACTGCGGTAATCGGGATAAATCCCTAAACCGACGGCACAGTTAATGGCAGCGCCCAAGCCAGAAGTTTCACTTGTGTGCGGGCGCTCTGCAGCCATGCCAAAAATATCCGCCGTTAACTGCATGGCCGCATCACTCTGAGAACCACCGCCCGATACGCGCAAACGCGTAATAGGCACACCACTGCGCTTTTCAATCTGTTCTTTACCCTGGCGCAATTCATACGCCAGGCCTTCGAGAATCGCACGGTAAATATGCGCCCGTTTATGCACATCACCAAAGCCGATCAACGCACCCTTTCCTTCCGGCCCCGGCTGACGTACCCCAGGCGACCAATAAGGTTGCATCATCAATCCCATTGACCCCGCCGGTACCTGATTGACCAGCTCATCAAATAATTGCTCCGGTTCAATACCGCGTTCAACCGCCAGGCGCTGCTCGTTATGCGCTAACTCTTCTTTAAACCAGCTCACCATCCAGAAGCCGCGATAAATCATCATCTCGGTGTTGTAGTGTCCGGGAATCGCAGCGGTATAAGGTGGAATAAACGGAATTGTTTCGATGTATTTGGCAGTTGTGGTGTTGATGGTTGCCGTCGTACCGTAGCTCAGACATCCGATGTGTGCATCCAGACCACCAGCACCCATCACTTCGCAGGCTTTATCCGAGGCTGCGGCAATCATCGGCAATCCGGCCGGCAAACCGGTTAACGCCGCAGCCGTTGCGCAAATAACCCCTAACGGCTCACCCGGGGAAACCAGCTCCGGCATCATCTCGCGGGTAGCAGACAGCAGTTTCCATTTCAGATCAGAAGGCTTTGCCCATTGCTGACGTTTGTAGTCGTATGGCAAATAACCAACGATGGAACCAGTCGAATCTTTTAATTCGCCACTCAGACAATACGTCAGCCAGGCTGATAAATTCACGTAATAGCGGGTTTTTGCCCACACATCCGGTTCGTGCTGAACAATCCAGTTATCCCGTGCTTTGGCGCGCATCTCGCGGATTAAATGACTCAGACCCAGGGTTTTAATCAGAACGCCCCAAATGCCGCCGACGGGAGTTTCTACCGCAGCCTGACGCTGATCCATCCAGACAATGGCCGGACGCAGCGGCTGAAAATTTTCATCAAGATTGATCATGGTGTAGCGCTGCGTTGTCAGCGACACACCACAAATCTGATCCGGCGTGACCTTACCCTGCGCCCATAAACGCTTAAAGGCTTCCTGAAGGTTTTCCCAGTAATAACCAGCGTCCTGTTCTGCCCAGCCCGGATGACGGGAAAAATATGGTTCAATGGTTACTTTACTCTTGGCAACTTCGTTACCCTGCTGATCAAACACCAGCACGCGCACACTTTGAGTGCCGTTATCAATTGCCAGTAAATATTCCGCATTTGCCATACTGCTGAGCTGCCTGATTCTTTTTATCGTTGTGATAAAACGCCACGGCAGACCGCCTACATTCGGGGATCTGTTATGGCGTTTATATTATTTGGGGATGCTGTAATACTTATTCCAGATGGCCTGATAACGCTCAAGTTCCTGCTGAAACTGTGCATCATTCCAACCCAATTCCTCAGCACAGACCGCACGGATTTTTTCAATAAATCCAAGTCCTCCCTGCTCCAGCAATAAGCCGAGGCGGGTGCGGCGCAGCAGTAAATCATCCAGATGTATTACCGACTCATTCGCAGCCGACCAGCGTAATTCCGCCCACAAGGTGCGACTGCCGGGAATAACGTCCAGCTCACCGTCTTTGGCCAGATCGAGCAGCGCATCAAGGTCCATACCAAAATGACCACTCAGGCGCTTTTGTACATAACCGGGCAATGCGAGGTATTTTTTATGCGACGAAACAGACGGCGTAAAAATCTGCGCGCCAAACTCTCCGGCCGGAAAACGTTTAATGTATTTACGCGCCGCTTGGAGTGCATCCAGAGCAATTAAACGGAAAGTGGTTAACTTCCCGCCACTGACACTGACCAGACCTTTATCATCCCAAACGCTGTGATCACGCTTTTCTTTCGATGGATTTAACGCTCCGGACGATACCAGCGGACGTACGCCGGCCCAACTGGAAATAATATCTTTTTCAGTAAGATCCGCTTTCGGAAACTGATAAAGCGCAACTTTTAACAGATAGTCCAACTCCGCCCGGGTCATACTGGCTTCACTGTTATCGATGCCATTATTATCCAGATCAGTGGTACCGATAACGGTCCGCCCTTCCCACGGAAAAATAAAAATAGGGCGTTTATCATCCGGGTGCATGGCCGTAAAAGATTGCGCAACCGGTAAGCGCCAGGCAGGCACAACAATATGACTGCCACGTGCCGGACGAATCTTTTTTTCGTCTGTCATCTGACCACGTAATTCATCTGCCCAGGCACCGGTCGCATTAATCACCACGTCCGCTTTGACGTCATAGCCTTCACCGCTGAGGACATCTTCCACACGGGCACCCACAACCTGCTCACCGTCTTTCAGCAATTGCTTAACGCCGACATAATTAAGTACAACGGCACCGTCTTTCTGCGCTTCACGCAGCACGCGAACAACCAGACGGGCATCATCGGTTACGGCATCGGCAAACTGCGTGCCGCCAATTAATGCATTTTCATTCAGCAACGGGCTTAAAAAACCAAAGTCGTCACGTTTGAAATAATGACGGTAGCGTTTACCGGCAAAAAAATCGTAGATGCGCAGCAGCGTATTAAATACAAATGGCCCGGGAAAACCGCCTTTATAATGCGCCATCAGGTAGCCCATCTGATCGACCAGACCCGGCGCCTCAGTCATTAAACGTTCACGTTCCTGCACCGAATGCATGGTGGTTTTTACATCACCGGCGGCGATATAACGCAAACCGCCATGCACCATTTTCGATGACCTGCTGGACGTACCCCAGGCAAAATCCTGCCGTTCCAGCAGCAGCACTTTCAGACCGCGGCGTGCAGCCTCACGGGCAATGCCCGCGCCGGTAATACCACCACCAGCAACGATTACATCCCAGTGCTGCGCGGCACTGGTTAACTGTTCCAGCTGATGTTCGCGCTGTCCTGGTGCCCATGCTGTGTGCGACATACTGCTCTTTTATCCTGTCCGGCGTGTATTTAAGAATGAGTGAGAATGTAGTTATTCATTCAGGGGGACTGTTATCCGACGACGGATTCAGCCGCCTCCTGTTGTGCCTTTTTTGCGGCATGTTCTGCCGTATTCCCGGCGTTGCTTTTTTCCAGCAACGTCCCTGGATTCATACGCTGTTGCGGGTCAAAATCCTGCACCAAAGTATTCAGAACCCGCATACCCAGTGCGCCTTTTTCGGCCGGCAGATACGGCGCGTGATCTTTACCGACGCCGTGCTGGTGTGAAATCGTGGCGCGGCCACGGGCAATAACCGAAGACGCTTTATTTTTCAGCTTGCGCCAGCGTTCCAGAGTTTCTTCATAGCTGTCGGCACAACGGAAAAAATACGTGGTGTAGATACTGGAACCCTGAGTGTACATATGCGAAAGGTGGGTAAACACCATCACTTCTTCACCATCGCTGCGCAGTGCGGTTTCCAGCGCACTCTCAACATCGGCCATTAACTGATCGATATTATCCCAGTCAGTCGAGGTTTCCAGCGTATCCACGGCAATGCCGCGGGTCCAGGTCGTCTCACGCAGGTATGGAAATTTAAAACGCCCATGGGACCAGATGCTGCCCATAATATTGGCCAGCGGACCCCCCACCCCGCCATGCGACTTCAGTACTTTACGAATCTGTTTCAGCGACGTTTTATTCTGATACTTAGTGCCGGTCACACCGTAAGTCAGCATGCAGCGCTCGTCACCCATCCCCATCAGGCGCAGGAAGCGATCAAGTAATTTAAACTGTTTTTCCTGGGTGCCCAGGTGAAGGTGCGCCTTGGCTTCTTTGGCATTGCTGACCCGCATCATCGACATCGGTACTTTATTCTGTACCAGCTCACGCACGGCGGTTTTGGCCGCCTGCCAGTTGGGCATAAAGACCACAAAAAAGCGCTCTTCTTCGGCCATGCGGGTAACACGCACTTTCACCTCGGTGAAAATCCCCATGCGACCTTCCATCCCCATGGTGATTTCGCGCATATCCGGGCCAGCGGAAGAAGCCGGAATGGTCGGAATATCCATCGTCCCCAGCAGGGTTTCCATACGACCACCGGCAAACATCTGCTCGATACGGCCATAACGCAGCGACTGCTGGCCACTGGAGCGGGAAGCCACCCAACCACCAATGGTCGAAAGCTCCCAGGATTGCGGAAAATGCCCCAGCGTGTAACCGCGGGCGCGCAACTGGCTTTCAACCAACGGCCCCGGTGTACCGGCACCAAAAGTTGCAATCTGGCTTTCTTCATTTAATTCCATCAACTGGTTCATACGCCCCAGATCAATGGTCAGAATCGCACGTTGACTGGCCAGCGGCGTAATATGCCCAGCAACGGAAGTACCGCCACCATAGGGAATAACCTCCACGTCGTGTTCAACGGCATAATCCAGCAGCTCACGTACCTGAGAGCTGGTTTCCGGATAGGCAACCCCGTCAGGAAAAACCCCGAAGTCCCCACTGCGCATGGCCAGCCAATCCGGAAAACTTTGTCCACGGGCATGGCGTACACGGTCTTCTGCCGCAGTAACCACCAGAGGATGGGCCGGCAAGCGGGAGGCAGGAACTTGCGCCATCACCGACTCCAGCGTGGCATCGGTCAGAGCGTGGGTTTCTCCGATGACGGAATGAATCAGGCGCTCGCCGTGTGCCGGCACCTCTTTGATATAACTCTCATCACCCCAACCATTCCAGCGACGACCCATGTTGTATTCCTCAATGTCCGTTAGACCCAATTCGCAGAGAACGCTAAGATACAGCGAAGGCTGAGCGCTGGCACTGACAGTTTGAGACAGAGACGTAGTATATTCAGCCAGCGCAACGACAAACCCCACGCCAGACTCCACGCGGTTATAACAACAACATGATGCACATCGGATGAACTCTCAAGATTTATTAGGTACCGCTTCATCTGCCGCCATCCGCCAGTATCTGCGCGCAGCGCAGGACTACGGTATAGAACCGGTGCAGGCACTCGACGCCGTTAATATGCCCCACGGCATTATGGACAACAGCATCAGCCGCACCCACGGCCGTGCCTTCCAGAGCCTGATACGCTGGCTGATTGAACAAACCCGCGATCCGCTGTTTGGCTTAAAAAGCTCCCGCTACGTCCAGCCCGGCTCCTACAGCCTGGTCGGCTACATGGCGATGAATTGCCGCACCGCACGCGAAGCCCTGCACATCACCCCGGAATACGAGGCAATTGTCGGCGACATGGGGGTCACCAAAATCGAAAAATACGGCCCGCACCTGGCCATGCGCTGGGTGTGTCAGTACGACGACCCCATTGTGCGCCCGCACATGATTGATAATGTGCTTGGCAGCTGGCTGGTGTTCGCCCGCTGGCTGGCCGATATGCAGGACGGCAAACCCGAATGCGTACTGTTCGAACGCAACAAGCCGGCACCCGCTCTGCTGGCTGTTTATGAAGACATTTTTCAGGCACCACTGGAATTTGGCAGCGACCGCAGCGCACTGATTTTTCCGGAGCCGGTTCTCGACACCCCACTGCGTCAGCCAGACCCGACGCTGCTGGCGACCCTCGAACAACAGGCAGCCAGCGTAATGGCCGAATTGCAGGAAAAGCATCCGATCGTAATGCAAACCCGCTCCCTGCTGCGCAACCTGATGGAAGAAGATCTGCCGCGACGCGATAAAGTCGCTACCGAGCTGGGCATGACCGAACGCACCCTGCAACGTCGCCTGCAGGAAGCCGGCACCGGCTACCAACAACTGCTGGATGACCTGCGCCGCGAAGTCGCGACCAACTGGCTGCGCACCACCAACATCCCGGTCAATGATATCGCCGCGCGTTTGGGCTTCAGTGAGGCCCGCTCATTTCACCGCCGCTTCAAGGCCTGGACAGGCATGACTCCGGGCGAATACCGGGGTAAATAAACCCCGGCCACCTTTCCAGCTCCTGACGTAAAAAAACTATTGAACAGTGTTCAGAACAGCCTTATATTGAACGCCGTTCAAAATCATACAGGTCAATCTTATGGCGCGACGCCAGGATCATACCCCCGCACAACTGCAGCAACTGACCATGGAAACGGTGCTCAAGCTGTTGCAACAGCAACCGGCCAGCAGCCTCAGCCTGCGCCAGATTGCCCGCGAGGTTGGCTATTCTCCCGGAACATTGATCAATCAGTTCGGCAGCTACAGCCTGCTGTTACTGGCCGCCAATGCCCGCACACTGGATCAGATATACCGCGAATTACTCGCCGCCATCGACCACGCAGATTCTCCACAGCAGACACTGGAAGCCTGCGCGCTGAGCTATCTCAATTTTGCCAGTCAGCACCCATATCAATGGCGACTGCTGTTTGAGCATCAGCTGCCGGAGCAAGATCACCTGCCCGACTGGCAGCAACAACGCATCGACAATGTATTCACTCTGCTGCAACAGCAACTCGCCATACTCAAACCCCGCGCGAACGCGAGCGACTGTGCGCAAACCGCGCGAACGATCTGGGCAAGCGTACACGGCATCTGCGTACTGGCACTGGACGATAAATTATTTACCCCGGGCAACATCAGCGGCCGCAGCATGATTCATTCACTGCTGAGCCATTATCTGCCCGCCTGGATTAAGGATGAAAAGGAAACCGTTATGCATAACCAACAGGCCACAGAAGGAAGCCAGCCATGAGCCAACACAGTCAGTTCGCCCTATTGGGCAAGCGCCGTTTTCTGCCCTACTTCGTGACCCAGGCACTCGGGGCTTTTAACGACAATTTATATAAAAATGCGTTGTTACTGCTGATCGCGTTCAGCGGCATCATTGCCGAAGAAGATTCCGCGCTGTACACCAATCTCGCCGCCGGGTTGTTTATCCTGCCATTTTTTCTGTTTTCACCCATCGCCGGCCAGATCGCCGATAAAATGGAAAAATCGCGTTTAATCCGCAGCGTGAAATTACTCGAAGTGGCCATTATGCTGATCGCCGCTGTCGGTGTGATTACCAACAACATGACCCTGATGATGACCCTGTTATTTTTAATGGGGTTGCAATCGGCATTGTTTGGGCCGGTCAAATTCGCTCTGCTGCCACAACAACTGCATAAAGACGAACTGGTCGGTGGCAACGCCCTGGTGGAAATGGGTACTTTTCTTGCCATTCTGGGCGGCACCATTACCGCCGGTTTATTATTTGATTTAACCGCCGCCAAATACTGGATTGCTGCGGGTGTTATCTTTTTTGCCGTACTGGGTTATTTCAGCAGTCGTTTTATTCCAACCGCTGAAGCCGGTGATCCACAACTGACGATTAACTGGAATCCGTTTACCGAACTGGTCAACACCTTACGTAATGCCCGCCAGCAACGCGCCGTGTATTTATCCATCATGGCCATCAGCTGGTTCTGGTTTTTAGGCGCCAGTTATTTAACCCAGTTTCCGAACCTGGCCCGCGACCACTTAGGTGGTAACCCACAAATTGTTACCTTACTGCTCACCCTGTTTTCCGTGGGCGTTGCTGCAGGCTCACTGCTGTGTGAAAAACTATCCGGTCATAAAGTCGAGCTAGGCATTGTACCGATTGGATCACTGGGCATGAGCATCTTTGGTGTTGACCTCTATTTTGCCATCAGCAGCCTGAATATCAGTTCCGACCTCAGCGCTCTGGCGTTCGTACAGAATGCCGATCACTGGCGCATGATGGCGGATATCGCGCTGATCAGTTTATTCGGCGGTTTATATGTTGTGCCACTGCAGGCGTTAATTCAGCAGCGCAGTGACGAAAAAATGCGCGCCCAGACCATCGCAGCCAACAACGTGATGAACGCACTCTTTATGGTCGGCAGTGCCGCTTTCGGCATCATCAGCCTGGTGGTTATGAAATTATCCATCGCCGAATATTTCTGCGTGATTGCCATTATGAATATTGTGGTGGTTGGCTACGTCTACTCACAGGTACCGGAATTCGCTCTACGCTTTGTTATCTGGATGCTGTCGCACACCATGTACCGCGTCAGCCATAAAGGCATTCAGAATATTCCCGAAGAAGGCCCGGTCGTATTGGTCTGCAACCACGTCAGCTATGTTGATGCTTTACTGATTGCCGGTGCCTGCCCGCGTCCGATCCGCTTTGTCATGGACCGCAGTATTTCTGAAATGCCGGGTTTAAAATGGTTTTTCCGCTTAGCCAAAACCATCCCGATCTGTTCACCCAAAGCCAACACAGAGGTGTACGAAACCGCTTTCCGCCGCATTAAAGAAGAATTAGCCGATGGCCAGGTGGTGTGTATTTTTCCGGAAGGAAAATTAACCCAAAGTGGCAATATCGAAACCTTCCGCGCCGGCATCGAACGAATTATTGCCGAAACGCCGGTGCCGGTTATTCCAATGGCTCTGGATGGTTTGTGGGGCAGTTTTTTCAGCCACAAAGATGGCCTGGCACTCACCAAAACACCACGCCGCTTCTGGTCGCGGGTGGGTTTAACCGTCGGCCAACCCAAAGCTGCAGAAAGCGTTACTGCCGCCATTCTGGAACAGGACGTTAAACATTTGTTTCACGCAGGCCAGAACCTGTAATCCAAATAAAACGCCAACAAAAATGGGCGCCATGGCGCCCATTTTTATTGGCCGGTTCTGTTAACTGGCCTGTACCCGCCCCAGCAGATGATCGAACACCCGTTGTGGGCTGATCTCACGATAACAAGGCGGCTGAATATCGCCGGACTCATTTTTCAGGCAGGTTTTCGACAGACAGGGAGCACAATCACTGTAACCGCTGCGCATCACTTCAACCTGCGGGCCCAACACGCCGGTCAGGGTTGAATCGGTGGCGCCATAAATGGCCACGGAAGGCACTTCCAGCGCAGCAACCACATGAGATAAACCGGTATCAACACCAACCACGGCCTGCGCATGGGCCAGATAAGCATTGAGCGCATTGAGGCCCATTTTCGGCAATACCTCAACGCCGTCCAGGCCGTCAGCAATGCGTTCGGCGCGTTGCTGCTCTTCATCATTGCCCCAGGGCAAAACCACTTTACGCCCACTGGCCGCTACCATAGCTGCCAGCTCACGCCAGTAAGCTTCCGGCCAGAGTTTGGTGATCCAGGTGGTGCCATGCAGAAACAACCAGTAATCCCCTTCAACCGCAGGCCGCTGCCAGCGTGTACGGTCGACACCGTAACTCAGCCCATCCGGCACCTCATAACCCAGTATCTGAGCAAAGAGTTGGCGCACCCGTGGAATGGCGTGCTGACCTTTGGCCACCGCCTGCGGATGCTGATACGCCATAGCCGCCAGCGGCTCACGGCAACTGTACTTATCCAGACCAAAGCGCGGACCACGGGCCATGCGGGTAAATACTGCACTTTTAATTAAGCCCTGAGCATCCAGCACCACGTCGTATTGGGTTGCACGCAGATCGCGCCAGAAGGCTTTCATCTCGGCCCGATTGGCTTTATCGCGCAGGTTTTTGCGCCAGCGCCGCCAAGCCACCGGGATGACTTTTTTCACCGCCGGATGCCAGGTTGGAATCGCAGCAAAGGCCTCTTCCACCACCCAATCGACTTCCAGTCCGGGAATCGCCCGCCAGGCATCTTCCAGCGCCGGCAGGGTATGAAACACATCCCCCAGCGATGAGGTTTTAATCAGCAGGACTTTCACAGCAATTCTCCATCCACAGAAAACGTCGGCCTGGCTCAGCCAGCGGGCTTATTCTTTTTCGGGAGCGCACTTTATACCAAGCCAGCGGTGATTCAAACGACCGCACAGCAAAACCCCGCCCTCCTTGCTTGACAATACACCGGGCGACGGCAACCATGCCGCCCTTTACCAAGCGCGAAGGTGTACTGTGTTCAAATCGTGGAAATTCTGGCTGGGACTGACCTTACTGCTGGCGCTGGTCTGGCTGGTTGAACGCAGTTACGGTTGGAGCGCGGTACTTCAGAGCTGGCAAAGCATCGAGCCACAGCAGGTGGCCATCGCCCTGCTGCTGATGCTGCTGAGTTATTTATTGCGCGCGCTACGCTTCTACGATTTTTTCTGGCAGCAATGCCGGGGGCAATTTATCCGCCTGACGCGGATTACCGTGTTGCACAATTTCTTCAATAACATGCTGCCCATGCGCAGTGGCGAAACCGCGTTCCCGTTATTAATGAAACAGCATTTCGATGTGCCTTACCGGCACAGCGGACCAGCCTTATTGTGGCTGCGTTTGCTGGATCTGTACGCTCTGCTGGTGCTGGCGGCGTTATCACTGCATCAGTTACTAGAGGTCGGTAACAGCATAAAACTGCTGCTGGCCATTGCACTCTTCGCCGCTCCGCTGTTGGTGCTGCCGTTACAGAATGCCCTCAACCGCTTTTTACTCAACCACCCCAGCACGCTGGCTCAACGTGGCGCCGAGCTGATGCACGCTCTGCCTAAGTCATCCTGGAGTTTTGTCCGCGCCCTGTTCTGGACGCTGATTAACTGGGCACTGAAACTGGCAGTGTACGCCTGGCTTTTGGAACAGTTCCTCGGCCTGCCCTACAGCCAGAGCTGGATGGGCGCGACCACTGGCGAACTGAGCAGCGTATTGCCGATTCACGGCGTGGCCGGTGCCGGTACTTACGAAGCGGGGGTACTGGCTGGCTTGCTGCCCTGGGGCGTGGATCATGCCGAAGCGCTGGCGGCGGCGGTGAACCTGCATTTGTTTGTGCTGGGCAGCACGCTGTTACTGACGGCACTGATCACCCTGCTGACCCAGGGCCTGAAAACACCAGCAACTCCCCCCGGTAACGGATAACACCTCTGCCACAGTAACGTTCAGCAGTGATAACACTGTAAGGTGGCACACTGAGTTTTTACGGCGAACCGTGCTCGTTATTTTCCTGTCACCCCCTTTTGGGTATGATCGCGGTTCTTTTTATATCGCGCGTTATGACGCTTCCGGGTTTCTGCGTTATCAACCCCGGTTTTAACGCCCGCAATTCCTTTTTACAGAGTGGTAAACGACCTTGACTGAGGCAAATACATCAGCGGCAAACCAAAAGCCTTCACTGTCTGTAGTGATTCCGATGTACAACGAGATCGAAAACGTTGAGCCCATGGTGGCCCGTGTGCATGAAGGTCTCGCCAGCTATAACGGCGACTGGGAACTGCTGGTCGTCGATGACGGCAGTACCGATGGCACACCTCAGGCGCTGAAAAAGGAATCTGAAAAATACGGCACCCACGTGCGCGTGGTTGAGCTGCGCCGTAACTTCGGCCAGACCGCGGCCATGCAGGCAGGTATCGACGAAGCCCGTGGCTATCTGATTGCCACCCTCGACGGCGATTTACAGAACGATCCGGCCGATATTCCGCGCATGGTCGATCACTTGCTGGAAAAAGACCTCGATCTGCTCACCGGCTGGCGTAAAAACCGTAAAGATGATCTGGTGCTGCGCAAAATCCCATCGCGCATTGCCAACCGCCTGATCGGTAAAATCACCGGCGTGCGCATCAATGACTACGGCTGCTCACTGAAAATCTATAAAGCCTCGGTCATTAAGCAGGTTCGCCTGTATGGCGAAATGCACCGCTTTATTCCAGCCTGGGTTGCGGCGGTTGTTCCGCCAAGCCGCATTGGCGAAATTGTGGTCACTCACAATGCACGGGTGGCCGGTGAGTCAAAATACGGAATTTCGCGTACCTTCCGCGTCATTCTTGATCTGCTATCGGTCTACTTCTTCATGCGCTACCGCGCTCGTCCCGGCCACTTCTTCGGTTCTATTGGTCTGGCGCTGGGCTCCATCGGTGGCCTGATGATGACCTACCTGGCGTTTGTGAAATTTATTCTGGGCGAAGACATCGGCAACCGTCCGCTGTTTTTAATTGCTGTGGTCTGTGTCATTGCCGCGCTGCAATTCCTCACCACCGGCGTATTGTCTGAGCTGATTTCGCGCACGTACTTTGAATCCTCCCAGCGCCAGCAGTATGTGATCTACCATCCTGCAGCCGATGCCGACAAAGGCGAACCGGGCTGGAATCAGGAGCAAAATTCAGCCAGCCGCTCAGATGCTGCAGCCGATGGCGAAACCAATAACGCAACTAATAGCACTACAGCCACAGAGGCCAACCCCTCAGGTGGTGACGACAAGCATGTCAGCTAAGTTGCATTATCGCCTGCCAGGCCTGCAGATTCCGTTATGGCTGCTGCTGGTTCTGGTGGCGTTTTTCTTTGCCAACCTCAATGGTTACCTGTTGTTTGACCATGACGAGGGCGCCTTCAGCGAGGCGACCCGCGGCATGTTCGAGCGCGGCGATTTTATTACCACCTGGCTTAACGACCGGGTGCGTTTTGATAAACCCATCCTGATTTACTGGCTGCAAGCGGCATCCATCTCGGTGTTCGGCACCGATGTCTGGGCTTTCCGTCTGCCTTCGGCACTGGCCGGACTGGGCTGGTCACTGGCCACCTTTGCCTTTGTCCGTCGCTATCTGGATGAAAAAACCGCCATTGCCGCCGCACTGATGGCCGCCGCCAGTCTGGGCATCAATATGATCGCCCACGTTGCGACCGCCGATGCCTTACTCAACGCCCTGCTGGCCACCACATTGCTGCTGATGTACGCCTACAGCCGTCAGGCCAACAATGGCCTGCTGGTTGCGATCTACGCGCTGATGGCGCTGGGCGTACTGACCAAAGGACCGGTAGCCGTGGCCATTCCGTTGATGGTTGCTGCTCTGTTTTATCTGAGTCAGGGGCTGCGGGCTGAATTTCTGCGCGCTGTATTTTTTATTCCTGGCTGGATTCTGTTCGTCGCCATTGCCGCCCCCTGGTATGTCCTTGAGTATCAGGCCCAGGGACAGGCGTTTATTGATGGCTTTTTCCTCAAGCACAACGTCAACCGCTTCAACAACGCGATGGAAGGCCACGACGGCGGCTTCCTGTTCTATCCGTTAGTACTGCCCTTTGTGCTGGCACCTTTCGGCGCCCTGCTGCTGCGTATTGTGCCGTCAGTGCGCAACATTATGCCGGGCAAAGACCCACTGGATGCTTTCCTGTGGATCTGGTTTCTGGTGGTACTGATTCTGTTCAGTCTGGCCAGCACCAAACTGCCACATTACATTCTGTATGGCTGTACGCCGCTGGTTATCCTGATGGCGCGTTACCGTGAATGGCTGCAGAACCGTTGGTTCGCCCTGCTGTTCCCGGCCTTACTGTTCGGCGTCATGGTGGCGTTTCCGCTATTGATTCCGCTGGCTGAGCAGCGCCTGTCCAACCCGATTGAGATTGCGGTTGCGCAACGCGCCGGACATTACATCAATCAGGATTTCGCCATCCTTGCGGCATTGGCTGGCATTGTCAGCATCACCCTGATTCTGTGGCGGCGCTTCCCTTTATGGAAGCGACTGGTCCTGGTGGGGGCCGTACAGACAGTATTCGTCTGGTTTGTGTTTGTTCCTGCTTTCAGCGAAGCGCAGCAGCGTCCGGTATGGGAAGCAGCGCAATTTGCCAAAACACTGAATGAACCGATTTATACGCAATCCATCGATATGCCGAGCTTCAATGTGTACCTGAATAAGGTCACTCACCGCCGGCCGCTGGCCATTGGTGAAGTCGGCTTCGGTCGCGAAGACCGCCTGGACAGTGACAGTGACAGTGACAGTGAATATTATGACGTGCTGTTCCAATCCGGGCCGATTCAGATTGTGCGCCGCATAGCCACTCCCCCTGAATCGACAGAAAAAACAAACACGCCAGAAACGGCAGAAGCAAAAGAAAAACCATGACCCCGCGACACACTCTGGGCCCAACCCCACTATTAGCTCTGGCAGCACTGATGCTCAGCAGCGCCCTGCTGCTGTGGCTGAGCAATGCCAATCAGGCACTGTTTCTGCAGCTGAATCACGCCGGCCATCTTCTGCCTGACTGGCTGTGGGCCAACCTGACGCTGGTCGCCGACACCCTGTTTGCCGTTGCCGTACTGCTGATTGCTGCCTGTTACCGACCACTGCTGCTGACGCAGTCGCTGGTACTGCTGCTGCTGGGAGCCGCGTTTGTACACTTTTTTAAGAATACGCTGGACGTTGCCCGTCCGGCCGCTGTGCTCAGCCATGACAGTTTCACGATTATTGGCGCGGTACTGAAAGGACACAGCTTCCCTTCCGGCCATTCGTTTACCGCCTTAGGCTGTGCAGGCCTGTTATGGCTGAACACCAAACGTCTGAGCAGTGGCCTGCTGATTGTATTACTGGGACTGTCCGCCGCACTGAGCCGGGCGATGGTTGGCGCACACTGGCCGCTGGATATTCTGGTAGGCGGCGCTTTCGGCCTGTTGTTTGCGTGCGCCAGTGTCTGGCTGGTCAACCGCGTTCACTGGCTGCAGGCGCATGGCTGGAAACTATTCAGTGCACTGCTGCTGACGCTGGCTGCGGGCTATCTGGCGATCCATGAAGATGGCTATCCATTTACCGATCCACTGGCTATTGTTGCCAGTATAGGCGCCGTAGCAACGGCATTGACGCGATTCTGGATTCCTTTCTTACGTCTGCTTAGACAGGAACTGACCAGACCCGAAAGCTGATAGCGCAGGGGATTTGCGCACAGATCCCCTGCTTTTAATGCTCAGGCGCCAAATAAATCGAACGTAATGCCGCCATCATCAGACTGATCGAGCCATCCTTTAGGCTTGGAAAAGGTCTGCTCCATCTGTGCCGCTACGGCATCCGTGATTTTCCGCGTCGGTTTTTCACCCAGCATCGCCAGCATACGGTCTTCTTCCTGTCCTAAGCAGGCAGCCATTGTGGCCACATCGAGCGCATTCTCCCGCATTAACTCCTGCGCCTGGCGCCAGCGGATATCTTGATCAGCCATCACTAATACAACCCTTTTTCTTTCGATTATCGACTATTGGTTAACAATATTTTTCTTTATGCCTTTTTGACGACTGCTATATAGTGGTGGCCGCCAAAGGATTGAAATATTACCTCAATATTTCTGTCATAGGCTGTACAGGTTTTCATTTCGTAAATAAGAATCAGAGTATCAGTTATGCGTCGAGTTGTGGTTACAGGTTTAGGAATCGTAGGTTGTCTGGGTAATAACAAAGATGAGGTATTGGCATCCCTGCGGGCACAGCGCTCTGGTATCAGCTATATGCCGGAATACGCCGAGCTGGGCTTTCGCAGCCATGTCGCCGGCAAACCGCACATTGATCTGGACGAAGTGATCGACCGTAAGCTGAAACGCTTTATGGGCGACTCCGCCGCGTATTCTTATTTATCCATGCGTGAAGCCATTGAAGATTCTGGTCTGACCGCCGACATGGTGAGCAATCCACGCAGCGGCCTGGTGGCCGGTTCCGGCGGTGCATCGTCCAGCGACATCGTCGAATCCGTCGACATCCTGCGTGAAAAAGGCATCCGTAAGGTCGGTCCATACCGCGTAACCCGCACCATGGGCAGCACGGTTTCCGCCAATCTGGCAACGCCGTTTTCTATTAAGGGCGTGAATTATTCCATGACGTCTGCCTGCGCAACCAGCGCGCATTGTATTGGTCACGCCATGGAACTGATCCAGTGGGGCAAGCAAGACATCGTTTTTGCCGGTGGTGGTGAAGAAGAACACTGGTCACTGACTATGCAGTTCGACGCCATGGGCGCCCTGTCGAGCAAATACAATGACGCTGCTGAAACCGCATCCCGTCCTTACGATGCAACCCGCGACGGTTTCGTTATCGCTGGCGGCGGCGGCATGCTGGTACTGGAAGAATACGAACACGCCGTTGCCCGTGGCGCGACGATTTATGCTGAATTAATCGGTTATGCCGCCACCTCCGATGGCGCAGACATGGTTGCTCCGTCCGGCGAAGGCGCTGTGCGCTGCATGCAGGATGCACTGGCTATGGCTGGCAACCCAACCATCGATTACCTGAACACCCACGGCACCAGTACGCCAGCGGGTGACATTACTGAACTGCGCGCCGTAGGCCTGGCTTTCGGCGACAACGTACCGCCAATCAGCTCAACCAAATCTCTGACCGGTCACTCTCTGGGTGCCGCCGGGGTGCAGGAGGCTATTTACAGCCTGCTGATGCTGAAACACGGTTTTATTACCGGCAGCGCCAACATCACTGAAAAAGACGAAGGTGCAGCTGGCTTCCCCATCGTGACCGAGAACCGCGACGCTGCGCTTAAAACCGTGATGTCGAACAGCTTTGGCTTCGGTGGGACCAACGCGACACTGATTTTTCAGTCCCTCTGAAAAAACGGGTACTGAGTCGCTTTTACTGGTTATTAGTGATATTCAAGAAAGACTTTTTAGGTTTTACTAATGCCCCCTGTTAATCCGCACACGGTCAGTTTTCTGGCTGTGGCGGATTGTATACAGAGGCATGATGGGCAGGTTCCGCGACATCCGATTCAGGCCGGCCCGATTGAATATCGGCACATTATGGAATGTAGTAACGATGACAGAGCAACAGGTTTCAACAGACAACACCCTATCCAAACACATCGACCAGCTGTTCCAGAAAGCCGAACAGCTGTCTGCCGACTTTTCCCTGTTCCCGGAATACGAAGACAATGCCGTCGATCAGAGCGTTAAAGGACTGATCTCTCCGGAACGCTGCGAGGCCGAACTTGAGCGCCTGCGCGGCCTTAATATTGACAATTATATTGAACAGATCGTCGCGCCCAGCGAAAGCAACAGCCGCATGGGTGCCAAAGCGGTCGTTCAGCATCTGGTTCTGCGGGTTATCACTGAAGTAGAAGATGGCCCACTCTACTGCGCCGAAGCCGATATGGATTTCGGTGGTCATGTCCGCCGTATCGGTTTTATCTGTCAGAACCGTGAGCACGCCAATGGTGCCTGGCAGCCGCAGCACCACAACCGTGCGGCCCAGCAGGCCCGTGCATTTGCCAGCCGCGCCATGCCGATTGTTACCTTTATTGATACACCGGGAGCCGACGCCGGCGAAGCCGCCAACGCTGGCAACCAGGCACACAGCATCTCCCACCTGATTACCGAAATGGCCAATAACGATGTGCCGACGCTGGGTATTATCTGGGGTGCCGGTTACTCCGGCGGTGCGATCCCGCTGGCCACCACCAATATTCTGCTCAGTGTGCGTGATGGTATTTTCAACACCATTCAGCCGCAGGGTCTGGCCAGCATTGCCCGCAAGTACAACCTTTCATGGCAGGAATGTGCAAAATACGTTGGTGTTTCCGGTTTTGAACTGCGTGAAGCCGGCATCATTGATGGCATTATTGATTACGCCCCGACCGATGCCGATGAAAAACGTTTTAATCTGCATCAGGCTATTACCACCGGTATTGAATCGATCGAAACCAGTGCCGCTGAATTTGCCCGTCACAGCAAATATCTGATGGACCACTACCAGCGCAGCGTTGAACGTTTTCTGCGACCATCCGAGAAGCTGGAAAAGCTGCAAAAAGGCTCCAACTTTTTCCTCGCGCAGACGCCAACCGAGCACATTAACCTGTTCGGCCTGACCTATCGCTACACCCGTTACCTCACTCTGCGCCGCCGTATTCACTCCACAACCCTGGAAAACTACGGCCGCCTGGCGGAAAAAGAAGTACCGGAAGGCCAGCTGCAGTCCCGTTTACAGCGCGAATCCAAGCGTAAATTCCAGAACTGGCTGCAAGCCCCGGAAAAAATCGTCTACGACGACAACCTGCACAAAAGCTGGAAAAATTTCTGGAGCAAATACGAAGACCGTGATGGTAGCCGCAGCACTATCGCCCGTCTGTTCTTCGGCGAGCCGAAAAACAACTATTTAAAGGCCAAGCAGGAACTGTGCTTCAACCTTGGCCTGTATCTGTTTAACCGCTGGAAATCCGACGCTTCGGTCAATTTCCAGGGGCTGATGGATTACCTTGAAGACTACAAGCAAAGCCGTTTTCTGCTGCGCGCCAATGACATCCTCGATGCCGTTGCCGTAGCTGAATTTATAGAAAAAAACCCGCATCCGCTGGCCGCTTATATCCGCGAGCAATTGCCGCACGAAACCCGTCAGGAACTGACCCAGGGACTGGCCAAAGAAAAAGCCAAAGGTGCGCTTAAGCAGTCGCTGGCAACCGCGCTGAACAGCATTCTGAAAGATGAGCTGATCCCGGATAATATCCGCGCCGACCTGAAGCTTTCCACCCGTACCGAAGCGTTGGCCAACAGCATCGCCAGCATCAAAGTGGAAGCCAACCGCCGCATTATTGAAGAGGCGCTGGCCCCTTATATTCAGTTCCGTCAGGAAAACATTCAGAACCCGGCGCACCCGGACATCACCATTCTGGATGCCATTTTGCACGATGAGCTGCGCTACGAGTTCAGCCAGGTGTGTCAGAACATGCTGGTATTTGGTCAGCTGTACGACAACTTTATTCATAATCTGGTGGGCGTGGCGAAAGAAGCCAACGAAGACCGTTCGCTATCCCGCGACTCGGTTAAAACCCTGCTCGATAAATCACTGGCAGAAGCCACCGAAGGCGACAGCTATACCGCTCAGGAACGCGAATCTTTTAACCATTGGCTTAGCTACTTTATCAAGAGCAATCAGCGCGGAGATTTCCTCAAATCCGTTGAAGAATGGAAAAAACTGGCCTTCCCACGCCTGTCTGACACCCTGTTTGTGGTAATTACCTTTATTTTCGAGAAGCTGCTGCCGGAGTATCACGAAGCCGAGCAGGATGGTAAGACCTATAACGGCCGCATCAATCCGGTATCCATCGGTCGTCGTAAAGACTTCTGGAACCGCCTGACCATGGCCTACCACGACCTGCTGATTCAGCAGGTTCTGGATGACACCAAACGTCAGAAGAAAACGTCCGCGCAAGCCATTATTGAACGTTTCTTTAATGATTTTGAAGAACTGAACGCCAGCCTGATGTCGGCCGACCCGGTTGCCTTCCCCGGCTTCCGCAGTTCGATCGAAAGCGCACTGAAAAAAGACATCAAACCCTGCGGCGTGGTGACCGGTATTGGCACCATCAAAATCGGTGAACGCGAGCAACAGGTTGGTGCGCTGGTTTCTAACCTCGACTTTCAGGCCGGTGCCTTTGATATGGCCTCCGCTGAGAAATTCTGCAAACTGATGGTGGAATGTGCGCGACAGCATTTACCGATTGTGTGCTTTGTATCCTCCGGTGGTATGCAGACCAAAGAAGGCGCAGCGGCGCTGTTCTCGATGGCGGTGGTCAACGACCGTATCACCCGTTTTGTGCGTGATAACGATCTGCCGATCGTCATTTTTGGTTTTGGTGATTGTACCGGTGGCGCGCAGGCGAGTTTTGTGACTCACCCCCTGGCGCAAACCTATTACTTCTCCGGTACCAACATGCCATTTGCCGGCCAGATTGTAGTGCCAAGCTATCTGCCAAGCACCTGTACCCTGTCGAACTATCTGTCGGTATCGCCGAAGTCGATGGACGGCCTGGTCAGCCACCCGTTCTTCGATAACCTGGACGATCGCCTGCGCGCCATTGATCCGGATATGCCGGTCGCCCGCTTCAGCGTTGATGACGTACTCGACCGCGTGCTGCAGGGCTATGTCACCGCCGAGCGCATGGCTCCGGATACCGGTGCTAATGCCAGCAAACTGAAAAAATACGGCAAGATCGACAAGGTACTGATCCACGCCCGTGGCTGTACTGCGGTAAAACTAATCCGCAAAGCCCAGGAAAACGATATCAAAGTCATCCTGATTGCTTCCGACCCGGATATGGAATCGGTACCTGTTGATATGCTTGGGCCTGAAGACCGCGTGGTCTGTATCGGCGGTAACACGCCGGACGAAAGCTACCTGAACGCCAAATCGGTACTGCGTATCGCCCACCACGAAAACGTGGATGCCTTGCACCCGGGCATTGGCTTCCTGTCGGAAAGCAGCCAGTTTGCTGCGCTGTGCGGCAACCACGACATTAACTTTGTCGGACCGCCGGTTTCCTCAATGGAAACCATGGGCAACAAGTCCAACGCAATTAATACCGCGATGCGCGTGAACGTACCGGTTGTTCCGGGCTCCCACGGCATTCTGACCAGTTCAGCCAATGCCGCTGCGGTGGCCGATGAAATCGGTTATCCGGTGCTGCTGAAAGCGGTACACGGTGGCGGAGGTAAAGGCATTCAGGTGGTGCATTCGCCGGATAAAATCCATGCTCTGTTCCACCAGATTTCGACCGAAGCCAAAGCCGCTTTTGGTAACGGCGACGTGTATCTTGAAAAATACGTTACCTCCCTGCGTCATATTGAAGTGCAGGTACTGCGTGACAGCCATGGCAACACCAAGATTCTCGGTCTGCGTGACTGTTCAGTGCAGCGTAATAACCAGAAGATTTTCGAAGAATCCGGTTCAACCATGCTGCCGCGTGATCTCGAACAGGCGGCCTATGACTTTGCTGCCAAGCTGTCTGATGCGGTGAAATACGTGGGTGCGGGTACCGTCGAATTTATTTTCGACCTGCACGCCAACACCATTTATTTCATGGAAATGAACACCCGTCTGCAGGTAGAGCATCCGGTCACTGAACTGGTCTCCGGCATTGATATCGTCAGCACCCAGTTCCGTATTGCCGAAGGCGACAGCATTGCCGACCTCAAGCCGGTAGCCAAAGGTTACGCCATTGAAGTACGCGTTAACGCCGAAAAAGCCGTGCGTAAAGGCGACGATGTTGAATTTGTCCCGACACCGGGTCTGATCCGCGATTGCGTATTACCACAGGAAGACTATGTCGAGCTGATCGCCATGGCCGCGCCGGGCAAACAGGTATCACCGTTCTACGACAGCATGGTGGTGCAGATTATTTGTTACGGTAAAGACCGCAACGATACCATCGCCAAAATGCGTGAATATCTGGAGCGCGTCCGCATCACCGGCGTATGCACCAATATTCCGCTGCTGAAGCGCGTATTGGACGATAAAGTCTTCCAGGATGGCGTTTACGACACCACCTACCTGCCTCAATTCCTTGATCGTATCGATGTCGATGCACTGATCAAAGACATTGAGGATGCGGCCGATATGAGTGCCAACGCTGTCGATGCAGCCGCCCTCAAGATCGAAGGCTCTGATGAACTGAAAGTACTGTCACCGTCGACCAGTATTTTCTATGGTTCTTCTTCGCCAAGCGAGCCGGCCTTTGTCAAAGAAGGTGACATCATCGGTGTCGATCATACGCTTTGTCTGATGGAAGCCATGAAGATGTTCACACCGCTGAGTCTGAAGCAGTTCAACCGTGCCGGTACCGAACTCTACCCTGCCGGGCAGAAGTTCAAGGTAACACGCATAATGAACAGCGATGGTCAGCAGGTTAACCAGGGCGATTTACTGTTCGTGGTAAAACCGATCAATGACAGCGAAAACGCGGCCTGACAGTTGTATTGGCCAACATCGCCAATGCCATTGTGTAAAATAAAAAAGCGCCCGAGGGCGCTTTTTTTATGGCTGACGACTAACGGTTTAAACCCCATTCCAGCCTCCGGTTAAGAGGCTTTGAGGTGAGAATGATCGTCCCCACTGTCGGTTAAGCGGAATACACTGACGGCCTCTGACATAAACTGCGCCTGTTCCATCAGCGACTCGGCCGCTGCTGCTGCCTCTTCCACCAGTGCCGCATTCTGCTGGGTCACCTCATCCATATGCGCAACCGCCTGATTAACCTGAGCTAGCCCGGTACTTTGTTCGACGGAGGCTTCTGCAATGCTGCTGGTCAGATCTCGTACCCGACCGATACTGCTTTCAATATCGGCCATGGTGTCACCGGCCTGCTGTACCTGTTGGCTGCCGTTATCAACCAGCGCAACGGAATCTTCAATCAACACTTTGATCTCTTTGGCAGCAACGGCTGAACGCTGCGCCAGGCTTCTCACCTCGGCGGCAACAACCGCAAAACCGCGTCCCTGATCTCCGGCACGGGCCGCCTCAACGGCTGCGTTAAGAGCAAGAATGTTGGTCTGGAAGGCGATGCCATCAATCACACTGATAATATCCACCACTTTTTTCGAGGACTGCTGAATCTGCCCCATGGTTTCAATCACCTGCTGCACCACCAATTTACCTTCCTGCGCAATGTCTGAGGAAGCTTTCACCAGGTTATTGGCTGTTTTGGCACTCTCGGTATTACGCTGGACGGTTTTGGTTAGTTCCTGACTGCTGGCAGCGGTTTCTTCAAGGTTGCTCGCCTGCGACTCCGTGCGGCGTGATAAGTCGGCATTACCCTGAGCAATTTCGCGTGAGGCAACCTGAATGGTTACCCCGGATTGTTTGATCTTGCTGACCAGATTATCCAGGTTGCGTACCGTGGTATTAACCGCCTGACTGGTTTCAGCAAACAGTCCCGGATAGTGCGCGGTGATACTGAGTGTAAGATCACCATCGGCAAGAGCCGAAACGACGCGCATCACATCGCGTAATCCGGTATCCGTCACCTGCGATAAGCTGTTAAGCCGTTCCGCCAGCGTTAAGGAAAAACCCTGTTTATCATCGGTGTCTACCCGCACACTGAAATCACCTTCGTCGGCGGCAGCACGAACCATGTCATCGACTTCGCCGATCACCTTGCGCAACGTGGTCACCGTTTTATTCACGCCCACTTTGGTGCGGCCAAACAATCCCGGATAGTCTTTATCAATCGACTGCTCCAGATCTCCCTGCGCCAGTGCTTCCGCCACACGCAGAATATCGCTGAAACCGGTATCGCAGGTCGAAATTAAGGTGTTCAGATTATCCAGCATGCTTCTGAAGCGATATTGGTAATGACTGGCGTCACAGCGTTTACTGAAGTCACCGGCGGCACCAGCAGCGGTCAGTTGCTGAATATCATCACTGATCGCCAGCAATGCGCGCTTAACCTCGGCTACCGATTGGGAAATCTGAGATTTTTCCCCCGGTAGCGCAACCATATCGCGGTCAAAGTTGCCCTGAGAGTACTCAGAAATAATGCCAATGGTTTGATTGATCACACGGATATAATCTTCGACCAGGCCATTCACCTGACCGGCCATTTCACCAAACGTGCCGGGGTACTGCTGCGCGTCGAGGCGGGCACTGAGCACACCATCAGCATGACGATCCGCCAGCATCTGCTGATCTTCCACGTATTTTTTGATCGCCTGCTGCATCTGCTGCATGGCCACCATCAGCTGGCCGGTTTCATCATGACGTATTACTTCAATATGGTTATCCAGTTTTCCAACGGCAATATTTTCCGCAACCGACACCGCCAGAGACAACGGAATGGAAATCGCACGAATCAATAACAGGCCGGAATACGCCGATAAAGCGACGCCAGCCAGAATCATCAGCACCGCCAATACCCGCACCCACTGATACGTTGCCTGTGCGCTGGCAAACTCTTGTTTTGCGACATCCAGCTGCAGCTGGGTAAGTTCATTGATTTTACTGCTGATCGGATCGATGGTTGCGTAAAGAGGCCCATCAAACGAGTTTAACTGCCCTTCCAGATTTCCTGGATGTACAGCCAGAAACTGTTCCAGTTCCTGTAATGAGCGATCGGCGTTGTTAAATAGCTGCTGGGCCTGGCCGGACAGCTTTTGCTCATTTTCAGTCAACAGCGTCGACATATAACGCCGCCATTCGGCATCGATTTCCGTGTTTGCTTCACGCACCAGCGTCAGAGCATGCTCGCCATCCACCAGTCCGGCGTTGGCTTTATTTACCGCATCAATCACGCTCACTGCATAATGGTCAGAAATTATTTTCAGCTGCTGCAGAGGGACAACCCGGTCTTCATAGACTGAGCGCAGCGAATGATTCATAGCAGCCAGACTGAATACACCGATGGCACCAATGACTATCAGCAGGGATGCCATAAAGGCGATGGTGTAAATGAGCCGGGAACGAATGGTTAATTGCATGTGTTCTGCCCTCCTTGGGCAAGTCAACAAGGTGCATCCGTGCCACTATTGAAGCACCTAACAATAACAGGTTTAGTTGAAAATGAAGGAAAATGGAAATCGCACAGTAGAGAGAAATGTAACTAACGCCGGTGACGTCAATTGTGCGGTCAGTATCATTACATTAAGAAAGGTTTTAATCGGAGGCTGATGTTTCTTTCAGGTAATGCTCTTTTCTTATTTTCATACGCGGATATCTCCTGCGACGCAGAGACACAAACGCTGACCAGCGACGCCATCAACCAAGCCGTGAAAAACACAGCATTACACCGGGCTTACACGCAGTTGATTGTCCATAACGGCCTGACAGGTCATGCTACGCACCACGCTAAATTGCAATCATGCCGGGCATGTATTGTCAGACACCTGATCCAACCCAGGGCCTTTAACACTGACTAAACAGGCCCGAATACCACGACCGATAGCAAGAGATACCTATGATGCTCAACCAGAAACTTCCCTTACGCTGCCTGATTTTCAGTGCTTCTGTTTTTCTATTTGGCTGCGTCGCCAGCGATCAGGAGGCTGAAAACTCCGCCTCCCACACCACACTGCATCAGGGGTTGAATCCGGTCAGCGCCGGCAGCGAAATTAAAACCATCCGCATCGTCAGTAATGCCGATGACTATCGCGAATTGCTGGCCGGCTATTCGGCAGAAAGCGCTAAGACTCTGGATTTTAATCAATATCAGATTGTGCTGATCGATCTGGGCATCCGTCCCAGTGGTGGCTACGGCATCCGCGTTGACGACGTACTGGAACAAAATAATCACGTAGTGCTTGAATTCACCCAGTTAACGCCTGGGTCAGGTTGTGATTACAGTGAAGCCCAGACCAACCCATATCGTTTTGAAGCCATAAAAAGTCTGAAAGAAATTGTCATTCAGGAGAGTATTGCCACGGACAAGTGCAGCCAATAACCTAGGGCCTGTTAACATTCCTTAAACAGGCTCTGGCAGACATTTTTACTAAATCGTCAAGGAACATCCCGTGCTGCGTAAAATACTGTATTCATTTTTGATTCTTCTGATCCTGGCATTAATCGGTGCCCGCCTACTGGTGCCCCGACAGGTTGAAATGGGGATGAATACAGTAAAAAGCCACGCTCCCTGGCCGGTATCCGACGCCGCGCGACAATTGCACCAGCAATTATTGGTTGCTGACTGGCATGCTGACTCATTGCTGTGGGACAGAAATCTTCTGCAGCGTGCAGACTACGGCCAGGTTGATTTCCCACGCCTGCGGGAAGGCAATGTGAGCTTTCAGGTATTTACCGCCGTCACCAAAAGCCCCAGCGGTCAGAACTACCACAACAACAGCAGTGAGGCCGCGGACAATATTACTCCTCTGGCCATCGCGCAAACCTGGCCGGTCGGCAGCTGGAGCAGTCTGTATGAACGCGCACTGTATCAGGTTCAGCGTTTGCAGGGTTATGCCCAGAAAGCGCCGGATCAGGTACAGATGATTCTGTCCAATAACGATATCAGGCAAGTTCTGAATGCCCGGCTACAAAGGAATAATGGAACGCAGGAAAACCTGCTTATCGGCGCCTTAATGGGAATGGAAGGAGGCCACCCGCTGGAAGGTGATATTGAGAATCTGGATAAATTGTACGATGCCGGTTACCGGCTGATTGGCCTGCAGCATTTTTTCGATAACGAACTGGGCGGTTCATTGCACGGCACATCCAACGCCGGTCTGACCGCCTTTGGCCGAGAGGTTGTGCTTAAAGCGGCCGAGAAACACATGATTATCGATTTAGCCCACTCTTCTCCTCAGGTCGTACGCGATGTGCTGAGCATGGTTAAACAGCCTTTGGTGGTCAGCCACTCCGGCATTTTTTCCCATTGCCGGGTTAAACGGAATTTTCCTGATGCGCTCATGCAGGATATTGCGGCAACTGGCGGTGTTATCGGCATTGGTTACTGGAAAGACGTGACTTGCAATGACACCCCAGCTGGCATTGTTAAAACCATCCGCAGCGCCATTGAATTACTCGGCGAAGATCATGTTTCGTTAGGTTCCGATTTTGATGGTGCCGTGGCCACGCAATTCGACACCTCGGAACTGGCAGCCCTGACCCATGAAATGCTGCAACAGGGTTTCAGCGAAACTGAAATCCGCAAAGTGATGGGCGAAAATATGTTGCGTGTTATGCAGCAGATTTTGCGCTGAAGCAAACCAGAACACGTAAGATGCACGGCCATGCTCAAGACGTGACACGCCTTACCGGTTCTTGGATTTAATTAAATAACGGATTCAACCGATACGTTAATTAAACCCTAGAACCACCTCTGCCTTTTCGCCTTTCTGGGGCTTACACAGCGTAATTCTTGGCGCTAACGACTGGCCGTCCTTATCGGTTTTCAGTGCCAGCCAGGCTTTGATTGCTGCGCCACGCTGACGGGCTAATTGTGGCCAATCCTCTGCCCGCTCTTTGGCTTCTGCGTTACTGACAAAAGGACAGACCTGCAATTCCAGCTCGGTTTTTTTGTGCATTAACTGTGCGACTTTTTGCAGTGGCGGAATGTGTCCTTCATTAAGCGTGGCTTCATCTTTAACGAAGGCCAGCGCATCCAGGCGAATCGCCATTAATTCCGAACCGGCATACGAGGCGATGCTCAGCAGCAAGCCATAAGGCTGCAGACTTTGTTTGAGGTAGTGCATGGCGGCACTTTGCAGCGCTAACTGACTTAATTGCGCAGTAATATCGCCGGTGCCAAAATCCGGACGGGTCATATCACCGGAGACCGGAACTGTCAGGCGAACATTGCCATTATCATCACGCAACAGATCCAGCGCGGTATCGACCGGCATCGAAATCTGCTTACTGAAACGTTTGATGGTTTCTTCGTCTTCCGGCACAAACCGCGAATTACGCAACAGCACCCGCGCCTCGCCACCCAACTGAGCCTCTTGCATGTCCATATCCACATCCAGATTGAGCATGCCTTTTTCCAGGTGATAGCCCATTGCCTGAGCCAGATAGCCATTAAAGGCCACCATATCCAGCTGACTGATACGCAGCGTGACATTACCCTGCGGATACATTGCCGCAGCGTCATGGCTGGCCGCCGTCTGAATATTGGCCAGTGTCAGACTGGCATCGAGCGCAATGCGGTTATAATCATCCAGCGACAATACCGCGTGTAATTGCAATGGTTTCAGTAATTCAGGCTGCCCTGAAACGGCAGACAGTTCAGCGGATATTTCACCAACATTCAGCTCACGAATCTGAACACGGCCGTTAAAAGCAGGGCTGACCGAAGCATCGCTGACATCAGCACCACTGCTGTCACCGTTTTGCTGCACGCCGGCAATAAAAATACTGAAAGCCGCGGATGCTGTTGGTTCTGCTGAGGTATTTTCTTCAGTTGTGGAGTTTTGCAGCTCTGCGCTTACCTTGTTGACCGGCGCAGATTCCTGCACAGATGCCTGCGGTATGTTCGCATTGCTATCTGCCGTTTTATTATGCGCAGTCGGTAAACCGTTAATAGCCCCATCCGCCAGACGTTTAATCGCCAGCTGTAAATCATCATATTCATGCAGGCCTGTAACCAACTGACTTGCCGACGCCGATAAATCGCTGATCTGATAATGCCCCAGACGAAGCAGCGGCTCCTCCTCCGTGCCCAGCACCAGCTGCTCAAGCTTTAGCAACTCCAGGCTTTGTGTATCGGCACTGGCCAGCACATGCGTGAACTGCAAGCGTTTAAAAGCCAGCGGCGGAGCACCGGCAGCACTGACACTGACATTATCCAGCGTAATATCACCTGCCCACTGCGGCACGCTCATAACATCGTTCAATTGACCGCTCAGCCTGAGGGTTAAGGGCTGTTGCAAACGAACGGGTTGTTCCGTTTGTAATGCAAACCGCGTTAATTCCAACTCCAGACTCAGCGGCAGTGCTGCGGGGGCAGCCGAATCAAACGGGCCAGCCTGCAAAGACATAATCCTTAGCTGGCCCTGAGTGGCCGGACTTGCAGCGGCATTATTCTGCTTTTCGTTATGTTGTCTGGTCAGAGCATCCTGCTGCCACTCAATGATTTCGTCATTCAGCGTTAAACGCCCAAGGCGTAAGCGCCAGGGTTGTGAGGTTGTTGTTTTTTCGGCGGTTTCTTTTGTTGTTTTTTCAGCGGTACTCTCAGCGCTCTCCCCTGTGGCACTCTCAGCGGCACTCTCAGCGACGTCCTCTGCGGAAACGGGAATCGTCAGTCCACTGACCAGCAGACGCATGACATCGTCATATTGCAGGTGTGCGCTCAGACGCAAGCCATCAAGGCGAATATCACGGATATAAATTTCACGGGAAAACAGCGCCCAGGGATCAATACTGAGGCTCACCGTATCGAAACGGCTGATCGCTGTTCTCACATCCTCCGCAGCGGTCGTTTGATCACCCGAATCAGCGCCAGAATCAGCAGCTGAATCATCCTTCAGCGGATGCTTCAGCTCAACACCGGTGAATGTCAGATCAGTGCGAAACGGTGCAAATTGCCAATCGGCAACACGCAACTGATAGCCTTCCCCCTGTGCTTCATACCAGTGCTGGCCCGCTTTAACCGCAAAAAAAGGAGCGCTGTAAAGCAATGCAACCAGCAGCACAAACAGCAACAGAAGAATGAGTGTAAGGACAGCAGAGAATTTTTTGAGGAAACGGCTTTTTTGCAGTAAGCCAGTCTGGTGGGGAGGCATCACACACTCCTGATAAAGTCACAGAGCGTAGATGATACGCCCTGTGGCTTTATTTAAAAACCGATCAGACCGATCCGTTGGTCATGTCACGGGCAAAATCATGCACGCCGGCTTCTTTCAGCAAAGAATCCACCAGCGGTGCCATCGCACGGTGCTTTAATGCACTGTTAACCAGCGCCTCCGGCAGGCTCTGACCATGATCAGCACCATCCGGATTCAGCACACCATTGCCATTACCGCTGCGTTCGCCACCCATCTGGCTCAGGCCATCAATGGAAATAATTTTCATGCCTTCGATGTTTTCCAGTGGTTTAACACTTTCACGTACGATGCCCGGCAATGCCTCATGCAGGCTGAGAACACGTTTCAGAGCAATCTGTTCATCACTCAGGCTGTTCAGTGCTTCGTTCATCAGACGCTGACCTTCAGCATCCACTGCGTATTTCTCACGGTCGGCTTCAACTTTAATGCGGATAGCATCGGCTTCGGCGTTCGCCTGCAGGCGCAGTGCTTCAGCTTTATCTTCAGCCGCCATTTTTTCTGCTTCGGCCGCAATTTTCACCCCGGTTGCCTGACGCTCAGCTTCTTTTTGCGCTTCAATCAGCTCAATGGCTTTTTCACGTTCTGCAATTTCCACCTGTTTGGCGGTGACTACTTTTTCTTCGGCGCGTACCGCTTCTGACAATGCTTCGTTGGCGAGTTTATCGGCCAGTGATTGTTCTTTGGATTTTTCTGCAACCGCAATCGCACGTTCCTGTTCAGAAATTTCCAGCGACTTCTGCTTCAGAATCTGACGCTCGGCCAACTGCCGTTCCCGTTCAATTTCCTGTTCGCGCAGACGACGATCTTTTTCGATTTCCAGCAACAGCGTGGCCTGATCGGCAGCAATGCGTGACTGATCAATTTCCCGCTGAGCTTCAATTTCGGCTTGTTTGGCGCTACGTTCTTTATCCGCCCGTTCTTTGGCAATCTCCGCTTGCTGATCGGCTTCGCGGGTGGCAATTTCACGTTCCTGTTCCATTTTGGCGTAACGGGTTTCACGTTCAATTTCCAGACGCTGACGTTCAGCTTCAAGATTTTTCTGTTCAATCAGAACACGGGTTTCCTGCTCAATTTCGTTCACTTCCTTACGGCGAGATTCAATCGAGCGGGTCATGCGTGCCAGACCTTCGGCATCGAAAACGTTATCCGGAGAGAAGAATTCACGCGGTGTCTGATCCAGACCGGTTAACGAAACCGATTCCAGTTCCAGACCGTTTTTCAGCAGGTCTTCACTCACCACCTGCTGTACTTTCTGCACAAACTGGCTGCGCTGTTCGTGCAGTTCAGCCATTTCCATTTCTGCCGCCACCGAACGCAGGGCATCAACGAATTTACCTTCGATCATTTCTTTCAGCGCATTCGGATCCAGCGTACGGGCACCCAGCGTCTGGGCCGCATTGGCAATGGCATCGGCATCGGGTTTAACGCGCAGATAAAACTCGGCCAGTACGTCGACACGCATGCGGTCTTTGGTGATCAGCGCCTGCTGCTCTTTGCGTGAAACCGCTAAGCGCAGGGTGTTCATATTGACCGGAATAATTTCGTGCAGCACCGGCAGCACCATCGCTCCGCCGTTCATGATGACCTTCTGCCCACCCATACCGGTACGCACAAAAGAGCGTTCTTTTGATGCACGGGTATACAACCGCGCGAAAATCATCCCAATGACCAACAGGCCGATAAAAATAAATCCAGCGAAAAAAATCACTGATACAACGTTATCCATAAAAGCTCCCTAAGCGTTTTAGATTTGTCCGTAAATTGTTTTGAGTTATTGCAGATGTTTATTATCCGAACGGATACATTGGTAAACCGCACCGCGTTGCTGCACCAGCAGAACGTTATCACCGGCCTGATAGGTTTCACCGTCATCCGGCTCCACCATCAGATAATGCGTGGTACCAAACTGATCGCGAAAGCGCGCTTCCGCCGGACTGCCCTGACGGGCTTCACCCAGCGTAATGGTCGCCACCTGGCCGATAAACGATGCCGATGACAGCGCCTCGGTTTCGTCTTTCAGCAACACTTTGCCCAGCAACCCGGTCAGCAGGCGCGTAATAGGCAAAGCAACCGCCAGTGCCGGAATCGCGGCAATTATCGCCGGCAACATAAAACCAAAGGCCGACATTAACAGTGACTGCAGCACCACCCCGCTGAGTCCGAAGAACAGCAGCAGCAGCACCAGAATAATCAGTACCGGTACCTGCCCAATACGCAGCCAGGCCAGAAAACGGCTGAGCCCCATATTCGGCACCTCGCCGTCAGCGCTCAGGTCGACATCGGGCAGCAGGCCATCAATAAGCTGTGACAACCCCAGACCGATGACAACCAGCACACCTTCCAGCACGGCGATAATCAGCATTAATACCAGCGCGACGGCAAAAGGATAATTGCCGTCTGAAAACAAAAATTCCATTAATCGTTCGCCTGCGATTTAACCCGTGCCAGTCGTTCCTGAATACGATTCTGACGCGCCAGTTGATCCAGCTCGGCCAATTTACTTTCGTCGCCGCTGCTGACACCCGGCGCACCGGCTTTATTCAGAATACGGTTAAAAGCATCGGTCGCCTGTTCAACCTGAGTCGCGGTCGATGGGGTAGCGGCATGTTCCGCCTGAACAGCAGCCGCATTGGCAATTTCATAGTGTTTCAGGGCTTCCTGCATTTCGCGTTTTTTCGCCTGCAGTGCCTGAATATAAGAATTCAGTTCATTAATTTCAGCGTCACTGTCGGCGATGCTTTTTTCCACCACCGGTATCATGGCTTCGATATCCATTTGCCGGGCAATGGCGGCTTCAGCCAGATCATCGCGGCTCTGAGCCACGGCCACTTCAATCTGCGCCTGCAATTCGGCATGACGGCTGTTGTCGCTGTTTAAACTTTTGGTGCTCAGATAGCGTGCGGCTTCGACTTTACCCAGCTGGCTGCGGACATCCGCAATCGCACTGTCGATTTCACGGATCGCTTCTTCCATCACCAGCGTCGGTGCGGCGTTTTCCAGACTGTCGACCAGCGAGTTGGCAGAAGCCGACACCAGCCGACCGATACGTTTTAATAATCCTTCAGACATGGTGTTACTCCTTGCGGGTGGCATTATTCAGATGAGAAAAATCATTGAGCAATTGTTGTCTGGCCAGCTCCGCCTGATCAGCATTGAGCACGTGACCGCCGCTGCCGGTCAGTAAAACAGGCAGCAGCCGGCGTAACAGGTCGGTTAATACCGGAAACAATTGTCGTTCAAGATCGGCGGCGCCGGACTTGCCATCCAATGACTGGATCAGCGCCGCACTTTCGGTCAGCAGATCAAAGACCGCATCATTGAGCACGCTGCGGCCGGATTCAGGGGATTTATAACGCGCACGATACGGCGCAATGGTGTCACTGGCGGTGATAAAAGAACGGGCGAAGCTTTCGGTGCCGACCGCTTCGCGGGCCATGGCAATCAGCTCGCGGACTTTATCGCTTTGGGTCAGTGCACCGTTTTGACGGATGGCCATCAGGTAGGCGTAATCGTCTTCCGATAAACGCACACTGATCGATTGTGACTTGCTGATCATGAACTTCCCTTTTCACCGTGGCATACAGCGAATACAAATGTATACAGCACTATTGAGAAGGTCAATAAAAAATATTCCGTCGTAACAACCGCGCCGCTACCACAGCGCCTCACGCAATCCACTGGCGCGCTGCACCCGGGTATTCAGACCTTGCTGCCAGCAGGCTTCACTGCTGAACAGGCTGAACCGTTGCTTCGCCCGGGTAATGGCGGTGTAAATCAGCTCGCGCGTAATCACACTTTGCCACAGCTCAGGCAGCAGCAGGCAAAGATGATCAAACTCCGAACCCTGGCTTTTGTGCACCGTCATGGCGAAAGCGGTTTCATGGGCTGGCAGGCGGCTTGGTAATAAATAGCGGGTGCCGCCGTCGGCATCCGGGAAGGCGACTTTCAGCGTCTGCACGCCCTGCTCATCGGTCACCGGTAACGCGATCCCAATATCACCGTTATACAGGCCGAGATCGTAATCATTACGGCTGATCATTACCGCACGGCCACTGTACCACCCCGAAGTTGAAGCGCGGGTATCGAGCAACGCAGCGGCCTGCAACAGGCGCTCAATACGCAGGTTGACCTGCTCTACTCCATAAGGTCCCTGACGCAGGGCCACCAACACCTGAAACTGGTTAAACGCGGCAAAAATTTCGGTCGCCTCAGCCCCGGCACGCACCGCCTGCGTAAAAGCACGGTATCCTTCGGTCAGCGTTTGTTGCCACGCGGACTGTTGCCAGAACGGCTGCTCGGCCAGCGGCGTCAGAACAACAAAACGTACATCAGAAAATTCACGCAGCACCTGCTCGGCACGCGTCTGCTGGCTGTTATTCACGGCGGCAGCCAACTGGCCAATACCACTGTCGGCGGTAAAACGATGGGACACGCGCAGTGAAGCCACCGCATTCTGCATCGGGCTGACGGAGGCTTCGGTTACCTCGGTTAAATCAAAGCCGGTCAGCTGTTGCAGGCGTTGCGCAAAAGCGCTGTCAGGCCCGTGCTGTACACCGGCATCACACAAATCAGCCAGCACACTGCCCGCCTCCACCGACGCCAGCTGATCACGGTCGCCTAACAGAATTAAACGGGTATCGGCAGCAAGCGCCTGAAACAGGTGATACATCATCGGCAGATCAACCATTGAGGCTTCATCCACCACCACACAATCAAACGGCAAATGCCGCCCGGCGTGATAACGAAAACCGCGCGGTGACCAGCCCAACAACCGGTGCAGGGTGTAGCTGTCATCGGGAATATGCCCGGCCAGCGGCAATTCGCCCTGGCCCGACTGCTGCGCCCGCAGCTTGGCCCCCCGTATCGACTCGGTCATACGTGCGGCGGCTTTACCGGTGGGCGCTGCCAGCGCAATCGACATCTTTGGATTCTGACTCAGCAGCGCACTGAGCAGGCGTGTCACCGTGGTGGTTTTACCCGTTCCCGGGCCGCCGGTAATGACGGCAAAGTTACGGATACAGGCACTGGCCGCAGCCACCTTCTGCCAGTCAACCGCCATTCCCGAATGAGCGGAACCCGGCCCGCCAAACAGCTGTGTCAGCGTGGTGGTCAGTGCCGCAGCGTTCAGCGCGGGCTCCTGCGCCAGACGCTGATGAATCTGGTGCAGCACGCCCTGTTCATAGAAAAAGTAACGTGCCAGATAGAGGTTATTACCCTGCAGCACCAGCGGTTGCTGAGCATAGTCTGCGTGCAGAGGACGGTGTTCTGTGCCCACAGAATCGACACTGAACACCGTGTGGCAGGCACGCAAAGATTGTGCGGCGACAGGCGCCAACGAACGCCAGGTCTCGCGCCATTCCGCCACCGGGCAGGCCTCCAGTGGCAGGCAAACCTGACCTTTGCCCAACGCCACACTGACCAGCAATGAGGCCATCACCAAGACCGTCAGGCGCTCGTCGTCGGCCACAACAGGATCAGCCTGTTGCTCCCAGGCCAGAATCTGCATGGCGACCTGGCGGTCAATGTCACGCAGGTTTTTGACTTCGCCCGCCGCCTGCGCAGGCGGCAGGTAATGATTCAGGGAATGTTTTAATGGCGGCTGCTTCATGCACGGGCCTCCACTGTGTGCGCGGTGGGTAAAACCACCTGACGCCATTGTTGCAGTTCTGCAAGATCCACCGCGTGGTAATACACACCCGGCACCTGGGTCAGGGACGGTGCGGCAAATAAATCCTGCTGTGAAACGCCGGCATCCTCCGCGCTTAAACGCGGTGCCTGCGCGCCCAGATGCATGCCACGCAACCAGAAATAGTACACACCACCGAGATGCTGCTGCGGGTCATACTGCGGCAGACGCTGGCGCAACAGCTGGTCCAGCGCAACGGTATAGAGCCAGGCTTGCAAGTCATATTGATGATCGGCCATCGCCTGTTTAAGCGCTGCCGGAGTGTAATCTTTGAGGCTGAAGCCCAGATGATTGGACTTATAGTCGGCCACGTAATAACGCCCCTGATAACAAAAAATAAGATCGATAAAACCTTTCAGGTAACCACTGAGGGTATCGAAATGAAAACGCCCGGCCTTACCCGGATCATTCAGCAAGCGATTAATGTCCGCCGCCTGCAGTGCCTGTACCGGCAAATAAAACTCCATTTCATCCAGACGGTCGCTGTGGCCAATATCGGCTAAGGCAAACGTATCCCCCTGGGCCGTCATCAGCGGGCTGTTCACCACCGCCTGCAGCCAGTGTGCGACGTCGGCTATCTGCTGTTTTTTTACGGCATCAGCATTTACACCATCCCCCGTTGCACCATCATCAGCGGTATTCAGCAGGCCGTAATGGCTCAGCTCACGCTCGGCGATGGTTTTCAGATGGTCTTCATCGACAAAATCCCAGTGTTCAAATATGGCGTGCAAGCAGGTCCCGGCGTTGGCACCTTTGGCAAAGGTTAATGCCGGGGCATCGGCCTGAAATTCACGGCCATTGCTTTCTGCCAATAAAAACTCATCGGCCACCACTGACTCAGGCTCAGGCTCAGGCTCATCCGTCGCTCTGCCTTCATCCATGACCAGTACATCTTCCTGGTAGTGATGATCGTCTGCGGTCAGCTGGCTGTAGCTGCTCACACGCCAGCTGTCCCAACGCTGCGCCCGGCATAATGCTGCGGCCGGACGATCCTGCTGCGCCGGTGCCTGGCGCAGAGCATCCGCTGACCATAGCGGTAAGTCGCCGACACTAAAGGCTCGTTTTTCTGCTTGTTTTTCTGCTTGTTTTTCTGTTTGTTGTTCTGGCTGCTGCTCAGACTGCTGTCCGGGCTGTTTCAGCCCCGCCCAATCCGGATCATTTTTGAGCGCCAATAAATAGCCCAGCGCCGACTGCGCAATACGGGATTTTTTCTCTTTTTTACTTTTGCCATCGACGGCATCCGCCAGCCAGATAAAACAGCCTTGCACCGCACGGGTTAACGCCACATACAACAGGCGCAATGACTCGGCCAATGAGTCGCGCTCGGCCAGCGCTTTGGCTTCGTTATCGGGCTCCAGGTTCAGCACCATGCCGTCTTTTTCACTGAAATACTGGGTATCACTGCGCGCATTGGGCAGGTAGCTGTCGTCCCACAAAAACGGTAAAAACACCAGCGGATATTCCAGACCCTTGGATTTATGAATGGTGGCAATGGTGACCAGATTGGCATCACTTTCTAAACGCAGTTGCGCTTCATCACCGCTGCGATTGGCGGAGAAAAGATGCTCACCAAACCAGCGTAATAACGCCTCATGCCCACGTAAACGGCGGGCTGCGCCCTGCAACAATTCGCCCAGATGCATCAGGTTGGTAATGCGCCGCTCACCATCCTGCTGACGGCGCAGTCGCTGGGCGCGGCCATCTTCTTCAAGCCATTGCATCAGTGCGGCCATCACCCCTCGGCGCTGCCACAACTGGTGATACGCATGGTTCTGTTCCAGTGCCGTTTCCCACGCCTGTTCGTCGTTCAGCAGGATATCCAGCTGTGCGGCGGTCAGCCCCTGCGTTTCGGTCGCCAGCGAGGTACGCAAAGCGCGTTCGTCCGTCGGATGCGCCACCGCCTGTAACCAGGCAAAGACATCCCGCGCTTCGAGGCTGTCGTACACGCTGTCGCGGGTTAAAAACACACTGCCGATCTGACGCGCGGATAAGGCTTCACGAATTAAACCCGCCTGCTTACGGCTGCGCACCAGCACCGCAATATCCCGCGCCTGCACTGGCGTATCGCCCAAGGTTGCCGTGCCGTGCATTAGGGCATCGATTTTTTCCGCGCACTGTTCGGCAACACGAAATTGCGCACGGGCGCGGGAATATTCTTCACCGTCGTGCCACAACTGCAACGGCGTTTGCTCCTCGCCCGCCACGCGCAGCGGCCGGTTATCCGGCTTACCCGCCGCCGATACGTTAACGAACTGAATGTCGTCATCAAACACAAAGGGGCTGTCGTGGCCGGCGAATAATTGGTTAACGCCGTTCACCAGCTGCGTGTGACTGCGCCAGTTTTTTTCCAGGGTAAAACGGCGTTCGTCCACCAGCTGCCGCCGGGCTTTAATGTAGGTAAAAATATCGGCACCGCGAAAGCCATAAATAGCCTGTTTGGGATCGCCGATCATAATTAATCCGTGCTGACCTACCTGCGTCGCCAGCGCGGTGTCAGATTTATGTTCAGACGGTTTAGCAACATTATCCGGCGGATAAATACGGTTAAAAATTTCGTATTGCTGTGGATCGGTATCCTGAAATTCGTCAATCATCGCCAGCGGATAAAGCCTGCGGATATGACTGGCCAACAATTCGCCCTGTTCGGCGCGCAGAGCATTCACCAGCAGGCGTAATAAATCATCCGGCGTTAAGGCACCGGCTTTTTCCAGCAGCTCAAAATAACGTTCTTTAATGGCATCCATCCAGGCCATTTCCAGCAACAGGCTTAACTGTTTGCTGTTCTGCAGAAATTCGGCTGTGGCATCAAACGCCGGATGCTGGGGCAGCTCGCCGCTTTTTAATTTTTCTTCCATGGCTGCCGGAGTCATGCGGTACAGATTTTTTGGCGCGGGCATATAAAAACGCCCGGAAAAATACCCGGAAGCTTCCGCGACCCAGGCAGGGGCAAAACGCGTGCTGTAAGAGCGTTTATCCAGCCCGGAGTCGGTAATTAATTGCAGGATATCGGCATCGCTGGTGCTGTTCCAGGCCCGTTGAGCACGCTCAAACGCTGCCTCGGCGGTTGCCCAGACGCTGGCTAAACCCGCCACTGACAGAGCCGGAATCACCGTCATATCCGGACGGTTAATGCGTGCTTTTACTTTCGCCAGTACATCATCCGGGCCGGAATAACGGCTGATTAAATAACGGCCCTGCTGTTCATCCAGGGCATACGCCTGCTGCCGCCAGATATCTTCACAGGCCTGTTGCAAATAGCTGTCACTGTCGAGTACCAGTTCGGCGCTGAACACCACACCACTGTCAAAGGCAAACTGTTTCAGCATGCGCTGACAGAAACCGTGAATGGTATAAATCGCCGCTTCATCCATTAATGCCAGATTGCTTTGCAGCCAGGGTTTCAGTTGCTTGCACAGGCTGTCGATATCGCTGTGCTGGCCATCGTTGTTTTGTAAAGCCGCTAACTGCTGTAAATATTGCAGCTGCTGATCGTTAATCGGCTGGCCGTTTTCCAGTGACAATAAATCTTCCAGCGTGTCACGCAAACGCTGGCGGATACGCCCACGCAACTCTTCGGTGGCGGCACGGGTAAAAGTCACCACCAGAATCTGATCACAGCCCAGACGTTCACCATTTTCGCGGCCGTGTCCCAGAATCAGGCGGTTATACAAACCGGTGATGGTAAAGGTTTTACCGGTACCGGCACTGGCTTCAATCAGCGACTGACCGTACAGCGGAAAATCAGGAATGGATAAGGTTTTCATACGCCTTCTCCTCCACTGTAGCTGGCAGCGGAATCTTTATGCAGCTCATCGGTTTTTATGTGTTTTTTCAGGCTGGTGAGCAAAATGCCCTGCTCAGCAAGCCACTGATCAGGTAACTGACTTTGCAGTTGCGCGACAAAATCCGGCAGGCAACGCTGCAGATAAGGCGACGCCAGTTCGCCAAAATCCTGCTCCACTAATTTGCTGATTTCTTTTTGCATGGCATCGGCCTGTGCGTTGGCATCGTCGGCGTGTTTTTCGCTGATCCGTTCCTGCGCCTGAATCAGGCTCCACAACGTATCGGGCAAGTGCGCCAGCGGTTCACACCAGCATTGCCAATACCACGCCACGGCCTGACGGACTAAAGCAATGGCTTCTTCCCCGGTGGGTAGCGCCAACTGCACCTCGCGCAGCCAGACAGAGCCTTTGTCTTTGCTCAGTCCCAGCAAACAGACATGGCTGATTGTGCCGGGTGCTGCCGCGGCAACCAACAGAGCATCCAGCCAGGCTTGCAGCAGATGCCGGCCACGCAAATCCCCAACGCGGTAATACAGCAGATACCCGGTGCTATCCGTTGGCTGCTGCACAAAGGCCTGCTGCAATTCACCGTGGACGCTGCACGGTTCCTCCGGGCCTTGTTCCAGCGTGAGCGTCAGCGCCCGGACGTCCATACGGAATTCGGATAAAGCGACAATTTTGTGTGCCAGCGGGCGTGAGTAATCAATCAGATTGTCACTCCAGACTTTCCCCAGCGCATTCACCGGCAACTGCCCCAACGCCTGCTGGCGGCGGGTAAAAGCCAGCTCATCGCTTAATTCTTCAGCGTGGCCCTGCTGAATATCGGCCATGGCCAATTGCAGCCAGTCGTCTTTCAGCTGATATAAATCCAGACCATTAAGAGCAAAAGGTTCTTCGGTTTCGTGCTGTTGCCAGTACACATCGAACGAGGCTTTTAAGCGCCGGGTGACAAAGTATTTTAACGGGTCAGCCAGGGCCTGTTTGACGTCTTCCCAGGCAACCTGCGAGGTATCGATATCCGCCGGAATGGTCAGCGGCTCACTGAAGAAATGATCGTTTTCCGCATCGGCCGGGCTGCTCTGCTGAGCGGCAACTTCTGCCCATACCTGCTGGTAACTGCGCACATGACGCACTGCATCACCATGATCATTGCTGAACGCCAGACGGTTATAGGGTTGCAAGGGTAATTCTTCCTGCAACCAATTGAGCATGGTGCTGCGGCTCTGTTGATGGGGCTGCTGCCGGTCAGTTTCGAGACAATAGCCATCGCATAAATAATCACGTAATTCCGCCACCAGCACCGACGGCTGCAATTCGGCATTTTCGCGCACATCGTGGCCACGATAGCTGATGTACAGATAATCCTGTGCCGAACACACCGCCTCCAGAAACAGATAACGGTCATCCTCGCGGCGCGAACGGTCACCACGGCGACTGCGCCCCGATACCATTAAATCGAAGCCCACCGGTGTTACCCGGCGCGGATAATCCTCATCGTTCATCCCCAGCAGGCACACCGCTTTAAACGGGATAGAACGCATCGGCATCAGGGTACAGAAGTTCACCGGCCCGGCGAGAAAACGCTGCCAGCCGCCCTGCTGCCCTAACTGTTCGTTAAACCAGCTGCGCACCACCGGTGCGGATAATTCGCCGTTAAAACCGGCCAGCGTCAGCTCTTCCTGCCAGCGCTGAATGGCATCGCGGATGCGCTGCAGCGAGTTCTGTTCGGTGTTGTCAGCCAGATACAGGTCGTTAAGCATGCTCTGCAGTGCATCCGACCACTGCGCCACTGAGCAATGACCGGATGAAAGTACTTTCTGCCGGTGTTCCAGGGCGTCGATAAAGGCCATTAAATGGCCGAGTAATTCGCCTTCGTTGCCTTCGGTGGCCGCCACCGGAAAATCGCCCATAAAGTCCTGACGACTGTCCGGCGTCAGATACCCCAATAACAGCTGGCGTAAACCTTTGCGCCAGCTGTTTTGTTCAAAGGCCGGCAGGCCCAGCTGCCCGCGCTGCTGGCTATCCAGCCCCCAGCGGATCTGCGCCTGCGCCAGCCAGTCACGCAGTAACGATAAATGATCTTCACTAATGGCAAAGCGGTTACGGATGGCGGCGACATCCAGCCAGTCCTGCACTTCGGTGATCAGCAAGCGTGAATCGGCCAGACCCAGCAGACTGAGGAAGCTGTCGATCAGCGCATCTTCCTGCGCCATGGATTGGTCGGCGATGGCCCAGGGAATACGGTATTCCGCACCGTTTTCCGTGCGGGCACGACTGCTGGCAAATACGGCATCGATATACGGCGCATATTGGTCAATATCCGGCACCATCACCACAATATCGCGCGGTTTAAGTTCAGGGTCGTTATCCAGCCAATACAGTATCTGATCGTACAGGCGCTGCACTTCGCGCAGCGGGCTGTGGGCGCTGATTAAGCGCACACTGCCGTCATCAGGCGCGACGCTTTGTTTAAAGTGGCTGTGCAACTGAGCCTCTTTGCTGAACGCGCCCTGCTGACGATCAGTGAGGGTGAGAATGTCCTGCTGCAGGTGTGCCAGCAGCGTTTGTGATTCAGGTTCAAGCTCCCGCTCTAAATAGGCATCCACATCCTGAATCCGGCCTTCGTACTGCTCGGCCGTTTCATGTACCAGCGTCAGAAAATCACGCCCTAAACGCCCCCAGGAAGCCAGCAACGGGTTGCCACGATCAAGCAGGTGGGCGCTATCCGGATTATCACGCAAGATGCGCATTTTTTGCCGGTCACTGACAATATCGCCCCAGAAGTTTTTGCACGGATTCAGCAAAAAGAAATGCACTTCAATCACCGGCGAAATCGCCTGCAACACCTGCCAGTAGCTACCCGGCAACGCCGCAATACCAAACACAAACAACCGTTTGGGCAGATCGGCCAGACGCTCTGGGTGAGCCTGCACCAGCTGTTCCAGCTCCTGCAGCAGGCGCGCGCGGTGATCCAGTGAATGGCCAAGCCTGGCGCTGTCGGCCACTAACGCCCGCCACACCAGCGGCTGCCACGGATGCGCCGATACCTGTGTATCGGCGACTTCATCCTCGCCCAGCTCCCAGCTCAGCAGCCAATCGGGGCGATACACCAGATACTGGTCAAACACGTCGGCGATGGTCTGCGCCAGCTGATAACACTTCACGCCATCGGCATCGTTCTGCAGATAATGGGCAATGGCTTCACAGCCCGGCTGTGTTGCCAGCGCTGGCAACAGACGCACCAGTTTCCAGGCCATAATCTGTTTATCGAAATGAGAGCGTTCCGGCAGTTCCGGCTTGAGGCGGTTAAACACCTGCCAAACAAAGCTTGAGGGCAGCGGAAAATCCACCTGCGCGGCGATCCCCAGCGAATCAGCCAGCTGCAGTTTGAGCCAGTGCGACATGCCCTGACTCTGCACCAGAATGGCTTCCTGACCAAAGGGGCCGACGGGTGATTCCTGCATCTGATGGACAAGAATGCCCTTAAGAATTTCAAGATCGTTGGAATGATAGAGGCGGAACATGCTTTCCCTGCGGGCAAGTGGTTGGCAGGCCATAGAGTACCAGAGAAGACCAGACTTGAGAGCCACGAGAAAGTAGCGTGGGCACTGCCCACTGAACGAAACCGTCATTGCCGGGAGAAAAACGATTCCACCCTTCCATTCGCGGGCATGGCCCGCTTCTATGGATAAATTTATTGCCATCCGGGGATAAATTCATCGTAATCCGGGGATAAATTTAACGTTATTGCGCGGATGTAGGGTGGGCACCGCCCACAGAACGAAACTGTCATTGCGGGGCGGAAAAACGATTCCACCCTTCCATTCGCGGGCATGGCCCGCTCCTACGGGGAATGGCCATATCTTCAAATAAACGCGGCGTTTAATTTCGCGGGCATGGCCCGCTCCTACGGATAAATTCATCGTCATCCGGGGGTAAATTAAACGTCATTGCGGGATGTAGGGTGGGCACTGCCCACAAAACGAAACGGTCATTGCCGGAGTTTACAGACCCAGCAGCGTTTCCCTCTGCACGTACTCCACGCCCTGGCTGGCCGCTACTTCCGCACTGGTCAGCGCGCCCTGACACAGGTTCAGGCCCATACGCAGATAAGGGTCATCACGCAGCGCCTGCTCAACGCCTTTACCCGCCAGCGCCAGTACAAAGGGCAAGGTAGCGTTGTTCAGCGCCTGCGTGGCAGTGCGGGCCACCGCCCCCGGCATATTGGCAACGCAGTAGTGCACCACGCCGCTGTCGACATAGGTTGGATTGCTGTGGGTGGTTGGCCGTGCGCTTTCCACACAGCCGCCCTGATCGATGGCGACATCGACGATCACCGCGCCGCGTTTCATGCTTTCCAGATGGGTACGCAGCACCAGTTTCGGCGCTGCAGCACCGGGAATTAATACCGCACCAATCACCAGATCGGCCTTGGGCAGACACTCATCCAATACGGTGCGGGTAGAAAAACGGGTCTGGATGCGGTTGCCGTAATGCTGATCCAGCTCGCGCAGCGCCTGCATCGAGGTATCGAGCACGGTGACCTGCGCGCCCATGCCCACGGCGATAGCCAGAGCATTTCGCCCCACGACACCGGCGCCAATAATCACCACCTCGCCAGCCGGCACACCCGGCGCTCCGGCCAGCAACACCCCGCGTCCGCCGGCTTCCATCTCCAGACTGCGGGCACCGGCCTGAACGGCTATGCGCCCGGCGATTTCTGACATCGGGGCCAATAATGGCAGCCGCCCGGCTTTATCGGTGACGGTTTCATAGGCGATGCCTGTGGCACCGGTTGCTATCAATGCTTGTGTCAGTGCCGGGTCCGGCGCCAGATGCAGATAGGTAAACAACGTATGTTCAGCACTGATCAGGCTGATTTCTTCCGGCTGCGGCTCTTTGACCTTAACGATCAGTTCGGCGTTATCAAACACCTCAGCCGCAGCATCAACGACCATTGCCCCACAGCTCAGATAATCGTCATCACTGAAGCCAATGGCCGCCCCTGCGTTCTGCTGCACCCAGACTTCATGACCGCGATGCACCAGCTCGCGCACGCTGTCCGGGGTCAGGCCAACCCGGTATTCATGGTTTTTAATCTCTTTCGGGACACCAATACGCATAAGCACCTCCGCAATATATAAAAATAGTGTAGCTGGGTCGGGGCTGCTGGGCGCAGTAATAAACACCGCAGCAGACGACTGCGCACCAGACGACTGAACAGACCACCAGGTTATGTTAATAAACGGCCGGAATCGTGCGCACTTACGCGCCGGTGTCAAAATAACGATGCGCGGATTGTCTGCCAACAGTGAAGAGTCTGCCCTGCAAAATCAATGGGTTAACGGATTGCTTAACGGGATAGTGCGCAAAGTGTAAAACGATGGCCGAGTGATAGTGTGCGTGCGCGTTTATGGCCTGATAGCAATGTCATTAGCGACGCTTTTCGCAGCGGTGACAGTGGGTTAGACTCGGACCTTGAACAAGGACACAGGTGTGTAAATGAGCATGCCTACTAAGAAACTGTTATGAGTAAAAAGTGATGAGAAGCCCTTCATCAAAGGAAGTGCAGATTCTGAGTTTGCTTTTAAAAAAGGCAAGGTTAGATTTTGGTGCAACTACGTTAGAAGTAGAGCCAATGAATGACGGTGGGATGGGTAGCTTAAAAATTGGTAAGAATCATGAGTTAAGGTCTTTTGGTTCGCAAGTAGCAGAAGAGCAGCACACTGATAATGATGGGGTTCCTTTTATCGCATCCCTGTACCTAGATAAAGAAGGCATGCCTTACGAACTCGATATCTGGAAGGTCGATTTCTCAGAGACAGAGGTGCTAAATGGCAACTCATAACAAGCCGCTCAAATTCGTTACGGCCACAAAAAGCGTGGCCTCCACCGGACTCGCTAACGCTCGCCGTTTAGCGGGGCGTTAGCTAAACCCAAGGTTCAGGTAATGGAAGAGTATAAAAAATTAATTTTGCCATCTAAAAGACAATGGAAATCATGGAGCGTTCCAAGTAAGTTGACCTTCATTGGGTTTTGGGTGTTTGGAATGCCTTCATTTGTGTGGATGATCTTTTCAATTTATGTGACGATCTACAGTGAAAAAGCAGTTGAGGCTGTTGAAGGCAATAGTGGAATATACAACTACAAAACATTAAGTGAACTAGAGCGTAATATACCAAATTTTAAGCTTGCAAAAGAAAATATAGATATAGATATAGATA